>Ga0116184_10000014_pt1 | contig 197022 bp, 161 predicted proteins | sample AD_JPNNA5_MetaG_FD_89886 | JGI IMG/M metagenome (GOLD analysis project Ga0116184, IMG submission 89886) | Active sludge microbial communities of municipal wastewater-treating anaerobic digesters from Japan - AD_JPNNA5_MetaG | ecosystem: Engineered > Bioreactor > Anaerobic > Digestate | place... | reverse complement strand
GTCCCCATAGGTTTTGAAAGCTGTATAGCTGCCATCATAATAGAGGCGTATGCCATTTTTTTCACAAAGCCAGTCCCGGGTGAGTCCGGCGTTGAAGGTAGAATGATAGTCAGGTAATGCAGCAAAGTTGGCGTATGCATTGGAACTGTAGCCGCTCTCGGATTCCAGGGAGAAGCCGATCTGGCCATCGGCCGCTGTAAACCGTAGGAAGAAGAGCAGCAGAAGCAGACGTGTACGCATGAGAGTCCTCGGGTGAATAAGGGTAGCGGCATCTTAGATACCGCCACCCGATTCGTTGACTGCAGGGTATGACAAATGGGCCTGGCTGCCGCTACAGCACATTATCGGCCTTTATTTCCGGCAGAGCCATGCCCCCCCTGGTTCCCAGGACCCTTTCCGCCGGGGGTGCTGGGATTTCCAGTGGTTTGACCGGGAGTGCCCTTGCCGAATCCCCGGCCGCCGCGAGCGCCCTGGCCCGCTTTGGCGCCGGTGCCGTCCATCGGCCGTACCCAGTCGCTGTCCTTGCAGTTGGCGATGCCGTCTCCATCCGCGTCGCGGAGGTTGTCGTTGATCCCGTCACCGTCCTCATCGACAAAGCCGTGGAAGCGGCTGCCCCGGCCCCGGCCTCGGGTCAGTCCGGTGCTGTCGTTCTTACCCTTTCCAGCGCTGATGCCCGTGCCATCGGCCGGCCTTTGGTAATCGGGATCCTGACCATTGGGAATGCCGTCCCCGTCCGCATCCGGTGCGTTGTCATTGAGGCCGTCGCCATTCTCGTCGACAAAACCCTTGGTGCCGACGCGGTTGCCGCGGCCGCTGCCCGGTCGGGTGGTGTCGCTTTTGGCCTGGCCTTTGCCGGCGCCGCTGCCCGTGCCATCGGCTGGTTTCTGGTAATCGGGATCCTGCCCGTTGGGGATGCCGTCCCCATCCGCATCGGGGGCGTTGTCGTTGAAGCCATCGCCGTTTTCGTCGACGAAGTGGTTGCCGTGCTGGAGCGGCGGCGTTGTGGTTTGTGCCTGGGCGAAGGCGAAGAGCAGCAGCACAGCCGCTGTCATAAAGGGGACGATGAATCTCGTTTTCATGATAACCTCCGTGATACGATGATGAGTATGCGGGTTTGTGATCGAACGTTCGGTTTCTCGCCAGGCTACTGCAAACGGCATGCCAGAAAGCTGATATAATTATATGTATAGTAATATCAATCAGAAAAAGGCCTTGACTCTGCCGGCAGTGCTATGCGGAGGGTGTCTCTATCGACGATTTGGTCGAACCATCGACCATACTGTCGATATTTGACGGGGCGCTGCTGGCGATTCATTGGCCATCATTTCCCTTGATTATCATCCAAAAAATTGCTAAGCTTTTTGAAAGGTTTGCCCAAGCAAAGGAGAGCACAAATCCTATGAATCCGACCAAGAGCGCCATCTCACGCCGCCGTTTTCTTATGGGCAGCGCCGCAGCCGCCACTGCCCTGACCATGGCCCCCAGCGAGGTTTTCGCCAAAGAGAAGAAAAAATCACCCAGCGACAAACTGAACATCGCCTGCATCGGGGTGGGCGGCAAGGGCAGCTCAGACATTACGGATGCGGCCACCGAAAACATTATCGCCCTCTGTGACGTTGACGACGAAAAATATGCCGATCTTTTCAATCACTGTAAGGAGAACCGGCCCGAAGCCCTCCCGATGCTCGAGAAAGCCAAGCGCTACAAGGATTATCGGGTTATGCTCGAGGAGAACGAAAAAATTATCGACGCAGTCACGGTCAGTACGCCGGACCATTCGCACGCCCCGGCCGCCATGATCGCCCTCAAGATGAAAAAACACGTATGGGTGCAAAAGCCCCTGACCCACACCGTGCATGAAGCGCGGCTGTTGGCCGAAGAGGCTGCACGCCAGGGCGTGACGACCCAGATGGGGAACCAGGGGCACGCCTCCGAGGATGCTCGGTTGATGAATGAATGGATCTGGGACGGCGCCATCGGTGACGTCCGTGAGGTTCATGTCTGGTCCAACCGGCCAATCTGGCCCCAGGGCGTGGAGGCGCCGACGGCGATCCCCTCGGTACCGCCCTCTCTTGACTGGAACCTTTGGCTTGGCCCGGCCGCCTGGCGCCCTTATCATCCGGACCTCTGCCATTTTGTCTGGCGCGGCTGGTACGATTTCGGCACCGGCGCCATCGGCGATATGGGCGCCCATATCATTGACCATCCCTTCTGGGCCCTCAATCTCGGGCGTCCACAATTCGTGCATGCCTCCTCCACTGAATTGAAATCGACCTCCTATCCGGCCGCCGAGATCATCACCTACTATTTCCCGGAGCGCCCTGGCCATCCCGAGGCGGAAAGCTATGGCATCCAGCCCAAAATCGGCTTTCCTCCGGTCAAGATGATCTGGTACGATGGCGGATTGACCCCGCCGCGCTTCAAGGAACTCGAAGCCGGGCGCAAATTGGGCTCGGGCAAAGGCGGCGTGATTTATTACGGCGACAAAGGCATTCTGATGAGCAGCGAGTACGGTTCCAGTCCGCGATTGATCCCTGAAACCCGGATGCAGGAATACACCCGGCCGGAAAAGAAGATCCCGCGCGTCAAGGGGCACATGGAAGACTGGATCGAATCCTGTAAGGCCGGCAAAAAGTCCTTCACCGATTTCAGCTACGCCGGCCCCCTCACCGAAACCATGTTGCTGGGTTGCGTGGCGGTGCGCTGCAAGGAGGCCAACTTGCTGCTCGAATATGACGCCGTCAACGGCCAATTCATCAATTATGCCGATGCCAACCCACTGCTCACCAAGAGCTATCGCGAAGGCTGGACGCTGTAAAGGGCTCCATCCATGAAAGAAGAAAGCACCAAGAACGAAACGACCCCCTCCGAAGCGAAAGCGGGAAAAAAGATCGGCCGCAGGGATTTCCTTCAGGGTCTGGCGGGGGTCCCGGTCCTCGGGGCCTTTGCTCTGGCGGCGCTGCGACAGGAATCCTTCCGCCGGGCGGCGAGGGCCCGCAAGGCCGCGGCCGTCGCCGGCGGGGAGGCCCCCGCAGAGCTGAACGTCGCCCTGCTGGGAGTCGGCGCGCAGGGAAGCGTCCTGCTGAACTCCATGCTCAAAATCCCCGGACTGCGATTCCGGGCGGTCTGCGACATCTGGGCCGAGTACAATCTCAAGCGCGCCGGCAACCTCCTGAAAAAATATGGCCACGAACCGGCCCTTTACCAGGATTACCGCGAAATGCTCGACAAGGAGAAGGTGCTGGATGCAGTTGTCATCGCCACCCCCGATTTCTGGCATGCCGATCATACCATTGCCTGTCTCCAGGCCGGTCTTCATGTCTACTGCGAAAAGGAGATGTCCAATACGCTCGAAGGCGCCCGGCGTATGGTCCTGGCCGCCCGCCAAACCGGAAAGTTGCTGCAGATCGGCCACCAGCGCCGCAGCAATCCGCGTTATCTGTTTTGCCACGACATTCTTCTGCAGAAATGCGGGCTCCTCGGCCGGCCGGCGACCGCCTATGCGCAGTGGAACCGTTCCGCCGCACCCGATCTGGGATGGCCGAAAAAATACGAAATCCCGCAAGCCCTGTTGCGCCAATACGGTTTTGACTCCATGGCGCAGTTCTGCAACTGGCGCTGGTATAAAAAACTGGGCGGCGGCCCGATCGTCGATCTCGGCTCGCACCAGATCGATATCTTTTCCTGGTTCCTCGGCGCCAATCCCCGGTCCGTCATGGCCAGCGGCGGCACCGATTATTATCCCAAAGAGACCCACGAGTGGTATGACACTGTGCTGGCGACCTACGAGTATGACACCCCCCGAGGGATCGTCCGCGCCCATTACAAGACCACGACCACCAACGGCAGTCTCGGCTATTTCGAGCAGTTTATGGGCGATCAGGGCACCTTGGTGATCTCCGAATCGGCCGGTCAGGGCGCCGTCTACCGTGAAAAGACCAATGCGCCCTCTTGGGATGAATGGGTACGCCTGGGCTACCTCACCGAACCACGGCTGCTCGAGGTGAAAGCGGAGCAGGAGAGCGAGAGCCTGGATGTCCGCGAGACCATCTCGCCGGACGAGCACAAGATCCCGGTCATCTTCAGCGATCCCTACCACAAACCCCATCTTGAAAATTTCTTCAATGCCGTGCGCGGCAAGGACACCCTCAACTGCCCCCCCGAGGTGGCCTATGAATCCGCCGTCGCCGTGCTCAAGGTCAATGAAGCGGTGGAGGCCAAAAGGACGCTCGAATTCAGCCCGGAGGAATTCAAAATCTGATGAATGAGACCCGCCTGTCCACTTTTCAGTGGATCACCCTGACGGTGATGCGCATGGTCATCGGCTGGCATTTCCTCTATGAAGGACTGGCCAAGCTCCTCAAAGGCAACTGGTCGGCCTATGGCTTTCTGATGGAATCCAAGTGGATATTCGCCGGTTTATTTCACGCCCTGGCCCGGAACGCCGCGCTACTCTCCGTCGTTAATACGCTGAACATCTGGGGCCTTATTCTGATCGGCCTCGGCTTGATCATGGGATGCTTTACCAGGCTGGCTGCGATCGGCGGTATTGCGCTCATCCTGCTCTATTACGCCTGCAATCCGCCCTTCATCGGGCTCTTTTACAGTATTCCCATGGAGGGCCATTACCTGATCATCAACAAGAATCTGGTGGAACTGGCGGCGCTGCTGGTCCTGATCGCCATCCCGACACAGCAGATCACAGGAATAGACCGGATTTTCTTCAAGTTGAGGAAGAAGTAGCTTATCCAACCGGAGAAAGAGGCAATGAAGTCCGTGAAAATATACCGTTTCATCGTTGGCATCCTGGTTTTCATCCTGGCGACGGCTGCGATGGCCCAGGATCTCAAGCCCGTCACCATCAAACTACCCAAACCCAAATTCATCGGCACGCCGCAAAACCTCAAGGTGCCAAACCTCGAGAAGCCCCTCGGCCGTCCGCGCGAACCATTCCTCGCTCCTGCCGGGACGATCAATGTGGCCCTCAATAAGCCCGTCACCTCGAGCGACATGCAGCCGGTGATCGGTGAACTGGCAATGATCACCGATGGCGACAAGGAGGCCGAAGACGGCAGCTATGTGGAGCTCGGCCCCTTCGTACAGCAGGTGACCATCGATCTCAAGGCCAGACATACGATCTATGCGGTCGTCCTCTGGCACTATCACAAACAGCCCAGCGTATATTTCGACGTGGTCGTTCAGGTTTCGGATGATCCGGCTTTCAAATCCGGCGTTCAAACTATCTTCAATAACGACCACGACAACACCGCCAAGCTGGGCGCCGGCAACGACAAGAACTATATCGAGACCGCGGAAGGCAAGCTGATCGATGCCAAGGGGATTATCGGGCGCTATGTGCGCTGCTACAGCAACGGCAACACCGGCAATGACCTGAACCATTATACCGAGGTGGAGATCTACGGTCTGCCGGTCAAGTAGCGTTGCAGGGCAATTCAGCTCATAGCAGAGTCAACCTTTCAAAATGCCCTCCCAGAAAAGGGGAGGGCATTTGCATTGGAAGAGTATGCGGAAAAACTCAACATTTATTGCATCATGGTGTTTTATCCTCCTGCTGGCAGCCGTGCTGCGCCTGCCGCGGCTGCAGCACCGGCCTATGCACACCGATGAAGCCGTGCATGCGGTCAAATTCGCAGTCCTGCTGCAGGAGGGGAGCTACACCTACGACGCCCAGGAATACCATGGCCCCACCCTCTATTATTTCACCCTGATTCCAGCCTGGCTGCGCGGCCAGTCCTCCCTGGAGGAGTTGGATGAGGCCACCCTGCGCCTTGTGGCTGTTAGTTTCGGTCTCAGCCTCGTCCTCCTGCCCCTGCTGCTTGCTCCCTTGATCAGCCGGCCAGCCGCCCTCGCTGCCGGTTTTTGGATCGCCCTTTCACCAATGCAGGTCTTCTACAGCCGCTATTATATCCAGGAAGTCCTGTTCGTTTTTTTCGGTATGCTCGCTTTGATTTGCGCCGGCCGCTATCTGCAGCAGCGGCATTGGGCCTGGGCTTTGGGCGCTGGCGGGGCGCTGGGACTTCTGCACGCCACCAAGGAGACCGATATCGTGCTCATCGTGGCTGCCGCGTCAGCGGCAATGGTTGTCTGGCTGCGGGAGCGCCCGCACGTCTCCCTGCACGGGCGCGACCTCCTGCTCGCTTTGGCCGCTGCCCTCCTGGTTTCTGCTCTTTTTTTTACCGCAGGATTCACTCATCCACAGGGTCTGTTGGACAGCTTTCGCGCTTACAACGGATATCTACACCGTGGTGCCGGCCAAACCCTGCACACCCAGCCTTGGTATTATTATTTCAATCTGCTGTTTTGGCATCACGAACCGGGCCATCCCTGGTGGAGCGAGATCTGGATCGCGCCCTTCCTGGCCGCTGGGCTCTGGTCGGCTAGAGATTCGCGGGGACAAAATTCGGCAAGATCGATAACAACAAGGTTCATCTGCAGTTTTACCTTAATTCTCTGTATTCTCTATTCCCTGCTCCCCTACAAAACCCCCTGGAATGCCCTGGCGTTTTATTATTGTTTTCTGATCATTGCCGGTTTGGGATGGAGGCAATGGCTTGAACAGACGAAGAAATGGCAAGTTGCGCTCTATCTTTCAGTTATCATCTGCAGCCTGTTAATCAGCCGCCAGGCCGTGCTTCTCAACCAACGGCAGGACAGCGATCCGGGAAATCCCTGGGTCTACGCCCACCCTGGCCCTGATCTGGCGCGGATCACCTCCGCGGTCAAAACGGCGGCCGCAGCGGCCCCGGAGGGGCTCCGAACCCCGGTGCAGGTGGCTGTGACGGGCGACGAATATTGGCCCCTGCCCTGGACCTTGCGCCGTATGCCGAATATAGGATGGTACGACCGGCTGGACGAGAGCCTGTCGCCAGCGCCCCTCATCCTGATCTCGCCTGAGCAGGAGCCACTCCTGCAGCACCTGCTCTATGAAATACCGCCCCCGGGTCAGCGCAATCTCTATCTGCCTCTCTGGCGCGGATACGCCGAACTCCGGCCCGGGCAGGAACTGCATGGCTATATCCGCAAGGATCTCCACGATCTCCTTGATCCGTCCGCTGGTACTCAGCCCCTGACAGAGGGAATTGAAGCAAAATAAGGCCGGCCCTGCTATGGACAACAAATTTCTCCATTTCTCCAGCAAGGCGATGGCGACCGAATTCGTCCTATGCATGCACCATAGGGATGCCATATATGCCGGGCAAGCGGCTTGGGAAGCCTTCCGTTTGCTCGAACAGATCGAAGCGGAGCTGAGCCGCTATGATCCCAACAGCGATATTGCGCGCCTTAACGCCCTGGCGCTGGGAGAAGCCCTGCCGCTCGGCGAGCACACTTTCGCATGCCTCAGTCAGGCCAATGACCTTTGTGCTGCCTCCCGCGGAGCCTTCGATGTCACCGTGGGGGTGCTCAAGGATCTGTGGCTTCCGGAGTTCACCATAAGGGGAAAAATCGGCCGCAGAATAAAAGCGCTGTTGATGCCGACAGGGATGAATCACCTCCATCTCTCTGAAACAGGGATGACCGTGCGCAAAGATGCAATGGTTCAGGTTGATCTTGGCGCCATCGGCAAAGGGTATGCTGTCGATCGGATGGTCGAGCGTCTGCAAGAGTGGGAGATAAGGAATTTTCTTCTTCACGGCGGGACCAGTTCGGTGGCAGCTCGCGGTCATGCGCCGGGACGTTCCGGTTGGCCGGTGACTCTGCATCATCCCCTGAACCGGGTGAAGGTTCTGGCGCAGTTCGACCTCATTGATAGAGCGATGGGAGCTTCAGGCGTCGAAAAGGGACGGCATATCATCGACCCCCGCACGAGAAAGCCGGCCACTGGCACCCTGGCTGCCTGGGTGACTGCCCCTGCTGCGGCAGTTGCCGATGCCTTCTCCACGGCCTTTATGGTAATGGCCCATGCTACTGCCCTGAAGTGTATCGCCAATACCTCTGGCATCGGCCTGTTGTTGCTCTCCCGCACGGACGACGGCCGAAGTGTCATCCGGCATAATTTCCCATTAGAATCCTGATATTTTACTTGTTTTTTATTTAGTCGTTCGCTATAATGTTTTTATAGGGTGGTAAGGGAAGGGATTCTATTGAAAAAACAGGCTTAAATTGATTCATCCGAATTAATTTAGGCCTTTTTTTATTCTGTGTTACGATTGATGATAGCAGGGATAGTTGATTAATACGTACAGCGTTGATGCGCATTATCGATCACTGCCGCGGTTTTGCCTCTCCATGGACTGCACCCACTGTCGCCCCTACTTTTCTCGCTCTTCTCGGATCTTGCCAGAATAGTCAGCTGTTATTCTAATTATAGGAGGTACATATGCGGATTGGGAAATTGCTCTCCGCCGGCATGTTGTTGGTGATGGTCACTGTACCAACAGGATTTGCACAAATACCTCGACTAATCAGTTACCAAGGCAGGTTGACTGATGCCAATGGCCGGGCCATATCAGATACAACTACTTTTACCTTCACCTTTTATCGCTGCGCAGCAACAAGTACTCCTCTATGGTCTGAATCACAGCAAGTGCTTGTACAAGATGGAATCTTTAATGTGAGTTTGGGGCAGATTGTTCCTCTGGAACTCTCGTTTGATGAGCCCTACTGTCTGGGTATAACAGTGAATGGTGGGTTGGAAATGCAGCCGCTCATTCCCCTTAATGCTGTTGCTTACAGTATGCGATCATTGTATGCGGACAGTTTGGCTGCGGGAGCGGTCACCGGTGATAAAATACAAACGGGAACAGTCGTACGGAGTGTGAATACATTGACCGACCATGTAACCCTCCAAGCTGGAGAGAATATCACAATCACATCGACAGGTGATACATTGAGGATATCGGCCAAGGTCGACGCCGGCCCTGGCGATATTAAATTGCCCTATTCTGGCATGGTGACATCCTCAACTCCTGCGTTCTCCCTTACCAATACGGGGGATGGGCTAGCAGGTGAATTCATCTCCGACAATCCTGGTAGCACCCTTGGCATGCGCATCAGTGCAAGTGGTTCCGGGCATGCTTTGTACGCGTTCAATAAAGGGACAGGACATGCAGCCTATTTCAACATTACAAATTTGACTTCGACCAGCACAACGCTTGAGGCGATTAACGATGCATTGGGCAAAGCGGCTTCATTTTCCATCGCCAATGCCGATAATACCAGTCCGGCCTTGGAGTGCAGGACCGAAGGGCAAGGGCCGGCATTTGTAGCCCATCAGGAAGGCCCTTCATCCAGGATTGCCGAATTCAAAGGTGACGGCGCCGTGAGAGCATACATTAATAAGGCTGGTGACCTAGTTACTGCCGGTAACATCAGCTTTACTAGTATTCCGCAAATTTTATTGTCCGGTTCGAGTAGTGCACCCTTAAAGCTCGAAATGTCAGGGACGGGTGAAGCTGATCTATTCGTTGAAGGTAAAATAGGCATCGGCATTTCAGCTCCGTCCGAAAAGCTGCACGTGGCAGGAATGATCTATTCCACTTCCGGCGGATTTAAATTTCCTGACGGTACAGTGCAGACCACTGCTGCGCGGAATAGTTCAGCGGATATTTCGGCCATCAGTGCTGGTAACGGATTGACGGGCGGCGGCCTGAGCGGCGATATCAATCTGGATGTAGGAGCCGGTTTAGGCATTTCCGTGACTGCGGATGCCGTTTCGCTCAATACTTCCTATACGGATGGCTTATATATCAACGAAGGACAAGCCAATTCAGTCACTGGCGCAATGATTCTTGACGGGACTGTTCAAACGACTGACCTTGCATTTATCCCACCGGACGGTTATTCGCTCGATGCGGCTGATGGTTCCCCCGCCAACGCGGTTTATGTTGATAACGGGGGCAATGTCGGCATCGGCACTACCTCACCGGGCAGCAAACTCCATCTCAGTGGCGGTGACTTTTTCCTGGAGAATGGTCTCGGTATCTATTGGAAGACTTCCAGCGGCAGCTTTGCACGGCTTTTCACTCTCACGGGCTCTAATCAAACTATAGTCGGCAGCAATGGCCTTGGTGGAGGATTACAGCTGCTGAGTGGGGATGATATTGATCTGATGAGCGGCACGGCTACATTGATGCACCTTGAAAAAACGAACAACTATGTTGGAATTGGCACCAATTCACCCTCTCAAAGACTGGACATCGCCGGGATGGCGCAAATGACCGGCTTTAAGATGCCGCCAGGGGCTGCACCAGGATACGTCTTGACCGCTGATGCCAATGGGATTGGGAGCTGGCAGGCAGTTCCTGCATCTTCAGGTGATATAACAGCGGTTGGCGCAGGCGCTGGATTGACCGGCGGCGGCCTGAGCGGCGATTCCAATCTGGATGTAGGCGCCGGTGCCGGTATTTTAGTCTCTGCTGATGCCGTCTCATTGAACACTTCCTTCACCGATGGCTTGTATGTGAATGAAGGCCAGAATGCCAGCATTACCAATACCATGATTCAGGATAATGCCATCAATTCAGCCAAGATTGAAAATGGTTCGATTGCCGGTCAAGATATTCTCAGCAGTACGACAATTTCGGTAAAGAAGCTTGAGGGTGGCAGATCAAGCTCGGTTGCTGCCGGCCTTTATGGTTATGCTTCTGGCTACGGCTATGGAGTATATGGTGAGAACAGTAGTGGAAACGGCGGAGCCATCGGCTACGCTAATTATGGCGCGAGCGGCTGGAGCAGCACAGGTACTGGGATTGGGGGCAGTGCTAGCAGCAGTGGCACAGGCGTCTCGGGAACCAGCAACAGCGGCCGCGGTGTCTATGGATCGAGCAATACCGGCACGGCCGTTTATGGTGAAAAAACGGGAGGAGGGGATTATGCCGGCTATTTCAGCGGAAATGTAAATATCACCGGCATATTGACGAAAGGAGGTGGCGCTTTTAAAATCGACCATCCATTGGATCCGGAGAACAGATACTTACAGCACTCCTTTGTGGAGAGTCCGGATATGATGAACATTTACAATGGCATTGTGACACTGGATGAAAATGGTGAAGCCTGGGTGGATTTGCCCGATTATCTTGAAGCATTGAACAAGGATTTTCGTTATCAACTGACTTGCCTTGGCAGCTACGCACCAGTCTATGTGGCAGTAAAAATAAACGGCAACCGTTTCAAAATCGGCGGCGGTACAGCCAAACTTGAAGTTAGCTGGCAGGTTACAGGTATCCGAAATGATGCGTTCGCGCAAGCCCATCGTATTGTGCCAGAAGTAGATAAAAAGGCCAGCGATCGCGGCAAATACCTTTACCCACGAGAATCGGGTAAGACGGAGGAATTAGGGATTGATCACGTCGAGCAGTAATTAAAAAAGACTGAAGAAAGGGCAGTCCTATACCCCCCCAAAAAAATGAGGGATTATTCCATGAAGACTTGTAATGTAATACTGAAAGCGATGCTTCTATTAGTAACAGTTACGTCAACAGCCTTCCCCCAATATAGAATTCACAACAGTGTTTTTGGTAGTGGAGCAGGAAGGATGACTGATGGAAAATATCTTTCGACGGCGACAATTGGACAGGGGCTGAGCGGACAAGAGCAGGATCAATACCATATCCTGCATTCCGGTTTTTGGGCACAAGCTAATATCCGCACACACGTATTGGAGGAAATGGAGCAGCCAAGTGCGTTCAGCCTTGAACAGAATTATCCCAATCCCTTCAATGCCTCCACAACCATTATCTTTGCCATTCCTGTAAGAAGCAAAGTGAATATTAGTGTTTTTGATGTGCTAGGGCGGGATGTAATCCACCTTGTCGAGCAGGATTACCCCGCTGGGGTGTATCGAACCATCTGGGATGCCCGGATGCTGGCGGCGGGCATTTATTTTTATCAGTTGAAAACAGAGCAATTCACCTCTGTGAAAAAAGCCCTGCTACTCAGATAAGACGAATTTTCCTGAAAGACGATGATCCCTTGATAAGGCTTTCTTCTGTAAATTGACTGGAAGTATAAATTATTCAAGCTTTGCCGTTATCCCGAGTTCATGATACCCTTTTTCAACGATCTGATCCTCCCGGAAGAGCGCCCACTGCGGAAAGCGCGGCAGTGCCTTCGCCATCTGGTAGAGCTGCAGGGCACTGTTGGCCGCCAGAAGGGTTACCATGCGCTGTGGATTGTAGGGATTGGACAGCACCACAGCCAAGCCTTCATTCGTGGCCGTGTAGGTCTTGCCTTGCCATTGGAAAAGGCCATTACCTAGCTCCAGCCCGCATCTCTCACCGATCCGTTTAGTACACTCATTGTCGTCAGGCCCGCCCAGCAAAATGACATCATGATCCCTGAAATCTTCCACAGAGAATTCGCAATCCTTGCGCACCGGCAGGGTGGTCTCGGTGATGCGGTCGGCAGCCGCTTTGGCGAAGCGCAGGGCGAGGGTATGGTTGGCCTCGATCTGGCGCGTCGTGCCATAGACGACCAGACTATGGTCCCAGTCGTCGTAGAAATTACTGAAGGTGTAGAAACGGTCGTTTTCCATGGGAAAATCATTGCCGGCGTTGAGGATCACCTCCACAGGCTTCCCGGAAAGCGGCCAATCCCACTCCTGCTGTGCCTCGCGCAACTCGATCTTTTTCCAGAAGGTCTTCCCGGACGTGCGGATACGCACCGTACCGATCAGCAGAAACGGACGGCCTTTTTGCTCCACCCGCAGGGTCAGATGCCAGAGGCTGTCGGTTCCTGTAACCCGGCAGGAGGGCATCAGATCGGGGAGGTCTTCACGCTGGATCCACTGCTCGATCACCTCCACCGCGGCCGGACCGCCCGCTTCCCGGGCCATTTCGATGAACCGGGCGTTGGTGATCTCCTTTTTGGCGTGAGCGTCATGCAGACGGTTCATAAGTGCTGAGAATTTCAGGTTGCCCAACTGTAGACGCAGCTGATGCAGCAAGAACGTCCCGCGGCTGCGCGGAATGTAGTAATATTTGGTTTGATGATAGTTTTCCCGGGCCTGAACCGGCGCCAGGGTCCCTTCGCGCGATTGGGTATAGAGGAGGCGGCAGTTGAGCTCCGCGAGATCGTTGCACAACTGGGTACGCGCCTTGCCGCCATCCTTCGGCAGGGCGTTGAGCATCTGCCAGTAGGCCGCAGTGCCGCTGACAAGCCAGTTCTCGGCCGGCGAAGCGGGATAGACTGTATTGGCCCAGAGCAGATCGGTAGGGAACTGGTAGAAGGAGTCGACTTCAGCCGTTTCCAGGACCGATGGGGCCGGCGCGGGGGCAAGCGGGCGCTGCAGATCCGCGATCATGCGCGTCAGGGTCAAGGGTGCGAAGGTGGTATATCCCAGGCTGAGGCGCGGGATGGCCATCGGTAGATCGGGGATGCGCCCGTTCTCGTTGATGAACTGCTCGCGGTAGGTCACTTTGCCATAATGGGCCATGAACATCATCTTTTCGGCCATCGCCGAGGTGGTGATCTTGCCATCGCAGGCATGGGGCCGGTTGGTGGGGGAGGAGCCGATCAACTCCATGCCGACACGGGCATTGATCCGGCCGCGGTTGGCCTCGTAGAAGCGGAAAAACGCCATATCGCGGTCCCAGGGGCGAAAGCCGAGATCGAAGGGGGCGTTGTCGGGATTGGCGATGTACTCTTTGCGGATGTCGAGAGATTTGGGATTGTTGTCGCTCCAGTACCAGTCCTTCTGTCCATCGTAGAACTCATTCCTGCTGCTGCGCCAGAGTTTGGCGGTGTTGGTGCCAAGGCAGTAGACGGCGATCTCGTCGTTCTTGCAATCGCCAATGAGCCAGTCATTGGTATACATGCCGTTGTTGTGCGTGGTAAGCAGCTTGACCACATCGTCAATCGAACGCGCATATTGCGCGGCCAGGCGGATACGATTGGACTGCGGAGTGCCCTCCGGATTCCATGGCGTTTGGCTGACAGTGGTCTCGCCGATCATGATGCCGCTCTCGTTGATATAAAAGTCGGCGCCGGAATGGATCCCGCCCGGGAAAGTCTCGTAAACCAGCCGCTGCCCTTTTTCCGGCACCAGATCGACGATGAGATCCCATTCCGGCCCCATATAGCCGTTCCACATGAAGAGCTGCCCGAAGACGATGCGGTGGTCCTCGGTCGCCGAACCGTTGGCCAGGAATGAGGAGCACTTGTGAAGCCGTTCCGGAAGATCGAGTTGGTCTTCCGGGCCCTTGAAACGCTGTCCGCTGAGCGCGTGCGGGGTCGTGCGCACGGCATCGTAGGCGTACGAGAGGTCAACATAGGAGTTGATGGTGACGATGTCGAGCAGTTCGATGGGGCGGTCGAACAGCGTCACACCCTCCTTTTTTGCGCCGTCGGCGATGCCCTGCATCTCTTCGAGGAATTCCGTCTTATATTTGCGCAGGAAGAGCAGATCAACCTGGCTGCGCAGATCGCGCCAGGCCATAGCGGGGTTGTCCTTGTTGCGGCTGATGGCCAGCTTGTTGATGAAGGTCTTGATCTCCTGGGCGACGAGCGTGCCGTATTGAAAACCGCGCGGGTAGGCCGCTCCTTCGATATGCAGGAACGTCCATCCCTGCTCTTCGAAGCGGAAGGCTTTGCCATGCCGACGGATGCGTTCGGCGGGGACGAACTCGGTGATATCATCGACCGGCGTAACTTCGATATCGTCGAACCAGGCTGTGCCGCTTGCGCCTCCGCGGTAGCCGAGGTGTAGCTCGATGCGGTCGCTAGCCTGGGAGGCAAAGAAGATGGCCTCACTGCGCTGCCAGCCCTGGTCGCCGCCCACAGGACGGGAGTACGACGTGATCGGCATGGAGGAGATGCGCAGGCAAGCCGGTACCGGCGTCGGATAGTGTTGCGCGGAGTCGGTCAAGGCCCGTTCGGTCCGGATCCAGCCGCTCAGGCGGTAGAGTTTGCCCACCTCGAGACTCAGGGGATCGGAATAGATGGCCGACTGGCGCGGGGTTGCATGGCGGATGCAGAGGCTGCCCGCTCCGCTGTGGCCATTTGCGGACTCGAGGCTGCAAGCCGTCCGTGAGAGCGAATCGGGATGCCATCCGGGGATGCCCTGCGGCAGCGCTTGCTCAAAGCCGGCGTTCTGGGGTGCCAGGTTCTGGACAGCGGCGATTACAGACGGATCGGGCAGGGCGGGTATGATGGACACGGCTGCGGCCAACAAAAGCCACGATGCGGGATGCGTCAGGCGGGCTGGAATCGAAATCATGGAACCTCCGGAAAGTGATGCAGCTTCGGGACAGAGTTGTGAAATGTACGGGTTTCAACGCGGGATTTCAAGATTTTTCTCTCCATGTGGAGATTCATCTTGAAAATCCATGGGATTATCGTTACTTTTAGGGACATTTTGTGAATAGCTAAAAGCAGACAAAAGGAGAGCAGTATGACCGGCAGCACCACCATGGCGCCACTCCCAGGGACGGGAAGCGAACAAAAATACAGCGGTCCTTTCTCGATGATGACCATCCTCTTCTTCATGTGGGGGTTCATGACTGTTTGGAATGACATTCTCATTCCGCGATTCAAGGAGGCCTTCACCCTCAATTATTTCCAGGCCATGCTGGTTCAGTTCGCTTTTTTCGGTGCCTATACCATTGGTGCCCTGATTTACTATACCATTTCGATCACTTCGGGTGATCCGATCAATCGCCTCGGCTATAAAAACGGTGTCGTAATCGGCCTGGTCGTCTCCGCTTTGGGCAGTGCTCTCTTTTATCCCGCCGCGTTGATGCTCTCCTACACCTTTTTCCTGGTCGCCCTTTTCATCGTTGGGCTGGGATTTGCCATGTTGCAGATTGCCGCCAATCCCTATGTGACCATTCTCGGCCCGGAACGCACGGCCTCCAGCCGCCTCAATCTTTCTCAGGGATTCAATTCCCTGGGCACCACCATTGGACCGGTCATCGGCGGCTATCTCATCTTCAAGGTCTTCAATCACCCCGGCATCCATGGCGCCGACGCCGTCAAGACCCCCTATCTCTGCTTTGCGGCGGTTTTCCTTGTGCTGGCGGTTATCTTTAAATTCATCCACCTGCCCAATTTTTCCAACGCCGAGCAGGTTACCCGCGGCGCCGGCGCCCTCCAACACCCGCATACTGTCCTCGGTATGATCGCCATCTTGATGTACGTCGGAGGTGAAGTCGCAGTCGGCAGCGCCATTATCAACTTCCTCGGCACGCCCAGGCTAGGGAGTCTGCCGCATGAGGCCGCCAGCCGCTACCTCTCTTTCTATTGGGGCGGGCTGATGATCGGGCGTTTCATGGGCGCCTTTGCCCTCAGCGACATGGAGAAGCGCAAGAAAAATCTCCTCGTTGCCGGCATCCCCGTCCTTGCCTTTTTCGTGATCCTGGGCCTTTCCGGATGGCATGAAGCCCTGCACTATGGATTGTTTCTTCTCATCCTCATCGGCGCCTTCTATCTGGGCGAGAACAGCGCCCACCGCATGCTGGCCCTTTTCAGCGGGGTGATCATCGTCCTGCTGCTAACCGGCATGACCACCAGCGGTACCACGGCTCAATGGACCATACTCGCTGTTGGCCTCTTCTGCTCGGTGATGTGGTCGAACATTTTTTCGCTGGCCATTGAGGGACTCGGCGCCTTCAAGAGCCAGGCCTCATCCCTGCTGGTGATGATGATTTTGGGGGGAGCGTTGCTGCCGCCGCTGCAGGGCTGGGTCGCGGATCGGGCCGGGATCCAGTTCTCCTTCATCGTGCCGATGGTAGCCTTTTCCTATATCGCCTTTTACGGTTTGTACGGCTGGCGTGCGGGGCGCAACCTCAAGGCTTAGTGCGGCCGGGCTGCAAATTCCCGGTGCAGCCGGATTTTGAGGCGGATGGCATCGCGGAGCAGGCTGAAAGGTTGACGGTGCAGCCGCAGGCGGCTGTCGGGATCAGCGCGCCAGCTCACCGGGAATTCGCGGATAACCAGCCCGACCTGCTGTGCGCGCAGGATGATCTCGGCATCGAAGAGGAATCCATCTGTGCTGCACGCTGCGTAGAGCCAGCGGCCGGTCTCGCCGGCATAGAGTTTGAGCCCCGCCTGCGTGTCGGTCAGGGTACGTGGCAGACCGAGCAGGCGGGCGAGCAGATGACGGAAAAGAAAAGCGCAAACGCGGCGGGGGAGGCTTTGCGGACGGAGAATACGGCTGCCAGGCAGGCGCCGCGAGGCGTGGGCGATACGGCAGGCGCCCGATTCAATGAGGTGGATGCCGCGCTGGATCTCCTCCCAGGCTATGCATCCACCGCTGTCCATGAAGAGTATCAGCCGGCCGCGGGATGCGATCATCCCCTGGCGCACCGCATGCCCCTTGCCACGGTGCGGGGAAAGAGGCAGCACACGCAACTCGCACCCCGCCAGGGGGGCACAGGCCTCGGCGGCCTCAGCCGTACCGTCGTTGCTGCCGTCATCGGCCACCAGGATTTCAGCCCGGCGGCCGTGACGTTGGCAAAACTCTGCGGCCGCGCGGATGTCGCTGCCGATCTTTCGACGTTCGTTCCAGACCGGGATGATGATCGAAAGATCGACGCTGTTGGCGCCATCCGCGTGACCGGACATTAAACCTTCCTGCTATAATTCCTTGACAAAAATATTCCTAAAATGGATCGGCGCGCGGCTGTCGTGGTTCTGCAAACCGATATAGCCTTCCGATGCAAAGGATTTGATCTTGCCGCGCGGCTCGGCCTTCCAGTCATTCACCAGTATGCCGTTAAGCTCGACCGTGATCCGACTGCCAACAAAGCTGATCTTGTAGTGGTTCCACTGGCCGGGCTCCTTGAAGGGCAACGCCTTGGGCGCTTCCGCGTCATAGACCGCACCCGTCTGGTGAATCCCGGTTCCGGCATCGTCGATCTGGATTTCAAAGGAATGGTATATGTAGTCGTCGCTGACCGGCATCTCGGGGACACGTAAAAAGACGCCCGAATTGGTAAAGACCTCGTCGCATTTGTAATCCAGCTCGAGAATAAAATCGCGGTACTTTTTCGCACTGTACCAAAGCAGGCCCATACCACCCTGTCCGGTCAGCTCGCCGCGCTTCTCATCCAGCAGGAAATAGCCGGGCCCATAATGGTTCCAGCCGTGCTTGGAATAGTTGCCCTCCCAGCGAGGCAGCAGCTGCTGATAGTCCTGGAAGTAGGTGATGCTCTTGATATACTCCAACCCCTTGGCGATATTGGGGGAGGGGTTGGCGGATTCGTCCTCGCGCTCATGCTCAATGGAGAGGTAGCCGTCATAATCCTGCAGGGTGAACTCAGCCAGGATGTCGTGGATATTGGCTTTGCCGCTGCCGAAGGGGACGTCCTTGGCTTTTTGGGGATCGTTGAAAAGATCGAGATCCTTGAGGTGGGCATGGACGATGCGTCCGCGCAAGAGCTGCATCGCTTTGATCGGCTCCCAGCCGGAGCGCATCCAGTGCGCGGTGTCCATGCCCGAACCGATGCGCTGGTCGAGTCCCTTGACCTTGGCGAGGACCGTGGTCGGCAGGGCGAAGCGGCTCGGCAGCGGATGGTTGTGGATCGCAACCTTGATATTGTATTCCTGCACCATCCTTTCAAGAGGCTTCCAGTCCTGGAAGTCCGGCTCGGTATTGATCACCTGGATGCCCATCTTGCGGGCAAAATCGAAAACCTGGCGCATGGACTGTTCGGTACTGTCAAAGTGGACCACGCCGTAGGCCACCAGGGTCAAGCTGTTCTTCTCAAGTTCCTTTTTGGCCCAGGCCATCTGCTCATCGGTCATGGTATGTGCAAAGATCGCTTTCTCGGGCAGATCCTTGCTCAAGCGCTGCCCCGGGTAAGCCTCAACGTACCGGATGCCCAGTTCGCGGGTTTTTTCGAGCGCCTCAGCGAAGGTGAACTTGCGGAAGGTGTAGGTCTGCATCGAGATTTTAAATTTTTTGATGCGGACCTCTTTGTAAACGCCGCATTCCTCCTGTGCGAAGAGGGGGAGGGTGACCGATAACAGCAGGGGAAGGAATAGCATCCAGAAAGGTCGTGTCATGATGTTTTTCTCCATTCGTCGATCAAAAGTCCGCTTTTACTTTTTGCCCGGGTTCCATTGGCCGCGGGCGACAGGGGGGATGTATTCACTGATGCCCGGCGGCGGGAAGGGGATGACTTTTTCCTGCTCGGCGCTCATGTAGGCCGTCATCAGCAGCTTGGTCACCTCGAGGCCGTCCTCAAAGGTCTCCTCCGGGCGCTTTCCTGCCAGGAAAGCCTCGACCATGTGGCGGTCCTCGATATCATAGCCGTACTCATTCCCTTCGTTTGCGACCACCGGCATCAGCCCCATCTCGGCGTTCTGTTTCTCGACCAAATCCTCGCCCGATCGGCCCGCTACCTCACGGCTGAAAAAGACTTTGAGGCCGGTATCGAGGGTGTTGACCTGCATGGAGTATTCGGGACCGAGGAGTTCCATTGAGAGGCGCAGGCCGGCGCCGACGAAACACCACGACGTGGTGGTTTCCACGACGACCTGGTGCCCATCCTGATCATGGTATTCGATCAGGGAACGGGCGAAATCCTCGGAAGGCCGGTTGGTATAATCAAGCTTGCCCTGGCTATACTCGGCCAGGTGGCGAGCATAGGGCGGCCGCTGCCATTTGAGACAGTTGGTATAGGCGGTCACTTTTTTGGGGATGAGGACGTTGCGCGGGGCCCCCGGCGGCGTGAGCAGATAGCGGGCGGTCTCGACCGAGTGGCACATCATGTCATTGAGTACGCCGCCGCCTTGCAACTCGCCCTCCCAGAACCAGGGCATGTGTGGTCCGGCATGTTCCTCCGAGGCGCGGGCGAGATACGGACGGCCGGTGGCCGATGCGCCGCGCTTCCAGACGATCTCGCGGCCGCGAATGACCGTGGGCGAAAAGATCTGATTCTCAAGATAACCGTCCAGCAGGCCTGCTTTTTTCGCCAAGTCGACCATCGCCTGAGCCTCGCGCACGTTTCGGCCCAGCGGTTTTTCGCAGGCAACCCCGATCAGCTTGCCGCGGCCGCTGAGGACCGCATGGGCAATCTCCTCCATGATCTCGACCCGGGTGAAGTTGGGGGCGCAGATCCAGATGGCATCGATGCCGGGATCGGCCACCATTTCTGTGATATTCTTGTAGATTTTGCCCTCCCCCAGGTCGAGGGTCCGGATCAGGGCCGCCGCCTGTTCGGCTTCAGCGGTCGTCTTGGCGACGATGCCGTTGATATCGGCGTTGCGCACGCCCACCCAGGAGCGGATGTGAAACTGCGCCACAAATCCGCCACCGATAAAACCAACCCCCAGTGCTTTTTTTACCATGATAGACTCCGGAATTTGTAATTCTTTCAAGCCTCGATCGCTTGCGTTTTCTGCTTGCGGCTGTCCACCTTAAAAAAGGCCAGGAAGGCGATAGCGCAAAGGATGGTCAGGGCGCAGGGCACCAGGAAAACATGGGTCCAGTTGGTCAAGCCTTCGGGGCTCGTGAAGAGGGATTTGATCCAGCCGGCAAAAAGGCTGCCCACATAGTTGCCGAGGCCGTAGGTTACCAGCGTGATGAAGCTCTGAGCCGAATTGCGGATATCACTCGGGGCGATGGTGTCAAAGTAGATAAAAGCAGCGGCGAAGAAAAAAACGAAACAAAAACCATGCAGAGCGAGGGAGGCGATCACCAGCCAGGAGGGCGAACCGATCGCGAAGATGATATAACGCAACGGCCAGGCGAGAATGCCGATGGTCAACACCGTTCGGATGCCGTATTTGGGCAGCGCCCAGGGCAGCATGAAAGCCAGCACCAGAATCTCGGCGGCCTGGGCGATGACCATCACCATGGGCGTATTTTGCTTGGCGACGCCGATGACCGGTGATTCCAGGAAGGGGGCGGTCAAAACATAGTAGAACATCAACTCGGTCGCGACAACGAACGCGATGATGGTGAAGATCAGGACATTGCGGTCCTTGAGCATCTTGAGCGCTTCGAGAAAAGCCCAGGGTTTGGCTGCGTTCTTCTGCGGCGGCGTATGCGGCAGGGTGAAAGACTGAACACCCATGATCAGCGAAAAGATGCCGGCCAGCAGCAAGGTATCTGCACCGGGTGCGCTCCCCAGGTAGCGCCAGCCAGAAAGCAGCAGTCCGGCGAAGATCCAGCCGATGGTCCCCCAGACCCGCACCTGGCCGAATTCCTTCTCGGAGTTTTTCATGTTGATAAAGGCAATGGAGTTGGTCAGGGCCATGGTAGGCGCGTACAGCAGAGAGTAGAGGAAGAACAGCCACATCATGACAGAGTAGTCGGTCAACCGTGAAATGTAGATCAACAACGCACCACCGATCAACTGTAAGATGGCGATGAGCTTTTCGCTCGAAAAATAGCGATCCGCAAACTGCCCGCCGATGAAAGGCGCAATGATGGTCGCCAGCGGCAGCAGACTGTAGATGACGCCGATCTGTATTCCGTTGAAATGAAGGGTTTTCTCCAGATAAGCGGAGAGCACCGGCGACCACGCTCCCCAAATGGCGTACTGCAAAAACATCATGATCCCCAGACGCATCTTGACGCTCATGCATACCTCCCTCTTTAAATGAAATGCACTGCCATAAAGCGATCGATTGGTGCTATCAGGTCAGACCCCGGCCCTCAAACTTAACCGACTGCCGGTTTGATATTAAACCGGGTTTTGGGCCACAGTAGCTTGGAGAGCTCCCGAATCCACAAGACGCTGCTCGAAACCAAGATACAGATCGCCCAATCCTTGAGGCTGAGCGGAACTGTGCCGAAAGCCTTCTGCAAAAAGGGCACATAGAGGACTACAGCCTGTAGCAGGGCCGAAAGAAAAACGGCCCACCAGATCCAGACGTTGCTGAAGAGATCCTTGAAGGCGCTGTCGTAGCCGGACCGGCCGTTGAAGACATTGAAAAGCTGAAAGATGACCAGAACTGTGAAGGCCATGGTTTGGGCATACGTAACATCCCCCGTGCCCTCGATCCAGCCGCCCGGCAGGCAATAATCCATCACCAGCAGAGTGCCGACACCCATGACCACCCCCACTAGCAGGATACCGATCCACATGTCGCGTGTGATGACATGGGTAAGTGGATCGCGTGGAGGCCGCTTCATCAGCCGGCGATCGGCCGGATCGACGCCAAGAGCCAGGGCAGGCGCAGCATCGGTGAGGAGATTGATCCAGAGGATTTGCACTGCCAGCAGGGGGGCGACGACCGACGATCCGGCTTCCGCGTGCAGGCCGATGACGCCGGCGAGAATCACGCCGAAAAACATGACGAAGACCTCACCTATATTGGAAGAGAGCAAATAACGTAAAAATTTCTGGATGTTGGCGAAAATCGCCCGTCCCTCCTCGACCGCAGCGACTATGCTGGCAAAATTGTCATCGGTCAGGATCATGTCGGCGGCCCTCTTGGAGACATCGGTGCCGGTGATCCCCATCGCCAGGCCGATGTCCGCACTCTTGAGAGCCGGGGCGTCGTTTACACCATCTCCGGTCATCGCCACGATCTCGCCGTTGTTCTTGAGGGCGCGGACGATGCGCAGTTTATTATCCGGAGCGACGCGGGCATAGACCGTGACTTGCTGGACCACCTGTTCCAGTTCCGAATCGGTCATCTTTTGCAGCTCGGCACCCGTGACGACACGGCCGCCGGTTTCAAGGATTCCCAGTTCTCCGGCGACAGCGGCAGCCGTGGCCGGATGGTCCCCGGTGATCATGATCGAGCGCACGCCGGCGGCGCGGGCTACCTTGACCGCCTCGGCGGCCTCGGGCCGGGGCGGATCGATCATGCCGATGACGCCGAGAAAGACGAACTGACTCTCCACTTCATCATCGCTCATCTCGCCGGTGACTTCGTCCAGACGCACGGTGCGGAAAGCAACGCCAAGGGTGCGCATGGCCTCACTCGCCAGCTTGTTGACGGCGGCAAGGATCGCAGCGCGCCGCTCCGGCGTCAACGGCTGCGCTTCATTGCCGACCCGCAGGTGCGAGCAGCGCGCCAACAGTACATCCGGCGCCCCCTTGCTTACCACCATATAGCGGTCCTCTTTATCCATATCGCGGTGTGCCGTGCTCATCAGCTTGCGCTCGCTGCTGAACGGGACCTCGCGCACTCGAGGAAAACGCTCGGAAAGCTCGGCCTCATTCCACCCCGCTTTGCGGGCGGCCACCAACAGGGCGCCTTCGGTGGGATCGCCCTGGATGCTCCAGCTGTCCGGACCGATCTTGACCAACCGGGCATTGTTGGCCAGATGGGCCGCGCGCAGGGCATAGCGCACTTCATCCCGGTGCGGTCCCGGTTCCATCGCCTGGCCATCGCACTCGAGGCGGCCTACCGGCGAGTAGCCGACGCCCGTGAGCGATACCTCACCACCGGCCGTCACCACCTTACGCACGGTCATTTCGTTTTTCGTCAAGGTGCCGGTCTTGTCCGAGCAAATGACCGTGGTCGAGCCGAGGGTTTCGACGGCATTGAGCTTGCGGACAATGACATTGCGTTTGGCCATCCGCTCCATGCCGAGCGAAAGGACGATGGTGGTGATGGCGGTGAGGCCCTCCGGCACTGCGGCCACGGCGAGAGAAACTGCCAGCAGCAGCACGTCAACCAGATCGACCCAGGTATGGAGATCCTCGATTGCCAGAATGGTGATGATGATGACCAGGGCAATACCGACAATGACGATGCCGAGCATACGACCAACCCCGGCGAGTTCGCGCTGCAGAGGCGTGCTCTCCTTTTCGGCCTCCTGCAGGGATCCGGCGATCCGGCCGATTTCGGTGTGGCTGCCGGTGCCGATGACCACTGCACGCCCACGGCCGCTGCTGACCGCCGTGCCGCTGAAGAGCATGTTGAACTGATCGCCGATGCCGGTTTCGTTCTCCAGTTGGGCATGGTCCTTGCTGACCGGGGCGCTTTCGCCGGTCAGGGCCGCCTCAGCTACCTTTAGGGCTATTGATTCAAGAACCCGGGCATCGGCGGGGATGGTGTCGCCCTCTTCGATGATGAGGATATCGCCGGGGACCAGTTCCCGCGCAGGGATGATCTGCTGTACGCCGCTGCGAAGGACGCGGGCGGTGGCGGCGGACATAGCGGCGAGCGCGGCGATCGCCTGCTCGGCGCGGGCCTCCTGCAGATAGCCGAGGACCCCATTGAGGAGGACGACAATCAGGATGGTGACAGCCTCGAAGGGAATGACGGTTTCGCGCTCGATCATCCAGGCGATGAAGGAGATTACCGTGGCGACGAGCAGCAACAGCGTCAGAGGGTCACGGAACTGGGCGAGGAACTTTTTCCAGGCCGGTTCGGGGGGCTCTTTTGGAAGTTCATTGGCGCCGAAGCGTTCGCGGCGGCTGTCGGCCTCTCGGCTATCAAGACCCTGCTTGGGATCCACAGCAAGAATGTCAAGGGTATGTGCGCAGGTGAGCTGATAGGGGAGACGTTCGGGAAATAGCAAAGGTTCGGCCATATCTGTTCCAGGGATTTACGAAACGAAGCGGTGCAGCGGGAGAAGAACGACCGGATCCCGTTGTTTAATTTTTATAATATAGCGGTCTTTGGAGCATTTTTCCAAGAAGAATTTTTCAAACAGGAACAGGGGGAGCATTCCAGCCGATCCGAACGGCCCGTGGTCTTGGCGCGATCTGAAGCCTGTCAGGACGGCGAAGACCTCGTGATTTTCAAAAAAACACAAACCCCGAGAAGCCTGGGGTTGCATCCCCGACATTTCTCTTGAAACCTGCCCTGTGAATGGCTATATTGAACCGATTATTCTGCTGTACTCCCCGATGCCATGAACAGGATGGTTTTGTGAAAACAGTTCGTTCCCGCGGATTTCGCCTCGCTGCTTTACTGCTGCCCCTGGCCATTCTGGCACTGCTGGAGGCCGGTCTGCGTTTGGCAGGCCTCTTCCAGCGCGAGCCCCTCTTCGTCGATGCCATCGAGGAGGGGAGGGAGGTGACGCGGCTCTATCCCGACGTCGCCCGACGCTATTTTAATCCTAAAAATGTAGTGGTCCCCAACCTCTATCCTGAGTCCTTCGCCCGCTCCAAGCCGGATGGCGTTTTTCGCATCTTCTGCCTAGGCGGGTCCACCACTGCCGGTTTCCCCTTCGAATATCAAGTTCCCTTCCCGGCCCAGTTGAAAAACCAGCTCTCCAGACAATACCCCGGCCGCCGCTTCGAGGTGATCAATCTGGGGCTCTCGGCTGTCAACAGTTTCACCGTCCTCGATTTTATTCCGGAGGTTCTCGGCAAGCATCCGGATCTCATCCTGCTTTATATGGGGCATAACGAATTTTACGGCGCCTATGGCTCTGCTTCCGCTATCTCTTTTGGCCAGAATGGCATCCTGATCCGGGTTTACCTGCGGCTGCAGCGGCTGCGGCTGGTTCAGATGATGCGCGCAGCCATCATCGCCCTGACGCCGGCGTCCAGAATGGATCCGGAAAACACCACCCTGATGGAGCAGGTGATCGCCGACAAGGAGGTGCCCCTCGAATCCGGCAAGTACCGGAGGACGCTGCGCAATTTCCAGGACAACCTCGGAGCCATCCTCGCGCAATGCCGCCGCGCCCACGTGCCAGTCATCGCCGGCACGCTGGTTTGCAACCTCAAGGACCAACCACCTCTGGGCAGCAGTGGCCGTGATGAGCTGAAGGAAAAGGGGACCGACAGGACCGCCGGACCACTCCGGCACTGCGCCGAGCTGATCCACCAGGGCCGTCTGCAGGAGGCTCTCGCCTTCGTAAACGAAAGAATAGCGAGCGATTCGCTCTCCGCCGACCTTCGTTTTCGCGCCGGCGAGATCCAACTGGCCCTGGGCGACTCTGTGCAGGCACTTGCCAGCTTTTCGGCTGCGCGCGACCGGGATCTGGTCCGTTTCCGAGCCAGTGCGGAGATGAACCAGATCATCGCGAACTCCGCCCGGGAGCAGGGCACACCGCTGGCCGACATAGCAGCGGCCTTTGGCATCGCTTCACCCGGTGGCATTCCAGGGGATGAACTATTTTGTGATCACCTCCATCCCAATCCCGAAGGGTATCAGCTCATGGCGCGCACCTTTGCGGACGCAATCGACCGCGCCAGGATAATTCCCGCTGTCCCGGCCGACGCCAGCGGCCGGATCGCACCCTTTGCGGTGACGGACCTCGACTGGGAGATCGGCCTCCTGCGTATCTTCAAACTCAAACATCGCTGGCCTTTCGCGAACCGGCCGGTAGATTACTCCCGCTACAAACCCCACGGGACACCTGCTGCAGCGCGGGTGGCCTTCGCCTACCTGTTTGATCATCATAATTGGGTCCGGGCGCATTACGCCATGGCTGATTCGTTTGCGAACAAGGGGGAATTGGAGCGCGCCCGGCAGGAATATTGGGCCATCCTCAGTTATTACCCCGAGCGGCCGGAACCCTGGATCAAAGTCGCTGCATCGTATGAAAAGGAGGGGGACTGGACCAGGGCGGAAAAAGCCTGTCTTGCTGCGCCGCACGAAACGGGGAAGGACGGGGAGATTCATTACCGGCTGGCCCGAGTGCAGTGGCGGCTAGGACAAAAAGCCGCCGCGGTTCAGGCTATTCAGGAAGCCATCGTCTCGCCCGATCTGGGCGCCGGCCAGCGCTTGCAGGCCAAACTCGATCTCGCCGGTTTTTTTATCGATTTGCGGAGGATGGACTTTGCCAGAGAGGTACTGGATGACATCCTTCAGGAAAAGCCGGACCTGCAGGCAGCCCGGGAGTTGAAAAACCGTTTTTTTAATCCCTGAGACGCCAGCAGAGGCCGATCTATTTTCCACTTCTGCCGGGAAACCATCAGGTTTTTCAGACCTGCCTCTACAACCGCCCCTGAAAAAACTGTGTAACCGGTGCGGCATGTTTTCCGTACACAGTATAAAAATCCACTCCAAGGGAGAAGACGGCCATGATGTCTGCCCGAAGCATTGCCGCAGGCCACATGCTGGGCCTGTTTGCTGTCACGCTTCTGTTGCGTCCTGTGTTGGTATCCGCACAAAGCCTTGATATACCAAGCGCAACGTGCGGTATCAGTTTCGGTAATTCCCGGGCCTTCACGGGTCTCCGCTTTAATTATCGCGATCACGCGGTGCGCTATGTCCATGGCATCAATGTCACACTCTGGAAGCCGGACAGTACCAACAACAAGGCGGAGATCCGGGGTCTGTCTTTGGGGATGCTGCCGGGAGGTGGCACCCTTGCGGGCCTGCAGGTGGGTGTTCTGGGTATCGCCGCGGATAGACGGGTCTCGGGGCTCTCATTTGGTTTGATCGGCGTGGGCGGCGGGGATGATGTGCGCGGTATATCCTTCGGCGGCCTGGGGATCGGTGCGGGTGAGTCGTTGAGCGGAATCCAGATCGCGGGGTTCGGCGTTGGTGCGGGAGAAGAACTGACCGGCCTGACGGTGGCTGGATTGGGCGCTGGCGCGGGTGGCAGCGTAACCGGCGTTAATATCGCAGGCATCGGTTTCGGTGCTGGTGGCCAGCTCCGCGGCATTACCCTGGCCGGCTTCGGCACCGGGGCGGGAGGGGATGTCACCGGCGTACAAATCGCCGGCATGGGATTGGGCGCAGGGGGACGGCTCTCCGGAATTTCCATCGGCGGCTTCGGCGTTGGTGCCGGCGGGACGATAACGGGCATTACCCTTGGAGGACTGGGTGTGGGCGCAGGCGAATCCATCTGCGGTCTCACCTTCGGCGGACTGGGCGTAGGTGCCGGAAATGAACTTTGCGGCATCACCCTGGCTGGACTCGGGGCCGGCAGCCCGACGGTCAAGGGACTCACCCTGGCCGGTATCACTATCTACGGCAAGGAGTTGAAGGGGATCCAGATCGCTCTGGGAACGGTGCGCGTCCGGAAGGGAGGGCGGATGAGCCTCTTCAGCGCCAGCGCCTTTAACTATATCGAGGGCACACAGACCGGTCTCTCAATCGGGTTGGTCAATTTTGCCCGGAATCTGCGTGGCATGCAACTGGGCGTGATCAATATCGTCCACGATAATCCCAGATACCTGCGGGTTTTGCCCCTATTCAACGCCGGATTCTAATCCAGCGCAGCAAATCCCTCTTTATCCGGCAAGGCCTCGATGTCTGTGCCACCGCGCAGCGCTTCGATCTTTTGCAGCGGCACCTCCAGCATTCGCCGTCGTGTTGTAACCAGCGCCTCGTAGTCTGCCTGGGCGGCGTTGAGACTTTTGCCCAACCCTTCCATCCGCTTGATAAACTCATCCCATTGCTTGCGAAAATTGCCGAGAAGACGCAGGATTTCCAATGAGGTCCGCTCGAGTGCAAAATTGTCAATGGATTGCCGCACGACCGCAAGGACAGCGAAAAGGGTCATCGGCGAACAGGCAATGACGTGCTGTTTCAGCCCGTCATCAAAGAGCGTATGATCCTGTTCCTGGATGAATCCATAGATCTGTTCGTTGGGGATGAACAGCAGCACATAGTCGACCGTGTTGTCTTCGCTGCTGATATAGTCGCGGGTCGTGATCTCCTTTATGCGCTGTTTGACATCCTTGAGAAAATCTGCCTTGTGACGGGCTTTCTCCACCTCGGTGGTTGCATCCAGGTAGCGCACATAGTTGTCGAGAGGGAATTTGACATCCATATGCAATACCAGATTACGGGGCAGATGGAAGGTGAAATCAGGACGAGATCGTCCTGAGTTGACGGTCTTCTGTTTGCTGTAATTAATGTTCTCGATAAAGCCTGCCATCCGCAGCACATCCTCCGCCATCCGTTCGCCCCATTGGCCGCGGGTCTTGCTGTTGACGAGGGCTTCACGCAGGGTGGCGGTAGCCTGGAGTAGGGCCGTAGTTTGTGCGCTTGAAGCCTGGAGCTGCTGGGCCAGCTCCCCGAATTTTTCTGCCCGGTCGTTCTCTAGGCTTTGCATCAGCGCACCAATCTGCTCGAGTTCGTTGTTCATTGCCAGCAGCTGACGGTCAATCAGCTGCTGTTTTTCTTCCAGGCTTTGACGGGTGTACTCCCGCTCGCTGGTCAAGCGCGTTTGGGCCAGTTTTATAAATTCATTCGTTGATCGCGACAGCGCTTCGAGTGAGAGGCTGCCGAAGGCGCTTTTCATCTGATCATAGATCACTTGCATACGCGCCGCGTTTTGCGCCTCATAGGCCCGGTGGATTTCTTCGGCCAGCTCGCGGGCACTGCGGAGACGCCAGCCTTTGATAAGCACGGCAAGGAGGAAACCCAGGATCAAACCGATGGCCAGCGTAGACCAGGCAAGCGGGGTCATTGTGCTTCCTTTGCGGTATTCAGTTATCTGGCAGGGCAGCTGCTTCAAGAACCGGCCATACTATACCAGGCGCAGTAGCAGCCCTTTGAGATAGCGTCCCTCTTCGTGTGCCAGCAGTACCGGATGGTCGCCTCCAGGTGCGAGCTCCTGAATCAGCTGAACCGTGCGCCCTGCGTCCGCAGCGGCTGCGAGAACGATCCGGGTAAAGAGAGCCTTGTCAACGTGGTTGGAACAGGAGAAGGTTGCCAGCCAGCCGCCGGGCTCCAAATGCCGCATGGCTTGGAGGTTGATCTCTTTATAGCCGCGGCTGGCGCGCTGGATATCCTTCTGGGACTTGGCAAAAGCCGGCGGATCAAGGATGATCAGATCAAAGCGCTGATCCCCTGAACGCAAATAATCGAAAACATCCGCGGTGACCACAGGATGCTGCTCCGGATCGAAGAGATTCAACTTGAGATTGGTGCGGCACATGCCTGCGGCATGTGCCGAGAGCTCCACCGAAGTGACCTGGCGGGCACCGCCGCGGGCCGCATAGAGGCTGAAACCGCCGCTGTAAGCAAAACAATTGAGCACCCGGGCGTCGCGGCTGATCGATTCCACCAGGGAACGGTTGCTGCGCTGGTCGATAAAAAAGCCGGTCTTTTGCCCTTCCACCAGATCGACCAGGAAGCGCAAACCGTTTTCGCGAATCTCCAGTTGCTGCGGCGGAGGCTCGCCCCAGAGCATGCCACTGCGGGTGTCCAGGCCTTCGCGCTGACGCGCGCGGCCTTCGCTGCGTTCATAGATCCCGGCCGGTGTCATTTCGGCAACCAACAGCTCGCACAGCGTTTCACGCAGCCGGTCCAGCAGCAGGGTCGACAGGGAGAGCACCAGCCAGTCGCCATAGCGGTCGACGACCAATCCGGGCAGGCCGTCTCCCTCGGCGTTGATCATGCGGCAGGCGGTGGTTTCCGGTGGGATGATCCTGGTGCGCAGAGCAACAGCGTTGGCGATTCGTGACCGCCAGAAGTCAGCGTCAATTTTGATCTCCGGGTCAAGGCTGATGATGCGCACAGCGATATCGCTGCCATGGTGGTAGGCGCCGAGTGCAATGGTCTTGCCATCCGCCCGGCGGATGGGCAGGATGGCGCCATTGGCGGGTTTGCCCTCGATTCGCGCAATCGCTCCGGAGAAGAGCCAGGGATGACCGCGCAGGATCACATGTTCTTTGGATGGTTTGAGGACGATCGATGCAGCAACCATGATGCTTCCTCTCAGTGATACAGGCTGAAGGGAGGTAATAGGCAGAGCGCGAGGCCTTGAGGAGCCCGGGCACCCTGACTTCAGCAATGTAACCAATTCAGCAATGAAAAGCAAGGCCCGCAAAGCCCGTAAAATAGTTTGGATCACAAGAGGCGATTTTGTAAATTAGATAAATCGACGGCGCCCCCAGCGCCCGTCAGGTCTAACTGGGATCTCTCAAGATATCGGAGTCTCCGATGCGGAAACCTGCCGTTGTTGTTGCTACGCTCGTGCTGTGCTGGATGACAGCTGTTACCGCCCAAACTGAATCCTGGGGCCTGGGCGCCCACCTCCTCGTTTCCCTTCCGCAAAAAGGATTTGATAATCTCTCCAAAGACGGTGAAGGAATCGGCGGCAAGGCTTTTTACCGCTTATCACCCTTTCTCGCCCTGCGCAGTGACCTGGGATACCTCTCATATGGTGAACGGCGCAACAGCGAGTGGTCTTCAGGGGGCTATTATTTCGTCACCCGGCGCAATGAGTCCTTCCAGTTCACGATGGGGCCGCAACTCACCCGCCGGATCGGCCGGGTCACACCGTACGCTGCAGTGCTCGGCGGATTTTATTACTATCATACGGTGACCAGCTATGAAGATTACTACAGTTATTATTATGACTATTACCCCTACACCAACTCAAGCAATGGTCAGAGTAAGTGGGGCTGGAATCTTTCCACCGGCGTGCTGATAGATCTCGGTATCGGCGTGCATCTTGATTTCGGTTACAAGCTGCAGAATATCCATAACGCGGAGACCACGCTGAAGAATATCACCACGAAACAGACTGGTGTCGACTATATTATCACGTTGGGTGCCGTCTTTTTCCGGAATTGAGCGGCTGCGCTCGCGCTCGCGTCCAAAATCTTCGAAATGGTTCCACCAACCATGAGGCTGGCATCGTTATGAATACACAGAATTCCATGAGCAGCGTCACTGCAGAAGAGGTCAACCGCATCTCCCGTAATCTGCATCATGATCCTTTCACCATTCTCGGACCGCATCAAACTCAGGTCGAAGGAGAAAGCATCTGGGTGATTCGCGCCTGGCTGCCGGATGCGCAAAGCGTCTTTGTTCGCGATCCTCAAAGCCGCGTGGAATATCCGATGCAAAGCGTCCATGACCGCCATTTTTTTGAGGTCTTTTTGCCGGACTGGACCTCCTTGCGCAGCTATCAACTGCATGTCGTCGCCGAGAACGGCCATGAACGCTATGTCCATGATCCCTATTTCTTCCTGCCACAGATGGGAGAGATGGACCTGTATCTCTTCGGCATGGGCGATCATCACAAGATTTACGAGAAAATGGGGGCGCACCCCGTGACCGTCGATGGCATTGACGGCGTCTATTTCGCTGTCTGGGCGCCGAATGCCCGTAACGTCAGCATCGTTGGCAATTTCAATCAATGGCATGGCGGCAAGCATCAGATGCGCGTCCTCGGCAGCTCGGGGATCTGGGAACTCTTCATTCCGGATATCGGCGCCGGCGAGGTCTATAAATACGAGATCAAGGACCAGAACGGCAATATCTACCTAAAGGCTGATCCCTATGGATTTCAGCACGAGATCCGGCCTAAAACCGCCTCAGTGGTCGCGGATATCAACCACTTTGAATGGCATGACCAGGAGTGGCTCGAAAACCGCCGTAAAGGGGATATCCTCAAACAGCCGGTTTCCATCTACGAGGTCCATCTCGGCTCATGGCGGCGCAAGGTCGAGGAGGAGTACCGTTTCCTGACCTACCGTGAGCTCGCTCATGAGCTGACGGCGTATTGCCAGGAGATGGGCTACACGCATATCGAGTTGCTGCCCATCTCCGAACACCCCCTTGATGCCTCCTGGGGCTACCAGGTCACCGGCTATTATGCACCCACTTCGCGGTTCGGTACACCGGAAGATTTTCAATATATGATGGACTACTTCCATCAGCACGGTATCGGCGTCATTATCGACTGGGTTCCGGCCCACTTCCCGCGGGATGCCCACGGCCTTGCCTACTTTGACGGCACACAGCTCTATGAACATGCGGATCCTCGCAAAGGGGAACACAAGGACTGGGGCACCTTGATTTTTAATTTTGGACGCAGTGAGGTGCGCAATTTCCTTCTTGCCAATGCTCTCTTCTGGTTCGACAAGTATCACATCGACGGCATCCGCGTCGATGCCGTCGCCTCCATGCTCTATCTCGATTATTCCCGCAAAGCAGGAGAATGGATTCCCAACGCGTTCGGCGGCCGGGAAAATCTCGAGGCGATCGATTTCCTCAAAAAGCTCAACGAGACCATCTTCTCTTATTTTCCCGGCATCATGTCGGTGGCGGAGGAATCCACCGCCTGGCCGGGCGTTTCCCGGCCCACCTATCTCGGCGGTCTCGGATTCAACATGAAATGGAATATGGGATGGATGAATGACTTTCTCACCTACTTCTCCAAGGAACCCATCCATCGCAAATACCATCACAACATGATCACCTTTGCCCTGCTTTATGCGTTTCATGAAAATTTTGTCCTGGTGCTGAGCCATGACGAGGTGGTACATGGCAAACGCTCCCTGCTCGACAAGATGCCTGGCGATTTCTGGCAGCGCTTCGCCAACTTGCGCACACTGCTGGCGTTCATGATGGGCCATCCCGGCAAGAAGCTTCTCTTCATGGGCTCCGATTTTGGCCAGTGGCAGGAGTGGTCCGAGAGCCGCAGCCTCGACTGGCACCTCCTGCAGTATGAGCCGCATCGGAAGCTCCAGGCCATGGTTCGCGACCTCAATCACCTCTACAGACAGGAACCTGCTTTGCACGAAGTCGATTTCGATCCGGCTGGCTTCGAATGGATCGATTTCCAGGATTCCGACAACAGCATCATCACCTTCATGCGAAAGACCGGCCGCCCGGAAGATACCTTGATATTTGTCTGTAATTTTACTCCGGTCTTTCGCGAAGCTTATCGGATTGGCGTGCCCTGGCATGGTTTTTATCGCGAGATCTTTAATTCCGATGCCGCCGATTACTGGGGATCCAACAAGGGTAATTACGGCGGCCTACATACAGAAGAGATCCCCTTCCACGGCCGGCCCTGCTCCATCAACCTAGCACTGCCCCCGCTCGCTACGCTGATCCTCAAACCTGAATTAACCAAAGAGGAGTAGTCCTGATGCGCAAACTGAGCCTGCCAGCTCTGGCCCTTGTCCTTGTCCTGTTCTGGCCCATCCTTTCACTCTCGCAAATCCCCGGCTATGGGACAGATGTGGACAAGCGGGTGGAGGACCTCCTTGCCCGCATGACCCTCGAAGAAAAGATCGGCCAGCTGCAGCAATACAGCGCCAGTAACGACTCCGCCTTCGCCCGGATGGCGAAAAGTGGTAGCGTTGGCTCGTTCCTTAATGTCCGCGGTGCTGCCGCGACCAATGCTCTGCAAAAGCTGGCCGTAGAAAATTCGCGGCTGGGGATCCCCATCCTCTTTGGACTGGATGTCATTCACGGCTATCAGACCATTTTCCCGATCCCGCTGGCCGAGGCTGCCAGCTGGGACCCCGCCTTGGTGGAACAAGCCGCCACTGTAGCGGCCCGGGAGGCACGGGCCGCGGGCATCCACTGGACCTTTGCACCTATGGTCGACATCGCCCGTGACAGCCGCTGGGGTCGCATCGCTGAAGGGTCGGGCGAGGATCCCTTCCTGGGAAGCAGGATGGCCATCGCTCGCGTCCGCGGTTTCCAGGGCGAGCGTCTCCATGCACCTGACCGCGTCGCCGCCTGCCTGAAGCACTATGTCGGCTATGGCGCCGCCGAGGGTGGACGCGACTACAATACCACCGAGATTTCAGACCAAACGCTGCGCAATATCTACCTGCCGCCCTTCGCCGCGGGTGTTCGTGCCGGCGCTGCAACGCTGATGAGTGCATTTAACGACCTCAACGGCATTCCCGCTTCGGCCAATCCCTTCACTCTGGACCACATCCTCCGGCAAGAGTGGGGATTTAGGGGTTTCGTTGTCAGCGACTGGAACTCGATCGGTGAGCTCATCACACATGGTGTGGCCCAAGATTGCGCGGAAGCCGCGATCAAAAGCCTGAACGCCGGCGTCGAGATGGATATGGAGAGTCATTGCTACCAGCAAAGCCTGAGGCACTTGGTGGAGAGCGGGCAGATATCCCTCAGGACCATAGACGAGGCCGTGCGGCGTGTTTTACGCATCAAGATCCTCCTCGGCCTCTTTGAGAATCCCTATGCGGATCCGAAACGCGAAAAAGAGGTCATGCTGGCCAAACCCCACCAGGAACTGGCTTTGCAAATGGCCCGCGAATCGATTGTCTTGCTGAAGAATGCGGGCAATCTACTCCCGCTGGGACGACCAAAGACGATCGCCGTAATCGGCCCCCTGGCCAATGCCCGGGCGGATCTGCTCGGGACCTGGTGCTGCGAGGGCGATTCGAATCAGGTCGTCACGGTGCTGGAGGGAATCCGTCGAACACTGGGCTCGCAGACGCGGATTCTAACGGCCTCCGGTTGTGACCTGGATGGCACCAATGGCCGCAATGTGCCCGCGGCGGTAGCGCTGGCGCAGCAGGCCGATGTGATCATTGCAGTGATCGGAGAAAGCGCTTCGATGAGCGGCGAAGCCAGCAGCCGGAGCAGCCTCAATTTGCCGGGATTGCAGGAAGGATTGATCAAGGCCCTCGCTGCGACACAGAAACCGGTGGTCGCCGTGATTTTGGCCGGACGTCCACTGACCATCCCCTGGTTGGCCGAGAACGTGCCCGCCATGGTGATGGCTTGGCATGGCGGTACCCAGGCCGGTCAAGCCATTGCCGACGTCCTTTTTGGCGCCTACAATCCTTCAGGGCGTCTGCCGATCAGCTGGCCGCGTTCCGCCAGTCAATTGCCGCTCTATTACAACCATAAAAATACTGGACGTCCCGCAGCCGATTCCAAATACACCAGCCGCTATATCGATTTGCCCTCCGGATCGCAATATCCCTTTGGCTTTGGACTGAGCTACAGCCGGTTCGAGTACGCCAATCTGAAGCTGGATACCGCGGAAATCGGTCCCGCCGGATTCCTGCAGGTCAGCGCCGAGGTTAAAAATAGCGGTAGCCGTGAGGGAGAAGAAGTAGTCCAGCTCTATATCCATGATCTGGTTGGCAGCCTTACCCGTCCGGTGCGCGAGCTCAAGGGATTCCAACGCATCCATTTGCTGCCCGGCCAATCCCGCAGTGTCCATTTCACACTGGGCCCCGATGAACTGGGATTTTATGACGCAGAAAACCGCTTTCTTGTTGAACCCGGCCGGTTCCAACTCTGGATCGGACCCAACTGCACCGAGGGGTTGCAGGGTGAATTCACCGTCCGCTGACCCGCTGACCCGCTACAGCCTCCGGACTAAGCCTATCGCTTCGACGGAGGTTTTTTTTTGCTCCGGGAAAGCTTGCAAAAATAATATATTTTATCTAAATTAAATGCTCTGATTATCGTGGAGCCGGGATGCTTCGGTCGTTGCGAAAAAAAGCGGGGTATTATCAGAGTTCGCGCACGCTGGCCTTTGGTCTGATCTCCATGCTGCCCCTCTTGCTCGGCTATGAGTACCTAACACTCGCAGCCAGCCGGGATCATATGGCGCAGGTCCGCAACGGCGGCGATGTCATCCTTCGCACCCTGCTCTCCCTGGTGGGCATTCACAGCCCCTTTTATCTGGGCATCGGACTGGTGGTGGTCATCGGCGCCGCGATCCTGTTGCGCCGTAAGGGAACCCGGCTGATGCCGCACTACTTCTTTTTCGGCGTGATCGAGAGTGCGGTCTATGCCCTGCTCATGACCCTGATCCTCACCACCGTCACCGATCGTCTGATGCTGGCGCTTGGCAACGGGCGTTCCTTTCATGCCAATTTGATGCTGGCCCTGGGCGCGGGAGTCTATGAGGAGATCTTGTTCAGGGCGTTCCTTTTTGCCGGCTCGGTCTGGATCCTGACCAACAAGACGCGTATTCATCCCGCCGCGATCTTTATGATGTGCGCAGCCGTCTCTTCCGTGCTTTTTTCCGCCGCTCACTACATGGGCGCCGAGCGCTTTTCGTGGTATGCAGCCCTCTACCGTTTTTTCGCAGGCGTGCTTTTCTGCCTGATTTACCAGTTCCGGGGTTTGGGGATTGCGGGCTGGACCCATGCCCTCTATGACTGTTTTCTGATCCTCTGACTCAAGGACTCCGGTTTCCGGAGGGGATTGCTCATTCAGGAGGGGTATGGAAGCCAAGGTATTACATTTTTCCCTGCGCGGCGTGCTGATTACACTGGCCGTGCTGCTGCTCATGGCTGCGCTCTTCCCGCCGTTGTACATCCTGCATTGGCCTCTCGGCCAGCCGCCACAGGGGCAGACGGCTGATATTAAAATCAAATTTGGCACACCGCCGGATTCGATTGCGGCAATGCTTGAGCGGGCGCAGGTCATCGGCAGCGCCAGTCGGTTTAAGATGGCTCTGAAACTCCTGAACAAGGGGGGCGCTCTGCGAGCCGGTCACTTTCGCATCCCCAGGCCTCTTTCCAACAAACGCGCGATTATCGCCCTGACCGAAGGACCGCAGATCCTTACCAAAGTGACCATCCCTGAAGGATGGACGGCAAAACGCATCGCCGGCCTCTTTCATCGTGAGATGGGTCTCGATTCCGTGCGTTTCCTTCAGCTGACCCGCGACAGCAGCTTCGTCTCCCGATTCGGGATCGGCACACGCGATCTCGAGGGCTATCTGCTGCCCGAGACCTATTTTTTCCCCTACGGCTCCACTGAAACTCAGGTTATCGCCCCTCTTGTCCAGCAGTTCAAGAAAACCGTGTGGGATACCCTTTATGAACGCTCCCAGGAAATGGGCTTCACGACAGGAGAGATGATGACCCTGGCTTCGATCATCCAGGCAGAAGCCAAACTCGAACGCGAGATGAACCTCATCGCGTCTGTATATCATAACCGGCTACGCCTTGGCATCCCCCTGCAAGCCGATCCGACCATACAGTATCTCCTGCCCGATGGGCCGCGCCGGCTGCTCTATCGCGATCTGCAGATCGACTCACCCTATAATACCTACCGCTACCGCGGACTCCCGCCCGGTCCCATCGCCAATCCCGGTAAGGCTGCCATCCTGGCGGCTGTGCATCCGGAAGCGACCGACTATCTGTTTTTTGTCGCCGATACGCGGGGCGGACACACCTTTTCATCCAATTTTCGCAATCACCTCAAGGCCAAGAGTGTTCTCGATCGCGAACGGCAACGTGTCCGGGAAATGAGGCCCTGACATGACCCGAAACGACGGAAAAATGCCGCTGGCACCCCATTGGCTGACAACGGATCTCAATCCGGCCCAGAGTGAGGCCGTCTCCTGGAGCGATGGTCCGGTTCTCATCCTTGCCGGCGCCGGCAGCGGCAAGACCCGGGTCCTGACCTACCGCATCGCCTGGCTGCTGGCCAATGGTCTGGCGGAGCCCCGTGAAATTCTGGCCATGACCTTTACCAACAAGGCTGCTGGCGAAATGCGCGAACGCGTGCGCAAGCTGGTGCCCGATATGATCTCCGGGATGTGGATCGGCACCTTCCATTCGCTTTTTGCCCGGCTACTGCGCCGCGAAGCGGAGCGGTTGAATTATACCAGCAATTTCGCCATCTACGACGAGGATGATCAGCATGCCCTGATCAAGACCATTCTTGCCGAACTGAAAATTCCTGTGACCGAATTCCCGCCGAAACAGATTGCCTACAAGATCAGCAGCGCCAAGAATGCTTTCATCCTCCAGGATCAGTTCGCCCAGATGGCCAGCACCCGGCAGGATCAAATCATCGCGAGCCTTTATTCGGCCTATCAGCGCCGGATGCGCGAGAACAACGCCATGGATTTTGATGACCTCCTCATCAAACCCATCGAGCTTTTTCAGCTTTACCCGCTGGTCCTGGAGTACTATCAGAGCCGGTTCCGGTATATCCTCGTCGACGAGTACCAGGACACCAATCATGCCCAGTATGTGGCGCTGCGGATGCTCGCCGCCCAGCATCGGAATATCTGTGTCGTCGGCGATGACGATCAATCCATCTATCGCTGGCGTGGAGCGGAGATTCGTAACATCCTTGATTTCGAGAAAGATTACCCGGATTGCGCCAAATTCCGCCTCGAACAGAATTACCGTTCCACAAAGAATATCCTGGCGGTAGCCCATTCCGTGGTCCGGAATAACCGCCAGCGCCATGAAAAAATGCTCTGGACTGAAAAACCGGAGGGCGATCCCATCACCTTGCTGGAGGTGGAGGATGACCTGGAGGAAGCGCGCACCGTGGTTAACAAGCTGGCCCTGGAGATGCGCGCCCATCACCTCGATTTCCAGGATTTCGCCGTGCTTTACCGCACCAACGCCCAATCGCGCGTGCTCGAAGAAGCTTTGCGGCGCGAAAACATCCCCTACATCATCGTGGGCGGCGTCAAATTCTATGAACGCAAGGAGGTGAAGGACGTCATCGCCTATCTGCGGGTACTTTGCAATCCGGCGGACTCGATCAGTCTGCGCCGCATCATCAATTACCCCGCCCGCGGTATCGGCGAGACCAGCCTCGGCCGGATCGAGGCCTGGGCCCAGGAACACCAGATCTCGATTTTCGATGCCACCGGTCAGGCCCAGCAGATCCCCGGCCTCTCGGCGCGCACTGCCGAGCAAGTGGCCAGCTTTCATGCCCTGATGAATAAATACAACGCGCTGTGCCTCGAGATCGCTCCCGCCGAGTTGGCCTCTTCGCTGGTCAACGAACTCGGCATACTGCGGGAGTATAAACAGGAGGGGACCATTGAATCCCTGAGCCGCGCCGAGAATATCCGCGAGCTCTTACTGGCCATCGCCGAGTATTCCAACCAGGCGGGGGAGGAGGGAAGCCTTCAGGGCTATCTGGAGAATGTCGCCCTCACCACCGACCTCGACACCTGGGATGACCGCGCCAATGCCGTGACTCTGATGACCCTGCACAGCGCCAAAGGCCTCGAATTCCCGGTCGTCTTCATCACCGGTCTGGAGGAGGGGCTGTTTCCCATCAGCCGCTCCCTCTCCGATCCACCCGCGCTGGAGGAAGAACGCCGCCTTTTCTACGTCGGAGCTACACGCGCCAAGAACAAGCTCTACCTGGCCTGGGCACGAAACCGGCGCAAATTCGGCGAAACCGCTGCTAGCATCGCCTCCCGGTTCCTGCGCGAAGTCGAACCGTCCCTGGTGCAGATCGAGAGTTCCTATCGCACCTCCTCCATGCACCGCCCGCGTGCGAGCGCCGTGCGTCGGCGTGAGGCCGATCCTATGCCCCGCTATGAAGATGAATCCCAGGAGATGCTGGAATTCCGTGTCGGCATGCGCGTTCTGCACCCTACCTTCGGCAAGGGGACCATCCTTCGCCTCGAACCCTCCTCCGCCGGTTCATTGAAACTGCGGGTGCTGTTTGACCAGGAGGGCGAGAAACGCCTGGTCCTGCCTTATGCAAAATTGGAGATCCTATGAAAAGAAAACTGCTCTCCGCGATGTTCACTGCAGCGGCCCTGCTCCTGCTGATCCATACCCTCTCTGCGCAGGAGTCGGTCCTACAGGAGGAGCGGGATTTTCGTTTCGCCGAACAGCTGGCGGAGAAGAAATTATATGACCTAGCCGCACAGCAGTTCAGTCGTTTCGCTGATCTTTGGCCCACCAGCCCGCGTGCCCCCGAGGCGCTTTTCCGTGCAGCGGAGAGTCTTGAAGCCCTTGAAGCCTGGCAGCGCGCGGCGGATACCTATTTGCGCCTGGTGCTGGCTTACCCCGAAGCGGCCAATGCCGATAAAGCGCTCTTCAACCGCGGCAAGCTGCTGGCCCAGCTCGGCGATCCACTGCAGTCCGCACTTACACTCGAACGCATCCGCCTTTTCATGCCTAAAAGCGAGTTGATTCCCCTTGCTCTGGTGTCGGCGGCGGAGCAGTTTCGCTCGGCTGGAGAGACCAGACAAGCCTACAACGCCGCCACCGCCATGCTGGCGCAATACCCCGATTCACCGCACCGTAACCGGGCCCTCTTCCTCCTGGCCAAATTGCAGCGGGATGCCCGCAAGCCGGCCCTCGCCCTGCAAGAAATCAACCGGATCAACACCTCCCGGATTGAGACCGGACAGGATATCGAGATCACCCTGATGCACGGCCGCCTTTTGAATGATCTCGGCCGCTATGCCAAAGCCGACAGTGTCCTTGAAACCCTACTCTCTGTGACCGTGGCCAGCGACTCGCTCGGAGCTGCCGCTTGTGCTCTGGTCCAGTCGCTCTATGGACGCGGCCAGTACATCAAGGCGATCGCTATCGCTGAACGGGCCCTTGGACGCACCTTGACAAACACCGATGCGAACCGTCTCCGCCTCTACCTGGGAGACTGCCATGCCGCCCTCGGCGAAACGGCCCAGGCGCTTCATAGCCTGGCGGCCATCCAGGCGGACTCGCTCTCTCCCGCCGAGTCCTGCAAACTGGCCTTCCGTCGCGGGGTATTGCAGCAACGCGCCGGTGAACCGGCGCTCGCTCTGCCTTGGTTCAGTCAGCTCCTCGCCAAGCCGGATACCCTGCCGGGATTGGAACGGTTGCAGCGCCAGGCCCTGCGACAACAGACCCGAATCTTCATCGAACTCGGCAATCCCGGTGAGGCACTACGCCTGCTGCGGCGCCAGTTCGATACCAATCCAAACCTGCGTGATCTGATTCTGTTGCAGCGCGCGGAAATCGAACGCTCCCTGCTTCGTGATCCCGTATCCGCCCGGCAGGACTATCAGTTGCTGAGCCACTTCTACCCAGCCAGTCCCCTGGTGGATGAAGCCGCCCTTGGCGTCGCAGCCTGTCAGGAGTCCGAGGGAGACGTCGCTGCGGCGATCAAATCGTACGCAAATTTCATCGCGCTTTATCCCGCCTCCGAGAGCATCCCGCAAGCCCGCGCACGGCTGCTCTGGCTGCGTGACTATGCTCCTAAAGAGGCCTCCGGACGAGATCAGGTACTTTCGCGGCTGCTGCTCGCCGTAGGAAAACCGGGACCTGCCCTGGATTGGGCGGAAGAACAGATCAAGAGAGATCATGCCTTCGATGCCGGTCTGGTCCTGCTGCGCGGAATCCTTTCGCGTGGCTCGCTGAAAGCGGATGAGGAGGTCCGGCTCTTCTGTCTAGCCGGACTGGCGCATGCGCGCCTTGCCGGTAAACTGGATCTGGAAGGAGCACATGAACGCGCCAAACTGCATGCCGATACCCTTATGCAAGCTGCCGCATGGCTTAGAGGCCACGCCGGCGGCATGGAATGCGGGGAAGAGATCGAGCGGTTGGCCATGCTCGCAAAATACCAGAGTCTGACGGCGCCTCTGGTACGCGCGGCCTATGCGGACACCCTTCTCGCCCGGGTTCCAGCAGGAGATAGCCTGGAAGCACCGCTGCGCATCGGGCAAGCACGCGACTGGTACCGCTTCGCCGTCGACAGCAGCAGCGCTCATTGGCTTAACCGCGCCGTGGCAGCCTGCAGCGAGATGGCCAGGCGTAAGGACCAGCCGGAGTTGCAGATCGAGGCGGCTTTTCTGAGGAGCACAATCTACGCCGCCCGTCAACAACCCGATTCGGCGATTCAGGTCCTGCAGGCGGCCCTGGCAGGCGGCACGGCTTCTCCTGCCGCGTCCGAGGCCGCTCTGAAACTTGCCGCCCGGCTCGAGGAGGCCGGCCGGCTGGACGAGGCGGCCGCACGCTATCAGGAATGGCTCTCTCGCTATTACTATGCCGGACACGCCGACAGCATCCGCAGCCGGCTTTGTCAAATTCACTTCCGGCAACGCCAGTTCGACCAGGCTCGTTCCTGCATGGCGGCTAACGACGATGGAGCGTTGTTCCAGGATTTGGCGCCCTATCTCGAACATCCGCGCGAGGATGACCTGCTCTGGCTCTCCGCCCAGAGCTGGCTGCTGCAGCAGAATTTGCCGGCAGCCATTACCGCTTTCCAGACGTATCTACGCGCCAATCCCGATGGCCGCCATCGCAGCGACGCCATGCTGGCCCTGGCGGATCTCTACCTGCTGGATGGCAATCCGGAAGCCGCCGTCGGCCACCTGGAAGCCCTGATGAGCACCGCACCCGGCGACAGCCTTTACTGCGTTGCGCTTAGCCGTACCGCCGATCTCTATTACGACCGCAAGGAATACGCCAAAGCCGCACCACTTTACGCCCGTCTTAAGGGCACGGCGTCCGGCGATTTGCAGCGCAGTGCTACGGCCCGCGAGGTCCTCTGCGAATACAAACAACAAAATATCGCCCGCGCCCGCCAACTCGCCGATGCTTTTCGTAAAACCTGGAAGGATCGCAAGGCCGAGGCGCAGTTCCTTTACGAGGATGGCATGTTCTGCCTCGCCAACAAGGACTTTAAAGCTGCTGAGATCAATCTCAAGGAACTGGCCACCAGGTACAAGGATTTGCCAGACGCTGCTGATGGAGAGATGGGGTTGGCTCGGATGTATGCAACCCTCAACAACGCCGAAGAAGCCTTGAAAATACTAACCAATATCCCCAATAAATACAGCGATCCACGGATCCTTGCGCTCGCTTATATCAACCTGGGCGAGTTTTATTATGAAAACCGCCAGCTGGAAAACTGCGTTACCGCGGGGCGCAAGGCCCTCGAGTTTACCGTCCAGGGGCCTGAACAAAGACGCGCCTTAGAGCTGCTGATCACCGTCTTTGATGACCTGCGTCTCTGGGAAAATGCGGTCATTTTGCTGCGCCAATACATCGCGGCCTATCCCGACCGGGAGGAGACTTTCAACCGTCGTGTCCAGCTCGGGATATTCCTCATCAATCTCAAGGAATACGATCGCGGGATCGATCAGCTGAAAAGCCTGCTGCCGCTCGCGGACGCCGAGAGTGAAGCTGAAATACAGTACTGGATCGCCAAGGCCTACCATGAGCGCGGCGAAATGACCCAGGCGATCATTGAGTATCTCAAGGTCCGATATACCTGCCGGCCGAGCAAGCTCCCCTGGGGGACCACCGCGCTTTACGAGGCGGGCCAGACCTATGTCAAGCTCGGCAATCTCGCCAATGCCCGCAAGCTGTTTCAGCAGATTGTTCAGGAAAAGGGGATGGGCGACCAGTTCGGACGCGTCGCCAATGAACGGATTCGCGAGATCGATGCCATGCTGGCACAGAAGAAAGGCTGAAGCCATGGAAGAAGAGGTAAAACAGCAAGCCGCGGTGCTCATCAGGATGGCGCTGGCCGAGGATCTGGGGGAGCATGGCGATATCACCAGCGCGGCCATTTCGGAGGTCTGTGCGGCCTGCAAAGGGATCCTGCTCGCCAAAGCGGAAGGAACACTCGCCGGCATCGAGATCGTCCGCATGGTTTTCGATGCAGTGGATCCCGCTCTGGAAAGCCATCCCCTGGCTGCTGACGGACAGCACGTTCATAAAGGCCAGATCCTGATGCAGGTCTGGGGAGAGCCCGACCGCCTACTGATGGCCGAACGGACCGCTCTGAATTTTATCGGGCGGCTTTCGGGGATCGCCACGCTGACGCAACGCTTCGTCGATGCGGTGGCTGGTACAAGGGCGCGCATCCTGGATACTCGCAAAACCACACCGGGATGGCGGTTGCTCGAAAAGTACGCAGTGCGCTGCGGCGGCGGCCTCAATCACCGTATGGGGCTCTATGACCTCTTCCTGATCAAGGACAACCATATCGTTGCCGCTGGCGGTATCACCCCGGCCGTAGAACGCTGCCGGAAGTACGCCCGCAAGCAGGGTTTGACCGCCGGAATTGAGGTGGAGGTCAGGTCCTTGGCCGAAGTCGAGGAGGCGCTGAATCTCGGCGTAGATCGCATCATGCTCGACAATATGCCTCTTACCCTCATGCACCAGGCGGTGGAACGCTGTGCTGGCCGGATCCCCCTCGAAGCCTCAGGCAACGTGAACCTGACAACGGTCGCCGCCATCGCACAGACCGGTGTGGACTACATCAGCAGCGGCAGTCTGACCCACTCGGCGCCGGTCCTTGATATCAGCCTGGATCTCGAGAGCCGCTAAGGCCGGCAGCCGCCGGCAACCTTTCCGGAACAAACAGCGCCGCGCTGATGTTAAAACAACATTAGCGGAACAAAACGCTGTGAAAGGGAAGAACCATGTCTGATTCCAATATACCCACTCCGGACCAACTGCGCCGGGAAGTCAATGATTTCCTCAAGCAAAAATATGGCGACCGCATTGTCGTTCCACCGGAACCCGACCTGAACGGACAAGATCCGCCTGACGATAGAGAGCATAAATCGTTCTCGCATCCCGTCCACTTCAATCTCAAACCTTCGGAACTGGAAGCCTATTTACGGCAGTATGTAGTCGGCCAGGATGAAGCCATCGAGGTGCTGGCAACCAAGATATGCACCCATTTTAATCGCATGCGGCTAGAGACCCGGCCCGACGGCGCCGGTGAACTCGTCGGCAATATCAAAAGCAATGTGCTGATGATCGGCCCCACCGGCGTTGGCAAGACCTATCTGATCAAGCTGATCGCCAAAAAGATCGGTGTTCCCTTTGTCAAGGGCGATGCTACCAAATTCTCCGAAACCGGCTATGTCGGTGGGGATGTGGAGGACCTGGTGCGTGAATTGGTGCGCGAAGCCGACGGCGATATCAAACTGGCGGAATACGGGATCATCTATCTTGATGAGATCGACAAAATTGCCTCTTCCGGCAATATCATCGGACCGGATGTCTCGCGCTCCGGCGTCCAGCGCAACCTCCTCAAACTCATGGAAGAATCCGAGGTGGACCTCAAGACCCCGCATGACCTCGGGGCGCAGATGGAGGCAGCCATGGAAGCCCAACGCACCGGCAAGGTGAGCCGCAAAAAGGTCAATACCCGCAACATCCTCTTCGTCATGAGCGGGGCCTTTGTCGCCCTGCCGGATATCATCCGCCGCCGGCTCAACAAACAACCCATCGGCTTCCGGGGCGTGGAGGAAGAACATGCCGTGGAAGACACGGATATTGAGATTCTGCGCCAGGTCCGCTCTGAAGATCTTATCCGCTTCGGGTTCGAATCGGAATTCGTCGGGCGGCTGCCGGTAACCGTTACCCTCAACGATCTCGATGTCGAGGGACTCTATCGCATCCTCCAGAATCCCAACAGCACCGTCATCCAGGGCAAAAAGCGCGATTTTAAAGCCTATGATATCGAGATCGAGTTCGAGGACGAAGCCCTCCGCCGCATCGCCGAGCTCGCGGCAATGGAACATACCGGCGCCCGGGGGCTGGTAAGCGTGGTCGACCGTATCCTTCTTAAATTCGAAAAGTCACTCCCGGATACCTCCGTCACCCGCTTCAAGGTCACTCGGGCTCTCGTAGAGGATCCCCAGGGCGAACGCGACCGGCTGCTGAACCAACACTATCTCAAGATGTTTCAGAAGCGCTTTCTCGCTTCCAATGGCATTGTCATCACCTTCAGCGAAGAAGCCCTGGAATTGCTGTGCGAAAAGGCGCAGGCGAAGAAGCAAAATCTCGAAGAGGCCTGCAATGACCTCTTGCGTGATTATGAGTACGGTTTGCGCCTACTCGGCTGCGAATCCTTTACCGTCGATGCCGATATCGTACGGGATCCGAAATCGCGTCTCGAAGAGATGATCAAACAGAGCTACAGCAAAACACACCAGGCCTGAGCAGCCCGGAACCAACCTTGATGGCGGAATATGAACGAATCCTTGCCCCAGAGCATTCGCGAAAAACTGAATCTGCTGTCAAAGAAGCCGGGCGTTTATCTTTTCAGAAATAAAAGCGGTGAGCTGATTTACGTCGGCAAAGCCAAGGTGCTCCGCAATCGCGTGCGATCCTATTTCCAGGCGGGCCGGCCGCGTGATGCCAAAACCGCACGACTGGTGAGCCAGATCGCCGATCTCGAGACCATCATCACCGACTCCGAGGTGGAAGCCCTCATCCTTGAATCCAACCTGGTCAAGGAATACAAACCCCGCTACAATATCAATCTCAAGGACGACAAGTCCTTTCCCTATATTCGCGTTACCCATGAGCCCTTTCCGCGCATCTTTCCCACCCGCAAGATCATCCGCGACGGCTCGCGCTATTTCGGCCCGTACACCGATGCTAGCGCCATGAAGGAACTGCTCAAGACCGTCAAACAGCTCTTCCCTTTGCGTTCCTGCAATCTTCTTCTCACAGAAGAGAGCATCCAGCAGCACAAATTCCGCGTTTGCCTCAACTTTCACATTAAAAAGTGCCATGGCCCCTGCGAGGCGCATATTTCGCGTGCGGAGTATCAGAAAACTATCCATTTTATCGTTAGTTTCATCGAAGGCAAGAGTAATGCCGTCGTCGAGGCCATGACCCGCGAAATGGCGGCGGCTGCTGCAGACCGCCGCTTCGAAGAAGCGGCACGTCTGCGCGATCAGCTGCAGGCCGTCCAGGCCTTCCGCCAGCATCAGAAAGTCCTCGATCCCAATCTCCGTGACCGCGACATCATCGCCATCGCCATGGCAGAGGGGGATGCCTGCTGCGTTGTCTTTCAGGTGCGCGAGGGCAAAATCATAGGCCGGCACCATTTCTTCCTGGCTGGCATCAACGAGGACCAGCCCGGGGCGGTAGCCGCAGGGTTCGTCAAGCAATACTACCTGAACCGCGAATACACCCCTGCTGAGATTCTGCTGCCCACCGGACTCGGAGAAGAGACCGCTGCCATTCGCGACTGGCTCACATCCAAACGCGGCTCTACAGTGGAACTGGTCGTACCGCAGCGCGGCGAGAAAGCCCAGATCCTCAAGATGTGCGACCGTAATGCGCGGCTGCTGCTGCAGGAGATGCAATTACAGCGGGAGCAGTCACAGGACTATACCGCTGGTTCGGTGAAGGCACTGCAGCGGGATCTGGCCATGGAAAAACTGCCCCTGCGCATCGAGGCCTTTGATATCTCCAATATCCAGGGCTCTGATCCGGTCGCATCCATGGTCTGTTTCGTCAATGGCAAGGCGCATCGCAGTGATTACCGCCATTTTCGCATCCGTACCAAATCTACACCCGACGATTTTGCCATGATGCGTGAAGCCGTCACCCGCCGCTACCGGCGTCTGCTGCAGGAGGAAAAAGCGCTTCCGGACTTGATCCTCGTCGACGGCGGCAAGGGTCAGCTCAATGCCGCCCTCGAGGCGCTGGGCAGCTTGGGCATCAAAGATCAGGCGATTATCGCGCTCGCCAAGCGTCTCGATGAAGTCTTCGTCCCCGGCGAATCAGAACCGCGTAACATCCGCCGCGACAGCGCGGGATTACGCCTGCTGCAGCGCGTCCGGGATGAAGCGCATCGCTTCGCCATTACCTTCCATCGCAGCCTGCGCAAACGCCGGACCCTGGTGTCGGAGCTGGAAGCCATTCCGGGGGTCGGCAAGGCCCGTCGGGATGCTTTGCTCAAAGCCTTCAAATCGGTAAAAAAAATCAAAGAGGCGGGAGCGCCGGAACTTCGCACCGTCGCGGGAATACCAGCGAAACTGGCTGAAACCATCTGGACTTTTTATCATCCAACAGAGGAGGCGGAAAAGGGGGAAGGGATGCAGGTGTCTCAGGGCAAAGCCAACCTGGAAACCGCGGAATGATCGGTTGCAGCCGGTTTTTTTAATGTCATTTTTTGCAGCAACTCGTCGCTTTTTCCCATAAAGAGGGCGAAGGCCCTTGGATCGGCTTCCAGCCGCCTGCGAATTTCCTGAAACTCAGCCCGCGTCATGCGATTGCGGGAGAGCTGCTCATCAAGGTAAGCGAGCCGGTGCTCATCCCGGGCGGTATCGCTCACGCAAACTGCCATATACTGGGTATAGACACGGATAAACCGCTGCAAGTCAACCTCTGGCAGTGGATCTTTCGGCTGGACGCAGCCCGCCAGGATCAAGAGGCTAGTCAGCGGCAGCCATCTCTCTAATCTCATAGATCTCCTCCGTGTGAGATACCCCAATATAGGCATCTCCTTCTATGATGTCAAACAGTTTTATGCATATCCTTCTCAGAGGAGACCATCCGATGAAAATCTTCATTCCCAAAGAGGGCGATGCGAACGAACCGCGTGTGCCCATGATTCCGACGGATGTGGAAAAGCTGGTTAAACTGGGGGCGGAGGTAACCTGCGAAACCGGGATGGGGGCCGCTTGTCATTATCCGGATGAGCGGTACGCTGGGGCCGGGGCGAAGGTCATCCACGACCGCGCCGCGGGATTCGCTGAAGCCGATCTGGTGCTGCGTCTGCGCAAACCCACAACCGCAGAGGTGGAGCTGCTCAAGCCGGGTACGATTCATATCAGCTATCTCGATCCCTTCAATTCGCCGGAGCTGGTCAAAGCCCTGGCAGCTCGAGGAGTGAAGGCCTTATGCATGGAGATGATCCCGCGCTCGACCATCGCCCAAAAGATGGATGCCCTGAGCTCTCAGGCCAGCCTGGGTGGATACGTTGCGGTGATGCTGGCCGCGAATCGGCTGAAGCGGATCTTCCCGATGATGATGACCCCTGCGGGGACCATCCAGCCGGCGCGCGTCCTGATCATCGGCGCGGGCGTTGCCGGCCTGCAGGCCATCGCCACTGCCAAACGCCTCGGCGCCCGCGTGGAGGCCTTCGATACCCGTCCCGCCGTCGCCGAGCAGGTCCGATCTCTCGGCGCGCGCTTCGTCGAAATTGATCTCGGCGAGACCGGCCAGACCAAAGAGGGGTATGCTCAGGCGCTCAGCGAAGTACAACTGCAGCGGCAGCGCGAAGGCATGGCCCATGTTTGCGCCCAGGCAGACGTCATAATTACCACCGCTCAGGTCTTCGGACGGCGCGCACCGCTTATTGTGACCCGGGAGATGGTCGCCGGAATGAAACCGGGCAGCGTGATCGTCGACATGGCCGTGGAAAGCGGCGGGAATGTCGAAGGCTCGATTCCAGGCCAGGAGGTCATGCTCAACGGGGTGCGGATTATCGGAATAGAGAATCTCCCCGGTCAGGTTGCGGTGGATGCCAGCCAGATGTACTCCGCTAATCTTTTCAACCTGGTGAGCCATTTTTGGGACAAGGAGAGAGGAGGATTCAAACTCGACCTCGATGATGAGATCATTCAAGCCGCACTGGTTACGGCGGAAAATGAGATCCGCAGTACGCTCTTGAGAAATCACTATCAGAGTCAATAATCCGGGTGCAAGCCCTGGGCGAAGCGGTATTCTGGAGGAACCATTCCATGCCTGAACCAGCAACCCCACTCCATATCAATCTGCTAATTTTCCTGATGGCGGCCTTTCTCGGCCTCGGGCTGATCCGGCGGGTATCCAAACTGCTGCATACCCCGCTGATGTCCCTGACCAACGCCATCTCTTCTGTCTCCGTCGTCGCCGCCCTGATCGTGATGGCGGAGCCCAAGAGTAAGATGATCATGATTTTTGCCACGGTGGCTGTGGCTTTGGCTGCCACCAACGTCGTAAGCGGCTTCATGATCACCGAACGCATCTTGCGGATGTTCCGGAAAGAGGAGGGAGGTAAGAAGAAATGACAACCTCCCTGCTTGGTTTCTCGTACATCCTTGCGGCGGTGCTCTTCATCCTCTCTCTCAAATGGATGAGTGAGGTCCGGACATCACGCCGTGGTAACTGGGCCGGCAGCCTGGGCATGCTCATTGCCGTGCTCACCACAATGGTCGCTTACAAGACTCAGCATCTGGATCTGGTCCTGCTGGCCTTCGCCATTGGGACTCTCATCGGCATTCCCATCGCTCTCAAGCTGCCGATGACGGCTGTGCCGCAGCGGACGGCCATGTCGCATGCCTTCGGCTCGCTTGCCGTAGCCCTAGTCGGCACCGCAGAGTATTATCAACGGCTGCCTGGCATCGATACGTTTACCATGATCGTCCTTTCCGCCGAAATGATCCTCGGCTATCTGACCTTCACTGGTTCGACCATCGCCTTTCTCAAATTGCAGGAGGTGATCTCCGGCAAGCCCCTGATCTACAAGGGGCGCAATCTGGTCAGCGGCTTGATCGTGTTGATCGCGATAGGTTCGGCCGCCGGCCTTGTGCTGAATCCCCTGAACTCCATTTTCTTGCCGGTGCTGGTTGCCGCGGCCTTGATCTTTGGTTTTCTCCTCGTAATGGGGATCGGTGGAGCGGACATGCCAACCGTTATCGCCATCCTCAATTCCTATGCCGGGCTCTCGGCTGCGGCGCTGGGTTTCATCCTCGATAACCAGTTGCTGATCGTCGCCGGCACTCTGGACGGCGCCTCAGGATTTATCCTCGCTATTTTGATGTGCAAGGCGATGAATCGGTCCTTCATCAATGTCCTTTTCGGCGGATTCGGGGCGACTACAGCCAATCAGGGCGCAAAGGTCGATGGAGAAATCAAACCGGTATCGGTGGAAGATGCCTACATGATCCTCGAGGCGGCCTCCTCGGTGGTTTTTGTCCCGGGATACGGCCTCGCCGTGTCACAGGCGCAGCAGGCGGTGCGGGAATTGGGTGAGTTATTGCGCAAGCACGGCACCGAGGTGCTTTATGGCATCCATCCCGTCGCAGGACGCATGCCCGGCCACATGAATGTGCTGCTTGCAGAAGCCAATGTGCCCTATGATGAACTCATGGAAGCGGATGCCATCAATCCCAAGATGCCGAACACCGATGTCTGCGTGGTGATCGGCGCCAATGATGTCGTCAATCCGGCGGCTCACGAGGATCCTTCCTCGCCCCTGTGGGGCATGCCGATCATCGAGGTGGACAAATCCCGCACCGTCATCGTGCTCAAACGATCCATGCGCCCGGGTTTCGCCGGTGTGGAGAATCCTCTCTTTTTCAAACCGAATACGCGCATGCTCTTCGGCGACGCCAAGGCCTCCCTTCAGGCCCTGATTGCCGAGTTTTCCCAGGATTAGCAGCGAAGATCAAACAGGGGGGAGGCAATACAGGACGGGCCTGGCAGAGGGCCCGTTTGTTTTCCGGCGCGGCTGCTTCAGCTCCAGAAGGCGACGACCTGCTCCAGCGATTCCCGTTCCCGAAGCACCTCGAAGTGGTCGCCCTCCCCAGTATACCCGACGACCCTGGGGATCTGGCGGCTGTTGTAGCGCGACCACATGCTCAGCGTGTAGGCACCGGTATCATGGATGATTAGAAAATCGCCCTCCTGGACCGGCGGTAGGCGGATCTCTCGGGCGATGAGATCCCCCGCAAAACAGAGCGGTCCTGCAATCGTATAGGGCCTGGGATCCAGCCCGTTTTTAAGCCGGCCGTCTGGTCCTGCAACCGAGATCTCATGATGCCACTCTTCAGGCCGGTAACATTTGCGCAGCAGCAGATCGGCCCCGACATGGATCATCGCGGTGCTCAGTTTTTCATCTCGTTTGACGTACTCCACTCGGCTGATGGTCCAACCGTTGTGGGCGTAGACCCAGCGGCCAAATTCGGTGATCAACTGGAACGTCCCGTCGAATAAGGCTGGAAACCGGTGCCGCAAAAGCGCTGCATAGTCCTGCATCGTCGGGGCTTCCATGCCGGGGTGGTAGGAGACCGGTAGTCCGCCGCCGATGTCGAAGCGCGTAATGCGGCGGCTCTGTCCGGAACGTTCAAGGGCCCGATTGATCTCCAGAGCCAGGTCAAGCACTTTAGCGATGCCTTTGGCGATCAGCTCGAGCTCACAGCCCTGTGAGCCGACGTGGAGATGAATCCCGCTGAGCCAGTCATATTTCAGAAAGCAATCGAACAGTTTTTCGCGCTGCGGCCCGATCGGGACCCCGAATTTGGACCAGGTGCCGGCCACACTGAGCATGGGGATTGCACCGGTGCCGACCTGGGGATTGATACGGAGGCCGATCGTTCCCTTCAGCGGCATGGAGCGGAGCAGTGTGTCAATCCGCTCGAGTTCGGCGATGGAATCCGCATTGATATGCACACCGGTTTGTAAAGCATACTCCAGTTCCGTAACGCTTTTCACAGGCGAATCGTACACAATGCGGTCCGGGGGCACGCCGGCTTGCCGGGCCAGGCAGAGTTCAGGCAGTGAGGCTGCCTCCAACCCCGCTCCCATCTCCTGGATCTGCTCAAGGACCTTGATCAGGGGGTTGGCTTTCACGGCTACGGCATGCAGGGTGGATTCCGGGAAAAGATCGGTCAGTTCCGCGATGCGATGCTTCAGTCCGGTGAGGTCATAGAAGATCAACGCCGAATCCTCCTCGCGAAGGATATGGCGTTCCGCAAGAGCGCTCATCAACGGCCGGCAGCAACGCTCCTTGCTCGATTCCATGCGATTGGCCCTCCTTGATGGGTGCAGAGATTTCCGTTTGCTCTGTCGCGGCCCACCGGCGGGGAGACACGACCGGACTAGAAGCCAATATAGAATATTGAGGGGCTTTTATCAAGCACAATTTTGCAGCAGGAGAGAGCTGTTGGAGTGATTTGCTATTAGTATAATAAAATAAATGATTTATAAAAATGGCTTGACTTTTAGCCTTTATTTTGATACTTTCTAATGCTTTGAAGCATAGGATCCAATCTACGGACGGGCGCAGCGAATGAACAAAAGCCGAAAAGATAAGGTCCATTTTGTCTGCCAGAACTGCGGTACGGTCTCGCCGCGCTGGCTCGGCAAATGTCCCGGCTGCGAGGCCTGGAACAGTTTCATTGAGGAGCGCGCTCCGGCCCATTATCCTCGCGCCGCACAGTCGGTACCGGCCTCCAGAAACCAGGCGCTTCCGCTGGAGCAGATCTCTACCGACCTGATGCCGCGTCTGCAGACCGTCAGCCCCGAGTTCAACCGCGTCCTCGGCGGCGGAATTGTCATGGGCTCGGTGGTGCTGATCGGCGGCGATCCCGGCATCGGCAAGTCCACTCTGATGCTGCAGGAAGCTGCGGGTCTCGGCTGCAGCGATTTCCGGGTCCTCTACGTGACCGGAGAAGAGTCGGCCCAGCAGACCAAGATGCGCGCACAACGGCTGGGCCTGGTCTCCGAAGGGCTTTATGTGCTCGCGGAGACCGAGATCGAAAGCGTCGGGGACGCCATCGCCCAGATCGCTCCGCGCCTGGTGGTAGTGGACTCGATCCAGACCATGTATACGCCGATGTTTGAGAGTGCTCCTGGCAGTGTCAGTCAGGTGCGCGAATGCACGTTGCGCCTGATCCAGGTGGCCAAAAGCGAGCACATCCCTGTATTTCTGGTCGGCCATGTAACCAAAGAGGGGATGCTTGCCGGCCCCAAGGTCCTGGAGCATATGGTGGATGCCCTGCTTCTTTTCGAGGGAGATCGCGATCATTTTTATCGCATTTTACGCGCGTCCAAGAACCGGTTTGGCTCGACCCGCGAGATCGGGGTTTTCGAGATGACCGAAGGCGGGCTCCGCGATGTCCCCAATCCCTCAGCGGTCTTTTTGTCCGAACGTCGCGCCGAGAACAGCGGCTCGGCGGTGATCTGCTGCATGGAGGGAACCCGTCCGATCCTGCTTGAGGTGCAGGCCCTGGTGAGCAGCGCCAACTACGGGCTGCCGCAGCGCACCACGACAGGTCTGGATATCAAACGCGTGCAGATGCTTCTGGCGGTGCTGGACAAACGGCTGGGCTATCATGTCGGCACGATGGATGTTTTTGTCAATGCGGTCGGCGGATTTCGCATCGATGAGACGGCGGCGGATATCGGCATTGTCGCCTGCATCGCCTCGAGCATGCGCAACCGCGTCATTGATCCCGAGGCCATTCTCCTCGGCGAGGTTGGCCTTGGAGGCGAACTGCGCTCGGTGGCCCATGTGGACGCCCGCCTGGCTGAGGCGGAAAAAATGGGCTTTCGTCACGCGGTTATCCCTCGCGGTAACAAGAAAAGTCTGCCTGCCCAACTCGGAATGCATATTTTCGCGGTTAGCCAGGCGCAGGAGGCCCTCGATGCCGTTCTTCAGTAGCCCGTGGAGACGATGAACCGCACGCCCTTTTTCAGGATCGTCCGCAAGGATTCCCGGTCGGGAGCGCGCGCCGGTGTGATGCACACGGCCCATGGAAAGGTGCAAACCCCCATTTTCATGCCCGTCGGTACCCAGGCGACTGTGAAGACCCTCTCTCCGGAGGACCTGCGCCGGATCAAGGCCCAGATCATCCTCAGCAATACCTATCATCTCTATCTGCGTCCGGGCGCGGCTCTGGTGCGAGAGGCAGGAGGCCTGCAAAAATTCTGCGCTTGGAATCGTCCGATGCTGACCGACAGTGGCGGCTACCAGGTTTTCAGCCTCTCCGAGTTGAATAAAATTACGGCAAAGGGTTTTCATTTTCGCTCCCATATCGACGGTTCACGCCATTTTTTCACGCCAGAGAAGGTGGTCGAGATCCAGCGCGATCTCGGCTCGGATATCATGATGGTTCTGGATGAATGCGCCCCCTATCCGTGCGATTACCGCTATGCTCTCAAGGCGAACCAGCTTACCCTCGACTGGGCCCGTCGCAGCCGTAAAGCCTTTGCAGAAATCGGCGAACGACATGGCTACCAGCAGTATCAGTTCGCTATCGTCCAGGGAAGTGTCTTTGGTGACCTGAGGAAACAAAGCGCCGAAGCCTTGATCGAAATGGATTTCCCGGGCTATGCCATCGGCGGTCTTTCGGTCGGCGAACCCAAGGAGGCGATGTTTGAAATGACCGGCCTGGTCACTGCGCTGCTGCCGCAAGATAAACCGCGCTATCTCATGGGGGTCGGCAAGCCAGAAGATCTCCTCGAAGCGATCGAGCGCGGGGTGGATATGTTCGACTGCATCATGCCCACCCGGAATGGCCGCAATGGCGCCGCTTTCACCCTGGACGGTCAGATCATTATCAAGAATGCCAAATTCCGGGACGCTTTTTCGCCCCTGGAGGAGGAGTGCGATTGTTATACCTGCCGGACCTTCACCCGCGCCTATCTGCGCCATCTTTTCAATGCCCAGGAGGTGCTAGCCCTTCGGCTGATCAGTCTGCATAATCTGACCTTTTATCTTCGTTTGGTCAACAAGGCGCGGCAAGCCATCTTGGACGGCGATTTTACCGGTTTCAAGCGGGCGTTCCTCAGCCGCTATACTGCAAGCAAGCTTAAATCATAACGTATGCCCATCGATAGTCACAACCACAGGAGGTCCTTATGAATGCATTACTGCTGGTACTCGCCTCGGCTGCACCCACCGCGGGCGGGCAACAAGGCAGCTCCGGTGCTTTCGGCTTTTTCCTGCCGATTATCCTGATCTTCGTCATTATGTATTTTCTGATGTTCCGCCCCCAGGCCAAAAAGCAGAAGGAGATGGCCCGAATGATCGATGCCTTGCAGAAGGGGGACCGGGTGATCACCATCGGCGGCATTTATGGCGTGGTCCAGGGCATCAAGGAGAAGGAAAATGTGATTGTCCTTAAAATCGCCGATAATGTCAAGATCGAGGTCGCCAAGACGGCGGTCGCACGAAAACTTGCCGAAACCGAAAATGCCGCGCAGTAACAGCAAACGAAGCCGCTTGAAACGACACGTCGCCATGACCTAGTGGAGTCTGGGGGAGGATTCGCTGCAAAGCGGTCTCCCGGCCGGCAGGAGATGGATCCCGATGGCTTTGAAGATCATTTTCATGGGAACACCCGGGTTTGCCCTTCCGAGCCTGGACAAACTGGCGGACTCCGGCCATGAGCTGCTGGCCGTGGTCACTGTGCCCGACAAACCGGCAGGCCGCGGACAGCGTCTGCGCCCTTCGACAGTCAAGGAGCGCGCTCTGCAACGGCAGCTGCCGCTGCTGCAGCCGGAGGATCTGCGTGATCCCGATTTTCTGGCGGCCCTTCAGCGCTTGAACGCCGATCTTTTCGCCGTTGTGGCCTTCCGTATCCTACCCCCGGAGGTCTTTAAACTGCCGCGGCTCGGCACCGTCAATCTCCACGCCTCGCTGCTGCCGCGATACCGGGGCGCTGCCCCGATCAACTGGGCGTTGATCCGCGGAGAGCAGGAGACCGGCGTCACGACCTTTCTCATCGACGAACAGATCGATACCGGCGCCTGGCTGCTGCAATGCCGCGTGCCCATCGGACCGGATACCAATGCCGGCGAACTTCATGACCTGCTGGCAGCAACCGGAGCGGATCTCCTGCTGCAGACGGTCCAGGGTCTGGAATCCGGTCGTCTGCAAAGCAAGCCACAAATCGGCGAGGTCACCCGCGCCCCCAAATTGACCCGTGAAATGGCGCGAATCGACTGGCACCGTTCCGCGCGGGAGATCCACAACCTGGTGCGCGGCCTGTCGCCCTATCCGGCGGCCTGGACCACTTGGAAAGGGCGTACGGTGAAAATTCTGGCGACCCGTCCAGTACCGGCCGGGCCATCTGAAGATCCGGGGCGCCTGATCTCCGGAGGCGGCAGAGAGGCGCTGTTCCTCGCCACCGGCGATGGCGTTCTTGAACTCGTCACCCTCCAGCCGGAAGGAGGGAGGATCATGAGCGCCGCAGAATTCATGCGCGGCCATGCCGTAACTGCGGCAGAAAAGATGGAATAATATGAATTTTATCCAGCGCGATTGGAATAACTGGGCGGGCCTCACCTGGCAGCGCAAGACGCTCTACATTGCTGCAGCGGTTCTGCTTCTCTACGCTCTCTTCGATTGGGCGCTTATGCCGCTTTACACCCGGCAGTATCAGTCCATCCTGGTTCCCGATCTCCTTAACATGCCCTATCCCAGCGCCGAACGCCGGCTTAAGTCCCTCGGATTGCGGGCGGTCAAGGCGGAAGAACAATACGATGAACAGGTGGCGGCCGGTGATGTGCGTTTTCAGATTCCGGAAGCGGGCACCCCGGTCAAGAAGGGACGCCGGGTTTATCTGACCATTAGCAAAGGGCACAAGATCCTGACGATGCCCAAATTGACCGGCCTGTCCGAGCGCGATGCCCAATTCGCGCTAGAAGAGGCCGAGCTGAAATTGGGCGCTGTGGATTACCGTACCGATGAGTTTTATCCCGCGGGTGTAGTTTGTGCACAAAGCGTCGCCGCGGGCGCTGATATTCGCCACGGGACACGGGTGGACATCAGCGTCAGTATCGGCATCGAACCGAGCGAGTATGTTGTCCCGGCTACCGTAGGCCTCTCCCTGGATCAGGCCCTGCAGCTGATTCGCCAGGCCGGTTTGACGCCCGGCACCATCACCGAACAGCGCACCGGGAAACTCTTGCCCAACACCGTCGTCAGCCAGTCGCTCGAAGCCGGCACGGTGGTCAGCAAGGGCGATACCCTCAACCTGATCATCAGTATACTCGACTAATTAAAGGGAAGCGAAAACAATGATCCGGATTGCTCCCTCGATATTGAACGCGGATTTCAGCCGTCTTGCGCAACAGGTCGAGGCCCTCGAGACCGGAGGAGCCGATTGGGTCCATCTCGATATTATGGACGGTCATTTTGTGCCCAATCTGACCTTCGGCCCGATGATCGTCGCAGCCGTCCGCCGGATCACAGCGCTGCCTTTGGACGTCCATCTGATGATCAGCCGGCCGGATGACTATATCGCCCAGTTCGTCGAAGCGGGTGCCGACTACCTGACCGTTCATGTCGAGGCGGCGCCCCACCTCTGGCGTACGCTGGAAAATATTCATGCGCTCGGTGCCAAACCGGGCGTAACCCTCAATCCGGCCACGCCGGTCACAGCACTCGAACCCGTTTTGCCGCTGGTTGATCTGGTGCTGGTCATGTCGGTGGAACCCGGATTCGGCGGACAGCGCTATCTTGCCGCGGCGCAAGATCGTCTCAGGCAGTTGAAACAATGGCGCAGTGAACGCGGACTCAGCTATCTGATCGAGGTTGACGGGGGGATCGATGCGGTTACCGCGGTGGAGGCCTGCAACGCCGGTGCAGAAGTCCTGGTCATCGGCCAGGCGATCTTCCATCAGAAGGATCTCGCCGAAGCGGTCCGCCAGATGCGGAGGGTATTGTCTGGTTGAGCGACGAATCGCTTTCGCTGCCGGCCGCCTTGTCAAAAAGTCGCCTTCTTATGAGAAAAGTCTTGACTAAATAGCGCGTTGTAAGTAAATTATCGCAAAGACAGAGCGTTGCCAGGCGCAGATGCTGGGTAGGCCATGGTAAAAGCCCTCTTTGTTATTTGTCAGGAGGAACACGCAGGATGGCTAGAGGCAAGGTCAAGTGGTTCAATGAAAACAAGGGATTTGGCTTCATTGAACAGGAGAACGGAGAGGATGTGTTCGTCCATTTTTCAGTGATCCAGATGGAGGGATTCAAGACTCTTGCGGAAGGCGCTGAGGTAGAGTTCGAGGCCGTTGCTGGTGAAAAAGGCTTGCAGGCGACCAAGGTCGTCAAGATGTAAAAAGCCGAAGCATGAAAAACCCCGCTTTGTGTGGGGTTTTTTTGTAACCTGACAGGCTATCGTGCGTAAAAAGGAACAAAAAAGGCGACCGCTATGCGACCAGAGTTTAATAAAAGGGACATCGACCGGATTAGCAAGGTGCTTGCTGTTGTCCCCAAAAAAATAGACAATAAATATCGCTTCATCATCGAAAACGCTGAGACCCAGCAGCATATCTCTCTGGAAATCTATCCTGACATTCCCATCGGCGACCATGTAGGCCATTTGATCTCGGTTTATACCCCCACATCGCATCTACAGCTTCATTTTTGCACGGGTTTCATTACCAGTGAGCTGCTTGGCGAGGTCACCTTCATCAGCGAGAGCGGCGGCCGCGTCTCCGGGCTTATCGTCGAAAAGGGCGCCGGGTGTTCCCTCTATGCCAATGTTGAGTCCAAACTTCTCTCCGGAGATTTCAGCACCATGGGACCTGAGGTAATGCTTTCCGGAATCGCCCTCTCCCTTGCGGAGGAGATCCTGCCTTCCGGGTTGCTGGAGCCTTGAACAGCCGATCCGTTCCGCACCCACACACTCCGCCTGCCAGGTGCTGATCATGCCCCTAACCGACTATTTGCATGCCTTCATGGATCACCTGAGCGTGGAACGCCAAGTCTCTCCGAATACCCGTGCAGCCTATGAACACGATTTACTGCGGTATCTGCGCTTTCTGAATGAAAAAAACATCCGGGAACCGGAGGCCATTACCCACACCGATATCGCCGCTTTTCTGCAGCTGATGCATGATCTGGAACTCTGCCCCGCGACCATCTCTCGCAACCTCTCCGCAGTACGCACCTGGCACCGGTTCCTTCTGGCTGAGGAGATATGCCACCAGGATCCAACTGAAAACTATACTGTTCCCAAGCCCTGGATGAGGATTCCCCGGGTGCTCGATCTCGTCGAGGTTGAAAAACTGCTGCTGCAGCCGGATACCTCCACACCGACGGGCATACGCGATCGTGCCATCCTTGAATTTCTCTATGCGACGGGTGTGCGCGTCTCCGAGTTGGTTTCGTTCTCCTGCCGCGACATATTCTGGGATGATCAATTCGTCCGCGTTTTTGGCAAGGGCCGTAAGGAACGTCTTGTGCCGGTGGGCCAGGTAGCCTGCACCTGGCTGCAACACTATCTTCAGGAGGTGCGGCCGCCGCTGGCCAGTCTTGGCGTTGCAGGCGATATCGTTTTTCTCAACCGGTTTGGCAAGAAGCTCAGCCGGCAAACCATCTGGATTCTCATCCAGAAATATCTCCGCACGGCCGGAATCACCCGCAAGGCGGGGCCCCATACCCTCCGCCACTCCTTTGCCACCCACTTGGTCGAAGGCGGCGCGGATCTGCGTGCGGTGCAGGAAATGCTCGGACATGCGGATATTTCAGTCACCCAGATTTATACCCATCTGGACCGCGAGTATCTCAAGGCGGTCCATCATCAATTTCATCCCTTGGAATCGGGAAAGATTACGCCATGAACCTCTTTTTGCCCAGCAAGAATCCGCTTTTCGGCCGGAGAATCCTCCTCCTTGACCAGGTCAGCTCGACCAACGATGTGCTCAAAGAGTCAGCCTTGCAGGGCGCCGAGGAGGGGACTGTCGTCGTTGCCCGTGAGCAGAGCGCGGGGCGGGGTCGCGCCCACCGTTCCTGGGTCTCACCGCGGGATGCCGGACTCTACTGCAGCCTGCTGCTGCGGCCCGCGCTGCTCCCCAGTCAGTGCGGTGTGCTCTCGATTCTGCTGAGCTTGGCAGCTATCCGGGCTGTTCGCCGCGCCATGAGAATCCACGCCGGTCTCAAATGGCCGAATGACATCCTGCTCCAGGGAAAAAAGGCAGGGGGCATCCTGGTCGAATCTCATTTGAGCGGACATCGACTTGCCTTTGCTATAGCCGGCGTCGGCATCAATGTCAATCAGCTTCCAGAGGACTTTCCTCCTGATTTACGACCCAATTCCGCCTCGCTGCGGATGAGCGCTGGACAGATCCTGGACAAGGATGAACTCCTGCTGCACTTTTTGCGTCAGATGAATCTGCTCTATCCCGAACTCACCGATCCCAGGATGCGGAGAAAGTGGATCAATGCCTGGCAGCAGCATTGTGTCCATATGGATCAGTCTGTGGTCATAAGCCGCGGAGCAGAAACCCGCTCCGGACGCTTCAAGGGCATCAGCAGCTGGGGTGCTGCTCTGGTGGAGACGGAGAACGGGCAGATCCAGCACTTCGAATATGGCGACTTTAGCCTCAGGGAGAATTGATCATGCTGCTCGTCGTTGATATCGGAAATACCCAGATCGCCGCTGGAATTTACCAAGAAAAGCACCTGGCAGCAACCTGGCGCCTCTCAAGCCACAGCGAACGCACCGAGGATGAAACCTGGATCCTCATGCAGGCCATCGCCGCCGCCCAGGGATTCAACCTGCTCAAGGTCTCCGGCGTAGCCCTCTCGTCGGTCGTGCCGGACATGACCGTCCATTTTGAAAAAATGGCAACCAAGTATCTGCATCGCCGGCCGATTACGGTATCCAACGAACTGGATCTCGGTATCAAAATCCGCTACCAGAATCCCTCTTTGGTCGGCGCGGACCGTCTCTGCAATGCGGTGGGCGGCATTGCCAAGTTCGGTGCCCCGCTCATTGTCGTGGACCTCGGTACCGCAACGACCTTTGATGTGATCTCGGCTCAGGGCGAATACCTCGGTGGTATCATCGCCCCCGGAATCGAGACCTCCGCCATGATCCTGCACCAACGGGCCGCCAAACTGCCGCGCGTCGCTCTGCGCTTCCCGGAAACCACCATCGGCTATTCCACTGAAAGCAGCATCCAGTCGGGACTGATGTACGGCGCTGTGGAGATGATCGACGGGATGGTTGAACGCATCCGCCGTGAAATGGAGATGCCGGTGCCCACAGTTGCGACCGGCGGACTGGCCAGGGTGATCGTCCCCCAACTGCGCCGGGTTGAAAACGTCGATGAACATTTGACATTGGATGGGCTCAGGATCATTTACGAGCGGGTAACCACGGCCTGACGGCAAGAGGGAGGGGGCATCATACAAGCAAAAACAAAACGGCGCCAGATGGCGCCGTTTTGTTTAGATCGATTCGACTGATGAGATTTCGGGAAGCTGACGTTTCAGTTCCCGCTCGATGCCCATCTTCAGCGTCATCTGGGACATCGGGCAGCCATGGCACGCACCCTGCAATTTGAGTTTGACGATGCCATCCTTGACCTCAACAAGCTGCACATTGCCGCCATCGGCCATCAGAGCCGGACGGATCGTGTCCAGCACATCATTGACTTGTTCGAACAGGGTATCCGACATGATATATCCTCTCTTTTAGGATGTGATTTTTCTAACCAGCTAGATCGGCAGCGAGTACCGCCGCAGATTCCGTATCAAGGGGCACCGTGGTGGTGTGCTCGCCACTGATGACAAAACAGCCCGCCGGTCATTTGTCGCGGGCAGTACAAAGTTCGGTTGAATACAGGATACGAATCTCAGGTAGATGGCCCTGCATCGCCAGTGCTCTTTTGGGCGAAACTTTGGCAATGATGCAGATTTTGCAATCGAAGCAACCAACGCTGCAGACCTCCTTACTTCCCGGCGTGCAATAGTCGGGGAAAACCCGGCCGGCTGCGATCACCTCTTTCAGCCTAAAATGTAATCATCCTCATGCCCATTTGCAAGCCCAAAGTGGCGCCTGTGGAGTCTTTAACCTGCAAAGCAGTCAGGGCATGGCGTCCCGCCTGAGCGGATGGCCTCTTCTGACGGCCCTGCCGATTTTGCCGCTTGACTAACATCAAATAATTGTCTATCTTTTTAATACTTGAAAACCCTCCCACTCCCCAGCACGGCGAACAGGGAATACCCCGGGCGCCTCCTGGGGTCCGGGCCATACCAGCATGCTTGTTTTGATCGGAGGAACGGATGAGCGTCGCCATACAACTCTCCTGGGTGGATTGGTCTATCATCACCCTCTACTTCGTCTTCATCATCGGCATCGGTTTTTACCTCAAACGGTTCACCGGCACAGGCGAAGATTATTTCCTGGCCGGACGCAAAAACAGTTCGTGGGTGGCAGGCCTCGCGTTCCTCAGCGCCAATCTCGGTGCCCTTGAAATCCTCGGCTGGACCGGCGGCACGATGAAATATGGCATGTTTGTCTCCCATTTCTATTGGGTTGGCGCCATCCCCGCCATGCTCTTCCTCGGCCTTTATATGATGCCTTTTTACTATAGCAGCAAAATTCATTCGGTCCCCGGTTATCTCAAGCTGCGCTTCGATGAACGCTCCCGGCTGCTCAACGCCTTCTCTTTCGCTATTATGACCCTGCTGATGTCCGGTATCAATCTCTACCTGATGGCCCTGGTGCTCCGCACCATCCTCGGCTGGGATTGGCATCTCTCGATGTGGATCTCGGCTCTCGCCGTCGGTTGCTATATAATGCTCGGCGGGCTGATGTCGGCCATCTTCACCGAGATCGTCCAGTTCTTCCTGATCTGGTTTGGCCTCTTCCTGGTTGCCATCCTCGGCACTGTGGAGATGGGGGGGATGCACCAGGTTCTCACCGGGCTTCCCGATGCCATGAGCAAATTATGGGCGACCACCGGCAGCGCTTCCAACAATGCGATGGGGGTGACCTGGATCGGCATCATCCTCGGACTCGGTTGGGTGCTCTCATTCGGGTACTGGACCACCGATTTTCTCGTGGTGCAGCGCGCCTTCTCATCGAAGGATTTGCGTTCGGCGCGGATGACCCCGATCATCGCCAGCTTTTTCAAAATGGCGCTGCCCTTCATCATTGTCGTCGCCGGGCTGGTAGCTTACAAGTTGACCAACAATCCCCTCGCCCATTTCGAGCTGCTCAAACATCCCGTCACCGGCGAACCCTGGAACGATACGGCCCTGCCGCTGCTCATCGCCCGCTACTATCCCCAAGGGCTGGTCGGTCTGGGTATCACCGCCCTGCTGGCCGGCTTCATGGCCGGACAGGCCGGCAACGTCTCCGCCTTCAATACAGTGTGGACCTATGATATCTACCGTGTCCTGATCAATAAAAAGGCCAGCGATGCCCATCTGGTCTGGATGGGGCGCATCACCACCCTCGTCGGCATTCTCCTCTCCATCGCCACCGCCTACCTAGCCATGCAGTTCAACACGATCATGGATTACATTCAGGCCATCTTCAGCTGGGTCAACGCCCCTCTCTTCGCCACCATGCTGCTGGGCATGTTCTGGAAACGCACGTCTTCCACCGGCGCCTTCTGGGGCCTCATTCTGGGCATGCTGACTTCGTTCACGATTTTTCTCGGCTTCAAGCTGGGTTTCCTTCCTGCAACGCTGGTTCATCTCATCACCTTCTCCAGTGCGCCGGTCAGCGGGATTTCCGATATGTCCCGCAACCTCTCCCAAGCCGCTTGGGCCTGGTCCATTTGTGCGATTGCGACCGTTTTAATCTCCCTGGTGACTAAACCCAAGCCGGATAGCGAGCTGGTTGGCCTCGTGAAGGGATTCACCCCGATAGAACACGATGGCAAGATCGCCTGGTACAGTCAGCCCAAATACATCGCCCTGATTGCGGTTGCTGTTTTCGCCGCCCTCAATCTCTATTTCTGGTAGACGCCATATGCCGCCGTCCCGCAGCGGCGGCCTTTCTGACAACAAGGAGCCTGTATGTCCAGCACGAAAATGTATTCGATCTGGTTTTTCGTCGGCATGATGCTGACGGTTTTAGGCGTGATCATCTTTGCCATGGGAGTCTATTATCTCTTTGTGCCGCAGACCAGGACCATCCTTGCGAGCCTCAATCCCTCGCTCTGGTGGGGTGCGATCATGCTGGTTTCCGGATTACTTTTCCTCATCCCTTCCTGGATCGCACACCGTAAAGTCTGACCCTTGCAGGCGTAAATGTAAAAAACGCATCGCCGCTCATAAGGACGGCGATGCGTTTCAACCCGCGATTCCAGAGAGAAGGGCTGCCGACGTAATGGAGTTAGCGCAACTGATCCAGATCTTTCAGGACCGATACGGCCGGCGACCACGCGTTTTCCGGGCCCCGGGGCGAGTCAATCTCATCGGCGAGCATACCGATTACAATGATGGTTATGTCTTTCCGATGGCGCTCGATCGCTACACGGCTGCGTCGATCTCACCGAGGCCGGACCGGATGATCCGGCTTTATTCCCTCAACATGCAGGAGGAGATCACCTTCCCGCTGGAGGGCAACACACCCCGCAACCATTGGAGTGATTATGTGGCCGGGGTAGCGGATCAGCTCGAAAAGCGTGGATTTCAGCTTCCCGGCGCCGACCTTATCTTGTGGAGCAATGTGCCGGTGGGCTCCGGCCTCAGCTCCTCCGCCGCCTTAGAAATATCTGCGGCGCTCGCCTTTCTCAGCCTGGTTGACGGCCGGCTCGACAGCCGCCAGCTGGCTTTGCTCGGACAAGCAGCCGAGAATCAGTTCGTCGGGATGAACTGCGGTATCATGGATCAGTTTATTTCTGTCCATGGACGCAAGGACAATGCCCTTTTCCTTGATTGCAGGACGCTGGCGTATCAGATGGTCCCGCTGCCCTCGGATCACACCCGCATAATCGTTTGCAATACCCGGATCAAACATGAGTTGGGTGCCTCAGAATATAACAAACGCCGTCGGGAATGCGAAACGGGGGTGGGTCAAATGAAGAGACGCTGGCCCGGAATTGCGGCCTTGCGTGATCTCTCTATGACTCAATTTGCTGTGAGTGCGCCGGAATTGCCCGAATTGGTCCGCAAGCGCTGCCGTCACGTCATCAGTGAAAATCAGCGCGTCCTTGATTCGATCGAATGTTTGCGCAACGGCGATCTCGTCGGCTTCGGCGAACTCATGAACGCCTCCCATGACAGTCTTCGCTTCGATTATGAGGTGAGCTGTCTGGAATTGGATACGATGGTGGAGATCGCCCGCAGCCTGCCGGGCTGCCTCGGTGCCCGGATGACCGGTGGCGGATTTGGCGGCTGTACGGTCAATCTGGTTGAGAAAGAGCATGTTGAGCGTTTTTGTCAGGAGATCGCCGCGCAATATCATCAGTGCACCGGCCTGGAGCCGGCCCTGTATATTTCGGTGCCCTCGCAGGGCGCGCAGGAGTGGCTCGAACAGTGAACACTCATATAGGATATTTTGCCCAGTCCATATCACAAGGGCGGCCTGCGGAAAAAGTGAGGGTCTATGTCACGTAAAACCTTGATTATTGATGCCCACGTCCATATCTACCCGAACGCCGATCTGGGATTGGCGGTGGCGCGCAGTCTCGCCAATATGGATGCCGCAAACCCGGAAACGGAGACGGCCAAGATTTGGCTGTTGACCGAGCGCACGGACTGTTCGGCTTTCAGCATGCTGCAGTCCAGCGTCCGTATCGGCATGTATCATATCCTGCCTACCCGCGATCCGGAGGCTCTGCGTGTGCAACTGGGGGAGCGCATCGTTCTCTACATTCTAGCCGGACGCCAGGTCATCACGGCTGAAGGCCACGAGTTCGGCTTGCTGAATACTTTGCTCAACCTGCCGGACCGGGAGCTCGATGCAGCGGCGTGCATCGAGACCGCCAGGGAGGCCGGAGCGCTGCTCTCGATTAACTGGGCGCCCGGCAAGTGGAGCGGCCGCCGGAAAAAGGCACTGATCCCGCTTTTAACTGCCCCACCTGAACCACACCTTTTTATTGGCGACAGCGCTATGCGCCCGGTTTTCTGGTCTGAACCGGGATTGATGCGGAGAGCGGGACAGCAGGGCTGGCGGATTCTGGCCGGCTCCGATCCTCTGCCTTTCAAAGGCGAGGAGTATTCGTTTGGACGCTATGGCTCGATGATTACAGGCGAACTGGATCCCGACCGTCCGGCCGATTCGCTGAGACGCCTGCTGCTCTCCCGGGAGACCGCCTTGCTGACCTGGGGCAGCCGCCGCGGCACCTGGGAGTTCACCCGGCGGCAACTGGCCCTGATGCGGATGAAGAACAAGACCAGCCTTCCATCCCGATAAGTGTCCCATGCAGGCCACACTCGGGCGACAGCATGCGGCATCCTCTCCACAAAGACCGGCATAAAGGCGCCCGCGCAATCGGGGGTAGAAGACTGTTTTTTTGGCACACGACTTGCATAAGCCGGAGTGTTCACCGCAATAAATCATCAGCTTTCGGGAGGCGGCATGCGACGGCTTTTCTCAATTCTCGCGATGATAGGATTTCTCTTCTTCCTGAGCTGGAGCGTCAACATGGCCCAGGACGAGTCGTTGCGGTTGAATCGTCAGGAAATGGAGAGCTTGATCGATTCTTTCAATCAGGCCAGTTTCAGGGGAGCCGACATAGAAGGCCTGGCCCCGCTGGCGCAAAAACTGCGCGAGGCCGCCCGGCAGCTGGAACGATATGGCGATTCTCCACGTACCATTGTGCTTCACGTCTCACGGCAGGAGGCCCGTCTCTGCCTGAACATGATCGAAAACGCGACCTTTCAGACCCGCCATGCCGAAATCATCGAGCGGGTTAAAATAAAACTGCTGCACCAGGTCTGACCTGGTCCGCGGAACAGAGTCTGTGTCTCCTCACAGGAGCCGGCTTGTCATAGCGCCATCATGACAGGCCGGTTTTTTTATAAGTAAAATTATTCTTTTTTGATTTTTTTCTTGCTTTTTGGCGCTAAAAGAGATAATATTAAGAGGGATAGAGTGTAACATTCTTATGACAATCTCTCTCCAGTTCGACCTGGCCACCGCCGACAGCACCTGTAAGGCAAACACTCTGATTCGGACTTAATCCATCAGCACCTATTGATCTCGCCACATTGAGGAATGCACCCTATGAGCAATCTTTGGGAGGAGTATCTCGTGCAAGAGGATTTGATCGGCCATTCACCCGCGATCTATCAAATCCGGCGATCCATTCCGATTTTGGCCAAAGGCGATCAGCCCGTTCTCATCACCGGCGAACCGGGCACCGAAAAACTCCTGATCGCGAAACTCATTATCGATAACAGCAGCCGCAAAAAGGCGCCGGTCTTCATCACCGACGCGGCCAAACTCAATAAAACTTTCGATCAGGAACTCCAGTCGCTCATCCAGCAGAGCGACCAGCCGCGCGAAGGAAGTCTGCAGGGGACCCTGATCGTCCAGAATCTCGAATACCTGGACCGGGAAGCCCAGGCGCGACTCATGAGCTTCGCCCAGGGCGGCTATTTACAATTTCTCCACTCGAGCGAACCGATAGCCGCCGATTTTCGCATTATTTCCACTGCCACAGGTAAACTCCAGGAGTATACCAAAGAAGGCCTCTTCAACTCCGAGCTTTACCTCACCCTGAGTGCCATGACCGTGAAACTCCCAGCGCTGCGCGAACGCAAGCAGGATGTCGTCGCTTTTTTTGAATTCTACCTCGATTTCTTCTGCCGCAAGATGGGGCGAACCGTGCCCCCGATGCCCTTTGAAGTTTTTCACCAGATTCTCAAATATACCTGGCCCGGTAACGTGAAAGAGATGGAAAATGCCGTGCGCAGCGTCGTCGTCTCATCACCGGAGGGCACCCTGCTCATGGAAGCACTGCCCTTCGTCGACGAAGCGGAAAAATTTCAACGCGTCGAGCTGCAAAGTCTCAACCGGGCCGTCGCCCAACTCGAGAAGGAGATGATCGAACGCGCTCTGCGACGTTTCGCCGGCAACCAGTCGCGCGCGGCCCAGGTGTTGCACCTCTCCGAACCCAACTTGCGCTTCAAGATGAAAAAACTCGGCATCCGCAAGGAAGAATTTATCATGGGCAGCGAATAATCCGGCGAGCCCTGGCGTGAAAGATAAGGTTCTGTATAAAGTTGTATAATCCTTTTACTGGTGGCCCAGTCTCGCAGTGACGAGACCGGGCCTTTTCTTTTTAACCCCGCCGCTTTTCTCTTTTTTCTTTGCCGAAATTTCCCTATTTTGCTGCGATGATGACGGTACACCCATTCACGGAGAAGGCCATGCGTTTTGTTGCCCGAGCTCTGCTCTTTTTGTTATCCCTCGCCACAGTCAGCGCGGCTGAAGAGGGGATGTACCCGGTTAACGACCTCCAAAAATTCGACCTGAAAAACGCTGGTTTTACCTTGTCAGCCCGGACGATTTTCAATCCCGACAGCATCAGCCTGACCGATGCGGTCGTCAATATCGGCGGCTGTACCGGCTCTTTCATCTCCGCCCAGGGTCTGATCCTGACCAACCACCACTGTGCCTTCTCTGCAATCCAGCGCGCCAGCAGCAAGGAACACGATTATCTACAGCAAGGCTTTTATGCCCGGACGCGAGAGGGCGAGTTCCCTGCGAAAGGGTACACGGTGCGCATTACGGAATCGTGCCGTGAGGTCTCGGAACCGATCCTCAATGCCATGAGTGCTGCCGTAGATTACACAGCCCGGAGCAAGGCGAAAGAGAAAACGTACAAGGAATTGATCGCTGCCGCGGAGAAGGAAAATCCGGGCAAACGCGCGGAGATTGCCGAGATGTTCCCCGGTAAAAGCTACATGCTCTTCCTCTATACCTATCTCACCGATGTCCGCCTCGTCTATGCTCCACCCTTGGGCATCGGCAATTTCGGCGGAGAAGAGGACAACTGGGTTTGGCCGCGTCATACCGGTGACTTTTCCCTCATGCGTGCCTACACCGGTCCGGATGGCAAAACAGCTGAGTATGCCGCAGCAAATGTGCCCTACAAACCGAGGGTGTTCCTCCGCCTGGCGCCGCAGGGACTCCGCGAAGGTGACGCGGCCCTTATCCTCGGCTACCCCGGCCGCACCTTTCGCCATTATCCCGCCCGCTATCTCGAGTTCGAGAGCACACAAAGAATGCCCTGGATCGTGGAGTGGTACGGTTATCAGATCGAGAAGATGGAGGAGATGAGCCGGCTTGATCGCAGCGTGGCCATCACGCTCTCTTCCGCCATCAAGGGCCTCGCCAATACCTGTAAAAACTACCAGGGCAAACTCGAAGGCCTCCGGCGGCTCGACCTGGTCTCCCGCCGCCGGTCCGAGGATGAGGACCTGGCCCGCTTTATTGCCGCCGACTACGCACGACAGCAACGCTACGGCTCCTTGCTTGCCGACATCGAAGCCTACTATGCAGAGAGTTCGGCGCGCTTTGAACGCGACAAGCTGATGGATGCCCTGCTGGGCAGTTCGACGCTGCTCTCGACAGCGTATACCCTTTACCAGTCAGGAACCGAGCTGGCCAAGCCGGATCTTGAGCGCGACACCGCCTTTATGGAACGGAACCTCACCCGCACTAAAGAGCGCCTGCCGCTCGCCCTTGCGGCCTTCTATTTGCCCAAAGACCGCCTCTTCCTCAGCCAGATTCTGCAAAGACTCCAGGCCCTGCCACCGGAAGAGCAACCGGAAGCGGTCCGCAAGCTGCCCAAGGGGAAAAAACTGGAGTCCACGCTCGACCGCTATTTTGCCAGGAGCCGATTACGGGAGAGCGAGCGGATCTTGCCGCTCTTCGGCAAAAATGTAGCGGACTTGCTCAAGACCGGCGATCCCTTCATCTCCTTGGCCGCGGAGCTGCATCCCGATTTGGTCCGCCAGCGCGAATTTCGCCGCGCTCACAGCGCCCGCCTCGAGCGGCTTCTGGCTGATTACACCGATGTCAAGCAAGCTCGCGCCGGCCACGATTTCATCCCCGATGCCAACGGCACCCTGCGCCTGACCTGGGGTCATATACGGGGCTATTCACCCCGGGATGCCGTATATCTTGCCCCCTTTACGACCCTCCATGGCATGGTAGAAAAAAATACCGGCACGGAGCCCTATCAAGCGTTTCCTGCGCTGCTGGCTCTGGCAGGGCAGGGGCCCCAAAGTGCCTATATCAATCCCGATCTCCGAGATGTTCCTGTCGACATGCTCTATGACATGGATACCACCGGAGGAAACTCGGGCAGCCCGGTTCTCAATGGTCACGGCGAGCTGGTGGGACTCAATTTCGACCGCGCCTACGAGGCGACCGTCAATGACTACGCCTGGAGTGCAGCCTACAGCCGCTCCATCGGACTCGATGTCCGCTTTATCCTCTGGGTGCTGGATAAAATATCCGGAGCGCAAGAACTGCTGCGCGAAATCGGCATCCAATAGAAATACCGTACCTCCTGTTTGTAGAAAGGTGAAAATAATGAAAACCTATCTTATCCTGGCGCTCGGCCTTGCGATGGCTATTTGTTCAACATCATGTAAAAAAAGCGCTTATGTTGATCTTGGCAAAAAAGCCGTCGAAGTGGACAGCCTGATCATCAAAGCCCGCGCCGCGGGACACAACAACATGGACAGCCTGCGCGCGGCTCGCAAGGAAAAAGCGCTCGCCTTTATCAACGGCGTTGATCCCTTTCGGATTGATGCCGCCAATTATCATGCCGCTGCTCGCCTCTTTTACGCAGCCGGCAAGCCGGATTCGGCCAGACAGCTGCTGGAAAAATTTGCGCTCTCCCAGAACGATCCGGAACCCTTGAGCCTGCTTTTCAAGCTGTATATGGAAAAGGGTCAGATCGACAGGGCGGAGCAGCTCTTCCTGGAAAAACTGAAGGCCCTCGCCGGCGAGCAGAAGGAAGCGATGTACATGGAACTGATCTATGGCTATGAGGAGCAGAACGCCCTGGACAAGGCGCTTAGCCTGGCAAACGCCGCCATCGCCGAATTTCCTGCGGAAACTTCATCGGGAATCGCACTCGAAAAGGCCGAACTGCTCCACCTCAAGGGGGACAAGGCAGGAGCGCTGGCGCTGCTGAAGAGGCTCAAAGCGGACAAAACGCTGGATCCCCGTTTGGTACGCGCTGTGGACGCCAAATCGAATCTCTACAACCTGATCGGCAGCCCGGCCCCGGAATGGCAGGCCGGGGAGTGGATCGATTCCCGTCCCCTGAAGCTCAAGGAATTGCGCGGCAAGGTTGTCTTCCTCGATTTCTGGGCGCCCTGGTGCGGCCCTTGCCGTGCCATGTTTCCCCATGTTAAGAAGCTCTATGAGGAATATGCCGGCAAAGGTCTGGTTATCATCGGCCTGACCCGCTATTACGGCCGCTTCAATCAACTCGGCCAGAACCTCCGCGACATCAAACCGGCCGAGGAACTGGACTGGATCAAGAAATTTAAGAGCTTCCACCAGATTCCCTTCGCTTATGCCATTGCCGGCGGTGACCAGGCTGCCACCAACGAGTTGAGTTATGGCGTCTATGGCATCCCGCACATGGTCCTCATCGATAAAAAGGGCATTGTGCGCGAGTATGCGATCGGTTCCGGTCCCGCTTCTGAATTAAAGCTGAGCCAGGCTGTGGCCCGTTTGATCGCTGAATGACTGGAAATCGGTCGATCTAGCAAAATCCAGAGAGTGGATACCGAGCTGCAAGGGAAGAGATACCGATGGATCCCTTCTTCATCCCGCACCGGCCGCTGCTGCTCGCCCATCGCGGAGCCTCCGGGCATGCCCCTGAACTTACGATGGCCGCTTTCCGGCTCGCCGCAGCGATGCATGCAGATGGTTGTGAGCTGGATGTCCAACTTTCCGCTGATGGCCACGTCGCTGTCTTCCACGATGAGACACTGCGCCGCACCACCGGCCGACCGGAGCGGCTCGACAGCCTGAACTGGACCGATTTGCAGGAGTTGGATGCAGGCCGCTGGTTCTCCAGCACCTTCACCGGCGAGCGCATCCCCGGTCTCGAGCAAATTCTGCGACTGGAACCCCGTACCTGGCGTCTCAACATCGAGCTGAAAGGAACACCTTCCCCACGGCTCCTTGCTGAGCGGGTCGCGGAACTGGTTCATCATGAGCCGCATCCGGAGCGCTTGATTTTCACCTCTTTTGATCCGGAAGCCCTTAGCCATCTCGCGACCCTGATGCCGAAGGCGCGTCGGGGCCTGATCTTCGCACATCAATGGCCGCAGGATGAAGCCCTCGCGGCGTGGCCAATCTGGAGCGTGGAACAGAGTCTGCTGACACGGACGCGAATCCAGCAGGCGCATGCGCGCGGGATCCGGGTGTGCGCATGGACCGTAAATTCGGTCGAGGCGATGCGCCATCTGATGGCACTCGGCGTGGATGCGATCATCACCAACTATCCCGACCGATATCATCAAGCTTGGTCTATTTTTTCTGCAGAAAACGAGAATTCTCTTGATTTCAATGTAAAAAAATGATAAATTATAATTCTTAATGAATTTCATTGGCCTGTTTTAGCGTCCCCATCGTCTAGGGGTCAGGACTCGGGATTTTCGATCCCGTAACAGGGGTTCGAATCCCCTTGGGGACACGCGCATAGGGCGGCACCGATAGCCGCCCTTTTATTTTATGCTGGAAAAAATGAATACGACTCAGTCTGGCTGCACTATTCCATTGCGAAAGTGCGCCTTTTTTTGTATGTTTAAAATCAAAGCAGCAGATGGACGCGATAAATGGCGCTTGCATGACCCTGAGCATCATCATCGTCAGCTATAATGTCCGCGAATTCCTCGAACAGGCCTTAATCTCGATCGAGCGGGCGACCGCCAATCTCGACTGTGAGATCCTGGTAGCCGATAATAATTCCATGGATGGCAGCGCCGAATTCGTGCGGCGCCGTTTTCCGACCGTTCGGCTCATCGCCAATTCGGAAAACCAGGGCTTTGCCCGCGCCAATAATCAGGCGATTGCACTCAGCCGTGGACGCTATATCTGCCTGATCAATCCCGACACCATTGTTCAGGAAGATACCTTTACTTCACTACTCGCGTTCTTTGAAAGCCATCCCCGGGCCGGATTGTTGGGATGCAAGATCCTAAATCCGGACGGCACACTGCAGCTCGCCTGCCGCCGTAGCTTCCCAACACCCTGGGTCGCTTTCACGAAAATCGTCGGGCTTGCCGCCGTATTCCCGCGCAGCCGCCTCTTCGGCCGCTACAATCTGACCTACCTGGATGAAGAGACTACTTGCGAGGTCGAGGCGATCTCCGGTTCCTTCATGCTCCTCCGCCGCGAGGTCGTCGACCAGGTCGGCCTGCTTGATGACGCCTTTTTCATGTATGGGGAGGACCTCGATTATTGTTTTCGTGTTCACTCCGCCGGCTGGAAGATCTATTACGTCCCTGAGACCCGCATCATTCATTTCAAGGGGGAGAGTTCGAAGCGCAGCCCCTTCGAACAGCGACGCCTCTTCTATGAAGCCATGCGCCTTTTTGTCAATAAGCACTTTGGCTCGAACCGCGCCTGGATGCCTTCCTGGGCACTGATCATCGCCATCCGCATGCGCGCTCTAGCGGCCTTTTGCAGTGCGCTGTTATCGCGGGCGGCCTGGCCGCTGCTCGACCTGGGCCTGATGACCCTCTCCCTGGGCGCTGCAATCTACTTCCGCTTTGCGCCGCGCTTTCCCTGGGACGCCTTTTTGATTGTGCACGCCATCTATAGCGCGTTCTGGCTGGCAGCACTGGCCGCACAAGGCGCCTATGGTGCATGGCGCCTCTCTGTGGCCCGAAGCGGCGTCGCTGTGCTGACCGGACTGGTCATCAACAGCGCGATCACCTTCTTCTTCAAAGAGATCGGCTTTTCGCGCCTGGTGGTCCTCTATGCCGGCGCCTTGAATCTTCTTGCGCTACCAGGCTGGCGTCTTCTGCTCAAGCTTGCGGCCCAGCTCCAGGGCCGTCGCTTTGGACGGAAACTGCAAACCTTGGGCCTGCATCGCTCCGTAATCCTGGCCGGTGACCTCCCCAGCTGTGAGGCCCTCAGCGCACGTCTCCGCCGCCGCATGGATCCGGTCTACGAAATCTGTGCGATGGTGTTGCCCGAGCAGCACGAGGAGGTCGTCGCTCTTCAAGGCATCCCGGTCTACGTCGGCTTATCCCATTTGCGCGAATTGCTGCAGCGCGAAAAGGTCCAAGAGGTCATCTTCGCCACCGACCGCCTGCCCTACCAGGAGATGCTCGCCGTCATTTCGTCCTGCACCGGCTCGGGTGTCAGTTTCAAATTGGTGCCCAGCAGCATGGATGTCATCATCGGCAAGGCTTCGGTGGAATATATCGAGGACATGCCCCTGATGGAGATCCGCTATACGCTGCAAAGCCCTCTCTATCGTCTGATCAAGCGGCTGAGCGACCTTTCCCTTGCCTCGCTCCTTCTGCTGATCACCTGGCCGGTCTGGCTATGGCTGAGGCTGGTCCGGGGGGTGCATCAAAAAGCAGTCCCCTACTTCAACGGCCGGCAGCAGCGGTTGGTGATTCATGAATGGGATGTACCCGCGGATACCCGCAAGTGGTGGCTGCTGTTGCCGTGGATTGCCGCAATCTGGCGGGGCGAAATGAGTTTTGTTGGCCCCCGGCCGGAGCGACAGGCCGCCAGCGTACCGCTCGCCTGGGCTCTGCGTCCGGGTTTGACAAGTCTTGAAGAGGTCGATTATCCACAACCCGCAACCGGGGAGGAGAGAGAGCGTTCACGCCTCTATTATCTGAAGAACTATTCTCCCTTTCTCGATGCGGAGATTCTGATTAAAACCCTGATCCATTATGGGCAAAAAAGAGAGCAGGTTTGGCCATGGCTGGATTGATACTGGAGTTTGAAAAACCTATCGCCGAAATTGAACGGCGCATCGCGGAACTACGCGAATACTCCGCAAGCGAGGATCTCGAGATGCACAAGGAGATCGAACGGCTGGAGGAAAAAGCCCGCCAGCTGCGCGAGGAGGTCTACAGCAATCTGACGCGTTGGCAGCGCGTCCAGCTTGCACGCCATCCTAACCGGCCCTATACGCTCGATTATGTCCGCTGGATGATGCCCGATTTCATGGAACTGCACGGCGATCGCGCTTTTGCCGACGACCCGGCCATAGTATGCGGCATCGGCACACTCGGCACCCGTCCGGTCACGCTGATCGGCCATCAAAAAGCGCGGGACACTCGCGAGAAAATCCGCCGTAATTTCGGCATGCCCAACCCAGAGGGGTACCGCAAGGCGCTGCGGCTGATGCGGATGTCGGCCCGTTTCAAACGTCCGGTAATTTGCCTGGTGGATACCCCTGGTGCGTTTCCCGGGACCGGCGGGGAAGAGCGCGGGCAGGCCGAAGCCATCGCCAGAAATCTGTTCGAGATGGCCCACCTGCCGGTGCCGATTGTCGTGGTCATCATCGGCGAAGGGGCCAGCGGCGGCGCACTCGGAATCGGGGTCGGCGACCGCATCCTGATGCTGGAAAACACCTGGTACTCGGTCATCACCCCGGAAGGATGTGCAGCCATTCTCTACCGCGACAGCGCCAATGCACCCCTGGCGGCGGAAGCAATGAAAGTGGCCCCGGCCGATCTCCTGGAATTGGGCGTAATCGACCGTATTCTCAAGGAACCGCGCGGCGGCGCCCACAACGACCACGAAGGCGCGGCTGCGCTGGTCAAGGAAGCCCTGGTAGAAGAACTGGAAGCACTTGCCGAAATCAAACCCGCGGAGCTGGTGCGTCGGCGTATCGATAAATTTGCCCATATGGGCGTCTGGGACGAATAACTGGAGGAAATGATGGTCAGCAAGGAACTTTTGGAGATTTTGATCTGTCCGTCCTGTCACGGCGAACTGGAGTACGATGCCACCATCGATGCCCTGACCTGCCGGGGACCCCACTGCCCCATTTGCGGCATGCCGGCTGGTGCAGAGGGGCGTTGTAGCAACGGCGACTGCAGCTGGAAAGGGGAGGTTCCGGTGGGGTTACGCTATCGGGTTGAGGAAAATATACCGGTGATGCTCATCGATGAGGCGGAAAGAATACAGATGTAGCCCCTCTGTGGTCCGGGTGGCCCGAGGTGTTGGGCTGGAGCCGGATGGCACCGGTCGGATGAAGAGAAAAAACTTGACTATTTCATTATTTAATCATATATTTTTTAATATTTTTGGGACATCCAGGCCCGGCATACGGCCGGCGTGGGATGACCGGAATGCGGCCGGACTTGGCTAAGCGCCAGATGGATCCTTGTGAGAGGATCGTCCATGCAAAATGTCAAAGTATTGCTTCTCAACCAGAATTACGAGCCGGTGACTGTGGTCAGCGCTCAGAAGGCGATCATCCTGACCTTTCTCGAAAAGGTGGAGATCGTCGAACGCCACGACCGCTGGGTTCATTCGCAACACATGGCCCTCCCCTTGCCGAGCATTGTGCGGCTGCTGCGCTATATCCGAATTCCGCACCAGCACGTTGAACTGTCGCGCCGCAATATTCTGAAGCGGGATAACTTTCGCTGCCAGTATTGCGGCACAACCAAGGGGCCCTTTACCGTGGATCACATTATCCCCAGGGTCAAAGGCGGGGGGGATAGTTGGGAAAATCTGGTTTGTGCCTGCGTACGCTGCAATAACCGCAAGGGAGACCGCACCCCAGAACAGGCCAATCTCAAACTGGTCAAATCGCCGCGACGGCCCAGCCATCTTTTTTTTATCCAGCATCACATGGGCGTCAGCGACGATTGCTGGAAGCCCTACATATTTTTAAATTGATCGAGCCTATCCAGATACAGCGCATCTCCTTTTCTGCTGCCAAGGCCGTGCTTTTAGCGGCCTTCGTCATGTCAGGCGGAAACAATGCTGTCGTCGGTCCTAACGAGCAAATGTGCAGCGCACCAAAAGGCAATCCTGATTCATTATGAGCTATAAGGTCAAACTGGAAAGCTTTGAAGGACCACTGGATCTGCTCCTCTTCCTTATCAAAAAGGAAGAGGTTGATATTTACGATATTCCGATCGCCAAGATCACCCAGCAATATCTGCAATATATCGAAATCATCCAGTTGCTTGATCTAGAGGCGGCCAGCGATTTTATCCTCATGGCGGCCACGCTGATGCGTATAAAGGCTCAGATGCTCCTGCCCAAGCCCGATCTCGGGGAGGAACAGGCCGAGATTTCCGATCCCCGACAGGAACTGGTGCAGCGGCTGTTGGAGTACAAACGTTTTAAGGATGTCGCCGAGGACCTCGGCGAGAAGGAGACACGATCCCTCAAACAGTACAACCGTGGCAGCTATAAGGTCGAGGAAGAGATACTGGGTGAGGAGTTTCAGGCCAGCTCAGAAGTCACTCTGTTCGATCTGGTCGCCGCTTTCAAGAAGATCGTCGATCAATCGCAAAAAAAAGTCACCGTCCATCGCGTTGTCGAGATCAATGTCACCCTCGAGGAGTGCATGGCCCGAATCCTCGACGCCCTGGACAAAACACCGCAAATGGCATTCCGCGAACTCTTCGCTCCCGACACCGACAAGATTGTCCTGGTGGTGACCTTTATCGCGATCCTCGAATTGATCAAGCGCAGCGAGATTCAGGCCGTGCAGGATGAACCCTTTGCTGAAATTATGATCAGAAGGATAGATGGAACAGGAGAAACTCAAATCGGTTCTTGAGGCGCTGATCTTCGCCTCTGATGTTCCGATCTCCCTCAACCAGCTCCAGGTAATCCTTGAAGGGGTGGATAAGTCGGAGATCGAAAAGGCGCTGGCAGCGCTCTCTGACGAACTTAAGAGTCGGGCCTTTTTCTTGAAAAAGGTGGGCGGCGGCTGGCAGTTCGCCACCCGGCCGGAGTATTATCGCTGGATCAAACAGATGTTCGCCGGCCGCGAACGCAATCGCCTCACCCGAGCCGCGCTGGAAACCCTGGCCATCATCGCCTTCAAGCAGCCGATCAGCAGGGTGGAGGTGGCGGCGATTCGCGGCGTTAATTCCGATGGCGTCATGCAAACCCTGCTTGAACGCAAGCTCATTGCCATCACCGGGCGCGATGAGGGGCAGGGACGCGCCTTGCTCTTCAGCACCACCAAGGAGTTCTTGCTGTACTTCGGAATCGACGACATCGCCGATTTGCCCAAGCCCAAGGAGATCGAGGAACTGCTGGCCAGCGGCGAGGGCCAGAAGATCATCCAGGAGATCCCGGAAGAGGAGATCCTCGAGCAGGAGGTTGCAGCGGAGAATTCGCTCGATTCGGAATTCGTTGCTGCGCCTGATCCGGAGTCCGCTGTTGCGGCTGATCAGGCGGCATCTACAGAATCCATCCCGGCCGACGATGCGCATTAACCGCTATCTGGCCGGCTGCGGCGTGGCGTCGAGACGGGCAGCCGAAGGCCTGGTGCTGAAGGGACGTATCACCGTCAACGGGGTGGTGGTTACCAGCCTGGCCACCCAGATCGATGAGGGCAAAGATCAGGTCGCTCTGGACGGACAGCCGATTGCGCCGCAAGCGGAAAAGATCTATGTTCTTTTGAATAAGCCCAAAGGATATATAACAACGGCCAGCGATGAGCGCGGCCGTCGCACTGTCCTCGAACTCGTACCCTTGCCGCAGCGTCTCTTTCCGGTAGGCCGGCTTGACTACAATACCACCGGCGCACTCCTCCTCACCAACGATGGCGAACTGGCCTTCCGGTTGATGCATCCCCGGTATAAGGTTCCCAAACGGTATCATGCCCGGCTTGAGGAGGCTTTCAATCCGGATCATTTCGCCCGGCTGACCGGAGGCCTTTTTCTAGAAGATGGCCCCACGCAACCCTGCGTGGCGCGCTTTTATTCGCCATCGCGGAATGAGGTGGAAATCGAATTGAAAGAGGGACGTCAGCAGCAGGTGCGGCGCATGTTTGCCGCCCTGGGCTATCGCGTCAAGGAGTTGAAGCGGGTGCGCTTCGGCCCGATCCCGCTCGGGCGTCTCGAACGCGGTGACTGGCGCGAACTGGATGCGCAGGAGATCCATGCTCTGCGCAAGATGGTTGGATTGGATTGAGAGCCCCCTCGACGCATGTCTGCTGCTATTAAAAAGGTGACCATCACCATCGACGGGCCCGCTGGGTCCGGCAAGAGCACCACAGCGCGCCGGGTGGCAGCGCGTCTCGGCTACCTGTATCTCGATTCGGGCGCGCTCTATCGCGCAGTTACGCTCGCCGCCCTGCGCCGCCAATGCGACTTTCATGATTCTGAAGCGCTCGCTCAAATCGCCCGCACCTGCCGGATCGAGCTGATCCCCGGGCCGGAAGGCCTGCTGGTGCTGCTGGAGGGAGAGGACGTCAGCACAGCGATCCGGACTCCGGAAGTTGCGGCAGCGATTGGGCCGGTTGCAGCGAATGCCGGAGTTCGCCAGGCCCTGCTGGCGCAGCAGCGCCGGATGGGAGAACGCGGCGGCATTGTCGCTGAAGGGCGAGACATGGGAAGTGTGGTCTTCCCCCGGGCTGAGGTCAAGATCTACCTCGTCGCCTCGATCGAAGAGCGCGCCCGCCGACGGCAGAAGGAATTGGCTGAGCGAGGCCGCTATGTGGAGTTAGATGACCTGGTTCGTTCCATCCGCAAACGCGACGAGGACGACAGCCAACGGGATGTCAGTCCCCTGATCAAACCCGAGGATGCTCTTGAACTCGACACGACCCGGCTCAGCATCGACGAGCAAGTGGACTGGATCGTCGCGATCGCGAAGGAACGGGGCGCTGTAAAATGAAGATTATAATCGACAGACGGGCTGGCTTTTGTCCTGGAGTGAGCAAAGCAGTACGCATGGTGGAAGAAGAGCTGTCTCAGGGCAAGGCGGTGACCGCGCTCGGCGCCCTGATCCACAATCCGCGTGAAATCGCACGTCTCGAGGCGATGGGTTTGCAGACCATCGCCCAGGATTTCGCCGGCGATCCGGAAAAACAGGCAGAGCTGCAGGGCCGGGAGCTTTTCGTACGCACCCATGGCGTCGGCGTAAGGCTCCGTGACCAACTGGAAGCTGCGGCCTTTTGTGTCGTCGATGGCACCTGCGGGACGGTGAGCCGGGTCCAGAAACTGATTGCTGAACATCATGCCCTCGGCGAACAGATCGTGATCATCGGTAAAAAAGGGCATGCGGAAGTTGTCGGGCTTCTGGGTCATTGCGATGAGCAGGGCATCGTCGTCGAGAAGGAAGCGGACGTGGAATCGATTCCGGAGAATCGTCCGACCTTCGTCGTCGCCCAAACGACCATCGGACGCGATCGGTTCACCGTGTTGAGCGGTCTGATCCGCGCCCGTGTGCGGCAAACGCAGGTACTGGATACTACCTGCGGTTATATCGACCGGCGCTATGATCAGATCAGGGAATTTGCTGCGAGTGTGGATGTTATACTTTTCGTCGGCGGCAAGGAGAGCTCGAACTCCAGGGTTCTCTATGAAATCTGCCGTCAGGCCAATCCCAGAAGCTATGCGATCGAATCTCCACAGCAGATCGCACCGGATTGGATAGGTGCCGAGGAGAGGGTTGGTTTGACTGGCGGCGCCTCAACCCCGCTATGGCAGCTCGAGGAGATCCGCGATCTGCTGTTGAAGCGGGAAACCGTACCCAACCAGCAGGACAAAAAAACTTGACCCAGTTGGGCAAGTATTCATACAAAAGGAGAAATAAAACCAATGGACGAACTAACCAACACCAACCCGGCTGAAGAGGCTGGACAGACCCCATCACAACCCGAAACGGAAATGCCGGAACCCACCGTCACTGTTGACGAGCCCCAATCGGCTCCCGCTGTTGCTGAACCCGTCGCTACTGCACCGGTTATCGACCCGATTGAAAAATCACCCACCATCGAAGAACTCGACCAAATGGAGAATGAGTACACCCCCCAGGAACGCGAGAGCATGCTCAAGCTCTATGAAGAGACCCTGGCCGATTTTGTCTCCGGTGTCGTGGTCACTGGCAAGGTACTCGCTATCAATGAGAAGGAAGTCGCCGTCGATATCGGTTTCAAATCGGAAGGCACCATTCCAATTGAAGAGTTTCCCGATCCCAAGGAGATCAACGTCGGTGATAACATCCAGGTTTTCATTGACAACATCGAAGACTCGGATGGGATGCTCATTCTCTCCAAGAAAAAGGCCGATTTCATGCGCGTTTGGGAGATGGTCAACCGCTCCTACGACAAGGGTGAAATCATTCAGGGCCGCTGCGTACGCCGCATCAAGGGCGGCATCGTTGTGGATCTTTCCGGAGTTGATGCCTTCCTTCCGGGCTCGCAAATCGATGTTCGCCCGATCCGTGATTTCGATGCCCTGATCGGACAGACCATGGATTTCAAGATTGTCAAAATCAATAATCTGCGCAAGAATATCGTCGTCTCGCACCGCGTCCTCGTGGAAGAGGAGATGAAGGGCCAGCGCGAAAAGATCCTTGAAGATCTGCAGAAAGGCCAGATCCTCGAAGGCACTGTCAAGAATATCACCGATTTCGGCGTCTTCATCGACCTCGGCGGCGTCGACGGCCTGCTCCATATCAACGACCTCTCCTGGGGCCGTGTGGCCCATCCCTCCGAAGTGGTCGCCCTCGACGAAAAAATCAAGGTCGTCGTCCTTGATTTCAATGAGGACAAGGACCGCATATCCCTCGGTCTGAAACAGCTGCAGCCTCATCCGTGGGAGGATGTCGAGAAAAAGTACCCGGTCGGTTCGGTCATTCGCGGCAAGGTCGTCAGCATCTCCGACTATGGCGCCTTTGTCGAGTTGGAGAAAGGCGTTGAAGGCCTTATCCATATCTCGGAAATGTCCTGGACTCAGCACATCAAACACCCCTCCAAGGTGCTTTCGGTCGGCGAGATGGTCGATGCCAAGGTGCTCAATATCATGAAAGAGGAGCGCAAGATCAGCCTTGGTCTGAAACAGCTGGAGCCCGATCCCTGGCAAACCCTCTCGGAGCGCTATCCGGTCGGCTCGCGCCACAAGGGCAAGGTGCGCAATCTGACCAACTTCGGCGCCTTTGTCGAGTTGGAGGACGGCATCGATGGCCTGATCCATATCTCCGATCTCTCCTGGACCAAAAAGATCCGTCACCCCGGCGAAGTGGTCAAGAAAGGCGACGAAATTGACGTGGTGGTTCTCAACGTTGACCGTGATAACCGCCGCATCTCTCTGGGCTATAAGCAAACCCAGGACAATCCATGGGACTTTTTCGAAGACAAGTATCACCCCGGCGCTCTGGTCGAGGGCAAGGTGGTGCGCCTAATCGAAAAAGGGTTGATCGTCGAACTTCCCGACGCCGTGGACGGTTTTGTGCCCATGTCCCAGCTGGCCAAGGATAATCTCAGCAAGCCGGCTGATGCCTATCAGATCGATGATGCACTCACCCTCTCGGTGATCGAATTCAACAAGGAGAATAAAAAGATCGTCCTCTCCGAGAAAAATGCAATCAAGCTGGAAAACCGTGAGGCCCGGGCCGCTGCGGCTGCTGCTGAGAAGGCTGCTGCTGCCGAAAATGCGGCGGTTGACGTGCCGGAAGCGGTGAGCGAGGCCGAACCGGCTGCCGCTGAAGAGGTCGAAGCACCTGCCGAGGAGGGCGCTGAAAAGCCCAAGCGCACCCGCAAGAAGAAAGCCGAGTAAAACCACCCCGGCTGACAGCAGGGTTCTGCAACGGGAGCCGAGTTCTCAGGAATTCGGCTCCTTTTTTTTAGGGCCACCGGGTAAAAAGCTGTTTGAAATGTCCCGGAATTGTGATACATTGCGGCGGAACCACGCTATTGATCCCCTCTTGAGAGATGAGGTCACTTTCTATGTACCGTTGGCAACGCTGCATCATCGGGATGCTTATTGGCCTGGCCGGGTTGATGACCCGCCCCTGTGCAGCACAGAACGGTATCATCGCGCTGGAGCTTGCCTGGCAGGAAGACCGTTTTGATGATATCGAAAAATTGCTTCCAGCTGCTGAGAAAGAGGACCCGAAAAATCCTGATGTGGCATTCTTCCGCGCCCTGATCCAGGCGGATGCCGAAGCGGCTGTGAACAACTATAAAAAGGTTTTCGAAAGTGAAGAGATGAGCCGGTTTGCCGACACCGCCCTCTTCAAAATGGCCCAGTATCAGTATGCGCGCGAGCGTTATGCGGTTGCCCGAAAGTCCTTTCGGATGCTGCAAAAGCGTTTTCCACAGAGCAAATGGGTTGATGACAGTGCCTATTTGACAGGTCAGTGTTATATGGCTGAAGGGAAACCGGATTCAGCGCGACAGGAATGGAAACTTTTCATCAAGCGCTTTCCCCGTTCGCCCTATTGCGACATGGCCGTCGCTGATCTGGAGGCGCAGGCGGAGTCGACCGCGTCGAGCGGCCAGCCGACTCAACCTGCCGCCGCCGACACCAAAACGCCCTGGTATACCATCCAGGTCGGTGCTTTCGCCAATCCGGATAACGCCCGCACGATTCTAAGCGGTCTTGAAAAAGTGGGCTATGAGGGTCTGATCTCCCAAAAGACAGTCGGCAGCCGCACCTTTTATCTGGTGTGGATCGGACGTTTCACCGATCGTGCTGCAGCGGAAGATTATGCGAAACGGTTTATCGTCAAGTTGACCAAGGAATACAGCATCATCAAAAACCAGTGAGGGCCCTCATGCGACCAGATCTTCTGCTCGCTGTCCAGAAACGAACCTTGCTTTTCGATGGCGGACTTGGAACCCAATTACAGGCCCGAGGGCTTCCCGTCGGCTCTTCCCCTGAACTCTGGAACCAGCTTCATCCGGACCAGATCGCCGCGGTCCATCAGGATTATCTCAAGGCGGGCGCGGAAATCCTCACCACCAACTCCTTCGGGGGCTCGCCCAAAAAGCTGCAAATGGATAAGGTTTCCGGCGATCCGGAAGAGATCAACCTTATCGCCGCCCGAATCGCGCGCGAGGCGGCCGGAGAGCGCGCCTGGGTCGCCGGATCGGTCGGGCCGACCGGGGTCATACTGGCTCTGGGTGACCAGTCGGAGGCGGAGATTCAGGCCGGATTCGAACAGCAGACCCGCGGTCTGGCACGCGGCGGAGCCGATTTCATTCTCCTTGAGACGATGTCCGATCTGGGTGAGGCCTTGCTGGCTGTACGCGGAGCGCAGGCCGGTTGCGCTTTGCCGATTTTTGCCTCTTTCACCTTCTCGCCCGGCCAACGCGGTTATCGCACTCTTATGGGCAACAGCATCCCGGAAGTCGCTGCTGCCCTCGCGAATGCCGGGGTTGCCGGGATGGGATGCAACTGCGGCACGGGGATCGAGGATGCTATCGCCATTGTTCAGGAGATCCGCCGCGTGTGGAGCGGACCAGTGCTCGCTGAGCCCAATGCTGGGCTGCCGCAGTGGGTGGATGGTATGATGCGCTATAACGAAACCCCTGAAAAAATGGCTGCCCAACTCCCGGGCCTGATAGCTGCCGGGGCCTCTGCGGTAGGCGGATGCTGCGGCACCACGCCGGCCCATATCCTCGCCTTTCACAAGGTTCTCATGGAGATGCACCAAGATGATTAAGCGAATCCTGCTGATACTGGACGGCTCGCCGCAAATGCCGGCTGCAGTAGGCTATACCCTCAACCTGGCCCGGGATCTCGGAAGTGAGATCCTGCTTTATCCCCTCGCCACAAAACGGGCTTCCGGGAGTGCCGCGATGGTCGGAGAAGAATGGATTGGCCCCGTCATCCGGAATGCCGAGAAGGAGGGGATTGAACTGCAGGTGTTGTCCGCTGCAGCTGCATCGTTCAAGGAGAGCCTCGAGTGGGCAACCAGCTGCGATCTGACTGTATTACCCCCGGCAATTCCTGATGATGTGATTCGGTCCGAAAGACGGCTGGTGCTGCTGCTGACCGCGGGTGGGAGCGCCGTGATGCTACCCTGTACCAACCAAAGGAGTTCCCGGACCGTGGCCATCGCCTGGGACGGATCAGTGGCCTGTGCACGGGCACTCAAGCTCCATCTGCAGCTCTTCCACCGGCCCCATCTCCATTATCTGCTTTTGCATATCGGCGGTGAACCGGAAGCCGCTGAAGCGCTCCTCGATCGGGGGGGAGCCTTGATCCGGGCGCATGGCGCATCGGTTGAAACATTGGCGCGTTCGGGAAAACCGGCAGAACGCCTCCTCGAAATCACGGCGTCCCTCAAACCGGATCACCTCCTGTTAGCACCCCATTGGCGCCGTCTCCTGGACAAAAAACGCCTGGGCCGGACCAGCCGGAAGATGCTGCAAGCCGGCACGGTTTCGCTCTTCATGGCCGTGTAGACGAGGGGACCGGCTGATAAATAATATATTATTTATTATTCGCTTGATTATTTTTTAATCTTTCGCTAATTTTAACTATAACTAACGCCAACGACGTGTTGTGACGGGAAAACGGGAGAGCACGGTGGCATGAAAGTCCAGATAGCGCACCCCATCACCTCTTATTTTGATGCAACCAGCCAGCTCTTGAAAGCCCAGGGCGAAGATTTCCAGCTTGCTGGCGCTACCTCTTTGACTCAGGTCCTGGAATCGAGCGCCCAGAATCGTGAAGACGTCTATGTGATCGACAGCATCATGCTGCGAGATGAGCCAGGGGAAACCTTTAAGAAACTCGCCGCCATGAGCCGGCAGGTTCCGGCCATCGTTATGATTGAGGAGAATGAGGAAGCGCTCGCCGAGGAACTGCGCAACTGTGGTCCCTTCACGCTGCTCTACAAACGCAAGGGCTATCTCACCGCCCTGGCAGAAGCCATCCGCCAATCGTATTCGGAACATCTCAAACGCCTCGAGGCCGCTCGGGCAGAAGCGCTGAAAGCAGAGACCTTGCGTGCCGAAGCCGCCAGGGCGGAAGCGTTGCGTCTGGACGCCCTAAAGGCCGAAGCGCTCAAGGCGGAGGCTTTGAAAAAAGCGGAGAGCACAAGAGCGGCAGCGGAACAGCGTCAGCGACTGACAATGGAGACAGCCCCGACGCCGGCAGCTACACAGGAACCAGCCGAGGAAGGTTTTTTTATTTGCGATCGCCGCGGACGCTTCCTTTCGGCCAATAAAATATTGCAGACCATGCTCAATTACACCGAGGATGAGTTGCTCGAGTTATCGCTGGCCGATCTGCTCTCCCGGGAGGAAGAAACCCGTCTTTTCAATGAGATTTTTGCTGACATGGGCACCCGGGAAAGTTTCCCTGTTCAGCTTCAGTTCATTGACAAGGTGGGCACGCGACGTCCGGTCAATCTGAAAATCCGCATGCTGCGCGATGAATCGAAGGAAAAACGGATCATCGGATTCCGAGGCAGTGTTACGCTCATGGCTCCGCGCTTGATGGAAACCGGACTGCCTGCCAGCCCGGTAGACCAGCAAATCATGATCCATGATCTCATGGATCTGGTGCAGATGAGCTATACGGAGCCGCTGAATGTGCTTCTCAAGCGCATCGGCGAAGTCGTGTGCCAGGTGTTTGGCTTCCAGCGCGCCACTGTTGCCATTCTCGACCGCCGTAAAAAAGCCTATGTCAAGCAGGCTATGATCGGCTATGGGCAAAGTGGTGATTCCGCGGGCGAATCCAGGATCCTTGAGGTCCCGCAAGACCTCCTCGATCGCCTCTTCATTGACCGGGAACCGGTCAAGGTCATCTATTATAACCAGGAAAGCCGTTCCGCCCATGCAGGCCTTGATGCCCTGGATACGACGGCGGCCTTGATCCGGCAGCCAGAGATGCCCGCCGAAACCCAGTGGCACCCCCGCGATCTCGTTCTGCTCCGCCTCGCGGATCACCGTGGCCAGCAGTTTGGCTACATCTCCATCGATGAGCCGCTCGATAGCGTGGCGCCCTCCCGTGCTCTTTTTTTCAATCTCGAACTCTTCAGCCAGATGGCTGCGATGGTCATCGAGAACTACTACCGTTTCTCGACCATCGAACGCCGCAGCCGCCGCCTCAAACAGATCCTGATCAACAGCAATATCTTCAAGCTCTATCTGAGTCTGAATGAACTTCTCAAAGAGGTGGTCTGGGCGGTCAAATTCTCCCTCGAATTCAATCTGGTCAGCCTCGTTTTGATCAGTAAAAAAAGCGGCCAGCTGGAAACCAAAGCCGTTGCCTGTGATGACCGCATCAAACTGGGGCAAATACATGATCTGGCTTTTGATCTCAAGGACTTTAGCGGCCTTTTGAGAGAAGAATATCGGCGTGGCAGGTCCTTTCTCATCAGCAGTGAGGAGAAGGTACTGCAGCATCTTAAACAAATCTATTATGGTAGCTTTACAAACGGTCATTACATAGATGGTTGGCCTCGGTATGCCCTGCTGCTGGTCCCTATCAAAAGCCGGGAGGGCAAGATCATCGGCTTTATCCTCGCTGATGACCCGGCCGACGGTCGGCTGCCCACGACCGAAAGCGTGCAGATTCTCGAGATCCTCGCCAATCAGGTGGCCATTGCCATCGACAACCGGATGCTCTATGTGCAGTCCAGAGAGAAACCGCAGACCGCCATACCGCCTGAGGAGCCCGCACCGGCTCCTGCGACGGAGGAGTATCCCGAAGAAAATAGCAGTGGATTGCGCAGACTGGTGGACCGGTTTCTGCGCTGACCGGCATACGACCGCATCGTTTCCAGTTCAACCGTGATCTCGTGCGGCCTGCAGGGGATCACGGTTTTTTATTGGGATAGGGGCACCATGAACCGACGGCAATTTTTGCGTAACGGGGCTTTGCTGGGCGCCGGCACCTGCCTGCTTTCCGGTCATCGGCGGGCAGGGGAGGAAGCATCCATGTCATCAGCCCGCGTGGTCCTTGCCCAGTCGCCTGCTCAGAGCCGTTCTGACGGTACAGAAGCGCTTGGGATAGTCCTTGATCGCGGCATCTCAGCGCTCACCGGCCTGCCGGCTCGAGAGGCCTGGAAAAGCCTCTTTTCGCCGCATGATGTGGTCGGACTCAAAATCAACGGACTCGCCGGCCGGGGCATTTCAACGACGCCGGCCCTGGCGGCTGCCGTTGCTGCCAAACTCCAGGAAGCCGGAATACCGGCCGGTCATATCATTGTCTGGGATCGGCTGAATGATGATCTCAAACGCGCCGGCTATGCCATCGCCATGAATCCGGACAAGGTCCGCTGCTTCGGGAACGACGCCGCGGGCTATTCGGACCGGCTCTACGAAACGGGGATGATTTGCAGCCGGCTATCGCGCGTCGTGACTGAATTATGCTCCGCCCTTATCAATCTGCCGGTGCTCAAAGACCATGGCATAGTCGGATTGAGCGCCGGTATGAAAAATTACTTCGGGGCCATTGATAATCCGAACAAGTACCATTCTCATGCGGGCGATCCCTATGTTGCTGATGTCAGCCGGCTGCCGATCTTGCGGCAGAAAACCAGGCTGGTGATTTGCGATGCTATGACCGCGCAATACGAAGGCGGTCCACCATATAGGCCACAGTGGTGCTGGCCCCTCCAGCGATTGATCCTTGCAACCGATGTTGTGGCTCACGACCAAATCGCTTGGCAACTGATCGAGGAGAAGCGCAGGAGTGCCGGGATGCCCTCCCTCAAGGAAGCAAACCGTGAGCCCCGCTATATCAAGAGCGCTGCCGAGGCGGGACTGGGCATCGCCGATCCCGGACGGATCGAGATCCATCCTGTCTAAACGAAAAGGTGGTGCCTGTAGAATTGCCATGGAGAAGCCTATGATCACACGCAGAGCCTTCGTCGGATCCATGGCGGGTGCAGGCTGCTGGCTGCTCACGGGCCGGAGCAGCACGGCCGGTGCCCGGCCTGCTACAGTCCCAGAGGCGCTGGTAGAGGCTCGTTATTATAAAAAACTCCCCAACCGCAAGATCCAGTGCACGCTCTGCCCGCGAGGCTGTCTGATCGATGATCTTGAGCGCGGGTACTGCGGCGTTCGCGAGAATCGCAGCGGCACCTATTATAGTCTGGTATACGGACGGCCCTGCTCCATCCATGTCGATCCCATCGAAAAGAAGCCGTTCTTCCACTTTCTTCCCGCCAGAAAGGCGCTCTCGCTTGCTACCGCCGGCTGCAACGTCTTTTGCAAATTCTGCCAGAATTGGGAGATTTCACAATCCCGTCCGGAGCAGGTGGAATCGGTCTCCATGCCGCCGGATCAGGTGGCTACACTCGCCGTCCGGCAAAACTGTCCGGTCCTTGCGTTCACTTATAATGAACCGGTCGTATTTGCTGAGTATATGTCCGATATCGCCAGGGCAGCCGGACAACACAGCCTGCGCAGTGTGATGATCTCCAATGGCTACATCCAGAAAGAGCCGATGCTGGACCTCTGCAAGATCCTTGCAGCTGTCAAGATCGATCTCAAGGCTTTCAGCGAGCGGTTCTACCGTGAACTGGTTGATGGCCAGCTGCAACCTGTTCTCGATACCCTCATCCTGCTGCGCCAGCAAAAAATCTGGTTTGAGGTGGTTTACCTGGTCCTTCCCGGTGAAAATGATGCACCCGAGGAGATTGCAGCGCTCTGCCGTTGGATGATCGCCCAACTCGGCCCTGATGTACCACTTCATTTTACCCGCTTCTACCCCCAGTACCGGATGACCAATCTGCCGCCGACGCCCATAAAGACCCTACAGCAGGTACGAAACATCGCACTTGAAGCCGGCGTACACTTTGTCTATACGGGGAATGTTCCCGGAGATGCGGGAGAAAACACCTACTGCCCCGGCTGTGGCAAGCTGCTCATTGGACGAATGGGCTATACCGTGACGGAAAATCATCTCAAGTCGGGTAATTGCCCCGGTTGTGGACGCAGTATTCCCGGAGTCTGGTACTGAACCTCCGCTGCACCTGGCGGAGCCACCGATTATAGAAGGAGGGCGCCATGTCTGTAAAATGGCATGCAGCCGGCTTTTTGCTGTCAGTCATTCTGCTGCCGGCTTGCTCCGCACTTCACGCCCAGATTCGCAAGCCGGGTGTTGCAGGACAGTTTTATCCCGCAGACCCGTCGCAGCTGCGCGCTGAAATCGAGGGCTTCCTGAAACAGACCTCCGCTGCCGCCCTCCCCGGTGATTTGGTCGGACTCAGCGTCTCACATGCTGGCTATCCCTATTCAGGTGCCACTGCCGCAGCCGGTTTCAAGGCAGCCGCCGGAAAAGAATACGATCTGATCGTTGTTTTGGCTCCCAGCCATCAAGAGTATTTTCGGGGCGGCTCCATCTATCCCGGGGAGGCCTATGATACGCCGCTCGGAAACCTGCCCATTGATCATGACGCCGCGGTTCAGTTAGCCCGCAAGTGCGATCTTTTCAAGTTATCGATGATCGGTCATGGGGATAAGGAACATAGCCTTGAGGTCCAGCTGCCATTTTTGCAGGTTCTCTTTAAGAAATGCCGGATTTTGCCGCTGGAGATCGGTGACTGCAGCTGGGATGAATGCGAGACCATGGGCAAGGCTCTAGCAGCGCTTCTCAAAGGGCGAAAAAGCTTGATGGTAGCCAGCACCGATCTCTACCACGGCTACTCCTACAGCGCATGTAAGGAGAGCGATGCGGCAACGCTCGCTGCCTTTACGCGGCTTGACCCGCGATCGCTCTGGACGGGCTTGCATAACGCAACATATCAGGCCTGTGGCGGGTTGCCGGTGGTAGTCATGCAGGTGGCGCTTAATCAGCGCGGTGCCTGCGGAGCCAGGGTGCTCGCCCGGACCAACTCCAACGATGTCACTGGCGAGCGGGGCGGCTATGTCGTTGGGTATGCTGCAGTGGCCTATTATCTTCAGGAGAAAAACATGAACAAGATAACCTACGCTCCGCTCTCAATAGCTGCACAAAAAGAACTAATGCGGCTTGCCAAGGAAAGCATAAAGTATTACTTGATGCATGGCGCCCTTCCGGAAAGCCACAGTACCAATCCCGAACTTCAAGAACGCCGCGGCGTCTTCGTGACGATCACCAAAGACGGCGACTTGCGAGGCTGCATCGGTATGCACGAGTCCGACAAGCCTCTTTACCAATTGGTCCCCGACCGGGCTGTCGCAGCGGCTTTCGACGACCCACGCTTCATGCCGCTTCAGGCCGAAGAACTCGATCGTATCAAGATTAAAGTCTCCGTCTATTTGAGCAACGTCTATGAGGCGACTCTCGATGATTTTGTCATGGGCAAACACGGCATTATCCTGATGAAAGGCGGCCGGGGCGCTACCTATCTGCCGGAGGTGCCCCTCGAAGCCGGATGGCGGAGCAAGGAGGAGGAGATGACCAGCCTCTGCCGGAAAGCCGGCCTGCCGCCGGACGGCTGGAAACAGGGAGCGCAAATCTATCTCTACGAAACCCAGGTTTTCGATGAAAGTGTGCTCCAATAGCCCTCTATTTATTCACACGCCGGTGGAAATGCGCGATGCACCCGATGCTCACCATGATGGTGCCGCAGTCCGCTAAGGCGTTCCGCTGATATTTATCTTGATTTGAAGCTCTAATTTCAGTACAATAAAGAAATTTGTCACACCCAGACCCCATTTGTGAAGGAATCGCCATCTCTGCCATGACCAGCGAGAAGAAAGGATACCATTGGCCGATGCTGCTGGGGGTTGCATTGACCGGTGCTTTGGTCTTCGCTCTCTTTGCGCCCCGCATCCTCTCCGTCTTGCCGCGCCAGGTTGCCCTCAATCGCAACGAGGCCCTCAAGACCGCTGCGCGGCAGCTTTCCTCCTTCGGGTTGCAACCCGATGAGTATCGCCCCGATGTAACGATGCAGGTTCGCCGGGATCTGATTCAGTACATCGAGAGCCAGTATCAGCCAACAGAACGCGATTCCGCTTTGCGCCAGCTGCCGGCGTATACCTGGCAGATCAGCTGGACGCGTCCTGAGGATTTCGAACTGGCGCCTGGCCGCACCACCAAATCCGCTGCCTCCAGTTTCAAGCAGTTTGTGCTGCAAATCGACCTTTACGGCAAGCCAGTCGCCTTCTGGTCGGAATTGAGCAAGGAAAGCCTGGGCGTCAATCTGACCGACTCTATGGCCCGCGTGCTCGCCGATTCATCCCTGCGGAAGGCTATGGGATCCGAGTTCGGCAAGTACACCCTGGCCCGATCGAGCAGCAATAAGCTCGATTCGTACACTGAACATCAGTTCACCTATACCCGCAGTGAACCGGTATGCGGATTGCAGCAGCAGCTCAATATTGTCATCAGCGGCACCCTGGTGAGCAAATTCGCCCGCCAGTATAATCCTCCGGTCACCTCCTCGTCCTGGCAAAATGGCCGGGCCTTGCAGCTTTTCCCCTTCATCCTGCTGATGATTGGCCTCAGTCTGATCTATCTGGCACAGCTGATTCGCCGACTGCGGAACGACAGCATCAATTTCCGTTACGCCCTGATACCGGCCCTGATGGCCAGCGGCTTGACCATCCTGATGATCCTGCTCGATCCGGACCATCGTGACATGACCACCCTGATATTCAGCACCGCCGTTTCGGCCTTCATGGTTGGCATGGCCATGCTGCTGGCGGTTGCGGTAGGTGAATCCTCAGCCCGTTCGCTCTCCGGTGAGAAATTGCTCAATCTTGATGCCATGCTCCGCGGTCAGGTCCGTCATCGCGCCCTCGCTGAAGCGCTGCTGCACGGCCTAAGCTATGGTCTTGGCCTCGCCGGGTTGATCTCACTCCTGTTGACGACGGCATCTCTTTTCTCAACCGTAAGTCTGGCGGAGTGGGCCGCGGAGCTGCATCGCGAAGGGAGCAGCAATCCCTTCCTTTTCAGCATTCTCCGGGTCTTGGACGAGGTACTATGGTATCAGTTCGCTCTGGTCCTGGCGTCGGTCTCCCTGCTGGCCAAATGGCTGCCGCGGCCGAACTGGGCGGCGCCGCTTTTTGGGTTGATGGCAGGCATTGGTCTGCACGATTCGATTCACCTTCCGAGCCAGCCGCTGGCGGTCAATCTCCTGATCGGCGTGGTGATGGGGCTGGTCTATGCCGCTATTTATCTGCGCTATGATTTCATCGCGGTGATCACGACCCATTTCACTTTTGCCGCTCTATTTGCTGCGGCACGGCTGATCACGCTGGGGCACCCCACCTTTTGGTACTCCGGCCTTTTTCTGCTGGCACCGTTGCTGGGCCTCGTGGTCTTTGCGGCCTGGGCCTGGCCGGTCTACTTGAGCCGGGAACAACTGCGCAACTATGTGCCGCGGCAGGCTATAAAAATGGTGGAGAACGAGCGCCTCAAACGGGAGCTGGAAATCGCACGGCGCGTGCAAATGAGCTTCTTGCCTAAGGGAAATCCTCGGCTGCAGGGTCTGGAAATTGCCAGTGCCTGCGTTCCCGCCTCGGAAGTGGGCGGGGACTATTTCGATTTTATCGACCTTGGCGGTAATCGTCTCGGTTTCGCGATCGGCGATGTCTCCGGCAAAGGTGTCTCGGCTGCATTCTATATGACGCTGACCAAAGGATTCCTCCGTTCTTTGAGCCGTACCACCTGGAGTCCCGCCCAGATTTTAATCGAGATGAACCGGCTCTTTTATGAAAATGTCGATCGCGGCCATTTTATCAGCCTCATCTTTGGCGTTCTCGATCTTACAGCCCAAAAAATGACAGTTGCCCGGGCAGGACATGACCCTATCCTCTGGTACCGGCCGCAGGATGATTTCTTCAAACGCTTGCTGCCTCCGGGCATCGCACTCGGGCTGGAGCCGGGGGAGATATTCGACGATATTATCAAGGAAGAGTGTATAGCCGTCCAGCCGGGCGATCTCTTTGTGCTGTACACCGACGGTTTTTCGGAGGCAATGAATCAGTATGCCAATGAGTTCAGCGAGGAGCGGCTCGTCCAGTCGATCCGGCGCTGTGCCGATCTCCCCGCTGAGGAGATCCTCGTCAAAATCAAAACGCAGGTGGCTCATTTCGTTGGACACTCGCCTCAGCACGACGATATGACCATGATCATCATGCGCATTCTGCCCACATAACGAGGACGCCATGAAGCGCTTTGGCAACATATCGCTGATCCTTCCGCTTGTTCTTTTCCTCTGCGGCGTTGTTATAGATCTCAACCTGCTTGGCGGCCTGTTTGACAATGCCCCTTTGCGCTATCTCCGGGAGGGTCTGATCACCCTGGCTTTGATCCTCTCCCTGCCGATCATCTACAGTCAGCGTTGGGCCTCGGACCGCAATATCGTTCGCGGACTGCGGTCGCTCTTTGCCCTGATCCTGGGGACCTTTCTGCTGCTTCTTTTCTCCGATCTCGAACCCTTTGCTGCCGAGAGCATCAGCACCGGACATAATGTCCTTTATGGCAGCATGGTCACCTACCTTATTCTGACGGCCTGGACCCTTTTTTCGACCCTTTTCGTATTGGTGATTCTGGGGACACTGCGCAATCTGATCTTCATCAAGCAGAAAAAGAATACCGCGCTCCATTTCCTGCTGCTGATGCTGGTTCTGGTTTTCTATGCCATCCTCAGTGTCTTTACAATCGGCGATTTGACGGTTCGTTTTTCATATAAACTGAGCGGCGAAAACATCGGCTATATCCTGCTCTTTCTCGTGATCAATCTGATGGTGCTCAATTCGTTTCGCGTTGGCTGGCTTAATTTTCTCAACCGCAGACAAAAGCTGACCCTTTTCTGGGGCGGTCTGGTTCTCGTGCCCGTCGAATGGCTCCTCTATATGAAGTACCATACCTCCAATCCTGCGGCCCTTTTCAGCCCGGTGCTCGGCCGCTTTGTCGACCTGGGCTTTCTTTTCCTCTCCATTTATATCACCATGGCTTTTATTGCCTTGATTTCCCGGCTTCCGACTGCCACTCTGCTCGATCGGCAATATAAACAGCTCTCTTCCCTGCACTCCCTGAGCCGTGCGATCAGCTCAGAGTTCGATCTCACCCGCCTGGCCGAGACCACTGTTGATCTGGCTTTGCAGGTAACCGAGTCCGACAGCAGCTGGTTGACCCTGATTAGCGCCAAGGGCGAGGACCGCCTGGCCGCTGCGCGAAATCTCTCCCCGGACGAACTGGCCACCGGTGTGCCGCAGCCGATCGCGGCATGGGGGTTGGCGCAGCTACAGCCCAAACTCATCAATCAGGTTGGAAAAAGCACTCTGAATGTCCCCTTGAGCGTCTGGAAACGGGACGTCCAGTCGGTCATCGCGGTCCCGCTCAAGAGCGCGGAAGAGGCTGTTGGCTGTCTCTATGTGGCCAAGCACATCGAATACGGCTTTGAGCAGGATGACCTCGATATGCTCCGGGCCTTCAGTGAACAGGTTGTCATCGCCATTCGTAACGCCCGCCTTGTCGAATCCTCCCTCGTGCGGGAGCGGCTTGAGGAGGAGTTGCGCATTGCCCATAACGCCCAGATGAAACTATTGCCTAAAAAGATGCCGCAGCTGCCAGGACTGGAGATCGAAGCGGTCTGCATCACAGCCAACGAGGTGGGCGGAGATTACTATGATTTTTTTCCGATCGACGCAAATCGTCTTGGTCTGGTGATCGGCGACGTTTCCGGCAAGGGGGCCTCGGCAGCATTTATAATGGCGGAATTGAAGGGCATTATGGAAGCGCTTGCTCCCAAAAATGATTCGCCGAAATCGCTGTTGCTCGCTGCGAACGAGACCCTGTACCGCAACATTGACCGCAATATCTTCGTCAGTTTAATCTACGGAATAATCGATGCCCGCGACCGGCTGTTCCGTTTTTGCCGGGCGGGGCAATGCCCGATCTTGCTGGCCACCTGCGAAGCCGCGGAGGTGCAGGTTCTGCGGCCGTCGGGAATGGGCCTGGGGCTGGATGGGGGCTCTGCCTTTGCAGGCGCCATCGAGGAGATACAAAGGCCCATCCGGCCTGGTGATACCTACCTGTTCTATACCGACGGCGCTGAAGAAGCCCGCAATCCGCGCGGCGAAGAGTTCACCGAGATCCGCCTGGTGGCGCTGTTCCAGCGCCACCACCAGAAGGGGCCACACGAGATCATCGATCGTCTGGTGGCCGAGATCAACGCTTTCGCCGGGTCCGCCCGTTCCCATGATGATTTGACCTTTTTGGTCGTGAAAGCTGTTTAGATAACTGTAGTGGATGCTACATGGATGGAGGAGTTTGAATGGAGAATTTTAAAGTAGTGCGCCAGGATGGAGTTGACCTTACGACGCTTAAAATCATCGGTTTTCTCGATGCCCATACCGCACCGATGCTCGAAGAGGCAATCCAGAAGCTGATTGACGATCAAAAGGTCAACATCCTGGTCGACTTCAAGGAACTGAATTACATCAGCAGCGCCGGACTCGGGGTCTTCATGGGATTCATCGAAGAAGTTAGAAGCCGAAACGGCGACATCAAGATGTGCAGCATGTCTCCCAAAATCTACCGCGTTTTTGATTTGTTGGGTTTCCCGACGATTTACCAGATCTTCGATAAACAGGATGAAGCGGCGGCGATGTTCCTGAAGGATTCGGCCGCCGCTTCGGATGAGTGACAGGACACCTGCTTGCTCTTCGGGCTGATGCCGGTCGTACAAGTCCTGAACTATTCCATGTAAATTAGGTGGAACCCTCGATGCCAAAAGAAAAAATTGAATACAAGCTGCGCATTCCCAGTCAGACCGAGAACCTGGAGTTAATCCGATTCTTTGTTGGCAAAGTCGCCGAAAAGGTGGGCTTTGTGGAGGATGATGTCGGCAAAATCGAACTGGCCGTGGACGAGGCCTGTACCAATGTCATAAAGCATGCCTATACGGACACCACACGCGACAAGACCCTCGATGTCGCAATCTGTATTGATTACCGCAAACTGACCCTGGTGGTCACCGACCATGGCAAGGGATTCAATCCTGATTCCATCCGGCCTCCGGATATGAAGGAGTATCTGGCTGAACTTCGCGTCGGAGGCCTTGGCATCTTTTTGATGCGGACGTTGATGGATGAGGTCGATTATGACATCAAACCCGGCGTGCGCAATCAGGTACGGATGGTAAAATATCTGATCAATCGTAAAAGCTCGAAAGTCATCAACTCATGATGGTTGCCCGGTGAAAGAACCGCTCCCGCAAAATCCTGTGGCCCGTGAGCTGGATGAGCGCCTGGTTGAGTTGCAGTCTCTCTTCGAGATGAGTCAGGTCCTCAATTCCTCTCTACAGCTGCGCACCACCCTCAATAACCTCCTGCTGACTCCGATGGGGCGCATGATGATCAGTCGCGGTGTCGTTCTGGTGGCCCAGGACAACCATCTCTTCGAACTCGCCGCGCTCAAGGGGCTGCCTCGCTCCCTCGCCGGCAAAAAGATCGCCTTCACCGGCGAGATGAGCGAACCCCTGGCCGTGACCGAACTCGCTCCAGGCAACGAGCCGCTTAGATCCTTCTTCGAAGAACACAGAATCAGCCTCATTATCCCCATCCTCAGCGTCCAGCGCACGGTAGGCATCATGGGGCTCGGACCCAAGCTCGGCGGCATCGCCTTCACACCCTCCGAGGTCGAGTACCTGATCTCGCTTTCCAACATCGCCTCCTCTGCCATCGAAAACGCCCTGATGTACCAGAAACTGGAGCTGGTCAATCGGCAACTGGACAAAAAGGTGCAGGAGCTGCGAACTCTCTTCGAAATCGGCAAGGAACTCAATGCCACGCTGGAGCGGGAGCGCATCGTCAATCTGCTCATCTATGCAGTAATGGGTGAACTGGTCGTCAGCCGGTGTTATCTCTTTTTACGCGGGGAGGAGGGACTGGCTCTATGCGCAGCCCGCGGGTTGCGGGTTGATGACCAGACCCGCCAGGAACTCTCCGCTCCTGCGGTCCTGACCGTTCTGAACCGGATCGAGAATGTCACCGCCGTCGATGCGCAGCAGACGCCTGCCGGACTAGAGATCCTCGGGGCGCACCAGCTCAGGCTGCTGGTACCGATGAAGATCCAGGAGGAGACCCGCGGTCTTCTCGCCATCGGCGACAAAATTACCCAGCAGCCCTTCCAGTCCGATGAGGTTGAGTTTCTTTCGACTCTTTGCAACCTCGCCATGATCTCCATCGAAAACGCACGGCTCTTCGAAGAGGCCCTTGAAAAAGAGCGCATCGAGGAAGAACTCAATATCGCCCGCGATATCCAGCAGCGGCTCCTACCTCACGAGTGCCCCCATTATGAAGGATGTGAGATCTACGGTCTGAATATACCGACGCGCCAGGTTGGTGGAGATTATTTTGACTGCATCGAGATCGATGCCGACAACGTCGCCGTAACCATCGCCGATGTCTCCGGCAAGGGCGTACCTGCCTCGCTCCTGATGTCTTCTCTCCACGCCGGATTACACAATCTGGTGACTCCCGGCGGGGATATCCCCGCCATGGTCGGCCGACTCAACAATTTCATCCAGGCCAACACCGGTTTCGACAAGTTCATCACCTTTTTTTATGGCGAATTCGATTTGCGGCATCAGGTCTTCAGATATGTCAACGCGGGACACAACTTGCCCTATCTTTTTCATGCGGATGGAACAATCGAACGCCTCGAAACCGGCGGACTTTTACTCGGCATGCTCCCGAATATGCCCTACGAGAGTGAGCAAATTGCGTTGCGGAAGGGGGACCTCCTTTTTCTTTTCACCGACGGCGTCACCGAGGCCAAGAATGCCGCGGACGAGGATTTCGAGGAGTCGGGTCTGGAGGCTGTACTCAAACCGGCTCTTGATTTACCACTGCGGGATCTGCTTGATCGCGTGGTCGAGGCGGTGCGCACCCATTGCACCGGCATGCCGCAATCCGATGATCTCACGATGATGGCGGTCCGATGGCTGATCTGAAGAAAGAGCAGCCCGGACTGCGGACCATTCTTGTGGTGGAGGATGACCCCCATCTCCGCCGCCTTTTCGTCGAAATCCTGCGACGTGATGCCTACCATGTGCTGGAGGCCGACAGCGGCGAAGCCGCCCTGACAATCCTCGAAAACTCGGCCTGTGATGTGGTCATCAGCGACATGCAAATGCAGCAGTTGAGCGGACTCGATGTCCTCCACGCGGCGCTCGCAAAGGATCCGATCACCCAGGTCCTGATCATCACCGGTTATGCTTCGGTGGGCACTGCGGTGCGAGCCATGCGCGAGGGCGCCTACGAGTACCTGACCAAACCGGTTCAACCAGAAGCCTTGTCCCTCAAGGTCCGAAATGCCTGCGAACGGCGGCGCCTCCTGCAAACCCTGGCGAAACAGGAATCGGCCCTCGAAGCGCATCATTCGATGATCGAGCGGGACCTCACCCTCGCCCGGCAGGTGCAAGCAAGCCTGGTGCCCGAGGGATATTCTTCGCCCTTGATCGACGTCGGGATCACCTATATTCCGATGATTGGTCTCGGTGGCGATTTTGCCGACATCCATGTCGCGAACGAAGAAAAAATCTATCTCGCGGTCATCGATGTCACCGGCCACGGGATCGCCGCAGCGCTGCTGGTCAGTCGAGTCTGCCATGAATGGCGGAGCCAGCTCCAGAGCGCTCCGGATCCGGCCGAGGTGCTCTGGCACCTCAACGAGTTCTTTTTACGCACCTTTGCGGATACCCCGCTCTTTCTGACGATCATGGCTGTAGAATGCGACCTCAGGAAGAAAACCCTGCGTTATGCCGGCAGCGCCCATCCGGCCGCGCTGCTCTGGCACGCCGACAACGAAAGCATCTCCAGACTTGACTCGCAGAACGCCATCATCGGTTTTGCCCATGCGGATCGCTCCGCTTTCCGCTCGGTTTGCCTTCCGTATGCGCCTGGTGATCTCCTGCTGGTTTACACAGACGGGGTCATCGAAGCGGAAACACGGGAGGGCAAAATTCTCGGCTTGCAGGGTTTGCAGCGCATCATCCGCCAGCAAAAGCGAGAGTTAAAAGCGCTGCAAACCTCCGCCGCCATTATCCGTCAGGTCGTCGAGTTCACCAAAACCGATCTGGGCGATGATGTATTGATGCTGGTTGCCCGGCTGACCTGATAGGGTGCCATGATGTCCCGTAACACGCATCACAGGATCCTGCTGGTCAATCCCTGGATCTATGATTTTTCTGCCTATGACTTTCGGCAGAAGCCCCTGGGCTTGCTTTATATCGGCGCCATACTCGCTAAACTTGGCTACCATATTGCGCTGCTCGATTGCATGGACCGGTACCAGCCGGCATGGGCGGATACGGTGGAGAGCAGCCCGGAACGGGAGGGTGCGGGCAGGTTCCCGCGTGAGGAACTCGCCAAGCCTGCCGCGCTGGCGGACATCCCCCGAAAGTACTGCCGGTATGGCGTGCCGCGCGACCGGCTCGAGACCTGGCTGCGCAACCAGCCGCCTCCGGATATCATCCTCATGACCTCTTTCATGACCTACTGGTATCCGGCGGTGGTTGATATGGCCGAACTCCTGCGATTGTTCTTTCCGCGCGCGGTATTGGTGTTGGGTGGCGTTTATTCAACCCTCTGCCCGGAGCATGCCCGGCAAAACGTACGGCCCGACTATTTGATCGAAGGGGAGGGTGAGCAGGCAGCCGTCCGGTTGATCGCGAGCCTCTGCGACGGACCCGGAGCCGATTTCGCCTTTTCACATTTGGACGAGCTGCCCTACCCCTGGTATCAGGGGTATCCTGTGCTGGCGAGTATCGCCCTGGTGACGTCTCGCGGTTGCCCCTATGCCTGCAGCTACTGCGCCTCCCGAATTCTCACGGCCGGATACCGGCGCCGCGAAGCGTCGGCCGTATTCCGCGAGATCCGGCACTGGCAGGAAATCCGCGGTGTCCGTCAGTTCGCCTTTTTTGATGACGCCCTGCTGCATCAGGCGGAGCACTACGCCAAACCCCTCTTGCGGCTCCTTACAGGCCTGGACGCGAGCCTATCCCTGCATACGCCCAATGGCGTTCAGCCGCGCTGTATTGATGCCGAACTGGCCGGACTCCTTTTTAGCGCGGGGACGAAGAGCCTGCGTCTCAGCTTTGAAAGCGGTAGCGCCCTGCGGCAACAGGGCAAGGTAAACGCCGATGAGCTGGAATCAGCGCTCAACCATCTCTACCGCGCGGGTTATAGCGCTGCCGAGATCGGCGTTTATATCTTGGCGGGAATGCCTGGCCAGCCGATGCGCGAAGTACGTGAAAGCGCGCGTCGGGTTCATGAAATGGGCGCACGCATCTATTTGGCTTCCTATTCGCCGATTCCGGGCACGCGGGAGTACCAGGAATGCGTGGCGCGTGGGGAATGGGACGCTCGCGAGGATCTGCTTCTGACCAATAATTCACTGTTCCCCTTCTGGCGCAAACGCTATTCCAGCGGGGAACTGGAAGAGCTGTCCTTGTGGGTCAAGCAGCTCAATCATTCACTTCTATCTTCGGATGAGGATACGCTATGCCGGAATCCCCAGACAGGCCCAGCCTGAATGGCGAAATCGAGCCCTTTTATCTGGCCATTGCGGGCAATATCGGTGTCGGTAAAACCACGCTCACCCAGATGATCAGCGAGCATTTTGGCTGGCGCGCCTATTTCGAGCGGGTCATAAATAATCCTTATCTTGATGATTTTTATGCGAACATGAACCGCTGGAGTTTCAACCTGCAGGTTTATTTCCTCTCGCGGCGCTTTATGGACCAACGCCTTATTTCTTCCAGCCGGGAGTCTTGTGTCCAGGATCGCACGATCTATGAAGACGCCGAAATTTTCGCCTATATCCTGCACAAGCAGGGCAACATGTCCGATCGTGATTATGACAACTATCGTGATCTCTTTTACACCATGACCGATTACCTGCGCAAGCCCCATCTGATTCTCTACCTTCGGGCATCGACCTGGACCCTTATCACCCGCATCCGCAAGCGCGGGCGCGACTTTGAAAAGAGCATAACCAACGAATATCTCTACGAACTTAATGCGGCGTATGAACGCTGGATCAACGAAATTCAAAAGACCATCCCGGTGCTGGTCGTTGAAGCCGACAAGATCGATTTCGAAAAATCGGCTTCTGATTTTGCCGCCATCTGCGCACAGATCAAGGGGCATGAGCTGGCTTACCGCACCGCACAAATCGAGTGACCCGCATGAAAGAATCAATACAGGAACAAAACATCTATAGACAGCCATTCGATCCCGCCCTTTATCCCTGGCACCTGCCCCGGCAAACCTGGCGGATTGTCGGGCGGAAATCCATCAATCTCATTCTCTTTCTGGCTACACTATTTTCCACCTGGCTGGTGGGCGGCCCCTGGTTCAGCCTGGCGATCATGTCGATCCTCGGCGCCCACGAGATGGGCCATTTCCTGATGTGCCGTAAATACCAGGTGCCCGCAACCTTGCCGTACTTTATCCCTTTTCCCTTTCCCAGTTATAATCCGTTCGGCACCCTGGGCGCGCTCATTTCCATGCGAGGCTTTTTCCCAAACCGCAAAGCTCTCTTTGATATCGGCGCCGGTGGGCCACTGGCCGGACTGGCGGTCACACTTCCCGTCCTGGCAATCGGCCTGGCGCTCTCCACTGTGACCCCGCTAAATCAAGAGACAGTCCATGGATTGACTCTGGGGGAATGCCTGCTCTTCAAGGCTCTCTCCTGGCTCATCCTAGGTTATAATACGAATCAGATGCAGGTGGTGCTCCACCCCGTCGCTTACGCCGGCTGGGCGGGACTCTTCGTAACCGGGCTCAATTTGATTCCGGTCGGTCAGCTCGATGGCGGACATGTGATGTATGCCCTTTTTGGACAACGTGTTAAATACATCACCTGGGGTCTCATTGCCGCCCTGGGCATCCTGACTTATTTTAACTACAGTTGGGCTCTTTTCTTCATCCTCTTGGTCATCTTCGGACGTCGTCATCCCGCCCCACTCGACGCATGGACGCCGCTCGATCCACGCCGCCGCTTCCTCGGCTACCTGTTTTTTCTGCTCTTCATCATCACCTTTACGCCCTTTCCCTTCCAACCCTAGGCGGAGCCGCAGTATGCCAACCAAGTACCGCTGGAATAGTTTGAGCCGTACCACCCGCAGCCTGTTGGGCCTGCTCGTGTTGGTGATCCTCCTCGAGTTCTGTTTTGATCTGTTCGAGAAGATCATCGGTCAGGTCATGCTCTGGACCAATGATAAGCGGCCCAAGGTCGGTCGATTATGGACAGAAGAGGAACGCGACCTGAACGGCCAGCGTCAGGCCTCGACCCGCATCGATTCACTGCGCATCCTGCCGGCTTATGAACGTTATATCCACTCCTTCGACGACCTGGTCGCCTATGTGACTTTCAAGACCGGATATCAACTCACCCGCGATGAATTCCTCGCACTCTATCGGCAACTACCGGCGGAAGATGCCGGCCGCCTCGTTGATCCTGTGCTTCTCCGCGATCTGGCCGGGTCCGCTGACTGGAACAGTGTCCGCATGACAAGGCTGGATGATCGTTTACAGCTTCTTTTTATCGATCCCTATGGTCAGCCCCTTCGCGACGCCCAGGCCTTGCTGCTCTCCAAGGAGGAACTGATGCAGGGGTCCCGTCTGAATACCAACCCGCTCTATACCGGACGGCTTCTCCCAGGATCACTTTTTACAGAAGCTCTGGAAACCATGCCCACCAACCTGCGCCTGCAGGTGATCAATGATCCCCAAAAATGGAATGATTGGCGGCAGCGCTTGATCTGCGCAGCGGTATCCCCGGCCGTCCGTCACGGTGCCGTCCTGATCGGGTTAGAATTGACCGAGGGGGGCCGAGCCGTCGTGGAAGAGGCGGAGGCCAGCGAGTTGGCTGCGAGCTACCTGGTTCAGGCCATCAATACGCTCAATCCCGATGTCCACTATGCCATGCCGGAGAAGGAGGAAAGCCATGAGTAAACGCTCGCGCTGGATTCTCTGGATCTTGCTCTTTCTGACCGGTTTGTTCCTGTGCACCTTGCTCTATCTATCCATACTGACTTTGCCGCGCGTTCCCAACGATCTCAATGACATCGCCCTTAGCAATCCAACTCTCATCTTGGGCGATGACGACCAACTGGCTAAGCGTCTTGCTGACCGTGAGGTCATTCCGTTTGAACAGATGCCTAAAACGGTATTGCAGGCCTTCATCGCCCTAGAAGACAACCGCTTTTATGACCACCATGGTATCAGCAAGCGCGACCTTTTACGCGCGGTCGTCGCCAATTTCACCCATCTGGGTGTACGGCAGGGGGGAAGCACCATCACTCAGCAGCTGGCCAAAAACCTCTTTTTCACCTTTGAACGCGACTGGGCGCGAAAATTCAAGGAGATGTTTGTTGCGTTCCAGATCGAACGCCAGTTCTCCAAGGAGAAAATCCTCGAAGCTTATGCTAACCAGATCAACTTCGGCTCAGGCGTCTATGGCATTGAGCTGGCGAGCCAGACCTATTTCGCCAAACATGCCAGTGATTTGACACTGGCTGAATCCGCTATGCTGGCCGGCATTCCGCGCTGGCCTGCACGCTACAATCCGAGCACCAATATCCAGGTCGCCAAAGAACGCCAGGCGTTCGTCCTCGGCCGAATGGTAGCTGAGGGTTTTATCACTCAGACAGAACGGACATCTGCTCTGGCGGAATCCCTGAGAGTCGACCGCGTCAACCGGATGCAGGGCAGTGCCGATTACTTTATCGAGGAGATTAAAAACCGCGTCTCAACCACCCTTAGTGCGGAAGCCGTCAACTTCGGTGGATTACGGATCTATACGACACTCAATACGAGAATGCAGCTGGAAGCGACACGAGCCGTGGGTGAAGGACTCTCGGCCCTCGATGAATCCATGGGATTGACACCCTATAACAAGGCCTCCTGGGAAACCAAGGCCGGCTATCCCCAGGCTGCCCTGGTGGCCCTTGATCCCCGAACGGGAGAGATCAAAGCGGTGGTGGGCGGGCGCGATTTCCGCAGGGCACCGTTCAACCGCGCTTTCGCCAACAACCGCCATGCCGGATCGGCTTTCAAACCCTTTATCTATTTCACTGCGCTGGAAAAAAACCTCATAACACCCGCCACTGTCCTGGTCGACGAACCGGTATCGTTCGACACCGGCTCGCAGAAATGGGCTCCAGACAATATCGACTTCAAGTACCTGGGACCAGTCACCATGAAATACGCGCTGGCCCGCTCCATCAATTCCATTTCGGCAAAACTTATCTTTCAGACAACCCCGGAAGCAGTCGTCGCAACATGCCATCGATTGGGAGTTAACAGCGATATCCAGCCGCTGCTCTCGCTGGCGCTTGGCGCTGCCGGGGTCTCTCCGCTGGAAATGGCCGCAGCCTTTGCTACCATTGCCGCAGGCGGCGTCTACCACCAACCTTATATGATTCGCTCCATCCACAACGAGCTCGATGAAGTAATCGAGGAGACCATCCCGAAAAGCCAGCACGTTGCCGATCCCCAAACCTGCTACCAGCTTCTGGATATGCTCTGCGGCGTTGTCGACAAGGGCGGAACGGGTGCGGCGGTGCGCACCTATGGCTATTATGGAACCTGCGGCGGCAAGACCGGCACCTCCAACGAGTACCGCGATGCCTGGTTCGTCGGGGTCACGCCCGAACTGGCGGTGGCCGTTTGGGTCGGTTTCGATGACAACCATCCCATGATCGATGCTAAAAATCGTGGGGTGACCGGCAGCCGCGCGGCCCTACCAATCTGGGCGCGCTTCGTCAACCGGGCCCTCTCCGGCCAACCGTACGGCCAATTCGCCATTCCCGACCATATCGTCTTCGCAACCATCGATCCGAGAACCGGCTCTGGGCGCATGCCGGGCGGACCCTCCATTACCGTTGCGCTCAAGGAGGCCCCATGAGAAAGGTTCTGAATATCGCCGGTCTGGGGGAGGTGCTCTGGGATTTCTATGAGGATGAACGCTTCGCCGGAGGTGCCCCGGCCAATTTTGCCTTTCACGCTACGCGCTGTGGTGCCCGGGGTTTTCTGATGAGCAGGGTCGGCCAGGATGAACTTGGCCGGTCGCTCATGGACCATTTCAAGCAAGCAGGGGTTAATATCACCGGTGTACAAACCAGCCCCCAGAAACCGACCGGCACGGTTCGCATCCATCTGGATGCATCCGGTCAGCCGAGCTTTGAGTGCAGCAGCGATACCGCATTTGATGAGATGGAGATGGACACCGCCTGGTTGAAACTAATCAACCGCCTGGATGTGATCCTCTTCGGCACCCTGGCGCAGCGCGCAGCGGCTTCGCGCCAGGCGATCCGCGCCCTGCTCGATCACGCCAAAGAGACAGTGCGCATTTTCGATCTGAACCTGCGTGGCTGGAACGCGGCGACCCGGGAGATCGTCGAAGAATCGCTCTGTCGCTGCCGAATTCTCAAACTCAATGAAACCGAACTGCAAATCCTGATCCGGGCGCAAAAAGCGGAACATTTAAAGCCCGAGGTTTTCCTTCGCGGGCTTCTGCGCTCCTGTAATATTGAACTGGCTGCGGTAACGCTGGGCAGCCGCGGCTGTTGGCTGCTGACTCCGGACGAGGAATACCGCCATCCGGGCTACCGGGTCGACGTGGTGGATACCACCGGCTGCGGCGATGCCTTTGCAGCGGGATTAGCCTGGTGCTATTTACATCATGAATCACTTGAAGAGACGGCCGGATATGCCAACCGAATAGCGGCATTTGTAGCGACCAAGAAAGGTGCCACGCCAGTATGGAACAACTCAGATCTCCTGAACCTGGACGAGACGGAACATGGAACAACTGGAAGGTAGAATCGGGGTGGAGGCGGCCCTCCGTGCCCGGCAGCGCAAGATCCACTTGCTGGTGCTGCGCAATTCGCTCCATGCTGAAATCATCAACCCGCTCGTTGAACTGGCTGAAGCCCGGAACATTCCCTGCAAACTCGTCAGCCGCGAAGAGCTGGATGCGATGGCGCATGGCCATACGCACGGTGGTGTTCTGGCCCTCTGTTCACCCAAGCCTCATCTCAACCTCGACCAACTTTTTCGTCATCTGCAAACTGCCGGATTTCCGCTGTTCCTGCTGCTTCTGGAGGGCATTGACGATAGCCAGAACCTGGGCTTCGTGCTGCGCTCAGCCGAAGCCTGCGGTGTGGATGCCGTTTTACTGAAGAAGCACCTTTGGGACTTCGACGGCGCGGCGGTTTCGCGCGCTTCCTCCGGCGCCTTTGAGAGGTTGCCGCTCTGTGTCTTCGACGAGGCCACTGCGGTCTTGCCGCGTCTTTCCGCCATGGGCATCCATATTTATGGCTGTCTCGCGAATGCCCAGCGCACCATGTATCAGGTCGATCTCGCTGAATCGGTACTGATCGCCTTGGGAGGTGAAAAACGCGGCCTTTCAGCGGTGGTGCGCAGCCATTGTGACCGGTTCATCAAGATCCCGATGCTTTCCTCCACCGGCTCACTCAGTCTCAGCCATGCCTCCGCTATCCTCCTGGCGGAAGTGATGCGCCAGCGCTTTGATCGAACAACACCGTCTGGTGCGAAGACAAAATAGAAAAAGAAGGATCGCACCTCCTTGTCAGAATAGCGCCAAACGCTCAGAATCCGCTGACCAGTCCGAGCACCGCCCGGTTGGCTTTGCGCTCCAGATCGCGGGTGTACTCCAAGGTGAGCCTGAGATTGCGCTGGACCAGGTAGGTGGCGCCGAGCGTAGCGGTCTGGTAGAGTGTCCCGCTGGTGGTGGTGTGCAGCGCACCCACGGAGCGGCTGGCTTCCTGGTGGATGCCGTTATACAGTGCGATGAGATAGTAGCGTGAACGGTCGAGTTGCGGGGAGAAAATCGCTTCGATCACCGCGCCGTTGGTTTTGGTCTCGCTCCCACTGCGCGTCAGCCAGGGATTGGTATCCTTGCGGTAGAGATACTGTCCGGTGAACTCAAATGGACCGAAGGTGGCATTGAAGTCGGGCCCGATATAGGTCACCTTGTTTTTAAAGGACACACCCTCCCCGTAGATCATCTCCGCGCCGTAATAGTAATAGCCACCCAGGCTCATTTTATCGGTAATCTCCTGATGGAGGCGCAGTCCCAGATTCTTGTTGTTGTCATAATCGAAGGCGCCGGTCTCCTCATTGGCCATATTCTTGCCGTTGCCGTTTGTGAGGGAGAGCACCAGATCGGTGCCGGTCGCTGTGAGGCTGTACAGAAACATCAGCCCGCGATCATAGGAGAGGTTGATCCTGGAAAAGCCGATATTCTGCTTATAAATCTGGTAATCCTCATATGTAAGCCGTAGTTCTCTTTTCATCAATGGATCGCTGGTTTGGAATTGACCGGCCATGATATCCAAAGGGATGCCAAACACATTATCGAAATGGACATAGGCGTCCTCGATTCCGGAGACCTCGCCTCGTTCGGTCATGTAAAAATAGAAATAATAGCCGATCTTGCGGGAAAGGTTGCCTCCAGATAGCAGTTTGATGCCCCACGGCGACTGCAGGTCATTCTCGACGAGGGCTTTCGACCTATGCACCGCGTATGCATCGAAACGGACGGCTACCGGGAAGCTTTTATTAAGCCAGAGCAGTTCATCGCCCGCAGAGATATAATCGCGTTCTTTCTCATTCTCAGGGATGATGAAACCGTTGCCGGCAAACTCGGCTCCGTAAGGCTTGAGTTTGGGGATCGGAGCATGACAGGTAGAACAGGAGAGATTGTAACGCCGTGCAAAGGCAGGAATGGCGTAGCTGTTGCCGGGCAGGATGATCCATTGCACCGCAACCAGCAGGGATACCAGAACGAAAAGCCGATCTGAATGTCTCATGGCGTTGCCTCCTGGTTACTCGTAGATCTCGAAATGGGTGGTTGCACGGTTGACAGGGATGATTTCGCTCTCGTCGGCCGGGACACCGAGAAAGTCGGCAACCGGTTTGACCAGTTTTTGATAATTGAGTTGTGCGGTTACAACCACGGGGCCGATGGCGATATCATCCGGCAGTTTCCAGGTGAAGTTTTCGATCTTGGTTTCACGGGGGCCGATGCGGTAGTCGACACCCAGGAACTTGGTATTCCATTGCAGGATGGTCATCCGGCCTTTGGGATCAAAATAGGCCATACGAAAGATTCGGTCACCAACCGGTACCCCGTCACGCTGTACCCCCGCAAAGTCGGGAATGGCTTTGGGTACCCCCATATCCTGATAGGCCAGAGCGTCGGCTGCAATGGTGTATTCCTCGCCCTCAAAGCCCTTGCGATCCACCGGCAGATGATAAACCTTTCCGGCTGCATCGGTGGCGGTGACGTGCAACCAGACAATGCGATCCTCGACCGAACCGGACGGAAATTTGTGTCCGGTTTTGGCATTGAAAAGTTGGGCGGTTAGAACAACATTTCCGTCATAAGGCACCTCGCGTTCAGAAGGGTGGATGCGCAGTTCGATGGTACCGGCGACCTTGCCGGGATCGTGGGCGCCATGAAAAAGATGCTGTGCAACCATCTCCTCCTTGGACATCGTGGCGTTTTTACCCCAGGCTTTGGGCATGTGGCATTGCTGGCAGGGCACGCCCTGAGCGGCATACGGGCCCTCTTTCCACTCGATTTGGGTCGATTTGACCCAGATCCCGAAGGGATTTCTCTCGTTATGGCAGTTGCCACAGAGTTCGGCTTGTTCGAAAAGCGGATTTTTTTCGGTATCATGATGGGGGGAAACCACTCCCGGCTTGGGGCCGTATTTTATGCGCCCTGGCGTGGAGATGAAGTTGAAGTTATGAGGTACATCGCCACTCCAGCCACTGATGGTGTGGCAAACCTCGCAGCTAACACCTTCATTGGCGCGTGATTTGGCTTCAGGGCGCGGTGGCGTGACATCTCCAGCCATGAAAGCGAGCGGCGTATGGCAGCCGTTGCAGCCATCCACTGGTCCCTTGAGTTCCGGCACTTTTTGCGCATGAGCCACGGCCAGATCAAAATATTCGATCTCATCCCAATGGTGGGTGTAGGCCTGCGACATCATGGCCTGCCGCCATTGCTCATAATAGTCGGGATGGCAGCTCCGGCAGACCTCGGGCTTTTCGTATTGCGCATAGCTCTTGCTGCCCTTGAGGCTCTCTCCCGAGAGCCCAGTTTGCGCCCGAAGCGGAGCGGCCAAAAACAAACAGATTGCGACGATCTGCAGCTTTCTCATGCTCCCTCCTGATGTAATGAAAATAAACCGGCGTTGCAGAACTCAGGCCGTCCACAGCCCGTGCAGGTTGCAGTATTCGCGCACTTTCAACACCGGCTCATCCACCGCGAAAACCGCCACAGGTTCATCTCCCGGCTTAAGATACTTGCGCAGAACCTTGCTCGCCGTCACCACCTCAATCCACTGGATGTAGTGGGCTTCCGTCATGGGGTGCAAGACGCTGCCGACGGTCACTTTGACGCTGCCGTTTTTCTCGACTACGGGAACATGTTTCTCAACAGCGCCATCCGAGGTGTTCTCTTCCTGCAAGTTCATCTTCTGCCCGCAGCAGACCAGGGTGCCCCCGCCAACGGCGATGACTTCCACCATGTTGCCGCAGACACCACAGCGATAAATCTGATTTTTACTGATCATGATGCACTCCTTTTTTGATTTGAACTTTTGTCGCAGGGATTGAATCCTGGTGTTATGCTCGTGAACGATCCATTCCGCCGCCTCAACCAGGGATGTGGCGGCGTGATCAGCCACGGCAGCTGCCGCACGGCGATTTTCCGGATCATCCTTGGGATTGATCAGGAGCACCGGACGGCAGCCGGCGTTTCGGGCGCACAGCAGATCGCTGAGCTTGTCGCCGATCATAAAGGAATCGCTCAGGTCCAGATCGTGATCCGCGCTCGCCTGCAACAGCATGCCCGGATTGGGCTTGCGGCAATTGCCATCGTCTTCGCCGGGCGCGGCGAAACAGCTGTATATGGCTGTAAAAAAAGGCTTTCCCAGCTGCCGGATCATCTCCCGGTTGACCGCTTCCACTTGATCGGGCGTGATCAGCCCGCGCCCGACGCCGGATTGATTGGAGACGACGATGAGTAGAAAACCGGCATCCAGGAGGCGCTGCAGGGCTGCTCCAGCCCCGGGCAACAATTCGACCCGGTGGGGATCTCCATTGTAAGGGACATCCCGAATGAGGGTATCGTCCCGATCAAAAAATACAGCAGAGTTAGCCATTCTCGGCATAACTCCTGATCAGCTCTTCTTCCGCCACCGTGGCGGTGCCCAGCTTGCCGACCACGATCCCCGCTGCATGGTTGGCAATCTCGGTCGCCTCTTCGGCGCTGATGCCGGCGGCCAGCGCAGCAGTCAGAAAAGCGATCGCGGTATCGCCAGCGCCGGAGACATCATAGACCTCCCGGGCTCGGGTCGGACTGTGGTAGGGCCGGTTAGGAGGGTGGAAGAGCAACATGCCATCTTCTCCCAGGGTGATAAGGAGGTAGGGAACCTGCCATTTCTCCAGCAACGCCTCGCCGGCCTTCTCCAGGGCTTCGTGTTCTTCCTGGTAGGGAACACCCAGTACCGCAAAGGCCTCCTGACGGTTCGGCTTGATCAGCGTGGCGCCCCGCCAAACCAACGGATTGGCAGGGTTGGGGTCTACTGTCACGATCACTTTGTGCAGCTGGGCCAGCCGTAGCACATGATCGACCAGCTCCTGAGTAATCAGCCCCTTGCCGTAATCCTCGATGACCACCGCACTGGCCTGCGGGATGCGTTTGTCTAGGATCGAAGCCAACCGGCGTAGTTCTGGCGCTTTCAGGGTGTTACGCTCTTCCCGGTCAACGCGGACCACTTGCTGATTCCGTGCGATGATCCGGGTTTTGACGATGGTGTGAAATAACCCGCTGAGCAGGATACCCTGGGCGTCGATCCGGGCTGCGGTGAGCAGTTTGACCAGTTTGTGGCCATTGAAATCACGCCCGGCCAGCCCGAACATAGAGGTCGTGATGCCGAATTCGGCCAGATTGCGGGCCACATTAGCCGCGCCGCCAGGATAGGAATTTTCCCGTGTGACGTGCACGACAGGCACGGGCGCTTCGGGGGAGATGCGGGAGACCTTTCCCCATATATACTCATCGAGCATCAGATCGCCGATGACCATGATGCGCTGGCGCTGCATGGCTGCGATATGCTCCCGTATCCGTTTTTCGCGCGCGATTTTGGGTGTCATGGGGAACGAAAGTCAGGATGATAGGAAGGGTGACGTTAGCGTTAATTACGTGTTATTATACCAAACCTCGGCCCAACAAGCAAGCCCTTTTTTCAAGACGAGCAAAACAGCCCTGCGTTTCCGGTGGGCCGTATGGCCCGGTGCGGTTATTACCGCCGCTGTCGGGCCAATCTTGATACCGCCAAAATCTGATTCATACCTTGGCGTCAGGTGGTAGCCAGGTTTCGGGGCTCACGGCCAGGCAATTCGCTTGACTTTTGGCCAAATATTGTCTAAACTATTTGAACTTGGAATTAGCATGGAGTCGCTTCATGATCCGAACTATAGCTTTATTGGTACTCGCCCTTGCCAGCCATGTGCTCGCGGAGGTCAGGGTGACCGCGGCGCCGGCTAAACTGGCTGGTGACGAGAACACCCGCTTGAGCAGCCCCCTCTGGGCGCCGGATGGCGCAACCATCGCCGTCACCAGCCCGGATTACACCGGCATCTGGCTGATGCGTCCGGACGGTTCTGATCTACGCCAGATCAACGCGGAACGCGGAGCCGGATTCGGGATGCAATGGTCGCCCGACAGCCGCGCGCTCGTGGCCCGCGTCAGCCGGCAAGAGGGCCACCGGATGCAGCATGCCCTGCGTGTTTTCGATCTGCCCCAGCAACGGGATTCGCTGCTTTCCACCTTCAGGGTGGGCCCAGTCAGCCTGCCGGAATGGACGCCGGACGGCGGGCAGGTACTGGCTTTTGTCGATGGACATCTACTCTATCTTGAAACCGGACTGCTTCCGGTGAGTCTGCTGCGACCGAGCCCCCGCCCCCTATGCCTGCTCGACCTCGATAGGCCCCTGCTGCTGAACGCCGCGGCAGCAGAGCCGGTGGCTATACCAGCTTTGGCCGGGAAACACCTCTTCAACCTGGTTCACTCGGCGGATGGGAGCCGGATCGCCTTTCAGACGCTGGGCGGCCCCCTCTGCGTCATGCAGAGTGACGGTACGGGCTTGATTGAACTGGGAACAGGGGAGTGGCCCAGCTTTTCACCAGATGGACGCTATCTCGCCTATATGATTACTGAAGACGATGGTCATGTCATCACCGGATCGGATCTCTATGCCATCGCAGTCGACGGCGCCGGCAAGGTGAATTTGACGGCCACCAGTGGGCGAAGCGAAATGCATCCTTCCTGGTCACCGCTGGGGGATGCCATTCTTTTTGACGTGTGTGAAACCGGTGAGGTCTGGAAACTGCCAGTCGCGATCACTGAACCTTGAACCCGGCGTCGGGGGATGCGCTCTCTAGTCAGGACGATTCGATGAAGAAATTTGCGTTGATCAGTTTGTCCTTCTGCATGAATCTTGCTGCGGCTGCACAACAAATAACCGGACTCTCGGGCTGGAATATCGTCCTTGATCCTGGTCACAGCAAACGTGAAAATATGGGCGTCAGCGGCTATTCAGAAGCCGAAAAAAATGTCCGCGTCGCCTGGGCTTTGCGCGATCTGCTGCTGAAAACGACCGATATCGATACGGTTTATCTCACCCGCGAAGACGATTACGCCAATGTAAGCCTCAGTTCGCGCTCGCAATATGCCAATGCCCTGGGTGCGGACTGGTTCCACTCGATTCACAGCAATGCGACCGGCTCCGGCGGCGCTTCCGAGATTAATGCCGCCCTGCTTTTATGGGGGCAGATGCCGGATCACAGCGACCGGCCTCCCGCCGGCGGCAAAGCGATGTCCGATATCATGATCGTTAAGCTCAGCCGCGGCATGCGCATTCCTAGTGAGGGCTCGCGTGGAGATTGCTACTTTTACAACACCGGCTGGTGCCCCTATCTTTCGGTGACGCGCAATACCCTGATGCCGGCCGAACTCAGCGAAGCCGGCTATCATACCAATCCAGCCCAGAATATGCGGCAAATGAGCGCTGCCTTCAACAAACTCGAGGCCTATACATTCTACTGGTCGATCCTCGAGTATCATGGAATCCCTATGCCCGCCAATCCCATCCTCACCGGCATCGTCACCGACCGGGAAAGAAAGTTACCCATCAATGGGGCCACAATCAGCGCCGGTGGCCGAAGCTACACCACCGACAGCTTTGAATCCCTATTCCACCAGTACAGCAACGACCCCGAGGCTCTACGCAACGGATTTTACCTTATCGACGGCCTGCCCTCCGGTCCGGTCGAACGGATCGCATCAGCACCGGAGTATTATCCGGATACCTTGCGGATTACACCAGCTGATACCTTCTTCACCTTTGCCGATGTACAGCTGGTCTGGAAACGCCCGCCTGCAATTCTGGTCTCGAATCCGGCGGAGGGGTCTGCTCGCCATCCAGCCTGGGGGATCCTGAGCCTGACCTTCAATCGTCCTGTCGACCGCGCGAGCGTTGAGGCGGCCTTCCAGATCGCGCCTCCGGCTGCTGGAACCTTCAGTTGGGCGAACAATGACCAGCGGCTCCTCTTCAAACCCGACACACTGGCGTATGACACGGAGTATACGATCACCCTGGTTGCCGAGGCACAGGATCGCTATGGTCATCACCTGGATGGTAATGGGGATACGATCCCGGGCGACGACTACCGTCTTCACTTTCGCACGGGCCCGAGCGACATGACCCCCCCGCAAATCCTGGCGGTTTTCCCGACGACCAGCACCCCGGCGATCGATACCCGTCCGATCCTCAATATCACCTGGAACGAGGTCATCGACTCCCTCTCCGTGCAGCCGGAGATGTTCACGCTGCAAAAAAGCGGCAGCACAGCCAGTGTGCCGGTCACCTGCGTCCACCATGTCCTGAAGGACAAGAGCATTCTCTGTTTTACTCCGGCGACTGATCTGGAGCCGGGACAGTCGTATGCTCTCATCATGGCCCCGGGCATGCGGGACAAGCTGGGTAATGAAATTACTACCGTTAAAACCTACCGCTTCAAGACCGGCACCGCCTATTGGCGGACGCGATCCATTGACGATTTTGAATCGGGCATTCCGAACTGGTGGGCGCCTGTTACCAGCGGCACTACGACTGGAATCCTCGTGGACAGCACCCGCGCCTTTGCCGCTTCGGATGTGGTCAATCCCTTGACCTCTAGTACCCTTTCCCTCGGGGTTGACTATGGGTGGAATACCGGTGTCTCCGCCTGGTTATTGCGGGAATACCTTAACAGCGGCGCTCCCAAATCGGTCACCTTTGACAAGAACCAGCGGCTCCAGGTCTATCTCTTTGGCGACAACGGCGGCTCTCGTTTCCGATTTGCTGTGGATGATCATCTCCCGGCTATCGGCTCGGCGTACCACGAAGTGAGCCCATGGTACACGGTGGACTGGTACGGCTGGCGTTTGATCAGTTGGGATATGAGCAGCGAAGCCTGCGGCAGTTGGCTCGGCGACGGACAGCTGGACGGTATTCTCGGTTTCGACAGCATCCAACTCGACTACCAGCCCGGCGGACAGACCTCCGGAACGCTTCACTTTGATGATCTGCGGATTGCCGAGTATTACGGCGTTGGTGTGGATGAGAACGTGGTGCTGGCACCCTCGATTTTCACCTTGCAGCAGAACTACCCCAATCCATTCAATCCCGCCACGACGATACGGTACGAGTTGCCAGCAGGTTTGCATGAGGTCGAACTTTGTATCTTTGATATCATGGGCCGGCAAGTTCGTACCTTGATCAAGGGCCGTGAACAAGGTGGAAGTCATGGGGTGGAGTGGGACGGCCGTGACGACACCGGAAACACGGTGTCCTCGGGCATCTATCTCTACAAGATCACCACGCCAACCTTCCACGCAGCGCGCCGGATGGTATTCATCCGCTGACCTCTGCATCCTTTGTCGCATCCGCATCCGTACTTCCAGTTGATTGGGTACTGCACAATTAGAGATGACGAGTTCTTCGGGTGTCTTTCTTAAAATTTAGGACTTTCAATAGTAATCGGGTATTGGTTTTACAGGCGGACGGCGTTTCGTTCATTCGGCATTAGGATGCGAATGGAGAAGGCGAATGCGAATACGAATGCATGCCATCCCTATGCTATGTGATTTCATGAGTAAAGCAGTTTCCTGGAAACGATTTCCATGGTCCGTACGGCTGCCTTCCTTGCGCGATCACATTCTTATAACAGCTGCCATCTAGTTGGGAGGGCCTCCTCGCCCTCCTGATTGCAGGAGCCCGCATGTCGCTGCCTTCGAATTCGGTCGGAATTGGGCCGGAGAGAGTGTTAAGGTGGCGTGAACTTTATGTCTGGGAGGACAAGGATGGCGACAAGGTTCAGGACCAAAATGAATTTGGCATCCCCGGTGTGAGGGTATCGCCGCAATACGGTTTTCGACTATTGGCGCGAAGATGCCTGGGGCAAAAAGCTGGTTCCGGCTCGGCATAAACCATGATACAATTTCTCTGACGTCGCACAATCCCCTGGGCTATCTTTGCTTTCGCGATAGACAGTCTCTACCACCTTTACTATCTCGTACTACAGACCGGCAGCGGGAACGATGATGACAGCAAATCGTGACGTGAGGTATTGTCCTTCCGGCATCATTGTATTACGGCATCCTGGAAAAGATACAGCGTAGTTGGTATCGCCGGCGTTGGGCACAAGATGGAAGATAGATTTCAAGACACCCCGGTGAATAACCTGTTGCAGGGAAGCCCGCTTCGTCGTATATTAAGCATGCAGCAAAAATACCGAATAGTTGGAATCCCACGGCGGCTAGTCCGCCGGAGATCCCTCGTTTGGTCAGTGTGGACCCTGATCGCCCTGGTTCTGGTAACCGTAGTGGAAGCCGTGGATCCGGGTAGGATGAACCGTCTATCGGGCTCTATCACCGATGCCGCCTCTGAAGAACCGCTGCCGCATTGCAACGTCTTCCTCGCCAATACTACCATGGGCTGCGTGACCGATCTCAACGGGAAATTTAGCTTGCGCGAGATTCCGGACGGACGCTACCAGCTGGTGGCCAATCGTGTCGGGTATCATCGCTATGTGATCGACATCGAACTCCCTGCCGATTCAGATCGCACCTGGGTGATACGCCTGCAACAAAAACCAATCGAGGTGGGCGAAGTCACGGTGACCGCCACGGTACCCCGTCAGTGGCAAGCGCAACTCTCCCGATTCAAGAAAGCCTTCCTTGGAGAAACCCGCAACGCAAGCCACTGCCTGATCGACAATCCGGAGGTTCTCCGCTTCGAAAGCGATGCCCTCCAGAGTCAATTGATCGCATATTGCGACAGCACTCTGCACATCACTAACCGCGCTCTCGGATATCACCTTGATATTGTCCTCGACTCTTTCCACTGGGGAGGACTGGAGGGATTCTACCAGATCTACCCGAGATTCGAGCCATTGATTCCGGAGAGTGCCAGGGAAGCGGAACAATGGCAGGAGAACCGGGCTCGAACCTGGCGCGGTTCTTTCCGGCATTTCATCACCGCACTAGCCAGGGGCAGAGCGGAACAGGAGGGTTTCGAGATCTATCTCCGGGATCTGGAACAGAACGGCCGAAGTATGGGGGAACGGACCTTCTCGCAGTCTATCGTCGAGGAATCCGCCGGTCGGGCGGTCAAAATGCGGTTCAACGGATTGCTGGAGGTGCGCTTTCACAGCGACGAGATCAGCATGATCCGGCTTAAACAGAATTTTGTCTTGATCGGGGATACTGGAGAGGTCTATCCGCCGTTAAGTGTAGTGTTATTCGGACACTGGGCAAAGCAGCGCATCGCAGACACGCTGCCCCTCGACTTTGATGGTATGGCATTACAGCACTGAGCCAGCTCCGGCTTTTCAGCAAATCCGCTATTCTGCCGCTACAATTACAGTAAAATGAGCTGGGTCTCATCCATAACTGGAGCCGATATGAAAAGAGTGTTCATGCTTGTCCCTATGCTGGCAGCGGTGGCGTTGATGGCTGGATGTGAATTGTCCAGGGATTTTGTGGTCACCGTGCAAAAAGAGTTTACAGTCAACTACAACAGCACCGCCATCTCCAAGATCGAACTTATCGATGGCACCACCTACAGCGATGATTTGGAGAAATACGCAGCCGATCTTAAATCAGTCGACGTCACACGGGTAACCTATACCGTGACCTACTTCAATGGGACTAATACCCAGGAGATCACTTCTGCCGTGCTCTCGGTTGGACCCAGTGCGGGCAGCGACTTTACCACTCTCGCTTCCATGAGTCATGTGAATCTGATGAGTGTGGCTGCGATTGAAAAGGAACTCGAATACGACAAGGCGGGGGAAAACGTGCTGGAAGACGGACTGCTCGGCGATGGCCACTCCTTCCAGATGAAATTCACCGGAACCGCCAACCAGGCTCCGCTGAATTTCAAAATTAAATTCAAGATTGTTTGCAAGGTTAAATACGAGAAAAAGCTGATATAAGACAGGGCCCCTGAAAAGGGGCCTTTTTTTTGCTGGCCGCTCCAGAATCAGGGATGCCTGGCGAGGATCCGGTCGATTTCATCCATGGTGGCATTCATGGCGGCCATGGCCTGGGAGAACGGTTCCGCGGTCGTCATATCAACTCCGGCCCGCTTGAGCAGGTCGATCGGATAGGCGGATCCGCCTGATCGGATGAAGGCAAGATAGTCGGCGATAGCGTCCTCGTCTCCCTTCAGTATCTTCTGTGCAAGTGCAGTCGATGCCGTAAAGGCCGTCGAGTACTGATAAACATAGAAATTGTAGTAAAAATGAGGGATGAAAGCCCATTCCATGGTGTACAAATCGTTCACTTTGCAAATCCCGGCCTCATCGCCGTAATATTTTTTGAAAATCGCGCCATAGAGTTCGCACAGTCTGTCACCGGTCAGGGTTTCCCCCCGTTCCGCTGCCTCGTGAATGGCCAGTTCAAATTCCGCGAACTGGGTTTGCCGGAACAAGGTCCCCTTGATGCCATCGAGCCGGCTCATCAGCAGCGAAAGGCGCAGATCATCATCCTGAACCGTCTTGAGCACATGATCGATGAGCAGCGCTTCATTAAGGGTGCTGGCCACCTCAGCGACAAAGATGGGATATTCGGCCAGGTGATAGGGTTGCGCCTTGTTCGAGAAATAGCTGTGGAGGGCGTGCCCGAGTTCATGAGCCAGCGTGCTGACGTCATTATACTGGCCATTGTAATTCAACAGGATATAGGGATGAACATCATAGGCAGAACCGTTCGAATAGGCGCCCGAACGCTTGCCGGTTGTCGGATAAAAGTCGATCCAGCGTGCATTCAAACCCTTTTGCAGGACTACGTGGTAATCCGGACCGAGCGGTTTAAGGGCTTCGAGTACCAACTGCCGTGCCTCTGGGCAGGAATAGGAGAGTTCGGGACCCTTGACCACCGGGGCGTAAAGATCACTGTATTCCAGCTGCTCCAGATCGAGCATGCGCTGGCGCAGCCGGAGATAGCGATGGAAGGTGGGCAGATTGCTGTTGACGTTGTTGATCAGGCTGTGGTAAACTTCGGAAGGGATAGCATTGTCGTCCAGGGCGCTGGCCAAGCAGTCCCTGTAACGGCGTGCCCGGGCATAGAAGAGGTCGCGCTTGACATTGGCGTACAACTCGGTACCGAATGTGCGGCGGAAACGGTCAAGGGTTGAGAAAAAGGCCTCGAAGACCCGCCGGCGATCCTCGCGGTTGGGGAGTGTGCGGTAGCGGTTGTATCCCGCCTGATCCACCAGCACCGTTGTGCCGTCGCTCAGCTTGACCTCGGGATAAGGCAATTCGGCATTGGCAAAGATCGAGTAGGATGAATAGGCGGCATCGGCCATCAGACCCGCCTCGGCGATCAATTTTTCCTCTTTTTCGGAGAGCTTGTGCGCCTTGCGGCGCAGGACATCATGCAGATAGAAAGAATAGGTCTGCAATCCCTTCTCTTTGCGGATGAACTGGTCGATTTTGGCGGCAGAACAGGCCGCGATCTCGGGTTCGATAAAGGCAAATCGACTGGAGAGGTCGACTCCGAGCTGATCCATCTCCTGTTTCATGGCCAGCGCGTGGCTGTCGCGGGTATCCTGATCCGAAAGCAAGCTGGCATAGGTGGAAAGCCGCGAGAATTCCCGCACGATCTTGCTGCGCTCTTCAAGACAGGCGAGCAGGTCTGCAGCCGAACGGCCAAGCCGGCCACGATACTGCGAGACAGCCGCCATGGAGGCGATCAGGCTGGTTTTGGCGGTTTGCCAGTGTCCAGTATCCGTATATAAATCCGCGAGATTCCAGGTGTCCTCAAGGGCCACTTCTGCCCGGGCCCGAGTCTGACTCTGCACCTCTGCTGTGGCGGCACAAAGTAAAACGATCATACACAATACCTCAGCTCGTTTCATAGGCTTCGCTCCTTGCTGATGAATGTTCTGAAATATAGTCAATTCCCGGCAGCTGCACAAGCCTCTTTTACCTGGATGGGATTGATCATGGCGGCGGCAGCCGGCTGTGGTGATGCGGAGCAAGAAATAGGTTTTGATTTTTACAGAATTTTAATATATTGAATTGCCAGGATGTTTCACTGTACTGTACCCAAACTTGGATAGACTTATGTCAAAAAAAGAGCTCAAGATTCCCACTTCACGAGTTGAAGCAATTGCTGTTGAGCGGAGTGGCCGTAAATTCATTTATGGGCCGCAGGAGAAAATCGCTATAATCGAGGTGGATAACTTCCCCATGCTGGGCAAACTCACCGCGCTCCGCTTTCTGGAGTGGGTACAACAGAATCCTGAGGGCATCATCTCCCTGCCAACCGGGAAAACCCCCGAACATTTCATCAAATGGGTCAAAAAATACCTCCGGGACTGGGATCTGGTGGATGTTCGCAAGGATCTCGAGGCCAACGGCATCGATGTGGCGGTGAAACCGCAAATGAGCGGACTGCAATTTGTGCAGATCGATGAATTTTATCCAATCAGTCCCACCCAGGTGAACAGCTTCCACCATTATATCAACAATTTCTACATCCGCGGCTTCGGCCTGGATCCCAAAAAGGCGCTGCTGATCAATGCCTGGAACCTCGGTGTCCCTGAAGGGAAAACCCCGGCGGAGATCTTTCCGGATGAGATTGTCGATTTAACCCTGCGCACCCGCCAGCCCAAGACCCGGCTTGAACGGATCCAGCAAAAAGTCATCACCCGCGTTGACCAATATTGCACCGAATACGAGGCACAGATCCGCAATCTGGGCGGCATCGGCTTTTTCCTCGGCGGGATCGGCCCTGATGGGCACATCGGCTTCAACGTGCGCGGCTCCGACCATTTTTCAACCACCCGCCTCACGGCCACCAACTATGAGACCCAGGCCGCTGCTGCAACCGATCTGGGCGGCATCGAGGTCGCCCGTAATCGTCTGGTGATCACTATTGGCCTCTCCACCATCACCTTTAATCCCGAAGCCGTCGCGATCATCATCGCCGCCGGCGAAGCCAAAGCCAAAGTCGTCAAAGAGGCCATCGAGCAACAAGCCGATAATCAGTACCCTGCATCGGTACTGCACCAGCTGGCCAATGCGCGTTTTTATCTCACCCGCGGCGCCGCCGTCCTGCTGACAGAACGACGCTACGAGGACGTCACCCGGATGGAACCCATTCCGGATTATGAAATGGAACATATCGTCGTCGATCTCGCCAAGGAGCGGAAAAAGCATCTCTACGAACTCGATGAAGCCGATTATGCCTCCATCCGTTCCTCGGCCTGGATCCTTAAAAAGAGCGGGAAAACCCCCCAGGAATTGGGAGCCTTCATCTCCGGACGCTTGCAGGCCAAAATCGAGGAGGGTTTGGCTCCTCTCGAGGGACATACCTTCCTGCATACTGCCCCCCATCATGACGACATCATTCTGGGCTATTGGCCGTACATCATCCACCTGGTCCGCAGCGCGAAAAACAAACATCACTTCACCTACCTGACCAGCGGCTTTAATGCCGTCACCAATGCCTACGCCCGCGAAATGCTGGAGAATCTGCAAAAATTCATCGATACGCCCGAGTTCCTCCACCTTCTGGATCAGGGCTATTTCGATCCCAACAACGACGTCTGCCGCAACCGCGACATGTACCAGTATCTCGACGGCGTCGCCGCGCACAGTGATTACATGCGCGCCGAGGGCGAGGCACGCCGGCTGCTGCGTAACCTGATCTATATCTTCGAGGAGAGCAGTCCCAGCCAGTTGAAAAACCGCGTCGCTGAACTAATCCTCTACTTCAAGACCCAATACCCCGGGAAAAAGGATCTGCCCTATATCCAGCAGCTCAAAGGAATGATCCGCGAATGGGAATCGGATCTCAAATGGGGCCATCTGGGCTTCAACTCGAGCCATGTCCACCATCTGCGCCTCGGTTTCTACAAGGGAGAAATCTTTACGGAAGATCCGCTCGTCGACCGCGACGTCCTCCCGGTGCTGAATCTCCTTAAATATGTCAAACCCAGTGTCGTAACCCTGGCCTTCGACCCCGAGGGCAGCGGTCCCGATACCCATTATAAGGTTTTACAGACCATCGCTCAGGCACTTAAAATCTACGAGAAAGAGAGCGGCAAACATCATATTCAGGTCTGGGGCTACCGGAATGTCTGGTTCCGCTTCCATCCCTCGGAAGCCACTACCATGGTGCCGGTCTCACTCAATTCGCTGTCGGTGCTGGAATCGGTTTTTAACGACTGCTTTGGTTCGCAGCGCACCGCTTCGTTCCCGAGTTATGAGTTCGACGGCCCCTTCTCCCAGCTCTCACGCAAGGTGCTGGTCGAACAGTACCAGTGGATGAAGCTCTGCCTTGGCCGCAGCTACTTCAACGAGAACGAACATCCGCGACTGCGTGGAGCCCATGGCATGGTTTATCTGAAAAAGATGACGCTTGAAGAGTTCTATGCTCAGTCCATCGAGCTGCGCAAACGGATGGAGAGCGCGGTTTAAGTGGAGCGCTGGAAGCGTTAGGCCGTTTTGGAAGGAGAGAGGAGCGCGCTTTGACGCTCCTTCAGGAGGAGGGCGCAGCCGGGACAAAAAAGGTCGGACTTGAGATCGATCTCTTCGACATAGGTAGACGCATTGAGAACACACCCTTGCTGTTGGCAGTGGCGCAGCCCGAAGGTGTGTCCCAATTCGTGAATACTTTCCTTGACCAGACGCTCGACCACGAGGGCCGGAGCAGGGGGGAGGCCATAGAATTCCGGTCGCAGCCGTAGAAGGGAGACCACGGCAGCCGGTCCTTCGAGCTGAGCCTCCCCGAAAACAAAGGTAAGTATAGGGATGAAGAGGTCGAAAGGGACTATGGCCAGAATCTTGTCTTGCGCAGAGGCGAGCTTGCTGTTCAGACCGAGCAGAATTTGTGAGGAATGATATTGTCCGCGGATCTGGTCGAAGGCAAACCGGGGATCGAATTCAAGGGGCAGGAAGACGGCGGGCCAGTTCACCTGCTGCTGGATGGCCCCGAGCAGCCGCGATTGGGTATCCGGCTTGATTTCGAGCAGCGGCACAATATGAATGCGTCCCATGCCGGTTACTCTTTGAGCTGATATCGTTTGATTTTATTATACAGAGTCACCCGGTCAATCCCCAGCATTTTGGCGCTCCGGCTGATATTCCAGTTGGCCTTGCGCAACACCTGCGCAATGTGGCGTTTTTCCATTTCCGCCAGGGAATCCGTGCCCTGCGGCGGTTCCACCCCCTCCTCGGCCAGTTGAAACGGCAGATCATTCGGCTGGATGATCGGTGGCTTGCCCACCACCATTGCCCGCTCGATCGCATTCTCAAGTTCACGCACATTGCCCGGCCATTGGTGACGGATCAACAAATCCATGGCCTGTGGAGAGATATCCTTAATGTTTTTATTCATGCTCTGGTTGTATTTATTTATAAAATGGTACACCAGCAAGGGGATATCTGATTTGCGCTCACGCAGCGGCGGCAGGACGATCGTGAAGACGTTGATGCGATAATAGAGATCCTCCCGGAACGAGCCGTCGGCAACGGCCATTTCCAGATTCTTGTTGGTGGCGCAAATGAGCCGGATGTCGACATGGATGGTCTGGTTGCCCCCAACCCGCGTGAATTGCTTGGATTCCAGCACCCTCAACAGCTCCATCTGCATCTTCTGGCTGATATTGCCGATCTCGTCCAGGAAGAGGGTGCCCTTGTCCGCCATCTCAAATTTCCCCTTGCGCCGCGTCTGCGCACCCGTAAAGGCCCCCTTTTCATGACCAAACAGCTCGCTCTCCAATAGACTCTCCGCCAGTGCACCGCAGTTCACCGCAATGATCGGGTGATAACGCCGTTCGGAATGGGCGTGGATCGCACGAGCAATCAGTTCCTTGCCCGTACCACTTTCACCGCGGATGACCACAGTTGAATCAGACTGGGCCACAGTTTGGACCAGTTCCATGACACGGCGGATCTGCGGGCTGTCACCAATAATCTCGTTGGTGAGCGCCACCTGCTGCAAACTCTGGCGTAATTCGAGGTTTTCGCTGCGTAGGGAGAGCCGTTCCGCGGCATTGCGGATCATGTGGCTAAGATCATCCGGATTAAAGGGCTTGACGATGTAATCATAGGCGCCTTCCTTCAGGCTGGAGACCGCGGTATCGACCGACGCATAGGCCGTCATAATGATGATGATGATCTCCTTGTTGACCTCACGCACGCGCCGCTGCAGCTCTATGCCATCCATCCCGGGCATGCGGACATCAAGCAGCATGATATCCCAGTGCGCTCTTTCAAGGGCCGCCAGCGCCTCATAGGCATCCTTGGCGATGCCAACCTCATAGCCATCCTCACGAAACCAGTTGAACAAGGAGTGGCGTACGGATTCTTCATCATCGACGATGAGAATGGAAACAGCAGTCATGGTAGACCTCTGATGAATAATGTCAATATTGGTCAATCCCCCAACGGTCGCAAGGTCAGATCTCTTGGATTGTCTGCTTGCTGATCTTGACATCGCTGTCCGCGATTGGTTGCCGCGGCAGCGTGATGTAGAAGGTTGCGCCAGCACCAGGGCTGGATTCCACCGAAATACGGCCCTGGTGGCGCTGGATGATCCCGTAGACAACGGCCAAGCCCAGCCCCACGCCTTTGCCCTCTTTCTTCGTGGAGAAAAAGGGATCGAAGATATTGGGAAGGATTTGCTCCGGAATGCCGACACCGGTATCGGAGACCTGGATCGTCACATGCTCCCGATCCTGTCCTTCACTGGTGGTGATGGTCAGGATACCGCCGTTCTCCATCGCTTCCGTCGCATTGACAAAGAGGGCGACCAGCGCCTGGCGGATCTGGCCGCCATCGCAGATCACCAGGTCATCCGCCAGGGTCAGCTTTCGCACCGCCTCGATCCCCTTGAGCTCGAGATGGTGATGGACCAGCATCAGGCTGGAGGCAATCAGGTCGTGTAAATGTTCCTGAGCGAAGTTGCCACCGGTCTGCCGGGCGAAGATCAGCATGTTCTTGACGATGTCGCCGGAGCGTCCAACCTCGTTCTTGATGATGGTCAGATATTCCTGAAGAGCCACTTTGCGCTCCGGGGAGAGATTATCCTCGCGCAGCAGCCGCAATGCAAGAAAGGCATAATTGAGCACCCCGGCGAGAGGATTGTTTATCTCATGCGCCACCGTCGCCGAAAGTTTGCCCAACGAGGCCAGGCGTTCCATCTGCATCATATGCGACTGCGCCTGGGCCAGCTCGCGGCTTTTTTGTTCCGCCTTCTCCTCGAGATGGCTGGACCAATCGGTGATCTCCTGATAGGCTTTGGCGAGATCCTCGCTCATCCGGTTGAAGGAGTGTGCCAGCTGTCCGAGTTCATCCTTTCCAGATGAGGGGATACGGTAAGCGAGATTCCCCGAAGCGATCTCCCGGGTGCCCTTGATGAGCGCACGGACGCGACGCCGGACGGTAAGATAGATGAACATGCCGGCAGCCAGCCCGCTGCCAATGATCATAAAGCCGGCAAAAAGGATGAGCTGCCGGCGGCTCTGCTGCAGTTGGCGGTCGACCGCTTCCAGCGACATCTTGACATCGAGCACACCCAGCACCTTTTGTCCCTGCTCATGCGCGTGGCACTCCGCGGTATAGCAATCCTTTTCATTCTCGATCGGATTGATGACGCCAACTGTCCGGTGACCGTCGGGCAGCCGGAAGACACGCTGCCGTTCCGCCAGGGGCAGGGCCTGCAAGGGCTGTGATTCGGCATGGCAGATGATGCAGGCCTCCGCCCTAAAATCGGCCGTGCGTCCGATCTCCGCGGCGGTCGAGGAAAAAACGATCGTACCCTTCTTGTTGTAGATGCGAATGCCATCCACTCCAGGCTCATTGGCCACGGTGTTGATGATCTGATGCACATCCTCCTTGCGGTTGATCAGCATGCCGTACCGCATGGACCGTTTAAGGATATCACTGACCCGATTCACGCTGAGAAAAACGTTCTCCATCAGCTGCCGGCTGTGGGTCTGCACCGAGCGGTAGGAATAAATCGAGAATCCCATCATCATGATCAACATCATCCAGAGGAAGATGCGGATGCTCAGCGACTGGGCGGTTCTTTTCATCATGACGTTGGACACCTGCAGTGATCGGTATGGTAAAGCCAAGGCAAAATAGCAATTTAATCGACAAGGTGCAACTGATTTGGTGGCATTATGGCCAGGTGCAGCAAATCACAACATATTCTGTTTAAAATGTTGACAACACACGGACGGACCAAATGGTGACGCCGTCGGCAAGATTACGAGGGGTGGAAGAGGAGTGAACCATAACCGTTGAGCGGCCCTAACGCTGCGGGCCGCTCAACGGCGATAGAATTGGGCGACGAGGTGAAAATACCGCTGGCCGCCCAGCATGGCGGCGAGATTTGGCAGGCGTGTCCCACCATCGTGGCTGGTTGGCCCCAACGTTTTGCGCAGAGGATCCAGAGCGTCCTCGAGGATTTGCATCAGCTCCTTGTGCTGTGTCTGGAGATACTCTGCGGCCTTCGTCCCGCGCAGTAAACCGCGGCAAGCCGTGCGCACCGAGCTCACTTCGAGATCCATGAACCGAACCTGGCGGGCGGGCTCACTCCGGATGACCAGAGTATCGAGCAGGCGAGGGTTGACGCCGCGGATCACTCCCGCACAGGGTGCGGTGAGCCCCAGGGTGCCCTCGCTGGCGATCAACCACATGCTGGTCTGTGTCGCCGTCAGCGCCGTCCCTAAACGCGGCAAAATGACTTCGCGTACCGGCGGCAGGAAAAGGGCACCGATTTCATTCAAACCGATCTCGACCAGATGTTCATCCCGCCGGCGGACGTACCAGAAACCGGCGCCATACCAGGCTTCCGGATCAAAACAGAGCGCATCATCCGAAGGTTTCATCCTGACGGCTGGTGCAGGGGCTTCCGGTCCTGGTACTTCATTGTGGCGATGCCCTTTATCAGTGCCCCTGCGCATCAGCGCGTCGAAAGGGCAGTTTTCACACTCAAATGCGCGATCGCATAACTTGAAGGCCACGAGACCCGCCTGCATCCAGATGCAAGCGGATTCGCCTTCCGGCCAGATGCGATAAACTGCATCTGGAGATTTTTCAGTAGGATTTGTCATGGTGCGGACCATTTGCTCCTTAAGCACCAGTGGAAATTCCGGCTTGTCTTCAGCCACATCCATCTTATTCGGAGCTGACGTGGCAGCCGTCACAACTCTCTTCATAGTTAAATGCTTTTTCACCGTTATGACAGGTGCCGCACGGTTCATGACCGGCTTTGGCCGCACCGCCAGCCTCCTGTCCGACAGACCGGATGGAAAAGAGCACAGCATGACATGTCTTGCAGTTGGGCTCACTTTGATCCACATGCGATTCGTGATTGAAGGTGACCTGACCGGGACTGGCCTCCGATTTGGGGATTGCAATCGCCTCCGGAAAGGTGAGCGATTCAGCGGGCAACAGCTTGGCCGGATCGGGTATCTGCGCCGGCGTGTTGGGCTTTTTTGCGGCCAGAGACCAGCCGAATCCGGCGACCAGCAGCAGTAGAATCCCGAAGAGGGCAGCCATCGCCCATCGTCCGGACTTGCCGGCGGCCACCAGCGGCGGCTGGTGCACACCCAGCTTTTCCTCAGCCGGAAAGATAGGCAGAAATTTGACAGCGAAGCGAAAGGCCACCAGCCCTGCGGCAACCACCGACATGGTCACCGCCAGCTCCATCCAACTGGGCAGATATTCCACGCCGCTGTATCGCGTCATCCCCGTGATCGCCACGTTCAGTCGGTTCATGATGAAGCCAAACAGCACCAAAACTGCTCCGAAAAAGAGCCAGGCCTTGCTGGCGCGCACCCTGGCGCTGAAAAACAGGAGCATCGGCGTAACAAAACCGAGCAGAATCTCGACGAGAAAATAGAGGCTCTCGGCCGATCCGTCGAAAATATACCGCAAGGCACTGCGGCTCGACAGATCCTGGAGCCGCAGGACCAGATAGATCCCGATGACCACGGCGATCACCCGGCTGATATTGGCCAGGAGGCTGTGCTCCAGCTCCTTGCCGAAGGCGCGCGCACTCAGATAGGACTCGAATATGACCATGGCGAGCCCTCCGGCGATGGCCGAGATGAAAAAGAAGAGCGGCAGCAATCCGGAGTACCACAGCGGATGCAGCTTGCTGGCCACAAGGACGTAGAGGGTCCCGAGCGACGACTGGTGCAGAGTCGAGAGCAGCACCCCGACGATGACCAGAGGGACGGTGATGGTTTGGAATCGGCGTTGCCAACGCTCGAGGCGGAACCGTTCGAATACGACCGGCAGAAATTCAAGAAAGAGCACCGTCGTGTAGAGCATCACGCACCAGCCAACCTCGAACATGACCGAATGGGGGTTCCACATGACGATGACGTGCCAGACATTGTAGGGTTTCCCCAGATCGAACATCAGCGCCGTGATCACCAGGACATAACCCAGAAAGGCGGTCAAAATCGTCGAGCGGGCGATGGGCTTGTATTCCTTGAGATTAAAAATATAAACCGTCGCGGCTATGGCAAATCCGCCGGCGGCCAGACCGACACCAACCAGAATATCGAATCCGATCCAGATGCCCCAGGGAAATTGATCGGAAAGATGGGTGGTGGCCCCCAATCCATAGTAAAAACGGTGAAAGGTAGCATAGAGTCCCCCCGCCCAGATGGCAGCGAGGACGAAGGTCCAGAAGGTCGGTTTGGGAAGTTTTATTTTCATAAGCACCTCAGCAAAGTGACGGGAGACGATCGTTGATTGGCGGTATCGGCCGCAGGGGTCAAACCCGTTCTTCGGGCGAATCCTGCAACTCGATGCGCCGGTTTACAATCCACCAAATGCCGGCGAGTAAAGCGGTACCGGTCGTCACGATACTGGGGATCTTGTTAAGGACCTTCCAGGTCAGTTTGGGATATGGATCCTGGATCATATTGGCGGGAAAACCGAGGTCTGCGAAGGGCACCGCCGAAAGATAAAGGACCGAGGTGCCACCCGCCTCGCGCAAGCCGTAAAGATGCGGGATGTAGCGATCCGGCTGTGCTTCCATCCTGCGTTGCGCTTCGGCGATCAGTGCGGAGCGCTCGCCAAAAAGAGTCGCGCCGGTCGGACACGCCCGGGTACAAGCCGGCTGATCCCCCTTCTTGAGGGCCTTTTCATAGCAGAAAATGCATTTTTCGATGACGGGAATCGGTTTGTCCCACTGGTATTTGGGAATGCCGAAGGGACAAGCGATCATGCAGTAGCGGCAACCCATACACTTGTGGCCGTCGTAGATCACCGCACCCTCAGGAGTCTTGGTCAAGGCACCAACCGGGCATGCAGAGACGCAGGCCGCCTCCTCACAATGCATGCACTGGCGGCGGATATTGACGCCCTTGCGGTTCTCCACGGCACTCCAGGTATAGGCCGTCAGCAGATTATTGGCGGACGTCCGGGGAAGTCCGTTGATCTCTTTACATGCCAATGCGCAGGCTTCACAGCCTACGCACTGGGTCAAGTCCGTCAGAATAGCGGCTTTCATCCGCTTCCTCCATCTTAGTTTTGAGTGGGCCTGTCCAGAAATTCCTCTACAAATTTGCTCCAGTTGGCATCATCCAGCGCCTGTAAGGCGCCTTGAGCTGGCAGGCCACCATCTTGCATCGCCGGGGCGAGCGCTTGCTGCGGTACAGCTAGGGCGATAAAGTCACGCAACCGCGCCATTTCGGAGCGCAGCCACTGATAAGCCTCTTCCCCGATGCGCATACCTTTGACCGATTCGCTCAGGTTATCCGGCTGCAGCGCCAGGGCCCAGGCCCGGTTGATGTCGTGGTAAAGACCCTGCGGGTCTTCCTTGAGGGCCCTGTTGATCGTCGTCACCGTGCCGGCCATCGGGGCGCGCAGGGTGAGGGTGCGTTTCCCCAACTGCAGCGAGAGGATCGGCTCGCCCTTCTTCACCCGCTGCCCTGGTTGCGGCAGCGAGACCGCATCGATCGAGTGCAGGGCCGAGAGCATCAGGCGGCTGACGCCGAGACGAATCTCGCCGTTGGGGAGGAGGGAACTCCAGAGCTGACCGGAGGCAGCGAAAACACCGCGGGGCAGCAATTCCTCGATGCTGTGAAAAACGGGCCGACGCACAGCCGTCGTGGCAGGCGCGAAGGATTTGGCCTGGCGAAGCTGCACCAGATAATCGGCCAGGATGAAAGCCAGGGCGAGGGCGAGGAGTAATAAAACGGTCATGGTCTGTTCCTTGGTTTTATAGGTGATGGCTTATCGGGTTTCGTAGTTGAAAAATTCAACGCAAAAGTCACGCCATTGAGCATCGGTCAGGTGACGGGCGAAGCCATCGACCAACTCGCCGCCATCCTGCATGGCCGGTAGCAGAGCGCCGGCATGCTCGAGCAAAAACTTGGCGCGCACGGTCTTGAGCCACTGTCCGACCGAAGCCCCCTGCATTAGATTAGCGAGGTTGTCCGCCAGATGCGCAGGCTTGATCCGCAGCAGCCAATCGCTGCCGCTCTTCTCCCGGGCTTCCAGAACGACACCATCCACAGGAATCCGCTGTGCCACCAGGCGGCCTCCCACCCGTGCTTGCCAGGCAACATCACCCTGATGCACAACGGTTCCCTTTTCCGGCAACATAATTTCATCCAGGTAGCCGAATGCATGACGCGAGAAATCATCCATGCCGACCTCGACCATCTCGTCAGAAATAACCCGCGCAAAACTGTGGCTCGGGTGCAGATAATAGGGTGTCTTTTTTGCCATTTTCTGGAAGGAACTGGCCGCTGCCGTCATCTGCCGCCGGGCGGCTCGCTCGCGCAGATAACTGATGCCGACGAAGATCAGGACCATAACCAGCATGAGAAGGACTACCATGATATGCCTCCTTTATTGCAATTTACTTTGATGTCGAATTACTCGTCACGTCGGCTCACAGCAAAGGTCATGCCAAAATAGATAGAAGCGTAATTCATATGACTTAATATTTTAATTATCAATGAGTAATATTAATCGAGCATGCATATTAAATGAACACTGATGGAATGTGTCGATGATTATATTTACAACATATCAGATTGATATAAACCATCAAAGTCTTGTTAATTCAAGTTAATTCAATTTGATGCGGATGATTAATAAATAATCAATTGTAGGCGGTGTAATACGATCAAATGTTGTTTTTGTCAACAAAGTGGCGTGAGACCCTGCTGATCGCACAGCGCTGCGCTACCCGCATCCCCCAAGTCGGCTTCTACCCGGACGTTCGCGTCGGGCAAAGAGGTCGCGAATCAGATTTCGTAGGGCATCCTTCTTTACGCTAATTACTGTTGACAAAATAAGTGCATATTCCTATATTGGAATACTATGCAGGGGTTTTCCGTCGCTGGCGGATATTTCTTTTCTGCTGGGCAGCTTGGCCTGCGACGACACGTCGCAATGCGAGAGGTGGGAGTATGAGACGCACAGGCATCACACTCAGCTTGCTTCTGGGCTGCCTCACAGCCGTCAGAGCGGAAAATTATTTGATAAATGGCGGGCAGGAATCCCAAATCAGCTACCAGATGGTGCAAAAAGTCGAACCCGCGCCCGGCACCCAGAAGCTGGTTCTGAGTTATGTCATCCCCGAAGGATTCGCTTCACCAACCTATCGTCAAAACATCAGCACCTTTCGCCTCACCTTTTCGATCGAACCCTCCAGCCGTGAGGAAAAAACCGATGAGCGCGGCAACCGGATCGTACGGGCTATCTGGAATCGCCCGCAAGCCATGGTTGAGTCGGTCATGCAGTTCACGGCGAGCAACAGCACTGGACTGAAGCCATTACGCACCGACGCCCCGTTCCCGCTCGCCAATCTCAGCCCCGTCGAGGAGGTTTATCTCGCCGCCACCAATCAGGTGCCCGCCCGGAACGACGAAATCATTCGCCTCGCAGCACAACTCACCGCCTCGAGCAAGACCGAATTCGATGCCATACAGCGGATTCTCGCCTGGGTGGTCGATCATCTCCGCTATGTTCTGGTCCCGGAGAGCTATGACGCCCTCTATTCGCTGCGCACGGGCAAGGGCAACTGCCAGAACTATTCCCATATCAGCGCTGCGTTGATGCGCGCCGTCGGCATCCCCTGCCGTATTGTCAACGGCATCACGCTGAAAGAACCCTATGACGTCGAGCTGCCAGGCGGAACCCTGACCCTGCGCATGGCGCAAGGCCGGCACTCCTGGATTGAGGTATGGTTCCCTGACCTGGGCTGGGTGCCTTTCGATCCACAACAGACCGCCCTCTATGTCAGCAACCGCTTCATTCGGGTTGAGGTGGGACTGGACAACGAGGAGACCTGCAATGACGGTCTCATCCGCTGGTCCCAGTCGGCGGGCGCCCAGGGCAGACCGCAATTTGAGGAGAACATCGGCTACACCCTTGCGGCCGATCGTGTCAATCTGCGGGCGGAGAAGCAGAACTACGGTCCGCAAAGACTGCTCTTCTTCCCGCCGGTGGAAGCGCGTTTCACCCCGGTGTCCGCTAGGCCGGCCACACCGCCCCCGCCGCCCGCACCGCCGGCCTCCCAGCAGACCATGCGCCGTTATGCCTATAGCCAGCCCTACAGCCAGGGCAACACCGATTTCCCACGAAACACCGATTTTCTCGCCGCGCGGGGACCAGCGCAGCAAACCGATGACGGCCAGATGGAGATGCGTAAAAACTTTCTAGTCGAGACGGCTGAGTATGTCACCACCCAGGGCCAGCAGTATGCCCAGACCTTCCTCATCGCCCAATCGCTCAAACTGAACAAGATTGGACTCGCCCTCCACAAATTTGGCGGCACCGGACAGCTCTGGGTTGAAATCTATAAGGATGACGGATCGGGTAAACCCGGCGCCTACCTGACGACCAGCCAGTACCTCGCGGTCGATCAGATGAAATATACATCCGGGTATGACTGGGTTGATTTTGACTTTGGCACCCCCGGTCTGCTTCTGCCGCCCGGCCGCTACTGGATGGCCCTCGGGTTCACCGGCAGTCCGATCATCAACTGGTTCTTCTCTTATGGCAAACCAGTCGGCCCCGAGGATGGCACGCGCTACAAAACCCTCTTCGACGAGACCTGGAGCCGCAGCCTCGCCTACGAGTTCAATTATCGCATCATCGGCATGACCGGGGAGTAACGCGAATCATGCGCGGCTTCCGCTGGGCAACGATATGGCCGCTAACGGGAAGAGGGAATGGCTCAAAAGTATATTCTGACGCACGATCTCGGGACCAGCTCCAATAAAGCCGTACTGTTCACGCTGCAGGGACGTTTGATCGCGGAGGCCCGCCAGGACTACGCCGTCCATTATCCGCGCCCCAAATACGCCGAACAGGACCCCTTTGACTGGCTGCATGCGGTGTATACCACCTCCCGCAAGGCTCTCGAAAAGTCCGGTATTAAGGCCGAGCAGGTGGCCGGCATCACCTTCACCTGCCAGATGCAAACTCTTGTGGCGGTGGATGCCCAGGGCGAGCCGGTGATGCCTGCGATCTCCTGGCTCGATACGCGCGGTATGGAGGTCCTTTACGATACCCTCTATCCCCGGCCGCGCATCCAGGGCTATCATCCCTTGCGTCTGCTGCAGTTTCTGCGGATTACAGGCGGTGCACCCGGCCATACCGGCAAGGACCCCATCGCCAAAATCCTCTGGATCCAACGCAACCGGCCGGAACTCTTCGCCCGGGTCGACAAATTTCTCGATGTCAAGGATTTCGTCATCTATCATCTCACCGGCCGGTGGTCGAAATCGGTCGACATGGCGTCCGTCTGGTGGCTTCTGGATACCCGGAAGAACCGCAACCTCTGGGATGAAAAACTCTGCCGTCTCGCCGGTATCACGCCGGATCAGCTGCCGCCGGTCTATCCGAGTTCGGCGATTATCGGCCCCCTGCAGGCGGCAGCGGCGGATCACATGGGCCTTCCGGCCGGCATCCCGGTCATCAATGGCTCGGGGGATATCCCGGCCGCGGCTGTCGGCTCTGGCGCGATCAAGGAGGGCGCCCTCAATATCCGTCTTGGCACCAGCGGCGGCATCTCCGGCCATTTCAGCAAGCGTAAAATCGATATCGCCCATTATGCCGGCTGCGTCGGCAGCACCTTCCCGGAAAAATACTATCTGGCTCTGGCCCATCAGGAGACCATCGGCATCTGCCTCGAATGGCTCGCCAACCGCATCCTCTACCATAAGCAGCGGCTTGCGGAGGAGACGCTTTTTTCCGATGTATTCCAGCTTCTCGATCATCTGGCGATGCAGGCCCCGCCCGGCGCGGCGGGGCTGATCTTCACACCCTGGATGTTCGGCGAGCGCTGCCCGATTGATGACCATAACGTCCGCGCCGGTCTTTTCAACCTCAACTTGCAGCACGGTCGCGAACATATCATCCGCGCCGTGCTCGAAGGCATCGCCTTCAACCTGCGCTGGGCCCTGGAGGTTCTGGAAAAGCTCTACCAGCCGGTCACGGAACTCCACATCATCGGCGGCGGCGCTAAAAGCGATATCTGGTGCCAGATCATCGCCGACATCACCAACCGGCGCATCCGCCAGGTTGCCGATCCCCAGCAAGCCAATGCCCGGGGCGTCGCCCTGCTGGCCAGCCTGGCCCTAGGGCACATCAGCGATTTTGAGTCGATCGCCGACCATGTGGTGATCCGCCAGAGCTATGAGCCCGATCCCGCCCATCGGTTGCTGTACGACCAGCTCTTCAACGAATTCAAGCGGCTTTATCAGCAAAACAAAAAATGGTATGCCCGTATGAACGGCGCAAGCGGACCCAAGAGCCCGGCGTGGGGTGAGTCCGCCTCCTAACCGCCACTTGGTCACCTCAATTCTTTCTCGGAGCAATGGAAGATATGGCTCAGCCGCGCACCGGCACCGTGCTGATCGTCGATGATGAGGCCATCATCCGTGATTCGCTGCAGCAATGGCTGGAGATGGAAGGGTATCGAGTCTTTGCGGCGGAGAACGGCGAAAAGGCGCTTCAGCTCTGCAAATTCGAGTCCTTCGATGTCGGGGTCTTCGATATCCGGATGCCCGGCATGGATGGCATTTCCCTGCTCAAACAAACGCGTCGTGACTACCCGGAGATGGCGGTGATCATGATGACCGCCTTTGCCAGCATCGAGGATGCCGTGTTGTGCATCAGTTCCGGCGCCCATGATTACGTCATCAAACCCTTTCCGCCGGAAAAACTCTCCCAGGCGATTCGCAATCTCATGGAATCCCGGCACCTGCATGCCCGGCAGCAGGGATTGATTGCCCGCCAGGATTTGCTGCAGCAGTTTGCACGGGAGACTACGCCCTTCCTGACACTCGGCGCGGTAACAGCCGTCCTCGCCGGTGCGGCCTGGGTTCCAGGCGCCCGGCCTGAACTGGAAGGCGGGCATGCGGGTGAAGCCCTGCAGCATCCATTGATCGACCACGCACTCGAGATCGCCCGGCCTGCCCTGGCGGTCGTGAACAGTGATCTGAATCGCATCGCCGATACCACGCTAGCGTTGGCTGAACGGGAGAGAGGCACCGCGCAATCGCGGACAACCGGCTCGGGCGCGCTCGCGCTGCAGACCGCCGCACCTTTCGTGCCCTGTGTACTGGCACTGCACCTGCTGATCTCCGCCCTGACTACAGACGACCGGCCCACCCCCGAGATCCGGGCGCTCCGGGCCGTCGCAGGATCCAGGCGACCACGTTTGCAGTTGCTCGCCGCCGGCGGATGGAGTGCAGCAGATCGAGCCCGGATTACGGGAGAGGTGAGGGCTACAGACAACGCCGGCCGCGCTGCGGAGATGGCCCGGCTGCTGCTGCAGCAGATGGGTGCCGGCCTGCAATTTGCAGAAAACCAGATCGTCATCGATTTGCCTCCTGCAATGGAACCGAAGTAACTGCATGAAGGCGGAGACGTTAAAAATCCTCATCATCGATGATGAGGATCTGCTCCGGGAGGGCTGCAGGAGGCTGTTGGAGATGGCAGGCTATGAGGTAGCAACGGCCGCCGATGCGGAGGAGGGATTGCAAAAGGCGGCCTCAGGCGCTTTTGGCATTGTCTTCGTCGATTTCCGGATGCCGGGCATGACCGGTATCGAGTTTATCCGCCGGATGCAGGAAAGCAGCCCCACCACCGATGTTGTGATGATGACCGGGTATGCCAGCATTGAGATGGCGGTCGAGGCGATGAAGAACGGTGCACGCGACTATATCTCCAAGCCCTTTGAAGCGGAGCAACTCCTCGAAATTGTCAGCCGGCTGGCGCGGAGGCATGCGCCACCGGCTTCGCAGCCGGCCGGAGAACTGGATTTTACCCTCCAGGGCAAGTCGATCCGTATCATCGGCAGGGTGGAAGCCATGCAGGAACTCTTTGCCCTGGTGCGCAAGGTCGCGCCCACCGATAGCACAGTCCTGATCGAAGGGGAGAGTGGAACGGGCAAGGAGATGATCGCGCGTGCCATTCACGCCCTCAGCAACCGCAAGAACAAGCCCTTTTATGCCATGGATTGCGGTTCGCTGGTCGAGTCGCTTTTTGAAAGCGAATTGTTCGGCCATGTCAAAGGCTCTTTTACCGGCGCGACGGCGACCAAACATGGCGCCCTGGAGTTGGCGCACGGAGGCACCTTCTTTTTCGATGAGATCGGCAACATCTCCCTGAACGTTCAGGCCAAGGTCCTGCGGGCGATTCAGGAGAAGGAGATTCGCCGCATCGGTTCCACCCAGACCATCCCCGTGGATGTCCGGGTGATCGCCGCCACCAACCGCGATCTGCGCGCCGCTGTCGCGGCGGGAGAATTCCGCGAGGACCTATACTACCGCTTGAGCGTTATTCCAATCCGGCTGCCTCCATTACGCGAAAGAGTCCAAGATATAGATATTTTACTCGATCATTTCATCCAAAAACATAATAAGCGACGACAGCAAAATCCTATTGAAAAGATATCTCCTGAGGTGCTCGACCTCTTTAGGCGATACCCGTGGCCGGGCAACATCCGCGAATTGGAAAACGTTATCGAACGCGCCGCAGTGATCGAGGCGGGCACCGAGCTCCGCTTACACAGCCTGCCACCGCATCTGCGTAGTTTTCCTGGACAGCAGGAGCCGGCTGGTCCGACGGAGCCCCGGTCGCTCGTCGATGTGGAAAAAGACCACATCCGCAAGACCCTTGAGCGCTGTAGGGGCAACATCAGCCATGCCGCCCGGTTGCTAGGCATTGACCGCAAGACCCTTTACGAAAAAATTCGCCGCTACGACCTTTCCGCCTCCTGATTTCGCACCGTCCGCCTCAAGTATCCCGCGGCATTCAGCCCGTACCCTGACCGTTTTCTGAACCGAGACATAGGTTTGTGGAATTTCGCCACAATACAATCTCTCAAAAATGATAGATAAAATCCGGTTCACTTCGACAGGACGATTTTATTTAATATAATAACAGGATATTACAGCAACCATCACCCCACCGGGAAATGGCACGTTTTTTGAACAGGAAATAGAAAACGTACTCCATTCTGGCCTAATTCGATGACTTGTCTAATCGTGGCAAATCCGCAAAAGAGCGTGACGCAGGAGGTGGCACGATTTCTCAGTGCACATGCCGTTACGACTCTGCTGCTCGATGATCCCCTCCAGGCGCTGGAGCAGGCTCAGGGGCAGCATTTCGATCTGATTGTGCTCGATGCCCGGACCCATGGACTGAAAATCGACCAGGCCATCCGCCTGCTCAAGGGGTGCGATCCCGCGGCGCGCATTATCGTACGCACCGAAGAAAATAGCCGCGCCCTTGAGGGCAAGGTCCGCAAGGAACAGGTTTTTTATTATCATGTTGATTCATTGGGCATGAAGGACCTTCAACTGGCCATGGCAGCTGCACTCGGCATTTCCGGGCGTGGCAGTGATTCCAGGTAATCATCGGTATCCACAAAGAGAGGAAATCATGGAACTCCAAGAGGTGTACCAGAAATATCCGAAGAACGATCCCTCGATCCTGATCCCGATTTTGCAGGATATTCAGGAAATCTGCGGGTATCTCTCTGAAGACGAACTGCATCATGTCGCTGCGCATACCCGTCTTCCTGTAAGCCGCGTCTTCGGCGTGGCGACTTTCTATAATCAGTTCCGACTGCGCCCGTTGGGCAAACATGTGATCCGCGTCTGCCGTGGTACAGCCTGTCACGTCAAGGGATCGTTCGATATCCTCACCACGCTGGAGAATGAACTGGGCATTAAGGCTGGCGGCACCACCAAGGATCTGCAGTTCTCTATCGAGACCGTCGCCTGCATTGGCGCTTGCAGCATTGCCCCGGTGATCACCATCGACGATGAGTTCCATGGCGGCCTCACCGTCAAAGCCGTGCAGAAGCTGATCGCTGCAATGAAAAACAACAAGGAATGAGGCGGATATGAATTCATATGCAAAAATCTTTGCCAATTGCTGGCATAGTGCTGATAAACCCTGTGCGCACTTTATCGAGTGCATCAACGATGGTCAAAAGTGCCACCAATCCGCCGAAACCCGGAAACACCTCGACGCCTTCAAGCGGGAAATTCTGCTCGAGGAGCACAAGGAGCCGGTCATCCTCATCGGCATGGGCACGTGTGGCCTGGCCAATGGCGCCAACCGCGTACATGCTGCCATTCTGGCCGAACTCGAAAAGCTCAATCTCAAGGTTCGGGTCATCCCGACCGGTTGTGTCGGCTATTGTTCGAAAGAAGTGATCGTTGACATCAAACTGCCCGGGTATCCCCGCCTCTGCTACTGCCAGGTGAAACCCGAAGATGTTCCTGAGCTGCTGCAGAAGACTCTGGTCGAAAAAACCGTGGTCCGGGAAAAACTGCTCGGCATCTATCCTGCCGAGGGCAGCAATGGTTGGGGCGTGCTGCCGCTCCTCAGTGAGGTGCCCTTTTTTGCCAAACAGAAAAAGCTGGTGCTCGCGAACTGCGGTGTCATCGATCCCGAAAGCATTGACCAATATCTCGCACGCGGCGGCTATATCGGCCTCTCACGGGCCCTCAACAAGATGACCTCCGCCGACGTTGTGAAGGAGATGATCGCTTCCGGCCTGCGCGGACGTGGTGGTGGCGGTTTCCCCACCGGCAAGAAATGGGAATTCGCCCATAATCAGCAAGCTGAGCAGAAATACATCGTCTGCAACGCAGATGAAGGCGATCCCGGCGCCTTTATGGACCGCGCCGTCATGGAGAGTGATCCCCATCGCGTGATCGAAGGCATGGTGATCGGGGCTTATGCCATCGGCGCCAGTGAGGGTTATATTTATTGCCGCGCCGAATATCCGCTGGCAATCAAGCGCCTGGAGAAGACCATCGCCGATGCCAAGGCCTACGGGCTGCTTGGCGACCATATCCTCGGCAGCGACTTTTCGTTCCATCTTAAGATCAAGAAGGGGGCCGGCGCTTTTGTTTGCGGGGAAGAGACCGCCCTGCTTCACTCCATCGAAGGCAAACGCGGCATGCCGCGGCCCCGGCCGCCGTTCCCGGCGGTCTCCGGCCTCTTCGGCAAGCCGACGGTCATCAATAACGTCGAAACCTTCGCCAATGTCCCCCTGGTCCTGCGCGATGGCGCCGGCCAGTTCGCACAAATCGGCACAACCGGCTCCAAGGGCACCAAGATCTTCGCTCTTTCGGGCAAGATCACCAATACCGGACTGGTCGAGGTACCGATGGGCGTCTCGCTGCGCGAGGTGATCTTTGATATTGGCGGCGGCTGCCCCAATAACAAAAAGTTCAAGGCCGTCCAGATCGGCGGGCCCTCCGGCGGCGCCTTGCCGGAGCAGGTCATCGATACGCCGATCGATTATGAGAACCTTAAAACCGTCGGCGCCATGATGGGTTCCGGCGGCCTGGTGGTGATGGATGAAACCACCTGCATGGTCGACGTGGCCAAGTACTTCATGACCTTTATCCAGTCCGAGTCGTGCGGCAAATGTATCCCCTGCCGCGAGGGCACTAAGCGGCTGCTCGAGATCCTCGAGCGGCTGACCTCCAGCTATCGCAGCGAGAAGAGCCCTGAGGAAGCGCTGCAACGTTTTCAGGGCATGGTCTATATGGAACGACTCTCCGAGGTGATCCAGAATACCTCGCTTTGCGGCCTGGGACAGACTGCCTCCAATCCCGTGATGAGTACGCTGCGCTACTTCCGCGACGAATACGAAGCGCACCTCTACGACCGTAAATGCCCGGCCGGTTTGTGCCGGGAGTTGCTGACCTATCATATTGACACGGACAAATGCACGGGCTGCACGGTCTGCGCCCGCAAGTGCCCGCAGAATGCCATTCTCGGCGAAAAGCAAAAGGCGCACTATATCATCGACGAAAAGTGTATCCGTTGCGACCAGTGCCGCGCCAATTGCAAATTCGATGCGATCTTTGTAGAGTAATTTCACACGAGAGGATCCCCATGAAGGTAACGATTAACAATAAAGAGTGCTGGGCCAATCCGGGCGAGACCATCCTTACGGTTGCCGAGCGCGAAGGCATCCAGATTCCCACCCTCTGCTACCTGAAGGGCTTTTCGCCGACCGGCGCCTGCCGCGTTTGCGTCGTCGAGGTGGAAGGCCAGCGCAATTTGATTCCCTCCTGCGCCTTCCCGATGAGTGAAGGGATGGTGGTGCAGACCAACTCGCCGCAAGTGCGCCGGGCGCGGAAAACGATCGTCGAACTGCTAATCGCCAACCATCCGCAGGACTGTTTGACCTGCGTGCGCAATGGCAACTGCGAACTGCAAGATCTGGCGGCACAGTATGGCGTGCGCGATGTGCGCTATGCCGGTGAAATCCGGGGCGGTAAGATCGATATAGCTAGCCCCTCAATCGAACGCGATCCCGAGAAATGCATTCTCTGCGGTCGCTGCGTCCGCGTTTGCCACGAGGTCCAGAATGTCGGCGCCATCGATTTTGTCCGCCGGGGTTTCAAGAGTGCGGTGGCCCCGGCCATGGATGGCAGCTTGAACGCGATCGCCTGCGTCTTCTGCGGGCAATGTATCACGGTCTGTCCCGTCGGTGCCCTGCGCGAGAAAAGTAATGAGAAGATTGCCTGGGAGGCCATCAACAACCCGAAAAAGCATGTCGTGGCGCAGATTGCGCCGGCGGTCCGGGTTGCCCTAGGCGAGGAATTCGGGATGGAACCCGGCAGTGTTGTGACCGGTAAAATAGTCGCCGCCTTGCGGCGTATCGGTGTCGACCGAGTTTTTGACACCAACTTTGGTGCCGACCTGACCATCATCGAGGAGGCCTCCGAACTGCTGCACCGCATCAAAAACGGCGGCACGTTGCCCCTACTCACTTCGTGCAGCCCCGGTTGGGTCAAATACATCGAGCACTTTTATCCCGATCTGCTGCCGCACGTCTCTTCGTGCAAGTCGCCGCACGAGATGGAAGGAGCACTGATCAAGTCCTACTACGCAGAGAAGACCGGCATCCCGCCCCAGGATATCTACGTCATTTCGATCATGCCCTGCATTGCCAAGAAATTCGAAGCGCAACGTCCCGAGTTGAAAGAGGTCTATGCCGATGTCGACGCGGTGCTCACTACCCGCGAGTTGGCGCGCATGATCAAGAACGCCGGTATCGATTTCACCAAACTCAATGACGAGCATTTTGATGATCCCATGGGCGAATCCACTGGCGCTGCGGTCATCTTCGGCGCCGCCGGCGGCGTCATCGAAGCGGCCCTGCGTACTGCGCATTATTTTCTCACCGGCAAGGATATGGATAATGTCGAATTCACGCCGGTTCGCGGCTTGCAGGGTGTCAAGGAGGGCGAGGTCAATATTGCCGGCATCACCATCCGGGTCGCCGCGGTGAGCGGCCTCAAGAACATCGGCGTGATCCTCGACAAGATCCGTTCCGGCGATAGTACCTATCAGTTCATAGAAGTGATGGCTTGTCCCAATGGCTGTATCAACGGCGGTGGACAACCCATCAACTCCGATCCGGAAAAAGTGCGCAAGCGCATGGAAGCCATCTATGCGATCGACCGCACGCTCCCGAAACGAGCTTCGCATCATAACGAAAGCGTGATGCGACTCTACAAGGAGTACCTCGGCGAGCCCAATGGCCACAAGGCCCACGAACTGCTGCATACCCATTACGTTGAACGGTCCTGAGCCCGGACCGGAAAGGCAGGACGTATGTCCGTCGTCTGGACCGTTGAGGAACGCTGCAAGCGGTGCTACTCCTGCATCCGGGAGTGCCCGGCGAAAGCCATCATGGTCGTCAAGGGACAAGCAAAGGTAATCGAAGAACGTTGCCTGGGCTGCGGTCACTGCGTGCGCGTCTGCTCGCAAGGCGCCAAGGCCGTGCGGAGCGGGGTGGAGAGGGTGCTGGCTTTTCTCGGCGACGGAGACGCGGTGGCCGCCATGGTCGCGCCCTCCTTTCCCGCAGGGCTGCCTGGCTTGCCCGGCGAGGTGCTGACTGGAGCTCTGCGTCAAAGCGGCTTCGAACGCGTCGTGGAGGTAGCCTTCGGTGCAGATTTGATCAACCGGGAGTACTACCGGCTGGTCAACAGCAAAAAGACTGCAGAAGGCAAGGAGATTGCGCTCCCGCTGATCACCAGCTCCTGCCCGGCGATCTATGAGCTGATCCAGCGGTATGTGCCGGAGCTGGTTCTCAATCTGGCTCCTGTGGTCAGCCCGATGATCGCCATGGGACGCGTGGTCAAACGCTGCTATGGCCAAGGGATCAGGACCGTCTTCATTGGACCTTGCACTGCCAAAAAGGTCGAAATGTGCGATCCCGAGGTGGCGGATGCGGTTGATGAGGTGCTCACCTTTGCTGAGCTCAAGGAGCTTTGGCGCCGCCTCGGTGTCGAACCCGCTCAAGCCGAGGCCGCGCCGTTCGATCCGCCTTATGCCTATCTCGGACGGCTCTATCCGGTCTCCGGCGGCCTGCTGCGCAGCGCCGGCTTGCCCTTCGACCTGATGAATAACGAAGTGGTGGTCACCGAGGGCAAACAGCGGGTCCTCAATCTCCTCGACAGCCTCAAGAACCAGGAGGTCAAGGCCAGCCTCGTCGATATCCTCTTCTGCGAGGGCTGCATCAGCGGACCCTTCACGGATACTTCGATCAACTTTTTCACGCGCAAACAGAAAATCGTCTCGTATACCGATTCGCTTAGGATGGAGACCAATTATGCCGAGTGGAAAAAGGCGATCCTACAGTTCCAGGATGTGGTCATCCGCCGCACCTTCAAGCCCGGGGACATCAAGGTGGCCGAACCGAGCGAGGATGAAATCCGGCTGATCCTCAAGGAGATCAAGAAGGCCACCTCCTCCGACGAACTTAACTGCGGCGCCTGTGGCTATCCCTCGTGCCGAGACTATGCCCGGGCGGTCTATCAGGGACTGGCCGAGGAGGAAATGTGCCTCCCCTTCGTCATCGAGGAACTGCAGCATACCCAGAAGGAATTGCAGGAGTCGTTACACGATCTGGCGGAGGCCCAGGAGCAGCTCATCCAGCATGAAAAGCTGGCATCAATCGGCCAATTGGCGGCCGGCGTCGCCCATGAGGTAAACAATCCTCTAGGTTCTATCATGCTTTACGCCCATCTTCTCATGCAGCAGTTGAAGGAAGATGAAGCTAAAACCAGGGATCTCCGTTTCATTATGGACGAGGCCAAACGCTGCCAAAAGATCGTCGCCGGGCTGCTCAACTTCGCGCGTCAGGGCAAGCTCAATCTGCGCAAGGTGGCCCTGCAGGAGATTCTCGATAAACTGGTGGCCATGGCTTTCAATCAGCCGCTCTTTAGGATGACGCAGGTGGTGACCAAGCTGGATGAGGATCTGCCGATGATAGAGGTGGACCTGGACCAGATTTACCAGGTCTTTCTCAATCTGGCGGTGAATGCGGCCGAAGCGATGCCTGACGGGGGAATACTGACCATCCAGGCTGCGGCAACGCCGGACCGTCAAAATGTCCAGATCGTTTTTACCGATACCGGCGTCGGCATCCCTCCTGAAAATATCGGCAAACTTTTTACGCCGTTCTTCACGACCAAGCAGATCGGTAAGGGCACCGGCTTGGGATTGGCCATCGCTTATGGCATTATCAAGATGCACCGGGGCAGCATTACTGTAAAAAGCGAGGTCGGTAGAGGCTCTGCGTTCTACATCGAATTGCCGGTGCAGAACACGGTCCATTCTGTAAATTTCGATTTCCAATCCGTGCAGGAGAGCGAAAAATGAGTAAAAAAATCCTCCTCATCGATGATGATGTCGATATCGTTGAATTCAATCGGGTTTTGCTCACCAAGGCCGGCTACACCGTCTGCACCGCATACAGCGGGTCCGAAGGACTGGAAATGGCCCTGGATGAGAAGCCCGATCTGGTCATCCTCGATGTCATGATGTCCAGCGTCGGTGAGGGTTTTGAGGTAGCGCGTCAGATCCGCAAGAACGAGACCATTCGCCATACGCCCATTTTGATGCTGACCGGAGTCAATCGGGAACATCCCTTCAATTTGCGCATCGGCCCGGACAGCGAATGGAACCCCGTAGACAGTTTCATCGAAAAACCGGTGCAGAAAGAGGTGCTGTTGCAAAAGGTCAGCGCCTTGCTGCAGGACAAATAATACTTATCAGAGAGAGATGATACCGCTATGAAAAAGAAAATAATGATGGTCGATGACGACTATGATTTGCTGCAAATCTATGTGCCGGTGCTTGAGAAAGCGGGTTTTGAGGTTGCAACGGCCAATTCGGCAGCCGAGGGGCTTGAGCTATTCCGGACCTTTCTTCCCGATCTGGTGATGGTCGATCTGGCGATGGAACATTTCGATTCAGGCTTTGTCCTCTGCCACCGCATCAAGAGTACGCCTGAGGGCGCCCATACCCCGGTCGTCATCATGACCGCCGCCAGCCATGAAACCGGCATCCGCTTCTCAACCCAGACTGCTGAGGAACGCAAATGGATTCAAGCGGACGAATACCTCGATAAGCCGATTCCGGCGCGGGAGTTGCTGGCTTTCATCAAGGAACGCTTTTTCGCTACCCCGGCGGAACCACACCCCTAGATGCAAATCAAGGGTTCAGAATAGCGTCCCTGACCTGAGGTGGCAATGCCAGCAAGACCGGTCCCCAGACGATCTCAAAGGCGATCATGAAAATTGAGCAGGCACATATTCTCGTCGTAGACGATGAATTCGGCATGCGGGAGGGCATCCGCCGTCTCTTCGAGGCACAGGGCCATCGCGTCGAAACCGCCGAAACCGGACGATCGGGCATCGAAAAGGGAACGGCGGAGGAATTCGACATTTATTTCATCGACCTGCGGATCGGCGATCTTGACGGCGTCGAGGTCTTGGGCGCCATCAAGGAAAAATATCCTGAGGCGATCTGCGTTATCTGCACAGCCTATGCCTCTATCGAGACCGCCGTCGAGACCACCCGGCTCGGGGCCTATCATTACATCGCTAAACCCTTCGCGCCCGAGGAAATCCAGCTGGTCTTCGACCGGGCGCTTGAGCGGCGCTGGTATATCCTGGAAGCGCGCCAACTGCGGCGGGAACAGGAGCGGCGTCTTCTCGAGATCGCTCAGGAAAAATCGCGCATTCGTACGATCATCAACTCGATCGCAGATGGTATCGTCGTGCTCAATCAGGATGCCGAGGTGGTCCTCTTCAATCCGCAATTTCCCCGTCTGCTGGATCTCAAGCAGGAACTGGTACTCGGCCGCTCCATCCGCGAGGTCCTGCCCGATAACCTCCAGGAGATAATCACCGACATCTTTAACCGGAAAGACCGTCTTCAAGGTCTGCAGCAGGAGTTTGTCATCCATCCCCCCGCCAAGCTGGTGGTCATGGCCAACACCACGCCCATTCGCGATGATCAGAACCATGTTCTCGGCTATGTCTCGGTATTACGCGATATCTCCGAGCTGAAACAGCTGGAGCTGCTCAAGTCCCAGTTCGTCAACATGGCCGCTCATGAGCTCAAGGCTCCGATCACAGCGATCCAGGGCTACCTGGAAATGGTGGTGGAAAAATCGTTGGGCGAGGAGCCCGAGGTCTACGATGGCTATCTGCGACGCTCCCTGGAACGCAGTAAAAGCTTGATCAGCCTGATCAACGACCTCCTCAATATATCCCGCATCCAGGCCGGCAAGGTCCGGCGCGAAATAGAGCGTCTTGATCTTTCCGCCCAGGTCCAGTCGGCCAGCGACTTTTTTGCCAACGAAATCGAGAAAAATGGGCTCAGCCTCAAACTGCACCTGGCTCAGGGTCTGATGATCGATGCCGACCGGGAGGAAATCCAGCGGGTTCTAACCAATTTGATCTCCAATGCGATCAAATACAACCGTCCTCAGGGGTCGATCCTGCTGCAAACTAGTCGTGAGAAGGGCTATGCCCAGCTAACAGTCCAGGACACCGGTATCGGCATGAAGCCGGAGGAGAAGGAGAGACTCTTTGAAGAATTTTTCCGGGCCAAGAATCCGCATACCCGCAGCATAACCGGAACGGGATTGGGGCTTACTCTAGTGAAAAAGATCATAGACAGCTACGCCGGACGCATTCAAGCCGAATCCGTCTATGAACATGGAACGACTTTCACGGTCTCTTTTCCCCTGGCCGATAGAAAAGAGAGCCCGGAAAATTAAATTGCTTTATTATTATGCAAATATTCTGTAACTTCTTTATTGATTCAGATGATCGTAGGATGAGCCTTCAATAACATCACGTTGACTTCACGGGTGATATGCAAATCATGCCCGCTATGTCTGATCTCCTGGTCCAGGCCGCCGAACACCGCCGGCAGCTCGGTTTTCCGTTCATCGCGATTACCGGCAGCAATGGCAAGACAACGACCCGTTCCATGCTCAGCAAGATCCTGCAGCGGGTCGGACGAGTTTATGAATTCCAGCACGAGCACCTGAGAGCCGAGGAGATCGCCAGCGAATTGCTCACCCTGCGGGGTGATTTTGACTGGGCGGTCATCAAACTCGGCGCGGCCATTCCGGGTGAGATCCTGCGGGCCGCACATTTGATCCAGCCTCTCATGGCCATCATCACCAATATAGGACAAGCCCACCTGGCTCAATACGGCTCCAGCGAAAAAATTGCCGCCGCCAAAGCCGACCTCCTCACTATCCTCCCCTGCGGCGGAACCGCCTTGCTCAACCGCGATAACGAATTTACCCGGCTCATGGGAGAGAACCTAACCTGCCGTGTGGTCTATTTCGGCCTCAGCCCGGTCTCCGACTATTATGCCGACGAGATCCGCCATCTTGGCCCCGAAGGCACCTCATTCACGATTTTCAAGCAAGGCCGGAGGGAGGCATCAGTCACCATGGCCATCTATTCCCTCGGCGATGTCTATAATGCACTTGCCGCCTGGGCGGCTGCTGCGGAATTCGGTGTGGAGGGAAGACTCATCAAATCGGCCCTCGAGGGCCATTTCGTTCTGCCGAATGGCCGGGGGCGCCTGCACCGCTTCGCGGGCATCCATATCCTCGATGACTCTTATGACGCTACGCCCCAATCATTCTACAAATCGACCAAAGCGCTCCTCAGTTTCCGGGAGCATTCCCGCCGGCTCATCTTTGTCATGGGGGATCTGACCGATCCCCGAGAGCAAGGGCTGGACGCGCACATTATGATGGGGCATTATCTAGCCGGAATGCCGATCGATGTGGTAGTGGTCGTCGGACCGCAGGCCGCTACTACCGCCACTGCCATCGACACGGCGGCGATGGCCCAAAAACAGGTCATTACCTGCCCCGATGTGGCCGCGGCCTTTTCCTGGCTCGCCGGTAACATTTGCACCGGTGATGCGATTTTGGTGGAGGGCGGTGAAAGTGTTGATATGTCGGTTCTGGTGCGCGACCTGGTGCGGTTTGGTACTGAAACATGGAATTCTTACCGATCTGAAAATGAAAAAACAACAACCGTTATCAATTGAAACAGGCCTATGATACTTAAGAATGTGCTTGAAGTATTGCCCCTAAATCTCCTGACTAAGAGCAATCCCGTCGAACAGCCCGTAGTCTCCGCATGCATCTCCGATATGCTCAGCGATGTCATGGCCAAGGCACCCAAAGACTCCCTTTGGATCACCAACCAGACCCACGAGAATGTCATCGCCATCGCTTTTTTCAAGGAATTGACCGCCGTCATCTTTGCCAACGGCGTGGTGCCCAGTGTCGAAACCATCGATAAAGCCAACAAAAAACAGATCGCCCTTTACAGCTGCGAGGCCAATGCCTTCGATATTGCCGGACGTCTCTATACTCTGGGTTTGCGCGGGAGCCATTGAATGCTGCGCTGGTTCTGCGGTGATCTCCACTTGCACACGGTTCTCTCTCCCTGCTCGGAGTTAAGTATGGGGCCAAAGGACCTGGTCGCCACGGCCATAGCGCAGGGACTAGATTTTATCGCGATCACCGACCATAATTCCACAGAAAATGTGGCGGCCTATCAGCGCGCGGCAGCCGCGACGCCACTGCAGGTTTTCGCCGGGATTGAGGTCTCCACCCGGGAGGAGATCCACATGATTGCACTTTTCCCCGGCCTGGCAAGCGCAGTCGATTTTCAGGGATTTGTCTACGACCATCTGCAGGAGGGGACGAACGACCCGACCCTGTGGGGCCCGCAGCTGTTGGTGGATGAAGAGGAAACCATTCTCGGAGAAAGCTCCCGGTTGCTCAGCTTGCCCATCCGTGCTGCCTATGAACGTGTTGTGCAGGAGGCTGTCGAACGGGGCGGAATCATCTATCCAGCCCACATCGACCGCCGCGCCAACAGTATGGTGCGGATCCTTGGCTTTTTGCCAGCCGATCTTCCTTTCAAGGTGATTGAGCTCTCACGACGGGCCAACCCAGACGAATCGGTTGAGCGCTACAGCAGCAGCGGCCTTCAGCTGATCACCGCGTCCGATGCTCATGATCTTCCGCAAATCGGCTGCGTGCGCAGTTGGTTTCGTCTCGAAGCGCCTACCTTCGGTGAACTCTTGCTCGCCTGTACACAGGCGGAGGGCCGCAGGATCTCCATCCTGGAGCCGGAACGGACCGGCCTGCAGAGTCCGGTCACGGCCACCGCCGCCGCTGATGGGAAGGGCGCCTGAGTTCATGCGCGAGCTTTCATTGCATATTCTCGATGTCGTCACCAATTCGATCGAAGCCGGAGCGAGCCGGGTGATCCTCTGGATAGATGAATCGGTCGCCAGCAACCTTCTCAGCATCCGCGTCCGTGATAACGGCCGCGGCATGACCCGGGAGATGATCGAACGCGTCATGGATCCCTTCGTCACCACCCGCACCACGCGTCCCGTGGGCATGGGGCTGCCGCTGCTGCAGCAGGCGGCGCGAAGCTGCGGGGGCGATCTGGAGATCACGTCTGCGCCGGGCGAAGGCACGACGTTACGAGCCACCTTCGCCCTTAACAGTCTAAACCGTGCGCCCCTGGGTGATATCGCCGCGACCGTGGTCAACCTGATCATCGGCGCGCCCGATGTTCATTTTGTCTATGTTCATCAAACCGATTCGGGCCATTTTTCCTTCGACTCGTACTGGATCTATGCCAGAATGGCGGAACGCGACTGTTCCCAATATGAGCTCGTCACCTCCGCACAGATCCGGATCCAGCAGGGCCTGCAACAAATCGGGGCGATCGGCTGAACAAAGTGTGCCAGACCTAATCAACCATTGCCACGGCGGCGAAGACCCAGTGCCGCCGATTCAATCATCTTCAGGAGGAATCTGTCGTGAAAAGTCTGTCAGATCTTCGTGCCATTAAAGACAAGGCTAAAAAAGAGATGGCGGCCCGTGAACAGTCGGCCAAGTATCGCATCGTCATTGCGATGGGCACCTGTGGTATCGCCGCCGGCGCCCGCTCCGTGATGTCGGCCATCCTTGATGAAATGAACAAGCGTAATGTCACCCAGGCGGTGGTCACCCAGACCGGCTGCCTCGGCTTTTGCGACCAGGAACCCCTGGTTCAGGTGGTACAGAGCGACAAGGGCATCACAACCACGTATGGCAAAATTACCCCTGAAATTGCGCGCAAGATCGTCACCGATCATATTCTAAGCGGACAGGTGGTCTCAAGCCACGTTTTCACCCAGGAATAAGCGCGGCAGAGCGTGCCCGTTTCCGGCCGCAGCCCTAATCAACCGCTTTTAATGGAGGAACCCATGACGGATTTATCGCAAGTTGATCACATTGTTAAATCCTATGAATCGACCAAAACGCCCCTGATCTATATCCTGAAGGATGTGCAAAAGGCGTATGGCTTCCTGTCTGAGGATATACTCACTCATGTGGCTAAAAGGATCGATATCCCTCTTAGTGAGATCTATGGCGTCGCCACTTTTTATTCGCTCTTCACAACCCGTCCCAAAGGTAAGCACATTGTGCGCTGCTGCAACAATGCGCCGTGCTATGTCAAGGATTCCACTGAAGTGCTCCAGCAGATCAAGAGCTATCTCGGGATCGAGACCGGGGGCACCACGCCCGACGGACTCTTCACCCTGGAATTCACCAGCTGTCTCGGGCTCTGCGCGGTCGCTCCAGTGATGATGGTCGATAACGAGGTGTATGGCAATCTGACACCCGAGAAGGCGGTTGCGATATTGAAGGATTATAAAGTGAAAGGATCATCCAATGCATAGAATCCATATTCTGGTGGCCATGGATGCCCATACCATTTCACAGGGTGCGCGTTCGGTTAAGGATGCCTTGATCAAGGAGTTGGCGCTGGCCGGTCTTGGCGATGAAGTGCGCGTCGTCGAAACGGGAAGCCTCGGTATCTACGACAAGGGGGTCGTCCTGGTTATTTTCCCCGACGGGATCTACTATGTCGGGGTCCGCATGGAAGATGTCTCCGAAATCATCTCAGAGCATCTCATCAAGGGGCGCGTGGTTGAACGCCTGCAGTATCTCGATATCCCGGCTGCAGAAGGGCAGATGGGCGACAAGCCGGCCCGGGTGGGCAAGCAGCTGCGCGTCGTTCTCAAGAATGCCGGCGTCATCGATCCGGAGAGCATCGAAGAATATATCGCCCATGACGGCTATGAGGCTTTGGGCAAAGCCCTCACCGGCATGAAGCCCGAAGAGGTCATGGAGGAGGTGAAAAAGTCGGGTTTACAGGGCCGCGGCGGCGCCTTTTTCCCGACCGGCCTCAAGTGGAGTTTCGCGGCGAAGGAAAAATCAGATATCAAATACATCATCTGCAACGCCGATGAAGGCGAACCGGGTACCTTCAAGGATCGGTTGATTCTCGAGGGCGATCCACATGCTGTGATCGAGGGCATGGCCCTGGCCGGATATGCCGTTGGCGCCTGCCAAGGCTATATCTATATCCGCGGCGAATACCATATGTCGATTGCGCGCATGCAGCGAGCCATCGATCAGGCCCGCAGCCAGGGTTTGCTCGGTGAGAACATCTTTGGTAGTGGTTTTTCTTTCGATCTAGAGATCCGTGAAGGCGCCGGCGCTTATATTTGTGGCGAAGAGACGGCGCTGATCGAATCCATCGAGGGGAAACGCGGCGAACCGCGTAACAAACCGCCCTTCCCGCCCTCGGTCGGGCTCTGGGGCAAACCGACGATCGTCAACAATGTCGAAACCCTCGCCAATATCCCCCAGATTCTCTTCAAGGGCGCAGAATGGTACAAGGGTATCGGTACCGCCAAAAGCCCGGGCACCAAGGTCTTCACCATGGTTGGCAACATCAATAATCCCGGCCTCATCGAGGTTCCGATGGGCATCACCCTGCGTGAAATTATCTATGATATCGGTCACGGGATCCCCGGGGGCAAGGGCTTCAAGATGGCCCAACTCGGTGGCACGACCGGCGGAATCCTGACCAGCGAACATCTGGACCTTCCGCTCAGCACCGAATCGCTGCGCGAGATCGGCGCGGGCATGGGCTCGGGCGCTCTGCTGGTAGTCGATGATTCTCAGTGCACGGTGGGATTGGTGAAGAATTTTGTCGAGTTCTTTGTCCATGAATCCTGCGGCATTTGCACCCTCTGCCGTGAAGGCAATGGCCGCCTGCTGGAGATTCTCGAGCGCCTGACCTCCGGCCATGGCGCCGCTCGGGATCTTGACCTGATGGAGGAACTCGCCCGCACCATGACCAAAGGCGCCTTCTGCGGCCTTGGCCAGGCGGCACCCATCCCCATCCTCGGCTGCATGCGCTATTTCCGCGGCGAGTTCGAGCAGCACCTCGCCGGCACCTGCAAGGCTGGCCGATGCAACCTGCAAAAATCGGATCAGGCCGCCGCATGATCTGCAGCATCTGTACGCTGAACCACCATTCTATCAACTAGGAGGATGTCACCTTGGATACTGTCAATTTGACCATAGATGGACGCCCGGTAACTGTACCAGCGAATGCGACCGTGCTCGACGCCGCCGAAAAAGCCCTGACCTATATTCCCCGTCTTTGCTATCATCCAGACCTGCCGCCCGTCTCCGCCTGCCGGCTCTGCGTGGTGGAGATCAAAGGCGACCGTCTGCTCCGCACCGCCTGCAGCTGGCGGGTGGCTGAGGGCATGGAAGTGATCACCAATTCGAAAACCGTGCGCGAATCGCGCCGGATTGCCATGGAACTGCTGCTCTCGCGACACCCCATGCGCTGCACTGAATGCGTCCGCAACGGTTCCTGCGAATTGCGCGCTGTAGCCGACCAGCTCGGCATCCGTGAAATCAGCTTTGACTATCGCGAGCGCAAGGGAAACCTGGATACCTCCAGCCCCTCAGTGGTTCGCGATCCCTCGAAGTGCATTCTTTGCCGCCGCTGCGTCCAGACTTGCACGATGGTCCAGAGCGTTAGCGCACTCGGCATGGAGAGCCGCGGCTATGATGTCTGGGTGGATACGCCGTTCAGCAAAGGGCTCAGCGAGGTCGCCTGTGTCGCCTGCGGCCAGTGCATCGACCGCTGCCCAGTTGGAGCCCTTTACGAGAACAGCCATATCCAGCGGGTCTGGGATGCGCTCGATAATCCCGATCTCCACGTCATCGTCCAGACCGCCCCCGCGGTTCGCGTCGCTATCGGAGAAGAATTCGGCATGCCCGCCGGCTCGCTGGTCACCGACAAACTGGTGGCCGGACTGCGCCGCCTCGGCTTCGACAAGGTATTTGATACCGATTTCACCGCGGATCTGACCATTATGGAGGAGGGCTATGAGCTGCTGCACCGGATTAAGACCGGCGGCACCCTGCCCCTGCTGACCTCGTGCAGCCCAGGATGGATCAATTTCATCGAGCATTTCTATCCCGAACTCCTGCCGCATGTCTCATCCTGCAAATCCCCGCAGCAGATGTTCGGCGCTCTCGCGAAAACCTACTATGCCGAAAAGATCGGCGCCGATCCTAAAAACATCTATGTCGTTTCAGTGATGCCGTGCACGGCCAAAAAATACGAAAGCGACCGTGCGGAAATGAACAGCAGCGGCTTCCGCGATGTCGACGCCGTGCTCACCACCCGTGAAGCGGCCACGATGATGAAACAGATCGGCATTAATCTTCAGGATCTGCCGGAGGAGGAGTATGACGCCCCACTGGGGATCTCCACCGGCGCAGCGGTGATCTTCGGCGCCACCGGTGGTGTCATGGAAGCTGCCTTGCGCACGGTCTATGAAGTTCTGACCGGCAAAACCCTTGAAGATATCGAGATCAAGGCGGTACGCGGCCTCGATGGCGTCAAGGAGGCCGAGATCGAGATCGCTGGACTCAACGTGCGGGCAGCGGTGGCCAACGGTCTGGCCAATGCCCGTGAACTCATGAAAAAGATCGTCGCCGGCGAGGCCCATTACCACTTTATCGAAATCATGGCCTGCCCCGGCGGCTGCATCGGCGGCGGCGGACAACCGGTCCCCACTTCCGCGGAAATCCGGAAGAAACGCGCCGCAGCAATCTACCGCGCCGATCAGGCCAAGACCATCCGCAAATCCCACGAAAACCCGGCTGTTCAACAGCTCTACAAGGAATTCCTGGGCGAACCCAACAGCCACAAAGCCCATGAGCTGCTGCACACCCATTATACAGCAAAAACGGTCTATCAGGATTAACTCTGTAGGCTCTGCCCGGGGGGATTCCCCCGGGCAGAACGAAGAGGAGGGAGGCAGCATGACCGACAGCCCGTCGCCCCTGATACTGGTGATCAATCCCGGCTCCACTTCGACCAAAGTGGCGCTCTTTGCAGGCCGTAAAAAGGTCTCGGAGGAGAACCTCACGCATAGCAAGGAGGATCTCTTGCGCATGAAGGGCCTGTGGGAGCAGTTTGATTACCGGACCGATCTGGTGATCGAATTCCTCAACCGTCAAAACCTCAAGGCCTTTTCTCTGGCCGCGGTGGTTGGCCGGGGCGGTCTACTCAAGCCGCTGAGCCGCGGCACTTACCTGGTGGATGACGCCATGATCGCGGACGCGCGGCGCGGCATCCAGGGTGAGCATGTCTCCAATCTCGGCTGTGCCATCGCCAGCAAAATCGCCCAACTCTACGGCAGTGTCGCCTACATCGTCGATCCCGTTTCTGTGGACGAATTCGAGCCTCTGGCCCGCTATTCCGGTCATCCCCGGATCACCCGCAGAGCCCTGTCGCATGCCCTCAGCCTCCGCGCCGCGGCTTTTTGGGCAGCGGAAGCCCTCAAAATCGACGCCAACCACAATAATTTCCTCGTCGCTCACCTCGGCGGCGGCATCTCAATTGCGCCGGTCAAGGGGGGCCGGATCATCGACGTCAATGATGCCTCGAGCGATGGCCCTTTTTCTCCAGACCGCACCGGCAGCCTGCCACTGCAACCCTTCATCGACCTCTGCTTCTCGGGCGAATTCACCCAGGCGGAAATGCGCCAGTTCGTCATGGGCAAGGGCGGTCTGCTGGCCTATCTGGGAACCAACGATGCCCGGGAGGTCGAGAAACGGATCGAGGCCGGCGATGACCAAGCCGAGATGGTCTTCTCGGCGATGGGGTACCAGATCGCCAAGGAGATCGGCGCCATGGCCTGCGTCGTGCATGGCCAGGTGGCTGCTGTGGTGCTCACCGGCGGCCTCGCGTTTTCACAACGGCTGGTCGCCGATATCACCGCAAGGGTAGGTTTTATTGCGCCCGTCAAGGTTTTTCCCGGAGAGCTGGAATTGGAGGCGATGGCCTCCGGTGCTTTGCGCGTTCTCTTGCACCAAGAGAAGGCCAAACACTACCCCAAAGGATGACACAAGGAGCTGCAATGATCAAATCGTTCGCTGAACTGATCGACAGCGCCCGGAAGGGCAGCAAGGTCACCGTAGCGATCGCCGCAGCCGCCGATGAGGCTGCTCTCGGCGGCATGGCAGAAGCCCACGCCCTCGGGATAGCAGATGGCGTGCTTTTTGGAGATGCCAGGAAAATCCGCAGCATTTACCAGGAGATGACGGGGACCGGGGAAGTTCCCTTTCCCATCCAGGACCTGCCCGATGAGGGGGAGGCGCTGCGGGCTGCGGTCGGGGCGGTCCGCAGCGGTGCGGCCCAAATCCTGCTCAAGGGGAGCGTCAAGACCGCGGTCCTGCTCAAGGCGGTTCTCGACAATGACTCCGGTTTGCGCTCCAGCCACCTTCTCAGCGATCTTTTCATCTTCGAGGATCCGACGCTGTCGGATAACCAACTGATGATGATCACCGACGGCGGTGTCACCCTCAAACCCGATCTGAAGCAAAAAATCGAGATCATCGAAAATGCGGTAGCGGTTGCGCACGCCCTGGGCAATGAAAATCCGCGCATTGCGGTGCTTTCGGCCGTGGAGACGGTGAATCCGGCCCTTCCAGCAACAGTGGATGCAGCCGTCCTGAGTAAAATGAACCAGCGCGGACAGATCAAGGGGTGCCTCATTGACGGGCCTTTGGCCCTGGACAATGCGATCTCGCCGGAGGCGGCCCGTATCAAGGGAATTATGTCGCCGGTAGCCGGGCGGGCGGATATCCTCCTTTGCCCCGATATTGAATCGGCCAACATGCTCGCCAAATCGACCACCTATTTCGCACGTCTCCGCCTGGGCCATGTCATCATGGGCTCGACGGCGCCCGTCCTGATTCCTTCGCGGGCGGACAGCGCCGACAGCAAAGCGCTCTCCATCGCGATCGGCAAACTGGTTTGCACAAAATAGCGTGTTACAGTACTTTTAAAGGAGTTATTAATGCTCTTCCCCAACCAGGATGAAAACAAATCGCCCAACCGGCGAAAGCCGAAGATGGAAAAAAAGATCCATTTTTCGATCTGGTATATTCTTTTTGCCCTGATGACCCTTTTCCTCTTCAATGATCTATTTTTCGCGTCGCACGTCCGGGAACTGCCCTACAGTACCTTTAAAACCCTGTTGCGGCAAAATCGCATCTTCGAGGCCGGGGTCGCCAGTGACAAAATCGAGGGACTCTACTTTGGCGGCGATTCCACTGCCATCGGCGCGCAGAAAGCACTTTATGATTCACTTAAAGCAAAAGTCGAAAAGCGCAGTGAATTCAACTTTAAGGAGCTGTTTACTACGGCCAAAAACCAGGAGCTGTTCGTCCAGAAAAACCTGCAATCCTTCACCACCGTACGCATCGAGGATGCGGATCTGGTGAAGGAACTCGAAGCCCACCAGGTGGCCTACGCTGGCAAAGCCGGAGAGGGCTGGCTACGCAGCCTGATCCTGGGCTGGGTTCTGCCCTTTGCCGTGCTCTTTGCCATCTGGGGTTTCGTTTTCAAACGGATGAATCCAAGCGGCGGCATGATGTCCATCGGCAAGAGCAAGGCGAAAATCTATGTCGAGGGACAGACCAAAGTCACCTTCAAGGATGTCGCCGGGATCGATGAAGCCCTGGGTGAAGTGACGGAGATCGTCGATTTTCTCAAAGCTCCGGAAAAATTTCAGCGTCTGGGCGGCCGGATTCCCAAGGGCGTTCTGCTGGTCGGCCCGCCGGGAACCGGCAAGACCCTGCTGGCCAAGGCTGTGGCGGGCGAAGCCAGGGTGCCCTTTTTCAGTATTTCCGGTTCGGATTTTGTCGAGATGTTCGTCGGGGTAGGCGCGGCGCGCGTTCGGGATCTTTTCCAGCAGGCGTCACAAAAGGCGCCGTGCATCATCTTCATCGACGAACTCGATGCCCTGGGCAAAGCGCGCGGGGTCAATATTTACGGCGGACACGATGAACGGGAGCAGACGCTCAACCAGCTCCTTTCGGAGATGGATGGCTTCGAATCCAACGCCGGCGTCATCATCATGGCAGCCACGAACCGTCCGGAAATTCTCGATATCGCTCTCCTGCGGCCGGGCCGCTTCGACCGCCAGATCGTCGTCGACCGCCCCGATATCAACGGCCGCGAAGCAATTCTCAAGGTTCATGCCCGTCAGGTCAAGCTCGAGAAGGAGGTCGACCTCAAGGTGATCGCCGCGCGAACCCCGGGATTCGTCGGTGCCGATCTTGCCAACCTCCTCAACGAAGCGGCTCTGATCGCCGCCCGCCACAATAAAAAGACGGTGGATATGAGCGACCTCGAGGAGGCCATCGACCGCGTCATCGCCGGGCTTGAAAAGAAAAGCCGGGTTATGAACAAACGGGAGAAGGAGACGGTCGCTTATCACGAGGCCGGTCATGCGATCACCGCTTCGACGATTCCAGGCTGTGATCCTGTTCACCGGGTATCGATCATCCCCCGCGGTGTGGCGGCGCTCGGCTATACCCTGCAGCTGCCTACCGAAGACCGCTATCTCATGACCCGCAGCGAGCTGGTGGCCAAGATCACCGTCCTTCTGGGCGGACGGGTGGCTGAACAGATAAAATATGGACAGGTCTCCACCGGGGGACAGAACGATCTTGAGCGTGCCACCGACATCGCACGGAGCATGGTCGTTGAATATGGCATGAGCGACAAGATCGGTCCGATCTCCTATGGCCGCGGCAACCGGGGCATGTTCCTCGGTGCGGAGATGCCGGAGAGCAAGGTCTACAGCGAAAGCCTGGCTGCAAAGATCGATGCCGAGATCAAGGTACTGATCGAAGAGGCCGAAAAGAGTGTTCAGGCCATTCTCAGCGAAAAACGCGACAAACTGGAGATTCTGGCCCAGCGCCTCCTCGAGAAGGAACTCGTCGAGAAGGAAGAGCTGCTAGAAATCCTAAACGGACCGGATCATGGACAAGCCTGACGCCGGCGGTTCGACGCAGCCCTCGCAGCGGCTGGATAAATGGCTCAAAATCGCCCGGCTTTTCAAGACCCGATCACTGGCGACGGCGGCCTGTGAGGAGCGCCGGGTCAAGGTCAACGGTGCGGTGGCCAAGCCCGCTAAGGAGATACGCCCAGGCGATACCTTGACCATCCGCACCCACGGCGGCACCTATATCGAGCTCGAGGTCTTGCAGTTGTGCAACAAAAGCATCGCCGCAGCCCAGGCGCGTCAGCTGTATGAACTGCATGTGCAGGAGCGCACGCCTGAGGAAGTGGAATTAATGCGGCTCTTCTCGACGGCCGTACAGCATGTCAAGCCGGCTTATAAAGGTAGGCCGACCAAAAAAGAACGGCGCCGCCTGGAGCAGCACCGGCGCGATACCAATCCCTGGCGTTAGGGGAGTCTGTTTTTATCGCTTGACTATCATCGTTTAATTAGCTACATTAGCACCTCATCTGAGCAGATGATGGCCTTATATTTCATTAAAAATAATCTATTGCAGTTCATTCCCCTACTTATGCTGTTACCTTGTATCACAGAGGATCTTTTGACACTCCTCGCTGTTTGCAGGATGCCCATGTGGCGAATTTCGCAGCCGTGGTTCCTTTATAAGTTTGATTGTCGATGATTAAGCCCTCTTCCTTCATTGGAAAAGGGCTTTATTTTTTTATCTTGCACCAATTGCTTCACCTAACCAACCCACTGGTACCATGTTTTTAACTCACGGGAGAGTACTATGGAAAAAGGCGGTGTTTATGCCATGGCGCTGGAGCAGCTTGCCTCAGCGGCACGGCTGCTCAAACTCGATGCCAATACCCATCGCGTGCTCAGTCATCCGGAACGTTCCCTGACCGTTTCGCTGCCTGTAGTCATGGATGACGGACGCATCGAGGTTTTCGAGGGGCATCGTGTACAGCATTCGAGTGCCCGCGGTCCCTGCAAGGGGGGCATCCGGTTTCATCAGAATGTCACCCTCGACGAGGTCACGGCGCTATCGATGTGGATGACCTGGAAGTGCGCTACGGTCAATATCCCCTACGGCGGCGGCAAGGGCGGTGTTACGGTCGATCCGACCAAGCTGAGCAAGGATGAACTCCGTCACCTGACGCGGCGGTACACCGTGGCGATCATGCCGATCATTGGCCCGCATAGTGACATCCCGGCGCCCGATGTGAACACCAGCTCCGAGACCATGGGCTGGATCATGGACACCGTCAGCATGTTTCGCGGCAGCACCGTTCTCGATATCGTCACCGGCAAATCGATTGAACTCGGCGGCTCCCTCGGGCGACGCGAGGCGACCGGACGTGGTGTGATGTTCAACACCCTCGAATTGCTCAAACGTCTCGGCAAGGACGCGGCAAAGACCTCGGTCGTCGTCCAGGGCTTCGGCAACGTCGGCAGCGTCAGCGCCGATCTGCTGCAAAAAGCCGGCTGCAAAATTATCGCGGTCAGCGATGTCAGCGGCGCCTATTACAATCCCGCAGGTCTGCCGATCAGTGACATGATCGCGTACTGCGCCACCTCGAAGAACAAGCTGCTCGAAGGCTTCGACGCACCCGGCATCAGCAAAATCTCGAATGCTGAACTACTCGAACTCCAAACCGATGTTCTGGTGCCGGCAGCCCTCGAGAAACAGATCACAGCAGAAAACGCTGACAAGATCAAAGCTTACGCCATCGTTGAAGGCGCCAATGGCCCGACCACACCGGAAGCGGAGCGTATTCTCGTCGACAAGGGCAAGTATGTGGTGCCCGATATTCTCGCCAACAGTGGCGGCGTGGTAGTCTCCTATTTCGAATGGGTGCAGGGAATCCAGTCCTTCTTCTGGACCGAGGACGAGGTCAACAGGAACCTGGAACGCGTCATCGAGAATGCCTTTGCCGCAGTCTGGGATCTGGCCCAGAAAGAGAAGCAGGATCTGCGCAATGCGGCCATGATGATCGCTGTGGACCGGGTGGCCAAGGCCGTCCAGTCACGCGGCATCTGGCCATGATCCGATCTTTCCGGTTGTCGAGCCCCCGCAAGGGGGCTTTTTTTTCTTGATCTTTTATAATAAATATAATATGTTTAAGTGGGTAATACAGTCCACGGCAGGTGCGGGGTATGTCCGCCCTGCGCTGCCATTCTAACGATCAGGGTAATATGGAGGCCGATATGAGCAAAGCAGCAGGTCCGCTGCGGATCCTCGCGATCCTTTTGTTCACCAGCCTCACCGCAAGCGCCCATCCCGATTCCGCACATAGCTTCGAAGCGCGAGTCTATCCGGATTCCTCGAAACCGCCGATTCAGGTCAAGAATCTGCAACTGGAATTTGTTTTTGCCGGTTACGGTGTTTATCTGCCATCCGATTATCCCACGCTGACCGCTTTTCCGCTGGAATCAGGCGAACGGATTGCGATGGAGAACATCGCCGAAGTCGTCTGCAAGGCGGTCAGGGTGCAGTGGAAGAAATATCAGGAGCCGGAAAAGCGGCACACCGACTCCCGGGTGGATGCACAAGGCTACCTGCATTGGAGCGACGTCGAGGTGGAGGTGACGCTCAAGGACTGGAACGGCCAGACCGTCCAGTCGCGCCTTTTCCGCCCTGAGATCTCCGACGTCTATCTCACCGGGACAACCGACCGCGGTGATTTCCGTTTGCAGCTCGACCAGGAGAACGGCAAGTCGGTTCGGATCGAATTTGAGCCCCTATTCATCATGCAATGCACCGGCGACTTCAACCATCTCTTTCCGAACATGAACTGGAAATACTGCCCCCTCTGCGGCGCCTCGCTTAAGAAGGTGAGCAAACGGAAATGAGGCCAACCGTCCGACCTGCCCAGGCGCCATGCCCGAGGAGTCACTGATGGGGATCGCCCGCCCGGCGGCACCGGTGCGGTTGATTTGCGCCCTTTGCTACCGTGAAGAGAGTGACCGGGACAGCGCCTGCGATCAACTCGAAAGGGCCTGGGGCCCGATCTCGGCTCGGACGGAACCGTTCCCCTTCATCCACACCACCTATTATGAGGCTGAGATGGGGGAGGGGCTGCGCAAATTCTATTGCGCCTTCAAACAACTGATCGAACCGATGGAGATTGTGGCGATCAAACTCGCCACCAATCAGATCGAAGCCGGATTGGCCACCGCGGGTCGGCGCCGCGTCAACATCGATCCCGGTTATATCGAAGCCGCCAAGCTTGTGCTCGCCACGACCAAAAATTTCAGCCATCGCATTTACCTTGGCCAGGGCATTTATGGCGATGTCCAGCTTTTCTGGCAGGGGGGACGCTTCAAGAGCAATCCTTGGACCTATGCGGATTATCTGGATCCCGCAATCCTCGAGTTTTTCACCTCCATCCGTCAGGATTTCATGAAAGAAGGGAAGAACCAGTGACCAGCACCTATCAAGCGGCCGGGGTTAGTCTGGAGGCGGCGGAAGCAACGACCAAAAAGATCGCCGCCCTGGCCAAATCAACCTTTAACAGCCAGGTGCTCAAGGAGATCGGCCTTTTTGCCGGTTTTTTTGCCCTCGATCTCCAACACTACTCCGATCCGGTGATCGTCTCGAGCATCGACGGAGTAGGAACCAAACTCAAGATTGCGTTCGCTTCCGGACGCCATGACTCGATCGGCCAGGATCTGGTCAACCACTGTGTCAATGATATTATGACCTGCGGAGCCGATCCCCTCTTTTTTCTCGACTATCTCGGCCTCGGCCGGCTCGATCCCGATACCGCTACCGCCCTGGTCGGCGGCATGGCACAGGCTTGCCGGGAAAATGGCTGCGCCCTGATCGGCGGCGAGACCGCCGAAATGCCGGGATTCTATGCCAATGGAGAATATGACCTGGCCGGGACGATCATCGGCGCGGTCAACCGCTCCGAAATCATTGACGGCAGCCGAATCAGCCCGGGCGATCTCCTGCTCGGACTGCCTTCGACCGGGTTGCATACCAACGGCTATGCGCTGGCGCGCAAAGTACTGTTTGAAGTGCAGCAGGTTCGCCTCGATGACCAGGCACCCTCCCTTGGGATGAGTTGGAGTGACGTTCTGCTACAGGTTCATCGCAGCTATCAAAAGCCGATCCTTGCCGTACGTCGCCATCCCGCCCTGCACGGGATCAGCCACGTCACCGGAGGAGGCATCGCGGGCAACACCCACCGGCTGCTGCGGCCAGGCCTGCAGCTCGAGATCGACTGGCACTGCTGGACCGTCCCGCCGCTCTTCCAGATGATCCAGGAATACGGCCGCATCGCGGACGACGAGATGCGACGGGTTTTCAATTTGGGCATCGGTCTGGTGCTGGTGGTACAGCCCGAGGGCGCAAGCGAGATCATCCAACTTCTGACCGAAGCCGGCGAAGCGGCGTTTGCCTTCGGAAGAGTCGTACCGGAGGAGTCTTGATGAAAACCATAAGCGTCCTCGGAGCAGGAGGGTGGGGGATCACCCTGGCCAACTATTGTGCCCGACTGGGACACTCGGTGCGGCTGTGGGAGTTCGATCCAGCCGAAGCTGCTCGCCTCGAAAGTGAGCGCATCCGGGCCTCAGTCCTCCCAGGCGTTATCATCGACTGCAACATCCTTATCACGGCGGATTTGCAGCAGGCTGTTGAGGATGCTGAAATCATCTTGCAGGTCGTTCCCTCTCAGTACGCCCGCGGGGTCCTGCGTCAGCTGGCGCGCATTCAACTGACCTCCAGACCCCTTTTAGTTAATTGTGCCAAAGGCATCGAGAATGGCTCCGAAATGCGCATCTCGGAGATTGTCTGTCAGGAAATCCCCGAATTTCCCGACGAGTGCTATGCCGTGCTCTCTGGGCCCAGTCATGCCGAGGAAGTCAGCCGGGGGGTCCCCTCGGCCGTGGTTATCGCCTCCAGCTGCGAAGAGAATGCCCTGCTCTTGCAGCGGGAGCTGAGCAGCCGCACCTTGCGCTGCTATCGGAGCCATGATGTCATCGGGGTAGAGCTGGGCGGCGCTCTGAAAAATGTCATCGCCATCGCCGCAGGAATTTGCGACGGTAGTGGATTTGGCGACAACACTAAAGCGGCCCTACAACCACGCGGTCTGGCCGAAATCGCCCGGCTGGGGCGAAAACTGGGTGCAGATCTGATGACCTTTGCCGGTCTTTCAGGCATGGGCGATCTGATCGTTACCTGCATGAGCCGGCACAGCCGCAACCGTTATGTCGGCGAGGAGATTGGCCGCGGCAGGACGCTTCAGGACATTTTGGGAGAGATGGTCATGGTAGCCGAAGGTGTTCTTACCTGCAAGTCCGCCGTGGCCCTGGCGAGACGCTACCATGTTGAGATGCCGATTTGCGAACAGGTCCATCAGGTCCTCTTTGAACAAAAAGAGCCCCTACAGGCTTTGGAAGACCTGATGGTTCGCGATGCCAAGCCTGAGGTCTGGCTTTAATCGAGGTTGCTGTATATCGCCCGGCTGCATGATATCCTGGCCGGACCGGCTAAGATCTTGATCTCATCCGGATTGACTGTTCCGGATGGTAAGGAGGGAGGTACAGCCAGTGTTCAAGAGCATTCTTCTAGCTGTCGACGGCTCCGCCTATACTGAATCCATTCTGGCCCACGGTATCGAACTTGCGCAGCGTTTCGCCAGCCGTCTTTTAATCCTCACGGTCGCCGATGTGCGCATTTTTGAATGGGCTTCCGCTGTCGGGTCGGATGGGTTTATCTCCATCGCCCCTTCAGGCAGCTACCAGGAGGCCTCTCGTACCCTGCTCGCGGAGAAATGCGACAAGATTCTCGCAAAATGCCGTGAACGCCTGGCCTGCACGGATCTGGATTTCAGCATGGAGAAGAGCTTTGGCGCGCCCGCTGACCTGATTCTTGAACAGACCCAAATCGCCGACCTGCTCGTGATGGGCAAACAGGGCGAATTTGCGCGCTGGAATGTCAAGGGACTGGGCGCAACCGTCGATGCGGTCAGCCGCATGACCCACAAGCCGCTGCTGGTGGCAGGGTTGGCGTACCGGCCGATCAGGAGAATTCTGGTCGGCTACGACGGTTCTGAACATGCCAACCGGGCCCTGCAATACGCCGCCCATATCGCGGAGGCCGGACAGGCGACCATCGGTCTCCTCTGCATCAATGACGATGCCGAACTGGCCGCCCATAATTGCGAGCGGGCTAAGGCCTACCTGCAGAGTTATCGCGTCACGGTGGAGAGTGTCACTTTACCAGGCCATCCGGAAGAAGTCCTCGTCCGGTATTGCGGCCTGAAAGACTATGATTTGATCGCAATCGGGGCTTATGGCCATTCACGTATACGGGAGGCGCTGCTTGGCAGTACGACCACGCATCTCCTTCGCCAGTCCACGTTTCCGGTTCTACTGGCGAAATAACACTGCGTTTTTCAAACCCTATTCTTCGGAAAGGATACAATCCACATGGCTGCTACGGTATATATCGCGGAAATTGCCCGGTATCTGGGGCAAGAAGTCACCCTCCAGGGATGGCTCTATAACAAGACCCACAAGGGCAAATTGCAATTCCTGATGGTGCGGGATGGCACCGGGCTCATCCAGGCTGTGATGTTCCGCGATAGCGTGGGAGAGGCGCTGTTTGAAACGTGTTTGGCCCTGCCCCAGGAGAGCTCGATCCGGGTGACTGGGACGGTCACCGAGGACAAGCGGGCGAAAGGCGGCCACGAATTACAGGTCTCGAACCTGGAGGTGGTGCAGAGGGCCGAAGAATACCCGATCAGCCCGAAAGAACACGGCATCGATTTTCTCATGGAACATCGTCATCTCTGGCTGCGCTCATCGCTGCAACATGCTATCCTTAAAGTCAGACATGAAATAATCCGTGCATCTCGTGATTATCTTGACAACCTCGGTTTCACTCTGGTTGATGCGCCGATCTTCACACCGGCGGCTTGCGAGGGGACGAGCACCCTCTTTGAAACTAATTATTTCGACAGCAAGGCCTACCTAACCCAGAGCGGGCAGCTTTATATGGAAGCAGCGGCGATGGCCTTCGGAAAGGCCTATTGCTTTGGACCCACCTTCCGGGCGGAAAAGTCTAAAACCCGCCGTCATCTCACCGAGTTCTGGATGCTCGAGCCGGAGGTTGCCTATTGCGACCTCGAGGGGGATATGCAGTTGGCGGAAGGCCTGCTCTGCGCCATCGTTGAACGGGTTCTGGAGAACCGCCAGGAGGAACTGAAGCGGCTCGAACGCGATCTCAGCAAGCTGGAAGCGATCAAAAAGCCGTTTCCGCGCCTGGATTACGATGCAGCGGCGCAACTCCTCAAAGAAGCCAACGCCCCCTTCATCTATGGGGATGATCTCGGCGCGCCCGATGAGACTCTGATCTCCCAGCAATTCGACCGGCCAGTCATGATCACCCACTATCCGGCCGAGGTCAAGGCCTTTTATATGAAACGGGATCCACAGCGCCCCGATCGCGCTCTCTGCGTGGATGTACTGGCCCCGGAGGGTTATGGCGAGGTCATCGGGGGTGGCCAACGTGAAGATGATTATGGAACCCTGCTCGGCCGGATCAAGGCGCATCAGCTTCCGATCGAGGCCTTCAATTGGTACCTCGATTTGCGACGCTTTGGCTCGGTGCCGCACGCCGGATTCGGCCTCGGCCTGGAACGGACGGTCACCTGGCTATGCGGTTTGCAGCACATCCGCGAGACCAGCCCGTTCCCCCGAACCATTTCGCGTATTTATCCCTGAAAGGACGGTTCATGAATCTGGCAAACAAGATTCGCAGTATCCCAGATTTCCCAAAGCCAGGAATCATCTTCAAGGATGTCACCACCCTGGTGGGGGACGGTCCGGCGCTGCGCGAAGCGGCTGCCCAAATGCTAAGCCGTTTCGCGGGGGAAAAGATCGGAAAGGTCTTGGGCATCGAGGCGCGCGGCTTTATCTTTGCAGGTATTCTGGCATATGAACTGGGGGTGGGCATGGTGCCGGTGCGCAAGCCGGGCAAACTGCCCTGGAGAACGATCAGCGCCTCTTATGCTCTGGAGTACGGCAGCGACTCCCTGGAGATGCACATCGATGCCTTGTTTCCGGGAGAGCGGGTGCTGGTGGTGGACGATCTGCTCGCCACCGGCGGCACCGCCGGCGCGGCCATCGCGCTGACCCGGCAGCTGGGTGCCGAAGTGGTCGGATGTTGCTTCCTGATCGAACTTGATTTTCTCAAAGGCCGGGAGCAGCTGAAACCGGTGCGGGTCGAGTCCCTCATTCACGTCGAATCCGAATAACGGAGTGTTCATGTTCAAGATCCTCGCCATCAATCCCGGATCCACCTCGACCAAAATCGCCCTCTATGAGGATGAAGAAGGGCGCTTTACCGAGACCCTAAGCCATTCGGCAGCCGAATTGAGCCCCTTTGCCACCATATTCAGCCAGTACGCCTGGCGCCAGCAGGCCATTCAGGGGGTCTTGGAGAAGAGGGGGATCGCCCTTGAGGAACTGGATGCCTTCGTCGGCCGGGGCGGGTTGCTGCGCCCGGTCACCAGCGGCACCTATCTGGTGGGCCCGTCGATGTTAGAGCAATTGGAGAGAGCCGAATTTGGCGAGCATGCCTCCAATTTAGGGGCTATTCTCGCTTTCAATCTGGCCTCCCTGCAAGGCCGCCCCGCCTATATCGTTGATCCGGTGGTGGTCGATGAATTATTGCCCGAATCCCGTCTCACCGGACACCCCCGACTGCCCAAACAATCCATTTTTCATGCGCTCAACCATAAAGCCGTGGCTCGCAAGGCCGCGGCTCAGTTGGGGAAACCATATGACCAGCTCAATCTGGTGATCGCCCATCTCGGAGGAGGTATCTCGGTGGCTGCGCATGCCCGCGGCCGGGTGGTCGATGTCAATAATGCCCTCAATGGCGACGGCCCCTTCTCTCCGGAACGTAGCGGAACGTTGCCGGCGCGTGCGCTGGCGGATCTCTGTTTTTCCGGAGAATTCACTGAAAAAGAAATCGCCAGGATGATCACCGGACAGGGCGGCGTTGTCGCCTATCTCGGCGTCAATGATATGCGCCAGGTGGTCGCGCGCATCGATGGGGGGGATGAGACGGCCCTGCTGGTCTACACCGCGATGGCCGGGCAGATCGCCAAGGAAATTGGCAGCATGGCAACGGTTCTTCGCGGCGCCGTCGATGCAGTCATCTTGACCGGTGGCATTGCTCATGACCGCCGTTTCGTGGCGCTGATCGGCGAACGCGTTGGCTTTATTGCTCCGCTGCTGCTCTTCCCGGGAGAGGAGGAGATGGAGGCTCTGGCTTTGGGCGCCCTGCGTGTTCTTCGCGGCGAGGAAACCGCTAAATCGTATGAAGTGTAACTAGTGCCAACGTTGGCTCGTTTCGGCGGCTGGAGGGGTACTCTCTTCCAGCCGCTTTTTTATGCTAACTTCAATTTTTACTTGACAATTACGCCAAAAACCGCTATATTCCATTATGGTTCCAAAGTAGAACCTTTTGGGAACAGGCCATGCAAACCATCACCGTAAAAAAAATCCCCCCCGATCTTTACAAAAAACTCAAGCAAAGCGCTAAGGATAATCGTCGCAGCATCAACAGTGAGATTATCGTCTGTATCGAACGGGCGATTTGCAGCCAGAGGATTGACTCGGGCACCTTTCTAAGGCGCGTCGAACAGCTGCAAAAGGGCCTCGATTTGCCGGTTCTCGGCGAGTCCGGCTTAGATAAGGTTATGGACGAGGGGCGCTCATGATCGTTGTTGATGCCCAAATGGTCGCCGCCCTGCTGCTCAAGAGCGATCATACGCATGTAGTACGACTGGTTTTTCAAAAAGATGACGAGTGGATCGCCCCTCTGCTGTGGCGCAGTGAATTCCGCCAGCTGCTGGCGCACTACCTGCGCAAGAATGTGCTCTCCCTGCGCCAGGCCAGCCTGATCATGCAGGAGGCGGAGAACCTGATGCAGGGCGGTCAGTTCGACATCCCCTCGCTGGAGATCCTCACGGTGGCAGGGAAATACGACTGCTCGGCCTATGCCGCGGAGTATGCCGCGCTGGCCCTCGAACAGGGCGTTCCTCTGGTGACCACGGACAAGGTATATCTCCACAAGTTTCCGTCGATTGCAATAAAACCTGAAAGTTATATCAAGATGACGCTCGTCGACGAATCGCTGCAATCGGAGCTTTCATGAACGCCTCTTTTGATGGACTTTTAAAAAGGGTTACGGGAAAAGTCAAGCGGACTATTGCGGTGGCCATGGCGGAGGATGAGGACGTCCTCCAGGGGGTTGCCCTGGCGTTTGAGCGCGGTATTGCCGATGCCGTATTGGTCGGTGACAAGCAGGCTATTCTCGCTGTGGCCCGGGAGCACGCGATCGACCTCTCCCATTTTGATATTGTACAGGCTAATGGAGAACAGGAATCGGTGGCGATTGCGGTTCAGTTGGTCCGCCAGCAGATGGCAAACGCCCTGATGAAGGGGAAATGCACCACAGCGACATTGCTCAAGGGGGTACTGGACAAGCAGGCTGGGCTGCGTTCCGGTAAGCTCCTCAGCCATCTGGCGGCTTTTGAAGTCCCTGCCTACCACAAGCTCCTCTTGATGTCCGATGCTGCGATGAATATTGCACCCGATCTCGCCGCTAAAACCGCGATCACCGAAAATGCGCTGGCAGCGGCGCGCTTGCTTGAGATCGAAAAGCCCAAAGTAGCTATCATCGCGGCTGTTGAGAAAGTCAACTTTGAATCGATGCCATGCACGGTTGATGCAGCGGCGCTCTCCCAGATGGCGGCGCGCGGCCAGTTCGGTGCAGCGATCGTCGATGGCCCGCTGGCGGTCGACAATGCTGTCAGCTCCAGGGCCTGCGAAGTCAAGGGCATCCGCAGTCCGGTAGGAGGAGAGGCGGATATCCTCATTATGCCTGACATCGAAGCCGCCAATGTCTTTTACAAAACCCTGACCTACCTTGGAGGTTCGCGGACCGCTGGCATCATTGTCGGAGCGCAGTCCCCGATCATTTTAACCAGTCGGGCTGACAGTGAGGAGTCCAAATTCTTGTCCATTGTGCTGGCCATGGCCACCAGTGTCCGGCTTTGATCTCGAGGCGATATTTCGCCTTTTTTCGGAGAAATTCAGTAAATAATTAATTATTGACGGCCTCATTTCGGATTAAAAGGACGGGATGAATCATGAAAAAAGGGTCCCTCTTTCCACATCGTCCAGCCTTGTACATCGCCCTCATTCTGCTGCTTCCGTTGACCTCGGCGGCGCAAACTACACCCGGACAATTTAAGGATGGTGATCCCCTCTTTCTTACCACCATCAAGGGACCGGGTACCATGCTGAGCGATATCGGCACGCTTGAACCCATTTACGGGGTTTCCGGCAAGGACTCCACGATCGATTACCGCCTCTCTGGCCTGGAATGGAGCTACCCTTACCGGAATGCAATCACCTCTGCCGAGGATATCGACAGTCGCACTCTGAATGGGCAAACCCTCTATCTGATTACCGACGGATTGGGGCGTCGGGTGTTCGAATTCAATGCCAACACGTCGGTCGAAACCTGGTCCTTTCCACCACCGCAGAGCGCCACGGACCCGACCGATGAAAAATATCTCAACAAACCGGTTGACGCCTTCATTTATCGGGACATCGCGACTAGCTATTTCAAGGTGGTGATCACCGATCAGGATCGCAACCGGGTCATCACGGTTGACAAAGAGACCAGCAAAATCGACTGGAAATACGGCGATCCCCTGTATCGCGAGGGCAACGGCTTCAACCAGCTCCGCAGCCCGGAGGATGCCGAGAAGATTCCGGGAACCAGCGAATACATCATTGCAGACAAGGGCAACAACCGCGTCATCATCGTCGATTCCAATACCAACAACATTCTCTGGGAACTGGGTTCCGATGTCCTCAAATCACCGGTGGACATTCAGTATAACAACACCAACAACTCCATTCTGATCACCGATCAAGGCAATCACCGGGTCATCTTGGTGGACCGCACCTCGAAATCGATCCTGTGGCAGTTCGGACGTACCGGAGTTGCGGACAGCGGCGCTGTCGGGCTCAAGCTGCCCACGGACGCGGATTTGGTTGAGGAAACGAACCACGTAATCATCGCCGATGCCGGCAATGAGCGCATTATCGAGGTGGACCAGACGGGCCGCATCGTCTGGCAGTTCCACCGCCGCCTCAAGGGGCTGCGCGATGTTGATCGCATCGAGAACGGCCGTACACTGACCGTTTACGAAAACTATCCGGCGCGGTTGGCCTATACCGAGGCTTATGTAGTATCGGGCGCCTACGATCTCGGCGAGTATCATTCTTCGGTCTTCGACTCGCTCTTCTGGAAGGCCGATACCGTCGCAGGCACAACTTCGGCCTGGTTTCAGTTACGCACGGCGGAATCAGCCTTTGCCCTCGATGGCGCCACCTGGTTCGGCCCCAACGGCAAGGATAGCTGGTATACCCGATCCGGCAGCGCATTGAATCCGGTGCATACCGGGCACCGCTGGTATCAGTTTCGTGCGCTGCTAAAGACCAAGGATCCGCTGCAAACAGCTATTATTCGGGGAGTATCCGTCGTCCATCATTACTATGATGTTTATCGGACCGAATCCTACTTTTTCTCGCCCATCATCTCCGAATCTGCGGGTAAACTGGTCTCGCAATGGAACAAGCTCTCGTTCAAGACCATCCTGGCCAAAGAGGTCGAAAAACGGGCGGCGGTTGACATCGAAGTGCGTATCCTCAACGCCAAGAACTCGCAGATCCTTGAGCGCTTTACTGCCAGCAAGCTGAGCGAATCCAATGAAATCACCCTCTCCTCGCTCCCAGCGCTCAAGGGGATTCAGTCCATCTATCTGGTCGCCAGCCTCTCCACAGGCAACTCCTCGATGACACCGATCATGGACAACTGGGAGATCACCTGGGATGCCATCCCTACAGCCAACTCCAGCATCACCTTCACCGACCGCAATGCTAATCCCAAAGCCTATTACCGTACCACGACGACCCTCCCTTCGACAGAAAGCTTCGTCGACAGCGTGTACATTCTGTTGCGCGATCCCGATCTGGAACCCTTCCGCAGCACTTACAGGGTCACAGTTCGGGCCCTCGGGACAAAGGATTCAGTCAAGGTCGATCTGAAACTGCTCACCCTAGGCGGCTTTTTCTCCTCGAAGGCCATCCCTATCCTGATCAACACGAAGGCGGTACCTGACAATAATATCATGGAGGCCCAGGATCGGGATCATCTGGTGGTAAGCTATCAGGACTCGATGACGGCGCTGGATGCTTCGCAGGATACCATTCTCGTCGTCAAGAATACCACCGGGCTGATGACCATCGAAAATACCCGCAAACTGGAAATCGCCAAGGCCAATTTCGGAGATACCTTATTCGTGCGCATCAAGAACGAATCAGATCACAACCTCGATCCGGACCGCCAGGAAACCCTCCATGTTGCGCTCTTCGATAATGTCACAATGGACCGTGAGGAGCTCACTCTCTACGAGGTGGCGAGTGGCGGACGCTTTAACTCAAGTGAATTCATCACCCAGACCGGTGTACCCATCCGGCACAGCAACAACGGCATTCGCGGCAATGGCGAAATAGAGACCATGCCCGGACACAGCGTGGCGGCTGAGTATGTCGACAACCTCACCCTGACCCGCTATGTGCTGATTCCGACGCAGAGCGATACCAGCGCCCGTGACAGCATATACATTTTCTACGGCCGCAAGCCTGCAGGAGCCGAGATCGGCCCCAACCCCTATCATGCCGACCGAAACGGCAAATTCCGCTTGCGCGTCGGATTCAGCACCGATTCGCTTGCGGTCTCTTCTATCGAAATCTTTAATCTCGCAGGTGAACGGGTGCGCACCCTGCTCCCCGGCGTCGATTTCAGCTTCCGTACCGAAAACAACGTCAGTGTGACCAACTCGGATCTGTGGTGGGATTTGAGAAACGATGGCGGGCAGGAGGTCAGCAGCGGGACCTATTGGGCCAAGGTAAATGCCGAGACCCGGGGCCTCACGAGCCCCTCTAGAAGGATCAATTATTTATGTAAATTTGTCATCATCCGGTAAGCGAAGAGAAACCAATTCGCAATTGGTCTATTTCAACGACTTGGCATTGGAGATAAAATGAGATACTATTCTTCCTCATCGCTCAAATGGGTTCCCAGGATCGGCCGGACCGGGCTTTTTTTCGGCCTGCTTGCGGTGGTGGCCACTGCTCCAGCCGTTGCTCAGGACAACAAGGGCATAGGCTTCCATGGTGCCCCCTTTTTGCGCGTCAGCTCCATCGCCCGTGCGGTCGGGATGGGTGAGGCCTATTCCGTTTTTGGCGGTGGCGAAATCACCGGGCTACGCTACAATCCAGCTGCGCCCGGCTTGATGAGCAAGCCCCAGCTCGCCTTCAACCTGCATAACTGGATCGATGACACTCGGCAGGGGGGAACCGCGGCGGCCCTGCCCACCAAATTGGGCGTTTTTTCGGCCGATTTGGGCTATTTCGATGAAGGCAAGATCATCGAACTGGATGAGAATTTTCAACAAACCGGAGGCAGCGCATCGAGCAACGATGTGATCCTGACGCTTGGTTATGCCAAGGGTTTGAAAATCAAGGCAAGCCAGCTCTCCCTGGGGGCCGCTTTCAAGATGCTGCACCAGGATCTCATTGGCGAGCGGAGCACCGCTTATGGCGCCGACATCGGTCTGCACTTTATCTACCGCTTTTTCGGCCTGGCGGCGGCTGCCCAGAATATCGGTTTTACCAAAATCGAACTGTCCAGTCAAAGCCTCACCTTGCCGCAGACCTATCGCGGCGGCGTGGCATTACGTTTCCCGCTCTCGAGCGATTTCCAGCTGAATCTGGCCGGCGATGCATCCTATACCCTGGATGAAAAACCGCGCTATTTTGCCGGGGGCGAGTTCGTCATCAGCGACCTGATCGCCCTGCGCGGCGGCTATAAGATCCATGACATCGAGGCTTCGCGCTGGTCGGCCGGTCTCGGCTTGAACATGCCCGCCGAATGGCTAGGCCGTTCCCGCATCCGCTTTGATTACGCTTACGCACCCCTTGATGAGTTCGAGGATGCGGCGCACCGCTTCTCGGTGCTGATCCGTTTTGGGGAAACCGAACCAGGGATGAACGCGATGATGGCCGTTGACCGCAGCGGCGCCGATGATCTCCTGAAGGAACAGCTGGAGGCCGCCGAGAGATCGCGCAAGGCGGCAGCGGAAGCGGAAAAACGGGCCCGCGCCATGGAGGAAGAGATCGCAGAGCGGCTGGCGCGCATCAAGAAAATTGCCGCCGAGAGCGAAGGCAAAATCGAAGTTGAGCCCAAGACCCGCGAAAAGATTCTGGTCAGCATGCGCATCAATTTCGATTTTGACCAGGCCCGGATTCGACCTGAAGAATTCGCGACTATGCACAAGGTTGCGGATATCCTCAATACCTATCCTGAGGCGAAGGTCCAGCTCTCCGGTCACACCGATTATATCGGCACCGAGGAATACAATATCCGGCTTTCTCAGCGGCGTATCGACAGTGTCATGGTCTTCCTGATCGATAAGGAGAAGGTGGGCCGTTCACGGTTCTTCATGCCTGTCGGCTATGGCGAATCGAAGCCGATTGCCTCGAACGAAACGCCCGCCGGGCGCTTCCGCAACCGTCGCGTCGAGTTCCTGCTCTACACCATGGATACCGTGCCGGAGATCCCTGAAGGCACCGCTATCAAGTCGGTCGAGGTCATCGATGAGCAGACCGTGCGCATCATCTGCAACGGCAAGGTAACATTTAAGACCGACCAGTTGGACAATCCGCCACGGCTGGCTATCGACTTTCCCAAGGTCTTCTTGCTGAATGATATCACCAGCTATGAGTTGAATCGCGGCCCCTTCATCAGGGCCAGGCTTGGATATCATGCCGAAGGTTTCTCCCGCGTCGTATTCGATCTAAACCGGGCCATCGACCTCAAGGTGACGGGGCAGGATAATTTCATTATTATCTCGTCAAAATGAAACCTGAAGAGGGGGGAGGGCGTTAAAACCATCAATCCTCTCCCCTCAAATGCAATGGAACACACCGGTCAACCCTGAGGAGCGCCATGACATTAAAACGACAGTTCACCTTCGCCGCGATGATACTCTCCCTGGCCACGATTTGGAACGGCACGAGCTACGCACAGCAAGGCACGGCCGCTGTACTGAATCTCTATTACTCCAACGATCTCATTGGCTACCTTACCCCCTGCGGCTGAAAGTCGGCGCGCTACGGCGGACTGGCCCGGCGGGCCAGTTTTCTCGAAACCGATATCCCGAGCGGTGATTTCTCGCTTCTGGTCGATGCCGGGGGATTTGCCCGCGGCTTTGATCCCTTCAGTCAGCTGCAAAACCGTTTCCTGGTCAGAGGATTGAGCATGCTCCAGTATTCTGCGCTCAATCTCGGCTACCGAGAGTGGGGCAACAAGCCAGCTACACTCAGGGAACTGGCCCAGGAGTTCCATCTTGCTTTTCTCTGCGGCAATGTCGCTTACAAAGACTCCAGTAAAACCGTCTTCGCACCCTATCTGATCCGCGAACTGGAAGCGAGACCGGGCGCCCACAAGCCCGCCTTCAAAAAAATCACGGTGGCTATCGTGGGGCTCACCGACAATCAGCTTGCACAGCTCTTTGTCAACCGACCGGGCGAGCCGGAACTGGTTTACCGTGATCCGGTAGAAGCGGCCAGAGAAATCATGCCGTGGGTTCGCCAAAAAGCCGATCTGGTGATCCTGCTCTACTATGGAAAGCATGAAAAGATGAAAAGTGTGCTGCAAGGTGTACCCGGCTTTAATATTGTCGTCATGGGGGGAGAGAATTACCTGGTGGCCAGCCAAAACGGCCAAAACGAGCCCCTGCCGATCGTCAGCACACCTTCGATGGGCAAATATGTGGGGATACTGACCTTGCAGTTGGACAAGAAACGCAAGATCATCGGCTCTAGCAGCCGCCAAGTTCCCTTGAAGGAGGATATGACTGAGGATAGCCGGTTCAAGGATCTGGTGAGCGAATACGAAAAGGCTTCGCAAAAATAGAGTAGCATCCGTATGGATAAAAAAAAGCGTCCGGCTCCAGAAGCCGGACGCTTTTTTAATGCCCTTTGGGGATAATTATTTGATGCGGGTGAAGGTGATACGGCGGTTCAGCTGGCGACCTTCGGGGGTATCGTTGCTGGCTACCGGACGATCCGGCCCCATGCCCTTGGTCACCATCCGCGAGGCCGCAATGCCTTTACCGACCAGATACTTGGCAACCGACTCTGCGCGCGCCTTGGAAAGGCGGACGTTCGCGTCATGCTTGCCCACATTGTCGGTGTGGCCCTGGATCTCGACCTCGATCTCGGGATTTTCGATCAGGGTTTTGGCAACCTTGTCCAACGTCACCTTGGATTCGGGTTTGATCTGCGCACTGCCACTAGCGAAGACGATGCCCTCAAGGATGATCTCGGTTCCGACCGCGCCCTTGATCTTTTCCTCTTTTTCCAAATCATCATTGGCATCCAGCGGATTAGTGCCGCGATTAACCTCAACACCGTCGGCAATAGTGCCACCGTCGGTATCCATCCTGGCCGGATTGGTTTTGTACTGGGTCACTTCCTGATAATCTCCCAGTCCGTCGCCATCGGTATCCGGCTTAACGGGCGAGGAGCCGTATTTTTTCACCTCGTCTCCGTCGCTCAGACCATCCTTGTCCGTGTCGCTGAGGAGGGGATTGGATTTATACTTGTTGATTTCGTCCCCGTCCGAGAGGCCGTCGCCGTCGCTGTCCGCTTTCATCGGATCGGTCTTGTTGGTGTTGATCTCGGCACTGTCGCTGAGGCCATCACCATCACTGTCCGCTTTCAACGGATCGGTCAGGTATTTCTGCACTTCCTGAGCATCGGTCAAGCCATCGCCATCGGTATCCGCCTCGACCGGAGAAGTGCGATACTTGCGAAGCTCGTCCCCATCGCTGAGGCCATCGCCATCGGTGTCGGCCACCAGGGGATTGGTCTTGAATTTGAGATACTCTTCGGCATCGGTCAGTCCGTCACCATCGGTATCCGCCAGCTTCTTGTTGGTGCCAATCTCTTTTTCAAGCTTGTTGCTCAGGCCATCCTTATCGGCATCGCCGTCTTCCGAGCCGCCATAGGTGAAACCCATCAGGATGCTGTAATATCCATCCTTGCTGTCTTCACCCTGGACCAGGTACTCGATATCATCCTTCATGGTGAGATTGTAGCCGCCGCTGATTTCAAAGGCGGTCTTCTCGCCGACCTTGAACTGGAGGCCAAGGCCAACCGGAATCACCTGCGTGATCTTCTCGCCGGGATCATCCAGGGCGGCGATTACGGGGATTTCATTATGCTTGTAGAAAAAGGCCCCGATGCCGCCGTAGAGGTAGGGATTCCAGGATGAAAACTTGATGGGACTGACCAGCATGCGGATATCGGCGGGAACAAAATGTGTTTTATAGGTTTTGTTGACCAAATTTCCGGATCCAATACCCAACTCGGCCTGAAGGAGGCCGCTGCCAATACCATACCGGATGAACGCGCGGCTCTGAATGCCTACCGCATCCTTGTTCAGCTTGGAAAGCGAGCCATCGGCATCGGTCTTGCCAGCCGTAGCCCCAATGCCAAGGCCCCCCTTCAACCCCTGGGCCTGATATTGAGCCTGAAGCGGCGCAACAATCAAGCAAACCACTCCTAAAGCCAACGCAACGAGCACCCCGTACTTTTTCATTCTGTTTTCCTCCTTAAGAGTTGATGGATTGATTTACTCTTTTAAACCACCAAAATTCTTTGTAAATTCCCAATATGCTCATAAATAGCTCACTTCATGGGGCTTGTTCCATGATTATTCGATGCCCGCTCACCAAGGGAGGATGTTGATGAATTGCATTAAAAGACAGCTTTTCATCTTGCTGTGGTTCGCGGGAATGCCCGCCCTCACCGCCGGTGAACTCACGACCCTGCCTCGCTTTGCGCTTCCGGTCACATCTCAAGATTTGCACCGGCTCGCCCAACCCGGAACCCCCTTTAACCGCATCGGGCGTAAATGTGCCCTGCTCGGCTTCGAGAGCGGCACCTTCGAGGCCTGGGCTTTTCCTCTTAAACTCTTGAGTAATTTTGAGTTCTCGTTTCAACTTCAAGAATCCACCCGTCCGATGCCCGGGCGCGAGATCGTCCGTTATATCGATGCTGCGCCGGCCTATACGACTCTGACTTTCACTTTTCAATCCTTTGTGGTCAAAGCCCATTATATCACCCTCATCGACCAGCCGGCGGCGATGATCCTGCTCGAGGTGGAGAGCACCACTCCGCTCACCATTGTCTGTTCATTCAAACCTGTGCTGCAGCCGATGTGGCCGGCTGGACTCGGAGGCCAGTATGCCTACTGGGATGATAAACTCAAGGCCTATCTGATCTCGGAACCCACACGGCATAATCATGCCCTGATCGGTTCGCCAGCCGCCGACGGCATCTCGTACACCCCGGCGCACATGCTCAGCGATACACCCAGCGAGTTCAGAATCGTGATCGCCGACCCCAAACAGACCGCAGGTCGCTATCTGCCGATCTATATCGCTGGTGGCAAGGGGGAACGGGATTCAGTCAAGACCCTCTTTCAGAACCTGCAGCGATCGCCACAAGTCTATGCGGAGAAGACCTTTGCCCATTTTCAGATGCTGCTGGAGAACACTCTGCAGATCGAGACCCCTGTAGACGACTTGAACCGCGCCTGCACATGGGCCAACATCGTCCTGGACGGCCTTCTGGTTGAAAATCCCGACCTCGGACGCGGCCTGGTGGCGGGTTGGGGCGCCTCCGGCTCCAGTGGCCGGCCGGGCTTCGGCTGGTTTTTCGGAGGGGACGCCTTTATTAACAGTCTCGGGATGACCGGCCTGGGATGGCATGAAACTGTCCGTGACGCTCTGCAATTCCTTCAGAAATGGCAGCGCCCGGATGGCAAGATGGCACATGAACTCTCCCAAGCCGCGGGATACCTAAACTGGTTCAAGGATTATCCCTATGCCTATATCCACGGCGACACCAGCCCGCTGTATATCGTCGCTTGCCATAATTATGTACGCACCAGCGGCGATCTCGCCTTTCTGCAATCAGCGTGGTTCTCGCTCTGCAAGGCATATCGCTGGTCGCTTGGCACCGACCAGAACGCGGACGGGCTCATGGATAACCGGAAGGCCGGCCTCGGCAGTGTCGAGTACGGCGCGCTGACCGACCTCGCGACGGATATCTATACCGGCGCCCTTTCCGTGCGCATGTCACAGGATATGAAAGAAATGGCCGCCTGGCTGAACGATCGCCGCATCAGTCAGGAAGCTGCTGCCCATCTGCAGCGCGCCAGGGCCTCTTTCGACACCCGATTCTGGAAGGAGAGCGCAGGGTGCTATAGCAATGCCTTCAACGAAAGTGGCGAACAGCTGCCCGATCCTTCCCCCTGGATCAGCACCGTGGCGCTCTTTTCGGCCGGGCAGCCCGATCATGTTCAGGCCTCGATCGAACGGCTGGGCTGGAGCGATCTTTCTACCAGTTGGGGCGTGCGCAGCATTTCTTCTCTCAGCCGCTATTATGAGCCTCTCAACTACAATTATGGTGGCGTCTGGCCTTTTCTCACCGGTTTCGTGTCCACCGCGCAGTACCTGTGCCAGCTGAACCAACAAGCCTATGGACACCTGCTCGCCAACAGCCGTCATACTTTCGTCAATGCCCTCGGCGGGATCAACGAGCTCTTCTCCGGTGATGCCTATCTCTGGCCGCAGGAAGCGGTCTCACAACAGGGCTTCTCTTCCCTGGGCGTCGTTCTGCCTCTGGTGCAGGGGCTTCTCGGACTGGACGGCGATGCCCTGCGGCGCGAAATCCATCTTACGCCGCGCTTCCCCGCCGGATGGAGGGAGGTGAACTGGAGCGGGTACCGTCTGGGCACAAGTCGGTGGTCGATGCACTATCAGCGCACCCCCGGATGCATCCGGGCAAGCCTTGCTGCGGACCATGGGGAGGGATTTGCTGTGACTTTCGCTCCGGCCCTGGGACCTAGTGCGGATATCGATTCCGCACGGGTGAACGGGAACAGAATCCCCTTCTCTCTGATCTCCTTTCCCCAGGCGGTGCAGGTGGAGGTGAAATGGTTACTGACAGGCGGCAGAGCGGAGGTGGAGCTCTTTTTCCATCCCGGCCTTGAGCTGACCTTGCCGGTCCCGGAGGTGAGGCTCGGGGAGTGTGATTCCGGGGTCAAGCTGATCGGCATGGAGAGGCAGGGAAGGGTGATTCATGTGAAAGTGCAAGGCCGGCCGGGACGTGTTTACCGGTTCGACCTCGCTGGCAGCGGCCCCATTGGCGCTGTGTCCGGAGCTGAAAGGTCCGGCGATTCTCTGGAGATAACAATGCCGGAATCCGGATCTGGAGCCTATCTTGACGCGGCATTCACCGTCGAACTCGCCCCCACCGACCTGTAGAGAAAGTACTTGTTTTTTAACTGCTCTTGCTTAAATTAAATTACAGAGGGAGACGCGGCGGCAGTGGGGGAGAGATACGACACTGGAGGGAGTCGCATCATGCTGGCGCAGATTCTCAGTGCGGCCATCCTGGGTATCGATGCCTATATCGTCAAGGTGGAAGCGCACCTGGAGGGTGGACCGCCCTATTTTGCAACGGTAGGATTGCCCGATGGCGCGGTACGCGAATCGCGCGAACGCGTCCAATCCGCCGTCAAGAATTCCGGTTTTGAATTTCCCATCAAACGCATTATCATCAATCTGGCCCCCGCAGATGTCAAGAAAGAGGGCGCTGCTTTTGACCTTCCGATCGCCCTCGGGATTCTCGCCGCAGCCGGAATTCTCCGGCGTGAACCACTCAAAGACTATTTAATCCTGGGCGAGCTCAGCCTGGACGGCAGTCTCCGTCCGATCCATGGCGCCTTGCCGATCGCCGTCTCGGTCGTGCAACATCAACTGCGCGGGATTGTGCTGCCGCGCGAAAACGCCCGTGAGGCCGCCATGGCCCGCGACCTCGAAATCATCCCGGTGCACACTCTGAAGGAGACCGTGCAGTTTTTCAACCGGCAGCTCGCGGTGGAGCCCTTTCGCATGGATATCGACAGCGTTTTTGCCGGCCGCCAGGACTATGGGCCCGATTTCCAGGACGTCAAGGGGCAAGGTCATGTCAAGCGCGCCCTGGAGGTCGCCGCTGCCGGCGGCCACAATATAATCATGATCGGGCCGCCCGGCTCAGGCAAGACGATGCTGGCGAAACGCCTCCCCTCCATTTTGCCGGATCTCAGCCTGGAGGAGGCGCTCGAGACAACCAAGATTCATTCTGTCGCTGGATTGCTACCACCGGATGAGGCGCTGATCACCACACGGCCTTTTCGAGCGCCGCATCATACCATCAGTGATGCCGGCCTGATCGGCGGCGGCAGTGTGCCCAAACCCGGTGAGGTCAGTCTCGCTCACCACGGTGTGCTCTTTCTTGATGAGCTGCCCGAATTCCGGAAAAATGTCCTGGAGGTGATGCGCCAACCCCTCGAGGATGGCAAGGTGTCGATCTCGCGCGCCCTGGTCAGTCTCAGCTATCCCGCTGAATTTATGCTGGCGGCCGCGATGAATCCCTGCCCTTGTGGATTCTATTCCGACCCCAACCATGTCTGTGGTTGTAGCGGGCAGCAGATCAAAAACTATCTCGGGCGCATTTCAGGGCCATTGCTGGACCGGATCGATATTCACATCGAGGTACCAGCCGTAAAATACCGCGAATTGACAGGGTCTAATACCGGGGAACGGTCGTTGGAGATCCGCAAGCGGGTGGAGCGGGCGCGGGAAATCCAGATCCGACGTTTCCGGCAGCATCCGCGGCTCTTTTGTAATGCGCGCATGGATTCTCGGGAGTTGCACCAGTTCTGTCCGATCGACGCGGCCGGCGAGAACCTGCTTAAAACTGCAATCCACAAGCTGGGACTCTCTGCACGCGCCTATGACCGGATCCTCAAGGTTTCGCGCACCATCGCCGACCTGGCAGCGAGCGAAACGATCCGGCCAGAACACCTGAGCGAGGCTATCCAGTACCGCAGCCTGGATCGCTTGCACGCCTGGGGAGGGGGGTGAAGATAAAAAAAGCCCTGTATGCAATACTGGGCTGTAATGAACCGCGTTCATTACGGTGGGAACCGCCTAGACGTTTTTTACTTCCACGCATACCCTCCCGAAGGAGGGGGAGGCCTGTAATACACGCCTAAGAGCTAAGCTCCCATTTTGAAGGTGTTGGTTCAAAAAAAACCGGGTATCACCATACAGGGCTATGTTGGTAACGCTCTACTTGAATATTGCACAATTCAGCGCAAAAGTCAAGCGAAATATGCATGGTTTCTGCCACCCGCCCAACCCTGCACGGCCCAGCACAACAGGAATTCGGTTGCTTTTCTCCCTCTCAATGGCTACATTGCATTGAAATTCCCAAGTGGAGCAAACATCGGGTCAAGCTTATGCGCTATCTGCGATCCATCCTGATCCCGACCGCCCTTTTACTGGCTGCCGCGCCTGCTCCGGCCGCAGCGGTCGAAGAGGCCCCGGTCCTCAAAATTGTGATCAACGGCGATATCAATCCGGTTTCCGCCATGTTCATCGTCCAGTCGATTCATGCCGCGGAGAAGCTCGGATGCACCTGTCTGATTGTTCAGATGGATACCCCCGGGGGCTTGCTGGAATCGACTAAGACCATCGTCAAGGAGATACTCGCCGCCAAGGTGCCGGTGGTCATGTACGTCGCGCCGAGCGGGTCCGGTGCGGTTTCAGCCGGCGTCTTCATCACCTTGGCCTGTCATGTTGTCGCCATGGCGGAGGGCACCAACATCGGCGCCGCCCATCCTGTCAGCGCAGGCGGCGGTGCAGACACCACCCGGGTGATGAATGAGAAGGTGACCAACTATGCCTCCGCCTGGATACGCAGCTTGGCCGAAAAACGAGGTAGAAATCCGGAGTGGGCCGAGCAGGCGGTACGTAAAAGCGTTTCGATCACTGAAAAAGAGGCCCTGGAAAAGAAAATCATCGACCTGATCGCCCGGGATGAGACAGCCTTGCTGGAGGCCCTGGATGGCCGCACCGTGCAGTTGGATGACGGTAACCGGGTCCTCAAAACTCGGAATGCCCCGGTTATCACCCGGGAGATGTCGTGGCAGCATCGCATCCTCTACAAAATATCCAACCCCACCATCGCCTACATTCTGCTCATGCTCGGAATCTACGGCCTCTTCTTCGAACTCTCCAATCCCGGCGCCATTGTCCCCGGCGTAGCCGGCGGCATTTTTATTATCCTGGCGTTTTTTGCCCTGCAAACGCTGCCGGTCAATACCGCCGGGTTGCTGCTGATTCTGTTCTCTATTCTTCTCTTCGTGCTGGAGGTGAAAGTGACCAGTTATGGAGTCCTCACCATTGGGGGGATAATCTCGATGTTTCTGGGTGCAATCATGCTCTTCGATGAGACACCGGGATTTTCAGTCCGGGTTGACTGGCGTGTGGCGTTGACTTTTGCGCTCGTCACGGCGGCTTTTTTCATTTTCGCCCTGGGCATGGCCCTCAAAGCGCGTCTCACTCGGCCGACCACCGGCCAGGAGGGGCTGATCGGCGCCAGAGGCATAGCCTTAGATCCGATATCGCCTCATGAAGGCACTGTGAAAATCCTGGGAGAGATCTGGAAGGCGCAATCCGCGCAGCATATTGCGGCGGGCACACCCGTCGAAGTGCTCAAGGTCGAAGGCCTGGTTCTTACCGTAGCCCCATCACCAGATCAAACGGTCGTCTGAAACGGTATCTCTGTACTAAACCCTTAAGGAGGTTTTATGACGTTGCAGCCCGTCACGGTCGTACTGGTCCTGCTCATCCTGCTTCTGCTCAGTGCGATCAAGGTACTGCGCGAATATGAACGCGCAGTGGTCTTCCGTCTCGGCCGTCTTGTAGGCGCTCGCGGCCCGGGCATTTTTCTGCTCATCCCCTTCGTCGATCGCATGGTCAAGGTCAGCTTGCGCACCATCGCACTGGACATCCCGCCGCAGGATGTGATCACCAAGGACAACGTCTCCATCAAGGTCAACGCCGTCCTATACTTCCGCGTGATCGATCCCGCCAAGGCCGTGGTCATGGTCGAGGATTATCTTTATGCCACCTCCCAGCTGGCTCAGACGACGCTACGCTCCATCCTGGGACAAGTCGAGCTCGATGACCTGCTTGCCGAGCGTGAAAAATTGAACCATCAGCTACAGACCATCATCGACAGCCAGACCGAGCCCTGGGGCATCAAGGTAAGTCTGGTTGAAGTCAAGCATATTGATCTCCCGCAGGAGATGCAGCGCGCCATGGCCAAACAAGCCGAGGCTGAGCGTGAACGCCGCGCCAAGGTCATTCATGCCAACGGCGAGTACCAGGCCGCTAAAACCCTGGCCAAAGCCGCGGAGATCATGGCCGTGCACCCCCAGTCCTTGCAATTGCGCTACCTTCAGACCCTTAGCGAAATCGCCACTGAAAACAACTCAACGATTATCTTCCCGCTGCCCTTGGATTTGATCAAGCCCTTTCTGAAGAGCCTCCCGGCTGAAGAGCCCGCCAGGTAGGCGGGTCGTCGCGAGGCAGGGTCGCGCCACCTGGCTGTTGGAGAGGCGAAAGGGCATTCGCCTCTCCTTTGATTTCAATTGAGGAGGCCCTTGCAGCGATGCCGGAACTCTATATCGGTCCAGCCGGATGGAACTACCCGGACTGGAAAGGCGTCGTCTATCCCCCGAAGCTCCCGAAGTCGGTCTCGGAGTTGACTTATATCGCCAATTATCTGAACGTCGTCGAAGTCAATAGCACCTTTTATCGGATCCCCGAGGCGACGGTCAGCGGCGGATGGCTCGACCAGATTCGGTATAATTCCGGATTCCGCTTCATCCTCAAGCTGTGGCAGGGCTTTACACATGAGGGCCGGCCGGCCAACTCGCCTGAAATGAAGGCCTTCCAGTTGCTGCTGGAGCCGCTGATGGATGCAGGAAAGCTGTTGACTGTGCTGATCCAGTTCCCCTGGAGCTTTAAAAAGAGCAATGCGACCCTGATCGTCCTCGGCAAGATCGTCAATGCTATAGCGCCCGCTCCCGGTCATGTCGAATTCCGGCATGCTTCGTGGCACTGCCCCGAGGTTTTGACGTATCTGCGTGAGCACCGGATCGGCTGGGTCAATATCGACCAGCCTGTCATCGGCGCCTCCATGGGGCCGACCCGGGAGCGAACCACCTCCCTGGCCTATTTCCGTTTCCATGGCAGGAATTATGATCACTGGTTTCGTGAAGGTGCGGACAGGAATCAGCGTTATGACTATCATTACTCGTCCAACGAATTGGCGGAATGGTTGCCTGCAATTCAGGAAGTGACGAAAGAATCGGAAAAAACCATCGTAATCTTTAATAATCACTTCAAGGGACAGGCTTTTGCCAACAGCTTGCAGCTTCTGGCTCTCCTCACCGACACCCGCCCCGCCGCGCCGGAGTTGCTCGTCGAGCGATTTCCCGAGCTGCGCAATCTCACCACCTTACCGCCCATCCAAACCACACTCCCCATTTTTTGATATGTTCTGAATCCTTTTCGCACGCCATTCATCCAATAATCACTATTAACGATGAGGTGTGCCATGAATTTAGCGGGTTTGCTGCTTTTATTTGGACTCTGGTTTGTCTTCGTGCGGATCATTGCGCCACGTCTGGGTGTTCCAACCTGAATGTCGGCATCGTGTTCTCCTCCGGAGGGGGAGCGCAGGACAATCGAGGATCTCCAGCACCATTCAAAAGGGGAGGAGTGATCATCCATGCCTATTTATGAATACCGCTGCAAGGGTTGCGGACATGTCTTCGAGGTCTTTCAGAAGGTTGGCGCTGACGGGCGCGGCTTGAACTGTCCGGTTTGCGCCGCACCTGCACCCGAGAAGCTCTTTTCGACCATCGCCGCTTCCATCAAGGGTAGTTCGTCGGGTTTTTCTACCAGCACTTCAGGATGTGGTAGCGGCGGTTTTTCCTGAGCCTCATAAACGCGGACCGGCGGTCCGTATTAAAACTTGGAAAAAAAGGATGAACAAGACACTGCGTATCGTTTTCGGGGTACTTTTCGGCGCTGCAGCCGGTTTCGGTTGGTATTATTTTGTCGGCTGCCGCACAGGGAGTTGCCCTATCAGTGGCAATCCCTGGATCAGCTCCTCCTACGGCGCGCTGATCGGTGTGCTGATGGCCTTGCCATCCGGCGCCAAAAGGCGAACCTAGACTGATAAACCGTAAAAAAAAAGGGCTGCAAATCTTGCAGCCCTTTTTTTATCGCGTTCAGACTGTTTCACCGCTCCATCCGCCAGGAAAGTAAAAAGTTGCGTCCCGGCTCAATGGCCAGCAAGCCGCGGTTGGTTGAAAGATGGTTGCGATAGGCGCGGTTGGCGAGGTTTTCGATGCCGAAACTGATGAACATTTCAGCATCCCTCACCGAAATGCCATGGCTGTTGAGGTATAAATTGTACAGGGTGTAGCCCGGCGTTCGCAGTTCTCCCGCGGCGATGCGATCCTGGGTGGCGAATATCTCTGCTGACAGATCGAAGGATATCCATTTCATGCAGCCGTTGTGATAACCTATCGCTCCATTCAGCGGTGCGATCTGGGGCAATGGAGCGTGAATCAGCAGATCTTCACCATGAACGTAGGCGGCCTGCGCCCAGACAGAGCAGTTCTGCGCCGGTTTGACATCGAGGCGCACGTCCCCTCCATAGAGATCCGCCTTGCCGATATTGGTCTTGAGCAACGCTTTGCGGCTTTCATACGTCCCGGGCATGTCGACGACCAGATCGCGCATCCGATTGTAGAATCCGTTGACCTGCAGCTGAAGCCGGTCGGACCAGAGGCGCAGGCCGAGGTCCACAAAGTCACCCTTCTCCGGAAGCAGTGCAGGGTCTCCTACTTTGACGAGGCTGCCCTGATCGATATATTGATAGCGTTCCTCCAGCGAAGGGGCGCGGAAGGAGCGGGCCATATTGAGCGTCAGGTCCATCTGCGGCAGCAGGCGATACAGAAGACTCATCGTCCCGCTCCAGGAGTTGGTATGGGCAGATGCTGCTGGCCACAATACGACCTGTCCGGATGGTGCCATATTTCGGACGCCGTTGACGATCTCGTACAGCGGATTAAGGGTTTCCTGATTCTCCGTCCTGATCTGATCCAACCTGCCGCCGAGGTTCACGATCAGCCTTTCCTGCAGCAGCCGCCATTCATCCTGGGCATAAAAACCAATGCTGCGGAAGGTGCCATCCGGTAGCGGCGCCTCACCGATGGTGCGAAAGACGCTTTTGCTGACCGAACCATCCGGTTTCAAAAAGTCGATGCGCGTCTCTTTGGTACGATAGCCGGCATACGCTTTTTCCCAGCCATCTATCCCTGCAATAAGGAGATGGTGCTGTCCCGGGAAAAAATTGCCCTGAATCTGCAGGCCGTTGAGGTCGTGGGTGGCCCCGGGAAGGATGCGCAGGGCGTAAACCTTCCGCGCCGGCTGGCTGCCGCTTGCGGGCATGGAGGTAACCGTATGGGGAAAATTTTCGACATCCCGCCAGATCTTCTGGTTGTACCCCTTGATCGAGATTTGCTGCAGGAAACGGGAGAAGTGGCTGATACTATACTCGACGCTGAGCAGTTGGCGTTTTTCAAAGGGGTAGCGCACGGAGGCGGTGCTCGGAAAAACCGGGTAAGCGCCGGGGATGCCGACATCCTTGGCGTAAAAACGCTGAAAATTCAGTTTGATCTCCTGGTCGCGGAAGGGCTTGAAGGCGAGTCGAGTCGAGAGCGCATTATCCTGGAATTGGCTGTTCGTGAGTATGCCATCCGGTGTATGGGTATTCTCCGCCTTGCGCAAGGACCCACTGACGTGTGCATACCAGTTTTGGCCACCGGCGTTCACGGCCGCGTGTCCTCTGCCGCCCTTATTAACGCTGCTATAACCGCCGGCCAGCCGCAGATGCCAGTAGGGATTTTCCTGGTACCAGCCATTCCTGCTGATCACATTGACTACACCCCCGGTTGCACCCGAGCCGTAAAGCGCAGAAGCGGCGCCTTTGATGACCTCAATCCGCTCTATATCATACATATCGAACATGGCCAGGCCGGCAGCGATATCGGTTGCGGTGTCGATGCGGTTGCCATCGATCAGCGTGACGAGGCTGCTACGGCCCAGTCCACGAATGCTGACGCTGGTGGCCCAGATGCCGTCGCGCTGCAGGGTCACTCCCGGCTCCCGGTGCAATGCATCGGCGACGGTCACCGGTGCGCTTGTTTCGAGCTGCTCGCGCGTCACTACGGCCAGCGGCACGGCGGCTTCGCGCAGCGTCGTGGCGTAGCGCAAGGTGGTCACGGTCACATCCGCGACCGGCAGGGGGGAGGAAACCAATTCGAACCGGATTACCGCATCCTCAACGCCGACCGTGACCGATTTGCTCACCGGACGGAACCCGACAAAAGAGGCGCGCAAGGTATGGATGCCGGCGGGAAAGTGCGTAAAACGGAAATTTCCCTCCGCATCGGTCACCACGCCGGTGTTCAACTCGGTACAGAAAACATTGGCCCCTTTCAAAGGCCTGCCGGTGATCTGATCGATGACACTTCCCAGGATGCGGCCGGTCTGGGTCTGGGCCTGGGCCTGAAGGTAGACCAGTAAAAAGAGGATTAAAGCAACGCGTTTCATTTGACTTCCTTATGTTTTTATGATTAAATGACTTGCAGTAGCCAGGGTGCGATAAACCGCACCACAACGCCGAGCACAACTGCGATAGAAAAGGTCAGGAGGGAGGCGGCTAAGGCTTCTTTCCAGCCGACCTCCCTCGTCAGGATGCCGAAAGTCGCTAAACAGGGGAAATAAAAGACGACAAAAATCGTGAAGACCAGGATTTGTTCCGGGCTCATCACGGTATTGACCTGGGTGGTCCCCAGAGCCTGAATCAGCATTATCATGGAGAGCTCTTTGCGCAGCACCCCGAAGATCAGGGTCATGCCGATAGCCGGCGGCAACCCAAGCACGTAGAGAAGCGGTGCAAGTGCCGAATTGATGGCCCGATTCCAGTGATAGACCTCGGACAGGCTGAGGACCAGGCTGCCGGCGATGAGCAGGGGCCAGGCAAAGAGCACAAAATCCCTGCTGCGCAGCCAGGTCTTGGCCAAGATCGTCTTGAGGCTCGGCACCTTGTACGAGGGAATGACCAGCACCATGCCCGGTGTATCATCCGGCATCAGGTGCGCAAGGAGTGTCCCCACGAGGGCGACAACCACGATATTGAGCAGATAGATGAAAAGGGCGGCGGTCCCGCCGAGATAGTAGCCAACCAGACCGAAAATGATGGTCATCCGCGCTGAGCATGGCACCAGCACCGCTGCCACTGCGGCAATAAAACGGTCCCGCGGGCTGGGAAGAATCCGCGTTGCCATGATCGCCGGAACACTGCACCCGTACCCGAGGATGCCGGGCAACACGGCGGTGCCATGAAGGCCGATGCGATGCATGAAATTATCCATGAGGAAGGCGATGCGCGGCAGATAACCGACATCCTCGATCAGCGCCATCCCGATCAGGAAAGGGATCAGGTAGGGCAGGACGACGGCGATGCCGCCGGCGATACCCTGGAGTAAACCCTTGGCGATGTAGGCATAGAACGAACCGGTCGGCAGCGCCGCAGTCAGCGCCTCCTCACTGCGGGTAAAAAGGGTGAGAATCGGTTGCTCCAGTAGCGCTCCGAGCTTGAAGATCAGATTGAAAAACAGAACCAGGACAGTTGCCATAATCACGTATCCCCATACCGGATGCATCACCAGCTGGTCCACCCGGCTGCGCCATTGGTGCCAGGAGCGCCGGGGATGATGGACGACTGTACACTGTTCGAAGAGATGCAGGGACAAAGCATGCCGCTCGGCCGAGATCACAGAATCCGCTGGCTGGCCATGCGCTTCTTCGAGAATGGACTGGTAATGACGAACCTCTGTGCGCAGGTGGGTGCCGTCTGGTTCTAACTGCAGCGCAAAGAAGGGATCCGACTCTAACAGTTTGATGGCGAGCAGCCGCGACGAAATCCTCTGCAGCGGCAGGCACCGCTTCAGGACGCCATCGAGCGCTTCAACCACCTGCTCCACATGCCGACTCATTGGCAACGAGTGAACCGGATGAGGGGCATGGAGAAGATCAAAGGCCGCGTCAAAGAGCGCATCGATGCGCAGCCCCTGCGCTGCATTGGTGGTGATAACGGGCAGCTTCAGCAAGGAACTCAATACACCGGCGTCGATGCGGATACCCTTGCGCTCCGCTTCGTCAATCATGTTGAGACAGAGGAGCATCGGCTTGCCAAGTTCGAGCAGCTGCAGCGTCAACTCGAGGCTGCGGTCCAGATGGGTCGCATCGATGACATTGATAATCAGAGATACAGGCTCTTCGATCAGATAGTGCAGGGTTTCGCGAGCCGCTCTTTCAATGGCCGTCAGCGAATAGATCCCGGGCAAGTCAATCAGGTCGCAGGTCCGGCCTCCAATCGCAACGTGGCTGCTGGTATATTCGACGGTGACACCCGGGAAATTGGTGGTGATGGAGCGGTAACCTGCCACCTTATTGAAGATGGTGCTTTTGCCGGAATTGGGTTGCCCCAGGAGGATGATACGGGGATGCTCCAGGATCAAGGCCGACTGGGTTTCTAGGGTGTTTCTATTCATCGTATCATGCTTCATCCAGATCAACCAGGATCGCAGCCGCCATCCGGTTACCAAGCGCCACGTCAGTGGAATGGATATGAATCAGCACTGGACCGCCCAGTTGACCGCCGCGCACGACGCGGATGGAATCACCAGGATGGATGCCCACCTGATTGAGGCGTTGCCGCAGGCTCCAGCCCCCCCGTATTGCCGCAATCCGTCCATGAGAGCCGGTGTGCAGATCCGAAAGAAAGAGGGATGCCGCCGCGGCTTTTTTTCTGGATGACAACATCCTAACTCTCCAGCGAAGTTGATGCCTCAATCGTTGCATCATTGACGGCGCACTGATGGCACGGCGCGGTGGCCGCACCAAAGAGACCGCAGGTCCGGAAAAGAATGACTCCGCTGCGGTCGCGCTTGGGACAACGGTCGACAAACTGTAGAAAACGGCCGATGGCCAGGAGGCTCTCCTGACTCATCACATGCTCCAGAGTGCACGCCTCGCTTTCGGCGAGATTTCTCTCCAGACCGAGTACATCGGTCATGAACATGCGAATGGCCACATGACGTTCATCCAGCACATGAGCGAGGTGTCGGCCTTCAGCGGTCAGAACAACATGACCATACTGTTCGTGCAAGATCAATCCCTTTTTTGCGAGATTGTTCAAGGCGCTCGAAACGTTGGCGGGGGAGACGCCACGAATCCGTGCGATGTCCTTGACCCGCGCCACACGGTTCTGCCTTTCCAGATCCCTGATGACCTCAATATAGACCTGGGTCAGGTGATCATGTTCGATATTCATAGGACCCCACAAAGAACCGATATTGTTAAATAAGTTAAACAATATTTATTGATATTAATTTACAATTTACTGGCGAGTCCTGCAACACATTTTTTGGATTCTATTAAACTGGGTCCTACCCGGATGTAATCAGCTAGAAATAGGAGGACGAGGGGCGAGAGAGGGCCTGCAATTACAGAATATCTAGGCTTGGTGCACGCGGTGCGAGGATAGCGGGTGGGAGCGAAATTCCGGGGGTACCTCGGCGGATTTAATGTTGACAAAAAGTCAGGTAATAGCTATATTGATTTGTAAAGTAGGCATGCTTTTGGCCGCAAACAAGGCCATCGTGCCATCAACCGTGCACAACCCGGCTTGTGCCTGCAGATTGGATTATGGATGAAAAAACTGCTTCTTTTCCGGCTCATCCCAGGCCTGTTCTGTATCTTACCTTCCTCCCTCGTTGCCACCGATATTCTGGAATTGCACCATAACGATGCCACCGGGCGCCCAGCGGCACCCTGGTCGATCGGCAAGACGGTCACCATCACTGGCGTGGTAACCGCACCCGCAGGGCTCTTCGGCGTCACGACCTTCGACATCTATGTACAGGACAGCACCGCCGGCATTAATGTCTATTCCTCCCGCAGCGATCTTCCCTTTCTCCAACTGGGGGATTGGGTTCGCATGACTGGAACGGTAGGCTATGCGAATGGCGGCATGACTTTTATCAAGGATCCAAGCGCAATCGCCGTTCTGTCAAAGAATCATCCGCTTCCGGATCCACTGCCGTTGACCTGCGCCGAGGTCGCCGGCAGTTTTGGTGCCGATCTCGCCGAGCCCAACGAGGGGCGATTGATCCGCGTCAATAACGTCCACGTTACTGGAAGCAACAGCGATATCTACACGGTCAGTGATGCCACCGGTTCCATTCAGCTCTATCTTGATCCGGATGCGCATCTCCCGCTGCTCCCCGATGGCGCTTTCGACATCATTGGGTTGCTCACCCAGTATGATCCCAGCGTACGCCCGCCCAAAAAAGCGGGCTACCGCATCATGCCCCGGTTCAGTCACGATATCCTCTCTCGGGGCGCACCGCTGCTTGTTCAGCCCTTGCAGGAATCGGCCATTGAACCCACGATGGTGGAGTTGGTCTGGGCCACCGACCGGTCCTCGACGTCGTTGGTTCGTTTTGGGCAGGATTTCCGCCAACCACTGACAACTGCAGGCGACTCAGCCCTGGTCACCACCCATCGGGTCCGGCTCGAAGGCCTGGAGCCGGCCTCTCTCTACAAGGCCGTCGCCTGGTCCACCGATCCCGCCGGCACCATGGTCTCGGATACCCTGCTTTTTATGACGGCCTCCGCTCGTTCGAGCGGCACCATACAAGTCTACTTCAACCAGTCCGTTGACACCTCCAAAGCCTGGCGTGAGGTGGCCCAGGGCCAGACAGACCTCTCGACCGTCATCGTCAAGATGATCAATCAGGCACGGTATTCTCTCGACGTGCACTATTACTCTTTCACGCATGCCGATATTGCCCTGGCACTGGTCAATGCCAAAAGACGTGGTGTCAGCGTCCGATTTATCGCGGATGACGCCACGGCTACAGCATCCAACGACAAGATCCGCTGGCTGCGGGAGGCCGGCATCCCGGTTATAGATGACTATTTCGGCATGAACGACAGTACGGCGGCGAGCCACAACAAATTCGTCATTATTGACCACCGCGACCGCACCAGCGGGCTTGACGATTACCTCTGGACCGGATCGAGCAATGCCTCATTGGCCGGGGCCACCCGTAACGGCGAAAATATGCTGCTAATCCAGGACGAAACACTCTGCGAAGCCTATACCCTCGAATTCAACGAGATGTGGGGCAGCGCAACTGAAACGCCCGATCCGGCGCAGTCCCGTTTTGGAGCACGGAAGCGGGACAACACACCCCATCGTTTCAATATTGGCGGCCGCTGGATTGAGCAGTACATGAGTCCCTCGGATGATGCCGAGCGTCATATCATCGCGGCTATCCAGAGCGCGGACTACTCTCTTTATTTCTGCATCCTGGCCTTCACCCAGAGCACTATTCTCAATGCGATGCGCAACCGTTTTGCACAAATTTCCGGTTTTGTCATCCTCGGGGTGTTCGATCGCAGCAGCGTTTCCAGCAGCTACAGTGTCTATGCCGACATGGCCGGGGCCGGTTCCTCGCCGTGGTCGCCCCCCGCGGATGTCCATCTCGATGTTCTCGGCGCGGATCTGCACCACAAGTACCTCCTGATTGACGCCAATCAGGCCGATTCCGATCCCACGGTTGTCACCGGCTCGCACAACTGGAGCGACGCGGCCAACACCCGGAATGATGAGAACACCCTCATCATCCATGACCGGAATATCACCAACCTCTATGTGCAGGAATTTTCCGCCCGATACCATGAATCGGGTGGAACGGGTGAGATAACCACCGGCATCCCGGTGGCCGCTGCAGGAGAAGAACCGGACCGGTATGGCCTCCATCAGAATTATCCGAACCCGTTCAACAGCCAAACCACCATCCCTTGCCGGATTCCATCACAAGCCCGGGGGCCGTTTCAGCTGGCACTTTACACGATGCGGGGTGAGGAAGTAGTGCGGCTTGAAGTGCCTCTCCGCAAGGGCGACCAAGCCGCAGTGGTTTGGGACGGGCGGGATGCCGCAGGTAAGGCCCTGCCCTCGGGCCTCTATTTCGCCCGGATACTCGGCGCCTCATCACCGCCGGTAAAGATCACGCTTATTCGTTAATGAGTTGTTTAAGCGACTTTCACAACTAAAGGACGAATGGTATGTTAATGAAAGCACTGGTTAAAAAGCAGCCCGGTCCGGGGATCTGGCTCGAAGAAGTCCCTGTACCCGCTTATGGCAACAACGATCTGCTGATCAAGGTGACCCATACGGCCATTTGCGGCACCGATCTGCATATCTATAAATGGGATGAATGGTCACAGCGGACCATCAAGACGCCCATGACGATTGGCCATGAATTTGTCGGCATCGTAGCGGCCAAGGGGCAAAATGTCGTCGGGTACGAGGTCGGGGAGCGGGTCTCCGGCGAAGGCCATATCGTCTGCGGACTCTGCCGCAGTTGCAGGGCTGGACGCCGCCATCTTTGCACCAACACCATCGGCATCGGCGTCAACCGTGACGGCTGTTTCGCTGAATACCTCTGCCTACCCGCCAGTAATGCCTGGCATGTGGCCGATTCGATCCCTTCTGAAATCGCCGCATTTTTCGATCCCTATGGCAACGCCACCCATTGTGCCCTCAGCTTCGATATGGTCGGGGAGGATGTGCTCATCACCGGCGCCGGGCCGATCGGTTGTATGGCCGTCGCCATTTGCAAACATATCGGCGCCCGGAATGTCGTCATCACCGATGTCAATCCCTATCGTCTCGATCTCGCCTGTAAAATGGGCGCCACCCTCACGGTCAATGTCGCGCAGGAGAGCATCGCCGCAGCGGTGAAAAAGCTGGGCATGGTCGGATTCGACATCGGCCTGGAGATGTCCGGAAATGCCCAGGCCTTCGAGGCGATGCTTGAAAACATGTACCACGGCGGACGGATCGCCCTGCTCGGCATCCTCCCGAATACCACCGAGATTAACTGGGACCAGATCATTTTCAAGGGACTTCATCTCAAAGGCATTTACGGGCGCGAGATCTTTGAAACCTGGTACAAGATGCAGACCATGCTGCAAAGCGGCTTGAACATCGCCCCGGTGTTGACCCATCGGCTGAAATTTGGCGATTTCCAGAAAGGCTTCGATGCTATGGCCTCAGGCCAATGCGGCAAAGTCGTTCTTGAGCTTAATTAACGTCTTGATTGCGGAGAGTTGTCCATGTATGGAGCATTGCAGGAAGAACTGAAGCGGCTGCTTGGAGAGATCCGCCAGGCCGGCTTGTACAAGCAGGAGCGGGTCATCGCCACGCCCCAGGGTGCGCGGATTGTGGTGCAGGGCGGGAGGGAGGTGCTCAACTTTTGTGCCAATAACTATCTCGGCCTGGCCAACCATCCCCAGGTGATCGCAGCAGCCAAGGGCGCCCTTGAGCGCTGGGGTTATGGCATCTCCTCGGTGCGTTTCATCTGCGGCACGCTGGAGATTCACAAGCAACTGGAACAAAAGATCGCCACCTTTCTGGGGGTTGAGGATGCCATCCTTTACGCCGCATGTTTTGATGCCAACGGCGGCGTCTTCGAGCCTTTCATGTCGGCCGATAGTGCGATCATCACCGACAGTCTGAACCATGCCTCGATTATCGATGGCATCCGACTCGCCAAGGCGCAACGCTATATTTACCGGCATGACGATATGGCCGACCTAGAGGCCAAACTCAAGGAGGCGGCCGGTGCGAAATTCCGCTTGATCGCTACGGATGGCGTCTTCTCCATGGACGGCGATATCGCCCAACTGGGGACGATCTGCGATCTGGCCGAGCGCTATCAGGCGCTGGTAATGGTCGACGACAGTCACGCCACCGGCTTTATGGGCAAGAGCGGGCGGGGGACGATCGAACATTGCGGCGTCCAAGGGCGCGTCGACCTGATCACCACCACGTTTGGCAAGGCGCTCGGCGGCGCGATGGGCGGGTGTGTCGCCGGCCGCAGCGAAATGATCGAGTACCTGCGCCAGAAGAGCCGGCCCTACCTTTTCTCCAATTCCCTGGCGCCGACCATAGCCGGTGCAACCATCGCCGTCCTTGATCTGCTCAGCGGTACCACCGAATTGCGCGACAAGCTGGAACGGAACACGGCGCACTTTCGCGCCCGAATGACGAAGGCGGGTTTCGACATCCGTCCAGGCGTCCATCCGATCGTCCCGATCATGCTCTACGAGGAAAAGCTCGCTCACGCGATGGCCGATGCACTGCTCGAAGAGGGTATCTATGTTGTCGGCTTCAGCTATCCAGTGGTAGCCCGCGGTGCGGCCCGCATTCGCGTGCAGATCTCAGCAGCGCATGAGATCGCGGATCTGGATCAGGCGATCGCCGCTTTCACGTTGGTCGGCCGACGCATGGGAGTGATCAAGTGATGGACCGAAATGAGTGAGCCCGTCATCAAACGCCGGCGCAGCCGCAAGATCCGGATCGGCACCCTGGAGATGGGGGGGGATGCCCCCATCGTCATTCAGTCCATGCTCAACAGCAAGACTACCGATGTGGAACGCTCGCTGGATCAGATTGCCCGACTGCAGGAGGCTGGTTGCCACCTGGTGCGGCTGGCTATCCCCAATGCTGCCGCCTTGCCGGGCTTTGATGCCATCAAAAAAAGGGCCTCGCTTCCGCTGGTCGCCGATATCCATTTCGACTACCGTCTCGCCCTCGGCGCCCTGGACGCTGGTGCGGACAAGATCCGCATCAATCCGGGTAACATCGGCGACCGCGAAAAGGTGAGGCGTGTTGTTGAAAAAGCGGTAGAGTGCCGCGTGCCGATCCGCATCGGCGTCAATTCGGGCTCGGTCGAGAAAGAGATTCTCACCGAAGAGGGAGGACCGACCGTACGCGCTCTGGTGCGCAGCGC
>Ga0116184_10000013_pt1 | contig 197669 bp, 160 predicted proteins | sample AD_JPNNA5_MetaG_FD_89886 | JGI IMG/M metagenome (GOLD analysis project Ga0116184, IMG submission 89886) | Active sludge microbial communities of municipal wastewater-treating anaerobic digesters from Japan - AD_JPNNA5_MetaG | ecosystem: Engineered > Bioreactor > Anaerobic > Digestate | place... | reverse complement strand
GAGATAACTGGATTAGTATACCTGCTACCGTTCAACCGACAAATGCAACCATTAAGGGTATAACATGGACAAGCAGTAATGAGGCTATTGTGAGAGTAAATGGTGATGGTCGCATACAAGGTGTTTCTGCAGGAACAGCAGTTATTACGGCAAAAACAGCAGATTGCGGTTTTGAAGCGACATGCACAGTAACAGTATATGAACCTGTAAAAGAAGAAGATTTTGAGATTAATGCGGAAACAGGTACAATAGTTCGATATAGAGGTACTGAAGATAAAGTAATTATTCCTGAAACTATTGGTGGAATACCTGTTCAGGTTATCGGTGAATATGCGTTTTATCGTAATAATTATATTAGTTCGGTAACCATTCCTTCAAATGTAAGAATTGAGAAATTTGCATTTTTTAACTGCAATAACTTATATGTTGTAGAGATTGGTTCAGGTGTCCATATTGCAGGTGATGCTTTATATAGCAGTGATTCTCTACACCATGCATATATAGCAGGTGGTGCCGGTATGTATGCAAGAGATGGTTGGATATGGAATAAAATTGATCAATTAATAAGTGTAACGGGAATAACTATCGAGAAAGATGCAATGCGAATACCTGTTGTAAGAGATAACTGGATTAGTATACCTGCTACCGTTCAACCCTCAAATGCAACCATTAAGAGTATAACATGGACAAGTAGTGATGAGTCTGTTGTGGTTTTAAGTGGAGATGGTCGCATGAAAGGTCTTTCCGAAGGAACAGTGGTTATGACCGCAAGAACAGTAGACGGCGGTTTTGAGGCGGCATGTACCGTTAAATTATATGAACCCGTAATTGAGGGAGATTTCGGGATTGATCCGGAAACAGGCACAATTGTTCTGTATACAGGAACTCAGGATAAAGTTGTTATTCCTGAAACTATTGGAGAAATAACTGTTAAGGTTATCGGGGAAAATGCATTTTCTAACAATAGGAATATTGCTTCAGTAACTATCCCTTCAAGTGTTGAGAGGATAGAGCATGGTGCATTTCGTTTCTGTAATCTATATGTAATGCAAATTGGTTCAGGTGTCCAGATTGCAAATGATGCTATAAATAACAATAATTCTTTCCGTGAGGCATATATAGCAGGTGGTGCCGGCATGTATGCAAGAGAAGGTTGGACATGGAATAAATTCGATCAATTAATAAGTGTAACGGGAATAATTATTGAAAAGAATGAAATGCGAATACCTGCTGAAGGAGAGAGCTGGATTAGTGTTCCTGCCACTATCCAGCCTTTAAATGCAACCATTAAGGGTGTAACATGGACAAGTAGTAATGAGAATGTTGTGAGAGTAAATAGTGATGGTCGCATTAAAGGTATTTCTACAGGAACAGCAGTTATAACTGCAAAAACAGTAGATGGGAATTATGAAGCAGCATGTACTGTTACAGTATATGAGCTTATAATTGAAGATGATTTCGTATTTGATGCGGAAACCGGTACAATAGTTCAATATAAAGGTACTCAAGATAAAGTGATCATTCCTGGAGTTATTGGTGGAATACCTGTTCAGGTTATCGGAGAAAATGCTTTTTCCCAAAATAGCTATATTATTGGAGTTACTATTCCTTCAAGTGTTGTGAAAATAGAGTATGGTGCATTTCTTTCTTGTAATAACCTGTATGTCGTGGAGATTGGTTCAGGTGTTGAGATTGAAGACGATGCTTTTTGCTACGAGAATTATTTCCGAGATATATATGTGCCAGCCGGTGCCGGTATTTATGAAAGAAGTGGTCCAATATGGAATAAAATCAATCAGGTAATCAGCGTAACAGGAGTATCTTTTAATAAAGAATCAATAAGGATACATGTTGGAGAAAAATACTCTGACCTTACTGTTTCTATCCAACCTGAGAATGCATCTGTTAAGGGTATAACATGGACAAGTAGTAATAATGCTGTTGCGTCATTAGAAGAAGGTCCTATAAAAGGGAACTCTGCAGGTACAGCAGTTATATCAGCAAGAACAGCAGACGGGGGTTTTGAAGCATCTTGTACCGTTACAGTATATAATCTTGTACTTGAAGGAGATTTTGCCTTTGATGAGGAAACCGGTACAATAGTTCATTATACAGGTGCTGAGGAAAACGTAATTATTCCTTCAACTATTGGCGGAGTACCTGTTCAAACTATAGGAAAAGAAGCTTTTTATAGGAATAATCACATTGCATCGGTTACTATTAGCCCAAGTGTTTTAAGGGTTGATGAATATGCGTTTAAAGACTGTAATAATCTCTGCAACATAGAGATTGGTTCGGGTGTCCAGATTTTAGATTATGCTGTTAATTGGGGCAACAGCTTCCGAGATGCATACACAGCGGGCGGTGCAGGGATATATGCAAGGCAAGATCATGGTACATGGGTTAAAATCAATCAAACAATCAGTGTAACAGGAATATTCTTTGATAAAAATGAAATTCACATACCTTTTGGAGAAAATGAGTATTATAGAGTTAAAGCGACTATCCAACCTCTTGATGCAACTATTAGAGGCATTATTTATTCAAGCAGTAATGAAGCTGTTGCTTCAATATCGGAAACTGGAAACATGAAAGTCAACTCTGCAGGAACAACAGTTATAACAGCAAGAACAACAGATGGAGGTTTTGAAGCATACTGCACTGTTACAGTATATGAACTAGTTGTTGAAGGAGATTTTATTTTCGATCCTGAAACAGGCACAATAACTAAATATACTGGCACACAGGAAAAAGTAACTATTCCTTCAACTATCGGTGAAATAACTGTTCAAGTTATAGGAGAAAAAGCTTTCTATAATAATAATCACATTTCGTCAGTTACTATTCATCCGAGTGTTCAAAGGATTGATGAATTTGCGTTTAGTGGTTGTGATAACCTATATGTTGTACAAATTGGTTCGGGCGTTCAGATAGCAAGCTCTGCTATTGGATATGACAATCACTTCCTAGATGCATACACAGTTGATGGTGCGGGCATGTATGCAAGACAAGATAATGATACATGGAATAAAATCGATCAAGTAATCAGCGTAACTGGTGTGTCTTTTGAAAACAATGATATGCTGATTACAGCTGGAGAGTTCTATGACCAACTTGCTACTATCCACCCTTCAGATGCAACTAATAAAGGTATCATATATACAAGCAGTAACGATGCTGTTGTGTCAATACATGGGTTGTCAATAAAAAGCAACTTTGCAGGAACAGCGGTTATAACTGCAAGAACAGCAGATGGAGATTTTGAAGCATCATGTTCTGTTACGGTTTACTATAAAACTGTCACCGAAGAGGATTTCATATTCAATGCGGAAACCGGTACAATAACTGGTTTTAAAGGAGCTCATACTACAGTAGAAATCCCTGAAACTATCGGTGAAGTTCCTGTACGAGTTATCGGAGAAAATGCTTTTTACAATAATAATTGTCTTATTTCAGTAACTATTCCTTCAAGTGTAGAAAGAATTGAGAAAAATGCATTTAGTTTCTGCAATAATCTACACATAATAGAAATCGGTTCAGATGTCCAGATTGGAAGTAATGCTATGTACAATGCTAATTATTTCCGAGATGCATATACAGCGGGTGGTGCCGGTAAATACACGAGAGAGAAAACCCTTCCGTGGTATAAAATAGAACAAGTAACAAGTGTAACAGGGATATCTCTTGAAAAAGATGAAATGCGGATACCTGTTGGCGGGAAATACTGGTTTTACAGCAATCCAGCTACCATACTACCATCAAATGCAACAATAAGGGGTATTATTTGGACAACCAGTAATAAGGCTGTTGTGTCATTAAATCCTGATGCTCATATAAGAGGTGAATCAGTTGGAACATCAATTATAACAGCAAAAACAGTTGATGGTAGTTTTGAAGCATTTTATACTGTTACAGTATATGAACCTATATTTGATGGTGACTTTGGATTTAATGCAGAAACCGGTGAAATAGTTCAATACAGAGGCACTTCGGATAAGATTACAATTCCTTCTACTATAAATGGTATATCTGTTCAAGTTATCGGAGAAAGTGCTTTTGCCCACAATCAAAATGGCACTTCTTTAACTATTCCTTCAAGTGTTGTAAGAATTGAGAAAAATGCATTTTCCTTTTCCAAGATATTAAATGTCGTGGAGATTGGCTCGGGTGTGCATATTGCGGATAATGCTTTTAACAATTGTAACTATTTCAGAGATGCATACACAGCAGGCGGTGCAGGTACTTATGAGAGAATAGAGAATACAATTGCTTGGAGAAAAGTTAATTAATGATTTCTTGTTGTAATAAAGGATTTAGTATAATTAGAAATCGTACAATTTGTACGATTTCTATTATTAGTTCAAAAACAATGAAGCAGAATATGAGATACCTATGAACAGTAATTATAAAAGAGCTTTAGTAATGTCGCTATAAATGTCGGTATATATTGACATAATGTCGCATATAGATATATAATCATTATGAGGTGATATCTTATGAAATATTATGAATCCAACCGGCTTGAATTGAAAGAGAAATTGAACGATAAATTTATCCGTGCGGTTGTTGCGTTTTTGAATACCGATGGCGGCAGAATACTTATCGGTGTAACTGATGACGGAACAGTAGTGGGTGTTAATGAGATTGATAAGACCTTAAAACAGATTGCAGATATTATTACCGCTCAAATTGAGCCGTCTCCGACAGATAGCGTGAAAACCGAAATTCTTATGGAAGAAGGAAAGGTGCTTGTTTCCGTTTCGGTTTTGAAGGGAACAAAGCCCATATACTGCATCAAAAAATACGGTTTTTCCTCCATAGGTTGTCCCGTTCGTATCGGCTCTACCTGTCGTGAAATGACTGAAGAACAGATTGCAAATCGTTACAAATTGAAGTTTCTGAATAATGATTTAATAACGGAAGCGGTTACCAACCTGCCTTTACTTTCTTTTCGTTCACTCAAGCAGTATTACCTTGATAAAGGATATAGGCTCAACGATGATAACTTTGAGACAAACCTGTATCTAATAGCACCGTCAGGAAAATACAATATTATGGGTGAGCTTTTGTCAGACAATAATAGGTATTCCTTAATATATGTGAAATTCAGAGGATTGGATAAAGCATCTATTTCACAGCGAACTGATTACGGACAGCGTTCATTGATATTTGCGTATGAACAGCTTATGAACCGTATTGCTTCGGAAAATATTTGCACTACCGATACAACAATAAGACCGAGAAAAGATACCTATCTTTATGATTATGACTGTGTAAAAGAAGCAGTTATCAATGCTATTATTCACAACGACTGGTTGATCAGCGAACCGCAAGTATCTTTTTATACCGACAGATTGGAAGTTTTTTCCCATGGCGGATTACCTCACGGGTTAACGAAAGAAGAATTTTTCCGCGGAATAAGCAAACCGAGAAATTTAAGGTTGATGAAAATATTTTCCGATTTGGATATTGTGGAGCATACAGGGCACGGTGTCCCGACAATAATCAGGAAATACGGAAAGGAAGTCTTCGATATTACCGATAATCATATTATGGTTACAATTCCCTTTGAAAGAAGTGTTTTAAATGAAGTTATTCAGAATAATGTCGGAATAAATGTCGCTACAAATGTCGATATAAATAAAACTGAAAAAGATATTATGGAAATAATATTGAGAGAACCGAGGGCTACATACGGTGTTATTGCTAAGAAGATAGAAAAAACACCTAAGACGGTGGAGCGCAACTTATCCAAACTAAAAGAAAAAGGATATGTAATTCGTCAAGGTTCTAAAAAAAGCGGTTGGTGGAAGGTTATCAAATAGACATATATTCATTGTTTTAGTTCACGTTACATGAAAAGAGTGTATAATAAATATATGACTTAAAGTATGACAAGGAGATGTGTATCATGGATTTTTATTCGAATTTAAGAAATAAGCTTCAGGCAATGAAAGACGGAGGTACTTACAAAGAGTATCAGTATCTTACAACACCTATGAGTAATAAATCGGATATTGAAAAATATGACGAGGTTATCGTATTGTGTTCCAACAACTATATAGGGCTTTGCAATAACAAGGAAGTAATACAGGCAGGACATGAAGCATTGGATAAATACGGTGCAGGTGCCGCTTCCGTCAGATTTATCTGCGGTACTTATGATATACACAGGCAACTTGAGAAGGAAACGGCGGAGTTTATGCATACCGAGAGCTGTTTAACATATATGTCGTGCTGGAATGCCAATACCGGTGTAATTCCCGCTATTGTTTTTGAAGGAGACTGTATCATATCCGACGCGTTGAATCATGCCAGTATAATAGACGGATGTCGTTTAACCAGCAGGAAAGTGGAAAGATTTGTATACAAGCATTCGGACATGGAAGATCTGGAGCGGCTTCTGAAAGAAGGCGAAAGGTTCAACACAAGGCTGGTTATAACCGACGGCGTATTTTCCATGGAAGGCGATATTGCCAAACTGGATGAGATATATAAACTGTGCAAGAAATACAAAGCAATCTTATTGGTGGACGATTCCCACGGAATGGGTGTAGTAGGTGCAACGGGAAGAGGAGCTATAGAATACCATAATCTTTTGGGCAAGGTAGATATTATAACCGGAACATACGGTAAAGCGCTCGGAGGTTCGGCCGGAGGTTTTGTGGCCGCTAAAAAAGAAGTAATCGATATGTGTATCCAGGCCTCCAGAACATCGCTATTCACAAACAGCCTTCCGCCGGTTGTTGCGGCAATGTCGTTAAAAGCAATACAGTTGCTTAAGAGAGATAACAGCATTATAGAGTCGTTACATAAGAAGGTAAAATATCTGCGTCAGCGGCTGCATGAAGAAGGATTCGAGCCTTTGGAAGGAGAAAGTGCAATAGTGCCTATAATTGTGGGAGATACCGCAAAGGCCATCAGAATAGCTAAAGCTATGCTGGAAAAGAAGGTTTATGTTACCGGATTCGGTTTCCCTGTGGTCCCGGAGGGTACCGCAAGGATAAGAATACAGGTTTCCGACGCGTTGTCTTACGAAGATATCGATTATTCGGTTAAAGCTTTTAAGGAAGTATTTGATAATCTGTAGTATAAGACGTTCCTGCTTGGGACGTTTTAATATACTCAAATATATTGTGTGAGGTGTGAAATGGGTGCTTCGGTAATCAATTGCAAATTCAGTTCCAATCTTCTTTATTATCAGGATGAATGTAATGTTATACTGCCGTCTTTGGCAAAGCCCGAAGACTTAAAGGTATTGTATCTTCTGCACGGTATGCACGGGACATGCCATGACTGGATAACATATACAAATATAGTAAGGCTTGCCGAGAATTATAGAGTTGCGGTGGTCTGCCCCAACGCAAAAAACAGTTTTTATGCCGATATGCGATACGGTGAGCCGTTCTACACATATCTCACTACCGAATTTATGGAGTATGTTCAACGCACATTCGGATTTTCCTCCAGGAGGAAAGACAATTTGATTGCAGGATTATCTATGGGCGGATACGGTGCTTTGAAAATAGCATTTAATAATCCCGACAAATTCTGTATTGTGGGAAGCTTTTCCGGAGTGTTGGATATGGCGAACATTAAAGGTTTTGTTACAGGCGATGAGCAGACCGACAGGAAAAATATACAGTTGTTTATAAGCATTTTCGGTGAAGACCCCGTACTTGCCGGAACCGACAACGACCTTATTTCCCTTATACAAAGAAACAAGACGGTTAACGGATATTCCGTAAAAGACCTTTTGGTTTATCAGTACTGCGGGACATCGGATTTTCTTTACCTTCACAACATGAGTTTCAAAAAGTGTGCGGAAGAAGCGAAATTAAACCTTAAATATGCTACCGACGGCGGAGCCCATGATTGGGAGCGCTGGGATGAGCAGATAGCTCTGTTTTTGCAGGAGTATTTCGGATAAATTATGGTAGGCCGTATTAACATTATTATCATGGCAATATCTGCAGGGGCATTTGTAATTCTGCCCCTTGTTTTTTCTGTTGTCATGATTATACGGAAAAAAACAAAGTCCATGCTTTTAGGTATGGCGAGTTTTTCCATTTACGGAATAGTAGTGAAAAATCTTATATTCTCCCTTATTTTCCTCGTTCCTTTTTTGAAGACACGGTTGTCTTCCGATTATATTGTTTATTCTCTTTTTATCGGTATTACAAGTGCTTTAATACATATGGTTACAAGATATGCTCTGCATATAAAGATAGGTATTAAAGACAAAGCGGCTTTTTCAGCAGGCGAATCGGTCATTCAGTGCATATATGTGGGCATACCCACAACGATTATAGGTCTTGGATATGCCGTTGCAATCAATCTCGGAGGTTTTGAATACGTAGGGATAACAAATAAAGTACTGCCCGCTTTAACCTCCCTTATTAATGCCGACTATACCGAGTATCTGCCGTACGTTATCTATCCGTTTTTTGTGTTTGCATTAAACCGGATGACTGTTGACCTGTTTATTAAAAACAAGTTTGTGTCGGCGCTTACCGAAGCCGTTATCCTATCAATCTATTCATACTTTATGCTGTGCAGGTTATATATTCCCGGCACAATATTTCTTTTGGCTGTAACGGTAGTAATTGTGGTTGTACTGATAGTATCAGCATCAAAAAAACAAGTCGGGAAAAGGCTTGATTCGGTTGACACAACTACCCTTTTATGATTAACTAATTATACAACTCAATATGCGATTTTTACGGTAAAAGCAATTTTTTAATAGGGAAGCAGGTGAAAATCCTGCACGGTCCCGCCGCTGTGTGAAGGAGCGATTGCAATAAACCACTGTAGAGATACGGGAAGGTGCAAAAGCGATGAATTTCAGTCAGAAGACCTGCCGTAGGATATAGCATACATTGCTTGCGGAAGATGGGGAATGTAGTTTAATCCTTTTCTCTGCAAGAAGAGGATTTTTTAATTTTAACGGAGGATTGAAATTATGAGAAGAAGTACAAAGACGATCTGCATGATAGTAATAACGGCATTACTTATTGCAATGACACCTGCAGTCTTCGCTGCACAGACGGAATATGCATACATACGCATAGAAGGATATGAAGGCACTTTAGTGGAAAAGACAGCGGTGCCTTTGAACAGGTTTGATTTAAAGGCATACGGAGTTACCGAAGAGCCTTCAGATTATACTGTGCTTCATGCGGTAATATATGCTTTGAAAGAAAAAGGGCATGACCCGTCCAAAGCAAAGGTCTTGGAAGCAAACGGCGGTTCCTACATTTCTTCGGTACTGGGGCTTAAAGCCGAAGGAAATGCCGGTTGGATGTATGTTCTGAACGATGAATCGTCATGGAATTCCGTAAAGGACCAAAAGCTGGAAAAAGATGATTATGTAGTACTCTATTATATCAAAGACTGGATGAACTGCTCCTATTCCACATTCGGTGTAGCGGACGAGTATGAAGTTGACGCATTTACCACCGTAAAGCTCAACCTTAAGCATCAGGTAACCGACCCCGTTACATGGGCTGCTTCTAATGAGAATCTTGCAGGAGCGGTTATAACGGTGGACGGAAAGAAGACCGATGCGGTAACGGATGAATTCGGCAATGCCTACCTTACATTCAAAGATAAAGGCACTCATATAGTATCCGCCGAGAAATATGTTGACGGGATAAACACTATCTCCCGCCCCTATGCATACATAGATGTGCAGGGTAAAGGTGTGGCGGTAAACATATATACAACCGATAAAACCTACAGAGCGTGTGTGGAGCCTAAAGGGTTTGATCTTGCAAAATACGATGCATCATCGGAGTGTGAATTTTCCGCTTTACATGCCATAATTGCGGCACTCAACAGTAACGGTTTTGATGCAGCCGATCCTAAAATTGCTAATTACAACAAGGGTTCTTTCATATCCGCATTGGCGGGAGTGGAAGCCTCGGGCAATTCCGCCTGGATGTATACGGTAAATAACCAAACATCCTGGTTTGCGGTAAATGAACAGCCGTTGACTGACGGAGATGTTCTGGATATTTATCTTTTAAACGATTGGGCAACCGATACCTATTCTTACTTTGATATGACAAGCATAAAAGTCCAAGGCGGTGAGAATATACGAGTGAGATTGTATCGCCATGTACTGGATTTTGTCACATGGGAAACATCGGTTCATCCTTATGCAAACTGTGAGATAACGGTAAACGGACATAAAGCGGGATATGTAACCGATAACGACGGATATGTAAATCTTAAGTTTAACAAAAAAGGCGTTTATGAAATATCCGTATTACCCAAGGAAGACAATATTTCCAGAGCGTCGGTGACCGTTGATGTAACAAGTGACAGCGATGTATCTTTGGAGCAATACAACGATTATGCGGAAGTAACCGATAATTACTTAACATACATGGAAAAGGCGGTAGGTAAATATATCATGAACGGGGATCAGGATAATAATCTGAGACCTGCCGATGAAATTACCAAAGCGGAATTCCTTACAATGCTCGTACGTGCATCCAAACTGGATGTACCGGGTAAATACAGGAAGAGATATGTCGATGTCGTTGCAGGCAACTGGTTCGGAGGTTATGCTCAAGCGGTATTCAGATACGGTCTGGCAAAGCATGACAAAGGATATCTTTATCCCAATGCTGCGGTTGCAGCCGATGTTGCCGAGTATGCTCTGAATACGGCATTTGCATCGGATGCCGCTTTGAGTGATGCACAGAAAGCGGTATTTACTGAAGGTTTAACGCGAGAAGAAGCTGCCTACCTGATAATAAGCTATATGGAGGCTATAGGGAAATAAATGAGAAAGGCTCTGGCTGTGATATTGGCTGTATGTGTTTTGCTCGGAGCTGTATGTGTTAAAGCTTCGGAAGATACATGTGAAAAAATATCACAGCTATACCTTGAAAAAGCGGAGCTTTCCTTATGGGAAGCTCTCGGACTTTCACTTAACGGTTATAGAATACCGGACTCATATTATGCGGCATTAAAAGAAGATATTGTGAGCAGAAACGGAGTCTACAGGACATCTTTGGAGTATGCCAAGATAATAATTCTTTTAAAGCAGGACGGAAAGAATCCCAAGGATTTTCACGGATATAACCTTGTTTCTCTGCTTCAGTCTTTTAAGAAGATAGATAAATCGGGAGTAAACGGCGTTATTTTCGCCCTTTTCGCATTGACCGATGTGCAATCGGAAGACAATGCAATATGGACCAAGGATAATTTATTGACTCTGCTGTTGGAATATCAAAATGAGGACGGCGGTTTTCCTTTGGCAAAGGGGTGGGGTTCGGATAGTGATTTAACTGCAATGGCTGTGTCCGTATTAGCATATTATCAGAACAATAAGCAGGCAAAAGAAGCCATGGATAAAGCTTTATCCTATTTAAGCGGAAAGCTGGACAATGACGGATTTATGTATTATCAGAAGTTCGACAGCTCGGAAATACTTTCCCAGATTATTATTGCTCTATGTACCGCCGGTATATCCTTGAACGATAGCAGATTTGTTCGCAACGGTAAAACACTTTATGATACTTTGATAGAAAATTATATGACAAAAGATTTTCGTTTCAAGCACAGTATTTCCCAAAGTGCCGATGCTATGGCGACGGAACAGGCATATTTGGCATTAAGTGCAATGAAAACCGGTTATGTATATGTAAAGAAAGAAAAGAGTGTTATCCCCGAACCTTCTCCATCACCTTCACCGATTGCATCTCCTTCTTCGACAGTACCGCCGAATATTATCCATGAACCGACAGATCCGGCCGTAGTAAGGAAGACGGGATTTTTCGATGAGGAAAGTATTTCAAAGAGGTATTATAGCGATGTTTTGACAGCGTATACTGAAAAGTTGGTTGTAGGTGACGGAAACAATTTGCGACCTTTAGATAATCTTACCCGGGCCGAAGCATGTGTTATGCTGTACAATGTTGCTCCGTTAGATACCGATATTTTTGTTCCCAGATTTAAGGATATTTGTAGAGAAAGTTGGTATTCAAAGTATGTTTTAGCCTGCTATCTTAACGGAATAATGTTCGGAGCGGATGAAGTATATTTTGAACCCGACTCATATATCACGGTTTTTGAGCTGACAGAAAGTATTAGCAGAATAGCAGGTATTGATGTAGTGAATGATGATAGTTTTATAACAAGAGAAGCAGCCATATCGTTGATGGTGAAGATTTTTTACGGAGAATCTTATTAATGAAACGTACAGTATACATTATTTTTTTATTATGCTTAATATTTGTCTTAATAACCGGTTGCACAAAAGATACCGATCTTTCGGAAGGGTATGTATATGTGACAATAGATGCAACCAAAGCGGATAAAGGAATAATCTTATCGGAATATGCGGTAAGTCTGAAAGAAGGCACGACGGTATTCGATGTCACATTGGCGGCATGTAAAGATAATAAAATACACATGTCGTCAAGAGGAACAAAGGTTACACGTTATGTTGAAGGTATTGCCGGGCTATATGAATTTGATTGCGGTCCTACCAGCGGATGGATTTATTATGTCAACGGTGTATCGCCGTCCGTAGGCAGCGACACGTATGAAATAGAAGACAAGGATCAGATAAAGTGGGAATACATAATCGAGTGATAAAGTTGTACTTTCAATGACTTTTCTGTAAAACGGACATATGGGTAGAATATCGGACAGTTAAAAGCGAACACTTTACAAACATATGTTCGTATTATATAATACGCCTGAAGGTAGGGGTATTATGGAAACTATTATTTTGCATGCGGACTTAAACAGTTTTTATGCTTCAGTGGAGTGTCTGTATAACCCTGCCATAAGAAATCTGCCGGTTGCCGTATGCGGAAGCGTGGAGAACAGGCACGGAATAGTACTTGCCAAAAATCAACAGGCAAAGGCTGTAGGTATAAGAACGGGAGAAGCGGTGTGGCAGGCAAAGCTTAAAGCCGCCAATCTTGTAGTGGTACCTCCGCATTATGACAGATATCTTCGGTTCGGCAATCTTGCAAGAGAGATTTACTGCTCTTATTCCGAGAAGGTTCAGCCTTTCGGTATGGACGAGGCCTGGATAGATATTTCTTTTCCGGGCAGAACAATGGATCAAGGTTACGAGATAGCCGAGAAGATAAGGAGACGTATCAAATTTGAATTGGGTATAACCGTATCTATAGGTGTCAGTTTCAACAAAGTTTTTTCCAAATTAGGTTCCGATATGAAAAAACCCGATGCCGTCACCGTTATAGACCGAGACAATTACAAAGATAAGGTATGGCCTCTTGATGTAGGGGAACTTCTGTATGTGGGATATGCCACTAAAAGAAAACTGAATAGTTGGAATATAAATACAATAGGGGAGCTTGCCGACATTGATGCAGTATTTATACGTGAGAAACTGGGAAAATGCGGAACGATACTTAAAGATTACGCAATGGGCAATGATTATTCACCGGTGGAGAATACCCAACATGAAACAATAATCAAATCCATAGGCAACAGCACCACTCCTCCGAAGGATTTATGCTCAACGGAGGATATAAAGATAACTTCTTTTGTATTGGCCGAAAGTGTTGCGAGAAGGCTTAGAGAACACGGACTAAAGGGAAAAACCGTACAGATATATATACGGGACTGCGATTTGGAATCGTTTGAAAGACAGGGACAGCTTTCCGATTACACCAATATATCCTCGGAAATAGCCGACAGAGCCATGAAACTGGTAAAAGCCAACTGGTATTTTAATAAGCCGGTACGCAGTTTCGGCATAAGGGTAACCGACCTTGCAAGTTCCAAAGGACCTATACAGATATCCATATTTAAAGAGGAAAACAAGCGCTTCAAGACAATGGACTTGGAATACTCCATAGATTCAATAAGAAAGCGATACGGGCCGTATGCCGTACAAAGAGCGGTACTTATTCACGGGAGAGATTGCGGGGATTTATCCGACAGCACCGAAGCACTTATGAGGAAAGTTTCTTTTAACACGGGAGAGAAAAGATGACAGAAGATAAAAGGGTAAAAGAATATGTCAATGTTACCGTTAAATTTAAAAAGGACGGACAGATGATACCGGTTAATATAGAATGGGAAGACGGAAGAATATATACCGTAGACAGGGTATTGGATATAAGGAGGGCGGCAAGTCTCAAAGCAGGGGGTTGCGGAGTACGGTATTTATGTAAGATAATGGGTACAGAGACATATATATTTTTTGAAGAAGACAAATGGTTTGTGGAAAGGAAAGCGTGATGTGCGGAAGATTTCTGAATTTGGAAGAAAGAGAAATATTTCCTTCCGACCTTGTGGAGATAGAAACCATACAAGGTAACATGGATAAGATATGGGGAGTGGTGAATAAGTACAATAACAAAACAGTCATCAATGCAAGAGGCGAGACCGTAAACGAACTTACCATGTTTAAATACATGAAGCCGTGCATAATACCCGCTACGGGATATTTTGAATGGGATAAAGATAAAAAGAAATATCTGTTCACAAAACCCGACCGCTCGGTTATATACATGGCAGGTGTATATAAAGAAGACAGGTTTGTTATAATAACAACGGAAGCATATGAGCAGTTTATGTCCATACACCATCGTATGCCGTATATAATATCCATAGCCGATATACCGGCATGGCTTAAAGACAGAAGATTATTAAACAGACGGGAAGAGTATATATATAAAAGAGCTTAAGGGGGAAGAAACAATGGCCAAATCAGCGGTTCAGAAAGCTAAATTATTGCATATCTACAAAATGCTGTATGAAAACACCGACGAAAATCATGTTATGACCGTAAACGATATAATACGGCAGCTGGCAACTGTAGGTATAAACGCCGAAAGAAAAAGCATATATGATGACATAAAAGTATTAAATGAATTGGGATGTGACATAATAGGTGTAAAATCCAAAACATACGGATACTACATGGCATCAAGGGAGTTTCAGATACCGGAGTTGAAGCTTATCATCGATGCTCTGGTAGCTGCCAGATTTTTAACCGAAAAGAAGACCAAAGAGCTTATTGACGGCTTATGCAATCTGGCATCACAACATCAGAAGAAAGAGCTTGTAAGGAATACCGGAGTATACAGTAAAGCTAAAAGTAAAAATGAGAATGTCTATTACAACATAGACAGCATAAACGAGGCAATATCCAAAAATGCCAAAATACGGTTCAGTTACTTTGATTATGACATTGATAAGAATAAAGTTTACAGGGGAGTAAGGGGGAAGTATAAGGTATCTCCGTATGCCCTGATATGGGAAGACGAGTGCTATTATCTTGTATGCTATTACGAAAGATATAATGTTACCCAGTTCAAAGTGGATAAAATGGAGTCCATAGAGATATTGAAAGAAAAGATTGATATGGATAAAAAAGAAGAGTTTGATCTTGTAACTTATACAAAACCCATGTTCAACATGTTTAAGGGAGAGCCCGTAAAAGCCGAGATTATTTTTGATATGTCTCTTTTGAATGTGGTGTTTGACCGGTTCGGGTTGGATATAACGGTATACCCCGTGGGAAAAAACAAATTCAAGGCTTTCCTGAATGTTTCCATAAGCCCTACATTCATAGCCTGGCTTTTTACATTCGGGGATAAGGCGCAACTGGTAGCTCCGGAAAATCTGGTTGATGAGATAAAGAGTACTCTGAACAGCTTAAACAAGACATACGGTTGTTGAGGAAAAGTCGAGAAAAAACGCTGTTTTTATGTATTCTTTAAATCTGTAAAACCTTTGGAAATAAATCCTTTCAATCTATGGCATTTGTCTGACATCAAGATTGTACGGATAATCGTGTGCTCTTGTCATTTGCAATTACAGTTTTAATTTAAATATGTTAGGAATAACCCCTGTTCCAAATGTCGCTATGCTCATCCTGTACATAGCTTTTACGTGAATTCTGTTGTGCCAGAAAATCTTCTTAAAATTTTGGAATTGACCATTCTTCCTCATAACTACCTTCGCAAACTTTGCCTTATAAAAAATTTCCTCTTGCTTCCAATTCTTCAAAGCTCCGAATAAGATTGCTTCCATAACATTGCATTTGACCAATATAACGGATATAAGCTCATTTCGTCTTTTTGAAATAATAGACATTAAATCATATTGCATGACACAACTTCCGCTTATTGATTTACTTCTGTTATACTTCAATGGTTACTTCAATGCAACTTCAATGGTTACTTCAATGCTACTTCAATACAACTTCAATAACTATTGAAGTAGTTATTCCGGATTAGTTAAAAAAAAGAATACGGTACAAAAAGCACAGACACCGACAATCTGCTCCAATTGTTCTACAATTTTATTTGAATGTTTTTTATGGTTTCAAGCAGGTTATAGGAACCACATAAACTCCATCTTTTCTACGGTAAGCAAAGGGAGCCTTTGCACATAAGACAAGCATAAATGCGGGTTCTTTCATCTTTCTCGTATCTATATTTGAAGCCAATTTGTTTAGGTTATTGACACCTTCCTCAATCAAACTGTCACCGCCCAACTTTATTTCAATGAGACCGTAAGAGCCGTTTCTTAAGTGAATAACCGCATCGCATTCCAGTCCGTTGCTATCTCTGTACTGATAAATGCTGCCATCCAAGTAATCTGCATATATCCGTAAATCGCGGACACATAAGTTTTCAAAAATAAGCCCCATGGTACTTAAATCGTTCAATAAATCAACAGGTCCCAGTTCCAATGCAGCAGCAGCTATTGAAGGATCAACAAAATACCTTGTATCAGTTGTCCTGATAGCTACTTTAGACCTTAAATTCGGATTCCATGCAGGTGAGTCCTCAATAACAAATATCTTTGTTAATGCGTCCCTATATGAGTAGAGTGTCACAGGGTCCAAGGTGCCTGCGTGATTTGCCAATACATCCTGCCTTATAGTCTCTAAAGAGGTTTTGGTTCCCACATTTCTTGCATATGACCGCAATATTCTTTTTGCTTTTTCCTTATCTCTTCTTACCGAGTCCACTCTGCTTATGTCGGTTGAAACGACAGCTTCAAAGTAGTCTCTGGCTTGGTAAAGAGCCGGATTTTCAGGTAATCCGACAGATTTAGGCCAACCGCCCCTGCATATTAAAAATGCTATTTCCTCCAAGTCTGTATCGCTTTTAGCGGATATTTCCCGACTTGCAAACAAGTCGCTAATAGATACTTTACCGCTTGAATCCAAAGATTCATATAAACTCATGGGGCGCATATATAGTCTTGAAATCCTGCCGGTCCCTGTATGCATAGACTTATCTATTTCTGCGGGAACAGCTGAACCTGTCAAAATGAATTGACCGAACTCATCTCTTTGATCCACCTCATATCTTACTGCATTCCACAAATTAGGTGCTATTTGCCATTCGTCTATTAACCTCGGAGTTTCTCCTTCCAAAAGCTGCAACGGAGAGAGTTCAGCCATTGACTGATACTGCTTGGTCATTTCAGGCTGGTCTATTGATATAAAGCTGGCTGCTATTTCTTTAGCACTGGTAGTCTTACCGCACCATTTAGGTCCCTCCAATAGAACAGCTCCTTTAGCCTCCAACCTTTCTTTTAATAATTTATCAATAATCCTCGGTAAATATGTCTTCATAAGCCTACCTCACTAAACAAGGACATTATAGCACATATTCAAGTGTTTGAGGAAGTTTTATTCAAGTGTTTGAGGGATTTCTATTCAAGTTTTTGTATATTTTTCTATTTTCTCCATTAGAGCATCCTGCAAAACTTGAGAAAAATTGATACCTCTTGCAATTCCTTCTTCGTTTAGCCATGAAGGGATTGTGAGTGTTTTTTTGACAGCTTTGCTATTCTTTCGTTTTCGGTACTCCATTGTATCGCATGCGATATAGTTGGCGAACTCGTTTTCTCCGAGACTTAACCCTTGAAGTTTACCGGGAGCAGGAAGCAAAGCTTGTTCCGTTTCCAGTTTGTAGAGTGTAAAGGCAAGAACATCTTCCGCCATAGCAAGGCTTTCCGCTAATGTATCGCCACATGTGTAACAGCTTTCAAAGTCCGGAAAGTTTACGGAATAGCCTCCATCTTCTTCAACTGTGAATATTGCCGGATATACATATTTCATAGAATTAATCTCCTAACTATTATGCCTTGGAACAGGGAAGTTTTTTCCGGTTATGTCGCTATGCCACATGTCGTGTCTTGCACCGTGTTCGATGAGATGACACTTCTTACTTGCCTTCAGTTTTTTAATGAGTTCAGATACTTTCACAGGCACATTCCTTTCGGCAACTATATAATAACACGTATTAATACGTATGTCAAAGTATATAATTTATTACCTTCCATTGATTATACAAATCATCCATGGAATATCTTGCATTGGCAGGGCTGGTAGAGGGAAGTTGAATAGCTTTAGCATTAGTTTTTTGCTCCTGATATTTCTGATAGTAGTGATAAGCGGTTGCTCCGTTACAGAAAACTTTCTTTATATCCGCCTCTTTAAAGATTCGGCTTAAATCCGAGGGGATTACATTTTGGATACTGGAATCACCTGACCCTATAATGTCACATTGATAAATGACATCATAGACGGCAATATGATGTTGCAAAAGAAAGGTTCTTCTTTCTTCAATATCCGTACTCAGTTTCACATCAAAAATCCTCTCGATCAAAGGCCAGAAACGATTCTTCGGGTGTCCGTAAAAGAAGCCGTATTCTCTGGTTTTTACGGAGGGAAAGGAACCCAAGATTAAGATTTTTGAGTCGTCATTAAAAAGAGGTTGTAACGGATGAGTAACGGTTTGGTGTTTGGTCATTTTTCTATTTGTCATTTTGTACGGTAGTTGTCGGACTAAACTGTTTCAATGTTACATAAATGTGTCCGATTGCAAATATAACGGAAAAACCCACAAGCAGCCAATGTCGCAATAACAGTCCGCTAAAGAAAAAGATGCATGCGGGCAATATGGCTAAGATAAGTGCACGGTTTTTGTTCTTCTTTTTTAAGTATAGTGCAAATACCGACCAGTATGCAATCAGCAGTACGCCGTTACCTATGATATAAAGGAGCATTTCAAATACACTTGCAAAGCCGAATTTCCAAACAAGAAGAGGCAGCCACATCAGGATAATGCAAGCATATCTTCCTATCTGCTCCGTTATGTTCATATATTTATCGGTACAAACATTTTTCTCATTTTTGTTTTTTACGGCATAAACAATGTTCGGTATCATAAGAAAAAGCACAATACCCGCTCCGAACACATTAATCCATCCGAACTCCATACAATTCTCCTTAACAAATTCCGATTCTTGAATAGCGGATTATTACTTCTCCCTTATATCCGTTATTACCGAACCGCCCTGAACGGTTACCCATCCCCATTTAAGACGGGCTTCCATTTCCATTTTTTGCAACAGTTCCTGTGTTATGGATTCGGCTATAAGTCTGTTGGCCTCGGCTTCGGCCTGTGCTTCAATCAGTTTAATCTGGGCCTCTATTTCCGCCTTTTCCTTGTTTGCCGATGCCTCTATTACTCTTTGCTGGGCTTCTATTTCCACACGCAGACGTTCCTGTTCCGCCGTTTCCACACGTTTTTTGGCGATGGCTTCATCCTGAATAGCTTTTTCAATTTCCGCTCCGGCATCGGTATCGGTAAAGTTAATGGATACGAACTGTATACCGTTTATTGCAAAACGTTTTGTAAGTTCCTCTTCGATGCCTGCGTAAAGTTCATTTCGCTTTTCTCCCAATATTTCGATAATGTTGTATTGTATGGAAATGGTTTCAATACTTCTTTGTACGGTCGGTGATACCAGACTTACTGCGACATTCTCCAAAGTTCTGTATTGTTTAAACACTTCATAGGCTTTTTCCGGAGAAACCTTATACTTAACGTCAATAACCATTTCGACGTACTGGCTGTCTTTTGTCTGACCGGTAATTTCAGTGAGGGTGCTGGTCTGCACTTCGGTACTGATTATATATATATTGTCGAATACGCCTTTAAAATGCCATCCTTCGGGAAGTGTTTCCTCCAGAACTCCTTTGAACGGGCTGTATTGTACACCTACCGAGTTTGCCGGAATTACCGCTATTGAGGCAATGAAAAATGCTATTATGAGCGGAAGTGCGGCAACTATACAGTTTGCACGGAATTTCTTTTTGCTGTCCTTTTTGCTGTTGAAATAAACTATGACGCTTAATAAAGCTATTGAGATTATCAGTCCTGCTATCAATGTTGTCATGTCACATACTCCTTTTCTTTTATATCGTTTGTTACTGATAAGTGTCGGTACTTTTAAGTAACTTATAAACATCAGTCTTTCCATAAAATATTATATCTTTACCCTTATCAAGTCAAATGCTTATACCTTGTAAACATCAGTAATAATGATAGAATAGGTTATGGAGGATTTTGTATGTCATATGAGTTAGGAATGCAGGCTGTTAACCTGGAAATGCCCGATATAGTCCCAAGAACCGAATATTCTTATCAGTTGGCATACGAACTTTTACATGCGGTTACGGGAATAGCCGTCAATAAGGATTCCGATGATGATACAAAGTTCAATGCAATTACCGCCTTTGAAAGAGCATGGGATATATCACTTTTCTGGGCAACCGGAATAGGCAGTAATATCTTCGGAGATAAAAGGACCACTATGGGGCATGCGGGATTTGAAGAAGGTTACGGGGATTACAGGGATAATAAGCATGAGGCCTTTACCGATATTGAGGAAATATATAATCTGGATTTTTATGAAACATACGGAACAATAGACTTAAAAACCAAAGCAAAAGCGATAACCGAGGGTTATCTTGAAAGATGTCAATTGCATCCTGACGGAGTTAATACTTCAGGTATATATGTCACATGCATATCGGGAATTTTAGAGATACTGGGATGGGATATGCTACTGTCGGCTGCAGGGGAAGATCCTGCCCGTTTCGGTGAGTTTACCGTAAGATATTCCCAATGGATTTCACAGTACTTTAAGGCGCTGGCCAAATCCGATGTTCCCGTATGTATGATACATGATGATATGGTATGGTCGTCGGGGCCTTTCATAGCTCCTGCCTGGTATGACAAATATGTATTCCCTTATGTTAAGAAAAATATCTCTTATTTGAAAGAAGCGGGTAAGAAGGTCTTATTTACCTGTGACGGCGGGTTTGATTTGTTTGTGGACAGGTTTGTGGATATGGGGGTGGATTGTCTGATATTCGAACCTCTTACCGACTTAAAATATATTTGCGAAAGATACGGGAAAACCGTTTCCATTATAGGGAATGTTGATACAAGGATAATAATGAGAGGCAGCAGGGAAGACATTGAAAATGAGGTCAAACGGTGCATGGATTTGGGTAAGCCCTGCCCCGGATACATGCTTGCAATAGGCAACCACATAACTCCCGGGCACAATGTCGAGAATTACCTTTATTATAATGAAGTGTATGAGAAACTGAAAAGAAGATAAAGGCTATGACCGTTGACTTTTCTTCTTTTAGAACATATTATAAATATATATTTCAAGGAGCATATAATTTATGAAAACGACACCTTTAACCTCTGTGCATGAATCTTTGAGAGCCAAAATGGTAGACTTCGGGGGCTTCTATATGCCTGTGCAGTATACCTCCATCATAGAGGAGCACAATGCAGTAAGAAACAAGGCGGGTATTTTTGATGTCTCGCATATGGGAGAGATTTCGGTAACGGGAAAAGATGCGATAAAGTATTTGAACTACATTATAACCAACGACATCAGTGTCATATCGGAAAATCAGATAATGTATTCACCCATGTGCTATGAACATGGCGGGTGTGTGGATGATATACTGATATACAAGAACAACGATAAAGATTTTCTTGTGGTTGCAAATGCTTCCAATACCGACAAGGATTTTGAATGGATGAAAAAACATACAAAAGGGTATGATGTGGTTGTCAGTAACCAATCGGATAGATACGGACAGATTGCACTGCAGGGACCTGAAGCGCAAAATATTTTGCAGCAGTTAACTAAGACCGATCTGGAAGAGATTGCATTTTACAGATTTAAGAATAATGTGGTTGTAGACGGCGTGAACACCATGGTATCCAGAACGGGCTATACCGGAGAAGACGGATTCGAGATATATACGGCCGCCCATGATACTGAGAAACTGTTCAGAAAATTCATGGAATCAGGTGCCGCTCCGTGCGGTTTGGGGGCAAGGGATACATTGCGGTTTGAGAGTGCATTGCCTTTATACGGTCACGAGTTGTCCGAAGAGATAACACCGCTCAATGCGGGACTGAAGAGTTTTGTTAAACCGGAGAAAAGCGATTTTATCGGAAAAGCCGCTCTGATTGAACAAACCGAAAAAGGTGTGTCCGTTCGGTCTGCAGGCTTGGAAATGGTAGACAGAGGTATAGCAAGAAACGGCTATGACGTATTCAATGAAGAGGGCGAAAAGATAGGTTATGTGACAAGCGGCAGTAATTGTCCGAGTTTAGGTAAGAACTGTGCATTGGCTCTTATTTCCACCGAATATACTAAAGTCGGTACCTTCGTTTATGTGGACATAAGAGGAAAAAAGGTTAAAGCAGTAACGGTAAAGAAGCCGTTTTATAAAAAAATGTATAAAAAATGATAAGGAGTGGGATATGAGATTTACAAGAGATCATGAATGGATTAAAAAAGAAGGCAAATATGCGTATATCGGCATAACCGACTATGCCCAGCAACAGTTGGGAGATATTGTTTATGTCGAGTTGGCGGAAGAAGATCTCGTGCTGCAACAAGGTGATGTTCTTTGTGCAATTGAATCGGTAAAAACCGCTGCAGAAGTATATATGCCGGTAAGCGGGACGGTTATTGAAGCCAATGCCGAGCTGGAAGATGCTCCGGAAAAGATAAATGAAGATCCGTACGGCACATATTTGGCTAAGATAATTATTGATGATGAAACGGAACTGAATGATCTTATGACGGAAGATGAATATAACGAGTTCCTCGAAAGCGAGGCGGAATAATGAGATATATACCGGTAACTGACAGGGACCGGCAGGAAATGTTGAAAAGATGTAAGGCCGACAGTGTCGAGCATCTTTTTTCTTGTATTCCCGAGCAAGTCAGACTAAAAAGACCTTTGAATCTTCCGCCGGCAAAAAGCGAAATGGAACTTATAAAATACATGCAGTCTTTGGCCGCGCAAAACAGCAACACCGGCAATTATGCATGTTTTTTAGGTGCCGGTGCTTATGACCACTATATACCTTCGGTTATATCTCACCTTATATCACGTCAGGAGTTCTTAACGGCATACACCCCGTACCAGCCGGAAATAAGTCAGGGAACTCTTACCGCTATCTTCGAATATCAGACCATGATATGCGAACTTACAGGAATGGACGTTGCCAATGCTTCCATGTACGACGGTGCATCGGCTCTGGCGGAAGCGTGTGCAATATCCTCCGGTGCTTTCCGTAAAAGAAGCGATATAATCATTGTGGAGGATATGCATCCGGAGTATAGAGAGACTGTGGAAACATATCTGAAATTCAGAGATATAAAATACACATCTATGACGGTTAAACAACTGTTGGAAGCCGATTTAACAAATGTAGCGGGAGTATGTGTGCAGTATCCGTCGTTCTACGGAGATATTTATGATATGCAAGTAATCGGAGACTATGTAAAGCAAAACGGCAGTTTGTTTATTGTCTGTGCAAACCCCGTGGCGCTGGCACTGCTGAAATCGCCTAAAGATTTCGGTGCGGATTTCGTAGTGGGAGAAGGTCAGCCTCTGGGAATGCCCATGGGATTCGGCGGCCCTTATCTCGGATTTTTCGCATGTGTTAAAGAGCACATGAGAAAGATGCCCGGAAGAATAGTGGGTAAAACTACAGATGTGGACGGAAAAACCGCTTATGTGCTTACCCTTCAGGCAAGGGAGCAGCATATAAGGAGGGAGAAGGCCACTTCCAACATATGCTCCAATCAGGCATTATGTGCCTTGACGGCAACCATTTATCTTTCGGTGACAGGTAAAAAGGGATTTAAGCAGGTCGCACAGCGCTGTGTGGATAATGCACATTATGTTTATGAAGGGCTGCTGAAAACAGGTAAGTTTGAAAAGACTTCGGATATGCCTTTCTTCCATGAGTTTACGGTTAAACCGAAAGTAAATATAGCGGCTTTGAACCGATATCTTTACGGACACGGATTTATAGGGGGCTTGGAGACCGACAGAGGATGGCTTATAGCCGTAACGGAAAAAAGGACCAAAGAAGAGATGGATGAGTTCATAAGAAGGGCAGGTGAGTTTAATGGCTGAATTGATATTTAATTTATCTAAAGAAGGAAAATGCGCATTTTCACTGCCTGAAAGCCAAGTACCGTCTTATGAGATAGATAAGAAATACACAAGGGAGGACGATGTATCTCTTCCCGAAGTGTCGGAAGTGGATGTTATAAGACACTTTACCAACATTTCCAGAAATAATTACGGTGTGGATCAGGGATTTTATCCTTTGGGATCGTGCACAATGAAGTATAACCCCAAGGTAAATGAGGATGTTGCAGGCCTTCAGGGATTTACTTCATTACATCCTTATCAGCCGGAATATCAGGTTCAGGGTGCGCTTAAAGCGGCATATGAATTGGGCGGGTATTTATGTGAGATAACAGGCATGAAAGGTGCTACGTTGCAGCCTGCTGCGGGAGCTCACGGTGAAATGACCGGTATAATGATAATAAAGGCTTATCATCAGAACAGGAATGACAATAAAAGAACCAAAATGATAGTTCCCGATTCCGCTCACGGAACCAATCCTGCAAGTGCGGCAACGGCGGGATATGAGATAGTACAGGTTAAATCGGATGATTTGGGACTGGTGGACATTGATGCATTGGCCGCCTTAATGGATGATGAAACCGCGGGACTGATGCTGACCAATCCCAATACTTTGGGGTTGTTTGAAAGCAATATTACAAAGATAGCAAAGATTGTGCATGACAAGGGCGGTTTACTATACTATGACGGAGCCAATCTTAATGCCATAATGGGTATTGCCCGTCCGTTTGATATGGGATTTGATGTTGTTCATTTTAACTTACATAAGACAATGTCCACGCCTCACGGTGGCGGCGGCCCGGGAAGCGGACCGGTTTGTGTGCGAGAAGATTTGGTCAGATTCCTTCCGAAACCGGTAGTCTGCAAGGACGGTGAGCGATATTATTTAGACCATGACAGAAAAGACGCGATAGGTCGTGTAAAAGCATTTTACGGTAATTACCTTGTGTACATAAAGGCACTTGCCTATATACTGACAATGGGACCCGACGGATTGAAAAAGGCAAGCGAAACCGCAGTGTTGAATGCCAACTATATAATGGCCGGAATAAAGGACAGTTTTGTCATTCCGTATGACAGATTCTGCATGCATGAATTTGTGCTTTCGGGAAGCAGACAGAAAGAGCAATACGGCATATCCACATTGGATATGGCAAAGAGGCTTTTGGATTACGGTTATCATCCGCCGACAATATATTTCCCTCTGATTGTGCATGAAGGCATGATGATAGAGCCTACCGAAACAGAGAGTAAGGAAACACTGGACAAATTCATTGAAGCATTGAATAAGATAGCAAAAGAAGCAAAAACAAATCCCGAGCTTCTGCATGATGCACCTCATAACACATATGTAAGAAGACTGGATGAGGTAACTGCAGCGAGAAATCCCGTACTTAAATGGGAGAAGGAACAGGATGAATGAACGGGAGCGATAGTTTAACCGAAAGGTTTATCCTGGAGATGGAAAAGAAGATTGTAAACGGGGAGTATAAGATAAATACTATGCTCCCCTCTTTTCGTAAACTGTGTGATGAGTATAATGTGTCAAGGAGTGTTATAAACACCGCTGTGGCGGTTCTTAATACTAAAGGATTTGTGGACATAGTACCGAGAAAAGGTGCCAGGGTACGCAACTGGAAAAAGCAAGGCACCCTTCTTACATTGAATTGTGCTGTTGCATTCGGTAAATTGGAACAGGAAATCATAGACAGTTTTTTTGATATCTTTGCATTCATAGAGTGTAACGGCGTATATGAAGCGGCATTAAAGGCAACAGAGGAAGAGCTTGTTCAGTTGGGAAACATAGCTGAGCAGGAAGTTTTACTGAAAGATGAGAAAAAGCTTGCCGCTTTGTATCATGAGTTTTATAAAAAGATAGCGGATATATCGGGTAATATGGCATATTCACAAATATTTATGACATTGGAGCAGGCGATATTTGCAGTTTCCGATATATATGTATCCGATGCCGGTGCTAAACAGCAATGTATGAAAATGCACAGCAATATCTATCAGTCACTAAAAGCAAGAGACGGACAGAAAGCCCGATGGGAGATGCAGGCACTGTCGGACCACTTAAAAGTATTGGTGGAATATAAGACAAGTAATCTTAAGAGAAAGTAACGGATAATTTTCTTTAAGATGTCATAAAAACACCCTTAAATATGCACATAATTTGCATATTTAAGGGATGAATTTCAAATTTCTTCATTGACATTATTTAGTATATAGTATACTATCCTAATATGGAGGATGTACTGTTATGAACGTGCCGAAGATTGTTCCCATAGCAGAATTACGAGATACAAAACATGTACTGCAGATGTGCAGAGCTGCAAAAGAGCCTATCATTGTTACAAAGAACGGATATGGTGAATTGGTAATAATGAGTATTGCAACATTTACGGAAATGACTGAGGAACTGAACAGACTCAGAAAGCAAGTTGCAAAGGACAGCACATATTAGCCGGTTTAAATTGTAGTCTACATGTATCCGTCTAAGGTCTTATGTTGTTTTATATACCATCTGGCATTATGCCGCTAAATAGAAGAGTATCGGGAAGATATCTCTTCTATCTTTTTACACGCGCATTTCCCTCGTATATGCTCCATATTACTTCTTCATCCGCCGGATGAGCGTAATCCGTTAAAAGAGTGGTTGCAAGCGCTCCGCTTGCCCATGCGAACTGTACCCATTTTTCCGGTTGCCATCCTTTAAGAATACCGTATAAAAGACCGCCGACAAATCCGTCTCCGCCTCCTATTCTGTCCAGAACGGGAATTTCACGCGGCTCCACAACATACCAGTTACCTTCGGCATATATGATGGCACCCCATAAATGTAAGTTTGCATTTTCCACTTGTCTTAAAGTGTTTGCAAATACTTTTACATTTTTAAACTGTGCGGATATCCTTGTTATCATATCTTTGAATGCGTCGGTTTTGGAAATTGATTTACCTCCGGCTTCCGGTCCTTTGACACCCAGTGCCAGCTGAAAATCTTCTTCGTTTCCTATCAATATATCCGATATGGAAGCTATCTTTGTAAATATTTCACGTAGCTCTTTCTCTCTTCCTTTCCAGAAAGAAGCTCTGTAGTTTAAATCAAAAGATATTGCGGTTCCGTATTTTTTTGCAGCTAATGCAATATCCAGACAGCATTTCGATGTTTCTTCGGAAAGAGCCGCTATCAATCCCGAAAGATGCAAAATTCTGCAACCTTCCTCTTTGAATATTCTTTCCAGATCAAAGTCCGATGCGGACAGGGTTCTTCCCACTTCGCCCGCTCTGTCATTCAACACCCTGGGTCCTCTTACTCCGAAACCGCTGTCGGCTATATTAAATTGATGGCGATATCCCCAAGGACCTCCCTGTTCAATATCAATCCCTTCAAATTCTATATTTCTTTTCCTGAGTTCTCCCTTTATATAAAGTGCAATGGGGCTGTCCTTAACGAATTTTGTTAAAACTTTAGCTTTTAGTCCTAAAGCCGCGGAAATGTTTAATACATTGGTTTCCGCACTTGTCGCATGCATTTCATACAGGTTGGATACGTTTACAGGCTGGCGATTGACGGGAGTAATTCTGATGCCCATGCTTGTAACGGCCATAATATCGTATTTACAGTCTTTCTTTAGAATCATAAAATATACCTCCGGATTATTTACTTACTCACAACCTATATTATATATCATTGTGTGAGAATAAGGAATGAGTGAATACCTACTTGAATGTGCCGATGTATAAGTATTTATAGTAATTAATAAAAACAACGGCTTATTATGTTTAAATCTTTTTCCAGGTGTTGTATAATTTCATTAACATTATGGAGGCATATTTGCTTGAAGGGTAGAAAAAGAAAAATAACCATGGCAGTGCTTTTACTGTTACTTGCCATAAATCTTACATCCTGTGCATTAATAACTTTGATAAAGAAAAATGATGCAACACCGGGTAACAGTCCTTTTATGCAAAAAATTTCGTTTAATCCCTATTCAGTAGGAATTTGTTTGGAAGATGTCAATACCGATCATGCAAAATATGTTGCAGATATTGATGAATTTTATATCCATTTTGATTCCTGTGTTGCAAAAAAACACAGAAGCATATTTGTCCGTTCGTCATCACAGGATAATTTTTCTTCTCTTGATTGCTTGGACAAATATGGATTAAAAGGATGCTACAGGACGATTTATTCGACAAACAGCGGCAGCTATTTTGCAATATATGAGTTGGAATATTATCCCGGTGACAGTATTGTATATGCATATCTCAATAATGACAGATCATTGCTCAGTCAGAAAGAATTGGAAATTTATCGTTTTGCCGTGGATTTCGTAAACAATCGTCTGGACAGCAAAATGAGTGATTATGATAAGGAAATAATTATTCACGACTACATATGTGAAACTCTGGGTTACCAAAAAGAAGCCGACAACGATGCGGATAAATACAATATTACCGGTGCATATTGCCTTACAACGGGCTTTGCCAACTGTCAGGGATACACCGATGCATTTTATATGCTGACCAATATGGCGGGTATAAGGTGTCAGAAGGTAAGCGGAGAAGCGCAAGGGACCGCACACACCTGGAATGTTGTGAACATAGACGGAAGATGGTCTTATGTTGACGTCACATTCGATGATACGGCATTTGACAGTGATGAAGTGATTTTCTATGCTTACTGTAATGTTCCCGAAGAATATCTGGAAAAAAGTCATATTTTTTCTGAAGATCAAATACTTTTCCCGACAACGGGGTATGAGGATTTCTACTATAAACGAAAAGGAAATGCGGTATTTAACAAGGAGGATTTCCGACAGATTGTCTACCTGCCCATATCCGAAGGAGCCACCCGGGTAGAAGCATTTATTCTTATCAAGGAAATACAACCGCTGTTGGATACTCTCAAAGATTTGAATAAATCCATGCAGTTGAGCTATTTCGAAATAAATGAATGTACACTTCTTGATATAACAGTGCAGTAATGATATATTCGGGGATGAAGGGATTTTTGTATGACTAATATTCGGACAAAGTCACAGATTGAAATGATCAGAGAAGCGGGCAAAATAGTTGCGGCTTGTCATGAAAATTTAAGGAAGATTATAAAGCCGGGTATAACAACTTTTGCAATTGACAGATTCGTAGAGGAATTTATAAGATTACACAATGCCATACCTGCTCAGAAAGGATATCACGGATATCCTTATGCTTCGTGCACATCGGTCAATGATGAGATATGCCACGGAATGCCTTCCGGATATGTTCTCAAAGAAGGTGACATTGTTAAAGTGGATATGGTGGCCGATAAAGACGGTTGGATGGCCGATTCGGCATGGTGTTATGCCGTAGGAGAGGTAAGTCCCGTTGCACAAAAACTTATGACCGTTACTAAAGAATGTCTTTACAAAGGCATAAGCAAGGCTGTAGAAGGCAACCGTCTGGGTGATATAGGTTACCATATACAAAGGCATGCCGAAAAGAACGGCTTTTCGGTAGTCAGGGATTTTACCGGACACGGTATAGGCAGAGCCATGCATGAAGATCCTGCAATACTTCATTACGGACAGATAGGCAGGGGATCAAGAATAGTTGAAGGCATGGTTTTTACCGTTGAACCCATGATTAATGAAGGAGATTATGACCTTTATGTAGATGAGGACAACGGCTGGACCGCATACACTGCGGACGGATCCCTTTCGGCACAGTATGAACACACCGTCGCCATTACAGCCAATGGGCCCGAAATAATGACAAAACAGGAATTCTGATATGTTCGGTAAAATAAAAGATTACTTACGAAAGTTATATATTGCGGTATTCTACAGAAACGACACAAAGTTGCTTACCATGCCGGGTAAGAAGGACAGAGACTGGTTTATAGTACAGGGATTTGTCGGTACCGTTTTCGCACTGCTTACCGGAGCCACTTATCTGACCGGACTTTTCAATAAAGTTAATGCTCCTGAAATAGTAATAGCTTATCTGCCTATTATCGGAAGTGTTGCAGGTGTTATGGCTATTTTTGCCGGATATGTCATGCAAACGATAAAGAATCGTAAAAAATTTACTCTGATACTCAATACCATACTTAAAACGCTGATAGTCTTTATAGCATGGATTCCGTTGATATTTCCCAATCAATATGCCTCGTACATTATGATAGCCATAGCTTTAATTGCATATGCTCTTAATAATTTCATGGGTATTGCGATAAACAGCTGGTTTGTGGATCTTATAGACGTTAAGATAAGAGGTCAGTATATGAGCGTAAGGAATATGATTGCTTTGATAGCTCATCTGCTTGTTCCTATTATTGTATCGGCATTTATAGATACCTCATCCGACCAGTACATGGCCATTGTTATTGTGTTTACTATATCCTGGATTGTCATGTGGGCGGAAAATTATTCATTCTATAAAATATACGAGCCGCCTCTGCAACCGCCTAAGAAAAAGATAAAGCTTAAGGATGTGCTGATTGTCCCTTTAAAGGACAGGACATTTATGAAATCTATTGCATCCATTGCCGTGTTTTACTTCATATGGTACCTGTCCATGTCTTTTGCAACACTTTACCAGTTGAATTATCTCGGTTTGTCGTACACTTTTATATCAATCTCCGCTACATTGAACGTTATACTGCAATTTGTCTGGTATCCTATTGTAGGTAAGTTGGTGGACAGACATAATACGGATTTTCTTCTTATTGTTAGTTACATTCTATATTTAATACAGGCTATTTTGTGGGGATTTACCAATATTTCATCAAGGTATGTTATGACGATACTGGTTAATATTTTCGCTTCCATGGCCGTACCGCTTTTTTCTCTGGTAGTGTTTAAAGCCAAGTATGATGTTATTCCCGCAGAAGATCGATCGCTGTATGACGGTTTCTATACCGCTCTGGTTGCATTAATTTTAGCGGTAGCTCCCGCTATAGGAAATTTAATGAAGGATTTTATTGCCGTAAATATGCAACCGTTCGGCGTATTTGAAGTGCCTCAGTTTCAGTTGATATTTATGTTGTCCGGCATACTTCTGTTGGGACTTATACTGTTCAACATGAAAGATACCGTAAAGCTTTTCAGAGAAGCCAAAGAAAGGAAGACCGAAAATTAAAAGAGATAACGAAAGGGGAAAATTGTGGAGATTTTAGAAAAACTTACTGCGACATTCGGAGTGAGCGGAAGAGAAAGCGAAATTAATCAAGTCATAACCGATCTGGTAAAAGATCATGTGGACCGGGTTATGACCGACGGAATAGATAATGTTATAGCCGTTAAGAACGGGTACGGAAAAGACAAGAAGAAAATAATGGTTTCCGCCCATAAGGATGAGATAGGATTTATGGTCATGTATATAGATTCCGACGGATATATATATCTCAGACCTGTAGGCGGTATTCCCGTATCGGTTTCGATAGGAAACAGAATAATATTCCGAAACGGAACGGTGGGCGTATTATGTTTCAAAAAAGATGTCGAGAGTATTAAAAACAACAATGTCGGGGATATGTTTGCAGACATAGGAGCAAAGAATAAAGAAGATGCCATGAATTATGTCAAACCGGGAGATATGGGCAGTTATTACGGACCTTTATGTATGCTTAAGAATGACAGGGTAGTTGCCAAAGCATTGGACAACCGTATCGGTTGTTATGTTGCCATAAAGGCATTAACGGAAAATACCGAGCCTTACAACGACATGTATTATGTTTTTACCAGCCAGGAGGAATTGGGCTTAAAGGGAGCAATAGTAGCAAGTAGGGTAGTGCAGCCGGAAATAGCTGTTGCAGTGGATGTGACATCTTCATTCGATACTCCTATTACCAAAGAAGGCAATGCGGTATTGGGCGGAGGAGCGGCAATCAAGGTCATGGACAGGTCGGTGATATGTGACGAATCACTAATCGGTATAATGCAGGATATATGCAAAAAGAATGATATAGCCAACCAGTCGGATATTCTTGCGGCGGGCGGAACCGATGCGGGAGCCATATATACATCCAACCAAGGAGTAAGGACGGGCGGCATATCCATACCCATGAGATATGTACACGGACCGGTCGGAATGGTGGACATGAATGATGTCAAAGCCTGTATTGAATTGTTAAAAGGCTTTGCTAACCAAAAAATATGAAAAATCACATATATACAACAAAAGTTATAATTTTCATGTATTGAAAACGGTAAATATGTGATAAACTATTAATGTTATAATGCACGATTATTCAAGGGATTTATCTTTAAAAGAAGGGTTGGTGTTGTAATTGGACGAGAGTAGCTTAAGAATTTACAAAAAAAATGAGAAAAAAATCTTCACTAAGGTAAATATAATGATTTACCTGATGATAGTTCCGGGACTGATACTGTACTACATTTTCCGTTATGTAACTATGCCCGGTATTATGATTGCGTTTCAGGAATTCACTACCGGTGGATTTAAGTACTGGTGCGGATTTGAGAACTTTGACAAACTGTTCGGCTTGAGAGCTTTCTGGCAGGCATTCAGGAATACATGGGTATTTATCGGATTGCAGTATCTGTTTATAAAGCCGTCACCGATTATTTTAGCATTATTGCTGAATGAAGTGAGAATCATGTGGTTCAAGAAAACCGTTCAGACAGTTTCCACATTACCGAGCTTTCTCACATGGGTTGTTGTCAGCGGTATCTTTATACAGCTGTTATCCCCCAGTACAGGATATGTTAACGTAATTATAGCTTTACTGGGAGGAGAAAGGATATACTTTCTCGGGAAACCTCAGTTATTTCCCTGGTTGCTTACCGGTATAAGAATATGGAAGGGTGTAGGTTATTCCTCCATCATATACCTTGCATCCTTGGGCGGTGTGGATCCCGAATTATATGAAGCGGCGGTTATAGACGGTGCTACCAGATGGCAGCAGACAATGTATATTACTCTGCCCGGTATTAAAAATACGGTAGTTGTACTTTTAATATTCTCTTTCTCGGGAATTATGGGCGGACTATTCGAACCTGTTTTCACATTGACGGACGGTAATGCTTTGCTTGACGAAACGGCAATGGTTTTGGATGTATATATTTACAATACCGGTATCAGACAAGGAAAGTTCAGCATGTCGACTACCACAGGTTTATTTAACTCGATAATTTCAACCATTCTTATGTTAAGTGCCAACTGGGCAAGTAAATACTTAACTGAAGACGGAAGAACGATAATATAGGAAGAAGGTGAGATAAATGTTAAAAAGATCATTAGGAGAAAAGATTTTCAATATATTTAACCTGTTGGGAATGTTTCTATTTACACTAATCATAGTTATTCCGGTATTATTCGTTTTCAGGAACTCTTTTGAGTTGAGTGAGACTGCTACGGCAACGCTGAGATTGTGGCCGGAAGACTTCAGTTTGGTATTCTACGGAATGGTTGTAAAAGACGAGACGGTATACAGACCGTTATTGAATTCCGTAATCGTAACTATAGTGGGAACACCTTTGACATTGCTTATTAACGCATTAGGCGCTTATACAATGAGTAAAAGAGAGCTTCCCGGAAAAGATTTCTTCGCTTATTACATGGTTATAATACCCATGCTTATAGGCGGCGGAGCAATTCCCAGTTTCCTTCTCATGAGAGCATTGGGACTGATAGATACCCTCTGGGTACTTATTATCCCCTCACTTGCTTCAGGATGGAACATGACCCTTCTAAGAAACTATTACTGGTCGATACCCAACGAATTGACCGAATCGGCACGTATAGACGGCGCTTCGGAAATGACTATTTTTGTAAAGATAATACTACCGTTGTCCAAGCCGGTTCTTTCGGCATTAGGTCTTCTGTCCGGTCTGGGATTCTGGAATATATTCTATGCGGCAATGATATATATCAGAACACCGAGAAAATGGACATTCCCGGTTAAGATTCGTGAGACGGTTATGAAGAACGAAGGTAATGATAAACTCTGGGAAGAAATGATGGTTGCAGCGGGATTTGACCCGACGGAACTTCTTATCAACCAGTCGGGCTTAGGCGGAGCGATGATGGTTGTTTCTATGCTTCCGGTTCTGATTGTATATCCCTTCTTACAGAAGTATTTTGCAGGCGGTATAATGGTAGGTTCGGTTAAAGGATAATCAATCAGTAAATATATAAATTAACAAAAGGATGGGCGAATGCTCATCCTTTTTTAAAGAAAAAAATTAAACTAATATTAAGGATAGCTTTAAGCGGATGAACCTATGATCGGAAGACAGATTTTAGCACTTCTTTCTAAAAATGTGGGAAGATTGCTAAAAACTCCCTCATGAAATGTGCAGAAAAGCTAAAAACTCCCTCATATTTTGTGAAAGCGGTTGAATTTCAGTTATTTTGCGGATATAATTGTGGCGAGGGATAGTGAGTGAAATGATTTATCTGAAAAGGAAAATAGACAACTTTCTGGAAGAATGGAAGGCAAATCCTGACAGAATGCCTTTGATTGTTAAAGGACCGCGTCAGGTAGGAAAGACCCAATCCGTTATACAATTCGGGAATGTTAATTATAAAAGTGTTGTTTATATTAACTTTGTAGAAGAACCGAAATACAAACTGATTACAGCGGACGGATATAGCGCGGAAGGTATTATAAAAAATATTTCCAGAATGGATCCGTCTAAACAATTTATTGGAGGAGAAACTTTAATAATATTCGACGAGTTGCAGGAATTTCCCGATATCGCGACATCATTAAAGTTTTTCAAAATCGACGGAAGATTTGATGTTATATGCAGCGGATCTATGCTCGGAATCAACTATCATAAAATTGAAAGTAACAGTGTAGGCTATAAATCCGACTATGAAATGTACTCTATGGATTTTGAAGAATTTCTTTGGGCAAAGGGATATAATGATGGTCATATTGAAAGTATGCTGGAAAATATGAAAAATCTCACACCGTTCAATGAGGTGGAAATGTCGGTTTACAACAATCATTTTCTGGATTTTTGTATATTGGGAGGAATGCCTGCGATTGTTCGTGAATTTATTATAAAAGGAACATTTGAAGGTTCACTGGAACTTCAAAGACAGCTTATCATTGACTACAAAGAAGATATCCGAAAATATGCCGTAGGTATGGATCAGACAAGAATATTGAATGTGTTCAATCACATTCCCATTCAGCTTGCTAAAGATAATAAAAAGTTTCAGATATCTAAAGTTGCTTCCGGCGCACGTTTTCGCGATTATCGCGGCTGCATTGAATGGTTAGACGATGCGGGAATTATAAATCTCTGCTATTGCCTGAATTTTCCCGAATTACCGCTGCGTGGAAACTACGATGATACAAAGTATAAGATTTACTTTGCAGATACCGGAATGCTTGTAGCAATGCTTGACGAAGAAGCCCAGGAAGATATGAGAGCTAACAGAAACTTAGGAGTGTACAAAGGTGCACTGTATGAAAATATAGTGGGGGAAGCATTGAAAAAATCCGGATACAGTCTCTACTATTACAAGCGGAACGATTCCACTTTGGAGCAGGATTTCTTTGTAAGGACGGCAAAATCTCTTATCCCGATAGAGGTAAAGGCGAAAGGCGGAACTGCCAAATCAATGAGAATGCTGATTAGCGAGGATAGATATTCCGACATCAGTTACGGCATTAAACTTACCGGCGGTAATATCGGGTATAGCGAGGACATCTATACTTTTCCATATTTTTGCACCTTTTTATTGAAGAGGTATCTATCGGATTAACTAATCCTTTTTGATGTTGAAGGCAATCTTTAAAACGGGTATACTGTTAGCAGTAAAATACTGAAGCGGAGGTTTTGTATGGATTACAAAAGAACGGATGAGATAATCAAAAGAACAAAGGATATGTATGAGTCGGGAAAAGGTGCCCTTATACAGGTTAAGGAGATATTCAGCGGAATTGATGTGCCTTTTCGTCCGTTGGACAGTTTCGGATTACCTAAGAATATGGAAACTTATCTGGATTATATGATTGAAAGACAGCGTATCTTCTGGGACACTCGAAACCAAATACCCGATGATATAATACAGTCCATTACGGTACGCTACGGTATAGCGGAACATTCAGCTTTTATGGGCGGAGACGTCACCTTTTCCGAAACCACTTCATGGCATCATCAACATGTGAAAGATTACTCAGATTACACTCTTGCGAAGGTTGATGAGTCAAATATATGGAGGAATCTTGTAATAGAAGGAATGAAATATATGAAGAGCAAGGTGAAAGATGAGTTCTTTATAAGATTCAGAGGTGCGGACGGTCCATTGGATGTGGTCAATGCATTACGCGGAAACGATATATTTTACGATTTTTATGATGAAGAAGAAGGTTTGTTGGAGCTTACATCAAAATGCACCGATGCAATAATATACATGCTGAAAGAGCAGCAGAAAATAGTTACCGAGTACAAAGGATATGTTATATCGGGATTTGATGTTATCATGCCGAAAGGTTATGCGGGGCATCTTTCGGTGGATGCGACAACTATGTTGTCCGATGAGATGTTCAGAAAATTCGAAGTTCCGTTTCTTGAACGAATAGGTGATAACTTTGACGGATTATTCTTCCATGTACATTCGGTCGGACACCATGTCATACCTGCGGTTTGCGAAGTGGATAAGATAAAGTTTGTGGAAATATCTAATGATCCCAATGCACCGAGAGGTATTGAGGTTTATAAAAAGTATGAGAAGGAACTCAGTAATAAGATTGTAACTGTAGCTTTAACCAAAGAGGAAATAATTGATAATCTGAACTTTTTAAGGGACAAGAAAGTCATCGTCTGGTATGATGCAAGCGATGTTGAAGATGCAAAAAAGGCTGTCGATCTTGTCAGGAGTAAGTTGGGATAAGAAAGGAACAGATAAAAACTGAGAAAAGATACTGCCCAAAAAAGCTTAAAAAACAAATTGCTTGGTGTATTGGTCATATGCCTTGCCATAGTTTTATTATTGATAACGGCCAATAATATAATCCTGGCTAAAATTGCCGAGCGCGATAAAAACAGGCTGTTGGAAGAAACCGACCGCCGTATCGTTTTGATGTATACAAAGCAAGTGGAGATGTTTGATTCGGTAGCAAGCAATATCGCAAACAGCGATATGTTATCGGAATATGCGGATAACATTTATTATCTCGATGATATAATGCATGATAATTCCGATATTTTCCGCTACTTTAAACTTATGAGCAATACAAATGAATATATAGACCATATCATGATTTACGATTATGAACTTGAGTATCTGCTGAACGGCAGAAATGAGTTTGCCGCATATGTTGATAAAGCCGGATTCCCTTGGTTTATCCAACGTGTGGAAGGAAGAATCCCTTCGGCTGATCTTGATAAGTACTGCATGTGGCATATTTATGATGAATATATAGCCATAACATACAAGGCCGATGTTCTCAATCCGTCACTTAATCGTCGTGTTTTTATAACATTGAATATTACACAAACGGATTTCGCACGGTTTCTTGACGGACCTGTTTTGACAGAGAACTCAACAAACGGGTTTATTTCCAAAGACGACAACTTTTTCTTCAGCGGCAGCGAAGAGATACTTATGTATAAGACGCGAGGACAGGCTTTTGATTATTTCGACGACCTTTTAATAAAAGAAAAAGTAACAATAGAACATAACTATGTGCTGTATTACCTGCAGTATTCGCCATTGGATTGTGATTATGATTTAGGAATTGTATACCTTATCCCGGAAAAGGATATAGCGAATGATGTATATAAGTATACCGTTATAATCTCGATAGGAGTTTCTTTGTTTATTCTTATATTGTGCTATTCTATTTTCCGAAGAATATTGGAAACCAATGTTCAAAGACCCATTTCCCGGCTGATCAGAGGTATGGAAAAAGTAGGCAGCGGAGATTTTACCTCCAAGCTGGATGACAGCATATGTAAGGATAATGAGATAAAAGGTCTGTTTCATGCCTACAACTCCATGACGGACAGAGCTACTGTGCTGATTGAAGAGCTGTACCAAGCCGAACTTTACAGAAAACAGCTGGAACTGCAGACTTTACGGGACAAGATAGATCCGCATTTTCTGTACAATACTCTGGATACCATTAACTGGACTGCAAAAGAGCATAATGTTGAAGAAATATCTAAAATAGTTGTGGCCCTTTCCACCATGTACAGGAAAATATTTAACAGAGGACAAGATTTAACCACCATAAAAGATGCTTTGGAAGGTATTGAATGCTATCTTGACATACAAAGAATAAGGTACGGAGAATCCTTTTCCTACCATATATTCTGCCCCGATGAACTTAAAGAATGTGTAATACTTAACCTCATAATTCAGACTGTTGTGGAGAATGCAATTATTCACGGATTGGAAGACAGAGACTCGGGAATTCTTAAGATATATGTAGAGCATGAGAAAAATGACGATGATTCAAAAGGTGATATAATAATAAAGGTAATAGATAACGGTATCGGAATGACTGAGGAAAAGCTTAACCTGATAACATCCAGCATAAATTCCGCCAAACTGGAGAGCGAATCGGGGTTAAGAAATGTACAGAAGAGAATCAAACTCTATTATGGAATGCAGTACGGAATTACTATTATGAGTAAGTACAAAGAAGGTACCACAGTTATCTTACGTGTACCGTACGAGGAGCGTAAAGAAGATGATTGATATTATTATTGTTGATGACGAAAAAGCCATAAGGGAAGGTATTGCAACATCCATTCCCTGGCAGCAGCACGGCATAAATGTATGCGGGGTTGCATCGGGAGTATCGGAAGCTCTGGATTTAATAGAAAAATACATGCCCAACATAGTAATAACCGACATTTCCATGCCGGAAATAAGCGGGCTGGATTTGTTGGAGATAGTCAACAGAACATATCCCAACATTAAAGTTATCCTGATAAGCGGATACAGAGATTTCGAGTATGCCAGAAGGGCCGTTACCAATAACGCATTCTGCTATCTTACAAAACCGTTGGTTGCCGAGACGCTTATTCAAAAGGTTCTGGAAGCAAAGCAGGAGATTGACGCACGCCTTCAGGAAGTAAGGCTTAATGATAATATCCGACGCAAGTTGCGGGAGAACATAATGGTTCTTAAAGATAATTTCTTCCGTTTACTTATGGAAGGAAGAACAAGACAGAGAGCCGATATAATGGACAGAGCCGCAATAGCGGAGATAGATATTAATTACACCAACTATATTGTATGTGTAGCGGAATTTGAGCTTGCCGCATCTCAGAAAAAACTGAACATATATGACTTCTCTTTCTATAAAGCGGCTATAATGAGTACGATAGAGGAGAATCTTGAGGAGATTTACAAATGTTATACATTTAATCTGGATAACCGCATAGGCATACTCATATGCTCCAATCAGCAGATACAAAGAAGCATCCTTATCAACAAACTAAATGATGTTAAAAGCTGGGTAAACAAAAATATGGGACTTTCGTTATCCATAGGCATAGGCAACACCTGCGGAAGCGTGGAAAAAGTTGCTCTTTCATATATAAGTGCTATGGATGCCATGCTTTACAGGGTAGTCTTAGGTAAAAATGTAGTGGTTGATGCGGAGCAGAAAATAAATGCTTCCAAAGAGAAAATGGTTGTGGAGGATTTTGATAACATTCTGAAAAACAGTGAAGAAGATATGGTTTTTGCATTGCGGAATGTCAACCAGGAGGAAGCGAAGAAAATAATCGAGCAGATAATGCAGGCCTCCAGGCAGATAGCCGCCAATGATGTTCACCAGAAAGAGCGAATAGCTTTCTTACTTTCGGTCTTTATTATAAGGGTAATATACTCGCTGGAGATATCCAATTACCGCTTCTATAACAAGGAAAATGATTTATACAATGAAATTAATGAACTGATATCCATTGACGACATGAAGATATTTATGTTAGGAATAATAAATGAGATTATTCATGCCATTGAAGAATCGGACAGCAAGCAGAACAATTTCCTGGTTAATAAAGGATTAAGGTATATAAAGGAAAGTGTTTATGAGGATGTTTCATTGGTTACCATTGCCGAGAGGCTTCAGATACATCCTAACTACCTCAGTAAGATATTTAAGCAGGTCACCGAGGAATCTTTTACCGATCATGTAATACGGTTTAAGATGAACGAAGCAAAGAAACTTTTAAAGACAACCAATGCGAAAGTGTATGAAATATCCGATAAGTTGGGATACAAGGATGTTGCACATTTTACAAAACTGTTCAAGAAACATTTCGGTATATCGCCTACCGAATACAGACAGTTGCTATAACTGATCGATTTATTGCAAAGGGTATACCCCTGTGATATAATCACAATGTTTTAATGGAGGAAACATGAATTTTTTCAGTAATTCATTAGTATATTTTATAAAAAAGCCTTTGATACCCATTTATACGGCATGTATATCATTAGTTTGTTGCATAATAATGATTTTTAACCCCGCAAAACTGCTTTCCAAATACTATTCATCGTTTATATCCGATGACATAGGCGATACCGTTATCATGTTTTCCAAATGGGCATATAAATATACCCATATCCCGTATATACTGCTGGGTATTCTGGCTCTGGCGGTAGTTCTTGCCTTGCTGTCCAGCCTTGTATTCAGCGGCTATATGAACATAATTCATCTGACGGTTAAAAGAATTAAGACGGATTTTACTCATTATCTTCAGGGATTAAAAAAAGGATTTTTCAGATGTGCATTGGTATTCTTTCAGATGTACCTTTCACTGTTGCTGTTTGTAGCCTTTATTCCGTTGGCATTTACGCCGTTTTTCATATTAAAGAATTCCGTTGCGGATGCGGGACATGACCCTACCGTCGTGTATATTTTACTTGCTGTGCTGATATTTATTATCATTGCCATTTTCATTTTGATATACATGACTTTCGCATTTAAGTTTCCGTCCATATTCCATTTTTCCAGATATCCCATAGAGAAGGCCAATGCTGCCGTTAATGCGCGATACTGGAGAACCTTCGCCAAATCCGCATTACTGCTGCTTTTCCTTGCGGGAGTGCTCTTCGTTATGTATAAGATAGAAAACAAGGTTTTGGAATTTCTGGTGGGATTTGTTCTTTATACTATATATTTCAGTTTCTTTGCGGTTTTCCCCTTTTATACATTTGATAAGCTTATTGAGCCTTACAGGGTTAACAGCTGATTCAAGGAGGCAAAAAAATGTATGATGTCATAATAATAGGCAAGGGACCTGCAGGAGCACAAGCGGGCATCTATCTGGGAAGAGCGGGATTCAAAACCCTTATACTTTACAAAGACGGCGGTTCGTTGGAGAAAGCCGATTATGTCGAGAATTATTACGGATTCGGTAAACCTGTTGAAGCAAAAAAGCTGCTCCAAGAAGGAGTGGGACAGGCCAGGCGGTTTAATGTGGAGTTCAAAGAAGACCAGGTGGTCATGTTGTTGCCTTCCGAGCATTCCGTTTCGGTACAGGGATTAAAAGGGGAATATGTCGCTTCTTATGTCATAATTGCAGCGGGAATGACCAGAAGAAGTCTCAATGTGCCGGGCTTAAGAGACCTTGAAGGGAAGGGTATAAGTTATTGCGTGACATGTGACGGCTTTTTCTTCCGCAATAAAAAAGCAGCGATAATAGGATATACCGATTATGCAGAACATGAGCTTAACAATCTGTTAATGTTCACAAAAGACGTATATCTTTTAACCAACGGAAATAATCCGGAATTTGATGTACCGGGCGAAATACCGGTAATTGATAAGCAGATTGGGAGAATATATGGTCAAGACAGTGTAGAAGGTGTTGAGTTCAAAGACGGTTCAAAGCAACAATTTGACGGAATATTCATTGCATACGGTACGGCGGATGCTTCCTCCTTTTCCTTGAAATCAGGTATTGCTACGGAAAAGGGAAAGATTGTTGTAGATTCATCCAAGATGACCAATATAGACAGAATATATGCTGCGGGAGACTGCATAAATACCTATATGCAGGTTGCCACGGCTGTATCCGACGGTGCGCTTGCCGCCCGTTCGGTAACGGAAAGACTGAAAGAAGACAGAAAAAGGAGTAAGTAATGAAAAAATTCTATATCACCACCGCAATAGCATACGCATCGGGAAAACCTCACATAGGAAATACCTATGAAATAATACTTGCCGACAGCATAGCAAGATTTATGCGGATGTTAGGATATGATGTTTTCTTTATGACCGGAACCGATGAACACGGGCAGAAGATTGAGGAAAAAGCAAAGGAACAAAACATTACTCCCAAGCAATTTGTTGACGGGTGGGCAAAGGAAATAAAGAGAATATGGGATCTTATGAATACAAGCTATGATAAGTTCATCAGAACTACCGATGCCGACCATGAGCAGCAGATCAGGAAAATATTCAAAAAGCTGTATGATAAAGGGGATATTTATAAAAGCCAATATGAAGGCTGGTACTGCACTCCGTGTGAGTCTTTCTGGACGCAATCACAACTGGAAGACGGCAAGTGCCCCGACTGTAAGAGAGAGGTCAATAAAGCCAAAGAAGAAGCATATTTCTTCAGACTGTCAAAATATCAGGACAGACTGATGGAGCATATAGAACGTAATCCGGATTTTATACAACCCGAGTCCAGAAAGAACGAGATGGTCAACAACTTCTTAAAACCCGGACTTCAGGATTTATGCGTATCACGTACATCTTTTAAGTGGGGAATACCGGTACCGTTTGATCCTGAGCATGTGGTCTATGTCTGGATTGATGCGTTATCCAACTACATAACCGGTATCGGATATGATGCCGACGGCAACCACAGCGAGCTGTTCAATAAATACTGGCCTTGTGATGTACATGTTATAGGGAAAGATATTGTCCGATTCCACACAATATACTGGCCCGCCATGCTTATGGCTCTGGATGTACCGCTTCCGAAAACGGTTTTGGGACATCCCTGGCTGCTTTTCGGTGACGGAAGCAAGATGAGCAAATCCAAAGGTAATATCTTATATGCCGATGACCTTTCCGCTCTTTTCGGTGTAGATGAAGTCAGATATTATGTATTAAGTGAGATGAATTATGCCAATGACGGCATAATATCGCACAGACAGATAATTGAGAAGATTAATTCCGATTTAGCCAATGTTCTGGGAAATCTTGTTAACAGAACCGTTACAATGCAACACAAATACTTTGAAGGCACTGTTAAAAAGCCCGCATCGCTGCTACCGGAAAACCAAGCGGACAGAGAACTTATCGAGCTGACAGAGAAAACGCCTGATAAAGTTTGTGATTTGATGATGCGGTATAAGGTCAGTGAAGCCATTCATGAGATTATGACTTTGGCAAAGCGTTGCAATAAATATATTGATGAAACTCTGCCCTGGACACTTTTTAAAAACGAGGAAGACCACGAAAGACTGAAAAAGGTTATGTACAATCTTTTAGAAGGAATAAGGGTGGTATCGGTTTTACTGTATCCTTTTATGCCTTCCACTTCGGATAAGATAATTTCACAGCTCAATACAAAGGAAACAACTTTTGCTTCAACCTATACTTTCGGAAAGTTGGAAGACGGCATTAAACTTGGGAAACCCGAGATACTCTTCAACAGGATAGATACCGAAAAGAAACTGCAGGAAATTGAAAAGAGTGACAAACAAAAGGAGCAAGACCTGAATGTAGCATTAATAGGGATTGAGGATTTTGCAAAAATTGAACTTAAGACCGCTAAAATAGTAAGTTGTGAACCTGTAAAAGGAGCCAAGAAGCTTTTGAAACTGCAGGTGGAAACAGACAATAAAACCCGTCAGATAGTATCGGGCATAGCCGAGTATTATACATGTGACGAGTTAATAGGAAAAACCGTTGTGGTTATAACCAACTTGAAGCCGGCCGTGTTGCGGGGTGAGACAAGCGAAGGTATGCTGTTAGCCGCATCGGATAAAGACAGACTTTCTTTAGTCACTATAGATAGGGAAATGCCTACGGGTTCAAAGATATCTTAATATACTTGTATATATTTCGATTGTCGCTTAGCAGGAGTTTATGCCCAATACATAGTGCCTTTGGGCTCAAAAATCATTGTCTCTTTTAAGAAGGAGATAGCTTTTTTCAGGCCTTCCTGCCCGCTCATTAAACTGTCTTCATGTTCAATGGATATTACATGATCATATTCAGCCATTCTTAATTCCGCAAAAATATCATTCCATACCTGTCTGTCATGGCCGGTACCCACAGTGCGGAACAGCCAGGACCGCTGCGGTTCATCGCTGTAAGGTTTTGTATCCAAGACTCCGTTTACTTGGGAATTGGGGTAATATATTTTTGTATCTTTCGCATGGAAATGATAAATTGCTCCTTTTAATGCCCGGATTGCTTTGATGATATCGATGCCCTGCCAGAAAAGGTGTGAAGGATCGAAGTTTGCTCCTATTACCGGTCCTACGGCATCTCTAAGTTTCAGGCAGGTTTCGGGATTGTATACGCAGAAACCCGGATGCATTTCCAAAGCAATCTGATGCACATTATGTTTCTTTGCAAATTCCACCTGCTTGGTCCAGTACGGTATAAGTACAGTATTCCACTGATAATCCAGAATCTTTAAAAAGTCATCGGGCCAGGGACAGGTCACCCAGTTGGGATATTTTGCATTATCATGGTCACCTGGACAACCGGAGAAGGTTACTACCGTATTCACTCCCAGTTTCTCCGCCAGGATTATTGTTTTTTCAAAATCCTCCTGATAGGCGGCAGCTATTTTCTTATCGGGATGAACTGCATTACCGTGACAGCTTAAAGCACTTATCTCCATGTCATATTTTTCCGTCAATTTTTTAATCTTCTTTATTTCTTCCGGCTTGTTATAAATCTTTTTAGCATCAAGATGCGCCGTTCCCGGAAATCCTCCCGTGCCTAATTCAATCGCCTGAACACCAAGATCTTTTAAGTAAATTATTGCATTTTCCAAACTCATAGAGCTTAAAACAACGGTAAAAACACCTAATTTCATGCTATCAATTTGTATAACTCAGTCGTTACCTGCAATATCGGACTGCTTATACTCCTCCTCCTTTGTTTTATAACTATATTATACATTTATTCCACTCCTTGTGTTATACTTTTGCTTGAGTATCGATTGGGAGACGGATATGGAGCAGCACAAAACAAAACTTATGACAACAAGAAACATGGCTAAAATGGGTATTTTAGGAGCGGTAGCGGGAGTGCTTATGCTTCTGGAAATCCCGTTGCCTTTTGCTCCTGCTTTCTATGAAATAGATTTGAGTGAGGTCGCGGTTTTTTTGGGAACTTTCGCAATGGGACCGGTGGCGGGAATAATCATAGAGGCGGTTAAGATATTGGTCAACCTTGTCATAACCGGTACAGCCACTGCCGGAGTGGGTGAATTTGCCAATTTCTTAATAGGGTGCTGTCTGGTGGTTCCGGCAGGTATTATATATAAAAGGAAGAAGAATATAAAGAATGCCATTATAGGTATGCTGGTAGGTATCGTATCCATGACTGTGGCCGGAGCGTTGTTGAATTATTTTCTTCTTATACCTACATATGCAAAAGCTTTCGGAATGCCGGTTGAGGCAATAGTTGAGATGGGAACAAAGATCAATCCTAACATAAACTCTCTTTGGGATCTTATCTTATTGGCAAATGTGCCGTTTAATCTCTTAAAAGGGGTATTGAGCGGTGTTATAACTTTCCTTATCTATAAAAGGCTGTCGCCGATACTTCACAAATAGCGATTTTTATGCAAGATGTACAAAAAGAGCGATATTTATTTGTAGACATACCATCTTATATTCCTACCCGTAAAGTGATAAAATATACGAAGAAATGAATAGGAGGAATCATATATGGCAAAAGTTATATTAAAAAACGTATATAAAAAGTATGAGCCCAACCGTGGCGGCATAACAGCTGTTTCCGACTTCAATCTTGTTATTGAAGACAGGGAGTTTTTAGTTCTGCTCGGACCGTCGGGATGCGGAAAAACAACAACACTCAGAATGATAGCGGGATTGGAAGATATCACCGCCGGTGAAATTTATATCGGGGACAGAATAATCAACGAAGTACACCCCAAAGACAGAGATATAGCAATGGTTTTCCAGAACTATGCATTGTATCCTCACATGACCATTTTCGATAACATGGCATTCGGTCTTAAATTAAGAAAGATGCCTAAAAATGAAATTCGTCACAGAGTTCATGCAGTAGCAAAGATATTGGAAATCCAGCATCTGCTTGACAGAAAGCCCAAAGCTCTCTCCGGCGGACAGAGACAGAGGGTTGCATTAGGTCGTGCTATTGTTCGTGAACCTAAAGTCTTCCTTATGGACGAGCCGCTTTCCAACCTTGATGCTAAATTGAGAGCACAGATGCGTGTTGAGTTGACAAAACTTCATCAGAGACTTAAGACAACATTCATATATGTTACACATGACCAGGTAGAAGCTATGACAATGGGTACCAGAATCGTTGTTATGAGAGCAGGATTTATTCAGCAGGTTGATCCTCCTCAGATTATGTATGATAACCCCGTTAACATGTATGTTGCAGGATTTATCGGAACACCTCAGATGAACTTCTTAAATGCAACCATTGAAGAAAAAGGCAAGGATGTATGGATAGACATAGGCGGAACCAAGCTTAAATTCTCTGAAAAGAGAGCAAAGAGTATAATCGGTAAAGGATACGACGGAGTGGAAGTTATACTCGGAATCAGACCGGAGCATTTCCGTGATGAGCAGGTATTCCTTGACCAGATGCCTGAAACCACAATAGAGGTTAAGATTGATGTTGTGGAAATGATGGGACCGGAAGCTCTGTTGTACTTCTCATTTGCAGACAGCAATATTATTGCAAGAGTAAGTCCTTCCACAAAGGCAAGACCGGGATCTACCATTAAGGTAGCTATAGATACGGTCAGAGTACACATATTTGACAAGAAGTCGGAAAAGACTATATTTGCAGAATAAATAATATAACCATAATTTCGCAGAAAACTCCCGCCAATCAGGTGGGAGTTTCTCATTAGAATAAAAGCAAAAGATAACTGTAAATCGGCAAACTAATACAAGAATATTTAAAAACTGTATTGTAATTGTTCCGATTATGCATTATACTTTGTTTATATTTAATATTCCGGAATCAGGAGGTATGAGAGGTGGAATATTTAACGGTTACACAAGCAGCTGAAAAATGGAATGTTTCCACTCGTCGTGTTCGCCTGCTTTGTGCCAACGGAGAAATCGAAGGAGTTATCCGTAAAGGCAACTTATATATGATACCTTGCGATACTGAAAAGCCGTTGGATAAGCGGAAATTACCTCACAAAAGAAAGCATGGCAAATTTGCAAGTTTACTGACATCAATAGATATTAAAAAAGTAAAACTCGATAGTATGCGCCCTCTTACCGCGGGAGAAATAAAGCGTTTACGCAACGACTTTATGGTGAACTTCACGTATAATTCAAACGCCATTGAGGGTAACACCCTGACACTCAAAGAAACCGCTATGGTACTTGAGGGTATGACAATAGATAAAAAACCGTTAAAAGACCATCTTGAAGCGGTCGGTCATCGTGATGCATTTCAATATATCGAAGATATTGCGCAAAACAAAGTGCGTCTTAAGGATACGGAAATAAGAGCCATTCATTCTTTAGTGCTGATGGACAGACCGGATGATAAAGGTGTCTACCGCCGTATTCCCGTTACAATTACAGGTGCATATGCCGTCCCTGTGCAGCCATATCTTATAGAACCGAAAATGACGGACTTACTTACAAGAAATGAGGAAAGAAAAAAGACTATGCACCCGATTGAACGCATTGCCCGTTTTCATCTTGAATTTGAGGGTATACACCCGTTTATTGACGGTAACGGCAGAACCGGTCGGTTAATCTTAAATCTTGAACTTATCCGCAACGGTTATCCCGCTATCAATGTTAAGTTTACGGATCGCAAGCGGTATTATGATGCTTTCGATGCATTTTATCGTGACAGAAAAGCCGATGATATGGTTTTACTTATTGCGGAATATGTAGGGGAGCAACTGGACAGATATTTGGAGATTGTGAAATTTTGAAAAGGAGATATGACATGAATACTACTAATTTGGATAAGGTTGTACAGGCCTATATTGACAACTTTGACTATGTAAATGGTGATGAGCATCAAGAATACTATAAATGGGAAGCATTTAAACACTTTAAAGATAATTGGGATATTGATGCAGAGAATTTTGTAGAAATGTTTAAGGAGTCGGTGAAACTGACATACAATTTGATAGATAATAAGGCAGTGAGCCCGACCAACGGTATTGTGAAGCTTGCCGAGCGATCTGAGCTTACGGAAGTTATAAGGGAAATGTTTAGAATGCTGTTTATTGCTGATGACGGCAATATTGTACAACGTCAGAAACGGATTGAAGATTTCAGAGATAGGGTAAATGACTTACTTGATAAATACGAGCCCGGCAAATGGAGGTACCAGCATGATTTTCGAACAGTATTGTCCTACCTTAATATGCGTTATCCTAAAGAGAATTACCTCTTTAAGGCAACAGAAGCTAAGGAGTTTATGTACTGTATCGAATATCCTGATGATTTCGGAAGTGGAAAAAGTTTTAATTTATCCCGTTATTATCGTATGTGCGATGCACTTCTTGAGAAGATAAAAGATACACCTGAACTTATGCAAGCTCACAAGAACCGACTGACGGATACAATGTTGTCTGACGATGATTATCACATTATGGTTTTTGATATCATTTATTGTGTCACAGTATACAAACTGTACGCAGACATTGCTATCAAAAAACCTGTTAAAAAGTCATCGGTAAAGCAACAACGAAATGCAAAAGCGGAAGAGTTAAACCTTGAACTTGATTCGGTTAATGCCGAGTTAGATACTGCACTTATTGAAAGAAGTAAGATTGATGATATTGATGTTGTGGGTTGGAAAATCCGGCATAAGGTTTTTGGGCCAGGAACAGTCATATCGCAAGATGAGGATAGAATAATAGTTAAATTTGCAAAAGGTGAGAAGAAATTTGAATTACCAGGGGCATTTTCCGATGGCTATTTAATTTGTGAAGATCAGGATATTATTGAAATATTTAGTGAAATAGATAGATTGGATAAAAAAATATCTTCCTTGCGTAGCTCAATAAATAGAATAACTTCCACTTTAAGCAGATTGTGAAAAGCAGCTCATGTTGTTTAATAGTCGATGATAGTATAAAATTATTGTGTTAAATACGGAGAAGAAAATGGCATTAAGGACAATACGTAAGGAAGGCGACGAAATATTAAGAAAAAAGTCCAGGGAAGTCACATCTTTTGATGACAGATTGCATACTTTAATTGATGATATGTATGAAACAATGGTAGCTGCACCGGGATTGGGACTGGCTGCGGTACAGGTGGGAGTACTCAGAAGGGTTGCCGTTATTGAAATAGATGATAAGAAGTATGAGTTGATAAACCCCGTCATAATCCAATCTGAAGGCGAAGATATCGATGTGGAAGGATGCTTAAGTCTGCCGGATTATTACGGAACGGTCAAAAGACCTATGAAGATAAAGGTACGCTATCTTGACAGGTACGGAAAAGAGCAATATGCCGAAGCCGAGGGATATGCAGCTCATTGCTTCTGTCATGAATTGGACCATATGGACGGTATTTTATTCAGAGATAAAGTTATTGAGGAAATTGATCCTGCGGATTTGGAAGAAAGAGAAAAGCAGAGTGAAGAAGATAAATAATATCATTTTTATGGGTACTCCGGATTTTGCATTGCCTTGTCTTATTGCATTGATTGAAAACGGATATACCGTTAATGCCGTTATAACACAGCCTGACAGACCCAAAGGCAGGCATAATGTTGTGGAGTATTCGAATATAAAGAAGAAGGCGATAGAGTATGACATACCTGTTCTGCAACCGGAAAAAATACGCAAGAAAGAATGGGTGGAAACCATTTCAAAGATAGGTTGCGATTTAGCGGTGACCTGTGCATTCGGACAGATTCTTCCGCAAAGTATCTTAGATATACCAAAATACGGCACCATTAATGTTCATGCATCGCTGCTTCCCAAATACAGAGGTGCCTCCCCCATGCAAAGAGCGATAATAGAAGGGGAGAAGGTAACCGGTGTGACAACAATGCTGACCGATATAGGAATGGATACCGGAGATATGCTGTTGAAAATGGAGACCGACATAACAGAGGAAGATGATATATGTTCTTTACATGACAGACTTTCTTTGATGGGAGCAAAACTCCTTATAGACACCGTAAAACTGTATGAGCAGGATAAGATAACGCCTGTTAAGCAGGATAACGATAAAGCCACATATGCTCCCATGATAAAAAAAGAAGAGGGCAGATTGGACTTTAACCTTGACTCATACAGACTGTTTAATCTTGTAAGAGCATTTAATCCGTGGCCGGGAACATTTACAACTTACTGCGGAAAAACACTGAAAGTGTTAAAGGCGGATTATTCTTTGGAAGACTATAATAAAGATGTTGACAACGGTACTGTTATATCCATAGATAAAGAGAGAATGGCTGTTAAATGCAAAAAGGGCATATTGTATATAACAGAGTTACAGTTTGAGAATAAAAAGGCAATGCATATATCAAAATGCGGTCATAATATGCCGTGTGATATGGTTTTGGGTTGTGACGAATAATGATGAGTGCATTGATTTTCTTTTGATAAAAATATATAATTTTCGACATGAGCGCTCCTTCTATTCATATACTTTCCTATACACACAACGAACTTAAAGACCTTTTTCAGGAATACGGTTTGAAAAGGTACAGGGCTTTGCAGGTTTTAGACTGGATATATAACAAGAAGGTATTTGATTATTCCTTAATGACCAATATAAGTAAGGAAGATATTGAGATTTTGCAGGCAAACTTTTCTTTGGAGTTACCTGTAATAGAAAAGAAGCTTGTGTCGGTAGACGGTACCGTTAAATATCTTTTTCGTTATTCCGATAATGCAACGGTGGAAAGTGTGCTTATGGACTATGATTACGGAACCTCCATCTGCATTTCCAGTCAATCGGGATGCAAGATGGGCTGTGTATTCTGTGCCTCATCAACAGTACCTTTCAGCCGGGATTTGTGGGGTTATGAGATGACCGCTCAGATTCTTAAAGCGGCACAGGACAGCAACAAGACCATATCCAGAGCGGTGGTAATGGGTATAGGGGAGCCGTTTGATAACTATGATAATCTTGTAAATTTTCTCAATGTTATTAACATGAAAGAAGGGTTTAACATGGGAGGAAGACGCATAACCGTTTCCACCTGCGGAATAGTACCCAAGATATATGAGTTCGCCGATTTGTGTCTTCAGGTCAATCTGTCGGTATCGCTGCATGAAGTTACCGATGACAGGCGCTCGGCAATAATGCCGATAAATAAAAAATACAACATCTCTTCCCTTATAAAAGCATGTGAATACTATTTCGAGAAGACCAACAGGAGAGTTTCTTTTGAATATGCTCTGATCCCGGGGTCTAATGACTCCTTAGAGCATGCGCGACGCTTGAGTGCTTTATTGAAAAATGTAATGTGTTATGTAAATGTAATTCCGGTAAATCCTGTTGAAAATATGAAAACAGTTCAAAACAGCAAAAATCTTTCGCCTTTTTGTGCTATACTGAAAGCACATGGCGTGCCCGTCACCATCAGAAGAGAACTGGGCAGAGACATTGAAGCCGCATGCGGGCAGTTAAGGAGACAGCATGATATTTAATTACGCTTCGTATACCGATATCGGGCAGGTAAGAGGAAATAATGAAGATTATCATATCGTCATTCCCTTTGATGAGCATAACGAATTTGCTGCTGCCGTTGCCGACGGTATGGGCGGTCATCTTTTCGGTGAGATAGCCAGTAAAACAGCAATAGACTGTTTTGAGAAGAAAATAAGGGACAGACGCTTCAAGAACTGCAACAATATAGAGGATTATCTCTTTAATATATGTAAAACGGCTAACAAAGAGATACTGGACTTCAGTAAAAAGCACAATGTCTTTTCCGGAATGGGTACCACCTTGGATGCCATTTACATAAAAGATGATAAACTTCATGTTATACATATAGGCGATTCAAGGATATATACCGTGTATAACAATGAAATAAAGATGATAACAAAAGACCATTCGTATGTTCAGCAACTTATTGATAAAGGCGATATAACCGTTGATGAATCCCATAACCATCCCAACAGAAATATTATTACCAAAGCACTGGGCATATCCGATGTGCCGGAACCGGATATCTATGATATGACATTGGATTGCTGTGAATATATACTGCTTTGCACGGACGGTCTTACCAACATGCTTGACGATACGGATATTTTGAATATAATTAATCAGGAAACCGATTTGGAAGAAAAAGTCAAGGATCTTGCGCAAAAAGCCAATGAAAAAGGCGGAACCGACAATATCACCATAATTCTTATCAAAGCGGACAATAATCCGGAGGAATAAAATGAATCCTGTTATACTCAATAACAGATATGAGCTTCTAAGCAAGATGGGCATAGGCGGAATGGCTTATGTATATAAGGCAAAAGATAAAGCGCTCAACCGAATTGTAGCGATAAAAACGCTTAAAGATGAATATGCTCAGGATAAAGATTTTATAAAACGCTTCAAGGATGAAGCATTATCGGTAGCAAAACTGTCACATGAAAGCATAGTCAATGTCTATGATGTAGGATATGACAATAACATGAACTACATTGTCATGGAATGTGTTGAAGGTACCACACTATCCAACTATCTGGAGTCGGCAGGACCTTTGGATATAAAGGAAGTGGTGGATATTTCCATGCAGATTTTTGCGGCTTTGGAACATGCACATAACAACGGTATTATTCACAGGGATATCAAACCGCAGAATATACTGATATCCAAAAACGGAAGAATAAAAGTAACCGATTTCGGTATAGCCAAAGCGATAAATGCGCAGACTCTGACCACGGATAATAAAACATTCGGATCGGTCCATTACATATCTCCCGAACAGGCTAAAGGCGGTTTTTTAAGTAGCAGCACCGATATTTATTCTACAGGAATAGTTATGTATGAGATGGCAACAGGGCATGTGCCCTATGATGCCGACACTCCTATATCCATAGTAATGAAGCATCTGCAGGATACTCCCATACCTCCGATTGATTACAGAAGAGATATGCCGGAAGAACTCAACAAGATAATTCTTAAGGCAATACAGAAAAAACCGTCGGACAGATATCAGACAGCAGCCGATGTAATGGCAGATTTAAAGAAACTGAATAATAATGCCAATTCTAAAGGCGATATTACATTGGACTTTATAAACGGAGAGGTTCTGCCTTCCGATGAAACGGTGACCTTGCCTGAAGTTACGGAAGATGATTTGTTTTTAGAAGAAGACAATGCAATTGTCAGAGGAAATACCGGAAAAGTAATCAAAATTAAAGAAAAAACCGATAAAATAACCGGTCCCAGACTGATAAATTACGATGAGGAGTACAATGTTCCCCTGATTTACGCAAGAGGCAGAAAAAAGAAAGAGAAGAAATACTTTTTCACCACTCTTATAGCTTTAATCTGTGTACTGTCATTATCGGCCTTTTTTATTGTTTTCGCAATAGATGAGATGGCTAAAGTAGTGGTTCCCGAACCTAAAGAGTATGAAGTATTAAATTATGTTACATACGAGTATGAAACCATAAAAAAGAAACTGGAAACGGATTTCAATATTTCTGTATTAATGAAAGAAGCATACTCCGATGAAACACCTCCCGGTATAATAATGGACCAGGATGTGGAACCGGGCAGAATTTTCAAAGAAGGTGCCAAGAATACCATTACATTTACGGTAAGTGTGGGAAGTAACTATGTGGAAGTTCCCGAGTGTGTCGGTAAGGATTATCGTATTGCGGAAAATATAATAATAAATGCAGGGCTTATCCCGGAAAAAGTAGAACAATATAACCAGGATATCCCGGCAGGAGAAGTGTATGCCGTATCTCCCTCTGAAACGATTAAAGTTAAATACGGAGAAACGGTTAAAATATATGTTTCTCTCGGTTCCGAATTTGAAAAGACAACGGTGCCGGATCTGTTCGGGTTGACAAAGGAGAAAGCTGCGGGAGCGTTACTGGAAAGAAACCTCATAATGAATGTAATGTCGGAAGAAGAGGTACCCGGTAAAGAGTCTCTTGTATCTTATCAGTATCCGGCAGCCGATACCGAGGTATATGAAAACAGTACCATAGATATAAAGCTCTCGGTGGATTACGGAGATACCGTGTATGAAGATATAACCGTTAAATACACATTTGACCCTACAATAGCGGAACTTGCCGGTATGGAAATGCCCATAACCTTGAGGTTCAAATTCGAGTATTCCGATCAGGATGAGGATTTTCAGACAACTGCGGTTATTTCTTCCATTGAAAAGTTGCCCTATCAAAGAGATGTCCGCATACCTGCAAAAGGCGAAACCAAAATGACTGTATTTATAGGCTCGGTTATCTATAAAGAACCGATAATATACAAATATTTCGACCACTATAAAGAAACCCCGGAACCGTAAATGGAAACAGGTCTTATCACAAAAGCGCTGAGCAACCGTTACACCGTAAGAACCGATAAAGATGAATATATCTGCAAACCGAGAGGGTTGTTCAGAAAAGAGGGATTCAAGCCTCTTTGCGGAGACTTGGTGCGTTTTGATATAACCGATTATGCCGATAAGGAAGGCTATATCATAAGTATAGAAGAAAGAAAGAACAGTCTGGTACGACCACCCGTTGCCAATGTGGATGTTGCGGTTATTGTGTTTGCAACGGAATATCCGACATTGGATGAACTGCTGATTGATTTGCTGATACTGGCATTTCGTACAAACGATATAGAGCCGATATTATGTTTAAACAAATGCGATTTGTCGGCAAAAGAGGATATTGACGATGTATTAAGGCAATATTCCGGGAGCGGATGCAAAATAGTAATAACCGATGCAAAACATAAGACAGGTTTGGATCCGTTAAAGAGTATGCTGAGCGGGAAAGTCAGTGTTTTTGCAGGTCAGTCGGGAGCAGGGAAGTCCACACTTATCAATGCCATAACAGGAACGGCCGATATGGAAATCGGGATTTTGAGTGAAAAGATAGGAAGGGGAAAGAATACCACAAGACATTGTGAGCTGCTTTCCTTTGAAGGCGGCTATATCGTAGATACTCCGGGTTTTTCCAAATTTGACCCCGGTCTTCTGCAGCCGGACCTGATAAAGGGTATGTATAATGAGTTCCTGCCGTACATCGGGCAGTGCAGATACAATGACTGCAAACACATAAATGATGACCACTGTGCCGTACTGCAGGCGGTGGAAAAAGGCGAAATTCCGATTGAACGCCACTTAAGGTATGAAATGATATATAATATGTCTGAAGAAGCTTTAAGAGTAAGGAGGGGATATTGATGATAAAAATCTCACCGTCATTATTGGCTTGTAATTTTGCAAGATTGGAAGAAGAAGTAAGAAAAATAGAAGAGGGCGGAGCCCATTATGTGCATGTGGATGTAATGGACGGACATTTCGTTCCCAATATTTCAGTAGGCATTCCCATTGTGCAGGCTTTGAAGAGCATAACAAAATTGTCGCTGGATGTTCATCTTATGATTTCCGACCCCGACAGATACATTGAAGAATTTGCAAAAGCGGGGGCGGATATAATAACCGTTCAGCAGGAGGCCTGCATTCATCTGGACAGAACCGTAAGGTACATAAAAGAGCAGGGCAAGAAAGCCGCGGTTGCTCTTAATCCCGCCACCGATATAAGGGTTTTGGAATATGTTCTGCCTATGTTGGACATGGTGCTTATAATGAGTGTAAATCCCGGTTTCGGAGGACAAAAGTATATACCGTACAGCACGGAGAAAATAAAAGCTCTTAAGAAAATGATAGACAAAATGGGGCTGAAAACCGACATTCAGGTTGACGGCGGCGTAACGGTGGATAACTGCCGTGAGATAAAGGCTGCGGGAGCCAATGTTCTTGTTGCGGGATCGGCAATATTCCAATCGAAAGATATTAAAGAAACTATTAGAAAACTTATAGAATACTGATTATTCTGCTCTTTTGATTATATCTTTAATTTCATCCGCTGTTTCTTTATAAACATTAATTCTGAGAGTATCCGCACCGGATGCTCTTATTAAATCTTTATGCAAAAGATTATTTACCGTAAATGCACCTAAAAGATATGTGGTATCACAGTCGGGATATGTAACTATGTCAATGCGTTTTTTATGTCGGTCTAAAAGATATATTTCTTGTGTATCGGTATCGGTGAATATATCCTTTATACGGTATTTGGTTTTCATTACGGCAACTCTGCCGTATACAAGGTACTCCAGACTTATATTCCCGTTAAAGTTTGCGAATCTTCTTATATCTTCAACAGGTAATTCATATGAAAGGTGTATAGCTTTTACACCTTGATATCCCGAAAGAGCATCAACAGTATAAGTATTCAAGCAGTTTATTCCCGCATCTAATACTTTATCCGCAGGAATATCTAAAATCCCCATGGAAGAGGAAATAATTCTTTGCCGATTGCCTGCCGTATCTTGAGGATTGGCTCCTATGGGTATATACAAGTACACTCTGTCATCGCGAAGATATCTTTTATACATGGTAGAAGGTACATATATCCTGTCGGCATCAATATCCGCTATATCAAAATCCAATCGGTCCTCAAAAAAGAATAGGGATATACCTGTTTTTTTATTACTTATATCTCTGTTTACCGGAGTATCTCTTTTTTCATTTTTTTCTGTCTTCTCTGTATTAAAACTTTCCGAAGATAACGATAGGTTTTCATACTTGGGAAACAGTTCGGTTTTACTATTTCTGTTTTTTATGCTCTGCCTTAATTCTGCTAATCCGTCCAGCGCATCTCTTCTTAAAGCATTTACCGTTTTAGCGGGAAGGAATGTAGCGGTATCGGTATCTTTCGTGAGAGAGGAGAATTCAAATACCGTATTTCCCGTTTTGTTGAGATTTTTCAATATGTCATCATCGGCATTAGGGTTTTTTGCCGCTTGTGAGTCTATATCGGAACAGGAGGTATAAGTGTTGCCGCTGTTATCGGTTACGGTAAAGCTTGCTCTTTGCCCCGCTTTAGATATGAAATGTCCTCTTACAGGAACTTTGCGCAAGAAGTCGTCGGCATAGGATTTTTGTGCCTGTTCGGTCAGTTGCTTATCATATGTCAGGTATACGGGCTCATTTGGTTCGGGGAGTTTATTTCTGCATATTAAACCGTACAGATTGCCGTTTTTTCTTAAAATATTGACATATGTCCCTATAGAGCTGTCGGGAAAACTTATCCCGTCACCGTTTATAAGTTCCTTGTTGCTTTCAATCTGTATCAGGTTTTTCTCTTTGTTTATTTTCTTGACGGTCCCTATCCTTATACCGGTATTTCCGGAAAAAGCATATGCCATCATATCTTTGCCGGATTCGGAAAACATATATCCTTTGGAAAAGCCTTCTCTGTTGAATGCCATCATGGCATCCTGTCTGTCTTTATCTGTAAGAGTACCCGAAAGTGCCTTTCTGTATGTCTTTGTTATAATCGCCACATATTCCGGACTTTTCATTCTGCCTTCAATTTTCAAAGATACAACACCCGCCGATACAAGCCTGTCTATATCATCCATTACCGCTATGTCTTTGGTGCTGAGATAGTTTTTACAGGAGATATTACGATTATCTATAAACAGTGAGTAGGGAAGTCTGCAGGGCTGAGCACAACCGCCTTTATTTCCCGATTTGCCTCCGTTAAAGTAACTTAAACTGCACTGCCCCGAGTAACATACACATAAGGAGCCGTGACCGAAAACCTCCACTTCAATACCCGTGGCAACAAGCGCCTTTATCTGCTCTAAGGTGGCTTCTCTTGCCGCTATTATCCTTTTAAATCCCAAACTCTTGAGTAACAATGCTTCTTTCGGATGGATAACGCTCATCTGTGTGGATGCGTGCAGTCTCAGGTCGGGGAGCATTTTTCTTATCTGTGCAGCAAGCCCTAAATCCTGAATAATAATCCCGTCTATACCTGATGAATATGCTTTCTTTGCATTATTAAGGGCGGTTTGCATATTCTCGTCATCTATAAGTGTGTTAAGTGTCAGATAAACGGATACATCACGCAGATGACAGTATCTTACAGCTTCCGTCAATTCTTCAAATGTAAAATTGTCGGCATTTGCTCTTGCACTGAAAGTCTTTATCCCGAGATAAACGGCATCGGCTCCGTTTTGCACTGCGGCTTTAAGACATTGCATATTTCCGGCAGGAGATAATAATTCCAAAGTATCCTCTTTCCTGTACCAAGTATTAAAGTACAGATATTATGATAATATATATAATATAAAACGGCAATGTTTTGAAAGAGGGAGGATATCATGCCGCTGGACGGAATTGCAGTAAAGTGTCTTGCAAATGAATTGAACGGTATATGTAAAAACGGGAAGATTCAGAATATTTACATGCCGGAAAAAGATGAGGTTATACTGGGCATATACGCTAACGGCACATCCTACAATGTGGCATTGTCTTTGCAGCCTTCTTCACCGGGGATATATTTCAAAGAAGAAAAGATAAACAATCGTAAAACCCCGTACGGTTTCTGCATGTTCTTGCGAAAGCACATAGGAGGAGGATTTATATCCGAGGTATATGCAAAAGATTATGAGAGAATAATATACTTTGATATAAATTGCACCGATGAATTCAGCGGCAATTCGGTTAAGACCGTGATAATGGAGCTGACCGGTCGCAACTGTAACCTCATAGTCGTCAACTCTTCATGCAAAATATTGGACGCTTTAAGACATGTGGACGAATCCATGTCTTCGGTAAGAAGAGTAATGCCTGCATGCGAGTATGTGCTTCCTCCCATACAGGATAAGATACCGATAGAAGATGTGCAGTGGGAGCATTTACTTAAATATGCGGATTTTCCCTTAAGTGATGCAATATTCCGAACGGTTTTAGGTATGGCACAGGTATTTGCAAAAGAAATATGTGTAAGAGCCGGAGTAGATGAAACAAAGACTGTTAAGAATATCAGCAAGGAAGAAGCGATACAGGTTATGTCCGTTATTAAAAAAACAGCACAAGACATATCGGCAAACACATATTCTCCGATTGCCGTTTACAGCAATGAAAAAAAGACCATAACCGATTGCTACTGCTTCAATCTTTCGTTGTATAAAAATATATCGGAGTTTACGGTTAAGAAATATCCTTTATATATTGATGCATTAAGCGACCATTTAAACTTAAAAAATAAAAGAGCTGTTTTTATACAAGCATCCGATGTGGTCAGAAAATCGGTATCCGCCCATCTGGTAAAAGCGGAGAAAAAACTTTTAATATATAACAACAATCTTTCGGATAGAGAAAAGATAGATAAATACAAACTGTACGGAGAACTTTTAACAGCCAATATTCATGCGATTAAACAAAAGACCGATTATGTGGAGCTTTTAGACTATTACACCGACAGGATTGTAAAGATACCGCTGGACAAATCGGAAGATGCTCTCAAAAATGCGCAAAGTTATTATAAAAAATATAAAAAGGGGATTGCCGCATATAACTATGCCGTTAATGCAGTTAAGGGTATTAAAAAAGAGATTGAGTATCTTAAATCGGTTCGGGCTTCTTTGGAGTTATGTGAAAACCTTTCCGACATAGAGGATATTAAGAAGGAATTGGTTCTGGAAGGCTATATGAAGGAAAAACTTAAGATTAAGAAGGGCAGGAAGGCATCTCAGCCGGAAGCGGTTTCCTTTAATCCCGTTAAGTACAGGTCAAAAGAGGGATATGAAATATATGTCGGAAGGAATAATACCGAAAACGATAAGCTTACATTTGATTACGCTCAAAACTTTGACATATGGTTGCATGTAAAGAACCTGCACGGATCTCATGTGATAATAAAAAACCCTGCAAAATGCGAAGAGTTTCTGCCGGATAAGACATTAACCGAAGCAGCTATAATTGCGGCATATCATTCCGAAGCAAGAACATCGGGTCAGGTTGCGGTAGATTATACTTTCATCAAGAATGTTAAAAAGCCCAAAGGCGCAAAGCCGGGATATGTCAATTATTACAATTACTACTCCGCATATGTAAAGGCGGATGAATTGGTTGCAAAGAAGCTGAGGGAATAGAATCGGTATATGTTGATGACACAATTTGCAAAAATCTTACCTATATTGTAATATGGCAGGAGGAGAGAGATGTTATGTTTAATGAAAAGATAACACAGAGTTTGAGTAAATCGTCATTCATCCGTGCAATGTTTGAAGAGGGAAACAGATTAAAAGCGATATACGGGGAAGAAAACGTTTTTGATTTTTCCATAGGCAATCCGGAGATGGAACCGCCTGCAAAGGTTAAAGAGTGTCTTAAGAAAATAGCCTGCAGTGAAGAAAAAGGAATGCATAAATATATGAGCAATGCAGGGTATGATGCCACAAGAAAAGCGGTATCGGAAAGTATAAAAAAAGACTACGGTTATGATGTTCCTTTCAGTAATATAATAATGTCGGTAGGTGCAGCGGCGGGATTGTTTGTAACACTGAAATCCGTTTTAAATCCCGGTGATGAGGTTGTTGTTTTTAAGCCGTATTTTGCCGAATACGGGTTTTATGTCATGCATGCGCAGGGGGTGTTGGTAGAAGCCGATTGTGATGAATTCTTTTTACCGGATATTGATTCCTTTAAAAGTGTAATTACCGCAAAGACAAAAGCCGTTATCATAAATACACCCAACAATCCTTCGGGAGCGGTATATCCTAAGGAAGTGCTTTTAGCACTGAATGATGCAATAAGGCAGGCGGAAAGAAAGTATAACTCCGACATTTTTGTTATAAGCGATGAGCCTTATGTGAAAATTGTATACGATGACATAACGGTTCCCTGTGTATTTGACTGTTTTGATAAGGCTATAATAGTAAACTCATACAGTAAATCATTGGCACTGCCCGGCGAAAGAATAGGCTATATTGCAATAGACCCCAAAATACCCGATTATCAACTGTTGGTTAATATCTGTATATTCAATACCAGAACATTGGGGTATGTAAATGCTCCCGCCATAATGCAAAAAGTAATACAGTATGCATATGATGCCAAGGTGGATATTGACGATTACAGGGAAAGACGGGATATTTTATATAATCACATGGTGAAATGCGGATTCAGTGTAAAAAAACCGCAAGGAGCTTTCTATCTTTTCGTTAAGTCGCCTGTGGAAGATGAGATGGAATTTGTGGAAAAGGCGAAAGAATATAACATACTGGTTGTTCCGGGAAGAGGATTCGGTATGAAAGGCTATGTGAGGATGTGTTTCTGTATTTCCAAAAAGACAATACAGGCAAGCCTGCCGAAAATAACGGCTCTTGCAAGGGAGTATTTTTAATGATTAAGATTGATTTAGATAACGGGATTCATTCATTGAGCATGGATAAACTGGCTTTCGGTACCGGTGTTTTTTCCGACTATGCCGACAAGGAAAGCTATTTTCTTCTGATGGATAAATTTTATGAGCATTTTAAAACATATGATACCGCCCGATGCTATAACGAATGGCTTGTCGAAGGGAAAGATATTTCCGAGTATATGCTGGGTGAGTGGATGAAATCCCGGAAAAACAGGGAGGACCTGATAGTTATAACCAAAGGCGGATTTCCAAAGAATCTGAAATTGAAAAAAGATGTTGTGGAAAGAATAACTAAAGAAGAACTGCAATATGATATAGATAAAAGCCTTTCCGTCATGAATATTGATTATGTGGATATATTCTTACTGCACAGAGACGATTTGTCCAAACCTGTGGAATATATAATACCCATACTTCAGGATTTTATAAAGCAGGGTAAAACCCGTTTCATAGGTGTAAGCAACTGGACGAGTAAAAGAATTGAAGAGGCTCAGGCTTTCATTGCGAGTGAGAATTTGGTGCCGCTTTCGGTATCGCAATGTTATTTTTCCTTAGCCGAATCGACACCGGAGCGATTTGATGATGAAACTATTGTATGTATCGATGATGAGCAATATGATTGGTATGAGAAGAAAAAGTTGCCGTTGATGGCATATACTTCCCAGGCAAAAGGCTTTTTCTCAAAATACAATACCGTTCAGTTAAAAGACGGTATAGTTAAGAAATTTGTTTCAGATATTAACATAGAAAGAGCAAAGAGAGCCAAAATGCTTGCCGATGAATACAGTGTATCACCGACATGCATAGCCTTGGCATATCTTACAAATAATCCGGTGCAGACCTGTGCCGTAATAGGATCCAAGAATCTGTCGCAGTTGGAAGACAGCATAGGTGTTAAAGATATCCTGCTGTCACAGGCACAGATTGACTGGCTGAAAGGAGAATAATGGAAAACTTAAGAAGTCGCAAACTGCAACCCTATCAATCGTTTCTCCTCATAACTGCGGTTATGATTATATTCTTTACCGTTCAGACGGTGGGGATTTTCTTTTTAGGTGACAATCTCTATCTGTATCAGACGGCTTGTGAGGTGCTGGGACTGGCGGTACCGGTACTTTTGTACATGCTTTTTACCGGCAGATTCAAAGACAATGTACACTTTAAAAAAGTAAGCGGAAAGAATATTCTTATAATCCTGGCTGTTGTGACACTGTTTATACCCGTTTCCATGTTGCTGGCAACTTTTAACACATGGATTGTAGACAATCTGTTCGGAACCACCCCGGGACTTGAGGACATTGTATTAATGGAAAACTTCGGTGATTATCTGAAGAGTATATTGGTTATTGCACTGGTCCCTGCAATATGTGAGGAGATAGCTTTTCGGACTGCATTTATGTCGGGATTGGAGAGATTGGGTAAGGTCGGTTGCTTTTTCTTTTGTTCGCTCTTTTTCTCTTTGGCTCACTCAATACCGGAAAAACTGTTATCCACTTTTGCATTGTCGGTGCTTCTTTGCTATTTTCTGTACAGAACCGGCTCCTTGCTTGCGGCAATGATGGGACATTTTATAAATAACTTTATTGCGCTTACCATAACATATGCGACCAGAAACATTCCCCCGGAATCGGGCGGTATAGAATTTCTCGAAGCATACGGACTGTCCGAATACGGTGTTTCTTTTATAGTTCTGGGAGCCATCTCTTTGCTGGTGTTACCGGTTATAGTGATTTTGCTGAGGAGATTTAGAAAAAATACCGAAAGTACAAAGATTAATATTATTAAAGAGACGAAACTGGACAGTAACGGAAAAGTGGCGTTTCTGGTTGCTTTTACGATATATATTATTCCTGTTGCTATAATAATTGTGACTAATGCTTTAAGCGGTTTTCAAAATGTCAAGTAACTTAAAGTAATCTTTTGTGTAGTATGTACACGGTGCGATATTCGGAATGTTATGCGAATCGTAATAACAGGAATGGATTTGTGCATTTATTGCGCATTCGATATCCACATCCCTGTCTCCTATAAACAGCATTTCTTTTCTGTCAAGACCGTATTTTTCTATCAGATACTCGACTGCTTCGCTGCCGGGTTTTAAGGGAAATCCCGAATTTCTGTGCAGGATCTCCTTAAAGTATTTCCTGTAATCCCGATATTCTAAAAACCGAAATACCGACTCGGCACGATTTGTAACCATAAAAGTGTATCCTTCGGTGCTGTCTATTATTTCTTTTACTCCGGGGAATGGTAATGCTTCTTTAACATTCATTCTTTCTTCGGCTTGCATGAATGTATCTTTGAACTCATTATAATCCAGAGTATGCTTATTTGAGAGGTGGGTCAGAGAGTGTGTAAGCGATATATGTAAGTTTTTTACTATCCAATCAAGATTCTCAACTATTCCTCTGTTTTTCAGAACCTCTTCGATAACTTTCGCAATCTCTCCGTATGTGTCAAACAGCGTTCCGTCAAAATCCCAGATAATATGCTTGTATTTCATTATTCAATCATATTTATGCATTTGCATAACCTTTCCGTTCAAGTATAATAAAGTATAACATAGAAAGGATGATTTTCCGATGTTTATAACCGAAGCAGTAGTTTTAAAGGAAGATAAAGTGCTGAAAGCAGCGAATCTGTCTGAAGAACAGGTACAAAGAGCACGCGAGGGTACCATTGCTCATTCTATATTGAAATCACACAATACATCCGCTTCAAATCATATGCTCAAAATTAAATTTGATGCTGTTGCAAGCCATGACATCACATATGTAAGTATTTTACAGACCGCTTCCGCATGTAATTTAGAAAAATTCCCTATTCCTTATGTTCTGACCAATTGCCATAACTCTCTTTGTGCGGTAGGCGGTACCATCAATGAAGATGACCATCTTTTCGGTTTGTCCGCGGCAAAAAAATACGGAGGCATTTATGTACCCGCTCATCTTGCGGTAATACATCAGTACATGCGGGAGAAAATGGCGGGGTGCGGCAAGATGATTTTAGGGTCGGACAGCCACACAAGGTACGGGGCGTTGGGCACCTTGGCCATGGGTGAGGGCGGAGGAGAACTGGTAAAGCAGCTGTTGGGAAAAACCTATGATCTTGCATATCCCAAGGTATGTCTTGTATATCTTACAGGTACTCTTAATCAGGGAGTGGGACCCCACGATGTAGCCATATACATGATAGGAAAAGTATTTAAGGATGCTTCGGTTACCAACAAAATATTGGAGTTTGCGGGACCGGGAGTTAACAATCTTTCTATGGATGACAGAATAGGTATTGATGTTATGACCACCGAAACGGCATGTCTTTCTTCCATATGGGTAACCGACGATAAAACAAAAGAGTACTATGAGATACACGGGAGGAAGGAAGATTATAAAAAGCTTTCTCCGGCAAAAGAAGCACTGTATGACTGTGCCTTAATGATTGACCTTTCCAAAATACAACCCATGATAGCTTTGCCGTATCATCCTTCCAATGCATATACCGTTAAGGACTTTTTGGAAAATAGTGAAGACATACTGGAACAGTTGAATCTCGGCAGTCTCAAAGTATATGCCGACAGTAAGAAGAGACGCTTTTTTACGGGACAGGGAATAATAGCGGGATGTGCGGGAGGTTCTTTTGAGAATATCTGTGAAGCTGCGGCTGTTTTGCAAAAAGGTGATACCGGAAGTGGCAGTTTCTCCTTGTCCGTTTATCCTCAAAGTCAGCCGGTTGCATATGCGCTTAATAAGGCGGGGATTACAAACAAGCTTATGGAATCGGGTGTTGTTATAAAAACGGCATTCTGCGGACCGTGTTTCGGTGCCGGTGACATACCTGCCAACAATGTCCTGTCGGTAAGGCATACCACAAGGAATTTCGAGAATCGTGAAGGCAGCATCCCCAAGGACGGTCAGGCCGCGTATGTCGCACTGATGGATGCCAGAAGCATTGCCGCTACCGCATTGAATAAAGGATATATAACTGCGGGTACCGATATAGAATATGTTAAAGATATTCCCGTATATGAATTTAACGGTAACATATATGAAAAAAGAGTATATAACGGATACGGAAAACCTGACAAAAATCAGGAGCTGATATACGGTCCCAATATAAAGGTGTGGCCGGAAATACCGAGATTGCCTAAGAATTTGTTATTGAAAGTAGCTGCGGTATTAAATGACGAGGTTACCACCACCGACGAACTTATACCTTCGGGGGAGACTTCCTCTTACAGGTCCAATCCCATGGCTCTTGCGGAATATACATTGTCCAGAAGAGCTCCGGATTATGTAAATAAAACAAAACTTGCCGTAAGGGAAGCAGGTGTGGACGGTCACCTCATATTCGCCAAAAAACCGGGAGACGGTTCCGCCCGGGAGCAGGCTGCTTCCTGTCAGAGAGTACTGAAAGGATATGCCAATATCGCATACCGATATGCCACAAAGAGATATCGCTCCAACCTCATAAACTGGGGACTTATACCTTTTACGGTAAAACAGGATCCCGCTCTTACCGTAGATGAATATGTCTATATTCCCGACATAAGAGACGCCGTTCTTTCGGGGAAAGAGCAGGTAATTGCATATGTGTCGGCAACAAAGGAAGATGCTTTGCAAAGGACCGATAAAGCAAGAGCGGTCAGGTTATATATGGAGGGATTATCGGATGATGAAAGGGATGTACTTGCCGAAGGTTGTATGATAAACTATTACAGGAAAAGCATGTAGCGGAGGAGAGAATGACAAGAAGAATCACTGCACTTATATTGGTCGTAATCATGGTCTTTACATTGACCGCTTGCAATAATAAGAAGACACCTGACGAGGGTACTCCGAGTTATGTCGTAACGACCGAGCAGAACTGGCCTTCGGAATATCTGGGAGCGGATATTTTGCCTAAGATTAAAGGCGGCGAAGTCAACTATTACAAGTTTTACGGTCAGATACTGAGAATTTATCTTTATAACGTGGACGATGAATCCTTTATGAAGTATATAGAGACATTGAAGGGTGTCGGGTATAAGAATATAAGTGTGGAAACAAAAGAAGCTTTTGCGGGATCGTTGGATGACTATTATCTGGCAATGAACAGGGATGTCGATACGCATAAAATGGTTATTGAACTGACCACTCCTCTTACATGGCCGAAAGAAGGATATATCACAATGTTGTCCGCACCTCCCGGCGCAAAGGTTTTACAGATTATAGGCGAATCCAACAATATAACGGTAGTTACCGAGGATATCGGTAAAGAGAAATTCGAGTCATACACGGCGGATGCGATAGCTGCAGGGTTTACTGCAATACTGGTGACTTCGGAGACGGTTTTTGTTGCTGAGAATAATGATTACATTCTTACCATAGTAAGACAACCGGATAAGAATACGATGGATATAGGTATATATGAAAAAAACTGATTATGATGACATGACGGGTTTTGAAGAAGGTATATTGGAGGAGCTTGCCTTGGACGAAAGGGATGTGGCTCTTCTTGTGCTTATAGAAAAGGAAATAGAGTCTACCTTAAAGAATATACGGATATTCGATTTACAGACCAACAAACGTATGGAGGAGATTTTATCCGAGGAGATATATAATCAGGGAGAAAAAATAAACATGCTGATGGACCATGCTTCTCCCGGGCTTAAGAAATATCTTGAAGAATATATGACAAAGATTAAGGAAACATATCTCAACTGATTGTACCTTAAGATTAAAGCAGCCGACTAAAGAAAAAAGCGATTAATTAAGAATAAAATTTATATATTTCTATTGACACGGGCGGATGTATGCGATAAGATTGTGAATGATGCGCTAATCTGCGTATTTTTGCGCCTGTCGATAGGAAATTACTGCAATCGGAGGTGCATAAGGTAATTATGGCACCGGTTTGCCGACACTGAAAATGGCAGCCGTTACCATGGGGATGATATAGAAAAGGACATGAGGTGACTAATTAATGATACATCCTATTCAATACGGAAAACGAGAAAGAATGAGTTTCTCAAAGATCAAAGAAGTTCTGGAAATGCCCAATCTTATAGAAGTTCAGAAAAAGTCCTATCAGTGGTTCCTCGATGAGGGACTCAGAGAGGTTTTTAAGGATGTATCACCGGTTCGTGATCATACCGATAATTTAATGCTGGATTTTATTGATTACAGGATTGCGGACAAGCCTAAACTTGACGTACAGGAATGTAAGGAAAGAGATGCCACTTATCAGGCTCCTTTGAGAGTAAAAGTCCGTCTTATAAGAAAAGATACCGGAGAGGTCAAGGAACAGGAAATATTTATGGGAGATTTCCCCATAATGACCGACACCGGCACATTTATCATTAACGGTGCGGAGCGGGTTATTGTCAGCCAGCTGGTAAGATCTCCAGGCGCATATTATGCGGAGAAGAAGGATAAAGCCGGAAAAAGTCTTTTTTCCAGCACACTTATACCCAACAGGGGAGCATGGATAGAATATGAGACCGATTCCAACGGGGTTTTGTATGTAAGAATAGACAGAACCAGAAAGTTACCTCTGACGGTTTTCTTAAGAGCTTTGGGATTTGCCAAAGATTCCGATATAACCGCGGTATTCGGAGAAGACTATAAACTGGATGCAACATATGCAAAAGACGAAACAAAGACCAGAGAAGGCGGATTGTTTGAGATATACAAAAGGTTAAGACCGGGCGAGCCTCCTACGATAGAAAGTGCCGAAAACTTATTTGAAGGATTGTTCTTTGATGCCAGAAGATATGATCTTGCCAGATTCGGAAGATATAAATTCAACAAGAAGCTTTCCGTTGCTCCGAGAATAGCAGGAACTGTATCAGCCGAGAGAATAATAGATGCCGAGACAGGAGAGATATTGGTGGAAGCCGATGAAGTTATTGACGAGGCTAAGGCAATTGCGGTGGAAAATGCCGGAATAAACGTGGTAAAAGTAAAATGTGATAATCATGTTCATGTAGTTATAGGAAATGAGACGGTTGATGCCTCACACTTTGTGGATTTCAATCATACCGCACTGGGGCTTACCGATAAGGTAAACTACAAAGTACTGAAAGAAATACTTGCCGAATGTTCCACAAATGAAGAAATAAAAGAAGCTTTTGAAAAAAGAAGATATGACTTATGTCCTAAAAACATTACCAGGATTGATATTATAGCTTCCATAAGTTACTTGCTGGGATTGGATTACGGTCTGTACCACACCGACGACATAGACCATCTGGGCAACAGAAGAATAAGATCGGTAGGAGAATTGCTGCAGAATCAGTTCAGGATAGGGTTTGCAAGAATGGAGCGGGTAATCCGTGAGAAGATGACCATTCAGGACATTGATATTGTAACACCTCAGGCATTGATTAACATCCGTCCCGTAACGGCGGTAATAAAGGAGTTTTTCGGCTCCAGCCAGCTGTCACAGTTTATGGATCAGCCCAATCCTCTTGCCGAGATAACCCATAAGAGAAGACTTTCGGCTTTAGGCCCCGGCGGTTTGAGCAGAGAGCGGGCCAACTTCGAGGTTCGTGACGTTCACTACTCGCATTACGGAAGAATGTGCCCCATTGAGACTCCGGAAGGACCCAACATAGGACTTATAGCTTCTTTGAGTACATATGCAAGAATTAATGAATACGGATTTATCGAAACACCGTATCGCAGAGTAAATAAAGAAACTCACACGGTTACCGAAGAAATTGATTACCTGACAGCAGATGAAGAGGACATTTATATTGTGGCTCAGGCCAACTCGGAACTGACCCCAGACGGTCGTTTCGCAACGCCCAGAGTGAGCTGCAGATATCGCAATAACAAGGTAATGAGAGATTCCAAGGATGTTGACTATATGGACGTATCTCCCAAACAGCTGGTATCGGTTGCCACAAGCATGATACCTTTTTTGGAAAATGACGATGCCAACAGAGCGCTGATGGGTTCCAACATGCAAAGACAGGCCGTTCCCCTCATAAGAACCGAAGCTCCCATTATTGCTACCGGCATGGAATATAAGGTTGCTACCGACTCGGGAGTATGCGTATTGGCAAAAAGAGCGGGAGAAGTCAAAAATGTTTCAGCCGACAGGGTGGTTATTGATACCGTGGACGGTGAGCGGGACGAATATAAGATACTTAAATATAAAAGAAGTAATCAGGGAACATGCATAAACCAGAAAGTTATTGTCAAGAAAGGCGATAAGGTTGAAGCAGGCGATGTCATTGCCGACGGGCCTTCCACAGACGGAGGAGAAATTTCCTTAGGAAAGAACGTGCTGGTCGGATTTATGACATGGGAAGGCTATAACTACGAGGATGCCATACTTATCAGTGAGCGACTGGTCGAGGACGATGTTTTCACATCCATTCACATTGAAGAATATGATCTGGAAGCAAGAGATACCAAACTCGGGCCTGAGGATATAACAAGAGATATACCCAATATCGGTGATGATGCACTTAAAGACCTGGATGAAAGAGGTATTATACGTATCGGTGCCGAAGTTCAGGCAGGCGATATACTTGTAGGTAAAGTAACTCCCAAGGGAGAAACGGAGCTTACACCGGAAGAGCGACTTTTGAGAGCCATATTCGGAGAAAAATCCAGAGATGTAAGAGATACATCGCTGAGAGTACCTCACGGTGAATCGGGTATAGTAGTGGATGTTAAACTGTTTACAAAAGAAGCCGGCGACGACCTCAATCCCGGAGTTAATCAGGTTGTAAGAGTGTTTATCGCTCAGAAGAGAAAGATAGCCGTCGGTGATAAGATGGCCGGACGTCACGGTAACAAGGGTGTTATCTCCCGTGTGTTACCCGAAGCGGATATGCCTTTCTTAGAAGACGGCACACCGTTGCAGATAGTATTGAATCCTTTAGGTGTTCCTTCGCGTATGAACATCGGGCAGGTACTGGAAGTGCATTTAGGATATGCCGCAAAAGCTTTGGGATGGAAAATAGCCACACCTGTATTCGACGGCGCATCGGAAATGGACATAATCGAGTGTCTTAAGATGGCAAACCTGTCGGAAGACGGAAAAACCGTTCTGTATGACGGAAGAACGGGAGAGCCTTTTGACAACAGAGTTACCGTAGGCTATATGTATATGCTTAAACTGCATCACCTTGTTGATGATAAGATTCATGCCCGTTCCACAGGACCGTACTCGTTGGTTACGCAACAGCCTTTGGGCGGTAAAGCACAGTTCGGCGGACAGCGTTTCGGAGAAATGGAAGTGTGGGCATTAGAAGCATACGGCGCCGCCTATACTTTGCAGGAGATATTGACCGTCAAATCCGATGATGTTGTCGGAAGGGTAAAGACATACGAGGCAATTGTTAAGGGAGAAAGTATCCCCAAATCCGGTATTCCGGAATCCTTTAAGGTTCTGGTTAAGGAACTTCAGAGTCTTGCTTTGGACGTGAAGATACTCAAGTCGGACCATTCGGAAGTTATGCTTCGTGACGGAAGTGAAGATGATATACCCAGATTGGATATCAATATTTCCGGAACCGAAGATTACACGCTGGATAATGATGAATTATTCAATATGGAGCTGGCAAAAGTTGACGACGATTCTGAAGACCAAGATAACGATTCCGAGGAAATGCCCGGTATGAGCATGAAAACCGCTGATGACGATGACACCGGCGTAGATTATTCAAAGATATCCGATGTGCAGGATATAGTTGATTTAGATGACATGGGAGAGTAAAGAATGCAAGATTATACAAATTTTGACATGATTAAGATAGGTTTGGCTTCTTCCGAGATGATTAAGGAATGGTCCAGAGGCGAGGTTAAGAAACCTGAAACAATTAACTACAGAACACTGAAACCTGAAGCCGGCGGACTCTTCTGTGAAAAAATATTCGGTCCCACCAAGGACTGGGAATGCCATTGCGGAAAGTATAAAAGAGTCAGACACAAAGGCATCATATGTGACCGTTGCGGAGTGGAAATTACCAAAAGCAAGGTAAGAAGAGAGCGTATGGGACATATAGAACTTGCCGCGCCTGTCTCCCACATATGGTATTTCAGAGGAATTCCCAGCAGAATGGGTCTTGTACTGGATATGAGTCCCAGAGCATTGGAAAGGATTCTGTATTTTAACTCTTATGTAGTGCTGGAAGTGAATAATGAGGATGTGAAGGTTAACGACAAAACCATTGAAGTAAAAGATTTACTTACGGAACTTCAGTACAGAGAATTAATCGACAAGTACGGCAGAGACTCTTTCAAAGCACGTATGGGTGCCGAAGCGATACAGATATTACTTGCAAGAATTGATGTTGAAGAGGAGAGTGCTCTTCTTAAAGAAGAACTGCAGACGAGCACAGGTCAAAAAAGAGGAAGAATAATCAAGAGATTGGAAGCTATGGAATCATTCAGAGTGTCCGGAAACAAGCCGGAATGGATGATTTTGGATACCATTCCCGTTATACCTCCCGATCTTCGCCCCATGGTGCAGTTGGACGGCGGCAGATTTGCCACTTCCGACCTTAATGACCTTTACAGAAGAGTTATTAACAGAAATAACAGGCTTAAGAGGCTTTTGGAGCTTACCGCTCCCGATATTATAGTCAGAAATGAAAAAAGGATGCTTCAGGAAGCTGTCGATGCCCTCATAAACAACGGCAGAAAAGGAAAACCCGTGGTAGGACCGGGCAACAGACCGCTAAAATCCTTATCGGATATGTTAAGAGGAAAACAGGGCCGATTCAGACAGAACCTTTTGGGTAAGAGAGTAGACTATTCCGGACGTTCGGTTATAGTTGTGGGACCGGAACTGATGATGTATCAATGCGGTCTTCCCAAGGAAATGGCACTGGAGCTTTTCAAGCCCTTTGTCATGAAACGTCTTGTTACCGATAAGTTCGCTCAGAATATTAAGAGTGCAAAGAAAATGGTGGAAAGAGTACGCAATGAAGTATGGGATATTCTTGAGGATGTTATTAAAGATCACCCCGTTCTTCTAAACAGAGCACCTACTCTGCACAGATTGGGAATACAGGCGTTTGAACCGGTTCTTGTAGAGGGAAGAGCAATAAAGCTGCATCCGTTGGTATGTACCGCATACAATGCGGACTTTGACGGAGACCAGATGGCTGTTCACGTTCCTCTTTCTGCAGAGGCTCAGTCGGAAGCCAGAATACTTATGCTTTCCGCAAACAATCTGCTTGCACCCAAAGACGGAAAACCCATTACCGTTCCCACTCAGGATATGGTTCTGGGAGGTTACTATCTTACCACCGCAAAAGACGGAGAGATAGGCGAAGGAAGAGTATTCCGCAACTTTGACGAAATGCTTATGGCATTGCATGAAAAGACAATAACTCTTCATTCCAAGGTTAAAATGAGAACGGAAAGAGAAGTAGACGGAAAAGTTGTAAGCAAAATAATTGATGTAACTTGCGGTAAAGTTATATTCAATGAAGCTATTCCTCAGGACCTGGGTTTTGTGGACAGGACCAATCCCGATACCATGTTTAATCTGGAAATAGATCAGATGGTGGGTAAAAAGAATCTTTCGGAAATCATTGAAAGATGCATAACCAAACACGGTATTGCAAAAACCGCCGAAGTGCTGGATAAGATAAAATCCATCGGATTCAGATACTCCACTCAGGGTGCTATTTCCATATCGGTAAGCGACATGATAATCCCCAGCTCCAAGAACGAGATTCTTGAAGCTACCGAGAAAAAGGTGGATAAAATTACCCATGACTTCAGAAGAGGTCTCATAACCGATGAAGAGAGACACGATCAGATAATAAAGCTTTGGAGAAAAACAACCGATGACGTTACAAAGATGCTTATGGAAGGCTTGGATGCATTCAATCCTCTTAATGTAATGAGCAGATCGGGAGCCAGAGGCGATATGAACCAGATAAAGCAACTTGCGGGTATGAGAGGACTGATGTTTGATACAGCCGGAAAGACCATAGAGATTCCGATAAAGTCCAACTTCCGTGAAGGCTTGAATGTTCTGGAATTCTTCATTTCCAGTAACGGTGCAAGGAAAGGTCTTGCCGATACGGCGTTAAGAACGGCCGACTCCGGTTATCTTACAAGAAGACTTGTGGACGTTTCGCAGGATGTAATAGTAAGAGAAGCCGATTGCGGAACGGAAGACGGTATCTATGTTTCCGATATTGTGGACAGCGGTGAAGTTGTAGTAAAACTGAAAGACAGGATATACGGTCGTTATGTCACCGATCCCGTTGTAGATAAGAAAACAGGCGAAATCATAGTGGAAGCCGGCGGATATATAGATGCCGATGCTACCAAGAGAATTGTTGATGCGGGTATTAAAGAAGTTAAGGTGCGTTCGGTATTAACCTGTAAGTCGGAACTCGGAGTTTGTGCAAAATGCTACGGAATGAACCTTGCTTCCAGCAAGCCCGTTAATATCGGGGAAGCTGTCGGTATTATTGCCGCTCAGTCGATAGGTGAGCCCGGTACTCAGCTTACCATGAGAACCTTCCATACGGGCGGTATTGCGGGAGACGATATTACTCAAGGTCTGCCGCGTGTCGAGGAACTTTTTGAAGCCAGAAAACCCAAAGGGCTGGCAATTATATCGGAAAATGACGGTATTGTTAAGATAAATGAGAGCAGAAAACGCAGGGAAGTTATTGTTACGGGTGAGGATGAGTCTCATACATACACTATTCCTTACGGTTCCAGACTGACCGTTGTCGATGACCAGGAGATCAAAAAAGGCGATAAGATAACCGAAGGTTCGGAAAATCCGCATGATATCTTAAGGATAAAAGGTGTAGAAGGAGTACACAGATATATTGCCTGCGAAGTACAGAAAGTTTACAAACTTCAGGGTATTGATATTAACGATAAGCATATAGAAATAATAGTTAAGCAGATGTTGCGTAAAGTAAAAGTGGAAGATTGCGGAGACACCAATCTCATACCCGGAAGTTACTGCGATGCAACTGATTTCTATAAACAGAATAAACTTGCCGAACAGGAAGGCAAACAGCCTGCTACGGGGGAAGTAGTATTGTTAGGTATCAGTAAAGCTTCTCTTGCCACCGATTCATTCCTTTCCGCCGCTTCCTTCCAGGAAACAACACGTGTTCTTACCGAAGCTTCCATCAAAGGCAAAACCGATAACCTGATAGGACTTAAGGAGAATGTTATTATCGGAAAGCTTATTCTGGCCGGAACAGGCATGAATGCTTATCAGGACCCGTATCTTGAGATGGATCCGATAGATGATGAAGAGGATTTCATTGCCGAAGAAGGCTATGAAGATGAAGTGGATTTGTTTGACGAGATGAATGATGATGAAGAAACTCTTGACCAAGACGATTCCGAAGAGTATGATGATGAAGTCCTTTCGGAAGATGCCGATTCCGACGACATATCCGAATCGGAAGAAGAGCAGACGGAATAATGATTAAGGCAGCGTCGCAGGATAAAAAGGTGATAGGCCTTAAACAATCGGCTAAAGCCGTTTTAGAAGACCGGGCAATGACGGTATACATTGCAAGAGATGCCGACCGCTCACTGATTGAGCCGCTTGCAGAATTATGTGAGAAAAAAGGTATTGAGATAAGATATGCCGATACCGCCAAACAATTGGGATTGTTAAACGGTATAAGTGTGAAAGCATCAGCGGTATGTATTTTGAAGTAAATATATAACTACTTAAAGAAAGGAGGGAAAAGATGCCGACATTTAATCAACTGGTAACAAAAGGAAGACAGGTTTCCAAAAAGAAATCACTGTCGCCGGCTTTGCAGAAAAGCATGAATACCATAAGGAAGAGAACTACGTCAGTAGCTTGTCCTCAAAAGAGAGGAGTCTGTACGGTGGTAAAAACCAACACTCCCAAGAAGCCTAATTCAGCATTGAGGAAAATCGCAAGAGTAAGACTATCCAACGGTTATGAAGTGACAGCATATATACCGGGAATAGGACATAATCTTCAGGAACACAGTGTTGTTCTCATAAGAGGCGGAAGAGTCAAAGACTTGCCCGGCGTAAGGTATCACATTATCAGAGGAACATTGGACACCCAGGGAGTTGCTAACAGAAAACAAGGCAGATCCAAATACGGTGCAAAAAAAGGTAAATAACGTACTTAGAAATATCCGGTACTTAACATATATTAAAAGGTGATATGTACCCGGACTGACAGCTGACACGGCTGAGTACCTATGAAAAATTATTATTAAGGAGGGAAGACAAGTGCCAAGAAAAGGACATGTCCCAAAAAGAGAAATACTGCCCGATCCGGTATATAAGGACAAGGTGGTGGCAAAATTAATAAACAATATAATGCTTGATGGTAAAAAAGGCGTAGCACAGAGAATATGCTATGATGCTTTTGATATTATCAAAACAAAGACGGGCAAAGATCCTCTGGAAGTCTTTAAACAGGCTTTGGAGAATATAATGCCTGCTCTTGAAGTTAAGGCAAGAAGAGTAGGAGGCGCAACATATCAGGTTCCTGTGGAAGTTCGTCCCGAGAGAAGACAGGCTCTTGCTTTGAGATGGCTTGTGCAGTTTGCAAGAAACCGCAATGAACACACTATGAAACAGCGACTTGCTGCTGAGATTATGGATTCCGTCAACGGAGTCAGCAATACCTTCAAGAGAAAAGAAGAAATGCACAGAATGGCAGAGGCCAACAAGGCGTTTGCTCATTACAGGTGGTAATTCGGAAAGAATAATATGCCGAGAGATTATGCACTGGAATTTACCAGAAATATCGGAATAATGGCTCATATTGATGCCGGGAAAACCACAACCACCGAAAGAATTCTCTACTACACCGGAAAGCTTCACAGGATGGGAGAGGTTCATGAGGGAGCGGCAACAATGGACTGGATGGAGCAGGAGCAGGAGCGTGGTATTACCATAACTTCCGCTGCCACGACAGCCTATTGGAAAGACTACCGACTGAACATTATCGATACTCCCGGTCATGTGGATTTTACCGCCGAGGTGGAGAGAAGTCTTAGGGTGCTTGACGGTGCCGTTTCGGTTTTCTGTGCAAAAGGCGGTGTGGAACCTCAGTCGGAAACGGTATGGAGACAGGCGGACAGGTATAAGGTACCCAGAATTGCCTATATCAATAAAATGGATACTACCGGTGCGGACTTTTTCCGTTGTGTGGAAATGATGAGGAAGCGACTCAATGCCAATCCGGTTCCCATCCAGTTACCTATAGGTAAAGAGTCGGACTTTACGGGAATAATAGACCTTGTTAAGTTCAAAGCATATTTCTACAGGGATGATTTGGGCAATAGTATTGAGGAACTGGATATACCTGATGATATGTTGGATAAGGCTACCGAGTATAGGATTAAACTCATTGAATCGGTATGTGATGAATCGGAATGCCTTATGGAGAAGTATCTTGAGGGAGAGGATGTGGAGGAAAGCGAAATAAAAGCAGCTTTAAGGTCGGGAACCGTCAACTTAACCATAACTCCAGTATTGTGCGGATCTTCATACAAAAATAAAGGGGTTCAGAAACTTCTGGATGCTATTACCGATTACCTTCCGTCGCCGGTGGATGTCAGTGACATAGAAGGTGTCAGCATGCATGACCATTCCAAAGTGATAACCAAACCGTCACGGGATGATGAACCGTTTGCCGCACTGGCATTCAAAATAATGTCCGATCCGTTTGTCGGTAAAATATGCTTTTTCCGGGTATATTCCGGGACACTGGAAACAGGTTCCTATGTACTGAATACGACCAAGGATAAAAAAGAGCGTATCGGAAGAATACTCATGATGCACTCCAACAGCAGGACCGATATCAGTAAAGTTTATTCCGGAGATATTGCCTGTGCGGTAGGCTTAAAGTTCACTGTGACGGGAGATACTCTTTGTGACCCCAAAGATCCTGTAATTTTGGAATCAATGCAGTTTCCCGAACCGGTTATATCCATAGCCGTAGAAGGCAAAGATAAAATCAATCAGGACAGAATGGCATTGGCTTTACAGAAACTTTCCGAAGAGGATCCGACCTTCAAATTCAAAACCGACAAAGATACCGGACAGGTTCTCATATCGGGAATGGGAGAGCTTCATCTGGATATTATTGTGGATAGAATGAGAAGAGAGTTTTCCGTAGAAGCAACCAAAGGAAAGCCTCAGGTAACTTACAAGGAAACCATCACAAAACCTGCACGTGCAGAAGGAAAGTTTATAAGGCAAACGGGAGGGCACGGACAGTACGGTCATGTAGTACTGGAAGTAGCACCTTCTAAACCGGGCGAAGGGTTTACCTTTATCGATAAAACCGTAGGAGGAGTTATACCCAAAATATATATCCCGGCGGTGGAAAAAGGCATAAGAGAATCCTTGAGCAACGGTATTCAGGCTGGATATCCGATTGTAGATGTTACCGTAACCCTTCTGGACGGTTCCTACCATGAGGTGGACTCCTCGGATATGGCTTTCATGATAGCGGGAAGCATGGGTTTCAGAGAAGCATGTATGAAGGCCGATCCCATTCTTTTAGAGCCGGTAATGCGTGTAGACATATTTGTTCCCGAAAACTGTTTGGGAGATGTGTTGGGCGACATAACGGCAAAAAGAGGAAAAATAGAGAATGTGGAAACCGGAAAAACTGAATCGGTAATCACCGCAATCGTGCCTTTGAAGGAGATGTTCGGATATGCTACCGATCTTAGATCAAATACGCAAGGAAGAGGCACATTTACCATGCAATACGACCATTTTGAGAGGATACCTGACGATTTAGCGGCAAAAATACTCAAAACGAACTATTGACACAACCCGCATTCATATGTAGAATGTATATAAATTAATATAGAAATCAGCTCATTATAATTGGAGGAAATAATAAAATGGCAAAAGCAAAATTTGAAAGAACTAAACCACATTGCAACATCGGTACTATCGGACACGTAGACCATGGCAAGACCACATTAACTGCTGCTATTACAAAGACATTGGCTTTAAGTGATAAAAATATCGTTTACAAAGCATACGAGCAGATTGACGCAGCACCTGAAGAAAAAGCAAGAGGAATCACCATTGCTACAGCTCATGTTGAGTATGAAACAAAGAACAGACACTATGCACACGTTGACTGCCCGGGTCACGCAGACTATGTTAAGAACATGATTACAGGTGCAGCACAGATGGACGGAGCTATTCTGGTTGTTTCCGCTGCTGACGGCCCGATGCCTCAGACAAAAGAACATATACTGCTTGCCCGTCAGGTTGGAGTTCCTTATATTGTAGTATATATGAATAAAACCGACCAGGTTGACGATCCCGAGATTCTGGAACTTGTTGAGATGGAATTAAGAGAAATACTTAACGAGTATGAGTTCCCCGGAGATGATATTCCCATAGTCATGGGTTCCGCATTGCAGGCTTTACAATCAACTTCCACAGATCCGAATGCACCGGAGTATGCATCAATCCTTAAACTTATGGAAACGGTTGACTCATATATTCCTACTCCGCAAAGAGATGTTGATAAGCCTTTCTTAATGCCGGTTGAGGACGTTTTCTCAATTACGGGAAGAGGAACTGTTGCAACAGGAAGAGTAGAAAGAGGAACTGTTAAAATTCAAGATACGGTAGAGATAGTAGGACTTACGGAAAAGATTGCATCTACAGTTGTTACAGGTGTAGAAATGTTCAGAAAGATTCTGGATTTTGCACAGGCAGGTGACAATATAGGATGTCTGTTAAGAGGAGTTCAGAGAACCGATATCGAAAGAGGACAGGTTCTTGCAAAACCCGGCTCCATCAAACCTCATACCGATTTTGTCGGACAGGTATACGTGCTGACAGCGGAAGAAGGCGGAAGACATACACCGTTCTTCACAGGTTACAGACCTCAGTTCTATTTCAGAACAACCGACGTTACCGGTGTTGCCAACCTTCCCGAAGGCGTGGAAATGGTTATGCCCGGCGACCACATTGATATGAGAATTGCTCTTATCACACCTATCGCTATGGACGAAGGCTTGAGATTCGCTATAAGAGAAGGCGGAAAGACAGTAGGCGCAGGAAGCGTTGTTAAGATAATGAAGTAAGACTATAGCAATAGTTTACACTATGGAAGCAGGTTTACACTTGCTTCCGTTTTTTTTAAAGCAATTTTGAATTAAAACGTATTCTTTCTTTTATTTTCTTTTGAGTTTGCCGGGACTTTTGCTACCTTGTCATGCAGTTATAAAAAAGATATAATTAAAAGGCAAAATAAGTAAGTCAGGAGATGAGTAAATGTCTATCACTATCAAGGATTTAACAGTAAACTATCTTACCAACCCGTTGGGAATTGATGAGATTCCGAGATTCTCATGGAAGCTTGCACAGGACGGAAGAGGTAACAAACAACGTTCATACAGAATCAAGGTCATGACGGGGAGCAAGGTGGTATGGGATTCGCGAAATGTCAGAAGCAATGAATCCGTACTTATCGAGTATAAAGGTAAGAAACTGCTGCCGAGGACCACATATCGCTGGAATGTAAGTGTAACCGACAAAAAAGGTGAAAGAGCACAAAGTGAAGATTCTTTTTTTGATACGGGTAAACTGGAAGAAGAGTGGGTCGGCAAATATATACAAGCAGGATACAGAGTGCCCAGAGAACTTGCGGCTTCTTCTCCTTACTTAAGGAAAAGGTTTGATATTACAGAAGATTTTTCCAAAGCCATGCTCTATATAACCGGAGCAGGTTTCTTTGAACCCTATATTAACGGTAAAAAGATAAATGACCATATTATGGATCCGCCTTTTACCGCATATGACAGAACTCTTCTGTACTACACTTTCAATGTAACGGAATACTTACGTAAGGGCTCCAATATGCTGGGTGTTATTTTAGGAAACGGATTCTTCAATTATCCTACAATTGATCAGTGGAATACCCATGCCGCTTCCTGGAAGGGCAGTCCTAAGATGATATGCGAACTGTATATCACCACCAAGAATAATAAGCAGATATGTATTCCTTCGGATATTACGTGGGAAAGCCATATGAGTCCCATTACCTTTAACAGTTTAAGAAACGGAGAGTTCTATGATGCGAGGTTGGAAATACCTGCCTGGTGCGAACCTGATGCATTAGTTGATGATTGGGTAAATGTAAGTATATCACGCGATCCGGGAGGATTACTCAAAGCAAATGAAATGCCTTCGGTGAAAGTTGACAGAGAATATCCGGCAATCAGTGTTAAGAATGTAGCCAAAAACACATATCTGTTTGATTTCGGACAGAACATGGCGGGATTTGTCAGAATAAAAGTAACAGGTCCCAAAGGCACCGAGTTTGTCATAAAGATGAATGAAAAACTTAAAGATGACGGCACATTGGATACTGTCTATAACAGCGGTTTCACAAAGACGGGTGAATTCCAGACGGATAAGTATATTAAAAAGGGTGACGGAGAGGAAACCTGGCAACCCAGATTCGTATACCACGGTTTCAGATATGCACAAATAGAAGGATTTACAAGCCAGCCGGATTTGTCGAGTGCAACCGCTATATTCCTTCATACCGCAGTAAAGGAAATAGGACAGTTCTCCTGTTCCGACGACATTATAAATCAGATTCAGAAGAATACCAGAATGGCCACCTATTCCAACATGTACGGTTTATTGACCGATTCGCCTCACAGAGAGAAGAACGCATGGACAGGAGATACCAATGTGTCCACCGAGCAGATTCTCTTCAACTATATGTCCGGTCCCTTGTGGATGAAGTGGCTTAACGATATTAAAGATTCCATGAAGGCAAAGGGAAATATACCCTGTATGGTACCGACCGGAGGATGGGGATATAACTGGGGGAACGGACCGGACTACTCTTCCGTACTGACATGGCTTCCCGACAGTATGTATACATATTACGCGGATAAATATGTAATACGCAAATACTATCAGTACATGAAGAGAAACATGAAATACATGCTTTCCATGATGCAGAACGATGTATGCGTCAATGACTACGGGGTGGGCGACTGGTGTGCACCTTTTGAAGGACCGGCTATTTCAGTCAATATGTCGTCATTTAAAGCACCTATCGATTTAACCGATACGGCATGTATGTATACCATGGCCAATGTACTGGAGAAATTTGCAAAATTGTTAGGACACCGTGACGATGCAAAGGAATTCAATAAAACCGCAAAGAAGATTAAAGCAGGTTTCAGAAAAACTTTTTATGACCCTCAGACAGGCAGGCTTAAAGGAGACGGACAGACCTGTTATGCCGCAATGCTTTATCATAACCTTTATGAAGGTAATAAGGAATACGACCTTATTTACAGTCATCTCATAAGAACTATTAACGAGGCCGACGGACATCTGGATTACGGCATACTGGGTAATAAGTATGTGAACAATATATTAGGAAGACAAGGCCGTGCCGATTTGATATATTCCATGATTACTAAAGATACGTTCCCGAGTTATGCACATGAAATTAAAGAATTAGGTGCAACAACTCTCTATGAGACATGGAACGGAGAAGGTTCCAGAAATCATCACATGTTCGGTGACATATCCGCTACATTCTTCAAATATTTTGCAGGCATAAGGCCCGATCCCGACTATCCGGGTTTCAAGAAATTTACCATTGCTCCGGCATTTAATACTCCGCTGGTAAATGTAGATGCGGTTTTTGAAAGTATGTACGGAACAATACGTTCATCATACGTCAAAGAGGGTAAAGTAATATCCATGGAGATTGAGATTCCTACCAATACAAGTGCGGTTCTTCAAACGGGAGCAGGTATGGAGATATATGAAGACAACAATCTCTTAGGTAAAGAATATCTGGAGCTGGAGTCCGGAAAATACAAGCTGGAGATAAGAAAGACTGTATAACTAAAATACATTTCAAACAGATTAACAACACTGCACCGAAACAAAAGTGCAGTGTTGTGTTTGTCTATAGCAAAAAGCTTTTTCAGATTCGAATAAAGTATATGAAACGGGACAGTCTGCTTGTGTAGGAATGTGCAGACATAATATGTAATAATTCAGGGTATTTGTTTAATTTTATTGATTTAACAAGTACCATATGTTATTATAAACTGCGACGCAAAGAAGGCGGAGGTATGTAATGGAAAGCAAAATAGTAAAAAAAGAAGGCTATAAAGTGGAAATGGAGATTGCTCTTACAAAAGAGGAATTTGACGGATATATTACAAAGGCATATAACAAAGACAAGAATAAGTATACGATACAGGGTTTCAGGAAGGGGAAAGCTCCTCAGTATTTGATTGAAAGAATTTATGGGAAAGGTATTTTTTATGATACAGCGGTGGATATGGCTTTGAATGCGGAATATCCCAAAGCAATAGATAATCTCAAATTGGATGTAGTGGATTATCCGCATGTGGATTTAAAAGATATGGATGAAGAAAACGGCATTACCTTCTCTATTAACGTGGATGTCAAACCCGATGTGGAATTGGGTAAATACAAAGGTGTTGAGATAAAGAAAGCGGAAGTTGAAGTAAGTGATAAAGATGTTGAAGATGCCCTCAACAGAGAAGCAGATAAGAACTCCCGTATGATCGGTATTGAAGATCGTCCCGTACAGGATGGAGATACCGTAATCATTGATTACGAAGGATTTGTTGACAATGTTGCTTTTGAAGGCGGAACGGCGGAAAAACAACAGTTGGTAATAGGTTCAAAAACATTTATACCGGGATTTGAAGAGCAGATTATCGGGCACAACATTAATGATGAGTTTGATGTCAATGTCAAGTTTCCCGATGAGTATCATGCGGAGGAATTAAAAGGCAAGCAAGCTGTTTTCAAGGTAGTACTTCATGAGATAAAAGTCAAGGAATTGCCGGTTATTGATGATGAGTTTATAAAAGACATAAGCGAATACGATACGGTTGAGCAGTATAAGGAAGAAACAAAAAAGAAAATGCTGGAAGAAAGACAGAAAAGAGCGGAAGATTCCATGCGTTCGGCAGCACTTGCAACCGCATGCAAAAATGCTAAGGTTGATATACCAAATGCCATGATAGAAAGGGCGACCGACAATATTATTGACAATATGAGGATGGAAATGCAATACAGCGGATATACGTTGGAGCAATATCTGGAATATACCGGAATGAAGATGGAAGATATCCGCAGTCAGTATAAGGAACAGGCAGGAATGATGGTAGTTCGCGATCTGGTAGTGGAAGCGATTAAGAATGTTGAAAACATTCAGGTTACCGACGAAGAAATTGAAGAGCTGCTTAATAAAGATGCGGAAACATACAAGATGGAACCGGACCGGATAAAGCAAGCCATAGGCGATTATAAGCAATACTATACCGATAAAATAGCAAGCGATAAAGTTGTGGATTTAATATATTCCTCAGCAAAGAAAGTTAAAGAAGTTAAAGAAGATAAAAAAGATAAAGAAGTTAAAGAGAAAAAGAGCGTAGATAAAAAAAAGAAACAGGACGAGGAACCCGAAAAGAAAGCGGCTCCCAAGAAGACCGCGGAAGATAAGTCGGAAAAGTAATAGCCGACAAGGAAGGATAAGTGATGAATACCATACCATATGTAATTGAACAGACCAGCAGAGGAGAGAGGTCATATGACATTTTTTCCAGACTGCTGAAGGACAGGATAGTATTCTTGGGAAGTGAGGTCAATGATATTGCAGCAAGCCTTATAATAGCCCAGATGCTGTTCTTAGAACATGAAGATCCGGAAAAAGATATAAAGCTGTACATTAACAGCCCGGGCGGATCGGTTACATCGGGATTGGCGATTTACGATACCATGCAACTTGTTAAATGCGATGTTTCCACAATGTGTGTAGGATTGGCAGCTTCCATGGGAGCGTTTCTGCTTGCGGCAGGTACCAAAGGGAAGAGATATGCTCTGCCCAACAGCCAGATAATGATACATCAGCCGTCCGGAGGAATACAGGGGCAGGCAACCGATATACGCCTTCATACCGATTGGCTGTTGAAAGTAAAGGATAATCTCAACAGGATATTGGCGGAAAAAACCGGGCAACCCTTAGAACAGATAGCAAAGGATGTTGAAAGGGACTACTTCATGTCATCAGCCGATGCAAAACAATACGGCATAATTGATGAAGTACTGAATAAGAGATAGGAGAATTGAATGTCAGACGAAATAAAGAAGATCAGATGCTCTTTTTGCGGTAAATCCGAAGACAGGGTTCAGAGACTTATCTCCGGTCCCGGTGTCTATATATGCAATGAGTGTGTGGATTTATGTTCCGATCTTCTTGATACTGAACTGGGATATGATGATGAAGAGGAAGAGGTAACGGAAACGGTTATAGATGAAGTTCCTCATCCCGAAGAGATTAAAAGACAACTGGATACCTATCTGATAGGGCAGGATGATGCAAAAAAGGCCATATCCGTAGCGGTATACAATCACTATAAAAGGATAAGTTACAATGTTGCTCATGAGCCTGATGATGTGGAAATTCAAAAAAGCAACATACTTATGTTGGGTCCTACAGGTACGGGCAAAACCTACATGGCACAGACTCTTGCCAAGATACTCAATGTCCCCATAGCCATCTCCGATGCTACAACGCTTACCGAAGCCGGTTATGTGGGAGATGATGTGGAAAACATATTATTAAGACTTATACAGGCCGCGGACTATAACCTGCAAAGAGCTCAAAGGGGAATTGTTTACATAGACGAAGTGGACAAAATAGCCAGAAGAGGCGATAACCCTTCAATAACCAGAGATGTTTCTGGTGAGGGAGTACAGCAGGCATTATTGAAGATACTGGAAGGGACTGTAGCCAATGTACCTCCTCAGGGAGGAAGGAAGCATCCGACACAGGAATATATACAGATAGATACTACCAATATACTGTTCATATGCGGCGGAGCATTCCAGGGTATAGATGAGATAATATTGAACAGATTGGGTAAAAGAGCAATAGGTTTCGGAGCGGAAATTCATAAAACAAACAGTGTGGAAAAAGACAGGATTTTGAAACATATTGAAACGCAGGACTTGTTGAAATACGGACTTATTCCCGAATTCGTAGGCAGATTGCCGGTTATCGTTACGCTGGAACAGCTTACTGAAGATATTCTTGTTTCTATACTGAAGGAACCTAAAAATGCCTTGGTAAAACAGTATAAAAAGATATTGGAAATGGACGGTTGCGAGCTGGTATTCGAAGAAAAGGCATTACGTGCCATAGCTAAGAAGACTTTGGAGCGAAAGAGCGGAGCGCGCGGATTGCGGTCCATTATAGAATCGGCACTTATGGAAGTAATGTATTCGGTTCCGTCGGACCCGTCCATTGTAAAGTGTATAGTGGAGGAAAGTACCATATTGAACAATACACCTCCCAAATTAGTGTATAAAGGTAATCTTTTGGAAGAAAATGTGTCATGACTATCTGGCAAGCAATTCTATTAGGAATAATTCAGGGTTTAACGGAATTTCTTCCGGTATCCAGTTCCGGTCATTTAGTGCTGTTTGAAAAGATACTGGGTATAGAAACACCCACTCTTACATTTAATATAGCCGTGCATTTTGCAACATTGGTAGCGGTCTGTGTCGTGTTTTGGAAAGATATTATTGAGTTGGTTAAGAAACCTGTTCAGAAACTCACATTATGGCTGATAATAGCTACAATTCCTGCGGCTTTGGCGGGTGTTCTGTTTAACGACTTTTTTGAAGGATTAAATGACAGCGGGGCTACTCTGGGTATAGGGTTTTTAATAACCGCGGTTTTACTGATAGTGTCCTCCGTATTAAAACCCGGAACGGTAGAGAAAGAAAATATGAAATGGTATGATGCCCTGATTATCGGGGTTATACAGATGGTGGCGATTGTACCGGGAATCTCCAGGTCGGGCTCCACTCTTACGGGCGGATTATTCAGGAAACTTAAAAAAGAAGATGCTGTTAAATTTTCTTTTTTACTTTCAATACCTGTAATACTGGGCGGATTTATTCTGGAAATATATGGTGCTATTAAGGTCGGATTGGGAAATATCGAAGTGTTGCCGATTATTGTAGGCATGATATTTGCAGGAGTATCGGGATTCTTTGCCATTAAGCTTTTTGTTAAAACGGTTTTAAAAGGTAAAATACTCTACTTTGCATACTATGTTGCCGCTTTAGGCATTTTCTGTATATTGGACCAGTTCATATTTCATATAGTGTTATGATTATTTTAGGAATAGAAACAAGCTGTGACGAAACCGCCGCTTCCGTAGTAAAAGACGGAAGAATTATACTGTCGAATATTATTTCTTCCTCTGCAAAGATATTTGAAGAATACGGCGGAGTGGTACCGGAAATAGCATCAAGAAAGCATGTGGAATACATACTGCCTGTCATTGATAGAGCAATCAAAGAAGCAGGTATAAAGAGGGAAGATATAGATGCAATAGCTGTTACATACGGACCCGGGCTTATAGGAGCTCTGTTGGTGGGTGTAACTGCTGCCAAAGCACTTGCCGCATCTTTAAATATTCCTTTAATACCGGTTAATCATCTCAAAGGTCATATAGCAGCAAATTATCTGACACATAAAGAGCTTAAGCCTCCTTTTGTATGCTTACTGATATCGGGCGGACATACCAATATATTGGATATACAAGGGTATGATGATATTAAGATTTTAGGCGGAACACGGGACGATGCGGTAGGAGAGGTTTACGATAAGGTCGGAAGGGTAATGGGGCTGGTTTATCCCGGCGGTCCGAAAATAGACAAACTGGCTAAAGAAGGTAATCCCGAAGCAATTTCTTTTCCCAGAACCAAGTTCAGAGACAATGTGTTTGACTTCAGTTTTTCCGGTCTCAAGACCGCTGTTATAAACTACATACATTCAAAAGAACAGAAAAACGAGGACTATTCCAAGGAAGATGTCGCCGCATCTTTTCAAAAGGCGGTTACCGATGTATTGGTGGATAATGTATTTGAAACTAAAAGTAAAAAAATAGTGGTGGCCGGGGGTGTGGCGGCAAACAAAGGATTAAGGGAAGCATTGAATAAAAGAGCCGCTAAAGAGAATACGGAAGTCTTCTATCCCGATATTCATCTTTGCACCGATAATGCGGCAATGATTGCGTCGGCAGCATACTATATCAACAAAGAAGACTTTGACATCAATGCCGATGCATCACCGGATATGTAAATAACGGTTGACATTACCGCACAACTGATAGTATATTATTGAAAGTCGGGGGTATAGCTCAGCTGGGAGAGCGCTTGAATGGCATTCAAGAGGCCAACGGTTCGATCCCGTTTATCTCCACCATATAGATTTACAATGGACGGTATATCCGAACGGTTATACCGTTCACTTATTTAGAAGAAAGAAAATCCGATAATGCATTGACTTTTATACGGTCTTTAGGATACAATATCCGTATGAAAGTTGGTGATTTTTAATGAAGTATGACTATATTGACAAAATCTTGGCGGATAACGATGGTATTTTGAAAACGGCTGATATTGTTGCCGCAGGTATTTGCAAAGAAACTTTCTATAATTACGCAAAAGATACAGAGCTTGAAAAAGCTGCCCACGGCATTTATATTTCACCGGATGTGCCGGTAGACGAAATGTTCTTACTGCAAACTCAGATTCCGAAAGTCATATATTCCCATGAAACTGCACTGTATTTGCACAATCTTTCCGAAAAAGAACCGATTCCGCTTACTGTAACGGTGCCTGCAAAGTATAACAATCCGACATTAACGGAAAAGGGTGTAAAAATTGTTTATGTAAAGAAGGAATGGTATTCGCTTGGTATCTGTCAAATGTCCTCGCCTGCAGGATATGATATTACTGCATACGATATGGAACGCACTATTTGTGATGTAATCCGTAAACGATCTTACATGGATATTTCCGCTTTTAACTATGCTTTAACTGAATACATGAAACAAAAGGGAAAAGACCTTAACCGGCTTATGGAATATGCAAAAATAATGAGACTGGAAAAGAGAATTCGTGAAACAATGGGGGTATTGTTTTAATGATTAAAACAGCTAGACAACTTAAAGATTTAATTCGGAATGTTGCGAAAGGCGATAGCGGTAAATCGCAACTGCTATTCCGCAATTATGCAATGGAACGGTTTTTGGAGCGTATCGCTCTGTCAAAGTATAGGAATAATTTCATTCTAAAAGGTGGCATGCTCGTTTCCTCTATTGTTGGGTTGGATATGCGGGCGACAATGGATATGGATGCTACAATCCTCAATTTACCCCTTAATCCTGAACATGCAAGGATAATTGTTGAGGATATCACTGCCATAGAGATTGGTGACAATATGGCTTTTTCTGTTAAGGATATTTCAAACATAATGGATGAAGCGGACTACATCTGTGTACGTCTCTCACTTGAGGCATTGTTAGAAAATATGAGAATTCCCTTTAGAATTGACATATCAACCGGGGATTCAATAATACCGAAAGAAATTACATATAGCTACAAACTGATGTTTGAGCATCGATATATTCCTATACGGGCATACTCTCTTGAAACTATACTTGCGGAAAAAATCGAAACCGTATTAATCCGAACAATCTTTAACACAAGACTACGGGATTTTTACGATATATATATCCTACAAAACACCCGAATGGATATTGATATAAATATACTTACCGTTGCACTGACAGCAACCTGTCGTAATCGGAACAGTGAAAAGGTATTAACGGATTATCGATATATTTTGAAAGAAATTGAAAATAATCCTACTATGCGGGAATTTTGGATTAGTTACCAAAGGAAAAATAGCTATGCGGCAGATATCACATGGGAGACAGTAATAAAATCAATCCGTGCATTGTGTGATAGCTGTATTTTATGAAAATAAAGATCTTTCACTTATTTATCAATGAATCTATATCAACACCTTCTCGTAATACATTGTGTTACATATGTTTCAAGTTATAAATATTGAATAAAATGTATCATATTACAAAAAGTCGCTGAAGAAAGTGTTGCATTAGCACAAAAAGTCGTTGAACATTTTGTAAAATGCTGATATTATGTCTATTGTGAGCGAAAGGAGGTCGGTTATGTATCGTACTTCTTTAGAATATTTGTATAAATGGAAAGAAAAAGACAATAGAAAGCCGTTGATTATTCGCGGAGCAAGACAGGTAGGAAAAACTTGGCTTATGAAGGAATTTGCGAATAAAGCATATAAATCGCATGCATATATTAATTTTGATAACAATATGCAAATGAAGCAGCTGTTTTTGCAGGATTTAAATGTAGATAGGTTAATAATGGGACTGGAACTGTATACCGGAAAGAAGATAGTTCCGTCCGAGACCCTTATCATATTTGATGAAGTTCAGGAAGTTCCCAATGCACTGACTTCTTTAAAATATTTTAATGAAGATGCTCCTTCATATCATATTGTATGCGCAGGAAGTTTATTAGGTATTGCACTGCATCCCGGAACATCTTTTCCGGTGGGTAAAGTCGAGTTTATGGATCTTTATCCTTTGTCATTTTCAGAATTTATGCTGGCAATGGGAAAAGAACAGTATGCCGAACTGTTGGAATCAAAAGACTATGAGATGATTACAACTTTTAAGCAGGAATACATTAATCTTTTGAAACAATATTTCTATGTGGGCGGTATGCCTGAGGTTGTTGCACACTACGCTGTTAATAAGGATTTTCAAGGGGTTCGGGAAATACAGAGACGTATTTTAGATGCATACGAGCAGGATTTTTCCAAGCATGCTCCCAATGAGATTGTATCCCGCATTCGCATGCTTTGGAACAGTATTCCGGCTCAGCTTGCAAAGGAGAATAAAAAGTTTATATACGGTCTGATTAAAGAAGGTGCCAGAGCAAAAGAATATGAAACGGCACTATTGTGGCTTACCGATTGCGGCCTTGTCCATCAGGTGAATCGTGTTAATGCGCCTAATATACCCCTTAAGGCATATGAGGATTTAAAAGCTTTTAAGTTATTTACCTTGGATGTAGGTCTCTTATCCTGTATGGTGGGTCTGCATCAGAGTGCTTTGTTAAGCGGTAATGACTTGTTCAGGGAATTCAAAGGAGCTTTAACGGAGCAGTATGTTCTGCAGCAATTAAAGACATTGGATAATTTGAATGTCTATTATTGGACCAATGACAGAAACCGAGCCGAGATTGATTTTCTGATTGGCAGTGAGGGTAGGGTTATTCCGGTTGAAGTAAAAGCCGAAGTTAATTTACAATCTAAAAGTCTTAAAACATTTCGTGATAAATATGATATAGAGATTTCGGTCAGGACATCCATGTCGGACTATAAAAAAGAAGAGCGGCTTATTAATCTGCCGTTATACGCGATAAGTAATATCAAAAAGATTTGAAACCGTATAGCGGAGGATATGTGAAGATGATATAATCTAACAAGATGTAGATTTGTCCGGATAAGTTTGAATAGGAAAATAAATAGAATGGGAGGTTGTTATGGGAAGAGATTTGAGAAAACTGACTTTGCTGCATTCAAATGACATGCACGGAGATTTTATGAGCGAGAATATTGACGATAAACTTGTGGGCGGAGTTGCAATGCTCTCAGGGTATATTGATAAAGTACGACAGGAAGAAGAAAATGTGGTTTACGTTATAGCAGGAGATATGTTCAGAGGCTCCATTATTGATCAGGAATACAGAGGACTTTCCACAATAGAAATAGTTAATATGCTTTCACCCGATGTGGTTACATTGGGAAATCATGAAGTGGATTACGGTGTTGCCCATCTTCTGTTTATTGAGAAACTGGCCAAGTTCCCTATTATAAACAGCAATTTATATATAAAAACCAATCATACCCGTCTTTTTAGACCATATCTCATAAAGGAAGTAGGCGGGATAAAAATACTGTATATCGGCATATTGACGGAGGAAGTTATTGCTCAGACCAAACAGGAGACTCTTATAGGTTCCATAGTGGATGTTTATGAAGCCGCAAAGGAAGTGGGAAGAATTTGTAATGCCTATTCTCAAATAGATATTGATTTCACAATACTTCTCACACATATCGGTCATGAAGAGGATAAGAAATTAGCTTCAATGCTGGATCCGGCTTGGGGAGTGGATATAATAATCGGGGGACATTCTCATACATTCTTAGAGCAGCCGGATATAGTAAACGGTATAGTTATTGCGCAAGCCGGGACAGGTACCGATCAGATAGGAAGATTTGATATTATTGTTGATAAAGACAACAACTGCATAGAAGATTTTACCTGGCAGGCGGTACCCATAGATGAGACGCATTGCCCGGTAGATAAAGATTTGGAAGAAATAATACTTCAGTATCATGAAAAAACCAATGAAAAATTCTCCAGAATAATAACCAGATTCAAGCGTGCATTAACCCATCCGAAAAGAAGTCAGGAAACCGAGTTGGGCAATTTATGTGCGGATGCGGTAGTGGATAACCTCGGCTTGGATATAATGTTGTTTGCGTCGGGAAGTATAAGAAAAAAAGAGTTGGGGCCTATACTGACACTTAAGGATTTTAAGGAATGTTTCCCGTTTGATGACAAGATATACAGAATAAAGTTGACAAAGAAGCAGATAGAAAAAGCGTTCAACACAATTTTGGGAAGAGATTTAAGCGACCATGTGGAATTCTATCAGGTGTCCAGAGGGTTCAAGGTAAAGTATTCCAAAAAAGAGAACAGAGTTACCGAACTTTCATTGGAATCCCAACCTTTGGATGATAATCATATTTACTCGGTAGGTTTACAGGAGTACCATTTTAACAATATGGCGGACTTTATAGGTATCACCAAGGAAGAAGCGGAAGCCAATTCCCCTATAAAAGTAGTTACCACCTCCAGCGGAGATGTGTTAGAAGAAGCATTTTTAGGAATGGTGCTTGCCGATCCGAAAGTTGAGGGCCGTATAGTTATTGAGTATTAGTTGAATAGTAAAGAACAGATTTATTTGTTGAATTAAACCGTTTCGGCTATATATCGTACCGAAACGGTTTTTTCAGGCAGTTAAAATACTTTGCTTAAGATGAACTTATGTAAACTTAAGCATTGTAAGTTTTATTCGTATTCATCAATCTGTTTATTTATTGATGCAAGCTCTTCTTCTAAAAACTTCTTCTGATTAAGCAGAAGTTCCTTTGAGGGCTTTTCATCATATAGAGGAGCATCATCATAGTAATACAGCCTGTTGCATACGCCAAATCCTCTTCCTCTGCCTCCGCCTCTGCCATAGTATCTGCCTACCGGACGTCTGGCGCCTGTGCAGTATCCCATAGCTCTTCCTGTTAGCGGGCCCATTCCTCTGGGTCCTGTTCCGTCAAATCTGGGCATCTTTTGAACCTCCCTTATTTATTTCCGGCATATGCCGGATACTATCAGTATACCACATTAATGGCATATGTCAATAACTATTTTAATATTTAACCTTGTTTTGTTAAAAGTAATGTGGCAGAGGAATAAGGTTGTGTTATTTCATGATATAATACATATAACAGAATCTTGAACAAGGAGTAGCATATGTCTCTTACATCAAAAGAAAGATTAATGAGGATTTTTGCCAATAAACCGATAGACAGGCCCGCGATAAAGTTGTGGGGATCATGGAATTACCGTAAGGGTGATAAATTATTGCATCCTTCATATGAGCCGGCAATGATAAAGGCCGCGGAAAAGACTGATCTTGTAGTCAATGCGAGCACTCCGTTTTTCATGTTCTGCGGACAGGTGGATATAGTCAGGAGAAAGAATGTGGAAATAAATGATCCTCTGTGGTACGAGGAGCATATAGTTTTCCATACACCTATGGGTCAACTTCGCAGGGTAGACAGAATATCAAAAATAGGTGAACCGGGGTTTACGATAGAATATCCCGTAAAACAACCGGAGGATATAAAGAGGATGCTGTCTATGCCGTATGAGCCGTTTCCGTATATTGATAATATTGAAGAGCAGCAACAACTGTTGGGAGACAGGGGAATTGTCCTGTACCGTATTGATCACATCGCATATGCCCTTTATCGTATGATAGGTTCGGAAAATCTTGCATACTTTACCCATGACTGCAGAGACCTTTTAATGGAGGCATTGGATGTTTTTTCCAAAAGGCTGTATGCTCATGTCGAAGAAGCGCTTAATCATGGTGTCAGAGTACCTTTTTCCTGGGTGGGACCGGAGTTGCTTATTCCTCCGTTATTATCGGAAAAAGATTTCATGGATTTCTGTTTTGATTATGATAAACACATTTGCGATATGGTACACAATGCCGGAAGTTACATCTGGGTGCATTGCCACGGTAAAGTACGGAACCTGATAGAGAATTTTATTGAGATGGGTGTCGATGTGCTTAATCCTTTGGAACCGCCCAAGAACGGAGATGTGGATTTGGACGAAGTGGCAAGAACATTCAAGAATCGCATAGGTCTGGAAGGCAATATAGAGATGCAGGATTTTTATGATGAATCCGAGGAAGTTATAAGGGAAAAAATAAAAACTTGCGTGCAAAGCGGAAAGCAAAGCAACAGATTTATAATGTGTACTTCCGCCGGCTTCATGGATTTTCCGACACCGAGCAAGCAATATCTTGATAACATCATGACATACATAGATTACGGATATGAATGCGTCAATAATGCAAGGTATTAGTAATTATTATTAATAATTATCTTAACTAAAAGTATTAGCCTATATTAAATACCGCTTTAATCTTATTTGTATCGGGCTTTATAACGGCTTTTTGTTCGGTAATAACTGCCGAACCTCCCGATATGCTTTGTACGGTTACTTCTAAGTTTCTGTTTGGTAGCCGTAAATGTAAGCACAGTTCTCTGTTAATATCAAAAGAACACAAATCGGCAGTGAAGGTTACCGTATTCTTAGATACTTCTATACTGAAAGATATTTTGCCTTGGAATGCCGGTGCCTCCTTAATATTCATTGCATTGCCTTCTTTATAGAAATATCTCGGAACCGCACATGTTAAGTGCAACATATCATCTTTAAACAGATAATCCGATACAAGCATATCCCGAATAAACTGAGCAACACATATAGGTGTCCATGCATGTTGCAGATCTCCTGTTATTCTTTTTGCTCCTTTTTCTTCGGTTCGCTCCTCGCACCAGGTAAACAGAGGAGTGCCGTGATTGAGTGCAGCTACAAGATAATCGGCCGATATGTCCGCTTTATCGGCTAATATATTTACATATGCCATGGCATCCAATGCTATAGCCACCCATAAACCGTCATGTATCCATCCGAGATTTTTCGGCAACCCTCCCTCACTTATATTCCCCTGTAACTTATTCATGGTACCTACAGCTAAGGGATGGTCCACGGGCAGTATATTGGTCGGATAAACCGCATCTGCCACAGCCCATCTGCTGCCTGATGTATTATGGGCACAGCTTCCTATCCAGACCGAACCGTCCGGCTCTTTGATATGTCCTATTTGCAGTGACTTTAATATACATTCTTTGTGGTCCAGATAAGTGGCAAGCAACTCATCATAAACGTCCTCTCTTTGTAACTCTTTAGCCGCCCAGACAGCTGCTTCCAATCCCATACAGTGCATGAAGTTGTGAGGATAAAAAACTCCGAAAAGGTCATCGCCGTTTTTCAGACCGCCGTCTCCCATGCCTCTGGGCATTAAGCCCCATTCGGGTGAATCGGGAGAGTTTTTCTTTTTGGTTTTTTCTCTTTGTGCCTTGGACCATCTGGCGGAGGCAAGCATTCTTTCAAAATTCTCCTCTAAAAATGCTCTGTCTTTTGTCCGTAAATAGTAGTGCTGGATACAGCGGCTCTTCCATCCTGATGAAGCCCACATATACTTGCCCCATTGCTTATCATCTTCCCAGGAGCCGTTATTCAGCTGAAAACTTGCTACGAACTCGATGTTTTCTTTTGCAGGCTCAAAAAATCCGTATTTACCCAATGTAAGTGCCTGGAAACACGGCTCTCCGGTATTGGAGCTTCTGTACATTTCCGTTCCGGCAAGTCCCGCCATTCTGCCGTCAGCCATTTCTTCTCTCATTACGAATATATCGCACAGGCACGCTTTATATGCATTCTCAATCATGGGGTCGGGTAAATCAAATACCGGTGCTTTTTTGATAATATTTCTCCACTCATTCAGCCCCTGTTCGTACAGGGCATTCCAGTTTGTCTTCAACATAACTTCAATATCGTCGTTGTATTTTTTATTGGGGCGTATAAGCATACTCTCACGGGTTTCTTTTGCTTTGAGTGTATATGCATATGTGACCGACTCTCTTCTGGAAGGAACAGTATCGGTAAGACTTGCATCCATAATAACTATCCTGTCCGAAGCGTCATTGAATATGGGATTTACCACGCTGTATTCGCAGTCAAAATCCGCCCACTTGGTATTAATTGTGTTGTCCAATACGCATGCGTCAATAAATATATTCTTATCGCTGCCGGTTGTATTGGTAACGGACATTTTAATAACATCTCCGAGTCTTGTAGCCACACATTGTACGGTAAGGTTTGCACCTTCCGCCTTTGCTTTATACAACAGTGACGGTATATATCCCTCAATTCTCTCCCAGGAAAAAGCTTCCATGGCAACATCGTTACACTTTGCAATTATCTTGACTTTCCAGTCCAGACGAACTCTTTTGTATGCACCCAAAGGATTATGTGTTGTGTCGCTGTCGCTCCACAGCATGGTTAAAGAATCTTTTGTACAGTCATACAGTGTCTTGTTACTCGAATTGGGAAGACATACACATATTCTGTGAGGTTCCGAAAATGCGTACCCGAAATCAATTTTTGTCTGCTTATTTTTTTTCATAATTTGTAGCTCCTGCTCCTTTCAAATTTAACTTAATCCCAGTATTCTTGCGGCATTACCGCCTAATATCAAATCTTTAGAGGTTTGATTGATAGGTAAGCTGTTAATGGCATCTATTTCATTTTTGGCATTACTCCAGGGCGAGTCGGAAGCGAACAGTATTCTGTCGGCCCCGTGAGCCTTCACTATTCGCAAGAATTGTTCCTTGCCGTAATATTCAAAGCCCATTGAAGTGTCTAAATATATGTTTTTACCTACAAGATATCTTTCCACATCGTCCCACATGTTGTGGCTGCCAAGATGAGCCGCCACCATGATGCCTCCTTGCATGTGGTCGGCAATATATGCGAATTTTTGCGGATTACTTCTGTACGGGGGAGGCATACCGTGATCTTCACCGGCATGATGTACAATTATCAGGCCTTTACTCAAAGCATAATCATATATCCTTAAGGCTTTCGGATCATCCACACCGAAGGCTTGATATTCCACATGAAATTTTATACCTTTCAAGCCTAAACCGCAGACGAAATCTATATCTTTTTTGTAATCTTCCGTATGAGGAAAGATTCCTCCGAAAGATATTATTCTGTCATCACAAACACTCTGTGCCCACAGATTGGTGCTTTGCAGTTGAGTTCTTTTAGTTATCACCGGCTGATTCACAGATATATCTATACACCATTTATCCATTGTTTCAATAAGCCCTGCCTTTGTAAGATCGGTAGCAGGCTCATATCTGTAGTTTACGTTTCTCAAAAGCGTCTCCTTGGCTTTTTTTGCAAGAGTATCGGGGAATATGTGAGTGTGGAAATCTATTATCATGTCGTTTTTTCCTTTTCATTAACTGTAACATTTTAATACCTTTTATTCAAGAAGCTTCGGCATATATTCCGGTGCACACCTTAACAAAAGTATGAGAAGGATAAAAACTGTTATACTTTAATTGACGACGATTTTATTGTAGAATCAATATTATAGAATGTGTATGAAGAAAAAAACAGGCTGATTAAAGTTCATGAAGTTGTGGAGGAAACCGATATATGAAGCCCGAACTTCTTAAGTTAAGAGAATATGCAAAACAATATGCCGAAATAGCATTGAGCGACAGTAATCTGGCAATACCGGAGCAATACAGAAAACTTAACAGCCTGCAACAGGTGCGACCTCCCGTTCTTGTTTTTGAAGTGCCGTGGGGTGAACTGGAAGATCAGGAAAAACTTCGGTTGGAATGTGAAACCGACCTGTACAGAGGAATTGAAAGAGCCGTAAAGAGAGCTCTTTACCAGTTCGAGTATTTCCGGGGCGATTATGCAATACATCCGTATTACAAGGTAAGGATAAGAACAAAAGGTACCGGAATAGGTCTTACCGTGCAGGAGGTTAAGATTGGCTCCGCCACGGGGACCGATATCAGTGCTCATGAGTATCATGATATTTTACCCGATGAGGAATCTTTGGAAAAAATAACTATGCCTACGATGCAGGTGGATGAACAGGCGACGCAAAGAGCACTGGAAGCGGCTCATGATGTATTTGACGGCATAATGGATGTGGGGCTTGGCGGCTATCAGCTCATATTTAATATGTGGGATGAAATACCCCGATATCACGGTGTGGAGAATTGTCTTATCGATATATATGAAAGACCGGATTTTATTCATAAGATGATGGATAAGTTTACACGGTATCATGAGGAAACCGTCAGTCTATATGAAAAACTGAATATATTGGAAACCGATGCATATTATCTACACTGTACACCGGCATGCACCTATGAGCTGCCGGTAAAGGATGTGGCCGAAGAAACCGTCAGTGCCAAGGATGTCTGGGGAAGGGGAATGGCTCAGATATTTGCCGTTGTATCTCCCGATATGCACAAAGAATTTGATATAAAGTACATGAAGCGGCTGTTTGACAGGTGCGGACTTACTTATTACGGCTGCTGCGAACCTTTACATAACAAAATTGATATTTTAACGGAGTTTGATAATTTGCGGAGAATATCCGTAACCCCCTGGGCGGATGTCGACATTGCAGCCGATGCCATGGGAAACAGATATGTACTTTCGGCAAAATCCAATCCCGCATATGTGTCGCAAGCAGTATTTGATCCTCAACCGGTTATTGAGGAGACAAAAAGAATACTTCTTGCATGTAAGAGAAACAACACGCCTTGCGAATTTGTATTGAAAGATATTTCCACGGTTAACAGAAATGTAAATCATCTGTCGGAATGGGTTAAGACGGTATCGCAAACCGTTGACAGGTATTGGTGATTATTTGTTAATGTATATATAAAGGTATGTGTCCGTCTTATCTTGACAGGAATACGGAGTAAATTTATCCTTCAGCCCTTCGGTGATATATACATGCTTATCTTCGGTTACGAAGATCGCTTCAAAATCCCCGTATTCTCTCCATATTTCAACAGCTTTATCTAAACCTGTTACAAAAAGGGCTGTAGATAACGCATCGGCATATGTACCGTCATTTGCAACCACGGTGACCGAAAGGATACCGCTGTCGGCAGGATAGCCGGTGTGCGGATTGAGTATATGATGATATATTTTATTGTCTTTCTCAAAGTATCTCTGATAGCAACCGGAAGTTATGATAGAACAATCTGTATCATGGATTATTCCTATATAGGAGTGCTCGTCTTTCGGATCCTGAACGGCTATATTCCACACCGATTTATCGGGGTTAAGTCCGAACAGTTGAATATTGCCCCCCAAAGAAAGCATGCCTGATTTAACACCGGAATCAATAAGCATTGCTGCCGTTTTTTGTCCGGCAAAACCTTTTGTAACGGCTCCCAAATCTATCTTTGTACCCGATTGCAGATTAAGCATATTACCTTCCAGACCAATCTTGTCATATCCGACAAGTTTCAGGATATCTTTAATACTTGCCTCATCCGGAACGGTATGGTTTTTATCATAGAATCCCCACAGCTCCATCAGCGGAAACACCGTTATATCAAAAGCTCCGTCAGTCATTTTTGATACTTTCAATGCCGTGCTTATCTGTTCTTTAAGTTCATCGGATATAGCTATATCCTTACCCGATGAATTGTTTACTTTTGATACTTCGCTGTTTTGTGAGTGAGCGGAAAAGGCGACATCATATGCCAGAATCCGCTTATATGCTTCATGCAATTCTTTTTCGGCATTTTTTGATATAACCGAGACCGACATTACGGTATCCATTGCTATAAAGGAAGTGGTATACATACCGTTTTTTTCCGTTATATACAGTGAAGATTCTTTTAAGCATCCGCTTAATAACAAAAGCAAAGACAAAACTATTATGACAGCTTTTCTTTTAGCATTAACTGTTGTTGAATTTTTGTTTTTTCCTGTCATCTTTTTATTGTTCCGTCCGGATTGAACAAGGGAAGCGGAGCAATGTATGTTATATCATTCCGATAAATGGCATCACCTTCGGCTAAAACCGCCATTTTTCCGGCAACTATTCCGCCGGCTTGCAGTACCAATTCCTCAACTGCACGTAATGAGCCTCCGGTGGAGATAACATCATCGACAATGAGGATGCGTTTTCCCTTCATAAATTCCGCATCGGCGGTGTCCAGATAAAGTTTCTGAAGACCGGATGTGGTTATGGATTTCACATCCACCTCGAAAACTCCCGTCATATACAGTTTGGGAGCTTTTCTTGCAAGAAAATATTTATTGACTCCGCTCTGTCTTGCCATTTCATGGACAATGGGAATCCCTTTGGATTCGGCGGTAATGGTGTAATCATATTCCGGTGCAAGTTCTAAAAGTCTCTTTGCACATGCTATTGTCAGCTCTATATCTCCGAAAACCACAAAAGCGGCTATATATAAATTGTCGGTAACTTTACATAACGGTAATCTTCTTTGCACTCCGGCGATGTTGATATCATAATAATCCATAAACCAACGCATCCTTTCAATGCTTTTTTAACATATATATTATACATCATAACGGTGATATATAGAATGTGAAAACAGTAATTTAAGCCAATCTTATACAAGCTTATACAAGAAATCTTATGTGCACCGGATTATGAACAATTGTGAACTTTCGAAACAATATCTTGAAAAGGAAAATATTAATGATATAATAAAAACGCTATAGAGCCGGTAGAGGCAAAAACCTTTTTCTAAGCCGGCTGAGTCTTTGAAAGATCCGAAGTCGGCGTTCTGCATGATTGACGGTCTTTCTTCTTATATCGGGATAAAAACAGTTCTGATAAGAAACAGTCTGTAAGAGCTCTTAAATATTGTTGCATTTGTTTTTCAACAGTGTAAAATTAAGTTGCAGGGAATATATAAAGGAGATAAGTGTATGGCTAAGAAGAACAAAACCAATCTGTTAAGCGAATTCAAGGCATTTATAACAAAAGGTAATGTAATAGATATGGCGGTAGGCGTAATTATCGGAGCCGCATTCGGAAAGATAGTATCTTCATTTGTAAATGATTTGTTGATGCCGTTAATAGGGTTGGTAATGGGGAAGGTTAATTTTAATGACCTGAAATGGGTATTGGCTACAGATGCGGAGGGCAATATTACATCGTCGGTGAATTACGGAACATTCCTTCAGAACATATTGGATTTTCTTATCATTGCGGCATGTGTATTCCTGTTGGTCAGGTTTGTGGCATTGGTGAGAAAGAAAGCTGAAGAAGCGAAGCAGAAAAACAAAGAGAAAGAGGAAGTAAAGGCGGCGCCGCCCGCTCCTTCCGAAGAGCAGGTACTTTTAACTGAAATAAGAGATTTGTTAAAAGAGAAAAAGTAAAGTATAATTATCACAGGAGGTGAAACATGGAAAAGAATGAAGATTTGGGCACAAGACTGGAAAATGCAGGCAAGAGATTTTTCAAAAAAACAAAAGAATTTGCCGACACCACAAAACTTTCAATAAAGTTGAAAGAATTGGATTTGGATCTGGATAACCTTTATCAGATAGCAGGCAAAGCGGCATACTTCGGCGAAGATACAAAAGAAATTTTTACCCAGATAACCGATAAACTGGAGCAGATTGAAGAGGTAAAGGTGGATATTGCCGATGCTAAAGGTATGAAGATATGCGGCAACTGTAAGGCTGAAATGCCCAAAGAAGCCGTTGCATGCATGAAGTGCGGCGAAAAATTCGAATAAGATTATTATTCTAAATCTTTAGGTTTAATCACATTTATAAGACGGGGCACTATTTCCATTCGGATGCTCCTTCTTTCTATTATCTCTCCTTCTATATTGACTTTAAGCATATCCTTGCTTTCTAAGGATATGTTTTTTCCTTTGGGGAAGGTTATGCCTTCCACACCTACATGCTTGCCCTTCATATATTTAGGTAATACGGAAAACACGAAATCCAGACCTCTGGCTTCGGCAATGCACATATCTATTATTCCGTCATCAAATGATGTGTGGGGCACAGGTATGAATCCTCCGCCGTAATACTTTCCGTTTGTACAGGCTGCCAGCATTACATAGCCGTCATTTATTACTTGTCCGTCTATGGTTATTTTGACATCGAATTTGGTTTTTTTCTGTCGTAAAACTCTGAAGAAACCCAGAAGATATGCAAGCATTCCGGTTATTCCGTATTTTCTTGTAATCTGTGTAGAGTTGTAAGCTGCCTCGGCATCTACACCCATAGATAATATATTTATGCAATAACCGAATAATTCCTCATCATACAGTTTTATAGCATCTACCTTAATCACATCGCCTTCAACGGTCCTTTTCACGAGGTCTTTAAGTTTTGTGTAATCGGTAAGATTCTTAATGAAGTCGTTTCCGCTTCCCGTAGGAAGTATGCCTATCGGGGTATCATAACCTGCCACTCCGTTTGCGGCCTGGTTAACCGATCCGTCACCGCCTGCAACATATATCCTGTATCCGCCCTTTTTTGCATACTCTTCACACAACTCTTTTATATGCGTGGCATGCTGTGTATAGACTATACTGTACTCATCCTCTCTGCCTTCAAAATATTTCTTTATTTCCGGTAGGAATTTTGCGGCTTTCTTACTTCCCGACATAGGATTGATTATAAACAGATGCTTCATGGCCCCCTCCCGACAGTATAAATGCTTACTTACTTTTGTTATATAATAACACATCAAAGCAACATTATGTATACACACTGTTAAAAATAGGGCTTATGTATTAAAATATATTAAGATAACAATAAAGGAGTTAACTATGAAAAATCTGCATTTAGTTTGTAACGCACACATTGATCCGGTATGGATGTGGAATCTTGATGAAGGTATTGCGGAGACTCTTTCAACATTCAGGGTATGTGCCGAGTTTTGTGAAGAATATGACGGATTCATATTCAATCACAATGAATCGCTGCTGTATGAATGGGTGGAAAGATACGAGCCTGCACTTTTCAAACGTATTCAGAAACTGGTTAAAGAGAAAAAATGGCATATCATGGGAGGTTGGTTTATTCAACCCGACTGCAATATTCCCACCGGAGAGAGTTTCGTAAGACAGATATTGGAAGGACACAACTACTTTATGGAAAAATTCGGTACTTTCCCGACAACATGTATAAATTTCGACGCATTCGGACATACAAGGGGGTTGGTGGATATTTTAAAAAACAGCGGATATGACTCTTATCTGTTCTGCCGTCCCGAGCCGGACATGATTGATCTTCCCGATGAGGATTTTCTTTGGGAAGGATTTGGCGGAGAAACCATAATGTGTAACCGTGCTTTCAATTCTTATGAATCGCACAGAGGGGAAGCGCATGAAAAGATAAAATCCTGGATGGATAAGAATCGCCACAGAAAGGTGGGTATGGTACTGTGGGGTATAGGAAATCACGGCGGCGGACCTTCCAGAATTGATTTTAAAAACATAGCACAACTGGCAAAGAAGGAGAAGGACTTCAATATAATTCATTCCACTCCCGAAGCATATTTTGCCGAACTGGATGAGAAAAAGTTGCCGGTATTCAAAAAGACACTTAATCCGAGGTATATCGGATGCTATACATCGCAGATTCGCATTAAACAGTTGCACAGACAGTTGGAAAACGAGTTGTATACAACGGAAAAGATGGCTGCACATGCATCTTTCTTAAAACTTATGAAGTATCCTGCGGACAGGATACGGACGGCAACAAAAGACATGCTGTTTATGGAATTCCATGACATATTGCCGGGCACCTCAATACAGTCGGTGGAAGACTATTCCATAGCTTTAGCGGGACACGGTTTGGATGAATTGGGCAAAGTTAAGACTCAGGCCTTCATTTCACTGTGCTCCGGTCAGAAAAAAGCAAACGAAGGAGAGATTCCGTTGCTGGTATACAATCCTCATCCTTATGAGGTACCGTATATTGTCGAGTGTGAATATCAGTTGGCGGACCAGAATAAAAACAGAAATATATTTGCCAATCCCGTAGTTTACCGAAACGGTAAGAAACTGCCCTGTCAGGTGGAGAAAGAAGACTCCAACTTCAATGTTGACTGGAGAAAGAAATCGGTATTCTACGCTATGCTGAAACCCTGTCAGATAAACAGGTTTGATGTCAGAATAGAGATGATTGATGCAAAACCGTTGCCTAAGGTAAGACAGACAAAGGATATGTTCATATTCAAGACAAAAGAATTGCTTGTTCATATTTCCAAGCTTACCGGAACAATAGATAAGTATGAAGTAAAAGGCATAGACTACTTAAAGAAGAATGCTTTTCTTCCCGTAGTTGTCAAAGACGATGAAAACTCCTGGGCGCACAAGGAAAAGAGTTTCAGAAACACCGAAGGATTCTTCAAAGTCATGGACAAAGAAGAAGGTAATTATTTCTCCGGCATAATTGATGAGAACAAGATTGAAAGCGTCAGAGCAATTGAAGACGGTCCGGTAAGAACTATAATTGAAGCGGTTATGAAGTATGACAACTCCTTCATATGCATAAGATATCATCTGCCAAAGAGAGGTACACAGGTCAAAGTGACTGTAAGAGTATACTGGAACGAGAAGATGAAAATGCTTAAACTGTCAATTCCCACAACAATAGAAAATGCTTGTTATACGGGACAGCAGGCTTACGGTTCGGAACAACTGCTTACCGACGGTAACGAAAATGTCAGTCATAAATGGAATATCCTGTATAACAAAGATTATGCGGTCAGTGTCATAAATGACTGCACATACGGTTCCGATGTGTTGGACGGAGAGATAAGGATTTCGCTTCTCAGATCGGCCGGCTATGCAGCAGGAAAATCCGACTTTTCGGTTAGGAACAAATACATTATGCCGCAGGACAGATTTTCACCGTATATGGATCAGGGGGAAAGACAATACGAATTTTGGCTGGATGCTTCCGAAACAACCGAAAGATTCAACAAAGTGGAAAGAGAAGCGGCTGTATGTAATGAAAAACCCATGGCATTATCTTTCTTCCCGACAGGTGCCGGAAAGAGGGTGCGACCGTTTGCCATACTGAGTGACGATGTTATCACCATGCCGGTATTCAAAAGAAGCGAAGACCGAAAGGGGTATATAATAAGGTTGTTCAATCCGACCGATACAAAGAAGACTACAAAACTGTCATTACCCCTTTTCAGATGGGAAAGAGAATTCACACTGGACAAGTATCAGGTCAGATCCTTCAGATTTGATGTAAAAACCAAACAGGTTACCGAAACCGATCTTATAGAAAGGGATATATAAAAGGAAGCCTTCGGGCTTCTTTTTTTCCCGAAAAACACAAAAAACCGCCTGCATGTCACAGTGGACAATAATCAGGCCTTGTAGTAAAATGTGTTAGCACCGGGGTGTAGCGCAGTTGGTAGCGCGCATGGTTTGGGACCATGATGCCGCAGGTTCAAGTCCTGTCACTCCGACCAGAAAAGAACGCCGGACCTCTTTCTCGAACGGAAAGCAATCAGCCAGGCGCAGTACAACAAGAGTCTCGGAGACCTGGCCGAAAAGATGGGCTATAAAAATATATAGACAAATCAGAATTTGTGGAGGTGCTAATGAATACTATATGGTCAGATAATGTTCAAGGGATTCAGACTCTTTATCTCAGCCGTAAATTGAGATTTGATGATGTGTTTTTTTGCCAATACAGGGATTCTTTTAATATAGACAAAGATGCAGAATTAAAGATATTAGAGATCGGCTGTGGACCCGGCGCGCTTGCTGAGGCGATGCATAGGTGGTATCCGAATGCTCAAATAACAGCGATTGATCGAGATAGTAACTTTATTTCTTTCGGTAGGCATAATGTGGCAGGCGTTGAATTCATTGAAGGAGATGCAGAACATCTTCCGTTTGCGGATAACACATTTGATGTAACGATATCCAATACAGTTCAAGAGCATATTGAGCCTAATGCTTTTTTGAGTGAACAGTACCGTGTTTTGAAACCGGGCGGTATATGCCTTTGCCTTTCTACAAGAAAGGAATTGTCTTGTATTGCGCCGTGTCTGAAAATCACAAAAGAAGAGGAAGAATTTTGGAAATCTGTTACCTCAGAAAAGATACTGGAAGAATATGGAGTATGCCAATATCCTATGTCTGAAGCGGAGCTTCCTGCTTCTATGGAACAGCATTGTTTTAAAGATGTTACAACAAATTATGCTATTATCAATCTGACTCCCGACAAACCGGAATATTCGGTTACAATGGGGGAAAGAATAATCAAATCAATGCGTCAGACTAATTTGGAGTCTATTGCAATTGCATCAGCACATTCAACAGAGTATAAAAGAGCAATTGATGCAGTAAAGTCTAAGTTTGACGAGCGACTTCGCTTGTACGGCGAGGGAATAAAACAGTGGGACACATCTGTTTTAATTATAATGATTATTCGCGGCAAAAAAAGATAAATTTCAGTTTATCGGGATAGAAAAAAGACAGACAAATCCCGGTTTGTCAAGCAAAACAAAATGACTTTATAATAAAGATAGAAGAAAAGGGTGTTTAAATCTTGATATATTTTGTTGAGCGTCCACTACCTACTTGTCTTATTTTTTCGTTTTCCTTTAATTCTTTTAAGGCTCTTTCTATTGTCCTTTGAGATATGTCAGGACAAAGCATTACAAGATCTCCCTTAGAAAGAGGTTCCAGCGATTTTTGAATAACTGCCAATACTCTTTCAGGTGATGATAATGTCTTATCTCCTATCAGCTTAAATCTATTGTCACACTCTTCATAAGCTTTTAGAATAATCCCCAACATGTATTTAATAAACGGTAATTCGTCATTCTCGCCTGTATGCCATTTTTCACTTGAATTTTGAAGTTCTTCATAGTAAGAATTTTTGCTATCTTCAATCAGCATCTCAATACTTATATATCTTCCGACAAAATAGTTGAATTTATATAAGAGAAGAAGTGTTAATATTCTGCTCATTCTTCCGTTTCCATCGTCAAATGGATGTATGCACAAAAAATCGTGGATAAGAACAGGTATCAAAATAAGCGGTGGAATATTTGCTTCAACGGCTTTTCTATAAGCTTCTACCATTTCATCGAAATACTTTTCCGTTTCAAAACTGCTTACCGGTCTAAATCTTACTTTTCTGTTCCCCAAGCTATCGACTTCAACAATGGTATTATCCATCGTCTTGAACTTTCCCTTATGGTTCACATGGGAAAAAGAATATAATTGATTATGCAGGGTTAAAATATCACTTTTGTTGAATTGGATATAAGGATAATTTTCGTGCACCATATCGAGCACATGCCTGTATCCGGCAATCTCTTCCTCATTTCTGTTCCTGGGCTCGGATTTCTTATTCATTAACTCTACAAGTCTTGTATCGTTGGTATAAATGCCTTCGATAGCATTAGAATACTTTGTACTCTGTACTTTTGCGATATTTATCATCTTCTCTAAGACATCCGGATAATTTACCACATAAAGTTCTTGTTTGCCTTTATACTCGTGAATTTGTGCTATCGTATGATAAATGCTGACCGGCAACGACAGGTTCATCAATTTTAAATAATCGAACTTTCTCAAAACATCACCTCCTGTTTATCATAGCCATTATACCTTATATGGCGTAGATAAATCAATATTGGCGAGATTATTCTCGTCAATATTTAGTTTTTGGCGCATCAATTCTTGTTTTGGCGAGAAAAAAATTCTTTGCCTGCAACTAAAGATGAGTGCTCTTACGGGATTTTTTTAGAAAACTGATAAAATCAATGTTTACAGGCATCAGATAAGCCGCATATTCTTTAAATAGCTAAAGTCTGGAGTATAAAAAGAGATTTGAAAATGCTATGATATACACATGAGGAATAAAAAGAAGGTGACACACCTGAGTATGTGGGAATTTATATTTATAAGGACAGGATTTCCTTTGTAAATCACAATAGACCGCTTCCTCCCGTCACAATTGAAGCTCTTAACCGAGATAGGAGTTTTGACAGGAGACAGTATCTTAATAAAGAACTCAAAGACATGTTCTTTTCGCTGAATTTAATTGAATCTTACGGATCAGGCATAAGGCGGACAAAAGATGCTTTGTTAGAAAACGGTTCCCCCGAGCTTAAGTTTTATCCAGATAATGAGTACAATAACTATACTAATGCGGTTATGGGAATAAATGCGGAATTTTTGAGAGGTTTTAGTGGTAGTACTACCCAAGAAACTACTACTAAAACTACCACCAAAATTACTACGAAACAAGATGATATTATGAAACTAATATCTGAAAACCCTCATATAAGTGCAAGAGAAATGGCGGAACAGTTAAACCTTAGTGTTGATGGTGTGCGTTATCATTTAGGAAAAATGAAAAAAGCCGGACTTATTCAATATGAAGGTTCAACAAAATTAGGTCAATGGATTATTAAGTTATGATTAATCTGCAAAATTTTCGCTTGCAAAGTAGAGAGAAGTGCACATACTCGATTCAAATCAAACAATGCCCAATCTTTTTCAAAACATTCGTAATGCGTTTGCACATGGTAGTTTTTTAGTTCGTAAACACCGTGTTGATAAAGAGTTCTACTATTTTTTAGAAAGTAGAAATCCTGAAAATGAACTTATTAACGCAAGACTTGTTTTGAAAGCAAGTACACTTACTAAATGGATTAAGGTTGTAAAAAAAGTTCTTAAAGAGCAACGCAGCTTTTTATCTGGTAATTCAGGAACCGCTCTTTCATTTGCTTTCTTTAGTTGGTCGGAGTGACAGGACTTGAACCTGCGGCATCATGGTCCCAAACCATGCGCGCTACCAACTGCGCTACACCTCGGCACCACCGTATTTTAATATAATGGCTTATTGTTGTCCACAACAAGCCCAACCTTTGGGTTAGAAGCAGCTTGTTTTACTTGTCAACCGGTTATGCTGCTTGTCTATTCGGTATATGGTAAAGTATAATATAGGCGGTATTTATTTCGGAGCGGATAAGTAAATTACTTCTTTATTACACGAGCGGAGGAAGATAAGGAAAATGTCAAGAAAATCGACAATCAATATTTTAGCAGGGTGTATGATTTTGTTGTCGGTGATGGTACCTCTTATTCAATTCTTCAGGCTATATTTGCATGAAAGATATTTCAGCGGAAGCACTTGGTTTGTTATATTATCGGTTTTGTGTATGATACTTGCCGTATTGCTGTTCGCAAAAAAAAGCGGTTGGGTTTTTGTTATACTTGTTCTACTTATATGTGCTTATGATACATGCGAGGGTATAAGGGTTTTTAAGTTGGACGGAATGAGAGAACTTACAAGTATACTTGAAGACTACAGTAGATTCTCTTCCTATTTTCATTATGTAGTCGGGCCTGCAATATTCAGTCTGATTAGTTTTGTTATCCCGCTTTTATTGGTCGTAAGTGAAATTTCCAAAAAAAAGAATAATAAGTTTGTGATTATATTATCCGTTATTCTATTCGTCATTATTGTTATTTTCTTTTTTAACGCTTTTTACGGCTTTATCAGTAGACTCTTGCGCAGACACACTGTTCCTTTGATGTCCATTATTTCAGAGTTGTTATATCTTATAGTAACTATCTTTAGACCTATAGGTTTGGCATTAGGTGTATTTTGGTATGTCAATAGAAGCGGGAAATATGATAGGGGCATATACAGCCTTTTTCGTTGATGGTGTGTTGTTACGGGGTCCGGAAATACGTACAATATAAACTATTCAATCTTCTGTCACTTTATAATATAATTAGGGCAAGGTGAGGCATTATCAATGAAAAAGCTGGTGACTGTTAACCCACGTAAAAAAATTAAAGAAATGAGGATGCGTTTTTTTGACAGGGAACTGGATTTTCGCGTCAGACTGTTTAATGTGCTTGCTATTGCCGGTACCGCAATCAGTCTTGCCGCTACCGTAGTAAATCTGATTACCTCGATGTGGGTAAGTGCCGCAGTGAGCGGACTGTTAGCCGTACTGTCCTTCGCACTTACATATTTCACATATAAAACGGGAAAATATCAAACCGGATATATCATTACAATCATTGCTATTTTCATGGTTTTCTTTCCCATGCTGTTCTTTACATCCGGCGGTTACAAAGGAGGTACACCTGCACTGTTCATATTCGCAGTGCTTTTTACCACACTGATGCTGGAGGGCAAATGGGCTATTCTTGTGTCGTTCGCCGAAATTGCGGAATATGTTATTATTGCCGTTATTGCATACAAAAATCCTACACTTGTTACATGGTTTGCCACTGAGTGGGAAATGCTTGCGGACATTATTTTTACTACTATTGCGGTATGTATTGCCTGCGGAACTGTTATATTCTTTCATCTTCGAGAATACGAAGCGCAAAGAATTAAGCTTTCGGAACAGAACGAGCAGTTAAAACACTACAGTGAGGCAAAATCGGTATTCTTGACAACCGTGGCACATGAAATAAAAAACCCCTTGAATGCAATCAATTTATATGCACATGATACCGTTGAGTTGCTTGATGAAAAGGATCCCGATATTAATACGATGAGAGCAAATCAAAATACTATTGAAAAAATGGTCTTGCGTATTGACAGGATTGTTGTTGAACTTATGGATACGGTTGCCATTGAACAGGGGCGGCTCTCTCTTGATCTTGCACCTGTGCGTTTATCTCATCTGTTGCGTGAAACGACAGAAATCTATTTTAACAAGAATAATACCGGTGAAAACCGGCTTATTCTGAAACTTGATGAAAAACTGCCTCCGATTGTAGCGGACAGTGCAAGAATAATACAGGTGGTTACAAATTTGCTTTCCAACAGCATGCAGCATACAAAAAACGGATTTATTATGATTACGCTCAAAGGGAATAGCAAAAGCCAGATTGTTTCGGTTACCGATAACGGCGAAGGAATGAGTGAAGAAATAAAAAGCAAAGTATTTGGCGGATATATTTCGGTGAATAAAGAAAAATGGAGACACGGAATAGGACTCTTTGTATCCCGTCAGATAATAGAAGCGCATGAAGGGAAGGTATGGATTGAGAGCGAGTTGGGCAAAGGGACAACGGTATCTTTTTCTTTACCTTATGGAGAAAAAACAGATGAGTAATACAGAGATTACCATACTTATCGTGGAAGACGAACCGGATATTCTGAATATCAATGCACGATTGCTGAAACGTCGCGGATATAATGTCATTACGGCAAGTTCAGCTGAAGAAAGTTATCGTTGTCTGTCATCCGTAACCCCCGATTTGCTCATTCTGGATATAATGCTTCCCGACGGCAGCGGTTATGATATATGTGAAAGGTTTCGCTCAAAATGCGATAATCCCGTCATATTTTTAACCGGTAAAACCCGTATTTCCGATAAGGTGGAGGGATTGAGGTGCGGCGGTGACTACTATCTTACGAAACCGTACAGCTTTGATGAACTCCTTGCAGTTGCGGACAGGCTCTTAACACGTCATTTCGAAGTAAAAGCCAGACAGGGGCAACCGGAATCTGTTACAAAATGCTCCATCACATTGGATTTCCCAAAAAGAAAAGCATTTGTGAACGGCAAAGACGTAAGCTTAACGGCAAAAGAGTTTTCTTTGCTTCTCTATTTAATGGAAAATGAAGATAAAATCCTTTCACCCGACCAATTATATGAGGCTGTCTGGGGTATGCCGTCAACAGCAGATACACGCACAATTCGCTTTCACATAGGCAATCTGAAAAAGAAAATAGACACTGAAAATGCGGACGACTTTGACATTATTTCGGTTTACGGAAAAGGATATACTTTCACCACAAAATAAATTGTGAGTTTTTCCTATTAATTCAAAAAACATACTTATTCCTATTATACTTAGCATAGAGGAATGATTTTTTGCTCTGATTATTATTCCTTCAGAGTAACTGTTTTTTTAGGAGATATTTGTTTGAAAATACTTATTGTATGTCGCGATGCGGAGCTTGCAGCTCTGAGCGGAAAGAGTCTCAAACGAAACGGATACGATGTAACCTGTTTGTCGGATATATCGGCGACTGAATCACTGATTAAACAGAAAAACATTCAGCTTGTTGTTGCGGACATTGAAACGGACGAGAAGGAATGTCTGAAATTCTGCGAGACGGTTAAAAAAATAAGTAATGCGCCTAAACTGCTTTTTATAGGCAGAAGCGATGAGGAAGAAAGCGCAATTTTGAATGCCGGTGCCGATGATTGGATAAAAAAGCCATACAGAACACCGGTTTTTCTTGCGCGTATAGCCGCACTGATGCGTCAGAACGGAGAAGATATAAGAACGGAATCTTGAGGAGGTTTATAAGCATATGAGAAAAAGGTTTATTGCATTTATTCTAACATTGGCGATGATTGCCGGTATGGCAGGTTTTTATCCCGGCATAATTGTGTCGGCAGAAGAAGAAGATACAACAAAATATAATAAATACGGACACGCAATAACTTATTCCGCCCATGAAACACTGCATACCGGCGGTAAACAGGTTAAGTTTTTTGATGCCGGATATACCGCTTGGGGGACAGCGCCGGAAGGTACAGCGAACGACGAAGCAAAATCCATGGAATGGCTTAGCAGCAACGGTTACCTTCTCAACCATTTCGGTAATCGCGGCTCAGCGGATAACAGTAAATTCGGCAGCAGTTTTAACAGCAACGGAGAATGGCAGACAAAACTGAAAGGTCCGAGCAATGTTAAAGAATGGAAAGTTCGGGTTTGGTTTGACGGACTTACCAAACAGGAAGAAAGAGATAAAGGAAATATTTCCGGAATGTATGACAAAGGAGATATTGAGTACTTTTTTGCCTGGGATGTAAAAACCGTTCAGACAAAATGGTGGGGTCAGGACGGTAAGAGTCGTGATGACGGTTATACACAGATTTTCGGTGAAGAGATACACTCCTGGGGAAACCACACGACCGGTTATTTCAAGGAAGATAACAGCGGTCCCTGATTCGGCGATACTGCCGGTTGGAAGAGTGCGGACAAGCTGGACACTCTCTGGTTCAAAGCAACCAGTAATGTGGATGACAATGTGGATTCCGGTTTGTATGCCGCTATGCTTGTAGGCAGAGATATAAAAGGACCCAAGATTAATACCATAAGAGTAACTGCCGATGCGGCAGGAACAAGAGAAGTAACCAACGGTGTAGTATCCTTGGAAACCATTGCAGAACTGGATGCCAAACGTACCATCTATTTTCAGGTAGAGTGGGACGAGCCTGTTTTATACAAAAAACAGAAAGAGGAGAATGCAAATATTGAAAATCTGAAATTGTTTGTTCAGGTAATGGGTATTGCCGGTTCCGGTCAGATAGTGGAAGCCAATTTCCTGAGTTATACATCAACGGATAAAACTCCGAGACCGGTTATGACATTTGAATATCAACTTCCCGACCCGTACAGTTATGATCCCAAAGTTCCTACCGATGAGAACGGATGCTATTATGACTTCAAATGCGTTAATGTATCTATTGATGAGAATAAAGATTTGTGGGAGTGCATATTCGACCTTTCGGGTAATAAATTCGCATCAGTCAATGGAATACAGCCCGATGCTACGAAGAACAAACCGGTTTCAGCTACTTTTTCAAACTATGCCTGTGTGGATTTAAGACCTTTCGGAATAACCGCATTTGAAATTATAGGTGAACGAAACAAGGCGTTTTTGAAAGCATTCCAAAATATTGAAATAAACCTCACATTAAATAAAGCACCCTTTAAGTCATTCACCGAGGATGTTCCTCTTACGGATTATCCGACGATAACCCTTAATCTTAAAAATAAAAACAATCAATACCTTACATTATCACCTAAAGGAGTTGAAACCGGCAAACAAAAGTCGCACATTGTAAAATACGGTTTCAGGCTTACTTCTTACGATGACGATTATAATATACTGGACGGAGATTTTCTTAAGATTACTTCTATTAATTTCAATAATATATCAAGGTTTAAGGACAGAGGCGGCGGCACCTTTATGACTTATATACCGCAAGACAACGGTGTTCTTCAGCCTACGAATATTCCTCCTTTACCTGCAAAGGATAAACTGAAATTAACACCTTCTCCTAACGGCGAGTTTAAAGTGGACTTTATTGCCCCTGTTATAAATACAACTGTAACCGATGAGGGCAGCGGTATTTACGGAATAAAAGCTTTAGTTGACGATATGTCGTTAGATGGAGCAAAAGCGACAATTACAATCAAAGTCGCAGGAAAATCGGCACCGACTGCATTATTGCAATACCAGAGTACTACTTCCGAGAGTTATCAGGATATTCCCGGAGCCTGGAGAAAAGGTGATGCAGGTACAATGAGCGCATCTTTTGTAGCTCCGGTCAGTAAAGAAGGCGGTGTGACTGCGGCATATGCATATTTCAAGTTACCTAATGACTTGGAAACGAATAAGGTGGATATAACCGTTGCCGTAACGGACAATGCGGGTAACAGAGGCACAAACAAATATACCTTGTGCTCCCCCGGCTGGGACGGTTTTGACAGGTTGGCTCCCAGGTCTTTCGCTTACTTTTGGTCGATGACAGAACAGGTTATACTCAAAACTGAAGATATGGATACCGCCACAGAGTACCGGTACGGTTATTCCCTGAATGATCAGGATGCACCCGAATCGTATTCCGACTGGATACCGCTTACGGTCGGAGAGGAAGCTTTAATTCCTCCACCTCCGAATGAAAGCCTGACACCTCAAGAGATAAATGAAAGAGTAGTATGGATAGAGATAAAAGACTCAAATGGTAATACGGCTATTAAGAAGGCTACCGCTCAATACGACAGAACATATGTTGATATTGAAATTAATAGTGCCGATACCCAGACAACTTATGAAGCGGGGCATTATCCCACTGTGGATTTCACTGTAAAGCATGCAAAGTTTTATTGGTACAGGTGGGCTGAAAGACCTGCCCGCAGTGTAGAGAATACCGAAAGTTTAATAGCAAACGATGCCGGTCAAATTGCGATTGTAAAAAGTCAGGGGGCAAATCTGACTTATGGTAATGAGTCGGTACAGAGGACACTCACATTAACGGATAATGCAATAGTGCAAAAAGTGGATCCCGATACTGAAAAGCTTAAGTATGACAGCACTACGCCGGGTAACACCACACGTCCCATCATGTTGGTAATTATTGCGGAAGACGATGACGGCAAGCGGGTCGTAAAAACGGTGGAGTTTAATACTGTATATGCTCCTCCTATGGTTTCCGCAGTTCAAACCCGTTTTTCCACCAATGACAATTCAGGAAAGCGTGTTGACTACTTAAGAGCGGACGGTAAACTGATATGGCCGACCGATGATGACAGTCAATGGCCGGAGTATTCAAAAGGACAGCCGGTTAATACCCCTAATCTTTTCGGTATTGCTCAGGCTGAATTTGTTATCAGTAAAGATCCCGGAACAGGATTTGACCGCATTGATTTTGCAAACAGCTCTATAACTTTGGAGAAGGTTCTTAGGAGCGAATCTCGTATTACAAGCGGTCATGAAGTAGAACGCACTGTTTTAGAGACATGGAAGTTAAACGAATTGACGTTGATAAATACGTCTGAAGGCAATAAACTCGCTATTGTGGATTTTGACCCGAACAGCGAATATATTTCACACCAATATTATGAGTATAAAGACGGAGAATGCTATACGGCATATTATGAATTTGTATGTAATTTAAGTTATACAAACAATTTAGAATCGACAAAAACGCCGATAGCACACTATTTATTCTGCGATATGCCTACCGGTATTCTTTTTGATATAAATTACGATATCGGCTACCCTTATAACATATACGGAAAATACCCGACTGATAATGTCGAGGCGGTTTTTGATAATGATGGAAATGACATAACCGATAATATTCCCGTTTACCCTATCAATACACTGCCTCATGAAGAGGACGGAAACAATATGTATATCCGTTTCAGTGTTCCCGGAGGAGATTACGGCTACCAGGGAAGTGCATATTACAGATCGCCCATGTTAAACATGGTTGATCCTGCTAACACATATAAATTAGCCGTTCATATAGGAACCGATGCGAACAATCTTTCCGATATTGTTCCTATTAAGACCAATTGGGAATATGACTTTTATGCTGCGGTCAGATCGGACAACTATGCGATACCTTTGGAGCTTTTCGGTAATGATGATGAAGTTCGTGAGGTAACTTTATACTACAAATTTGTGAACCCGGAAAGGGGCTCCGAATCACCTGTTTATGTACTTAAACTTCGTCGCGACAATGTTGCGCCGGTATTTGATGTATTTGTATCCGAAACCAATCAAATGGTAAAAGAGGTACTTGTTAAACTTAACTCGGTTTATGATGTACAGACAGGAGCAGACGGTACGGTTTATGAAGATACACCCGAGCATGTATTGCGCTCGGAAATGTGGTTTGAAGCATGGCGAGACATAACCGAAGAAGAATTTGACAGTATACAGGGGGAGGAATATGACCGGTTCAACAATAGAGATGGCAACAAGAAAAGAGAGCCGGGCGGCAGGTATTATGCAAGAGTGAGACCTGACCAAAACGGATTCTATCATTTCATAACCAACGGATATATTTATTTCAGCCTCGAAGACTATGCGGGCAACTATTTTAAGGTTCTGGTTAACGGCAAGGAGGTCGTTCTGCCTACAGAAGGCGGTGAAACAGACATGAACTGCTACCACATTACCAATGTCGATTGTGAACCGCCCGCTTTTGTTACCGATCCCGTATTTGCTGCGGGTGACGGGAAGTTTACTCTTACGGCAAAAGCGGATCAATCGGTTAACAGGGTGTATCTGAAGTTTGACGACACATACTCGGAATATATTACCGGTTCCGATGCACCTGCAGGTATTGCTCTGTATGATATAAAGAGGGTGCCCGGTCTGTTAAGCGGAGCATTTAATGCGACGACCGGAGATATTAACGCTGAAATATATGTTAAGTACTCCGATACCGTTAAACTCACTTCCGTTACCGTTATAATCGAAGATGCCGCCGGTAACCGGACCGAGTCTCCGTATGTTTTCGGTGAACCGATAGCGGGCAAAAAAGCGGAAATAACAAACCCGCAGAATGCCGACGGATTACCTGTATATAACTACGGCGAGACACTTACCTTTAATGTACCGGTTAAGATTGTAGGTTTGAGCGGCAATTATGCAACATCACACAACAATCTTGCAATATATACAAACGGAAAAACAAGTATCAGTTATATCAACCTGTTCGGTGATACCGAAACAAAAGATATCTATGCCAATATTTTCGAATCGGCATTTGCACACACTTTGAAGTTCTATTCAAATAACGTGGAAATATCACCTGACACACCTGTAAATACCGATGTTACCGTGAAGATTGACACAAGCAAAACTTCCAATCTGACAGTCGAAGGCGGAATCAGCGAAATTAAAGCTGTTACGAACGGTTTATTGACCTATTCTCTTACCAATACGGAATTAGGGCAGACTGAAACATTCAGTATTCCGATAGTGAATATTGACAGAACGGCTCCCGATGCAAGCGTATCACTGGAATTGGAAACAGAAACGGATATTCAAACCGGTGCTTCACTTGTTTATTCCGCGACATATGTGATTTTAGGCTACTCGGAAGATGATGTAACCTTGATAGCCAATGCGGACGGATCGGCACCTTCATATGTCACTTTTGATGCAAATTCGGTGAACAGAACATACACATTCCGTTTCCGTGATGCAGCGGGAAACGAAGGTTCATATACGGTGGATGCTTCAAATATAGTATTTACAGAAAGGACCGATAAGAAAATAGCAGGTTACCGTCTGACATATACCGTACCTTCCGATAACGGTTTCAGTACCTTGGGACAGTTCAAAAAAGGTGAAGAAATAACCGGCCTCGGTTTGGTTAACATGGCAGTATCGGTAAGAATAGAGACACTTAACGCAGCCGGTGATGTTGTTTCATCTATCATTACCGCAAATGACGGCTTACCGCAAGGTGTATCGGTATATAACAAGCAAAAACTTGTCATGTTCACTACGGAAAGTGATGAGGACAGAGTTGTTAACTTAACCCTTACGGGTACGGGCACGGATAATGATTTTACCGTTCCGGTTAAGCTTTGTGCAAATACAATGGACTTAACCGCTCCTTCCGGCACCGTTTATTACAAAGCGGACGGTCTCAATGTTAAGGCATATCTTGTCACACAGGATACCGATATTAGAGACGACGGTATAAGTGTAACGGGCGCAAAGACCGACGGAACACCGTTTGAACTGAAGCAGGATGTCGACGGATACTATGTCGAACTGGATATGAACGGTACAGGTAAGTTTGTTCTCATGGACAAAGCCGGAAATGTAGGAAATGTTCTTATTGCCGTTTTGACCATTGATACCGAAGCGCCGAAAGTTGTACTGGAGGGTTGGCAGAGCATCTTTGATGCAAATGCAAGCGATAAAGAACTTCTGAGACAACTTCTTGAAACACCCACAAACAGTTCCATAAAAGTGTTCATTACATGTAATGAAATGCTGAAGAATACAGAAGTAACGGCTTACGAAAATGATGAAACTACCAATGAGCTTCAACCTACAGATGATTATGTTACAGCTGTTACAAGCGGACCTACGGTGGTTGTGGAATTCAAGCAGAATTGCCGTGCTAAACTGGTAATCTATGACTTAAGAGGTAACGGGCTGACACTGTGGCGTCCGGATGACGGACCTATTGCCTCAATTGACAAAGAAACTCCCAAACCTGCAGCCGGTTATCCTGAACGTAATATAATTGATAATAAAGAAGAGATTAAGTACGTTTTTGCAAACGGCGAGCCGGTAATGTTGTTGCAGAACCATGAGAACGGATACAAAAACCAACACACTATTACATTCGAGGAAAACGGTCCGCAGACACTGAACTTTGCCGACAGAGCGGGTAACGTATATACCGACCATCTGGTAATATCGCAAATTGACGATCTCGCTCCCAATGTTAAGGTAAGTCTGGATTTTGTCGGCGAGGGAGCTGTGCTTTCACCTAAAGACAGTTACAAGGCCGGAAATGTGTATACATCTAAGGATGTACGTATTTTGCTTAATGTTACCGATGAGGGAACTAATAACGAAGGACTTGTTGTAACGGCAAAAACAAGATTAGGCGCTTCACTTGCTGTTAATAAAGAAGCTGTTACGGCAAACGAAAAAGACTATAACTACAACTTTGTTGTTACCGAGAACGGCTCCTATGAAGTTACCGCAACCGACAAATGGGGCAATAAAAACGTCTTCTGGACAAATGTTTCGGTTATAGACAGAGAAGGTCCTACCGTGCGGGTAGTAGGTAATAATGTAATTGTCTTAGCGGGAACCTCCGCGGAAGATGCTAAAGAAAGCCTTTTGGAACTGACAACCGCTTTTGATACACAGTCGGGAGCCAATGCTCCTTTAAGTGATAAGATGCAAAATGTAAATGACGGTGTAACGCTGGCAGTTGATTTTAGTAATGTGAATTTCAATGTTGCAAATAAATATATCGCAACCATTACAGCTACCGACAGACTGGGCAATGTTACCAATAAGAATTGCACGGTCAGTGTTGTGGAAAACCTGTTTACCATTAACTTGGACGGCATGAAAATCTATGCATTTGACACGGTCACCGGAGCAAAAGGTAAACATACCGTAGACGATACGGATGAAACAACAAAGTACTATTATTCTGCCGGGTATAAGACCTTGGCGGAGATGAAATACGCAAAAGCATTTAAGCCGGAAATTGGCTTCTACGCAACGCAAGACGGATACTACACTATTATGGCTAAAGATGTTAATAGAAATATGTATCTGATTTATTTATTTATATATTAGAAACGGAGGTATAAAGTAACATGTTTAAACGTTTTATATCCATAATTTTGGTCCTTTCCGTTATACTTGCTCTAATTCCTGCCGGAATTGTTTCCGCCGCGGATGATGACTTAACGGAAATATCCAACCAGTATATTAAGGTTATTGTGAACAATAAAAACGGAGGATATGTAATTTCCACGCTGGAGGGGGATATCCTGAAAAAAAGCGATAACAATGCTTTTCTTACTCACAGAGGCGAATATTATGATACTTCATTCACTTCGTTTAAAGTAGATAACGATGAATATGTGTTCGGAGAAAAGTACGGTTTTTTAGGCTTGCAAAGTAACTATGCCGTTACCGAAAAAGATGTAAACGGTGCTTTTATAAAAAGCACCTGGAGCATCGGGGACTTTGTATTCGAGCAGGTTATTACACTTATTAACAGTGAGGCATCGGAGCAGCTCGGAACTGCAATGATTAGCTATAATGTTAAAAACGAATCAGCCGCTGCCAAGAGCGTACAGAGCCGTGTTCTTATAGACACACAATTGGGCTCAAACGATTACGGCTACTATGAAATACCCAATCAGCATCTCGGTCAGGGCTATGAGTATTTCGAGTTTGAAAGAACCTGGGACTCCAAGGCGGACCCGACAATCAAAATGCCGGCCGACTATTTTGTAAGAGATAATCCCTATTCCTCGACTATCGTAGCATATGGTGTAAACAGTGTTTTCACGGAGCAAAAACCGTATAAAATGACCTTTGCACACTGGGCAAATATTGCACAAACGGTATTTGACTATGAGCCTGTTACAACACTGAACTTTACCAATGATGCCAATAAGAAAAAGACTGCGGACAGTGCCGCCGCATTGTACTATGACCTGGGTGTTATTGAACCGGGTAAATCCAAAACATTCTCCACCTACTACGGTGTTACCGCTAACCTGAAGAATAAGGATAACAAGATTATTATCAATACAACGGCCCCGTCAAAGTTGGAGTTTACGGATGAAACACGTACAGCTTATGTCGGTACGGGAAATGTGGATGATATTGTCCGCGTAAATGTAAATGTAACCAATCCTCTGTATGCGGAAAAAGACTATAAAGAACTTGCGGTTGTTGTATATGCGATAGGTTTTACCCCGCTGCGTATAACCACCGGCGGCTCCTGGATTGAATATAGCAATATCAGTCCGATGTATTCATATATCACCGACTTCAAAAGCGGCGATAATACCGTAACATATTTTGATTTTAAGTTTACACCGCAAGAGCGGGCACAGTTAGGTACCTTCATTATCAAGGTCTTCGACATTGACGAGGATGTCAACGAGCTGGGCTCCTATGCTGAGGATTATTGTCTCGGCACAACCGAGAACCATATCATAATACCGGGCAGGGATTCCACCCTTCCCACCATTACACTGGCCGGACTGGCTCCCGATATCGTTTACAATCAGGAGACAAGGTATATTACTGTTACTGGACAAGGTATGTCCTTCTTCAGAAGTGATTTGTTGGAAAAAATTGTTTTTGTAGGCGACAACGGCAGAAACTATGAAGTCTCGCCCCAAAATATCATTTTTGACCAAGCCGATCCAGAGAAAATAAGTATAATGCTTACCGGACATATGTACATGGGAAGATATCAGTTGCATTTTAAGTGGAAAGACGATAAAACAGGCCAAGGCGTGCTGCAAGGTGTACCTTCCGACTTTACATCGGATGCAATGTATGTTCAGATGTCGGGTGATCTCAAGTATAAGAATGATTTCTACGGTATTGTTACCGTACAGCGAGCGGGAAATAATAAGTATAAAGTTGTACCGTATAAAGACGAAGATGCATTAAGAGATGCTCAGATTCCGTTTAATGATTTGTTGCTTACATTCAAGGGCCCCCTACTGCAGGAACAGTCCAATAAAAATCTTTATCGTTTATCCGGTCAGGGGCAGAATATAACCATAAACTATGCACTTTGGTACCATGGAAGCGATTTGACTATTGAACAGAAAGATAACGGAACCGTTGAAGTGCTGATGGACGGAAAAATAAGAACCATGGGTGCAAACACTATGGTGCGGGACGGTACAGCGGTATTTCGGCTTAAGGCCGGTGTCGAGTACCTTGTTCCTCTGTATGACGAACGAGGTATAGTGCAGGAGGACGGATCACTTGCAGTCGGGCAGGACTTTATTGAGCTGAAATGGGATAATGCCATGGATGTTTTAACCACAATCGGCGGATTCCTTATCGATCTGAAATACGGTGTTTTAGGAAGAATGCAATATGAGGACGGGACAATAACCAATGTTATATCTTTCGGCGGAGGCCTTGATCTCGGATTTATTACACCGGGCGGTGCCAAGGTTGCAAGAGAGAACAGAAATGCCGCTAAAAACTGGAAAACAAAGGGTTCGGAAGTGGAATATAAAGATGATGACGATATGTATTCATTCGGACTGGACTTCGATGATGCAACCGGTGAGATAAAGACCCAGACTTATGAAGAAGATATTGAGCCTGAAACAAAGGAAGCAAAACGTATTTCCGCAGGTGTACATGTGTATGATGTACTCTTCGGAGGCAAAAAGCCGGGATATCTCGGTATTAACATGGAGGCATACTTTTCATTGCCGCAGATTGTGGCTTTCTTACCCAAAAAAATAGGTGCAAACTTAGCTATTAATACCGTAAACGGTTATAAAGTAGGTATTGATGCGGAGGTTAAAGCATTTAATGTTGAGATAGAGTTCGCACTTGTTATTATATCGGCACCTAACGGAGCACCTATCCCCGACAAGCTGTTCCTTTCGGTCGGAGGATTTGAGCCGGGCTATAATATAGACGGATTGACTGTTTTCTGGCTGACGGGAGCCGGAGGCGGAATAGACAATCTGTATGATACCATTTACGGTAAAGACGGTATACCGCCTCTTACAATTTTACTCAACATTCAGTTTGATATATCCAAGATATTAACGGGTAGTGCGGATTTGGAGCTTTCCCTGCGCTATATCAAAATAACCTTTGACGACTTGAGTATCAAGAAGATTAAGGATGCCAAGTTTATTGACGGCGGATCCATTGCCATAGGCTGGTACCCCAACTTCTTCTTTAACTTTACCGGTGCGGTAACTTTCCAACAGATAATGACCGGAAGATTAACAATATCCGCTGCGGCAGGTAAGAATATTGACGATTTTGTGGAATTTGTCTTAAGGGTTTCCATAGGACTGCCCAAATGGATTCCCATTGTAGGCGGTATGGAACTGGCATCGGCGGAACTCGGAGGCGGCAGCGAGAAGGTATGGGGCTCAATTGAGCTGTTGCAGCTTATAAAAGTAGGATTCATATATTATTGGGGAGGAAAGGTGGAATTTACAGCCGGTGATATAGACGGAGGTGAGAACTTCGCAGCAATGTCTTCAACCGATGATCCCGGTGTAAGAAGAACCAAGATGATGTTTAACCGTATGATTTCACCCAATGAAGTCGGAAAGGATCCGAAGACCGGTGAAGTACAATATGCAGCTGTAGGAACCAACCTTTCATATGCGGCCGGAAGCACGGCTGTGGACGATTTTGAACAAAGATTAGCCGCTTTCAATAATATAAACAATTTGAGAAACACAGGTATGCGTAGAAACTTAAGAGGTCCGCAAGCATTAAATACCGAAATATACACTAACACCGAAAGAACCAGTCACCTTATCAAATTCGGTGAAGCCTGCGACTATATCCTCACTGTCAGCCGCGTAGACGGTTCGGATTTAACGGTACAGGATCTACAGGCGTGTATGACAGTTAAAAAGGGCAATGCCGTATATCCTTTAAGTTACTATATCGCTCCTCCTCACAATGCTTCGGATGATGTAAAAGCGGCAGCTCTCAAAAATGCCAATGTCAATGTTTCCGGAAAAGCGGCAAATATCGTTATACCTAAGGCAGATGCTACGGAAAACTTCCTGATAGAATTTTCCGACAACAACCCTTACGATGTCAGCGCTCTGAAAGTAAACCCGATAGCAAAGCTTACAACTTATAACGCTACGGTTAACGGGAATGTTTTGAATGTTACATGGAACGGAGAAGGTATAAGCGATACTGCAACCGTTGTTATATCCGCTCATGACGGTAATAAAGATAACAGCATTATACTCAACCCGAGAGTAATAAAAGCTAACGAGTACAGTGCCGCAATCACGATACCGGAAAAAATGTCCAGCGGGGAGTACAACATTGTTATTGCATTGAGCGAAGAAAATGTTTCATATGATACATATGATGTCGGAAAAGTTACAATAACAAACAGCAAGGCACCCGGTGCCCCTGACAGTGCAACAATGGAAAACTGCGGTAACGATAAGTTAAGAATAAATGTTGCAACCGCACAGGATAACTTTGACGGATATCTTGTCGAAGTTTACGAAGACGGACTGCTTGCCGACACGGGACTGTATTTTGCCAAAGGCGAGGAAATAATTGTCGGAGGATGCTATATGATGCCTGTTCTGGATGAAAACGGCAACCCGATTCCGATAGGCGGTAATGATAAATACGGAAATCCTTTAATACAAACCGTTCCGGTAGGTTATACTCCGGGCAAATCCTATGTGGCTAAAGTCCGATTGTGCAATATTGAGAAGGATGCGGACGGCAACGACTTATATCACTGCAGTGCATATGCAACAACCGGTTCAGTGGTGTTAAAAGGAGAAACACCGCCCGTTATTACTATCGGATACGACAAGGCGACAGGAGAGATTAAGGTAACATCCGATGTACCGGTAGTAGGCGAAATGTACATTAACGCTGCTACACAAAACGGAGAATGGTATGAGTATAAAGAAATGTCTACGGAAATTTCGCAAAGCGTAAATCTTCCCGACGGAGAGCATACAATAGAATTCCACGCAACCGATGCAGACGGCGACAAGTCCATTACCACGGAAATAATAAACATTGATACCACACCTCCCGTTATCTTACTTGCCTTACCTCAAAACGGCAGTTTCTTTGACGGTGACAGTGTAACGGTAGTAGCGACAGCGGACGAGGATGCGACATATACCTTCAAGATAAACGGTAAGGTTGTTGCACCGGAGGAGGATAAGATTTTTACCGACAGACTGATGAAATGTACGTTACCTCTCGGTGAAGCTAAGAATCTTTCCAGAATTCAACTGGATATTACCGGAAGAGATGCCGCCGGAAATGAAGTGTTTAAGACTCTGACTCTGTTGAACAGAAAACTTTCGGAAATAAAGTCAATCAGTATTGAATGTCCTGACAAACCGGTAATAAAAGGTAAGCTTACGCTTGCAGAGGGTGAAACTGCGCAACTCAAAGTGTACGGAAAGACGGACAATGAGAAGATTGATATTACCAATCTTCCGGGAATTACGTTGAAAGTAATGAGCGGAACGGCGGTATCAATGGACAGAGCAACCGTCACTGCGGGTATTGTAGGGCAATCGCTCATATATGCCAAGTTCGCATTGGGCGGAAACGATGCTCTTTATGACGGTATTGTTGTGGAAGTGTCGGATGAAGCATTGGTTTTCACAGGCTTACAGGAACTCCTTGCGGAAGCAAAACAGATTAAGAAAGACGGCTTAACGGATAACACCCGGAATGAACTTGAGAATGCTATAAACAGCGCAGAACAGATTATTGTGACGGAAGGCATACATCAGAGTGATATAGACAACGCCTCCACAGCTCTTTCCAATGCTCTTGCAAAGGTCAAAGCGGAGATTTCAGCCAACAGTACGCCTTATTACTACATTTCCTTTAATCCCAACGGCGGAAGCAATGTCAGAAGCCAACGAATAGATTACGGAAAAACAGTTGCCGAACCGACAAATCCCGTAAAAGCCGGATATACATTTGAAGGCTGGTATACAGATACAACCTTGAAGACACGTTATAACTTTGCCAAGGAGGTTACAAGTGCCTTTACACTTTATGCAAAGTGGACTAAGAATGAAGAGACACAATGGTATGATCAGTTTACGGATGTTGACGAGAATGACTGGTTCTATGAAGCTGTTAAGTTCGTATACGAAACAGGTTTGATGAGAGGTATTTCCGATAAAGAATTCGCTCCCGAGCTTCTTGCCACAAGAGCAATGTTTGTAACGGTTATACACCGTATGGAAAGTGAACCTGAATCGCAACCTTGCCCGTTTACCGATGTGCCCAAGGGCAGTTATTACGAAAATGCGGTTGCATGGGCAGCTGCAAACGGCATTGTAAACGGTGTGTCCGAAGACAGTTTTGCTCCCAACAACAACATAACCCGTGAACAGATGGCGACCATGATTTACCGTTATGCAAAATACAAAGGACTGGATACCTCGGTTGTTGAGGAGACGAATATAGCCTCATATGACGATTACAACAGTATTTCTCAATATGCAATCGAACCGGCCAAGTATGTTGTGGGAACAAAGATTATGATAGGAAGAACCGAGACAACCTTTAATCCGCTGGAGTACACGACAAGAGCGGAAATGGCAACGGTATTAATGCGTATGCTGGATAAAATGAATTAAGAATAAAGTAATACTTAAAGCCGCCTCCCATAGTGAAGGCGGTTTTCTGTTGACTATTTTTATCGGAATACTGATATAAATATGATACTATATTGTTTGAAACGGATTTTTAGAAGAGGAGAGCAAGAGGTGCAACCGAAATCCACTAAAATCATATCAATAATATTACTTTTCTTCATGGTTATCTGCTTGTCTTCCTGCGATAAAGTACCGCAAGTGACCGAATATTGTTCCCATGAAGTTGTTATAGATAAAGCGGTGCCCGCAACCTGTACCGAAACCGGTCTGACCGAAGGAAGTCATTGCTCTTTGTGTAATACCGTTTTGGTGAAACAGCAAGTGATACCTGCGGAAGGACACAGCAGTGAAGAATATGATTTTGATATTGAAAACCATTACGGATATTGTCTGAAATGCGGTAACAGATTCACTGAAAAACACGATATGGACCCGGAAACAAAAAAGTGCAGTAAGTGTGATTTTGAAACCGTTACCCCTCCGCCGTTTCCTTCGGGATACATTACTAAAGAGCATACAACTATTGAAACAGAACACTTTATATGTGAAATTGATGCGGATACTTATATTATAGATAATCTGGAATATTATCTGGAAACCCTGTTTGATGCACTGGAAGTTGTGTCGGGATTGTCCTTTAACACGGCAGAACTGGGCAAAATTCTTGTTGAAGTAAAAAAAGCCCAAGCGGTGGACGGGTATGTGTCGGAAACCCATATAGCATATGCATATTTCAATCGTATAGTTATCAGTACCGGTGATTTGTTTATTTCCGGAGGACATGCCATAGCTCATGAACTGAGTCATATACTTCAGAATCATAATTGCGGTTGGAATTTCCGAAGGATACTGCCGGAAGGGTTTGCGGTATATACGACATATAAAGTGACAAAATATATGGAAGAGAATTATCCCGATATAGCATACGCACTTGAAGCGGCGGAAAATAATATGAGAAATGAGAAAATAAGTGCAGAAGGATATAAAGAGCTGTATTCCAAACCGCTTTCTTACTGGCAGGAGAACCATTTACCGCATTCAATGAGTTCCGATTACGCAATAGGTTTTCGCCTTATGAAATATCTTGACAGTGTTTACAACGATTACTCGTCCTGGATAACCGAATATCAGAAAGTAAATCCGTTCACACCGGATGTTTCGGATGACAGATTGGATATAAGGGAGATTAATCGTGTACTGCCTATGACATACGGAGAGTATGTGGAAGCTAATTTTTATACCTGGTTGAAGCGAAATGAAGGCTTTTTTGAGGAAAAACCTGATAATACTACTGACAGGACACATCTTTCCTATATCAATATATATCCGAAGTATAACTACAGGTTAAGTGCAATGTGTTTTGAAGGGTTTGAGTATCAGGATATATATTTTAATATAGACCAGTTGAGAAGGTATATAACCGAGTATAAAGGGGATAAGCTCGGTAATTTCCGATTCTTTTTTGGCGCTCTTGAGCCTACGACAATAAAGCTATATGATTCCGAAGGCAATCTTATTGCAAAGCATTTCAGTGAGACGGCAGTCGGCACATATTCACTTGAGGGTGTGGGGTTTATTCAATTTGTCGGCAGAGGAACAATTATGAGGTTTAATATATCAGGTTTTGCAAGTATTGAGTAATGAATATTTAACAGGGAGAAAATCATGACGGAAAAAGAAAAATCACATGCAGGTATGCTCTATCAACCGGGAGATCCGGAACTGGTAGCGGACAGAGATGTAACGGTACAGAAGTTGTATGAATATAACAGAATACATCCGTTAGACAGAGAAGCGAAAAAAGAAGCGATAAAGGGAATATTGGGTAAAACAGGGAAGAATTGCGTAGTGGAACAACCTCTTTTCTGCACTTACGGATACAACACGACGGTGGGTGATAATTTCTTCCTTAATGTCAATTGCAGGCTGATGGACAGCGGTAAGATAACAATAGGAAATAATGTTTTCATTGCCCCCGATGTCTGTATAATAACCGAAGTACATTCAATGATTGTCGAAGAGCGCATACAGGGACTGGAATACACATATCCGGTAACAATAGGCGATAATGTATGGATAAGTACCGGTGCTCATATACTGCCCGGAGTTACCATAGGAGATAACAGTGTAATAGGTGCCGGAAGTGTGGTTACAAAGGATATACCCGCCAACTGTCTGGCAGTAGGTAATCCCTGTAGGGTTATACGTAAACTGAATGAATAATTTATTTATTCCAGAACAACCGAAGCTTGAACATAGTCAATCACCATCTGTACCAATACAGTCATTTTAAGATAGTTTAACCCGTATACTTCTTCATACTGCGAATAGTCATCCGTATTCATGTAATCTATAAAATACCGGGTGACATCATCGGCTGTTGCCTTTATCTTTTCCTTTTCCGCAATCGCCTGGGTTATAAGGTGCATCTTGGATACATTTATATTATCCTCTTTATACTGTTCTAAAAGTGCCTGCTGATTTTCCACATTCAGGTACTGCTGTAAAAACTCCTCCAGTGTAACCTGGTAATAGTCCGCATAGTCCTGATAGTATTTAATAACGGCAGTGTCCTGATAATCGGTTATTATTTTCGGTATCTCCTTTACCGTGCTGTTGGCATGAAGATATTCCTGAATATAGTCGGCTATTTTGGCACTTTGTATATCCTTATACACATCCGCCTTCATTTGTTCGACGGTTGTCCATCCCTTTGTCTGGCTGAATGTTGAATTTATAAAAGCATCGGTAAGCTCCGGAATTACCGATTCCACTATGTGGTTAATTGTTACGGTAAATACCGCATCTTTTCCGTTAAGTTCTTCCTTCCCGTAATTATCGGGAAAAGTTACCTCAATATCGAAAGTTTCTCCGGGGCTATGTCCTACAAGTTGCTCAAGAAAATCATCAATGTAGCTTGTAACGCCTATTGTCACCTCGGTACCTGCACCTCCGGTGGAACCGCCTTCAAAAGCTACTCCGTCGATTCTGCCAACATAGTCTATATTGAGTGTGTCTCCGTAAACAACCGCTCTGTCGGTTACTTTTATAGAAGATGCCTGTTCGGAAAGCAAACTTTCAATGGCAGACTGTAATTCGTCATCCGATACCGTATGTATGTCCTTGGGTACCGTAATACCTTTATAATCACACAACTCCACATATTTCAAAGCCTTTACACCGCGCCAGTAACCGTTATTATCGAGATCTCTGCTGAAAGTGAAATCCTGGTTTTTGCTGTTACAGCCTGAGAAAGCAAAGGAAATCATCACTGACAGTATAAGTAATATAATCGGTAATCTTATCTTTTTCATTAAGTCCTCCATATCCGTGAACAACACGTCGTAGAGTATTATACCATGTTTATACGGAACTTTTCACTGCTGTTAAGCAAGATAGTTAAACGGATAGCAAAACGGTGACGGCTTGTTGAATAAAACACCGTTTTACGGTATAATTTTTTCATAATCAAAGCAAAATAGGAGGTGTATTGTGTCAGTAGCAGCAGCATTCATTTTTCCGCATCCTCCGCTTATACTTCCGAAGATAGGAAAAGGTGAAGAAAAGAAGATACAGAAGACCATAGACTCATATAAAGAAGCCTGTAAAACCATAGCACAGTTGCAACCCGATACTATTGTTCTGGCATCCTCGCATTGTGCCATGTATTCCGACTATTTACATATTGCGGACGGTGAATACTTTGAATCGGATATGGGAAGATTCGGTGCCGCATCTATATCGGTGCGGACGGAATATGATAAGCAGTTCAGAGATAAACTTCTTAAAATTATTTCCGAACAGAATATACCGGCAGGTACCCAAGGTCGGGAAATCCCCGGAATGGACCATGCAAGCGTAATTCCGTTGGTTTTTCTGAATGAAGTATACAGAGATTATAAGCTTATAAGGATGGGAATATCCCTTCTGCCTTTTGAAATCCACTACAAGTTGGGTATGTGTGTTGCAAAGGCGGCGGAATTGCTGGGGAGGCGTGTTGTTTTCATAGCAAGCGGTGATTTATCGCATAAACTGAAAGTGACTGGACCGTACGGATATTCAAAGCAGGGAGAACAATATGATCAGATGGTCACCGAAGCCATGGCAAAGGGAAATTTCGCGAAATTCATGGATTTCTCGGAGGAGTTTCTGGAAAAAGCCGCCGAGTGCGGACATCGTACCTTTGTAATTATGGCCGGTGCACTGGATAAAAAAACAATAGAACCTAAACTCTTATCTTACGAAAACACTTTCGGTGTAGGATATGCGGTAGCATCTTTTCTTGTTGAACAAAAGGAAAAAGAAGTTAGATTGGATATGTATGTGGCTTTGGCAAAAGCTTCCGTGGAATATTATGTGAAGAATAAACGGATGCTCAAAATGCCGCCCGACCTGCCGGCCGAACTGACAGCAAAACGTGCCGGTGTGTTCGTAACACTGAAAAAAGACGGCGATTTGAGAGGATGCATAGGGACAATTTCGCCCGTTACCGAAAACATTGCGGAAGAGATAATAAGGAATGCGGTCAGTTCCTGTTCTCATGATCCCAGATTCTTTCCGGTGCGTGAAGAGGAATTGGACGCACTGGAATATAGTGTCGATGTTCTGAAAGAGGCGGAGAGGATTGACAGCATAGACCAACTGGACGTAAACAGGTACGGAGTCATCGTTACATCGGGCTACCGAAGAGGATTACTGCTTCCCAACCTGGAAGGAGTGGATACCGTGCAGCAACAACTGGCAATAGCGCTGAGTAAGGCAGGTATAGCCAGCGGTGAGAAATTTGAAATGGAGAGATTTGAGGTAGTAAGGCACAAATGAAGATAAAATGTCCCATATGTCCGAACAGTTGCATGCTTTCGGAAGGGCAGGTCGGGTTATGCCGTGCCAGGATCAATAAGGATGGAAAGATAATATGCGAAAACTACGGCAAACTCACAGCCATAGCACTGGACCCGATTGAAAAAAAACCTTTATACAGATTCTTTCCCGGAAAGATGATACTGTCGGTGGGAAGTTACGGATGCAATCTCAGATGTCCGTTCTGTCAGAATTATGATATATCAATGGCGGACGACAGCAAGGTAGGAACATATCAGACGCAGCCCGATTATCTGGTGGATGTGGCTTTATCAATGAAAGACAGGAATAATATAGGGATTGCCTATACCTATAACGAACCTTTGATATCCTATGAGTATGTTAAAGATTGTTCCGTTTTAGCCCGTGAGAAAGGGCTGAAGAATGTGCTGGTAACCAACGGATATGTCTGCAGGGAGCCTTTAGATAATCTTCTTCTTTATATAGATGCAATGAATATAGATCTTAAGGCGTTCAATGAGGATTTTTACCGCAAGATAGGCGGTGATTTGGAAACGGTAAAAGACACAATTGTCACAGCCTCAAAGAGTTGTCATGTTGAGGTTACCACTTTAGTTATACCCGGTGAGAATGATTCCGTGGAAGAGATAACGAGTGCAAGCAGATGGATTGCAAGTATTGATGAAAATATTCCGTATCATATCTCCGCATTTTATCCGAGATATAAGTATTCCGATAAAAGACCTACATCCCGAAAATCGGTATACGACCTTGTAGAAGAGGCGAAAAAATATCTTAAATATGTGTATCCGGGTAATTGCTGAACACCGGTAAAGCATATTTTTCCCTTTTTCTGATGGGATTTTTAGCGGTTTTTTTGTTTTCGGCTTCATATTTTTAAGAAAGTGAAAAAAAACCGCAAAAACTGCAAAAGTTCTTATTTACAATTTTTACATACTGTGATAATATTATTCTACAAGAAAGGCAAAATACCCGAAAGGGTGTGACGCAAAACTATAGGGCCGTATGAAAAGTAATAGGCAGCCAGTTGCAATTATATTATTTGCAAAGGCTGCTATTGTTTTTGCAAAGATGGAGGAATAATGAAAAGGAAATTGCTTTCAGCGGGAATCAGACTGGCGTTAGGGCTTGTAGCCGTGGCCATCGTTTCCTATTGGTGGTTTTCCGATGCATGGTTCGCTCAAAGTGAAAAAGTACAAGCAAACGGCGTTGAGTTAAGTGCGATGGTGCCTTTGACCGTATACATATCCGGCAGTCAGGATGAAAGACTGTCTCAGCAACTTACTTTCTCCATGGCAAACTTTGAGGAATTGGGTTTCTCAAGCTTATATGATTACGGAGTTAATATCGTATTAAGACCTTCTTCCTCTTTCGACGGAAAAAATTTCTGGTTTGCCAGGAAAGTACAGACCGACGGTTCAGCCATAACTGATCCGGAAACCGGTACAAAATATGCCGCTGTCGGACAGAATGATAAGAAATTTTGCATGGAAAAAACCGTTTATTTGGTTACTACGACAGAAGCACATAGTGATATAACGGCACTTGACTGTTTTGTAAGCAAAGTTGCAATATCCGGTCTTACCGACAATGAACTTTATAAAGCGGCAAGGATATCACTTTCGGTGACGGATGACCTTGGTGTTGAAACAACATATATATACAGATATGCCGCAGACGGTACCGATACCTCCGGTGCTGCATTGCCGGTAACCGGTATAAATACAATAAGCGGGAGCGATCCGTCAATCGCTATGGGAATATATGAGAGCGGGCAGGCGGGAGCATTGCCGTTTAAACTCATATGTGCGAATAGCGGTACAATCAGCGTAAGAGAACTTACTATAAGAATTTGGTTTGAAGGCGAAAATGCTTATGCGGTAAGAGCACATGCGGGAGGGGGATTTGCATTTGAACTGGAGTTCACACTTGTAGATCCCGCATAAGGAGATTAATTGATGAAAAAAAAGAAAATTTTCAAAATTTTATACACATTCATATCGGTAATTTTCATTGCTTCCGCAATAATAACTACAATTATGATTTTAAGCTTTGATATGCAATATGCATGTCCCAAATTCGGTAACCATATATTGGTTAGCGTCAATGATTCTGAGCTTTCCCCTAAGATTCTAAAAGGCAGCGCTTTGTTGTCCGATCTGAAATATGATAAGGTGGAGAAGGGTGATTATGTGATAATAACCACCAAGAGCATGGCAGGAATACAATATTCGGTCAGACATCTGGAAAGTGTGGAGGATGAATATTATCTGGTCTCGGGAACCGAAGGCAGAGGTCCGTTTTATGTTAATAAAAGCAGTGTCATAGCGGTGAGTAAAATGCAGATATACGGTCTCGGAGGATATATAAACATAATGAGGACCCGGACAGGTTTCCTCCTTTTGGTTATAATTCCGCTGGTCATTGTAATTATTATTCAGGTTATAAGGATGTTATTACTCATACAGGAAAAGAAGTTAAAAGAGCAATATGCCAATACAACCGCCGAAACCGTAAAGAAGGAGGATGTGTAAATGCCGAAGGATATGATTAAAAAAAGCATAATCGCATTTTCCGCTTTATTGCTACTTATAATTGCATGCTTATTCCGGTTCGGCAGTATTTCCACCGCATGGTTCAGAGAAGACAGAAAATCCGGTATGACGGCATCCAATATATATTCAATTACCCAATGTGAGACAAGCAGCGTTGCACCTTTCAAGAATAATGAAGTTGCATTTGATGCAAACTGCACTCTGGATGATATTATGGGCAATTACGAAAAAACAATAATTCCCGGTGATGTACTTTATTATGCATTTCTTATTTTAGATGTCGATATCGTGTCATATCAAACCTTTATGATGGAGTTTGCGGGGCTGTTGGTGTTGGAAGGAGAAGGAGGTTTCAATGCCGAATCTTTTGCCGGTAATTTGTGTATTGAGGAAAACACCGTTATATTTGCCGTGCTGGAGGGAACACCGGACGGTATGGGAGGGGAAACTTATGAGTTATACCCGTATGATAACGGAAATGCCTTTTACAGCATAACCAATACCGGTGTTGACCATATTTATACGGAAGAAAACGGTTTGCAGGCAGACCTTCAGTTTACATTACCTGAAGGGGTGGCATATCCCGCAGGAACTAACGGTAAAGCGGACATATTGGTAATTGTACCGGTCTGGTATATGGATACCGGAGCTAATCAGAATATAGAGATGAACTGTTCTTTAACAATAGAAGGATGCGTATTGTATCCGTTTACGGGGGACGGGCAATGAAAGAATTTGTGAAAAACAGCAAAGGGATACTGTTAACCGCTTTAAGTATAGTTTTACTTATAGCGATACTTATCACCGCCAGTTTGGCATGGTTCTATTTCCCGACTGCCGAAAGTGTGACAATTAATTCGGATATTCAACACGAAATAGATGTGGACTTATATCAATACAGCGAAAGTTTAGGTTACTTTGTGCAGGCAGGATTAAACGATGCGGAAGATACCGTTGTAGCAACCTGCGGAACGGAAGCAACTTTTGTTGAATGGGGCGGAATATTTTATCCCACTAACGACATTACGGACTACTATATGCTTATGCTTACATATCCCGACGACGATTTTCTGAACGGAAATCTTGAAGCATATGTAGGCATGATGCTCCAATCGGGCATGAACGGGACTGAGGCCAATTACAAGATTGTATATACCACTATAGAGTATGCAATATCCGGTGCCGCAGACATTAACCCGGCTTCTACAGATGCTATAACAACGGTACAGGCGGCGGAATATACAAGAATATTCGAGCCTCCCGTAGAAGCGCCCACGCCTCCGGAAGGTGCTCCTTTAGACTATATTGAACAGGACCATTTAAGTATAACATTGAAGAATTTGACGGAAGAGCAATATGTATATACGTATGGCGGGGAATCCAAATGCCGTCTTGTGCTGTTTTTCCGCATAAAAAGCGATGCATCACGTATAAGTCAGACTATGACCTGGTATCATGTTCCCTTTTATGTTCTTCAGATTGATACAAAGAATATATATACATTTACCTGTAATTTCAGGAGTATACCGTATAAATCCGCCGATGCGGGTTTTGACAGAATATATGTTTTGGCACATGACAGAAAGGAACGACCGTTATGAGAAAAAAGCGCATTACAGTAATAATAAGTGTTATACTGGCAGCTCTGCTTTTGGCGATAGGCGTATATGCTTACTATGAATATTACGGTAAGTACAGTGCTTTAATTCAGGTTAACGGAGTTATTAGGTTGAATGCATTCGCCGCGCTGGATGAAGAGTACAGAGAACCGCAGTACGGGTACGGAGTTACACCGGAAAATCCGTTCGTAATCGACAACCAGGACAGAATGAACAACCTTATTGTTCTCAATAACGGCGGAAAGCTTCTCAGTGCAAAAGAGGCATACGGAGCCGATAAGTTCTACTTTGCATTTAATTTTACCGAGCAGCCTACGCCTCAAGTTTTGAGTCTTTCCGGTATTACGCAGGAACCGGTAGGCAACAATGATTATCCCTTTATAGACAACCTGACGGGGCTTCTTTATGCATATCTGGTAAGTGATTCCGAGTATGTATATCTGAGTGCCGGCGGATCGGCGGATGTGGTAGATGAGGGAGGCACCACAACCATTAACGGACAATCGGTTACTATTGTAAGCGGAACCGCCACTACTGCGGAATATATAAAAGTACCGGATTTCTATATTACCCTTTATCCGGCTATTGCAGATAATCCTTATTTAATAAGGACATCGGATGATGATTACTATTTACCGGTAACTTCATTACTTGCCGCTCCCCAGATAGTATCCGATGTTACGGTTAAGGCACCTGAAGATCAGATAGATGTGGGATTCATCAGTTGTATAGGAAGAGAATACGAAATGGTGGATGACGGACAAGGCGGCCAGACGGTAAATCTGGAGAGTATAGTAAGCCGATCTTCGGTCAGTGATATCATACTTTATAATATAACGATAGATTGCACGGAATCACAACCCAATGCCATAAAAACGGCTTTGGATGCTATATGGGAATCAATACTCAGTGCCGTTCCCGGCCATATATTTGCCGATACCGAGGCGCAGACCGATAGAAGGCATATAGGATTGTTTGCAGGCCATATTGACGGTATGGCACACAATATAACGGTAGCAGGTGAGGGCGTTATAAAAATAGACGGTGCGGATATTAACACCTATTCGCGTTTTACCACCGTAGGCTATATCGATGACAGGGCAATAATAAACAATATACCTTTCTCCGAACTGACAATAAGCGGTACGGGTGCTGCATTATTGTCACAACCTTTCTTTGCCGACTCGATATATGAACTTGCACAAAAACAACCGAATGTTTATGAGTATCCTTTGAAAAATATAAACGGACAGTTGGGCATATGGAGCGGTATAACCACTACATCTCAGGGCGGACAGAATATAAATCATTTCTCACAAGGCATATTCAAATTCATACTTTCTCATGAGAATGACACTGTACGTGACATATGGCAGGGAAGAGGAAATATAAATCTTCTGAATGCAGAGGGATTTAATGTAACACAATCGGTTCTGTATTGTGCAAATGAATACAGATATAGCGAAAGCCAGCAGGGAGGCGGAAGTCTGGTATCTACCGGTGCATCTGCCAACGAGACAAGATATGCCGGAGTAAGTACTTTAACGGCATCGGGCAACATACTTGACAGAGGACAATACATTATTGTTGCCAAGATATATGATGAAGCGGTGTCGGATTACAAGTATTATGCGTTGAAGATTATTGCCGAAATAGGTCAGGACGGAACAATTGTATACAACTTTGACGACTCGGAAAAAGTGGATGTCACCACATATATAAACGGCGGTGCCGAGGACGGTATTTATTCAAGCTGTATATGGTACAACAATACCGATACGCAGGATCCTACTTTCAATAATACACGTTTCAGATCGCAATACTTATCGGTTTCACAGGATGGTTCATCACTGGATTTGACACTTACAAACGATCCGGAAGGTGCCGCAACATTCAGAGCCAGTGTAGCGGACAGTACATTTTCATACTCAATAATAGAGGCAGTGGGGAGCGGATATGTTACAACAAGATACTATCTCAACTTCAATACCGATACATCCAGTTTCTATTTTTCCACGGAAAATAATACAGTAATAGAAATATACCAGATATCCAACGGTTTCAATCTGGAATTGGTGGATGATATAGCGGATTTAACGCTTAATGATGACTATATAATTACGGCGCAGTATGGCGGAAATCATTACCTTTTAGGTGTAGGCACATCGGAGGGTGTAGGAGGAGCCCAGGTGGTAGACGGTACTTTCGCCACCGATCTTTCTTTGCAGCCTATGCCTACCAACTGGAATATAGGTAATTATCATGCTTTGAAAAGGTATGTATGGAATGCATCCTACGCATCATCGGGAGTAGTGGCATTTCATGAAAAACTGAGTTCCACATACTATTTGGGCTATTCCGGTTCTTCTTTAGCTCTGACGCAACAGCAGATTAATTGGACATATACACAGGGGGCGGCAAATGGGGGTACGCTCAGGACAGCCGGCAGTTACCTTACATATATCAACGGTATTGGAAATTGCAGCTTCACATTGGGTGTTAATGAATACACTATATATATATACAAACTGGTGCCGGACGATAAGGAACCGCTGTATCACACATACAGAGGTGCAAGGCTTCTGTCTGCAGAGAGTTCTGTCGTACAGAAAGGCCAGTATATGATTGCAGCCAATACCGGTAGCTCGTATCAGGCTTTGGTAATGACAAATACAAACACATTGGGTGTTGCAGACGTAACAGTTTATGCAAACGGAACAGCTACTAAGGCTCAACTTGATCTTCTTTTGGACAACGGGACAAATGAAGGGTACAAATGGGAGGTAGGCACTACATCACCGAAACCTTCATTGCAGAATATTAAATATGCCTCAGACGGTTCATATCTGTCCAACTCCGCCAATACACAGCCGGCTTTATCTACAATACCCGTTCAGTGGATGTACGATGTCGTATCGGGTAGGTTGTATTACAGGTCTTCGGACACATTATATTATATGGCATATAACAATAGCACAACAACCTTTGTGATTACATCCGATCCCGAAGCAGCGGGACTGATATATGAAATAAGGCTTTACAAGGTAATATATGAGTATGAATATGCCGGTGTTGCTCCGGTTCAGGATATGTCATATAACGATGCCACATACTCGTCATATCACACTTCAAATACAGGTCCGGTATATCAGACATATATAGGACCGAATAAGTATTACTTTCTACTTACAGCTCCTTTAACGAGCATGGCTACCAATCCCCCATATGCACTCGGGTCGTACAGTTATGATGATCAGGGTACGGTAGAATCGATAAATATTGCACCCACGTCAACCTATGATGCCGGAAACAGCATATTGACCACTACATGCGACCTTTCCTATTACAGATGGGTATTGGATGTGAGAACGACGGGGCAGACCAGTACTACCGTATATGATTGCGGTTATCAATTGGTAAATGATGCAACTCATATGTTTTTAGGCGCATCTAATGATCCGAATTCCCGTACATTGGTAGTGCTTGAACAATCTAATATTAATGTAGACAGGATGAGCGGTAATGCCAATTTTGTTCCTTTTGATGGCGGATCACCCACCGGAATAGGGCTTGGTGCCAGCAGTGTTTCCCTTGATCAAGGTCCTTTCTATCGTACCGACGCAAACGGTAACTACATAGGTAACTCCTTCTGCATAATGGGAAGAAGGAGTCCATATGAGTATTATGTTTGGAAAACTCCGTCACCCGGTGTATTTGCTCTCGCTTTAAACACCAATAATACCAACCCGCGCAGTCCCAAACCGGCTGAATATACATACCCGTATTTATATGAAGCTACAGGTTACGACATTAATGTCCTTATAGAAGAGGTTAATGAGATTGGCGATAATCTGGACGTGGATATGAACTATATGATTACCGCCAGAGTGGATAATCCCGATTCTCCTACCAGTTTCTATGCCTTAGGTGAAACTATAGACGAATTGAACAACAAAGTTATATGCGGAACAAACGTAACCTCTCAGGCTGCCGCTATAAATAACAGCAATATCCTGGATGAAAACAATAATATTATTGAACAGCACAGTACCGATATGCTCATAATGGTACCTGTGGAAGTGGACTGGCATCAGACAAGCAGTGATAAAGGATTGTATTTCTATCAGGATTACTACTCCACAAATGTCGTCAGAGACTGGTTAACCGCTTCCGGTTCGGATATAGGTATAACCAGTATAAATGTCAATATCAGCACTCAACCGGAAACCCAATGGTACTATGACGGTATATCGAAATACATGTTTTATATCAGCGGAGGAATTAAATATTACCTTACTTATGATATTACTACAAATACTTTCTCTCTTACTACCGACATGTTGGCAGCTACGCATACATACATATACAGGTTTAAGCCAACATATGTAGTAAGCAGGGTAACCGATGCGGCGAATGACAGTTTGAAGAGTGGAGATTTCATCATTGCAGGCAGGGATGCCGAGGGTTATACCTCTTTGGGTATAGCAGATGACGGATTGAATCTTGAAGCCAGAAATGTTGCCGAATATATTAAAGAAACTCTTACTGAGACCGAAAGAAACGAGATATTGAACCATATATGGAAACAACATTATTATGACTTTTACACAGCTACATATGACCCTGAATCAACCACGCAGTACATGCAGTTGTTCTCGTATATAACGGGGGGAGGATTCACTATTATACATGATACTTCTACCGGAGGTATGGATTTAAGTTCCGACCCTATGGTATGGCGGATAACGAATAATAACGGGTTGTGGGATTTTATCAATAACAGGGCAAACGGTACCGTATCTGCCAATACGCGAGCAATCAGATTTACAGGTGATACATCAAACCTTACAATAAGAGATTCGTATACAGGTCCGGACAGATACATAGCATCGGGAATTTCTTGTTCCTTCGCCGCCACGGGATATCCCATTGTATTATGTGATACAAGCGGTAATCCTGTTACTTCACCTGTTAACGGAACATCGTATTTGCTGTTGGCAAGAGATAACGGAGTTAATCTTTCTGCGGTTAAGAACAGTTCGGGAACCATCAGTCTTGTCAATTATACTTCCGATACGGGTCAGGATGCGGGATGTTTATGGACAGCCACGGAAAATGTCGGCGGGTGGGTATTGGCAAATGCAGGTCGATATATTTCCGCCAACTCAAGCGGGGTTATTACTTCCGCAACAACTGCAAACGGCACCTGGAGTGTGAGTGCATCCGGTCAGTTAAGTTATGCAACATACAATTTCCCGTATCGTCAATATACTTCCGGTTGGTTTGGAGGGGAACGTCTTCGTATGACCACCGATACCGGGTCATATTCGGCAAGACTGTATGATTATAACAGCAGTACCGGTACTCTTACACCTACAACATCTACAGGAAGCAATAAAGTGTTGCTTGTGAAAACGGGAACAACATATTATGCAGTAGGTATGAGTTATTCTAATTGGTGGGGAACTTCGTTTTCATTTACCGAACTTAGTGGCGTATCGGTACAGCCGAACGGAACAATTACTACAACTACCGGCTTGTCGAACACCTATACCTTTAGTTCTGCTACATCCGGTTCGGGAATAACATTGAGAAACTCAAGCACCAATAGGTATCTTACTTATAGCGGCACTTCTTTTGGCAGTGACAGTAGTTCAGGAACTACATTTTATCTGGATTCAAATAAGTACTTCTATTATTCAAAAGGCACCGTTTATACGCCGTATGCTACGCAGGTATTTAATACATCTCCATCCGATGGTATCACCGTATATATGTATGAGCATAATTCGGGAGTATATACTCTTGCCGAAAACGGCTTACAGAACGGGAAAACCTATGTTATGGTTCTTTATGACCAATCTGAATATTATCTGATAGGACACGATTCTTTCATGCTTACCCGTACATCCTTAGGTACCACATTGCCGGTTGATTGGACGAGTAATATAACTTCTTCTGTGCACCATATATTTGCAATAGATGGACCTATCGGCAAATATCTCTATTTCAGCGGAGGCTCCAGTAATAATTATTTAACTGTCAGCAACAACTACTTTATGTTAACAGGTACTCAGACTACACAATGGGAGTATAACTATAGCGGTATATTGGGTTCCGATTCCAGGTTGTACAGTATTATCAGCACCAATCTTGCTGCGGCTCATCTCATGGTAGGTGAAACCAATAATATAGAGACAACATCTACTGTTATGCCTGTCACACTGTATCAGGCTACCGACAACGGTGACGAAACATACACTTTAACGAGTAAGACTTCGAGCGGTATGCCTGCATCGGGCACATATGTGATAACAATATATCAGGACGGTATATGTTATGCGGTAAGATATACATCAAACGGAATAATAGGATATAATTTAGGTTCGACAGTACTTGAAGGAAGCGTAATTCCCGATATAGTCTGGACAGCCGACGGAACGAGTTTTAAAAAGACGGTAGGCAGTCAGACATATTACATAAGAAGGAACCAGCAAGGACTTTATCTGGGTACTTCCCAAGGTGCAACGTGGACATATACATATAATAATGTTGCCGCATCATTTACCGCAACTGATACTACATCGACACCGTTGTATATATTCCGTGTGGATAAAAGTGCGGAACTGGATGATGTTACCGATACAATTTCCATGCTTTCCGGTAAAGCAAAGCTTACACAGTCGGTCAGCCTGTTTGAATCGGGTAATTATATGATAGTTGCCGAAGTGGACGAGAACGGTGACTCGGTTGTGGACAGATACTATTCTTTATCCATGAATGACATATACAATTCCAGAGCCATCGACGTTACGGCACTTATGAATCTGTCTTTAGGTTTCAGCAGCAGTTATGTGACTTTCTTTGATTCCAGCGTATGGATAAATCAGGGAACCGATTTGGAGGTTATACTGAAAAACCGCGGATATACCGACACATATTTACTGACAGGAGCACAGGGTAATTTAGAGGACATGACACCGCAGATTGAACTTGTGGACGATCAGTCTTCCGTTGACTTAACGGAATATAAATGGCGTGTTTACACACATACTTTGGGACTAAACAGTGTATATCTATTGGGATATGTTGACACTTCAACAGGTATAGACACGATATATTATATGTACTTTGATTCGGATAATCTTCAGTTTAAGCTTACTACCGATGTTTCAACCGCAGCAAGCATGTCGGGAAGAGTTCAGCTCTATCAGGTAGCCTCCATGACACCTGTGCAGCCTGCTTTCCATTCTTATGTTATTGAAGTTGCGGAAGATGGTCAGACAATATTATCGTTCCCTATCAAATTAGTGGAATCGCAGGCCGATATATATAAGTACACCGAAACGCAATCGGAAGGGCAGACTTTAAGAACAGGGGAATATCTCATAGCCGCTGTTGTGGGACATCAGTACTATACTATGACACTTTCCGAATTGCTGAATTTATCATATGTTGACGTCAATCCGTATTTCAGCGGCAATTTCAGTATTGATGTAGACGGTAATTACTGTATATCGGTAAACAGTGAGTATATTTGGAAGCAGATATCCGAACCTTCCATAGCGCTTAATTTTGAAAATACCAAATTTGAAGGTTACTACTTATCTTCACAGACTGCCGACTTTATATACGACATTGAAAACAGGCAACTCTATAACGGCTCACACTATTTGTCATTTGATCTTAATAACGGTTTTACTCTTTCTTCAACAGCTTCTACCGTACCTATCAATCTGTATCTATTGGGTCAGGTAGGTGTGGAGGTAGGTCTTCCGGGAGGAGAATTGCAATATAACTATTACACGCAACCTCTTACCACAATCGGAGGAGCGGTGGATTTCACCCATTTTGATTTTAAAAAGACCCATATGCCCGATTTGAAGAGATATGGAATAAACTATGACGGCGAAATAGGAAGCGTTCCCGGCTGGACTTTATATGACGGGGTAGAGATACTTTCCGTTGCCGAAGATTCGGTATTCTTCTGTGATGGAATTGATACCACAACCGATGTGACGGAGATGAAAAATGAATTCATCCCGATGACTCATTCTACCGAATATGACGGTAATCCCGTAAGTATTCCGTATTATGCACCTGCAGGTACGGCATCGTTTGTCATTGATCAGGCAAGTGAGAGTAATCCGGTCTTTGTGAATGTTATAGCCACTACCGAACTTGATAATATTTTGTGTGATCCCGAATATCTCAGATATCTTTGTTTGTGGAAAACCGCAAGTATTGACTTAGAGACGCAGCAAGCAACACCGGTTAAAACTTACGGAGACGGTTTGGATGAGGCAAGCAATTATGCGCATACTTTTATAACCAACAGAAACACACCGTATGCCGCAATTCCTCTTCCGAACATATACGGATCGGAAGCAAGCGGGGCATCGTATGCAAGAGTTGACGAATTTGACTACACATTAAGTGATGCCGCATACGGAGAAAACTACTTCATCGCTCATACCTTTGTTATTACCCAACCCGGAGTATATTATTTAGGACCGACATACGGTTCGGTAGCCTTTACATATCTGGCAGTGGACAACAGAGCGTTAAACGAAGAAGGTGAGACATCCGGTGTGGGATTCAATGACCAGTTTACGATAGATTTCTGTTACGGTGATATTGAAACTTCGGTAAGCGGATTGGTGCCTAATGAAGCAATAGGAGACCTTGTATATGTAGGACATGATTCATGGTTCCAGAGCAATATACATCCTCAATGGATAAGAGGAACCGCTGACAATCCTACCGATTATCTGTATGTAAATGTAAACCGTACCAAGTCGGATGTTGATGATACTTCCAGTGTAAACTTCACAGCTTACACGACCGCCCCGATAGCACCCGGTATATTGCATGTAAATAACAACAGTTCGTTGCAAAGACTGACCAGAAAGGCGGATTTCCAAGTTTACTGTAACGGTTTGGATGCAGCCGCATTTACAGGTAGTGATGACAGGTTATGGGTATGTAATCTTGACGGTGAATACAAGTTATTCTCCGCCACGGTTAATCATGAAAGTGAAATATACAAATATTATCTTGCCGTGTCCGAATCGGCAGTTGCCGATGTATTACCGGCGGATAAACCTGTGCTGTCCACTACGGTTAAGTATAATTGGAATGTAACGGACGGTTATCTTATGACACCTGAAGGGATGTACCTTGTCAAGCCTTCCGGCGGATACGGTTTATCCTCTACCTCAGCTAATGCGGTGGGTGTATACACTTATGACGGTAACCTTAATCTGATAACCGAGCCTGTAAACGGTATACCGTACCTGCTTATAGCAAATGACGGTGCAAATAAATGCGTTACCGTTAATATGACACAATAAGCAATTACCCGTGTCCTTTTGAATATACTACTCGTGAGTAAAGCTGCAAAGAGTCAATTTGCAGCTTTATTCAGCATTTCTTCCGCTATAATCGCAGTGTTTTTAATCACTTCTCTGTTCTTTTATGTGCCAATGTCACAGTAGGTATAATATTTATGGTGTATACTCTATTTGTCGGTTAAATTTATGTATGGAGAAATGTGATGAAGAAACCTGATAAAAAGATAATATTAAAAATAGTAATTCCTGTAGTCATAGTTGTAGCCATAGCGGGCATATGGTTTTGGAAGAATTATGACAGGAAAAGTGATATAGCACTTAATGCTCCTTTGGTGCAACCTGTCAAAGAAGAACACTTTGCACTTAACGCATCGGAACTGGATATGGAGGCATGGAAGTCATATAACCTGCCTATAGTCTTGGATTTCGGTTCCGACTCCTGTCTGCCGTGCGTAAGTTTTTATCCCACATTGAAAACCGTACATGCGGAAATGTACGGAAGAGTTATAATAAAGTATATAGATGTGTACAAATATTCAAAAGAATCAAGCGTATACCCGGTTCAGGTAATTCCTACGCAAATATTCATCAATGCCGACGGCACACCCTATGTTCCGAGCAAAAACATAGATGTGGAGTTTATAACATATAATTTGAGAGAAACCGGTGAGCATGCATACACTGTTCATGAGGGAGTGCTGACAAAAGACCAGTTTCTTTCCATTCTTCGAGATATGGGGGTAAAGGAATGACGGAATTACTGGATAAAATAGCTCCGCTGCTTACCGAAAAAAGTTGGCTGACACCGTTATCGGCTCTGCTTGCGGGGGTAGTTACTTCTTTTATGCCGTGTTCGTTATCTTCAATACCTTTGGTGATAGGTTATGTGGGAGGAACGGGTCAGAATGATTCAAAAAGAGCTTTTAAACTATCGTTAATATATGTCGCCGGCACCGCTGTTACTTTTATCGCACTGGGTATTATTGCTGCTTTGGCGGGCAGATTAATGGGAACTGCCGGCTCCTGGTGGTATATCATACTGGGTATTCTCATGGTGCTTATGGCTTTACAGACATGGGAGATATTTCAATTTATTCCGCAAAGCAATCTTTTATCCAAAAGTACAAAAAAAGGCGGCATAGGTGCTTTTATAGCCGGTATGCTTGCCGGTGTTTTTTCCTCTCCCTGTGCCACACCGGTATTGGTAGCATTGATTGCTATTGTGGCCACACAGAATGACTTACTGTGGGGTGCTTTTCTTTTCATGCTTTATTCAATCGGGCACGGTGTACTGTCGGTTATAGCCGGAACATCGGTGGGTTTTGTTAAGAAACTTTCTACAAGCGAGCGTTACGGAAAAGCAAGCAAGGTTATATCTATAGTCATGGGAGCACTTATACTGCTTATGGGATTGTATATGTTCTATCTGGCATTTTAGTCACATATATTTAAAATTTTACTATTAATCCGTTTTCTGTTGTAAACAGACCTGAGTAAATGTAAAATATATAGGGAGAATATTATGAGCGGAACAAGGCTTCACAGAGCGGTAATTGAATTTGCCAGATGTATATTTGAGCCGTATATGAAAAAAAAGTATGGCTACGAGTTTGAAAAAGTTGATTACGGAAAAGGAAATTTTATAGCTTTAGCCAACCACACCACTAATCTTGACAGTATTATCTTGGGATTATCCTTTAAGCAACATATGTATTTTGTAGCGGGAGAACAGCTTTTCCGAATGGGCTGGATTACCTGGCTCTTACGCACATTCTTGAATCCGATAAAGAGAATGAAAGCAAAAACCGAGGCCAGAACAGCGGTCAGTTTGCTGAGAGCTTTAAAAGCCGGTCATAATATCTGCATGTTTCCCGAAGGCAGTTGTACATGGAACGGCGAAACGGCAACCATTATACAATCTACCGCAAAACTTATTAAAAGAGCCGGCGTTGCGATGATAACATATCGTGTGGAAGGCGGTTATCCCTCAATGCCCAGATGGTCAAAATCCAAAAGACCGGGCAAGATGATAGGTACCATAGGCAATATTTATGAACCGGAAATGTTGGAAAAAATGACTGTGGACGAGATTTATGAAGCAATGTGCAAAGACTTATATGTTAACTCCATTGACATGACGGAAAAATATGAATACAAGGGAAAAACACTTGCACAAAATCTGGAAACGGTGCTGTTTGTTTGCCCTAAATGTCACGGTATAAGCACATATACATCAGAAGACGATATATTTTCCTGTAAATGCGGTGTCAGACTGCGATACGATACCCATTGCAGACTGAATGACGAAAATAATGCGGGATTTCCGTATACAAGCGTTCTGGAATGGGATAATTGGCAAAGGCAGTGGGTCATAGATAATATAGAAAGAATGAAGAAGAATCCCGATAAAGTAATTACATCGGATGACAATCAGGAGCTGTTTACATATACCGAAGACGAAAAAACCGAGCATGTTCTGAGCGGTTCAATGGCTCTGTATACCGACAGATTTGTATTTAAGGATAAAAAGAATAAAAAAGAGCTGGTTATAAATCTATCGGATATTACGGATATTGCTATAATTACAATGACGACACTGACTTTTTCCTGTTCCGATATACATTACGAAGTCAAATGCAAGATACCGAGATCGGCATTGAAATATCTGCTTATCGCCGCTGCTCTGTCACCTATGAGATATATAATATAGCGGTTTTTTAACTCATTAAAAACAAGAAGTTATTTGACATTTATATATGTATATTTTAAAATTCAGTATGTTGTCTATACGGACACTTTGAGGGAAGGAAGTACGGATAATGAGGTATACAGGTGTTACATCCAGAGGAATCATTACTCCCATATTTAAACAGGGAGACAATCTGGTATCGATGATTGCGGACAGTGTAATAGAAGCTGCGAAAAATGAGAATTTTTCCATTCAGGATAAGGATATTATAGGGGTAACGGAAGCTGTTTTAGCAAGAACACAGGGCAATTATGCCACATGTGAGCAGATTGCCGCCGACATCAGAAGTAAATTCGGGGGGAAGGATTTAGGAATAGTGTTTCCTATTTTGAGTCGTAACAGGTTTTTGTTATTATTGAAGGCTATTGCCATGTCCTGTGAAAAATTGTATGTGCAACTGTCCTATCCGGCTGATGAAGTAGGTAATTCCCTTATCACTCTGGATGATCTTGACGAATCAAAAGTTGACCCCTATACAGACAGTTTTAACGAGGTCGAGTTCAGAAAACTGTTTAAGAATACCGCTCATATATTTACCAAAGTGGACTACATAGAAGTGTACAAGAGTACAGGAAAGCATGTGGAAATAATATTTTCCAATAATCCCGCATATATTCTGAACTATACGAAAAATGTTCTGAATTGTGATATTCATTCAAGAAAGCGCACGCAAAAAATATTAAGAAAAGCCGGAGCGGAAAAGGTATACAGGTTGGATGAGATACTGACATCGAGCGTACAGGGATCGGGCTATAACGAGGAATACGGACTGTTAGGTTCCAATAATGCCACGGGGGACAGTGTAAAGCTTTTCCCGAGGGATGCTCAGGCTTTTGTGGAACAACTGCAAAAAAGAATGTCGGATTTAACCGGAAAGCATGTGGAGGTAATGGTTTACGGTGACGGTTGCTTTAAAGATCCTGTAGGCGGAATATGGGAGTTTGCCGATCCGGTAGTGTCTCCCGGTTTCACTTCGGGACTTCTGGGCACCCCGCATGAGCTGAAAATGAAATATTTTGCGGACAATGAATTTGCCTCGTTAAGCGGTGAAGACCTTATTTCGGCTATGAAAGAAAGAATTAAAGCCAAGGACAATGACAATACCGAAAGCATGGGCTCATTGGGCACCACTCCCAGAAGGATTACCGACCTATTGGGATCATTATGCGATCTTACCAGCGGAAGCGGAGACAGAGGAACACCGGTAGTACTTATTCAGGGTTATTTTAACGATTTTGCCTCTTAGTTACAGTGTGGGCTGAAGTAATACATATTGCGATTAATTACTGCAGGTTATGCAGTTATGTGTTGTTGTAAAAATGATTGTATATATAACATAATGATGTTAAAATGAAACTGTATTAATTAGTTATTTATACCGGAGGTAAAAATGAATAGGGATAGTTTTATCAATCAGGCTACAGCACGGCTTAACGAGATAAACGTTCCATACAGGGTTCAAGATTCGGCAGATATAGCTATATCCGGAACATTTAAGAAAGAAGACGATGACTCCGCTGCAATACTCTATGCAGCCTTTTTCTTCTTCAATCAGAAGGATAATACTGTTTATGCATATGAAAGAGCAATGTTAAATGGGGTGGATATTTCAAAGGATCCTTCATACGGCGAAGTGGTGGTAAAAAATGAAGATGACGACCAATCTTTATTACCGTTGGGCATCATTTTAACGACCCTTGCGGGAATAGCCGTATCTTTGGGGGCGAATTTCAAAAGAACGGATGATGAGCGACTTGCTAAATATCCGATAATACCCGCAAGCACACCTGCAGCAACTTTTTGCACCAATTGCGGGACCAAAATGCCTGCGGGTACAAGATTCTGTTCAAACTGCGGTGCGGATTCCAAGGCGCCGGTTGTGATACCTCAACCGAAACCTTTTGTTCAGACGACAGCACAGCAAAGACCTTTTGTGCAGGGTGCTCCGCCACCTGTGTATGCGCAACCGAATGTCAATCAGAGGATGCCTTCCGCAAAACCCAAGAAAAAAGCATCCGTTGCGGTTACGATAATTGTGGTACTTGTTGTTATAGGAATTCTTGCAGGTGCAGGTTTGTTAATACGGAATTTATTGAGGAATGGAAAGCCGAACGGCAACAATGTTGCAAAACCGACTGCTTCAGCAGGTCGTATTGCCGACCCCGGTCCCGATCCGGGTCCCGGCACCGATACAGTTTCCGCGGTCGTATCGGAGGGAGAATCTGCCGATGAACTGGGTAATATTGCCAACAGTCCGTATTATTTCCGAACGGAAGACTACATCTTCTATAGCTGCTATGATGAGAATAGTAAGGCGCATATTTATCGTGTAGACAGGGACGGCAAAAACTTTATGTCAATATTTGACGGATTCGGATGGTCTTTGTTGGTTATTGATAACAAACTGTATTTTTGCGGAAATCAGGGAGATACCGTGGACGACACATACAATATGTTCCGTATGAATCTTGACGGAAGCGGTCTGGAAACAATAGTAGGTGAATACTGTAAAGGGTTTTTTAAGTTCGGTGATTATCTGTACTATTTTAAAAGAAATGTTGAATACTCGCATTCATTCGACTTATACAGGTCCAAACCTGACGGTTCCGCAGAGGAACAGATTTACAGATGGGCTGAAGGTGCCACCGGACACAAGAATTATCTCTATTTCATAGATAATCAGGGGAACATGATTAAATGTGATCCTGACGGGACAAATAAGGATGTTATTTTACAGGCGGATGCCGATATTTTCCTTATAAGTAACGGTAAAATTGTCTATATGAACCAATATTACAACTACATATGCACTATGGACCTTGACGGCAACAATAATAAGTGTATAAAGACCGAAGAAAGTAAAAAAATGTTCGGCATGAATGCATATAACGGAAGAATTTACTATATAGCATATGATCCGGATTTCAAACGTTCTACATGGTCCTGGTCGTATGATTTGGTCAGTATGAATTTTGACGGTTCGGATGAGAAGATTATCTATTCCGGTGCTTCTTACGGAATGTACTTAAATGTAGTCGGCGGAAGGGTTATGGTATTGGATTTCAAATGGATTCCCGAAACACAATTAACCGATGTATATATTTATTCCATGAACCCGGACGGATCGGATTTGAGGAAGTTGCAAAGATAATACCCGTATATAGAAAACGGTATGGTATAATTAAATATGGAAGGAGAGATAAAAATGCCGGGTATTTTCAGTTTTGTCGAGAACATTAGTATTCTGCAAGCAATCTTACTTGTTGTGGGCATGATACTTCTCATCATAGAGGCTTTTATACCGAGTTTCGGTGTAGTCGGTATTATAGGAATCGTGTTGCTTTTATTGTCAATTTTTCTTACCGCAAAAACCTTCCTTGAAGGTGTCATAATGTTTCTTATCCTTCTGGTAATAGCGGTAATACTTCTGTTTATCGTAATAAGGATTGCAACAAAAAGCAGGCTTTCCAAGAAACTTATCAATACCGACACTTTTTCCGAAGAGCAAGGTTACCTCGGGGTACAGGACATGAGCGCCAAGATAGGTCTTAAAGGCAAAGCAGTCACAATATTAAGACCTGCGGGGAAGGCGGTGTTTGACGGAGAAATATTGGATGTTGTCACTAAAGGTGAGTTTGTAGAAGAAGGAAAAGAAGTAACGATAGAACAGGTTGAAGGTAACAGAATAGTAGTAAAAGAAATAAAGGAGAGTGTTTAATGGATCCGTTAATTGTAGTATTGATTATTGTAGCAGTAATAATAGCGTTCTTTTCGGCATTGTTGAGTTTGGTCCCTATCGGATTGTGGATATCGGCGATAGCTGCAGGCGTAAAAGTGAGTTTGACGAGCCTTATAGGAATGAAATTTCGAAGGGTTCAACCGGCTAAGATAGTAAACCCCCTTATAAAATCCACCAAGGCCGGACTGAATGTGACAATAAATCAGTTGGAAACTCACTACCTCGCAGGCGGAAATGTAAACAAAGTTGCCGATGCTTTGATTGCTGCACAGAAAGCGCGTATACAGTTGTCTTTTGAAACGGCTGCTGCTATTGATCTGGCGGGCAGAGATGTTTTGGAAGCGGTTAAAATGAGTGTTAACCCCAGAGTTATTGAAACCCCTATAATATCCGCTGTAGCAAAAGACGGTATCGAAGTAAAAGCCAAAACAAAAATAACCGTCCGTGCCAATATGTCAAGATTGATAGGAGGAGCGGGAGAGCAGACTATCATAGCAAGAGTAGGTGAAGGAATCGTAACCTCCGTAGGCTCATCCGAATCCTACAAGGATGTATTGGAAAATCCCGATCTTATTTCCCAGACCGTTCTGAAAAAAGGACTGGATGCAGGTACCGCATTTGAGATTCTGTCTATTGATATAGCCGATGTGGATATCGGAAGAAATATAGGTGCTCAACTGCAGACCGATCAGGCGGAAGCGGACAAGAAGATTGCACAGGCCAAGGCTGAGGAAAGAAGAGTAATGGCTGTAGCAAGAGAGCAGGAGATGAAAGCCAATATTGAGGAAATGAGAGCAAAAGTTGTGGAAGCCGAAGCTCTTATCCCTAAAGCTATGGCAAAAGCTTTTGAAGAAGGCAACTTGGGAGTTTTAGACTATTACAATATGAGAAATGTAATGGCGGATACCAAGATGAGGGAATCCATATCCGAAGCCGGAAAAGCCGCTAAACCTCAGGCTATTAAGAAAGATAAATAGCAATGGGTGAGTATTACAGGTCAGATGACGATATGGAAAAGTTGCAGCGGAAAGAAACCGCTTCAACGGTTACGGAACAGGTTTCGGATAAAAAGGATTATGATTTTATAGGGGATTTGCTGGAAGACAGTGAAACCCTGGTAAAAGGCATAGTTTTAAGTGAAATATTAGGTAAACCTAAGGCAAAAAGATAGATTAACTGTTAATATTCTACATAAAAGTGTGGGATATTATAGTTGCGCCAAAAAACAGGAGCTGCTATGACTCATTACGACATTCGTCCGGCAATATACGATGATTTAGAGATACTTGATGATATCTTTCGAGGAGCACGGGCATATATGAGAAAACAAGGTAATGCGGACCAATGGAAGGCTTACCCGCTTTTGGAGGATATAGAGAGGGATATCCGAACAGGTCTTTGTATGGTGCTGGTAAACAGGAAAGGAACACCGGATGCCGGCGAAATTGAAGGTGTATTTTTCGCACAGAACTTTCCGGAACCGACGTATGATAAGATTGACGGTGAGTGGATTGACGATAAACAGTCATATATAACTATTCACAGGATTGCCAGCAGAGGCAGAAAGAGCGGTATTTCCGATGCCGCGTTTGCCTGGTGTAAGGAGCGCGCTGACAGTGTGCGTGTAGATACACACCGATTGAATGTGCCGATGATCAGAGCGATTGAGAGAAACGGATTCACTTACTGCGGGATAATAATTATTGCGGACGGAACGCCCAGGTTGGCATATCAGTGGGTGAGAGAGCAGCGGTGAGCATTTTATATTTTTTTTATAAATAAAGAAGTTTTACAATTAGCACAACTACCGGAAACGGGTAGTTTTTTTAAGTTCAAGCGAGAATATTACTATCCAAAGGGTTCCTGATATTTTCATTAATCCATATTACCTGTTTTGTATGATAATATTCCGAATTGTCTATTAAGTATTGATAATTTTTCTGATATTATGGCAAAAAGAAGCGAATTACAAGACAGTGATTTTGAAATGCGGGAGAGTAATAATATCGAGTTGAGTGTGAGATAAAGAAACTGCGTGAAGCCGGACGCATTGAACGTATTGTTGTTAAAACAAAGAGAAATGAAATCAGAGGAGGATATATGTAAAATGACTTACAAAGCATATGTTACAAGAGTAAAAGACATACAGCCGATAGAAAACGCAGACAGATTGAATAAGGGGTTCTGTTTCGGAAATCCCGTTGTTATCGGTAAAGATGTAAACGAAACTTCCCTATACATCTATTTTCCGACAGACGGACAGTTGAGTATGGAGTATGCAGAAACTAATAATCTTTTAAGGAAGAAAGACGCAGAGGGCAATTCAATAGGCGGATATCTGGATCCCGAAAAGAGAAACATTAAGGCAATCTCATTAAGAGGCACTAAATCGGACGGGTTGGTAATGCCGCTTTCTTCATTGGAACCGTTCGGCGATATAACGCAACTGAAGTACGGTGATACAATCGACGAATTTAACGGACATCTTATCTGCACAAAATACATTCCTAAAAGAAGCGGTCAAAAACAGTCAGGTGTTAAAAAGTCCGGTATTGTTAAGGAAATCATTTGTCCGCAATTTAAGGAACATAAAGATACCGAACAGCTTGCGTTTAATTCAGATGCTTTCCGAGCAGGTGATATTGTGGAGATAACTCTTAAAATGCACGGAACATCACAAAGAACAGGCTATCTTCCTGTGAAGAAATACAGGAAAAATATTTTGCACAAAATATTCAAAAAGCAGGGTAATGCATATGAGGAGTACACCTACATCACAGGTACACGCAGAGTTGTTTTGGGAAGTTTTGATGAGGAATTCAGAAAGATTCATGCGGATAAACTTGAAGGCAAACTGCATAAGGGAGAGACTGTCTATTATGAGATAGTAGGATATGTAAACCAATCTACCACTATAATGCCCGCTTGTAAAAACTCTAAATTGCAGGATAAAGAATTTTCTAAAAAATACGGTGATGAAACCGTATTCCACTACGGTTGTGAGCCGGCAACTTCCGAGATGTATGTTTACCGTATGACTTTGACCAATACTGACGGCGAAACCGTTGAATATCCTTATCACCTGATACAAGCGCGTTGTGAACAGATGGGATTAAATGTTGTGCCGCTATTTGACAGGTTTATTTACACAACGGAACAGGATTTACTGGACCATGTACATGTTTATGAGGAAGGGCAAGACCCTATCGGTAAAACACACATCAGAGAAGGTGTAGTTGTAAGGATTGAAAACAGGGTTAACTTCACAGCATTTAAATCGAAAAACTTTCAGTTTAAGGTTTTAGAAGGAATAGTAAAGGAATCCGCTACAGCTCCGGACATGGAAGAGGCGCAGGAGGTATGTTGATTCTTTTCTAACTTTATTTACCGGTGTTTGCATACCTCCTTCATATGAAATACCTATTTTTTTCAGCTACTCATTGAAAAGCAGCCTATGCCTTATGATTCAGTTTTATCCCTCCGATTTCAGGAAAACAGAGTTTTCTTTATTTGCTTTATCAACATAAACAGAGTCATAAATAAAGAATGACTGTCTATTTATATTATGTTACATGTGTTTGTCATATGTTGAATGAGAATAAATGGTAAATAATGGTATAATTAACCGGCAGGAGTTAATATGAATAAGATAAAACTACATGTTAAGTTGTCGGATAATGAATATGCCGGACGGCTGAAAGATTACATTAAGATTAACGGGTTAAATGTGTTCGCTCTGACTGAAGAACATGCGGATGTTGTTCTTGAAGATTCCGGTGCAGAGAATGAGCTTCTTTTGAAGACATCCTCTAAAGAATGGCATACAGGTAAGTATCAGTCCGCAGATAAGATAATCAGTGCAATCATGGAGAATATTGATATATCCGCCGGTATTAATGTAAAGTCGGAGAACAGGGCGATATTTGTAACATCGGCTCATGGCGGAGCGGGTAAGACATTCATTTCACAAGCTCTATCAATATATTTATCCAGAAACGGCAGGAAGGTACTGTATATCAATCTTGACGGATTATGCGTAAAAGATTCGCTTTTCAGATGTGAACAGCAGAATGATATTTCGCTCATAGCATACTATGCTTCTAAGGGTAACGAGAATATCAATACGTGTATTGAAAGGTACAAAAACCATGATGTTGCAAAAAACGTGTATTTTCTGAACAGTATATATCCTTCATATGATGTTTCTTTTGATATGAACAGCGCAAAAGTGTTCATTAACAGTCTCAATACAAACAGTATATATAACTACACTATAATCGACTGCCCGTTATATCCAATCAGTCCGTATGCCTTTATCATGAAAAATGCATACAAGACACTGTTTATTAAATGCAGGGGCAGTGAAAGGGAAGAAGAGGTTGCAGCTTTTTTGCAAAAGAATGATATAAGGGTTATGCAGTTATGCAATATGATCCGGTATACCGAAGGAATATATATACCCAAAGCCGAAGAAGATATAACTCATAATCCGTACGATTTCTATGAGGCAATCGAACAGGTTGTGTATGAACTGGAGAAAAATGATGAATAACGATTATGACAAAATCATTAAACAGTGTTTAGAAGGCATAGCCGGTATGGAGGAGGGGGAAATTGAAAAAACTGTTACCGAGTATGTGTATGATATAAAGAATAAAGATATGGAGAATAAGCCGGAAGTCATAAAAAGGGTAATGGATGCCATAACGGGATACGGGATATTACAGCCCTTGGTGGAAAAAGAAGGTATTACCGAGATAATGGTAAACGCCGACAGAATATTTTACGAGGAAAAGGGTATTATTCATCGATATGATATCAGTTTTACAAAACAGGATATAGACAAACTGATATCGATACTGTGCAGAAAGACCGACAGAACCATAAACATGGCCAATCCCATATTGGACGGCAGTATAGGGCATGATATACGGGTGAATATCATTTTGGAGCCTATCTCCCATAACGGCCACAGTATAACCGTAAGAAGATTTCCGGAAAAGCAGATAACTTATGAGGATATGATAAGAGACGGTTTCTTTACAAAAGAGATATCGGATTTTCTGGACAATGCGGTAAAAGAGCGGCTGAACATATTTATATGCGGGGGAGCCGGATGCGGTAAGACGACATTATTGAACGTATTGACCGGATTTGTTCCCAATAGTGAAAGAGTTATCACAATTGAGGATTCGGTAGAACTTATGATTGACCGTATAGACAACATAATTCGCTTAACATGCCGCAATCCCAACAATGAGGGAAAGGGCGAGATAAGCATGGACAGTCTGATACGTGCCAGTTTAAGAATGAGACCGGACAGGATTATTGTGGGAGAGATAAGAGGTAAAGAAGCTTTATACATGCTGCAGGCTATGAATACCGGTCATATAGGTTCCATATCGACCGGTCATGCAAATTCCTGTAAAGATGCATTTTCCCGCATAGAAACCATGGTGTTGATGGAATGTGATATGCCTTTTTTGGCTATACGAAAGCAGATTTATGATGCCATCGACATGGTTATTTCACTGCAAAGGATTGACGGAAAGAGAGTGCTTACCGAAATTGTACAGGTTACGGAGTTTGAAGACGGTGAGATTAAAACCGAGTGCTTGTTTACCTATGATATTGAATCGGGGAAGCATATCAAAGTCGGGGAAGCAACAAGGAGACGGAGATGAAGTTTGAGGTTATAAAGAGGGCGGTAACAACCGGTCTTGTATATGCAATATGCGTCTATTTTCTTTATCTTTCCCTTATTGTCTCAATAATAACGGGAGTGCTTGTTGCGGGAATATGTCTTCTTGATAAAAAATACATGAAAGAAACGGTTCAAAAGAGGCACAGAGACGGTTTTTTAAGATTTCTGGAGATTCTGCTGTCTTACACTGCCATACCATCGGATTTTATTCATGCGTTTTCCAAAGCGCTTCTGGAGTTCAAAAGAATATATCCTAAAGATTATATGCTTACATTAATCGACAACATTTATTCAAAAGTAATGGCAAATATGTCTACCGACAGTATTTTGCAATCGTTTGCAGAGCATATGGATATTGAGGAAGCATACCTGTTTTGTGACAGCATCATTATTTGTGAGAAGAAAGGTGCGGATTTGAACAGGACTATAAAAGAGACCATTGCTTTTATAAAAGAAAAAAGAAGTATTGAGCAGGAGATAGAAGTAATCACCGAAGAAAAGAAAACCGAGCGGCTTATAGTGAGTCTCTGTCCCTTCCTTATACTTGCTCTTTTCAATGCCATGGGTACCGGATATCTGGATATTCTTTATGAAGGTTTTTTGGGTAGAGCAATAATGACTGCGGCGGGCATACTGTTCTTAATATCTTCATGTCTTGCAAAAAAGATACTGGAGGTAAAGGTATGATATTTTTTGCTATTTATATTTTATTAATACTCTTTACCTTGCTTTATTCCAGGAAAGTGCGGTTTGATTTTCCTTTGTGTCATTGTACTTTCATGAAGGCGACATATAAGGCTTTTGTTCCGTTGGCAAAAGTCGTTACGAGATTTACCGCTTCGGATAACCGACTGGATTTGCTATATCCCAAGACAGCAAAAGAAGATTTACATATTACCGATATCTGTTTAAAAATGAACATATTCGTTATCATGCTTTTTCTTCCGGCAACTGCAATAGCATGTAAAGCATCTGCCGTGGTTACCGCTATATCGGTATTACTTTGTTTTGCAAGTGTAAAGTGTGTGGATTTCGACATATCTAAAGTGTATGAAAAGAAAAAGCAGGAGATTATTACGGATTTTTCGGTATTCCTGACCAAGTTGACATTGTGTTTAGGAGCGGGTATGACTCTTTATCAGGCTTTTACCCGACAGGATTATGACCTTCCGGATAGAACTTTCAAGGTGCATCTGGACCGCCTCATAAACAATCTTACAATGCATTCCGACCCGGAATACTCCTTTCTGGAATTATCCCTTATGCTTCCCATACCGCAGATTAATGCTTTTTGTTCCATAATGATAACCGGTTTCAAGAATACCGAAGCGGGAATAAAAGATACTCTAAAAACATATACTTCATCCATATGGACGGAGCGAAGAAACAATGCCAAAAAAAGAGCTGAGCAATCGTCTGCAAAAGCGGTATTGGCTCTGGCAATAGGGCTGATAGGAATACTGTTGGTTCTTACCGCGCCTGCGATGATTATGCTTATGAGTATATAGGATAACCATAAAATCACTACCATATAGGTGAAGGAGGAAAATATGAGAATAGAAAACGGAAAAAAAGGAATGGGTACGGTGGAAGTGATAATAATACTTGCCGTTCTGGTAGGTATAGCGTTAATCTTCCGGGAAGCCATAACAAACTTTGTGCAGGGGATAATTGACGGTACACTGAATAATCAGAGTATTTTGGAAAAGTTAAGGGTTAAATGAAATGATAAGCGAGATAATACAGAGCAACCAAGACAGGATGTTGCTTGTCAGCGGTGACAAAATATTGTGTCCCGACCATATGATACAGATGCTGCAACATTGCTTTATCGATTGCTTACTACCTTTGAAATACAATAAGGGTGATGAACTGATATTCGACACGCTTAACGGAACAAGTTTATCGGTATATCTGAAAAAGAAAGGATATTCTCCCGCTCTTTTAAAAAAGCTTTTATACAGTATAAAGGATATGATGAGGATAACAGGCTCCTATCTCATAGATGCCGAATATGTAGTTCCGGATACACGTTATATATATGTATTCAAGGATGAAACATTCAAATACATATTGGATCCTTTCAATAAGTACGACTTAAATAACGGTCTTAAACAGCTTGTAAGCGAAATAACCGAAGGTAATTATATTGATAGAAGTATTAAAGAAGCTTTATCTTCTGAGCATTTTGATATAAACGGGATAATAAAGGCGTCCTATGACGGAAATATTGATGTGCAGGAGAAAGTTTGTGAAGAACCTAAAAAAGCCGTATTTAAAAACATAGTAGATACCGACGACTGCATAATAATTGCCGATAAAGACATAACGGTGGGAAGACTCAAGTTGATTTGTGATTACCGACTTCCGGGCAAACTTGCTTCCTTAAGACATGCCCGTATGAGATATTCCCATGATACCGTATATGTACGGGATCTCGGCAGCAAATACGGCACTTACTTAAACGGTGATAGGATTAAGTCGGAAAGTTTTGTTAAAGTTAAAAGAGGGGATATAGTTTCTTTCGGAGAGGATGAATATATATTAATAAGTTGATAAATGTAAATAAACAAATCTAAGTTCGTACGACCATATTATCAGGAGTTTGGTAATTTGATAAATTTAATTTAGTGTGGATATATGTTATTATTTGTGATAGAATTCTTTTAAATAAAAACAGAGGAGATATCCCATGTTAGCCATAGGTTGTGATCATGCGGGTTTTAAGCTGAAAAGCGAGATACTCCTGTATCTTGAGGAAAAGAACATACCGTATCGGGATTTCGGATCTTACAGCGAAGATTCCTGTCATTTCCCGTTTTATGCCTCTTTAGTAGCATCAGCCGTTCAGAAGAACGAGTGCGAAAGAGGCATTTTAATATGCGGAACCGGAATAGGTATGAGCATTGCGGCAAACAAGTTCAAGGGTATAAGGGCGGCATTGTGTATGGACGAATATCAGGCAAGTATGGCAAAGCGCCACAATAATGCCAACATACTGGTGCTTGCAGGCAGAATTACTCCGAAAGATATGGCATGCAAGATTATCGACATTTGGCTTAACGAAAATTACCTTGAAGGAAAATATGAGTTAAGGAACGGATTGATCCGCAGGATAGAAGAAGGAGGAAGTATGTCCGGAACCAATTATATGGACATGGCATTCGTATTCGATCACCCTCTTATACAACATAAGATATCCATTATGAGGGACAAGAATACAAATACTAAGGAATTCAGAGAGCTTGTAACCGAAGTATCCACATTGATGGGATATGAGGTTACACGGGAGTTGCCGCTGGAGCAGGTTGAGGTAGAGACACCGATAGCAAAAACTACCGTAAAGGTGCTATCAGGTAAAAGTGTGGGATTTGTCCCTATACTGAGAGCCGGATTGGGTATGGTTGACGGTCTTTTGACCTTGATTCCCACTGCAAAGATAGGGCATATAGGGTTGTACAGAGATCATGAGACATTGCAACCGGTTGAGTATTATTGCAAACTTCCGGAAGATGCTCATGAAAGAATGATTATCTTACTTGATCCTATGCTTGCAACCGGAGGATCCGCTTCTGCAGCCATAGGATTTTTGAAACAAAGAGGAGTCAAGAATATTAAGCTTATGTGCATAATTGCAGCACCTGAGGGCATAAAGAAAGTCCATGATGACCATCCCGATGTAAACATATACTGTGCATGTGTTGATAAAGCATTGAATGATGATGCTTATATCGTTCCGGGATTAGGTGATGCCGGAGACAGATTGTTTGGTACGAAGTAATGGAAAGACCTTCATGGGATGAATATTTCATGCAAGTTGTTCATCTTGTCAAAACCCGTTCCACCTGTTTAAGACGGGCTGTCGGTGCAGTTATTGTTAAGGATAAAAGAATACTGGCTACAGGGTACAACGGAGCACCTGTAGGTTGCAAACACTGCGAAGAAACAGGATGCGTAAGGATGCAAATGAATGTTCCGTCAGGAGAGAAGCATGAATTATGCCGTGCGATACATGCCGAGCAGAATGCCATTGTACAGGCTGCAAGGGCCGGAATATCCATAGACGGTTCCACTATATATGTTTCCATACAACCGTGCGTTATATGCGCAAAATTGCTTATAAACGCAGGCATTAAGAGAATAGTATTTGAAGGGGATTATCCCGATGCGTTATCAAAAGAGCTTTTAGAGGAAGCAGGCATTGAGCTGGTAAAGTACGGAGGTTAATTTGAGTTATATATACACCTTCTTAGCTTCATTTATCATTGCATTCGGCTTGTGTCCTTTAGTGATAAAGTTTGCAAAAGCTAAGAAAATATTAAAATATCCCAGAAGAAACAGAGATGTTCATACCGAGCCGGTACCGCTTCTCGGCGGTATTGCCATAATTATTTCTTTCGGTCTTTCGGTATTCGGGAATTATCTTTTCAATCCCAACTTTATTGTTACCTATGAAGTAATAGGTTTGGCGGTCGGTATAGTAATTATATCTGTTATGGGTATATTGGATGATATATATGATTTAAAACCTGTTATAAAAGTGGTATTTCAAGTTGCAGCGGCAGTTGCTACCGTTGCCATATCGGGATCCAAGATTGCATATTTCACCAATCTGGGGACAAATAATAACCTTGTTCATCTGCCGGATATAATATCCTTTATAGCTACCGTAGCATGGATATTCATGCTCACCAATGCATTTAATATTATAGACGGATTGGACGGTCTTACTGCGGGAACCACCGTAATATGCAGTCTCACTCTTTTCTTTGTTACCTTTGTGCGACCGGATGCGGGGTTGGTAGGTGAATATATTCCCATTCTCCTTATAGCCTTAAGCGGTGCCGCCGCGGGCTTTTTACCCTTCAATTTCAATCCTGCAAAACTGTATTTAGGAGAAACGGGAGCGGCCTTTACCGGTTTTTGTATTGCGGTTTTATCCGTTCAGGGTACAATGAAGGCTCATGCCGCCATAGCGGTATTTATTCCTCTTGTTGCCATGGGATTACCGGTACTGGACATATCCTTGGCATATTTCAGAAGAATAATCATGAAAAAACCCATTGCGGAAGGTGATAAGGACCACATACATCACAGACTTATGAAAATGGGATTATCACAGCGAAAAACCGTACTAATTCTGTATTTGATAGATATAGTGTTCGGAATAACGGCTTTTTTACTTTCCGGCCAGCAGTACAGCAGATTCTGGTTATATTTCGCCATCATAATCATTCTGATGGGTTTATCGGTATATATTCTTTACAAGCCGTTACTCAGTCAAGCTGCTAAAAACGGCAATACGGAAGTCATGGAGGAGGAACAAAGCAATGATTAAAATAATGTCGGTATTCGGCACCAGACCGGATACAATAAAAATGGCTCCTTTAGTGAATCTTCTGGACAAAGAAAAAGAAATAGATCATATAGTATGCGTGTCGGGGCAGCATAGAGAAATGGTCAATGAGATACTGGATATATTTAAAATAACACCGAAATATGATTTGGATATAATGATAGAAAGGCAAACGCTGGAGCATGTCACCTCGTCGATACTGATGAAATTGTCCGATATTCTGGCAAAGGAGCAACCGGATATGATATTGGTTCACGGAGACACCAATACCTGTCTTTCCGCATCTCTTGCCGCTTTTTATAAAAAAATACCCATCGGACATGTGGAAGCGGGATTAAGGACCGATGACATATATTCGCCGTATCCCGAGGAATTTGTCAGAAGAACGGTGGATTCCATATCCTCACTGTATTTCTGCCCTACTATCAACAATGCGGACAATCTTATCAAAGAGAATATAAGCAAAGACGGAATATATATTACCGGAAATACGGTTATAGATACTTTGCAGACAACGGTAAAAAAAGACTATACATTTAAAGAACCGTTACTTAACAGGATAGATTATAATAACAAAAGAATAATACCGATAACGGCCCACAGAAGGGAAAATATAGGAGTAAACTTAGAAAATATATGTAATGCCATAAAAACTCTTGCATCAAAATATCCCGATGCCCACTTTATATACACGGTGCATCCCAATCCCGCAGTAAAGAATACGGCAAACAGGATACTGGAAGGTATAGATAATGTATCGTTACTGCCACCCCTTATATTCACCGATCTTCATAACCTTATCGCAAGAGCATATTTCGTTATGACCGATTCGGGCGGATTGCAGGAAGAAGCACCTTCATTGGGAGTGCCCGTACTTGTGCTGAGAAGAGAAACCGAACGCCCCGAAGCGGTACAGGCGGGAACGGTAAAACTGACCGGTGTGGAATATAAAAATATAGTACGGGACGGCAGAATGCTGTTTGACAATAAATCGGTGTACGACAAGATGAGTAATGCCGTTAATCCGTACGGTGACGGCAAGGCTTCCCGAAGAATAGTGGACGCAATAAAAGAGTATTTTAAAAATTTGTAGCTAAGCAGCAAGATGCAGTGTTGTTGCATTTCAGTTCGTAATAATTTACGGATGTTAATGTATTATTTATGAGTTGCTTTGTTTTTATGATGTTTTTTTATTTAATTGTAATTAATGTATAATATAAATGAATGTTAAGAGGTAGAAATGTTAGGAAAATTAAAAGAAATAGAGATTAAATATGAAGATATAAGCAGACAACTGACCGACCCGGCTGTAATATCCGACCAGGAGCGATATGTAGCCTTAATGAAAGAACTCAACGGGATTTCGGAAATAGTTAAGGTTTACAGGGAGTATGTACAAACTGCAAAAGAGATTGATGATATCTATCTTATGCTTAAAGAAAACTCCGATGATGCCGATTTTAAGCAATTACTGCAAGAGGAACTGGCTCAACTGGAAGAAAAGAAGCCTGCCTTGGAACAGCAGCTTAAGATACTGTTGCTTCCCGTCGATCCCAATGATACAAAAAACGTAATAATAGAGATACGAGGCGGCGCCGGAGGAGATGAAGCCGCACTTTTTGCTGCCGATTTGTTAAGAATGTATACCATGTATGCCGAAGCCAAAAAATGGAAGACCGAGATATTGGACCTTAACGAGATAGGTATAGGAGGAATTAAGGAAGTGGTATTTTCCATAACGGGACAGGGTGCATACAGCAGGTTCAAATATGAAAGCGGAGTGCACAGGGTACAAAGAGTCCCCGAAACCGAGTCTCAGGGCAGAATACACACCTCCACCGTTACCGTAGCGGTATTACCGGAAGCGGAAGAAGTGGATGTGGAGATAAACATGAATGATGTTCAGATAGATACATACAGATCTTCCGGAGCGGGAGGGCAGCATGTAAATAAGACCGATTCGGCGATAAGACTGACCCATATCCCTACCGGTATTGTAGTGGCCTGTCAGGACGAACGAAGTCAGCATAAGAACAGGGATAAGGCTTTTAAGATACTGAGAAGTAAGTTGTATGAGATTGCACAGGAGAATCAGGATAAGGAGATTGCCGAGAACAGAAAGAGTCAGGTCGGTACCGGCGACAGAAGTGAAAGAATAAGGACATATAACTTCCCGCAGGGAAGGGTAACCGATCACAGAATAGGACTCACATTATATAAAATAGAGGCGGTTATGAACGGAGATCTGGATGAATTGATGGATGCTCTGATAACGGAGGATCAGGCAAGAAAGCTGTTAAGTCAAAATGAACAAGATTAATACAAAACTGATGGATGTTCCCGATGAGGTCAGCCTGAAATATTGTGCGGATATTATTAAAAGAGGCGGTACTGTGGCTTTTCCCACGGAAACCGTTTACGGATTGGGTGCCGACGGCTTAAACAGCAGTGCCGTGGAAAAGATATTCATTGCAAAAGGACGACCCAACGATAATCCTCTTATTCTTCATATACATGATATTTCGGTACTGGACAAATATGTTAAGGAAGTTCCGAAAACATTAACCGTGCTCTCCAGACTGTATATGCCCGGCCCCTTGACGGTGGTATTAAAAAAAAGAAGTATTGTGCCTGACAGCGTTACCGCTAATCTTGACACCGTTGCTATAAGAGTTCCCGACAACGAAATAGCATTGAAGCTTATAGAATATTCCGATACCGCAATAGCGGCACCCAGTGCAAATATCTCCGGTAAGCCCAGCCCTACAATGTTTGAGCATGTAGTGGCCGATATGTCCGGAAAGGTGGACGCTATTATTAACGGAGGTAAATGCAGAATAGGTGTGGAGTCCACCGTTTTGGATTTGACATCGGACAGACCGGTTATCTTGCGTCCGGGAGGGGTTCCGTATGACAGTCTGAAACTGGTTATAAAGGATTTGGAAACAGCATATGCGCTAAATACCGATACTCCCAAATCACCCGGAATGAAGTATAAGCATTATGCTCCCAAGGCGGATATGGTAATAGTAAAAGGGGAAACTCATAAGGTTTTGGAAGCTGTCAATAAAATGTCAGGCGATGATTACGGTGTGCTTTGTTGTAAGGAAACATTTGACAGATATAATACCCACAATAAGCTTTGTGCCGGAAGTATTAATAATCCTTCGGAAATAGCATCCAACATATTTGAATGTTTGCGGCTTTTTGACATGATGCGGATTAAAAAGATTTATTGCGAGTATTTTGACACTAAAGACATAGGTGAAGCGGTGATGAACAGACTGCTGAAGGCGGCTTCACAGAATGTGATAGAGGTATGATATGGCACAGATTTTAGAAGCCGCAATGATTATATGTTTCGGTATTTCCTGGCCGGTAAATATAGCGAAATCTTTAAAATCCAAAACGGCAAAAGGCAAAAGTATTGTCTTTTTATTCTTCATACTTATTGGCTACTTATGTGCAATAGCGGGTAAGATAATTTCCGACAAAATTAACTGGGTATTTTGGTTCTATGTTGTAAACACACTCATGGTTTCTTTGGATATCATTATATATTTTAATAACAGGAAGAGAGATAAAGAAAAGGATGAAAATACTCACAATAGGTAACAGTTTCTCGCAGGATGCTACCGTATATATGGAAAAAATAGCGCTGTCGGATATATATGTAAGAAATCTCTTTATACCGGGATGTGACTTAAAAATGCATTGCGATAATATTAAAACAAATGAAAAAGCATATGAGTATCAGAAAAACGGTAAAAAATTATGCATGATATCCTTGGAAAAAGCCCTAAATAAAGAGCAATGGGATGTTATTACGATACAGCAGGTCAGTCATCTTAGCGGTATATTAAACAGCTATTTTCCGTACATTTCCGAACTTATAAACTATATAAGACAGAATGTCCCGGATGCAAAAATAATGTTACATAAAACCTGGCCGTATGCTCACGGGTGCCAACACTCATATTTCTCCGATTACAATAATAATACAAAAACAATGTATGACAGCATAAACAGGACGGTAAAGATTATTTCCGCTCAGTTTAATATACTCGTTATAAATACCGGAGACTGTATATATAACTCATATACGGAGTGCCTGTTCAATCCCGACTATGAAGGTATATCACTTTTCCGTGACGGGTTTCATCTGTCCATACCGCATGGCAGGTATCTTGCGGCATTGTGCTTCTATTTGCATTTTTATAACAAAGACCAAATAAACCTAAAATACCTGCCTAAAGGCATGACATATAAGCAAAGGGATTGCCTGCAGTCTCTTGCCATGAAGCACTGACGAAAAGTTTGCGAATGTATTGCTAATCACAATTCAATTGCTATAATGTAAGCGAAAGGGGGAGCAACATATATGGCAAGAACATCAAATATATATGTAAGAGTAGAGCCTTATATCAAAGAACAGGCAGAAGAAATACTGGAAAAACTCGGAATATCAATGTCAAATGCCGTATCAATTTTTTTGCGACAGGTTGTCATGCATAACGGTTTACCTTTTGACGTCAAAATACCTGATTCTAAACCGCTTTCTTTGCCTATTTTATCAGAGGCGGAATTTAATATGGAAATGTTAAAGGCTCATAATGACTTTGAAAATGGAAGAATATACGGTTTGGAAGAAGTGGAAGAAGAGTTCAAGAAAGAGTTAGGAAAATGAAATTTAAGATAATATTTTCTGAAAATGCTAAAAAGGATTTAATAAGCATTGTAAGATATATTTCAGAGGAATTGTTGGAACCCGTAACCGCTGAAAAACTATCACAGAGAATATTAAAAGCTATAAAACCATCAGACAGTCAATACAAATTCTCTGCTTCCGTCTTTACTTAAATGTATTTTATGGTGGGTTATTTTGTCGTCTGCAATAACTTCTATATCATATTCTCCGAAAAATCCGTTAAATAAGCACTCATTCTTATTAAATTTCAAATCCGTGTGCCACTCTTTGTTTATCAGATTATTTATAGCATGATAAACCGGTTTCTTGCTCATATCATAATTCAATAACCCGCCGCCGTAATAGTTTTCTCCTTCCGCGCTTCCCAAAGGTGCGTATGCTGCAGTTCCGTCCACTAAGTTCCACCAAACAATGGATTCCATATCCGGATGGCTGAACCAGACTTTATATAACCATTCAGTTAATTTTGCTTGAACCTCTTTATTCTCATCTGTCAGACCGAATGCCGGAACGGTTACTTCCGAAACGTGCATCGGCTTATGGAATTTTCCGTATGTATCCATAACATTGAATAAACAGGTAGGATTAAGCAATATCTCCGCCTCTCTTTCCAATCTTTCAGGTGTTTTGAACAGATGGTACTGGAATCCTATTGCATCAATTCTTTTACCTTTCATTAGCATATTCTCAATCTGCAGGTAATAAGGGCTCAACTCCCATATAAATTCCGACCAGCAAAATCTTAATGTATCGTTTATAAAAAGACGGTTCTTGGGAAAATATCTGTCCGCCAAATCAAAAATGCGGTTGACATAGTCGTAGGGAAGCTGATAGTTTTCCCGGTGAGGAGGACGGGATAATGATTCATTTACGACGTCCCAATCACGAATACGGTCTTTAAATACCTCTGCTATCTCACGAAGTCTGCGTTCTATCCGAAAGTATGATTCATTCTTATCCTGCACGAGCCATTGGGGTAAAAACAGATGCCAGAATAACGGGTGTCCTTTTACATCAATATTATTTTCCCCGCAATATTTCAATATCTTTTCAATAGACGGTCTGCGGTAAACATTAACCGGATTTTTCCCTAATCTCGGTTCTCCGTCTTTCAACTCAAAATCCTGCCAATAAAACGGTGCAACGGTATAGTTAAAAAGCTTTTTAAACTCTTTTCTGTATGCTTTATTATGTTCTTCATCCGGGAATTGATCCAGCATAAATATATTACACCCGAACTTAAAATCATGCGTCTTTTGCTTTATGCGACCTTTAACGTTTTCTATTAACTCTCCTTGGCTGTTAACTACCTTTATTTTTGCAAAGGCTTTACGGTATTTCTGAATATCGCCTTCTATTCTTTTGTTGCTCTGCATTTTCTGTTCTTCAAAAAATTTTAATAATGTATGACTCATTACTTGCTCCTTTCAAATTACAGGCATTTCCCGCCGTCTACATATATACTCTGACCTGTGATGTACCTTCCTTCTTCCGAACAAAGTAAAGATACAATACCGGCACAGTCGGCGGGTTCACCGATAAAGCCGGCCGGAATGGAATCTGTCACTTTTTTATAATATTCCTTATCTTCCAGAACATCCTTGTTGCGGTCGGTATTAATAGCACCCGGTGCAACATTGTTAACAGTGATTCCGTCTTTTGCCAACTGAACCGCCAAGGATTTTACCATATTGGTTTGCGCGGCTTTGGATGCCGAATAAACCAACATGTCCGGATGCGGTTTTGCTTCCTGTACACTTCCTATCGTTATTATTCTTCCCCAATGTTTTTTACGCATATACGGTACCGCTTGCTGAATAAGTAACATGCTTGCTAACAGATTGCAATTAATCTGATCGTAAAATTCCTCAAGCGATATGTTTTCCCATTGGTTTCTGTATTGAACCGATGCGTTCAACACTAAAATATCAACATCGCCTATCTTTCGGATAAATCCTTCCAATGTCTCCGGTTTACATAAATCCGCTTGTATGATTGAACAGGAGCCGCCTAATGCCTCAATCTGTTTCTTAACTTGTTCCGCACTTTTTACATTACCTAAATAATGTACAATGATATCCGCTCCGTTTTTAGCAAGCTCGATAGCGATTGCTCTTCCGATGCCGCGACCGGAACCGGTAATGAGTGCTCTTTTTCCGCTTAATTTATGTTGCATATTTATTCTCCTCTTAATAATTCGGAAATAGTATATTCTTTATTGAAGTCCATGATAAAGCCGTTATCAATCTGTGATGTGTATTTTTCAGGATCTTCCGTATTGCTTGCAAACATACCGTAATGGGTCGGTACTCCAACCAAAGGATTGATAATCTTTGTCAGCTTTGCAGCCTCGTCCGCATTCATGTTTCCCAGTTTTCCGTTAATACATACAAACATAACGGTAATCCCTGATTCTTTCAACTCTTCCAATTTCTCATGGTACAAGGTATCACCGGAAAAATACAGTTTTATTGAATCCTGTTCCGCTATGATTCCGATGGCATCTACCGAATGATAGGCAAAGACCGCCGTTATCTGAAACTTTCCGGCTGATATCTGCTCTCCCGCATCTATGGTTTTAATGTTTTTACACCCCAAAGCCGAAAGACGTTCTTTGCAGGAAGAAGGTGCTATAAAGCAAACAGTGTCTTTATTCATTCTTTCAATTGTCTCGGGATCAATATGGTCCAGATGGTCGTGTGTACAGATAACATAATCTGGATAAATATCTTCCGGTTGTATAGGAGGCGGCACTAATCTCGGACGATTTGCAACTTTATTTACAATATCCGATAAATACGGGTCGATTATAATTTCTGTGGTATTGTCCTCTAAAATATATCCGCTTTGTCCTATCCAACGTAGTTTCATCAAACACCTCTACAATGCTGTCTGCGTATCGTTCGGATCGCCGTGTTTAGCCATGTAATATTCTTGTGACCAATCAATATCACGATAATTCTTACCGCGCTCATCTTTCTGTATAAAGTCTACCAGCATATCCAGCATTTCCACAGTCCATGTATTCCGGTCTATCTGAGCCGTAGTAAATCTATTCTGCTTTATCATCTCAAAGCCGAATTCATCTTTGATATGCGTCTTAGCCGCACCTTCCACAACCTCGGCAACCAAGTGGCTGGGAATGAATAATACTCCTCCTCCCGCTCCGAAAACAATATCTCCGGGAAGACATATGGCATTACCTATTCTGGTCGGAGTGTTAAAGCCTGTCATAACGCATTCCCGTATGGGTGTGGGGTCAATACCGCGATAATATACCTGAATCCCTTCCGCCTGCTTCATCTGTTCCACATCGCGAATGCCGCCCCAGATAACACCGCCTCCGGTTTTTGTTCTGTTTTTAATAGCTGTTGTAAGGTTTCCTCCCAAAAAAGTACCTTTATAGACCTTATCATACATGTCCGCTACAACTACATCACCCTCAACCAGGCTGTCGATTACCCACTGATTGTAATTACCTTTTCTTCCTTCGTTTGAACCTATCCTAAACATTATTTCATGCAAATCCGGTCGAGTAGGACAAAATGTGCAGGTGACCGCTCTGCCGATAAGCTTTCTGCCGTCATCATGCAAGGTTTTTAATCGCCCCTCAAACTGGTTTTCATAACCCTTGACATAGATAGGCTTCCATACTTCCTCCAATGTCATTTTTCTTAGTTCTGTCAAATACTTCGGATCAACATAAGGTCTGCCGTCCTCTAAGCGCTCTCCCTTCCACAGGGGAGTCATTTCAATTATGTCTTCCTTGCTGTTGAAATGCATTTTTATACCTCTCTATAAGTTATTTTTGCAGATTACTGTTTTTTCTAACTCCAAATTCTGTCATTCGAGAACTCTTTATCCCATTTGGAAGTATCTTCCCACATTCCCGGTATTTGAGGGTTAATATGTTCTTTTATAACTTCTTCATTTAAAGCATCGATTCCCAGTCCCGGTTTATCCGGCACGGTGCAATACCCGTCTTGTATTATGGGCTTGGGTAAACCTACCACTATATCGCTCCACCACGGAACATCCACAGAGTGAAATTCCATTGCAAGGACATTTCGCATTGCTGCACAAACATGAGCTGCCGCCATGCAGGCTATAGGACTTTCCGCCATATGCACCGCTACGGCAACCCCGCATTCGTCCGCAATATCCGCAATCTTTTTCAATTCTAAGGCTCCGCCGCAAGTCAATATATCGGGGTGGATTATGGAGACCGCTCCTGCTTTTATCAATTCGGCAAAGCCTTCCTTCAGATAAATATCTTCTCCCGTACATATCGGTATGGTGGTGGAATTTTTCAGCCTTACATACTGATCTGTATATATCCACGGAATCATATCTTCAATCCATGCAATATTATACGGCTCCATTCTGCGGGCAAATTTTATGCAATCCTCAACACAGACATGACCGAAATGATCCACTGCAAGCGGTACTTCATAACCGATAACCGACCGGACATCTTTTATGTATTGTTCCAAATAATCCAGTCCTTTTTCGGTAAGATGAATTCCTGTAAACGGGTGAGCGGTATTTACAATGTCATAACTCTTTCTATGCTTCACCATCTCCTTTGTTACCGAACCGCCCTGAACATTCAGGATATGTGAAGAATACTTTCTCATATCCTCAATAAAGCCGAGCGGGGCATTCAAAGTTCCCGGTATATCCAAAAGCAATCCTATCCCTAAATCCATTTTTAAGAATGTAAACCCCATCTCCATGCGCTTTTTAAGCGCATTACCCATGTCCTTACCCGTATGTCTTCCTTCAACATCGGTATCACAATACATTCGTATCTTATCGCGGAACTTACCGCCGAGCATTTGATAAAGAGGAACGCCGTAAGCTTTACCTGCTAAATCCCAAAGGGCAATCTCAATTCCCGAAACACCGCCGCCTTGTCTGGAGTGACCGCCGAATTGTTTTATCTTGCGAAATATTCTATCCACATTACAGGGATTCTCGCCCAAGATGCGACTTTTCAGCATCAAAGCATAGGTTTTACTGGAACCGTCTCTTATCTCTCCGTATCCTACAATACCCTGGTTAGTCATAATCTTGATAAGAGTGTTTCTCTTCGGTGCCCCGTCAATATCGACAAATCTCATGTCCGTTATTTTCAACTCGGACGGATTTGAAGAGATGTTGACATTTTTTGAAACAAAGTCCATCAAATCATTAGTACTCATCTCATATCCTTTCTTAATCCGTTCTATTTAAATGTATTACATTTATGATATGTACCCGCATCGGGTAACTTTTTCCGGTCATTGTCTACATTCTAACCTGTTCAATACGCTTTTTCAACCAGCTTTTCCGGGAATCACGCAAGTTGCTTTATTTATCTTTACAAACAGCGGTAAAGAGCTTAAGTTTTGCGGATTCGGTCTTTACGATTGCATGCGGCATTTAAATATTATATAATTTTGAGTGCCATACTAGACGGGGAGTTAGCGGTGCCCTGTAATCTGCAATCCGCTATAGCAGAGTGGAAATCCCGTCCTAGGGTAACTAATAGTGGGGCAGCCGTGTATAAGCGGTTATGACGGCCGGGTCTTGTGCAATCGGAGCTTGTGAACCTCGTCAGGTCTTAGCGGAAGCAGCGATAAGCGGGAAATCCGATGTGCCATAAGAGTGCCTGGCCCGAGCAGGCTGTATATGTAACGCCTGTTATTATTGTTCAAAGACGGGTGTATGGTTTTTTTAAGGATAGGAGACAAAATGTCGCATAAAGCATTATACAGGGAGTGGCGTCCTTCTTCATTTTCAGAGGTAGTGGAGCAGGAACACATAACAAAGACATTAAAAAGAGCAGTGATAACCGGTCGTATTGCACATGCATATCTTTTCTCCGGTACAAGAGGAACGGGAAAAACCACTCTTGCAAAAATATTCGCAAGGGCAGTCAACTGTTTGCATCCAAATGAAGGAGACCCTTGCAATAAATGCGATATATGTACCAAAGCTTCTGAGGAAGTACTGGTGGATATTGCGGAAATTGATGCCGCATCCAATAATTCGGTAGATAATATCCGAAGAATATGCGATGAAGTAAACTATATGCCGGCGTTGGCGAAGTATAAGGTGTATATAATCGATGAAGTACATATGCTCAGTACATCGGCATTCAACGCCTTGCTTAAAACGCTGGAAGAACCGCCCGCCCATGTCATATTCATCCTCTGCACAACCGAACCGGACAAGCTGCCCGCAACGGTGCTGTCGCGGTGTCAGCGGTTTGATTTTCACAGAATAACAACAAAAGGGATAAGTAATCGTTTGCGAAAGATTGCAGATGCCGAGAAACAGCAGATTACCGATGAGGCCCTGGATATGATTGCCAGAATTTCTTTCGGAGCCTTAAGAGATGCAATAAGTCTGTTGGATCAGTGTATATCATCAACAGATGATACGATTGATGTTACAGATGTTTTGAATTGTGCAGGCCTTATTGATGATATGTCCAATGCAAAGGTGGTTCAGGCTTTGGTGGATAACGATGTAACCGGAATACTTAACAGTGTCAATGAAGTTATAGCTGAAGGGAAAAGTCCTGCAGGGTTTCTATCAGGGTTATTAGGGTATTTGCGTAATATTTTGGTATGCATGAATGTGAAAGAGCCGGACCGGTTTATAGAGGCGGACGGTAATGCCGTTAGCGAAATGAAAAGACTTTCCAAGCTTATGGAGCCGGAGGAGGTTATATGGTATATAAAGGAGCTCTCGGAAAACGAAGCGGTACTCAAAAGAACATCCAGACCTAAAACATATCTGGAAATAATGCTGTTGGGCCTGTTAGTGAAAAATACTGAAAAAGTACAACCTAAAGTGCAGGTTAAGGATAAACCTGTCAGAAAGGAAGTGCAAAAGGCGGATGCCGTCAAACCGGCCGTCAACGAAACTTCTAAGCCGGTTAAGACGGAAACAAAATCCAATCAGAATATATCCTGGTCCAAATATATACAGGACAGGTTTGATAAGGGTTCCAAAGATGTATTTGAGTTATTACAATCGACCATTGAAATAAGCGGGAATCAGGCGGTTGTAACCGTAGCAAATGATTTTTTAAAAAGCAGTTTGGAAAGAAACGGAGTTGCGGTGTTGGAAGAGATTAGAGGATACAGTAAGGATATAACAAATGCAAGGTTCGTGGTTGCCGGTACCGACAAAGTTGCCGGCTCACCGGAACAGCAAATAACGGAAATCGGGAAGAAACACAATATACCCGTAGAGATTATATAACGGAGGTAGATAATATGGCACGCGGAAGAATGGGCGGCGGAAATATGAACTATAGCAGTATGCTCAAACAGGCGCAGAAGATGCAGGCCGACATTGCCAAGGCACAGGAGGAATTGGAAAACAGCACATTCGAGTCCAAAGCCGGAGGCGGGGTAGTTACAGTTGCTATGAAAGGTGACTATACAATGGACTCCATAACTATTGATCCGGTTGTTTTGGAAGATGCGGATGTGGAGATGCTTCAGGATTTAATTTTGACTGCCGTTAACGAGTCGGTAGGAAAGATAAATGCCAAAAAAGAGGAAACTATGGGTAAAGCGACCGGCGGCATGAGGATGCCTTTCTAAATGGCTGATATATATCCGAAACCGTTATCACGATTAATAGCTGCGTTTGAAATGTTTCCGGGGATAGGCAGGAAGATGGCGACCCGTTTGGCTTTTCATCTTCTTACCATGGATGATGAAAGAATTCAGTACATATCGGAATCCATAAGAGACGCCAAAGCCGGTCTTACCTATTGTTCCGTCTGCTGCAATATTACGCAGAAAGACCCGTGTGAAATATGTTCTTCCTCAAGAGACCATTCGGTTATTTGCGTAATGTCTTCGGTAAAAGATGTTATGGCAATGGAAAGAACCTGCGAGTATGACGGTGTGTACCATGTATTACACGGAATAATATCGCCTATGGAAGGTGTAAATCCCGAAGATTTAAAGATAAAGGAACTGTTGAAGAGGTTGGACGGAAATGTAAAAGAGGTTATAATAGCGACCAATTCTTCGGTGGAAGGAGAGGCTACAGCGATGTATCTTTCCCGCCTTATAAAGCCCTTCAACATAAAAGTCACAAGAATTGCTCACGGTATTTCGGTAGGTACCGAGATAGAATATGCCGATGAGGCAACATTGATAAGAGCACTGAAAGGGAGAACCGCTATATGATTTACGAAATGTTGTTTGAATTGTTACACAACTGCAACAAAATTGCATTGACTATGTAAAATATGTTGTATATAATCAAAAAAGATTAACTTGAAAGGAAGGGGCATACGATGATCAAACTCAGAAATACAGTAGCATTGAATGACGGGATAGGTATGCCTGTGGCTTGTTCAGAATAGTTGAACGGCATTCTGCAGGCGAAACGGTGACCTGTGGAATCTTTATGACATATATGTTTTATGCGTAAAACCCTCAGGTCGGAAAATAAAGACAAGAGGGTTGTTTTTTGTGAAGAAATATAGATTATTAAAACAATTTTTACGTGGTAACAAAGCGGCATACATAGCGGGTATAGTCTTTATGATTATAGCCCAGTTGTTAAGCCTGGTTAACACATTTATAATAGGTGTCGTCATAGACTCGGTTATAGGGGATATACTGCCGGAAGGTATTGCATACAAAGGATTGCAACTGTTAGGCGGCAAAGAGCATTTAATGCACAATCTGTGGATTTGCGGACTGGTGCTGGTGTTTTTCTCGGCTTTTGAAGGTGTATTCATGTTTTTATCCAGAAAGTATTCGGCAATTGCCGGTGAAGGTATAGCAAAAAATATACGTATGGATTTGTATGAGCATCTTCAGAACTCCACATATTTGTACAATACAAGTATAAAGACCGGAGATATTATGCAAAGATGCACATCCGACCTGGAGACGGTCAGGAATTTTCTGGCTACACAGTTTCAGGACCTCATAAAATGTATCGTCCTCATAGTCGCATCGGTTTCTGTGATGCAGAAAGTGAATACCGATTTAACGTTGGCAGGTTTCTCACTTATGCCGATAATAGTGCTCGGAGCGTTCTTCTTCTTTAGATATGTATCAAAGAAGTTCCTGCTTGCCGATGAAGCGGAAGGAGTTATGTCCACGGTAATAGAAGAAAACCTGTCGGGAATGAGAATTGTACGTTCCTGTGCTACACAAAGCAGGGAGATAGAAAAGTTTATCGCATCTTCATTGGATTACAGAAACAAGGATTTGAAGATAACGGTGGCATTTGCATGGTACTGGGGACTTTCCGATGCAATATGTCAGTTGCAGATAGGTGTTGTATTGGTGACCGGAATTATCTTAGCTGTTAAGGGAGAGATAACGGTGGGTATGCTGACGGTTTTCATGACTTATGTGCATAATCTCATCTGGCCCATAAGGGGCATGGGAAGAGTTTTGGGAGATATGGGTAAAGCAAGTGTTTCATTGGGTCGTATACAGGAAGTACTGGAAGCTCCCAGGGAACCCGGACGTGACGATACCGGACTTACCCCGAAAATTGAAGGTAATATATCTTTTGAGAATGTATCGTATGAATATACGGACGGAAACGAAGTGTTGAAAGATATATCTTTCAGTATAGGAAAAGGAGAGACTCTTGCTATTTTAGGAAAGACCGGTTCGGGAAAATCCACTTTGTTGCACTTACTTGTCGGACTGCTTCCGTATGAGAAGGGAAGTATAAAAGTGGACGGCATTGAACTTGGTGAAATAAATAAAAGGCATTTGAGGAAGAATATAGGGATCGTGTTGCAGGAACCGTTTTTGTTCTCCAAAACCATTAAAGAAAATATATCGGATAATAATCCCGATATAACCGATGCCGATATTGAAAAAGCCACAAGCATAGCGTCGGTAGACAGGGCAATAAGGAACTTTGAAAAAGGCTACGATACCATGGTAGGTGAAAAAGGAGTTACATTGTCCGGAGGTCAAAGACAAAGAGTTGCAATAGCCAGAACACTTATCGGCAACTGCAAAGTGCTGATTTTTGACGACTCGTTAAGTGCAGTGGATATGCAGACCGATAAGGAGATAAGGAATGCTTTGAGAAAGCACTGTGCCGATACCACTACAATACTGATATCACACAGAATAAATACATTAAGACAGGCCGACCTCATACTTGTAATGGAAGACGGCCGTATAACGGACAGAGGTACGCATGATGAGCTTATACAAAGAGAAGGATTGTATAAGCAGGTATATGATATGCAGAGCTGCGTACTGGATATGGCGAAGGCAGGTGAGTAAACCGTATGGAAGAAGATAACAGAGAAATATTTAATAAAAATATAGATTTGAAGATGTGGAAAAAGGCAATAAAGTATCTCGCAAAATACATGAACCATGTTATAGGTATTGTCATAGCCATGATAATAAATGCGGCTACCGATGCGGCTTTACCTCTTTTTACGGAATATGCGATAGATAATTTCATAGCCTATAAAACAACCGAAGGGCTTGGCCTGTTTATAATCTTATATGTACTATTGCTGATACTGAAAGGTATGACTATATATACATTCATATATCTTGCAGACAAGCTTTGGCATCTGGTGAGTCATGATATAAGGGTGGACGGATTTAAAAAGCTTCAGGAACTCAGCTTTTCCTACTATGACAGAAATGCAACGGGTAGTCTCTTTACAAGAGTAACCTCCGATGTCGGAAGGCTGACGGGAATCATTTCCTGGGGACTTGTGGACATGATTTGGGCGATAAGCATGATAATAATGATGACGGTATACATGTTCATGAAAAACGTCAAGATTACATTGGTAGTGCTGACCGTTATTCCGATACTGGCAGTAATATCGGTATTCTTCCAAAAAAGAATACTGTTTTACAGCAGAGAAGCCAGAAGATACAATTCCATAATAACCGGCGCTTTTTCCGAAGGAATACAGGGTGCAACAACCTCAAAAACGCTTGTAAGAGAAGAAAGCCACATCAGCGACTTTGAAAAGAAAACCGATGACATGAGGACCGCTTCCATCAAAACGGCAGTATATTCGGGATTGTTCTTCCCGATAGTATCGGTATTGGGTATCATAGGAACCTCGTTGGCCATATGGCAGGGCGGAGTAATGATTTTAGGCGAAGTGATAACGGTCGGAACGCTTACACTGTTCATATCGTACACTTTACAGTTCTTCCATCCGGTAAACGATATGGCAAGAATATTTGCCAGATTCCAGTTTTCTCAGGCTGCGGGTGAACGAATTATGGCTTTGCTGGAGGCGGATATAGACATAAAGGATTCCGATGAGGTTATTGAAAAATACGGAAATATTACATCGGATATGCCGGTACCTAAACTGAAAGGTTCCATAAGATTTGAGAATGTGTCTTTCCGATATAAAGAAGGCGAGAAGGTTTTAGACACTTTCAACTTAAGTGTGGAACCGGGTCAGTGCATAGCTCTGGTAGGAGAAACCGGATCGGGAAAAACAACGATAGTTAACCTCACATGCAGATTCTATGAACCTACCGAGGGGACAATATATATCGACGGGCAAGACTATAAAACGATACCTTTGATGTATATCCACAAGAACTTGGGCTACATGCTGCAGGCTCCGCATCTTTTCAGCGGGACAATCATGGACAATATCCGTTACGGCAGGGAAGACGCAACGGAGGAAGAAGTCATTAATGCTGCCAAGATGGTGGAAGCCCATGATTTCATAATGAAATTCGAAAACGGGTACAATCATGTTATCTCCAAAGGCGGCGGCGGAATATCCACGGGACAGAAACAGCTTATCTGCATTGCAAGAGCAATAGTGAATGATCCCTGTATATTTGTCCTTGACGAAGCCACAAGTTCTGTGGATACGCAGACCGAGAAAGCGGTGCAACGTGCCATTTCCAAGGTGTTACATAACAGAACGAGTTTTGTAGTTGCGCACAGACTGTCGACAATAAGGGAAGCCGATAGGATATTGGTAATTGATAAGGGAAAAGTAATAGAACAGGGAAGTCATGAAGAGCTTATGAAACTGAAAGGACACTACCATAACCTTTACACCAGCCAGTTTATAGACGACAGCAATAAGGATTTATTCGGTACTCCCGAACCGCTACCCGTAGAGGATTAATAACAAACAACAACGCACCTTAACAGGTGCGTGTTTGTTTTAATCAAATGAAGCGGTTTTATGAACTTAATAAAGGTGAGAAAAAAAAGTGTCACCGCCGGTGTCACAATTGAGTCGGACGAATTATTAAGACGATGGAATAGGCTTTACTTCCGGTTGGAAAATCAAAATTATTAGCATAATATGAATTAGGATAATGTAAATTATGCTAATTTGATAGAAAAAGATAAGAAGATTATAGGATATTCTTTTGTAAAGGATTTTTAGCTATTAATAAGTACTTGTTTTTTCTAATCAGTCGTTATCTTCCTCTAAGGCAATATTAAAGCAGTGCATCTGCAGTGAAGATAATGCTCTGAACTGTTCCGCATACTTGAATTTTGTTCCTTTTGCCGCTATCTTAGCAAGTTCCTTTACAAACATCAGAAGATTGGAGTCAACCTGGGATTTATGACATTTAATCGAATTGATCTTTTTGTCCATAACCTTTGATATATCCGCTTTTCTGTTGGGTTTATCGGTGTAGTAAAATGCAAGTATCGGTGTTGTCCATGTTTCATGACGTGCCTTACCGTCTTCGGAATAGGGATAAAAATCACATGCGGCATCCATGACCGCATATTTTACCGCCATACCCGTTTTTATATGATCGCTGTGACATTCGGTAGAAAGATCCGGGTCCACTGTAAAAACCGCATCCGGCTTAATCTTTCTTATAACCTCCATTATCTTCAAAGCAATCTTTTCCACCGGTTCTTGCGTTTTGTCGCAGAAACCTAAAAATCCGGCATTTTTAACATTTAAATACTGCTGGGCGGCAACTGCTTCCGATTGCCGGGTAGTGAGACCTTCTTTGTCCTGCTCCAATCTTCTGTCATCTGTCACCGTAAGCTCATAGACTTCGGCTCCTGAATCTGCCAATAATGCCATCATACCGCCTGCACCTATCTGGTTATCATCGGCATGTGGTTGTATGAAAAGAGCTTTTTTAATACCTTTCAGTTTAGGCGGTTTTCTTAAATGAGAAATAAAGGGATTATCCATGTCGCACCTCTAAAAAAATTATATCATAATCCCTTTATTTGTTCATAATCAGTTCAACTTAGCCGTATATCATACATGTAGAATGTACTAAATGTATGTTAAAAGTACGGAAAGGAGATGAACGGATGAAAGAAGTTTATGCAGTTACGGGAGCATTGGGCTTCTTGGGAAATGCTATAGTGGATAACCTGCTTTCCAAAGGGAAGACGGTCAGAGTTATGGATATAGGACAAGACAAGTACGGATTATTAAAGGATAGAGATGTGCAATTTTTCAGAGCGGACGTATGTGATGCTGCTTCAATGGAAGATTTCTTTACGGTTGAAGACGATCAGGAGCTCATAGTAATCCATGCTGCAGGTATTGTCTCGATATCATCAAAGTTCAGCCAGTTGATGTATGATGTTAATGTAAAAGGAACTCAAAATATCGTGGATATGGCATTAAAGCATAAAATCAAAAAATTGGTCTATGTAAGTACCGTTCATGCCATTCCGGAATTACCGAAGGACGAAATGATAGCGGAAATATCGGATTTCAATCCCGATTTGGTAGAAGGGGAATACAGTAAAACCAAAGCCATAGCCACAAAGATAGTGATGGACAGCGTTCAGAAAGGCTTGTATGCCATGGTAGTTCATCCGTCGGGAATTATAGGGCCGGGAGATTATGCCGGCGGTCATATGACACAGCTTGTAAAAGACTGTGCCGAGGGAAGACTGACAGCCTGTGTAAAAGGAGGCTATGATTTTGTTGATGTACGCGATGTAGCCGAAGGTATAGTATTAGCTGCAAAAAAAGGCAAAAGCGGTAACGCCTATATCTTATCGGGGGAATATTATCCGATAAAGAAAATTACCGACACTATATGTTCGGTTCTCGGGAAGAAACAAATCAAAACCATTCTTCCTCTTTGGTTTGCCAAAATGACGGCTCCGCTTGCGGAACTGTATTACAAGATAAAGAAACAGAAGCCTTTATTTACCAGTTATTCACTGTATACTCTTCAGTCCAATTCCAATTTCAACTCCAAAAAAGCACAACAGGAGTTGGGATATAAGCTGAAATTTTCCTTGAAACAGTCTATTGAAGACACATATATGTGGATTAAGGCTAATAACCTCATAAGACGCAAAAAGAAGGTTGCATCAAAAGCATAAAAATCAGACGGTATAGTAAGCCGACACCGAGGTTGTATCGGTCTCGTCAACCTTAAGAACAACCTGATTGTATATAAGCAAAGGATCTTCCTTTGCTTTTTCTTTCAGCATGACGAAATATTTGCACCATACAAGGTTGTCCAGTTTAACCATATTCATGGGGTCATATCCGCAAATCTTAAAGGATTTTTCCGTACACTCAGGATTCTTGGAAAAGAAATCGGAAAACAGCTTCTTCCTGTTATCAATATAACGCTTCAACGATTCTTCAATAGCATCCTTATGCAAAATCTCAGGTAAATCGGCAGCAGGAAATCCTTCTGCTACCAACTCATATACGGTTTTGGTTTCTTTTGAAATATCATGGAAAAAGCATATGTCCGCTTGTTTAAGTGCAATTAACAGTAAACAACCGGAATAATATGCCAATCTTCTGTTGTCAAAAAGAATATTGTCGGTATCGGTAAGGTTATCAATATATTTGTTTATCTTATTCTCATATTTTTCATAATCCAACTGTTTAAGAGCACATAACCCTATATATTCAGCCATACCTTCAACGGTTTCCATCTTGTATTCATAGTCGATATATTCTTTAATTAATTCTTTTCTTCTTGCTCTGGATGCAAACACCGAGGATAAACATTCTTTTATAATCCTTCTATCATTGCTTTTAACCGCTTTGACAATCTGCTGATTCTCCGCATACTTCAAAAGTATATTATCCGAAACTATCGGATAATCCAAAGCTTTTAAGTCATCGGGAAACCGCTTTTCGCGACACTCATATTGATATGCATGAAACATTTCATGTATGATATTGGCCGCAAGCAGTACGGGATCTTCTTTCGTATAATCGTCCACTCTCCATATGGCTATCTGCTCATCACCGTATTTTATACTGGTATTACCTAAGAAACACTCTTCATAATCACCGGTTTTGTCCTTGAAATAGACCGAATCGCTGTTATATAAAGCAAAATGATATGCATGAAAGCCTTTCCATAAGCTTTCGAAATCCGTTTTTCTTATCTGTTCATATACTTTATCATATAAAAGTCTCATATTTAACCTGATTTCCAATCCATTACAATTGTAAGTATAGGATGATAAACAGAGCTTTGCAACCGACTATATTTTATGTTTCCCTTGGAAATTATTTTTTCCCGTGAAAGTATTAAGGTAACGGATTTATACTTTCCCATGGAGCATCGGTTACGTTTATGCCGTGTTCTTCGCATTTGACTGTGGGCATCATGCAGTGCACGAAACAGGGGTAAAGCATAACATCTGCATGTCTCCATGTCCTTTCTTTATCCTCATAGTCATATCTTTTGCACATTTTATTGCATTCAGGACACGGGTATTCTGCGTTCTTATCTGCTTCTACATATACATGTACACTTCTGTTTTCCTCAATGAACTGTGCCTTGGTTACTTTCCATGGTTCTTTCAATCCTAAAGATTTTTCAAACATTTCCAAGAAGTTGAACATAGAAATTATATAGACCTCACTTTCCAAATAAATTATATCACCTGTATATTATTGCACAACAAAAAGAGTCGGTTTGGGTAAAATTTAACTTTAATCTTCACCTTTTTCATAAGCGCTTTCTTTTTCACTTACCAAGAAGGAATTCTGCAATGGAGCAGCTTTTTTAAATTGATTAACAATTTTCCAATAACCTGTTTTATTTGATCCTATTCTTTCAATTTTTCCGTTCCTTTTGAGTACGGAAATACCGTTATCAACAGTGGTTTTACCGACTCCTAAGAGAGTGGCTATTTCCGGTATAGTGATGTCAGGATTGTTCTTTATGGCATAAAAAATCCTGTCCCTGGTTGGCAAAGCCTGCTTGGTTTTTTTATCACTCACTTTATCACCCGGCATATTAATCCATCTGAAAGGTATAGTAACTACAATGGAGTTCTCTCTGAACTCAAATGCAGCCCTACCGTAAGTATCAATAATTTTCGGCACACCTCGACCGGTTTTTTCACTGATATGCAACTGTAAGAAAATTTCGGATAGTTTCTTGTTTACAGGAACCGATTCGCCGGCAAAAAAACCTTCCATCGTCTGTTCTGGGTCAATGGTGCCTCTTGAAAGAATCTCCATTCTGTCGGAATATACGGTAATCATGGGCTCATTGCCGCTAACCCATTTGTTGTGAACAAAAGCATTAATGATTGCTTCACGGAATGCCTCATATTCAAATAACGGTACATCCTTTCTTTCAACAACCCTTCCACGCTCATCTGCCTGAATAATATTTAAAATATCACCGTAACGCAATACATCCTCCAGTGTGTATAAAATGCACTGATAGCCGAATTCTTTAACGGAAAACAATTCCGATGTCTTGCTTTTTCCGGAAAAGATAGCAACACGGAGAGGAAGTTGTGAATTATCCGACAGTAATTGAGCTAATACATTGTATTTTCCGTCTTCGGTAAGAAGAGATAAATTCTTTTTGAAAGTATCCTGATTGAGCTTTAATCCTTTTGCTCCGTAGTAGATAAAAAGTTTCTCAAATGTTAAATCCTGATAGGCAGAAGGAGTGTTCTCAATCGTGGGATGTCCGCTTCTTAAATAGTAGAACAGATTGGACTCTTTCTCGGGGTATCTGCGAAGTTTTTCCTTACTGGAACCGATTCTTATGTATCTTTCGTTATCAAAAGAAAGAGGTACTGTTTTGGTTGCCGGTATTCTAAGCAACACCACTCTTTTGCCCTGAATCATACCTTCATCAAAACTGAAATCAATAAAAGGACTTAGCTGTCTGGATAAGTAATGTTTAAGAGGTTCATTCTTTACAGAGGAGTTATAGTCGAAATTCGTGCCGACTATTTCCTGTGTTTTATCACTGATACCCCACACAAGATAAGCATATCTGCGACCTTCAAAAACCGCGCTGTTGGAGAGTGCGGAGATATATTGACCAATTTCATACGGTTCATACCAGTTTTCTTTAAACTCAAACCATTCTCTTTCGGATGTGTATTGCAAAAGATCATTAACTATGGTTTTAACGGAGAACATTTTATCACCCACCTTATCGCCCACATTATCGCACAGGTGGGTGATAAAAGCAAGTATCTAATGTTAGAAAAAACTGCAAATAGAAAAAACTAGGGTGGAAAATATATTTTAATCATAGCAAAGTTTTCAATTAGGTATTGACTAAATTGGATGTGTTAATATAATTTAATTAGGCGGTCGCCTTATTAAATAATTGGAGGGTTATTATGGATAAAAAGAAGATACTGAAAGCTATTGCAGATGAAACGCGTATGAGCATTGTGAAATTACTTCTGTCACACAATTATTGTGTCCGAGCACTGGCAAACGAACTGAAATTAACCGAAGCAACCATATCTCAACATCTTAAAGTGTTAAGAGAGGCAGGACTGCTTGTAGGAGAAAAGCGCGGTTACTTTATGCACTATACTGTAGAGCGGGCAGCATTACGTGAGTTGGCAAAGGAAATTGATACTCTGGCTATGATTCAACAGGGAACTTGTGAACCTGAGATACGCAAAGATTGTCCGGCTGATGAAAAGAAAGAATGTCCTAAGAAAGGGCAATGCAGCGAGACTGTCAGAGAGTTTTGTCACGGTAAATCTCAAGGTAAGGAAAAATAGAGATTATGGGAATAATCAATGTTGAAAACCTTAAAAAGACATATGGTAATGTTGTTGCTGTAAACGACATCTCTTTTAAGATTGAAAAAGGTGAAATCTTCGGTTTTTTGGGACCTAACGGAGCGGGGAAAACATCCACAATTAATATGATGACAGGTCTGTCGCGACCTACCGAGGGTGCGATTACTGTTGCTGATATTGATGTAGTGAAGCAAACTAAAAAGGCACAGGCTATTATGGGAATCGTGCCGGATGAAAGTAATCTCTACAATGAAATGGACGGATTTTCTAATCTGTGTTTTTGTGCAGCTTTGTATGGAATGAGAAAAAAAGAAAGAGAAGGTAAAGCATATCAGCTTTTAGAGCAGTTCAGATTGAATGATACGGGAGGGCGACCTTTTAAGGCATATTCCAAGGGAATGCGTCGCAAACTGACCATTGCGGCTGCACTTATCCATTCTCCGCAAATTCTGTTTTTAGATGAACCGACAACGGGAATTGATGTGGAAAGTGCCGGACAGATTCGAGATTTGATAGTGAGACTGAAAGCAGAGGGGACCACTGTTTTTCTGACTACCCACTACATAGAAGAGGCCGAGCGCATCTGTGACCGTATTGCTTTTATAGCGAAAGGTAGAATAATTGCAACCGGTACAGTTAGGCAATTGATGGAAAGTGTTTCTCATGGTTATGCAGTTCGGTTAGTAACAGATAAATGCATTGGAAATTTATCCGTTGAATTGCAAAACCGATTTAAAGTAAGTGTAATTACTTCTCAATCCGACCATTCTCTTGTAATGCAATCGGAACAACGCATTCCGCTGTTTCCGGTCCTGAAATTTCTTCATGACCGCAAGATTGAGGTGCATGAAGCACGGGAATTACATCCTTCTTTGGAGGATGTATTCGTAAAACTGACAGGCATTGAATCTTGTTTGATGAAAAAAGACAAAGAAAAAGGAGACAAGCGATGAAAAGTTGGATTGCATTTTGGAATATTCTTAGAAAAGATATAAAGAACTATTATTTAAAACCGCCAAATATCAGTTGGGGAATCATTTTTCCGCTTTCATGGTCTCTTATGCAATTTATCCGCTCACCCGGAGCAGATATGTCGGAATTGCTTCCCGGTCTTATCGCAATGAGCGTTTTGTTCGGCACTACCTCTATGTTGGCTGTTACCATTACTTTTGAGAGGAGCGGTAAATCCTTTGAACGACTTTTGCTTGCACCCATAAGTTTAAGCTTGCTGGTGTTGGCGAAAATTGCCGGAACAATTCTGTTCGGTATATTTAATGCATTTGTTCCGATTATTCTGGCAAGTTTTTTTATTGATCTTCATGCAATAAATTGGCAAGTTCTTTTGTTTGCAATTCTGATGATTGCCATAACCTCGGCATTGACAGGGTTATTGGTTGCGGTATCGGCTGAACAGGTTTTTGAAGCTCAGACTCTTTCAAACTTCTTTCGTTTCCCTATGCTGTTTCTCTGCGGACTGTTTATACCGATTTCAAGTTTACCGGTATTTTTACGACCTGTTTCATTTTGTCTTCCGCTCACTTACGGAACCGATATTCTGAAAAGTACTATTACAGGTGATAATATGCTCTCTCCGTTATTGTCCTTCGGAATTCTGCTGATTTTTGCGGCTATACTGTTTTTTATATGCCGACATATTATTAATAGAAAGTGGATTTTATAGAGGTTGTATCCGGTTGAAGAAGAATGTCGGTGATTTGACGTGTATTAAGAAAAACCGTATCATCTATTAAGAGACATTGTATGTCGATAAATATAAATAATGCATTGGAGAGAGGATTTATATGAGTATTAGCAATAAAATAATTATGGGAAGCCTTTGGTTAACTCATTTTTTAAATCCACCGCTAAAAAACACGGATGAAATATATGCCCATGCTAAAGCACATAACAAGAAGCAGACCTTTAGGGTTCCGAGAAATGGAAGAATAGAGTATAGCGACCTTAAAATTCATACCGAGACGGATACCTACCACTGCCTTCGCATGAAAAAGAAAGGACAAAAGCCCAACAAAGCTATCCTATACATATGTGGAGGTGGAGGCGTCTACGATTATTGCCGTCACCAAATTTTCCTTGCAAGAAAACTTTTAAAGCGGGTTGATGCCGAGATTTACTATCCGTTTTATCCTCCTTCAACCAAGTATCCCGTAAATGAAGCTTATAAAATGGTTTTTAATACCTATAGAACTATGTTGAACAGCTACAGTAATGAGAAGATTGGAGTTGTGGGCGTATCTTTTGGCGGAACAGCAGCCATTACTATGATTTCTTGGAACAATTATTACAAGGAAAACCTTCCCATGCCGACCATTACAGTTGCTCTTTCTCCCGGTCATGTACCGGCAGATTCAACTGAAAAAGAAATGCTTGAAGCTTATAGAGGTGTTGACCCCTTTATTCCGATAGAACAGGTGGAGGCTTATGGCAGTATTCAAAAAGGGAAGACCGAACCGGAACATTGGCTTGTGCATACTGCACATGGGGACTTTCGCAATGCCGGGAAAATCCTCGTGTATTACGGTAAGAAAGAAAGCCTTGCTTTTGCAGCTCCTATTTACAGGCAAGCTTTTGAAAAAGCGCAAGCAGACTATCGAATTCATATAGAGCCGGATATGCCTCATTGTTACGGTGTTGTAAGAATAAACAAGGCTACTAAGAGAACCTACGATGAGATTGTAAGATTTCTGAACAGTTTGTAATTGGGCAAAGAGGATTATATTTTTTTAATAAAAATTTCTTGAATGCAAAATACAGATTCAAAATCGCTATCGGAAATTTGTCTAAAAATGAAGTTGACAACTAAAAGTGATGGTGTTATTCTGTTAACGGTTAGCAGCGGCTAACCGTTAACTATAAGACAGCATAAGTTGAATAAATGCTGTAAAAGAAATAGTAAAGGATGAGAGTTTTTAATGGGTAATGTTTATAAAAAATTGATATCCTACGGGAAGGAAAAAAAGCATTTTCTTTTTCTAACGATTGTGTTTTCGGTTTTTGCAGCATTCCTTCAAGTGTTGGCATTTTACCATCTGTACAAGCTTTTGGAAAATGTAATCTTGCTCGATGACATGAGTAATGCAAAAAGGTATGCTTTTTTAATTGCAGGATTTTTAGCAGGCGGAGGATTATTGTATTTTTTGTCACTGATACTTTCTCACTTGTTTGCATTCAGAATTGAAACCAACTTAAGAAAATTCGGCATTGACGGGCTTACCAATGCCAGTTTCAAGTTTTTTGATTTAAATTCGTCGGGAAGAATAAGGAAACTGATTGATGATAATGCCGCTCAAACACATATGGCGGTTGCCCACCTTATACCGGACAACACGGGAGCTATGATTACGCCGGTACTGGTTTTAGTCTTAGGTTTTTTCATAAGTTACAGGGTGGGAATTGTATTGGTTGTCATGACTGCTGTTAGTCTTGTTTTACTAAAGTATATGATGGGTGAACAACAGTTTATGAAGATTTATCAGGCTTCATTGGAAAAATTGAGTTCCGAAACAGTTGAGTATATAAGGGGGATGCAGGTTGTAAAAATATTCGGTGTTGATGTAAGAAGTTTTAAGGCACTAAATACTGCCATAAAAGAGTATGCTCAAAATGCTCTTAATTATTCACTCAGTTGCAAAACACCGTATGTGCTTTTTCAGGAACTGTTCTTTGGCGTTGTAGCTATTTTGATTCCTGTTATACTGCTTTTTACGAAGGCGGGTTCTGATTTGAAACTTATGAGTTTGGAACTTATCATGGTGTTTTTCTTAAGCGGGGTTCTTTATACCTATATTATGAAAGTTATGTATCTTTCAATGTATACATTCCAAGCTCAAGACGCTGTTTCAAAGTTGGAGAATATGTACAAAGATATGCAGGAGGATGTTTTACAATTCGGAGACAAAACGGAATTTAAAAACCATAATATTGAGTTTGAAAATGTGAGTTTCGGGTATAAAAAAGATAATTTGATATTGGAAAACTTAAGTTTTAAGCTTGAAGAAAACAAATCCTATGCATTGGTCGGTGCTTCCGGTTCGGGAAAGACCACTATTGCAAAGTTGATTTCCGGTTTCTATAACGTAAATGACGGAGAGATAAAGATAGGCGGTGAGAATATCACATCGTACAGCAAAGAAGCCTTGATTAATGAGATATCTTTTGTTTTTCAGGATTCAAAACTTTTTAAGACTACAATTTATGAAAATGTTGCTCTTGCTAACAAAGATGCAAGCCGCAAAGAGGTATTTGAAGCAATGCGTTTAGCAGGTGTGGACGGTATAATTGCGAAGTTTAAGGATAGAGAAAATACTGTTATAGGCAGTAAAGGAGTTTATTTGTCCGGAGGGGAAAAACAAAGAGTTGCAATTGCAAGAGCAATTCTTAAAGATGCTAAAATAGTTATTTTTGATGAAGCAAGTGCGGCAATTGATCCGGATAACGAGCATGAATTGCAAAAGGCTTTTTCCAATCTGATGAAGGAAAAGACCGTAATAATGATTGCTCACAGGTTAACAAGTATAAGAAATGTAGATGAAATATTGGTTATGGAAAACGGAAAGATTATCGAGCGGGGAAGTGATAGGGAATTAATGAAAAAAGATTCGGTTTATAAGCACTTTCAAGATACCTATAAAACCGCAAATGATTGGAGGGTGGCAGATGAAAGCGTTCATTAAAAAAAGTTTTGCATTAACGGACCAAGGCGCAAACGACCTTATAAAATCCAGCACTGCATCATTCGTTACATACATTGTTAATATGCTTCCCGCAATGCTGATGATGTTGTTTTTTGATAAAACATTATTGTTAAATGAAAGAGATAACATATTCTACTATGTCTTTTCTATAGGAGTTATTGTTTTATTATATATACTTCTCAGTATTGAATATAGTGCTCTTTTTAATACAACTTACAGAGAAAGTGAGAACTTGCGAATTGACATTGCCAGAAATATAAGTGATTTACCGCTTTCCTATTTTTCAAAGCACGATTTAACGGATTTGGCACAAACTATCATGTCAGATGTTGCTACATTGGAACATGCTCTTTCCCATGCCATTGCTAAAATTATAGGTTTTACCGGATTCTTTATTATAGCAGCAGTAATGCTTCTAATAGGAAACTATAAACTCGGACTTTGCGTTATTTCTCCAATTATTCTGTATTTTACTTTATTGTTAATTTCTAAAAAAGTGCAAACGAAAAATTTTCATAAATACTATAAAAAACGCAGACAAAACTCCGACAGTTTCCAGGAGGCTATAGAACTTCAGATGGAAATACAAAGTTTCGGGATGAGTGATGATGTAAAGAAAAAACTATATAGAGAAGTGGAAGAAGGAGAAAAAATTCATATCCAATCGGAGTTTGTCGGTGCTGCAATCATAAGCTTGGCAAGTCTTATTCTTTACCTCACGCATATTTTGGTGATTATTGTAGGAATAACTCTTCTTGGCAAGGGAGAAATAAATATATTATATTTCTTAGGATACTTGCTTGCCGGAATCAGGATGAAAGAAGGTGCTGAAGCAAATTCTTTCAACATGGCGGAACTTTTTTCCGTAGATTCAGCTGTTAAAAGAATTAATGAGATAAGGAATACAAAAAGGCAGGAAGGTGAGGAGCTGGAATTGTCCGAATTTGATATTGAACTTAAAAATGTGTCTTTTTCATATGATGACAATGTACAGGTTTTAGAAGATGTAAGTTTTGTAGCAAAACAAAATGAAGTTACGGCACTTGTAGGAAGAAGCGGTTGCGGAAAGACCAGTATTTTGCGATTGGTGTCACGGTTATATGACGTTACAGGCGGAGAGATTTTGATTTCAGGTGAGAACATCAGTAATATCTCTACAAGGTCACTTTTTGATAAAGTTTCAATAGTATTTCAGGACGTTACACTTTTTGATACCTCGGTGTTGGAGAATATAAGGATAGGAAAACCTGAAGCTACGGACGAAGAAGTCAAAAAAGCGGCTGCTCTTGCTAATTGTGAAGAGTTTGTCGAAAAGTTGGAAGATGGATATGATACTTTGATAGGTGAAAACGGAGCCAACTTATCCGGCGGAGAAAGACAAAGACTATCTATTGCAAGAGCTTTTCTTAAAGATGCACCCATTATCATATTAGATGAAATTGTAGCTTCTTTAGATGTGGATAATGAAAAGAAGATTCAAGACAGCCTAAATAAGCTTACCAAAGATAAAACTGTTTTAATAATATCTCATAGACTTAAGTCCATTCAAAATGTGGATAAGATTGTGGTTATTGATGAGGGCATAGTAGAGTCGCAAGGAAAACATGAACAATTGCTTAAAACATCAAAAGTATACAAAGACTTAATTGATAAAACGGAATTGGCCGAAAAATTTGTCTACTGATATTGAGATAAGCAAAGGAAGACTCAAATGAGTAATAGCAAGAAATTGAGACATTCTGAAAAATGTAAGAGAAAGGAAGTTTCCGGATTTTGACAAGTTCTTGATTTCATAATGTATAAGGGTGATAATTAAAAAGTAATGGTTATGTTTGTAGTGAATAAAGAGGTATAGGTTTGAAAAAGGATTTACAAGGGAAAAAGAGAAAAAACGAAAACAAGGGTAATGAAGCATCGGTATGGGATCGTGTGGCAGGTATCTATGATATTTTTGTTTATATAATCAATGCTAAGGTACATAAGGCATTGAGAAAGCATATTGAAAATCTTTTTGAGCCTTCCGATATTGTCTTGGAGTGTGCCTGCGGTACCGGCATGCTCACAAAAAGCATTGCACCTAAGTGTCAGAAGCTGATTGCTACGGATTTTTCAAAGAAAATGGTTCAAACGACAAAGTATAATTGCAGAAATCACAAGAACATTTCTTTTGCCGTTGCGGATATTTTAAACCTTGAATTTGCCGATGCTACTTTTAACAAGGTTGTTGCAGCCAATGTAATTCATTTATTGGAAGATCCTTACAAAGCTTTAGATGAGCTTGATAGAGTGTGTAAACCTAATGGCAAGATTATTATTACATCCTATGTCATTAAACAGGAAAAAAAGAGAAATAATATGTTTACCGAAGCAATAAGTAAGGGCACCAAATACTTCAAACGAGAATTCTCTTTTTCGTCATATAAACAGTTTTTTATCGAAGCCGGCTATTGCGATGTTCAATGTATTGACATAGACGGGTTTGTTCCCTGTTCAATAGCAATAATGGGAAAAAGAGGAGACTAAAGGTATCAGACTTCTTTATATATCCTTAAGTTTTTCATACATGTTAGGTATGTCATAAATAACAGTATCATAGACTGTTGTCATATTAATGCGACCGTAAGCATGAACAATTATATTTCTTATACCTTTGATAGATGCCCACGGAATTTCATTATGTATTTCTCTGAATTTATCGGAAAGTTTTGAATTGTTTTCCGCAATCTGAATAATGCGAAACATTACGGAATCTAATAATAAATCATTCCCGCCTTAATCTTTTCAATGTTATTAGTGTCATCCTTTATATTATCCATATATTCTAACTCCGTCTCTTAAAATCTCCTGTACCAATGTCGGATTATTGTTCAATTGAGCTGCATCCAATAAATCAACCTTCTTTTTCAGGTTTTCACGTAAATTTTCTACTAACTCAAAGAACTTTATTCCTTTTACCTGTACTGATACTAATAAATCGACATCACTTTTTTCCGTTGCTTTTCCTTTTGCGTAAGAGCCGAATAAATAGCAGTATTCAACATCGTAAGATGCGAATACATCTTTGCATATTTCTTTAATCTGTTCGACAGTTAATATACCGTGTTCCTCATCTATAAATCCGTATTCAGCTATGCGTTCTTTAATATATCGGTGCTTAATAGCTTTGATTTTACTCTCATCCGATTCATATCTTTTGTATGTGCGAAGGGGAATCTGAAGATAATCAGCACATTTTTGCTGTGTCAAGCCTTTATCCTGTCGCATTTGTTTTATAGTCATTTAAGATTACCTCAGCATCATTTTAAATTATTGGCACCTTAATGTCAATAGAAAAAGTGCCAATATGGCACCAAGTGAAAATATAAAAGTGCCATAATGGCACTAATGCGAAAAATAAAAGTGCCAAAATGGCACTTTATGCGGGATGATACTGGTGAAGATGATTGGATTTGAACCAATGACCTCTTGCATGTCAAGCAAGCGCTCTAACCAACTGAGCTACACCTCCGTGCCTGTATATATTACAATAACTTAAGTAAACCTGCAATATTAAAAGTCTTAAGATACAGAAGGTTTTCGCTGTCACGCATTGAATCTTTAAGACTTATGGGGCCTCTGCTTATGGAAAACAGGGCAGTAATACCGTAATCTTTCAATACTTCGGCATCTTTGGATATTGCACCCGATATGCATATTACCGGCTTATTGTACTTCTTTGAGAGCATTCCCACTCTCATGGGTAGCTTGCCGTAAACGGTCTGTGAATCGGTATGTCCTTCTCCGGTTATAACTATATCGCTGTCCTTTATGGCTTCTTCTAAATCGGTATAACTTAAGATAACATCGAATCCGCTTTTTATAACCGGTTTACAGACAGTCATAAGACCTCCTGCCAGACCTCCCGCGGCACCTGCTCCGGGAATATTCGATATATCTTTATTCAGTTGTTTTTTAAAAACTTCAGCAAGATTCTGCAACCCTGCATCAAGTTCTATAACCTGTTCTTTTGTGGCTCCCTTTTGAGGAGAAAATATATATGCCGCTCCTTCTTTTCCGTGGTATACATTCTCCACATCACAGGCAAATTCAATATGTGCGTCTTTCAATTCTTTAATAACATTTGATGAGTCAATGCTTACAACAGCTGTCATTGCAGCACCTGAAGGGGAGAGAATTGACTTGTTTTTATCATAAAACACCATGCCCAATGCGGCTAATGTACCCATTCCGCCGTCGGAAACAGCAGTGCCTCCGAAACCCACTATTATCTTTTTATAGCCTCTTTCCAGAGCCGCCCTTATCAGCTGCCCCGTACCGTATGATGACGCTCTCATGGGGTCCAGTCTGTTTTTCGGTATTCCCTGAATACCCGATGCACATGCCGATTCTATAACGGCAGTTTCATTATCGCCCAGTATTCCGAAGAATCCGGTCATTTTATTTCCGAAAACGCCGTTTACGGTAACATACTCTTTACGCCCTTCGGTTGCAAAAACAAGGCAGTCGGTTGTGCCTTCACCGCCGTCAGCCATGGGATATTTATTTACACTGCATTCAGGCATAGCGTCATTTAAAGCTTTTGCCATTATGTCGCAACATGCTATGGCACTCATGCACCCTTTATATGAATCGTTTGCTATTGTTATTTTCATATCTTATTCCTTTCCATATAACGGTATTTGCAATCAATGCTATTATACCCGGTATAAAGCACAGTGTGTAACTTAGAATTAATGAAGGTATATTTTCCTGCGGAGAAAGCAGTTTTACCACGGAAAAGTACTCCATAATATTTCCGCCCATTATGACTATGGCGGCAGGTAAAGAGAAAACCGCCAATGATGTTATAACGGCAGCATTTGCTCTGTTACTGAGATTGGACAACAACAGTATCATAAATGTCATCGACAGAAGTACAAGAAGTCTGAGAAGATAGATAAGTATAAGGAAGGACAATACAGTCATTTTGTAAGGAAACTCGCTCATGAAGCTTTGAACGGGAGCGGATAGTGAATGAAGACTTCCGTAAATTTTTACTGCATTACGTATTTCAAATCCGTAAACGATAAGCCATACCGCACATGTCATTACACAAGCAATTAATGTCTTATTACGCACAAGTACGGTTCTTCCTCTATCGGTACTGCATAAGAGATATTTCATTTTCTGCTGATGCTCATAAGCGAATATGCCGGCTGTCATAACCGTTGTGAATAATATGGCTATCAATCCGGTTTTTCTTTGATAACCCTCAACATTTCTGTTCAGCAGTGCATCATATATTGTACTGTCCATTATCCACAAACCCGTGCCTTTTTTAGCCAGGGCTTCGGCTTTAATCATGGAAAGATATTGTACTTTTGTGGCTCCGTGCATACTTCCCTTTGCCATTTCCTCATATGCAATAACCGTTTCTTCATCAATTTTAGTTAGCGTTTCTTCGGTAACTTCTCCTGTAAACATATTCTCGAAATATACCAGGTTTCCGTCATACTCCGACACATTTAGCGGTGGTGCTTCAGAAGCAAATATTGCCCATAATAAAAGAACGATAATAACAAAAGCTCCTTTTTGTATCCACAGTGTTTTATGAAGCTCAGCAAAGAACAACCGGAAACGATCGGACAATCCGGCACGGAGTTTAAGTATTTTATCGTACAGTTTAAGTAAAGGATTGGGAGTGGAAAAAGGTTTCTTCTTATGATGAATAATGATACACCCCGTTGCAAAAAGAATCATTGCTACGGGTATCATATATGTTGTAAGAGTTTGTCCGTTTATTGGATACTCATTTATATTAATATTGAGATACCTCATATATATCCTGTTGTAATTTATCAATGCAAATATGTTTATAAACCTCAAGACGGCAATTGCATAACTGTCCGGTATTAAAGCGAACAGTGTATACTCGGTTCCCAAAAACAGAGAGGTTACTGCAACTGCCAATGAAGTATTGGATATAGCCAGCATCATAAAGTAGAGTATCAGCGATATCACCCATGTCCCTATAATCTTAAACAGGAAGAAGTTAAGTATAAAACCGCCTACGGTAAAAGGCTGTGATACTCCCTTAAACAAGCTCATGGATTGTATAGGCCTGGACATATCTCCGAACCCTCTATACACTATTGCTGCGGTTAAGAATCTTGAACCTACAAGAAATACCGTTGCAATGACCGAACAGAGAAGCAGTATAGCAACTCTTTTGATTGCAAGCCTTGCTCTTCCCTCAGGATAGGCATATACAAGCGGCCAGAGGCCTTTTTTACGTTCCTGAATCATGAGCAGGACTATGAAGATAATGTATGCCAGAATGCTGTAATCGGAGATACTGTCGGTAAACAGGGCATTGACCGCAAGGTCATTAGCCAATGACAGTTCGGTAATATGTATCTTGGAAAAATCCTCTACTGTTTTAATAATATTCCTGTAGGAAAAGGAATTCGGATCGGAAAAAATGCTTACCGATTTCATATTCTCGGCATTTTCGCTTATTGTTTTGATATATTCGGGGTATTCTGTCAGATGATTTATCTTCTCGATAAGTATATTGCATACTTCAATGGTAATATATGCTTTCTTAACCGCTTGTTCCGAAGTGTCAATCTTGCCGCTTTCTATGTCTTTTATCATCTGCTCGCCGTATTTTTTGTAATAAAAACCGGAAGCTTCTTCCTTGTATTCCATATCCTTGCTGTATAACCAACGGGGAATTAATACCGTTCCTTCCGATAATTTCTTCAGATTGTTCAGATAATTGATGCCTTCTTCATTATCCATGCCTTTGCAGGTATTCAATACTTCGATATAGCGGTCGGTATATTCCGGTAATGTGCATATATCTCCTTTGGGTGTTGATTCCCAGAAAAAGATAAAGACATTCATAAATATCAGAAAAGCTATACAGACAATATTGGTTTTTGATACTATGATTCGCTTAAGTTCCCGCATTTTGCCCCTCTGTATGTATTATCTTCAGATATGCTTCTTCCATGTTTTCAGAGCAAGTTTCTTTAAGTATCCGTTCGGGTTTTCCAAAAGCTTCTATACGTCCGTTTTTCATGAATATTACATAATCGGCTATGGATTCCACATCGGATGTAATATGGGTGGTTATGAGTACTATTTTTGATGCGGCAAGATTACCTATGTATGTCCTTATTCTTACCCTTTCCTCGGGATCCAATCCGGCTGTAGGTTCATCGAGCATCAGTATGTCCGGTTTACCCAGTAAGGCCTGCGCTAAAAGTATTCTTTGACGCATACCACCCGAGAAGGAAGAAAGCTTCTTATGACTTACATCGGAAAGATTGACAACGGACAAAAGCTCATTAATAACACCTCTTGCTTCTTTTTTCGGTATCCCTTTTATTTCCGCCATGTAACTTAAAAAACCTTTGGCACTCATCTGGTCATACATGCCCTGTGACTGAGGCATAAATCCTATCTTTTTTCTGAAGGATCTGCCCAACTGCAATATATCCTTACCGTCATAAAATATCTGTCCGCCCGAGCGGGATATGTTGTCGGTTATAAGGTGCATAAGAGTGCTTTTTCCCGCACCGTTGGGACCTAATATCGCATATGTTCCTTCCTTAAAGGTATAAGTGAATTTGTCCAGAGCAAGTTTCTCTCCGTAGTACTTGGAAAGATTCTCTATATAAAGTTCCATATGAAGCTTGTATGATACAGTCAGTGACTGTTCATACTCCTCCTTCTTGTATATTTCGCTCACTTATTGTTTGTTTTAATTCAAGGAAAGGAGCGTATGGGTTGAACCTTGAATCTTTTATGTCCTTAT